>QFCE01001467.1_pt1 | contig 419676 bp, 343 predicted proteins | sample 5346091 | NCBI WGS metagenome assembly QFCE01 (sample SAMN09062252, study PRJNA434731) | Human gut metagenome, whole genome shotgun sequencing project. | isolation source: stool timepoint A chromium assembly | host: Homo sapiens | collected 2015
ATTTGATATCATCAACAGCTTCTAATAGACGGTCGATTTCATCAACAGTCAGTACGGTCGGAAGCTTATGTTCTAGGATCATACGTGGAACTGTGATGTCATCCCAAAGGATATGCAGGACATTTCGATAGAAAAAACGGATGGCAGAATTGTAAAGATTCAGAGTTGTGGCTTTCAGTCCTTCCTCTTTTTTGCAAGCAAAAAAGCCCTGACATCCTGACAGGTAAGTTCTTTGGGATTCTTATTCTGATATTTCAGAAAGTAAGAAACATAGTTTTTATAGCAGTTGATGGAACGCTCTTTGAGGTTACGGATTTTTCCGGCTTCCTCAAGCTGTTCTAAATATTTTTCATACATAATAAAATCCTCCATGTAAAATCAGTAGTAATCAAAACACTGCTTTACACGGAGGCGCATTTGAGTCGTAAAACCGCTTGCCAACCAAGCGGAAGGGTGGTATTCTTTTCATAGGCAGTGGGAAGGTCGATCCTGTTTGATTGTTATTTTGTGGTGATTTAACAATACTACTTTTAGGACTTGCTTTCCACTGTTTTTTATTATAGAAAACAGAAAATCGCTATGCCACAGCCTTGGCAGGCCATCGCGCAGCGATTTTGTTCAATTTGAATTTATGGAGGAGGAAGTATATGAGTAACAAAGGAATTATAATTTTGGTAATTATATGGATGCTTTTTTCTTTAGTTTGGTTTTTGGCAGGAAATACTGTAAAGGGAATTATATGGCTATGTGTCGGAGTTATTGCCGTAATCATTGCATTAATAAGGAATAGTAAATAAATTTCAGCTAGCAGGGGAATGGAAGTGCTTTATGAATATTATAGTATTTAAGACTATTAGTTGATTTTAATCTATAGCATATTACTGACAATAAAATGACAATACAATTAGATGAAAACATAGCGAATCCATACAAAACAGTTCAAAAATGAACTGTTTTGGAACTGGAACAACGGGAATACACTACAAAGCAAATAGAACTTTGCGAGTTTGAATAGTAAACAGGGAGCCGGGAAGCCGCATAAACAGCGGACTTTCCGGCTCTTAGTGTACGGCGTGATACCTTTTTGATACCTGTATGGCAAATAAGTTAATTCGTAACTCTAATAATGCGATTTGCAAAATCTGTGAAAGTATTATTAAAATCATCACGATTTTTTTTCATGTTAGTCCATACTTTTCCTGTTTTTTCAATTTGTTCCTGTGTTAACAGAAATACAGGAGTATTATGTAATTGGGATTGAGCTATTAAACTGTTAAAGTCAGCAATATTGATAAGATTATAATTTTCTGTACAGTAATCACTTAAATTAGGAGCAATCATATTATTTTTTTGTAAAACAGGAACTAGCTTGTTGGAGACCAGTTGATTTATATCTGTAATCCATTCAGAAAATGCTTTTACAGGTGAACCATTTCGGGGTCTATATCGTTGCTGAATTGTTCCAATAAATTTTGGTGAAGTCGCTTTCATTTTATATGTTGCAGATTTGAAGATATCATTTTCTCTTAACTTTTGATAGGTAGTATTCCACCTAGGAAATACTTTGGTTAAAGATTCAATAGCCATGTAGCAAAAGTAATCTGGTGCACAAGGTATAATAAAGTAATCGCTTTCCATTAAAATATTGGCATTCGTAGAAGAAATACTAGGACTCATATCTAATAAAATATATTCAAGGTCGTATTTATCAGCTGTTAATTGCAAGAGGTTTTCTAAAGCACCAGGGACATTTCTGAACATAACTATTGATCCTGTTAAGTTTTCGGCTATATTAAATGTGGCATCATATTCTGAAAAATCTATGTGTCCAGGAAGCAAAAATAGATTAGGGTTGTCCGCAAATTCATAACAGGTAGCAGGTTGTAAAGGTTCTGGTTTATTATCAAAGATAGGCGATAAAGAATCTTTGATATTATAATTGTTCTTCTCGTAAAAGATGGATAGTTTGTTTTCTTTATCGGTATTGAGACACAGTCCTGTTAAATTACACTGTGGGTCAGTATCTACAATTAAAGTTTTATGTCCCATTTCAGCTAATTTCCAGCCTAGGTGGAATGCAGTTGTAGTTTTGCTAACGCCTCCCTTGTTATTAAAGAGCGAAATAGTTTTTGCCATAATAAAATCTCCTTTGCATTTAAATTTATTTTCTCCATTGATAGCTGCTATTTTTCTTGTCATGTCCTTTTTCATCAACACTACTGCTGGAAGCAGGCCAGTTGATTTTCCATTCAAAGTATTCGTCCTCTGAAATCTCTCCGCTTTTTAGCTGTTCTTTCCGCAAACACCATTCACGCAGAAATTCATTTACCAGACCATAATCAATCCACATACCGACAGGGGCATGAGCAGGCCATTCGTCACTATCATTATAGCGAACAGACTTATCATCAGAAGCGTTGCACTTGCCGGGATTGCGGACAAGTTGGAACAGATGAAAGGTATTGCGGTTGTCCTCGTCAAGCCAGAAAAAAGTCTGCATAATGTCCTCGGCGCAGCCGGGGGCTTCGGTAAAAAAATTGATATAGTTGACATTCAAAATTTTGGCAATTTCCATGAGAGTATCTTCTTTGGGAACACGATAGCCGGATTCATATTGTGCTACACGAACATCAGCGTTGCGCTCCTCATATCCCAGCTTCAATCCTAGTTCCCGTTGTGTTAATCCCCGAAATGTGCGGATTCTCTTAATTCGTTCTCCCAGTGTCATAATTCTGTGTCCTTTCCTTAAAATTTACAAATTACACACCATAATCCATTCTTCTTTGTTTTCCCGTATAATATCAAAGCCGATTTTTCGATACATTTCAGCCGCATAATTAGCCTTTTGAACAGAAAGTGAAACACGTTTATAACCATGTGTTTTCAACAAAGATAGCATTTCTTTCATCATATCGGTTCCTATCCCCTGTCCCCGGTATTCTTTGTATAGAGAGATGGCAAGAGAGGGCGTTTCATCATCAATATGTCCGTAATCGTGTATAATGCGTACCCAGACAGCACCAACGATTTTTTGTTCAACTTCTGCGACTAATGCGAAATCAGCTTTTGATGCCCCGAAGCGGTCAACATAAATTTGTAATTCGGGAGAAGCGATAATATTTTTCGGTGGCGGCTTTATACCGTCTGGAATAAAAATAGCTTCGTATAGAAATTCATTCAATAGAGGATATTCCATTACCGTCATTTCTCGTATCGTGTATTCCATAAAGCCCTCCTGTGAAAATAGTTATCCCGTTTCCTACATTGTAGCATACCTAAAATAATACGGCAACAAAAACTTATCAGAAATGCTAAATTTAACAAAAAAGATAAACTTAACAAAAAAGCTATTGACAATAGCAGAAATGTTAAGTATACTGAAAATACAGAACTTAACAAAAAAGTTAAAAATCCAAAAGGAGAACGTGTATTTGAAAAATGATTTATTTGTAACAGCCGGAGAAGTGGCGCAGGACTTAGGCATTTCCAAACCATTTGCTTATAAGCTGGTGCGGCAGATGAACGAAGAACTGGAAGCAAAAGGTTTTATCACAATCGCCGGACGAGTGAGCAGAAAATACTATGAAGAAAAATTTTATGGCATGGCACAGGCGAATTAGGAAAGTCCAGCTAATAAATGTCAATAGATAAATGAAAAATATTTTCTCCATAAAAAAGGGTACACTTATCCCTTGGTGAAAATATCATTTTGCAAAAAAAGATATTGGTTCGTTGGATTAACAGTATTTTATGCAGCTATGTCGCATTTAGCAGCATTGTATTGTTGAATATGCTCCTGCGGAGTAATGATTTCAAAAGGTTTGTTATCTCTGAGTATTGCAAATATCATATTGCACACCTTGTGTGAAACGGCACCCATTGCTACAAGCTTAGGTTTTGATTCACATTTCTTCAGATAGTAATCACGGAGTACCGGATTTTTTGCTTCTCCTGTACGGGATGTGCTGATGCTTTGTAAAGTCAGTGTATGAATAGCTCGTCTGGCTATAGCAGATCCTCTTTTGGAAATTTGAATCTTAGTTCCTTCGAATTTACCAGATTGTTTTACTGCTGGATCAAGACCGAAATAAGCGAAAAGTTGCTTGGGTTTTGAAAAAGCAGAGAAATTACCAATCTCTCCCATGAGAGTTACAGCAGATAAGAAACCAGCGCCTTTGAACGTTTCAACTAAGTGAATCTGTTTGACGAAGTCAGTTTCTTCATTGGCATCAATAAGCTCATGCATAGCATCGAGAATGTTTTTGATTTCTTCGTCGTACTTACGGATGAAGCTGATATATAAACGAATACGTTTGATATTGCTGTCTAAAATATAGCCAAATTCATTAGCATCATGAGCGGCTTGAATAATGGCATTGTATTTGCTGGCAGCATATGCAACTCCAAAACGTGCAGTTGATTTAATGGTATCAATAATCTCTTGCGGGTCTGCTTCAATAAAGGCAGATGGAGATGTATAAGTTTCCAATAATGTAAGAGATGTATTGGCTGTAATCTTGGAGAATATACCAAGATACTGTGGGAAAGTCATACGCAATTCGCCTTGAAGCTTGTTCACATAAGCACTGCGGTTATCCATTAAATCGTAGTATTCACGACAGAGATTGCGGCAGTTCAAAGCAAGGTCAGAAGGCATAAGAGAAACCTTTAGATCAGGCTTCAAACCAACTAAAGCCGCTTTTTTAGAATCAAAACGGTCATTATGTACTTTTCGTATGTTGATATTTGTGCTATTCTTAGTGATGATAGGATTAATAACCGAGCAGTTAAAACCCTTATCACGAAGATAGCAGAAGAGTGGGTAATGATAAATTCCCGTGGATTCGAGGAAAATGCGACTTTCCAAAGAATACAACTCTTCTGCTTCTTTTATTTTAGAAACAGCAGTTGCGAGGGAATTCATTTGATTATGTAGGATTTTATAAGGTTTTCCTATAATCTGTTGGTTAGGAAGTGCGATAGACATCCAGGAGAAGTCAGCACCAACATCAATACCAACAGAGATGAATAAATCATCAAGATTAAAAATAAACCTAGATTATTCACGGAACAGTATCTGAATTGATAACAGTACCATGAATCTGAAAATTGATCCATGCAGCCATAACATCACTCAATTAACCCGTCAAAAGGGTATAAAATCCCTGTGGCAGAGTTCAGAGCAGTTGTTAAGCTGTCAATGTTCGTTAATAGTTGCTATTCCAGCTGTACATTCAGCTTGCCGATATTTGAAAGTGTCTCATAGAATTCATTCTTATAGGGGCAACTGCTGCACAGTTTGAATGTGATATATCTTGCTGAATGAACTACTTTTGCAGCAATCTTCAGCAATTTTAAACGGACGGTATCAATGCGTTGCTTTCTCATATTTGCTGATAGCACCAATCTTCTAAACCAATTAAATATGTTATACGCAAGAGCATGTACCTGCAGTCTATTGGCATTTACCATTCTGGTATGACTGCTTACGGACGCAAAATCAAAACCGGATTTGCTTTCTTTAATGAAGTTTTCCATCAGCCCTCGCTTGCAGTAAAATTTGATGAGATACTCTGGTGAGGAATCCATGTTTGTGACAACAAATGTGTACATGTAAACCATTTGGTTTTCCGGCTTTTCAACCTTGCATGCCACACGCCTTTCATAAGGCCATGAACTCGCTCTATACATGAATTCGCCATAGGCTACTGCATAATCGACTTTATTATTTTTGGTGATCTCATCAAGCTCATCCACAAGATAGGATGCTTTTTTGCGGAGAATGCCATTCTCCTTCAGCCGGATCACATAGTTTGTGCCGTTTTCCTCACACTGCTTATAAAGATCAGGTGTAGCGAAACCGCTGTCACCACGAAGCAGAATACGGATCGCCGGATAATCATTCAGGTATTCATCAAGTATCGTCTGCAGGAAGTCAACCACTCCGGTACAGGAATACTCGGTTCCATCACGAAGCTGGATTTTTACCAGATCTCCGGTCATTCCATCATAACAGACAAGTGGATGGTATCCATTGCTTTGATAATGAAAGTTAAAGGCTCTGCCTTCCTGTTTGCCGTATGCATCAAGAAGAGTGGAATCCAGATCCAGAATAACAGCCTGTGGCATCTGAATACGATAAACTCTCTTTCGGAGTATTCTGCCAATCATAAGTAACTGGTTTAAGGTATCTTCATCCATACGGTTAAAGAATCTTGATACCGTAGGCTGTGATGCAAGGGTGTCTTTTTCAAGTACAGACTTGAATACAGGATCATTTGTAAGTTCATCGGAAGTATCATCTTCAAAGTAGCCTGCAATGATCATATATATCATCTGGAGCAGGTTTTTCTGATCTGTATGATATCTGAATAATGCAGAATCGTTGGTCTTGAAAACTTTGCCTAAAAGATTATCAATACCAAGTTTTCTTACGAATTCTTTGATGAGAAGCAATCCTGCATCGGAGGATAAATCTCCTCCATCAAAATTTATTTTAATTTGTCTATTGCTTTCTAGTGATAAGGTGTTTACAATACTCATAAAGGGCTCCTTTGTTGGTATTTATTTTGATTAGACACCTTAATTTTACCACAAATGGATGCTCTTTTTTCATTCACTTGATAGGTAAAAAGCAATATTCAGTTAAAATACAGTAACTATGTGGCTTTCAGCCACATTCGTGGCAAAGTCGTGAATAATTCAGGTTTATGTAAAAAAAGATTGATATATCTTCTAATGTTAAATTAATTGAAGAAATTCAAAATGCAGACTTGAGTCAGCAAATGCATGGTAATTTTGAATTTATAGAGAGTAAAGACGTAACAGAAAGTTGTAAATGTATGTATCAGATACAGTCTGGAGAAATAGAGTTGTGCCATATTTTTTCAGATTATTCAAGTATTATGGAAAAGTGAGTAAAGTTTATTAAAATAGAAATACTTACATGATTTGGCAACCTATTTCGTGAAAAGCTGTTATAATGTAGGTATAAACTATGAGAAGCGATAAGGAGGTGCATATCATGATGGAAGAACATGTAGTATTAAGTGAACGACCGGTGATTGGCAGGAAGCCTATATGGAAAAATTAAATCAAGAGTACATAGCGTTGCTGAGCGGTGAGGGGAATGCATCTGATAAATTCTGGGAACTGGAGAAAAGAATCCGGGAGGATAAAAAAGACTGCGGCGTTCAGTGTAAGATGAGCAGATCAAATCAGTTTTATATTATGTCATCATTGCTGAATGAAGGGGCGATCACGTTTGATGACTTGGAGGATTTCAGCGATGATCTGAAAGCGATTATGCATCATTTTGCGGACATGTAATAATATAAAACATAACCATCCGGAAACAATAATGGAAAGGAATACAGCTTGAATATAGAAGCGTATGATACGGATTCGTTAAGAGGGCTTGTTAGACGTCTTGAACATGAAAACAATTTGCTGAAAGAAAGGTTGAAAAAAGCAAATATCCCATATGAAGAAGCCGATCTATTTGAAGAAACAGTCGATCATAAGGAACAATATGACCTTGATCAGGGTGCGCGTATTACTGCGCCGGCATTCATTACAGAGGAGATGGCAAGACGTTTTTTCTCTATGTTTTGGGGAAGGGAAGACGTTTATGCAAAACGGGGTAAAAACGGCGGTTACTTTCCTCAGTGCGGCAACAGGTGGAACGGAAGGCTCTGTCCGAGGCAGAGAGGAGAAAAGGCACGCTGTAATGAATGTGAAAACGTAAAGTGGGAAAAACTGGATGTTAAAAAAATTATCACACACCTGTTGGGATATAAAGAAGACGGTTCTGATGTGATTGGGGTTTATCCGCTGCTGCCAGACGGAACCTGCCGATTTATTGTATTTGATTTTGATAATCATGAAAAAGGAACCGAAGCGACAGATTTTGCGAATACAGATCCCGAATGGCATAAAGAGGTAGATGCGCTTAGAAAAATGTGTGAGATAAATGGGATTAAACCGTTGGTTGAACGCTCCCGCTCCGGAAAGGGAGCTCATGTATGGATATTTTTTAAAAAGGCGGTTTCCGCATCGTTAGCCAGAAATTTTGGCTTTTTGCTGTTGGACAAGGGTTCCACGTTTATCAATCTGAAATCATTCCATTATTATGACAGAATGTATCCGTCACAAGAGATGTCAGATAGTCTAGGGAATCAGATCGCGCTGCCGCTACAGGGACAGGCGCTCAGGAATGGAAACAGCGCATTTGTAGATGAGAACTGGAACGCATATCCGGATCAATGGGATGTTTTATTTCATGGGATAGAAAAATTAAGCGCGGAAGATATAGAAAATTATATAGGAAAATGGCAGAGGGAGCTGTCAGAATCCCGCGGAATGTCCGGAGGATCAGAGATGGGATGCAGACCTAAACCATGGAAAAAGAAATGTGCGTTCAGAAAGGGGGATGTGACCGGCAGGCTTCATATGGTATTGGGAAATGGCGTTTATATTGATACATTGAACCTTATGCCGGGGATACAAAATCAGATCCGCAGTCTCGCTGCTTTTGATAATCCGGAATTTTATAAAAATAAAAGACTCGGATATTCCAATTATTATAATTTCAGCACGGTATATCTGGGAAAAGATATTGACGGATACATACAGCTGCCTCGTGGATTGAGAGAGAGGGTTTTAGAAGAATGCAAAAAAGCCGGGATTGAAGCTGATATATCAGATCAAAGGGAGAAGGGATGTCCAATTAGGGTTTCTTTTAATGGGGATTTGCGGATACAGCAGGAATTGGCGGCAGAAAAATTACTAATGCATTCGGATGGCGTGTTAAGCGCGGCAACGGCATTTGGAAAGACGGTTGTATGCAGTTATCTGATTGCGGAGCGTAAGGTAAATACGCTTATTTTATTGCAAAGTAAGGATTTGCTGAATCAATGGGTAGAGGAACTGGGCAGGTTTTTAGAAATCAAAGAAGAACCGCCGGAATATGAGACAAAGACGGGCAGGAAGAAAAAGAGAAGCAGTGTGATCGGGATTCTTCATGGCAGTAAAAACACGCTGACGGGTATCGTAGACGTTGCGATGGTTGGCTCCATGTATGCGAAAGGCAAGTTCAATGAGCGGATCAATTCCTATGGAATGGTAATTATGGATGAATGCCATCATGCGGCGTCTGCAATATCTATGGAACTGCTGCAGAAAATAGGTTCAAGATATGTATATGGTGTGTCCGCAACGCCAAAACGCGGAGACAGTATGGACAGGATTATTTATATGCTTCTTGGACCATTGAGACATCGTTTTACCGCGATGGAAAGGGCTGTAGAACAGGGAATCGGGCATTACTTTGTTCCAAGATATACAAGAGTAGTGGATACGGCGGACAGCAGGGAGGATATTAACAGTGCATACAGTTTGATCAGTACGAGCAGGGTGCGGAATGATATGATCATTCATGATGTGAGGATGAGTATTGCAAAGAAGCATACGCCGGTTATCCTGACCCGGTTTAAGGAACATGCAAAGCTTTTGTATGATGCCCTGAAAAAAGAAGCGGATCATGTTTTCCTTTTGTATGGTGGAAATTCCGATAAGGAAAATGCAGAGATACGCAGGCAGTTAAAGCTGGTTTCTGCGGAAGAATCCCTGATTTTGATTGCAACGGGACAGAAGATGGGGGAAGGATTTGACTTTCCGCGGCTTGACGTGCTGATGCTGGCGGCTCCGGTATCGTTTGAGGGGCGCCTGGAGCAATATGTGGGAAGATTGAACCGTGATTATGAGGGAAAAACTGCTGTTTTTGTATATGATTATATTGACTCACATATGAGATTCTTCCACAAAATGTATACAAAAAGACTGCGAACATACAAGAAGATCGGATTTTCCATATGGACAGAAGAAACACAATCAAAGCAGACGGTCAATGCAATTTATGATTCAGGTAATTATACGGAAAAATTTGAACAGGATCTTGCGGCAGCAGAAAAAATGATCGTAATTTCCAGTCCGGATATACGGCAGGAAAAAATTGACAGATTACTATTTCTAGTAAAAGACAGACAGGAACACGGCGTGAGAATAACCGTTATTACGACAGAACCGGATGAAGTAACCTATGGCAGAGCAGAGGTTTGCTATGAGCTGGTCAGTGGGATGCGTCAGACAGGGATAGACGTGGTGACAAAAGCGGAAGTGGAGGAATGTTTTGCGGTTATTGATGATGAATGGGTGTGGCACGGCGGAATGAACCTGCTTGGTAAGGCAGACAGCTGGGACAATCTGATGCGTATCCGGGATCATGAGGTAGCAGCTGAATTATTGGAAATTGCCCTGGGGCTGTCCACCTGACAGCCCCATCCCCTTCCTCCCGTTAATTTTCCCCCTCTAACTCAAACCCCTCCGCATAAAATCCATCCTTCCATTCAAACCCTTCCGTATCCACAAACACACATCCTTTTGCAGGAACAAACTTCATCTGTTCCCCGGTGCGCATCGCGGTAACGGACGTTACGGCGCGGTCTGTAGCGATTTTAAGCCAGCGGGGAAGCGCCGTTTCGGGCACGGTTTTTTCCGGGGTTACGATATTTTCATAGATCTCTCCGGCAAAGCGGTCGCAGACGATCAGTCCGGGATTGTCTCTGCGCCAGTAATCGTTACAGTGTCGGTTCGGCTTTGAAAAATAGGTGGAGATCGCCAGTCCCTCTTTCCGGAACGCTTCGTAGAGCGCGTCTATTCCCATCCCGTTTCCCATATTGACATCGTCCCGACGATTCTGGATTATTTCGGCGGCTTCCAGCCGCTGCGCTGCATTTTCGACGGGCGCTGTAAGCTGGCGGTCAATCTGCTGTCCTCGGACGAGCTGTACGATCTGGAAAAGGATCCGCAGGAGATGGAAAACCTGATTGAAAGGGAAGAATACACAGAAATCCGCAACCGTCTGCACGACAGGCTGCTTGCCTGGATGGATGAAACCCGCGACCCGATGCGGGGATACAGCTTCCGCTGCCGCCCGTGGCGCGCAGACGCGGCAAAAAAGAGCTGGAACGACAGCGGCATGACCCGCCAGAAGGAGCCCGATTACGACGAAAACGGGGAGCTGCGCTACATTGACGCCCTGCCCGCAGTGCCCGCCTCCTATACGGTAATTCCCCCGTCCGCAAAATAATTCAAATTTTCGCATAACCTGTAATAGATTTTTTGGAAGAAATCCGTTATACTAAGAGGCAGAGAAAAAGAATCGCGGCGTATAACGGTTTTGTGCCGGAGGACGCCCCGAAAAAGGAGGACGGTACTTATGCAGTACGGACATTTTGACGACGCGAAGCGGGAGTATGTGATCGACCGCGTGGATATTCCCGTGTCATGGACAAACTATCTCGGAGTGGAGAACATGTGCGGCGTTGTGAATCATACCGCAGGCGGCTACCTGTTTTACAAATCTCCGGAGTATCACCGGATTACCCGTTTCCGCGCGAATGCGGTTCCGATGGACAGGCCCGGACACTATGTATATCTGAGGGATGCAGAGAGCAAGGATTACTGGAGCGTATCCTGGCAGCCCGTAGGCAAGCCGCTGGATCAGGCAAAATACACCTGCCGCCACGGTATGTCTTACAGCGTATACGAGTGTGACTACAACAAGATTAAGGCGAGTCAGACACTGATGATCCCGATGGGCGATCCGGTGGAACTGTGGGACGTAAAGATCAAGAACGAGGATGACAAGGCGCGCACGCTGGACGTATTCGGCTACTGTGAGCTTTCCTTCCACCACATCATGATCGACAACCAGAACTATCAGATGAGCCTGTACTGCTCCGGTTCCTCCTATGAGGACGGCGTGATCGAGCACGACCTGTTCTATGAAGAGTTCGGCTATCAGTATTTTGCAGGAAACTTCGAGCCCGACGGCTTTGATACCGTAAGGGATACGTTCCTTGGCAAATACCATACGGAGGACAACCCGGCTGCTGTAGAGCAGGGCGAGTGCTTTGGCTCCACAGAGCTTGGCAACAACCACTGCGCGGCGCTGAAAAAGCAGATCGTGCTGCAGCCTGGCGAGGAGATCCGTCTGGTGTTCATGCTCGGCGAGGGCAAGCGCGAGGTTGGTCAGAAGATCCGCGAGAAATACAGCGATCTGGCAAAGGTTGACGGCGCGTTCGAGCAGCTGCGCGAGTTCTGGAACAGAAAATTTGAAAAGCTCAGCGTGAACACTCCCAATGCGGGCATGAACACGATGCTGAACACATGGACGCTGTATCAGTCCGAGATCAACGTTATGTTCTCCAGATTCGCTTCCTTTATCGAAGTAGGCGGCAGAACCGGTCTGGGCTACCGCGATACGGCGCAGGATGCGATGTGCGTTCCTCACTCCAACCCTGCAAAGTGCCGTCAGCGTATCGAAGAGCTGCTGCGCGGCCTTGTTTCCGAAGGCTACGGCCTGCATCTGTTCTCTCCCGAATGGTTCGTTCCGGACGAGTCTGTAAAGCCGTTTAAGTCTCCTACCGTTATTCCGGAGCCCGATCCGGACAGCATGGTGCACGGCTTAAAGGATGCCTGTTCCGACGACGCTTTGTGGCTGGTAACTTCTATTGTAGAGTATATCCGCGAGACAGGCGATTTAAGCTTTGCGGATGAAGTATTTACCTATGCGGACGGCGGCGAAGGCACTGTTTACGAGCACATGAAGAAGATCCTTGATTTCTCCGGCAGAATGGTCGGCGCAACCGGCGTCTGCAAGGGCTTAAGAGCGGACTGGAACGACTGCTTAAACTTAGGCGGCGGCGAGAGCGCAATGGTTTCCTTCCTGCATGTATGGGCGCTGAGCCACTTCGTAGAGCTGGCAAAGAAGCTGGGCAGACAGGAGGACGTTGATACTTATACAGAGATGCTCAACCATGTGAAAAAAGTGTGTGAGGAGCAGCTCTGGGACGGCGAATGGTACATCCGCGGCATCACCAAGAACGGCAGAAAGATCGGTACGAGCGAGGATAAAGAGGGCAAGGTGCACTTGGAGTCCAACTCCTGGGCAGTCCTGTCCGGCGCGGCAGATCCCGAGCGCGGCAAAAAGGCGATGGACAGCGTGGACAAATATCTGTACACCCCTTACGGAATCCTGTTAAACGCTCCTTCCTTTACGGTTCCGGACGACGACATCGGCTTTGTAACGAGAGTATATCCGGGCCTGAAAGAGAACGGCTCCATCTTCTCCCATCCGAATCCCTGGGCATGGGCGGCTGAGTGTGTGCTGGGACGCGGCGACCGCGCGATGAAGTTCTATGACGCGCTGTGCCCTTACTGGCAGAACGACAAGATCGAGATCCGTCAGGCAGAGCCTTACACATACTGCCAGTTCATTTCCGGACGCGACCACAGCAAGTTTGGCTGCGCGCACCATCCGTTCATGACCGGTTCCGCAGGCTGGGCATATTACTCCGCAACCAGATATATGCTGGGCATCCGTCCCGACTTCGACTCGCTGGTGATCGATCCCTGCGTACCCGCAGACTGGAAGCATTTTGAGGTAAACCGTGTATGGCGCGGCGCAAAATACGAGATCGAGGTGGAAAACCCCAACGGTGTGATGAAGGGCGTTAAGGAGCTGTACTTAGACGGCGAGCGCGTGGATGCGATCGCAGCGCAGCCGGAAGGCACGACCCATCATGTAAAAGCGGTTATGGGCTGAAAACAGAACGGATAAAGGACGTTTTTTCAGGCGGCGTCCAAGGGCGCTGCCGGGAAAGCGTTTTTGCAGATAAAAAGGAGGAACATATGGTTAAGTTTGGAACCGGCGGCTGGAGAGCCGTGATCGGAGACGATTTTACAAGAGAGAACATCCGCATCCTTGCAAAGGCAATGTGCGTAAAAATGAAACGGGAAGGCGCGACGGATAAGGGCATCGTGATCGGCTACGACAGACGTTTCCTTGCAAAAGAAGCGATGCGCTGGGCGGCACAGGTATTTGCGGCAGAAGGCATCAAGGCGCTTCTGATCAACAAGTCCGCTCCGACCCCTCTCGTTATGTTTTATGTGATGAGACATGAGCTTCCCTACGGCATGATGGTAACGGCGAGCCACAACCCCGCTCTTTACAACGGCATCAAGGTATTTACCGAAGGCGGCCGCGACGCAAATGAGGAGCAGACCGGTCAGATCGAGGAGATCATCGCAGGGCTGAATCCGGAAGACATTCAGGAGCTGGAATATGAGGATGCGAAGGCAGCAGGCATGATCGAGGAGATCTACCCTCTGAACGAGTATCTGGACAATATCATCGATGCGGTTGACATGAAGGCGATCCGCGACGCGAACTTAAAGATCGCGCTGGATCCGATGTACGGCGTAAGCGAGACTTCCTTAAAGACGATCCTTCTGACGGCGCGCTGCGAGGTAGAGACGATCCATGACCGTCACGACACGCTGTTTGGCGGCAAGCTGCCCGCACCGAACGCTTCTACCCTGCGCCCGCTGCAGAACTTTGTTCTGGACGCGCACTGCGACATCGGTATCGCGACGGACGGCGACGCAGACCGTCTCGGCGTGATCGACGACACCGGACGCTTCCTGCATCCCAACGATATTCTCGTCCTGCTGTATTACTACCTTGTAAAATACAAAGGCTGGAGAGGCCCCGTTGTCCGCAACATCTGCACAACCCACCTGCTTGACCGCATCGCGGAGAAGTTCGGCGAGAAGTGCTATGAGGTTCCGGTTGGATTTAAGCACATTTCCGCAAAAATGGAAGAGACAGACGCCGTGATCGGCGGCGAGTCCTCCGGCGGTCTGACCGTTCGCGGCCATATCAAGGGTAAGGACGGCGTTTATGCGGCGAGCCTGCTCGTTGAGATGCTGGCTGTGACAGGACGCAAGCTGTCCGAGATCTATGCGGATGTGGAAAAGGAATGCGGTTCTATTTTCATGGAAGAGTGCGATTACCGCTTCACACAGGAGAAGAAGGTAGAGGTTCATCACATCCTCATGGAAGAGAAGAAAGTTCCGGAGCTGCCCTTCGAGGTGGATCACGTTTCCTATCTGGACGGCTGCAAGGTTTACTTCAAGAACGGCGGCTGGGTAGTAGCGCGTTTCTCTGGCACAGAGCCGCTGATCCGTATTTTCTGCGAAATGCCGACTGCCGAAGAGGCAAAAACAGTGCGTGAGATCTATGAGAAATTCCTTGATCTCGGAAAAGCGAACTAAATAATTTGATAAAAGAAACAGACTGAAAAGAGCGGATCGGCGCCGGATGGCGCCGGTCCTTTTTTTGTCGAAAAATAGCTCGTAAAAACAAGATGCCAAGAAAAGCAAAGAAAAGACAAGTTCTGCTCTACATTTTTGAATGGAAATTTCTTACAATAACAGGCATATAAAGACCGGGATGCAGGGGGGAGCGTTATGGAAAAGAAAAAGAGGAAGGCGGGAATAGGGTTTCTGGCGGCGGTCATATGTCTGGGGATACTGGCAGGAAATCCGGGCATGAGCCGCGTTGTGACGGCGCAGGCGGCAGAGCAGCCGGGAAGCTGTCATACGGGGCGCAGCCCGACGGCGGAGGAAAGCGGGGCGGGGGGAGAGAAAGCGGATTCGGGAGGAAAAACCGAATCGTCAACGGCGGAGGAAACCGAACCTCCAACATTGGGGGAAGCCGAACCGGAGGCGGAAACCGGAACAGAGCCGGAGCTGCCGTCGGAAACCGAACCAGAAACTGAAATGCCTCTGGAAACAGAGCTGCCGTCGGAAATGGAACCAAAACCGGATCCGGAAGAGGGAACCGAAACGGAATCTGAATCAGAAAATGAATCAGAAAATGAATCAGAAAATGAATCAGAAACCGAAATACCTCCGGAAACGGAAACGACTCCGGAAACAGAGCTGGAAACCCTTCCGGAAACACTGCTTACCGGAGAAGAAAAGACAGCGGAAACCGAAGCCAAAATCGAAACCACAACAGACACCTATGTGAAAAACGGCGGAGCCTACGAGCTTCCGTACATTCTGGGCACGTTCAACGCCTTTGTTTCGGGGGACTATTACGGAACCCATGTGGTCGGGCCGATGATCGTTGGGGGAAACACACAGCTGAACGGAAGTCTGGGCGGAACGACGCAGCAGGAAGGCGCATACCGCCACAGAGCGCCCAGCTATCTGCGCAAAAAAGCGTGGAACCGGGACTGCGAGGGGCATCAGAGCGTTCCCCGCATCATTACAGGCGACCCGGAGATGGACGTTTATCTGGGAATGGAAAATGCCGGGCAGAACGTGGGCAATACGAAGATCGGGGAGGATTGCCGGCAGATCCTTTTTACGGACGAATATCTGGACGAGGGGCTGGACGGGGGATTTAGCCGGGAAGCGTTTCAAAAAAAGCTGGAAGCGGCGGGAAAGCCGTGGATGGAATCCGGCGGGAACGACGGGGACGGAAACGGGACAGTTCAGACAGCGATCACAAGAACGGATCTGGAAAGTGCGCCGGAAGGGACGCTGACGTCGGGGGGCGCAGGCGGGAAGGGATACCGGTTGTACCGGGAAGGCGGCGCTGTGAAGGCAGAGCTGGACGCAGGCGGAAATTACCGGTTTGAGACATTTGAGGGAATTGACAGCATTTATTACCGTTACAAGGATGCAGAAGAGATGAAAAATACGATCACGGTCATCCGGACAGAGCAGGAGGGAGAGATTGTGCTGCCTAAAATTTTAAAAACCGTCCGGGATGATGTGTACGGAAACAATTACGGGTTTGACTCCATCGAGGAGGGACTGCCGTTTGCGGTATTGTATTTTGCGCCGAATGCGGAGCGGGTTTTCGTTGGATGTGAAAAAAGCGGCGAGGCAGAAAAGACGGATACGGCGTTTGAATGGAAGCCGGAGCAGGCGGTGGACATAAAGTCCAACGGCGGAAAGCTGGTCGGGCATTTGTGGACGCCGGGAGCGGACGTGGTGCTGCGGGGCGGCGACTACAGCGGATGCGTGGTTGCGGACGATGTGGATGCGTCCGGCTCCGGCGCGGAAGGGCACATGTGGCCTTTTTCGGAGCCGGAGGAGAAGCCGGAAGAAAAACCGGAAGAAAAGCCGGAGGAAGAAAGAAGCCTGACGGTACAGAAGCGCTGGCAGGACGTGAGCGGGGAGGTGTTTGCGGAAAGCGGGCTGCCTCCGGTAAAAATTTTTTTATACCGGACGGTCAAGGAGCCGGAAGGCTTTCCGGTAAAGCTGGAGCTGTATTCGGGAATGCACCAGCATTTTGAGGGGGCAAAAAAGGCAGCGGAGATCGATCTGGGATATGTCGGGGAAAAGCCGGCGGTATTCCGGGTAGGCTGCATCGACCGGGTTAAGGGACAGCCTTTCAGCTACAGCGCGGGCATCTGTGAGACGGGATTTTGCGTAGAAAGCGCAGGGGAGGCGTCGCTGACGGTCAAAAAACGCGGCCCGGAAGGGGCGCTTGAGGGGACGAGTGCATGGATGGATTTTGAGCTGACGGCAAAAGCGCCGTGTACCATAAAGGTGCTTTTAACCCATACGGCTTATAATTATTCCAATGGCACGGCGATGCCGGATGCAGAAACGCTCGTCGCGCAGCCTGTAGGGGAGGGATGGAACAGGGTGGACTTTACAAATGCGGAAAAAGTGACGGACGGACAGGGCAATCCGGTTTTTCTGGAGCTGGGGGCAGATAACGGCTGGACGGGGCGTTTTTATGATCTGCCGAAAAAGGATCCGTCCGGAAACACATATTTTTATAAAATTGCGGAGGAGCCTGTGCCGGACGGTTTTCAGGTCAGCTATGTGAATCAGATCAATTCCGGGGAGGGAAAAGCAGAGGTAATTAACCGGAAAAGAGGTCAGGCAGAGCTGATCGAGCTTCCCGAAACGGGCGGCTGTACGCCGGAGCTGTTTTTGGCGGCAGGCACAGCCTTTACGGGGGCGTCGGCAGTGCTGTCAGGCTGCGGCAGGGGGCACGCGATGCGCCGGAAACGGAGAAAAAACGCGTCTGGAAGATGGTTCAGACAATAGGAAGGAGCGCGTTTTTGCGCGCAGACAGGGGGAAAATGATGAAAAAATGGTTGAAATGGTGGACAGGGCTGCTTTGCGCGGCAGTTTTGATGCTGGGGGCATCTGTGACCGTGCTGGCGGCGGAGATGGGAAGCATTACGGTAGAGGGCGCGGTGGAGGGCGTCGATTATTCGATTTACAGGATATTTGATCTGGAAAGCTTTTCATCGGAAGGCGGGGGAACCGGACGGTATGCCTATAAACTGAGTGAAAAATGGAACGGTTTTTCGGCGGGGGAATATTTTGCGGTCGATGAAAACGGATACATAGACTGGAAGGCGGGAAACGGACAGGAGGCGGCGAAGGGCTTTGCGGAAGCGGCGTTCGCATTTGCAAAGCGGGAAAAGATCGCGGCGGATGCGGTCGTGCAGGCGTCGGCAGGCGAAGGGAAGGAGGCTTCGGCGGTTTTTGCAAATATCCCGCTGGGGTATTATCTGGTGGATTCCACGGCAGGCGCACTGCTGTCTTTGGACACCGCCCGCCCGGACGCGACGGTAAAGGAAAAGAACGAAGCGCCGGGCATCGAAAAAACGGTTCAGAAAGAGGATGGAAATTATGGCGCGGATAACTCGGCGTCCGTGGGCGATACGGTAAGCTTTCAGGTTGTGATCACACCCCGCCCCGGCGCAGAGGGCTATACGCTTCACGATACGATGTCGGAGGGGCTTGATTTTAAGGGCGTGAACGGGATCGTACTGAAAAAGGACGGCGCAGTATTAAAGGAGCTGGCGGAAGGGACGGATTACAGGCTTTACCGGGGCAGCAGCTTACAGGCGGAGGACGGCTGCACCTTTGAGATCGTTTTTGAAGACGATGCGTTCAAACAGGTAACGGAGAAGGATGCGGCATACGCCTTGGAAATCCTGTATGACGCGGCGCTCAATGAAAAGGCGGTAACAGACGGCGGGGGAAATACGAACAAAGCGCATTTATCCTATGGGGATAAACACCGGACGGATGAAAAAATAACGACAACGTACAGCTTTGATCTGGCTGTTTTGAAATATGCGAAAGGGGAAAACGGGGAGAATAAGGCGCTTAAAGGCGCGCAGTTTTCCCTGTATCCGAAAAAGGGATGCAGTCCGGGAACAGAGCTTTCTTTCCGGCAGCAGCAGAAGGAAGAGGGTTACGAGGGCGTTATTTATAAAAAGCTGGCGGACGGGACAGACGGGCTGACCGTGATTACCACGGACGCGACGGGACGTTTCCGGCTGGAAGGTCTGAAGGCGGAAACCTATTATTTAAAAGAAATCAAAGCGTCCGACGGCTATAATCTTTTGAAAAAGCCGGTAGAGATCACGATTGACGAAACGGGAAGCGTTCTGGTGGGCAATGAAACTGCGGACGAGGTGCTCGTGGAAAATAAAACGGGCGCGCTGCTTCCTTCCACGGGCGGCGTCGGAACGGGTATTTTTTACGGAACAGGGGCAGCGCTGATGGCGGGCGCAGGTCTGGTTTTTCTGATCGGGAAAAAGCGCAGGAAATAAAAGATGAAAAAGAAAAGCTTCAAAAAAACAGCTGCCCTCCTGCTGTTTCTGGCAGGGGCGGCGGTCATGCTGTGTCCTGTGGCCAGCGACTGGGTCAACCGGAGGAACCAGTCGAGGGCGGCAGCGTCCTATTCGGGCGCGGTGGAGGCACTTGACCCGGCGGATTATGAAAAAATGCTTTCGGATGCGCGCAGGCACAATGAAAAGCTCGCAGGGGCGGGCAGCCTTGCGGCGGCGCTGGACATGGAAAAAGAGGATGGCTTCCAGACGTATCACAGCCTGCTGGATGTAGAGCGGGACGGTGTGATGGGGGTGATCCGGATCCCGAAGATCCGGGTGGAAATCCCGATCTATCATACGACGGACGAGGGCGTTTTGCAGGTCGGGATCGGGCATTTTGCAGGCTCGTCGCTTCCGGTGGGCGGGACGGATACCCATTGTATCCTTTCGGGGCACAGGGGGCTTCCGTCGGCAAGGCTTTTTACCGATCTGGATCAGCTGGAGGAGGGCGATCTTTTTTATATTGACGTGCTCAAAGAGACGCTTGCCTATGAGGTAGACCGGATCGATGTGGTGCTGCCGCAGGAGGCAGAAGGGCTGGACGTCATCGAGGGCGGCGACTATGTGACGCTGGTAACATGCACGCCCTACGGCGTGAATACACACCGGCTGCTGGTACGGGGCGCACGCATGGACCGGGGATAAAGGCGGATCCGTTCTGTCATGAAATTTGTTTTGCACCGGACTGTTTTCTGGGGTATAATAATTACATATGCGTTATATGCTGCGCAGGCGCGCAGGGCAAATTCATGACAGAAGGAAGAAGAAAAATGTATAAGATTTTGGCGAACTATTTGAGCAGCAGCCAGATTCTGGTGCTGGGGATGCTGTTTACCTTCGGGCTGACGTTTCTGATGCTGAAGCATCCGTTCCCGTTTCTGCCGAGCGATCAGGGGCGGGCGTTTGCGGTAAACGGGAATCTGTCGAAGGGGAAGTTGCGGGGAGTCGGGCTGACCTTTGTGATCAGCTTTCTGATCGGCGGATTTTTATTTTTGCCGGTGGACACGGAATATGTGATTTATGCGATCCTGCTGTTTGCGATGATGATGAGCGGCTATCTGGACGATGCGTCGGACAAGCCCTGGAACGAGTATAAAAAAGGGCTGATCGACCTTGTGATCTCGGTGGCTGCGGTGGCGACCTTTGTGAACTTTAATTCCACGACGATCATGATCGGGCAGGTGGAGGCAGCGATCCCTTCCGCCCTGTATCTGGTGCTCGGCGTGATCCTGATCTGGGTGTCGGTAAATGTGACGAACTGTACGGACGGCGTGGACGGGCTGTGCGCCAGCACGGGAAGCGTGACGGTCCTGGCGTTTGCGCTTTTGTTTTCGGAAGCCCTCGGGAAGTATGCGATGGCGGGCTTTTTATTCGTTTCGGTGCTGTTTGCCTACCTGTATTTTAACAGCTCGCCGAGCAGTATGCTGATGGGGGACGCGGGCTCCCGTGCGCTGGGCTTTTTTATCGCGGTGCTGACGATGAAATCGGGACATCCGTTCATTTTTGTGCTGCTGGCTGCGGTGATGATCGCAGACGGCGGGATCGGTCTGGTAAAAATCTTTTTAAAACGGTTTTTTAAGATTTCCATTCTGAAAAACACGCGGACGCCGCTGCACGACCACGTCCGCAAAAATAAGGGCTGGTCGGACGCGCAGGTTGTAGCGCGGTATGTGATCATTCAGGTGCTGTTTGTGATAGCGGCAGCGGCGCTGGTTTAACCGGGTTTGACCGGATGCAAAAGACAGGAAAAGGAAGATCCCGCAGGAGGCAAGACGCTTTCTGCGGGATTTCTGCCATCAGCGTCCTGATAATCGCAGTCAGAAAGCGGATCCGGGCTGAAAAATTACTGAAAATCGAAAGGATAAAAATGGATTTTTAGAAAAAAGCGTGAGGGAACGATTTCATGAGTTCACGAAAAATTCAGATATTCCGGCAAAATAGCCGGGAAATCCGGATATTTTCAAGTGAAAACATGGTATTTCAGACAAAAAACAGACGATTCTGCATGAATCGGCAGGTGTTGACAAAAGAGAGAAAATGGATAAAATGTAGCTTCAACAGGAAGAAAAGCCTGAAAATATAAGACCAAAACGGATATTGAAAGGATGTGACAAGATGAACCGCATGAAGATCAGACTGAATGGAACCGCAGATGTGAGAGAATTTGTATATGAGGCGGAAAAATGTGATTTTGACGTGGATATTCAGTACGAATCCACAATCGTAGACGCCAAATCCATTCTGGGCATTATCAGCCTCGGGCTGGCAAAGGTTCTGACTGTATACTGTCACGGCGAAAATCCGGATTTTATGAATAAGATCCAGAAGTTTGCCGCAGCAGTGTAAGTCCGATGATTTTTTAAAAATAAGAAGTGCTGCCTTTACGGCACAGCCGGCACAGGACAGGCCCCCTTTTTATCCCCGCAGGAAAGCGGCGGACGAAAAGGGGGTTTTGCGTTTCATAAGCCGGTTTGCAGGACGCAACGGCATCTGTTTTCACAGCAAAAAATAATTTGATACAAATTTTTGAAAATACAAAAGAATTTTTTTGTGCAAAAAATTCTGAGAGCGATTTCTTGAAAAAAAGATCAAACGCAGCCCGTCGGTAAAATTTATAAAATACGGTCAAAATTAGCGGGAACGGATTGAAAAACATAACAAAACCGTGTATTTTCGCGGGATTTTTACACCTGTTGACAAATTTCGCAAATTGGATAAAATAGAATCATCAAGAGGCGAGAGCGAAAAAAGCCTTTTGATAAATGCTTAATTTTATATTAAGCGTACCCCCTCTTTTTTATATACTATACCCCCCTTTAGAGCCCTTCTGCCACCCTCCCCCCCTTCAGGCAGAAGGGCACTTTTTTTGTTCGGCAGGGAAATTCCTTTCCTGCCGAATAAAAAATACGATTATGCGCACCCGCGCGAAGAAGAAACTGCATTTTACCGGAAACAGTCACCGGCTTTCGGCGCTTCCCCATTCTTTGACTTCTGCACTCTTGTCATTTTGATACCCGCATAGTACAATAAAAACCATAATTGAGAAATGTAACCGCCGTGTCCGCAGCGTTTCGGGCATGGCATGTTTTTTCGCGGAAAGCGGAAAGGACCGGATACAAATGAAGAAAAAACAGGCGGCAATGGCAATGCTTCTGGCGCTGACGCTGGCTGCAGGCTGCGCGCCGGGCAGGATCAGCGAATATACGGCGAAAGCCCAGCGCGCAGGGGAAGCCATGTTTGGAGACGGGGCAGAGGATGCGCTGGCAGAAAGCGCTGAAACGGCAGGATATACGGAAGCGGCGGAATATACAGAAGCGACAGAAGGCACGGAAGCGGCGGAGTCTATAGAGTCAACGGAAGGCGCTGCAGAGACGGCGCATACGGAGGTTGCGGAAGGAACGGAAGAGGCGGAGCCTACAGAGTCAGCGGAGAGCACTGCCCCGGCTGCGCTCCCGGCGTTTTTATCCGAAGTCCCGGAGGAGATTTCTGCCCTGATGGCTCAGAAAGGTGCGGATTTTACCGGAAAGCTGGCGGGAAAGGACGAGCTGTTCTGGACGGAGGAAAAGGCGCTGGAAGCGGTGCTGTCGCAGGAAAGCTACGGCGATAAAACGCTGTGTATACAAAATATGGCGCGCTATGACGGAAAGGAAAAGGGCAGCTTTCTTTTGCTGTTTGAAAGCACGCCGCTGACGGCGCGGCAGAGGGTGCAGGGCGATTTGTGGTATTTTGACGGCAAAACGGCGGAAAAGCTTTCTGAGGATACGGTTTTTACCGGGATTGAGCTTGTCACGGGGGATGCAGCTCCCTATCTGATCGTGCGGATGCAGGAGGAAAAACGGGAGAAGGCGGCGGTGTATACTGTGACAGAAAATGGGGCGCAGGCTTCTTTTACAGACGCGGTTTCCATTCAGGCGGCAGACGGAACGATACGGGTGGATTATCCGGCGGAGGCGTTCCGGTATGATCCGCTTGTGGGGGTGTGGGAGGACGGAAGCGGAACTGTGCCGTATTTTTACGGGCGGACGGCGGACGGATTTGCGCCTCTTATATGGAAGGAACTCTCTGCGCAGGAGTATCTGGCATATGCGCAGGGGACGGAAGCGGACAGCGCCTATCAAAAGGAGCTGGAAGAGCGGTTTTATGCGGCTGCAGAGGACGGATCGGAATATCAGTATGAGTTTTTTGCGGTCGGGGACAGCCGGATCGGATACAGGCAGCGGCGTATCTGCGAAGCGTCGGAGAACGGTGGGGAGATCGGGCATGCGGTGGCGGAATACACCTGGCAGATTTCCGAGCTGGACGGCGGGAAGCTGACAAAGGACGGCGCATCCCTTGACGGGGAAGGATATTATTTTAAAAACCGGGCGGAGCGGGAAACAGAGCTGGAAGACCTGAACGAGATTCCGGCGCGGTATGAGGCAAACCGGATTCTGGCGGCGCGGCGCACGATGCGGGCGGCAGAGAAAAAAGCGCTGGACAGCGTGCTTGCAGCGCAGGAATATCCGGAGGATGCGTTATGCTTTGTTTCGGCGGCGGATTTTGACGGAGACGGGACAAAAGAGGCGTTTGCAGCGGTAGGAAGCTATGACGGCGCGTTTGGCGCGCCGGTGTGTGATCTGTGGTATGCAGGCGGGACGGCGCAGCTTCTTTTGGAGGGCGTGCCGTTTCAGTCAATGGAAAAAGTCGGGACGGCAGGCGCGGCAGCGCAGCTTTTCCACTGCTATGAGGACGGCGGGACAAGCGGATTTTTATTTGCGGTAAAGGACGGCGCGCCCGTAAGATGCCTTGAAAATATGGGGCGCTTTGCCGGAAACGGCGGCGGGGAGCTTTTGGCATGGGAAGCCGGAAGCAAGACGTCCGCGCCGGAATATTTTCATATGGAAAAAGGAACGGCTGTGCCTTATGGAATAGAGGAAATCCCGCTGGAAACGATACTGGATCAGGAAAACGGGAAAGCGGTGTATGAGAGTATTTTGCGGCAGGCTGGCGGCGATCCGGCAAAGGTAAGCTGCGTGCGGCGGGAAAACGGGCTGATCCATGTGACGTTTTCCGACGGGGATACGCGGTTTTATGATACCTACGAGATTCGGGACGAAAGGCTGGTGCTGACAGACAGCGGCAGGGGAGGCTACAGCCCCGAAGCCGTCCGGGCGCAGCCGGAAACAACAGCGCAGGCGGAAGAAACGGCGCAGACGGAAACAACAACGCAGGCGGAAGAGACGGTACAGACAGAAGAAACGACTTCAGAAACGGAAAAGGAATAAATCAGTATGGCATTTGCGCATTTGCACGTCCACACGGAATACAGTCTGCTGGACGGCTCCAATAAGATCAAAGAATATGTAAAGCGCGTCAAAGAGCTTGGAATGACGGCGGCGGCGATCACGGATCACGGCGCAATGTACGGCGTGATCGATTTTTACCGGGCGGCGCGGGAGGAGGGCATCAACCCGGTTTTGGGCTGCGAGGTATACGTTGCGCCAAATTCCCGCTTCGACCGGGAGCTGACGGGCGGGGACGACCGCTATTATCATCTGGTGCTCCTTGCGGAAAATAATAAGGGATATGAGAACCTGACAAAGATCGTGAGCCGCGGCTTTACGGAGGGCTACTATTATAAGCCCCGCGTGGATATGGAGGTGCTGCGGGAGTATCACGAGGGCATCATCGCGCTTTCGGCGTGTCTGGCGGGCGAGGTACCGCGCTATATCCAGAAAGGGCTTGTGGACGAGGCAAAAAAATGCGCCCTGAAATATCAGGATATTTTCGGGAAGGACAATTTTTTCCTCGAGCTGCAGGATCACGGCATTCCCCAGCAGCAGACTGTAAACGCCGCCCTTCTGCAGATTTCAAAGGAACTGGACATCCCGTTAGTATGTACGAACGACGTGCACTACACCTATGCGGAGGACGCAAAGCCCCACGACATCCTGCTGTGCATCCAGACCGGCAAAAAGCTGGCGGATGAAAACCGGATGCGCTATGAGGGCGGGCAGTATTTTGTTAAGAGCGAGGAGGAGATGAAGGGGCTGTTTCCCTATGCGTGGGAAGCGGTGGAAAATACCCAGAGGATCGCGGACAGATGCCATGTGGAGATCGAGTTTGGCAAGACGAAGCTGCCTCATTTTGAAGTGCCGGAGGGGTATGACCCGTGGACATATTTGAATAAGCTCTGTCAGGACGGGATGCGGGAGCGTTACCCGGAGGATAACGGAAAGCTTCAGGAGCGCCTGAAATACGAGCTGGACATTATCAGGCGGATGGGCTATGTGGACTATTTCCTGATCGTGTGGGATTTTATCAATTACGCGCGGGAACACGGGATCCCGGTGGGGCCGGGACGGGGAAGCGCGGCGGGAAGCATCGTTTCCTACTGCCTGCATATCACGAATATCGACCCGATCCGCTACAGCCTGCTGTTTGAGCGCTTTTTGAATCCGGAGCGTGTGTCCATGCCGGATATTGATATTGACTTCTGCTTTGAACGGCGGCAGGAGGTCATCGATTATGTGGGCAGAAAATACGGCAGGGAGAAGGTGGTGCAGATCGTCACCTTCGGTACGCTGGCGGCAAAGGGCGTGATCCGCGACGTGGGGCGCGTGATGGATCTGCCCTATGCTTTCGTGGATTCCATTGCCAAAATGATCCCCAATGAGCTGAATATGACGATCGACAAGGCGCTTTCCGCCAACCCCGAGCTTCGTAAGCTCTATGAGGGGGACGAACAGGTGCATGAGCTGATCGACATGAGCAAGCGGCTGGAAGGTCTGCCGCGCCATACGTCGATGCACGCGGCTGGCGTGGTGATCTGTCCGGAAGCGGCGGACAATTTTGTGCCGCTCTCAAGAGGCTCCGACGGCTCTGTGACGACGCAGTTTACGATGACGACGTTAGAGGAGCTGGGGCTTTTGAAAATGGACTTTCTGGGGCTTCGGACGCTGACGGTCATCGACCATGCGGTCAAGATGATTGAAAAGGATACGGGGGTCCATATCGACGTGGACCATCTGGATTACGACGATAAAAAGGTTTTGGATTCGCTGTGTACGGGCAGGACGGACGGCGTGTTCCAGCTGGAAAGCGGCGGTATGAAAAATTTCATGAAGGAGTTAAAGCCGCAGAGCCTCGAGGACATCATCGCCGGGATTTCTTTATACCGTCCGGGGCCGATGGATTTTATCCCGAAATATATCCGGGGCAAAAACAATCACGACGCGATCACTTATTCCTGTCCCCAGCTGGAGCCGATCCTTTCCCCGACCTACGGCTGTATCGTTTATCAGGAGCAGGTTATGCAGATCGTGCGCGATCTGGGCGGCTATACGATGGGACGGAGCGATCTGGTGCGCCGTGCCATGAGTAAAAAGAAGCAGTCCGTGATGGAAAAGGAGCGGGCAAACTTCGTGTACGGAAATGCCGAAGAGGGCGTGCCGGGCTGTGTGTCAAACGGCATCCCGGAGCAGGTCGGTTTGCAGATCTATGCGGAAATGATGGATTTTGCAAAATATGCCTTCAACAAATCCCATGCCGCCTGCTATGCGGTAGTGGCGTATCAGACGGCGTATCTGAAATACTATTATCCGGTGGAGTTCATGGCGGCGCTGATGACTTCCGTGATCGACAATCCGGGCAAGGTGGCGGAGTATATCCTGACGTGCCGGCAGATGGGGATTTCCATTCTGCCGCCGGACATCAACGAGGGAGAGCCGGGCTTTTCCGTGTCGGGCAATGCGATCCGCTACGGGCTGACGGCAATCAAGGGCGTAGGGCATCCGGTGGCGGACGCGGTGCTGGCGGAACGGGCGCAGCGCGGAGCCTTTAAAAATATCCAGGACTTTTTATCCCGGATGACCGATTCGGATGTAAACAAGCGAAACGTGGAAAACTTCATCAAAGCGGGCGCCTTTGACAGCCTTGGCGGGACGCGGAAGCAGTATATGAGCATTTTTGCGCAGCTGATGGATCAGAACCAGCAGAACCGGAAAAATAATCTGGCAGGGCAGATGTCTTTGTTTGATCTGGTGGACGAGTCCGAAAAGGAAAACTATGAAATACGCCTGCCGGATGTGGGCGAGTACCCGAAGGAGATCGTGCTGACCTTTGAAAAAGAGGTGCTGGGCGTGTATGTCAGCGGACATCCGTTGGAGGAATACGAACAGCTCTGGCGCAAAAATATCACGAACACGACGGCGGATTTTATGCTGGACGAAGAAATCAACGACATCCATGCAAAGGACGGTGCAAAGGCGGTGATCGGCGGGCTGATCGCGGAAAAGAAGATCAAGTACACGAAAAATGACAAGGTAATGGCATTTTTGCAGGTGGAGGATCTGGTCGGCACGGTAGAGGTCATCGTATTCCCGAAGACGTATGAGCAGTATGGCGCGAAGATCATGGAGGACAACAAGGTTTTTATCAGGGGCAGGGTGTCGGCGGAGGAGGACAAGGACGGCAAGCTCGTGTGCGAATCCATTCAGGAATTTGACGAGATCCCGAAAAAAATCTGGATCAAATTTCCGACAATGGAGGAATACGCAAAGCGCGCGCAGGAGCTTCTGGCGGCGATCGCGGATTCCGACGGCAAAGACAGCGTCGTGATCTATATCGAAAACCCCCGTTCCATGAAGCAGCTTCCGCCCAACCAGAGCGTCTGCGCAGACCGGGCGCTTTTAGAGCGGCTGGAGAAGCTTTTCGGAGGGGATAACGTAAAAGTGATGGCGTAAAAATGATGTAGCCGATTTTTTGGGAAAAGCATTGAAAATGCGGTTTGATTGGATTAAAATATAGATAATAGATGTTCTGGGCATAAGGGAACACCGAACAGCGCCATGCGGCGCAGGACAGGAGGAACTATGGCATCTAAGATAAAGACAATCGGAATCCTCACCAGCGGCGGGGACGCGCCGGGCATGAATGCGGCGATCCGTGCGGTGGTGCGCAAGGCGATCTGCAACGGGGTAAAGGTAAAAGGGATCAAAAAGGGCTATCAGGGCCTGCTGAATGAAGAAATCGTGGATATGGACGCCCGCAGCGTTTCGGATACGATCCAGCGGGGCGGCACGATCCTTGGAACCGCGCGCTGTCTGGAATTCAAGACGGAAGCGGGACAGAGAAAGGGCGCGGAGATCTGCCGCAAGCACGGGATCGACGGCGTGGTTGTGATCGGCGGCGACGGCTCCTATAAGGGCGCGCAGGCGCTTTCCAGAATGGGGATCAATACGATCGGCATTCCCGGAACGATCGACCTTGATATTTCCTGTACGGAATATACGATTGGTTTTGATACTGCGGTAAATACGGCGATGGAAGCGATCGACAAGGTGCGCGATACCTCGTCCTCCCATGAGCGGTGCAGCATCATCGAGGTAATGGGACGAAACGCCGGTTACATCGCGCTGTGGTGCGGCGTGGGAAGCGGCGCGGAGGACATCCTTCTTCCGGAAAAATATGACTACAACGAGCAGGCGCTCATCAACAATATCATCGACAACCGCAAAAAGGGCAAGACCCACCATCTGATCATCAATGCAGAGGGCATCGGGCACTCTACCTCCATGGCGAAGCGCATTGAGGCGGCGACGGGCATGGAGACGAGGGCGACGATCTTAGGCTACATGCAGCGCGGCGGCAGCCCGACCTGTAAGGATCGCTATTATGCGTCGATCATGGGCGCGTATGCGGCGGATATTCTGTGCGCGGGCAGCACGAACCGTGTGGTTGCGTACAAGCACGGCGAGTTTGTGGACTATGACATCGAAGAGGCGCTTGCGATGCAGAAGGAAATTCCGGAATACGAATATCTGATCAGCAAGCTTTTGTCCACCTGACCGGCAGAAAGAGCAGATAAAATAGGGAGCGCAGGATTCCTGCGCTCTTTGTATTCAGTAAGCCGGCACGTAAAGCGCGCCGGCGTTTGGTTTTACAGAGGCGATAACGGAGGGAAATCAGATGATCACAGCGGCATCCAACAGCAGGATCAAGCGGCTCATACAGTTGAATCAAAAGGCGAAGGCGCGCCGGGAAGAGGATGTTTTTGTGGTAGAGGGCACAAAGATGTTTCTGGAAGCGCCGGCAGAAAAGCTGCGGGACGTATATGTTTCGGAATCTTTTCTGGAAAAATGCAGCTGCCGGGAGCGGCTGGAACAGACGGGCTATGAGGTGGTTTCCGATCAGATCTTTGCAAAAATATCGGACACCTGTACGCCGCAGGGCATTTTGTGCGTCGTGGAGCAGTTCCATTATAATATGGAAAGCCTGCTTAAAAAGGAGAATCCGGTATTCCTGCTTCTGGAAAATATTCAGGATCCGGGCAACCTTGGGACGATGCTGCGCACCGGAGAGGGCGCGGGGATTTCGGGCGTGATCATGAGCCGGGACACGGTGGATCTATACAATCCGAAGGTAATCCGTTCCACGATGGGGAGCATTTACCGGATGCCGTTTTTGTATGCGGAGGATTTTGCGGGAGCGATCGGAAGCGTCCGGCAGGCGGGTGTGTCTGTGTATGCGGCGCACCTGAAAGGAAAAACTTCCTATATAAAGCAGGATTACCGGAGGGGCACGGCGTTTCTGATCGGCAACGAGGGAAACGGGCTGAGGGAAGAGACAGCAGACCTGGCGGACGTTTATATCCGCATCCCGATGGAGGGGCAGGTGGAATCGCTCAATGCGGCGGTAGCGGCGTCGGTGCTCATGTATGAGGCGCACAGGCAGAGAGAGAGCTGAGGGAGGAATTTTTGGAATGAAGATCGGTTTTATCGGACTTGGAAATATGGCGCAGGCGATGATCGGCGGCATTTTGAAAAATAAGGTGGCTGCGCCGGAGGAAATTTATGGCTCTGCAAAGACCGCCGCCACAGAAGAAAAAATGCGGGAGCGCTTCGGGATCTGTGTAACGGGGGATAACCGGAAAACAGCGCAGGAAGCGGATATTCTGGTGCTTGCCGTAAAGCCGCAGTTTTTTGAAGAAGTGATCGGGCAGATACGGGAGCTTGATCTTTCCAAAAAGACGGTCGTGAGCATTGCGCCCGGAAAGAGCCTTTCGTGGCTGGAGGAAGCCTTTGGGGCTGAGCTGGCGTTTGCGCGGGCGATGCCGAACACGCCGGCGCTCGTGGGGGAAGGCTGCACGGCGGTCTGCTTTGGCGGCAGGATGGACGAGGCGGCAAGGGATGCCGTGATGCAGGTGTTAAGCAGCTTCGGAAAGGCGTTTGAGGTGCCGGAGCGGCTGATGGATGTGGCTCCCGGCGTGAGCGGCTGCGCCCCGGCGTGGGTGTTTATGATGATCGAGGCGATGGCGGACGGCGCGGTGGCGGAGGGAATGCCCCGGGCGCAGGCATATGAGTTTGCGGCGCAGGGCGTTCTGGGAAGCGCGAAGCTTCTTCTGGAAACCGGAAAGCATCCCGGCGAGTTGAAGGATATGGTCTGTTCCCCGGCGGGCTCGACGATCCAGGCAGTCCGCGTTCTGGAAGAAAAGGGGTTTCGCGGGGCGGTAACGGACGCGGTGATCGCCTGCATCGAGAAGTCCCGCAGCCTTTAAAATATTACAAAATAATTACCAAACGGTATAAAAAGGGATCCGAAGGCAAAAATAGCCTTATCGGATCTTTTTTTATGCCGTTTTTATGCTGTGAAAACTGGTCCGGCAAATTAAAGCGATAAAGTGAAAATTGTATAATAGCGGCAAAAAAAGGGGAATTTCAACGAACATTTCATGAAAATGATGAGCAGCAGGAATATTATGTAATCTCAAAAAAGAGGAATTTCACAGAAATGTCACAATTCCCCCGAAAGCCTTGACATCATACGGCAATATTGCTATTATACTGGGCGTAACAAATGTTAATAAGTTTGTAACATTTGCAACGACTCTGTAACAGCAAAAGCTTCCCACAAGCTTTTGGACAGAGCACAAAAATGGAGGTTAAGATGAACACTAAAGGCAGAAAGTTGTTCCGTGGAGTGCTGGGTGCGCTGGCAGCCGTCGTGCTGATGGGCGTGGCATACACGACAACCGTTATGGCGAGTAGTATCGGAATGATTGATACAGCAGACCTGCTGGACATCCATGCGGAGGCGGACGGCGGCTCCGAGGTAGTCGGACAGGTAATGGACGAAGGACATGTTGCGATCCTTGCAAAAGGCGACGGCTGGGTTCAGATCCAGGCTGGTGATATTGTAGGCTGGGTTCCCGCAGAGAACCTGATCGAGACAGAGATTTCCAATGAGGAGGCGGTTGCCGCCAACGAAGAGGTGATCGGGGAGCTGGCAGAGGAAGCGGCGCAGGAAGGCGAAGCGGCGGATGACAGCGAAGCTTTGGAAGAGGAAGCAGCGCAGGGAAGCGAAGCGGTTGACGCAGGGCAGACAGAGGCGGCGCAGGGAAGCGAAGCGGTTGACGCAGGGCAGACAGAAGCGGCGCAGGAAAGCGAAGCGGTTAACGCAGAGCAGACAGACGCAGAGCCAGAAGATGCAGAAAATATTTCGGACGCGACGGCGGCAGACGCGGAGGCTTTTGCAAGAGAGGTTGCGGTAAGCGCCCAGAAGGCAGAGCTGCAGAAGGAACAGGCGGAAGCGGTACAGAGAGCCCAGAAGGAAGCGGAGGCGCTTGCAAAGGCGCAGCAGGAAGCGGCTGCAAGGGCAAGAGAACAGGCAGAGGCGCAGGCAAAGGCAGCTGCCGAGCAGGCAAGAATGCAGGCGGAAGCGGTTGCAAGGGCACAGGCGGAGGCAGCGGCAGCAGCCCAGTTAAAGGCACAGCAGGAAGCGGCGCAGGCAGAAGCGGCAAAGGCGGCGGAAGCAGCCCGCAGACAGGCGATTCTGGATGCAAACGGCATCACGGAGGAGGATCTGTATCTGCTGGCAAATATCATTTACTGTGAGGCGGGGTGCGAGCCCTACATCGGTAAGGTTGCAGTCGGCAATGTGGTAATGAACCGCGTAAAAAGCGACAGACAGCCGGATACGATCAAAGGCGTTATTTACGCAAAGGGACAGTTTTCTCCCGTGAGAAACGGATCTCTGGACCGCGCGCTGCGCAACGGAAGCGCGGACGAGTCCTGCTATCAGGCGGCGCTGGACGCGCTTTCCGGTTCAAAGCCGGTAGGCGACAAGCTGTTTTTCAGACGTGTGAACGGCCGTCCCGGACAGGTGATTGGTCATCATGTGTTCTATTGATCGCAGAGGATAATGAAATTTAGGAATGACGCGGGGCGGTGTACGCATAAAGATGTGTATGCCGCTTTTTTTGTTTGGCAGGAAAGCGTTTCCTTGACACCAAAACCGCAATTTGATATGATGTGTAACAAAAATGTAACATTTATAAAGAGCAGACGAGGGGAATTCAGAAATGAAGGCATTGGGGATTTTTTGCATGATAGGAGCCGGAATGATCGCAGGGGCGCTGGCGGCGGGAACCGATCCGGCGGTATTGCCGGCGGCAGGGGCAGCGGCGGTCGTATCGGCGGCAGAGACGGCGCAGAAGCCCGACTGGAAAAAAGGGGCAGGCGTAGGCGCATGGCTGGCATCGGAGACAGAAGATGGGCTGACGGGCAGAGAACAGCCGAAGGCAGAAGCGTCCGAGACAGAAGCATCGGAGCCGGAACAGGAAGGACAAAAAGAGAGAGGGCAGACAGAGACAGAACCGCAGGATGACAGCCTGACAAACCTCGTGATGGCGGACGTGCAGAACGTTTTGAACGTCAGGACAGAGCCGGACAGTGAGGCAGAGCTGGAAGGATATTTGTATGCAGACTGCGGCGGCACGATATTGGAGCGGCAGGACGGCTGGACGAAGCTGGAATCCGGGGCGCTGACGGGCTGGGCGAAGGACGATTATCTTTTGTTCGGGGAAGAGGCGGCAGACGCGGCAAGGGATGCGGGACGCGAGGTGGCGACCACGACGACGGGAGCGCTGCGGATCAGAAAGGAGCCGTCGGAGGATGCCGGTGTGTATGATCTTTTGGAAGAAGGGGCAAAATATGAAGTAATAAACGACGAACAGGTGGAGTTCGCCGGAGGGGATGCGGTTCCGGACGGCTGGGTTGCGGTGGACTACGGCGGCAAAACAGGCTATGTATCCGCCGATTATGTGGACGTATCCTTTGAAGTGGACTTTGGGGAGACGGTGGAACAGGTCAACGCCCGCAAAGAGGCGCAAAAGGAGCGCGAGGAAGCGCAGAAAGAGGCAGAGCAGAAAAAGGCTTCCGGCAAAAAGCAGCAACAAAGCGGATCGAAGAAATCAGAGGCGGCAGATTCAGAGGCGCAGAAGGCAGCCGTAGCGTCTGCGGATGACAGCGTCCTCTTGGCGGCGCTGATCCAGTGCGAGGCGGGAGACGAGCCGTATGAGGGACAGGTGGCAGTCGGCGCGGTCGTGATGAACCGTGTGAAAAGCGCGGCATATCCGAATACGGTAAAAGATGTGATCTACGCGTCGGGACAGTTTACGCCCGCAGGAAGCGGACAGGTGGCGCGGGTGATTTCTTCGGGAAAGGTAAAGCAGAGCTGCCTTTTGGCTGCGCAGGAGGCGATGGCGGGCAGCAGCCCGGTGGGCGCGGCGACCCACTTTAGAAGGGCGGGCAGCCGCGAAGGCATCGTGATCGGAAGTCACGTTTTCTGGTAAGGAAATCCGGGATTGGGGGCGGTAGAAGAACGGAACACCGCCTGAGAAGAAATATAGATATTTTCATAGCGCGCATCAGGGTGCTGGATGCGGTAGAGGATCTGGGCGGCAAGCCGGGTGCCGATGTCTAAGTTGAACACCTGAACGGATGTAAGTTCGTCCGCCGCCGGATTTTCTGCGATGTCGTCAAAGCCGGAGACGGCAACATCCTCCGGAACGCGGTAGCCGCGCCGCTTTAAAAGCTGGATGAGCAGGCAGGCGACATAATCGCTGACGCAGACAAAAGCGTCGGGCATCCGGGTAAGCGCGCTTAAAAAAGCGTCGATTTCCTCTTTATAGGTGTCCGCGCCGATCGCGCCGGTCATCGTAAGCTCCGGATGAAGCTCGAGGCCGTGGCTTTTTAAGGCGGAAGCAAAGCCCATAAAGCGTTCAAAGTTGGACTGGGCGTAGTCAATATCCCCGATGAAGCCGAAAACGCGTCTGCCCTGCTGGATGAGGGTTTCCGTGATCTGCGAAACGACGGAACGGCTTTCCATCAAAACGAGATCCCCGTTGAGGGCGGAAAAAGGAACGTGGGTCGCCGTGTCGAGAAAAACCTTGGGAACCGGCGCGTCAGAGAGCAGATGGAGAAGCCGCTGATGATACACGTTCATAACGATCATCCCGGAAACCTGTCCGTTTGTAAGGGTGGACGGAAGCTGGTAATCTTCGTCGATTTCTGACGGGAGATAGGTGTAGATCAGATTGACATTGTGAAAGGACAGCTCCTTGGCGATCTGATGGATAATGCTCATCCAGAAAAGAGACGTTTCGGGACGGCAGACAGCCAGGGCGATGCTCTCGGGAAGCGGCGCGGCAGAAACGCCCGGATGGTCGGCTGAGGCAGCCGGAGGTATTTTATAGTTCAGTTCCCTTGCCCGGAGCAGGATCTTTTCACGGAGGGCGTCAGAAACATTGTCCTGCCCGCTGAAAACCTTCCAGACGGTAGTGCGGGAGATGCCGAGGGAAGCGGCAATGTCCTGCATGGTAGTTTTTTTCATAAAAATCCAATCTGCGTGCTGCGGCACGCCCGCTTTAATGATATGTTTGCGGCGGCTCAGGACGCGGGAAGGCATCCGATGGTCCCTGCCCGGCAAAACCGGGTAAAAGGCGCGTCGTGCTGAACTGCCGGATATGTTTCATCATATCATAGGAAATAGGCTTTTAAAAGGAAAGATTGTATTTTTTTGCGGCGGCTGTTATCTGCCGCATTTTTGTGTTATGCTTGGAATAGAAATATGGCGGTCGGAAGGAGTGGTTTTTTGGAAAAAGCATATAAGCTGGAATTTGGGAGCCATGCGGGCGGGGAACTGTTCATGACCTGCTGCGGCTGCTCGCGGACGGAGCCGCTTCACAGCTTTGGCCCGGCGTTGAAGCCGCATTACCTGATCCATTTTGTGCTGAGCGGCAAGGGTATTTTTAAGACCGACGGGGAAGAATATCCGTTGGAGGGAGGCTGCGGCTTTTTGATCGAGCCGGGGCAGATGAGCTTTTATCAGGCGGATGAAAAGGAGCCGTGGACTTATATCTGGGTCGGGTTTGCGGGGACGCGGGCGGAGGAATATGTGAAAAGTATGGGGATTTCCGCAAGGCATCCGATTTTTCATTCGGAAAGCTCGGACGAGCTGTACGGGATCGTGCGGGACATGATGGATCACAATACGTTCGGCGTGTCCAATGAGCTGCGGCGCAACGGGCTGCTTCATATTTTTTTGTCGGTGGCGGCGCAGAGCGCTCCGGCGGCGCGCAGGGAGGATCCGGATAAGGCGAACCAGTATGTGCGCCGGGCGGTAGAGTTTATCCAGCGCAATTACTGCAATCCGATCCGCGTCACGGACGTGGCGGATTATGTGTGCATCAACAGAAGCTATTTGTATACGCTGTTCCAGAAATCGCTGGGGATGTCGCCGCAGCAGTTTTTATCCACATACCGCCTTACAAAAGCGGCAGAAATGCTCATGCTTCCGCAGCTTCCTGTGGAAAGCATCGCGCTGTCCTGCGGCTATCAGGATCCGCTGGTATTTACGAAGGCGTTCCGGCAGATGAAAGGGATGTCTCCGACGATGTACCGCAGGCAGATGCAGCAGGATGAAAACCGCGTGAACCGGGAGCATTTAAAGCAGGTGGAGGAATTTATCGCAAAGGTCGGGCGGCTGGATCTGGGCGGGGAACCGTAAAAATGATCGGGTTGAAAATGAGAAATTCATCGGATTGGAAATGAGAAATTCATCGGATTGGAAATGAGAAATCTATCGGATTAAAAATGCAAAATCAATCGGGTTAAAAATATAAAATCTATCGGGTTGAAAATGCAAAATTTATCGGGTTGATATTGTAAAAACAATCGGGTTGAGGCATAATAAAGGCAGAGGTGAAGCATGATGGAGAAAAAAGATTATTTGCCAAGACTGATTGACGATAAGATTGAAGAGTATCTGAGTGTGTTCGGGGCGGTATGTGTTGAGGGGCCAAAGTGGTGCGGGAAAACGTGGACCTCATCGTATCATTGCAGAAGCGGGATTTTTATTGGGAATCCGGAGGGGAATTTTCAAAACCGCCGATTGGCTGAAATGTCTCCTGCGCTGGTACTGGAAGGCGAAAAACCGCGTCTGATCGATGAGTGGCAGGAGGTTCCGCCAATCTGGGACGCGGTACGTTATCAGGTAGATCAGGAACCGCAGAAGGGACAGTTTATCCTGACCGGTTCGGCGACGCCGAATCACAAAGGGATCCTGCACAGCGGCGCGGGACGGATTGCCCGTCTGAGGATGCGTCCGATGTCTTTATTTGAATCGGGGGATTCGTCAGGAGAGGTTTCTTTGGAAAAGCTGTGCACGGGGGACTTGAAGCCGGCAATGACCGGGGAAGTGGATTTAAAGGAGCTGATCCGGCTTATAATCCGGGGCGGATGGCCCGGCAGCATCGGTTTATCGCCGCAGCAGGCGGCGCTGCTGCCGGAGGAATATTTAAACGCGGTAATCGACGATGATGTTTACCGGATCGACGGGATAAAACGGAATACGACAAAAATGCGCCTTTTGCTGCGTTCGCTTGCCCGCAATGAAAGCACAACTGCGACAAATAAAACGCTGAAAAATGATATTCGGGAAAACGATGATGAAGATATTGACGTGGAGACGGTAAAGGAATATCTGGATATTTTTGAAAGGCTTTTTATTACAGATCATCAGCTGCCGTTTTCAGTCGGGGCCAGATCCTCCGTGCGGGTCAAGCAGGCGGTAAAAAGGCACTTTGCGGATCCGTCGCTGGCATGCGCCCTTTTGAAAGTAACACCGGAAAGCCTGCTCGGAGACTTGGAAACGCTGGGATTTTTGTTTGAAGCATTATGCGAGCGGGATTTGAAAATCTATGCGGAAACATTCGGCGCTTCCCTGTATCATTATCAGGACTATTCCGGAAGGGAAATCGACGCGGTAATAGAGATGCCTGACGGCAGCTGGTGCGCCTTTGAGATCAAGCTTGGGGCAAACCAGATCGACGCAGCGGCGGAGAATCTTTTGAAAATTCAGAAAGAGATACAAAACGATCCGAAGGGGAGACCGCCGAAAGTCCTTTGTGTGCTTTGCGGTCTGGCGAATGCAGCATATCAGCGTCCGGACGGCGTATATGTCATTCCGCTTACCGCATTAAAAAATTGAGCTGTGAGAATACAGGGGGAATCCATGACAGAGAAAAAGCGGTGCAGCTGGTGCAATCTGAAAAACAAAACCTATATCCGCTATCACGATGAAGAGTGGGGCGTTCCGGATTTTGGGGAGCGGCATCTTTTTGAAATGCTGATTCTGGAATCGTTTCAGGCGGGGCTTTCATGGGAATGCGTGCTGAACAAAAGGGAGGCGTTCCGGAAAGCCTATGACGGCTTTGATCTGGAAAAGGTGTGTGCCTATGATGAAAAGAAGATGGCAGAGCTGGCGGAGGATGCGTCGATTATCCGAAACCGCTTAAAAATCCGCGCAAGCGTCGAAAATGCGCGGATTTTTAAGAAAATTTCAGAGGAATACGGAAGCTTTTATGAATACCTGAAAGTATTTACGGGAGGAAAGCTTTTTGCAGAGACGGGGCAGACGCATTCGCCGCTGTCGGATGCGGTCAGCGACGATCTGAAAAAACGCGGGATGCGGTTTGTGGGAACGACGATCATTTATTCGTATCTGCAGGCGGTCGGCGTGATCGATTCCCACGAGGAGGGATGCTTTTTGCATAAGGGGGGATAACTATCCCCTGTAATCCTCACGCACAAACGGCTCCTCGATCCTGCATTCCGTCAGGATCCCGTATTTTTTCGGACGGCGGTAGGCGTTGCCGTGCACTTCCTCCTGCCGGTAATTTCGGAGCTGGTCAAGGTCAAGCTTTGCCAGAAAGATCCCCTCGCTTCCGTCCGCCTGCAGGATGCAGGTATCGCGCGAGCCGGGGAGATTGGGAAGATAAGCGACGCCGTCAAAGACGCTGGAACCGCCGTTGCAGTCCGGGACGGTATCGGGATAGTTGCAGGTGGCGATGGCGGTCATATTTTCATAAGCGCGGCCGCGAAGCTGGGAAAGCCGGTTGATCTCCATGGGACAGGCGTTTGGCACGAGGATAAGCTCTGCGCCTTTTAACATGAGGATGCGGGCGCTCTCCGGAAATTCCCGGTCATAGCAGATCATCGCGCCGACCTTGATTTTACCGCAGGCAGTATCGAGGTCGGTCACAAAAAAATCATCGCCGGGGGTGAGAAAGCGCTCGTCCCCGAAGTCGCAGGTATGGACCTTTGCATAGGTCATTTTGCGGTTTCCGAAGCGGTCGAACAAAACGAGCGTATTGCGGGGCGCGCCGCTCCATTTTTCCAGCAGGGTAATGCCGATGGACATTTCAAGCTCCTGCGCAAGCCTGCCGAAGGCGTTTACAAAATCTCCGTCGGAAGGGATCGCTTCCGCGGTCCATTCGTCTGCCGGGCGGTTATAAATATTGTAGCCGTTGCTCCACATTTCGGGAAAAAGGGCGATGTCTGCGCCGGCTTCTTTTGCCCTGCGGCAGGCGTCCATGCCTTTTTCGAGATTCTTTTCAAGGCTGCCGCAGGGAGCGATCTGCAGCAGCGCGATATTCAGTATATTCATGAGAAAACTCCTTTTATAAAAAATGATCGATCCGGCAATGCCGGTCAGATGAGGGTGTCAGCGCTATTCCCGGCATTTTTTCCGGTACGCGCTGGGACTCATATGGCAGTGCTTCTGGAAGCACTGGGCAAAATAGCTCTGGGAGGAAAAGCCGGAAAGCTCCGCCACCTGAGTGATATTATGGTCGGTACTTGCCAGAAGTTCCTGACTGGCTTTGAGCCGGATGCCGCACAAAAAGCTCATCGGGGAGCAGCCGAAGCATTTGGTAAAAGCATGGACGAGATAATATTTATTCAGGTGGGAGATCTGCGACAGATCGTCAAGGGAAATGGCGCGGGCGTAATTGCTTTCGATATATTGCTTTACCTTGACGCACTCCTGACTGGATTTTACGGAAGAAACGTCAGAGGAAAGCAGACTGGAATGGCGCGTGAGGCGCACGACCATAACCTCGAGGAGATCCTGACAGATGAGCCGGTAGCCCGCGCCCTTTTTGGTCATTTCGGACAAAAGGGACTGCATGATATAACGGTAGTCCGAATTTTCGCCGCTGCAGTTAAAGATCAGATGCCCGGAGTGGTCGGGAAAATCAAAGTCCGCGCCCTCGACGCCAAGAATAATATATTCCAGCGGAATATCGCCAACGGAAACTTCCGTGTGGGCGATATTTGTATTTATAATAATGAAATCATCTTTTTTGACCGGAAAGATCTGGTCTTCGATCAGGTAGTTCCCGTTGCCCTTGATCACATAGCACAATTCGGAAAAAGGGTGGGTATGCGGCATGCTGGGCCAGTCGTCCTCGTATTTGGAATAGGTAACGTAAAGGAGGCGCAGCTTGAGCGGGCTGACGTCGCCGGCGCTCATATCATATCTGGAAATCGGCATAAAAATCCCTCACAGCGTAAAAAACAGGACGGACAATTTTTTGAAAAGCTGCTTTTCTTTGCAAAAAAATTGCTTGTCCAAAATTCGGAAAAATGTCGGGACTGCACATGAAAACACGAAAAAAAGGATAATGCACAAAAAGAAATATATCAAAAAAATAAAATTAGGCATTCTGCCGAAGCAAAAAGGAAAATATTTTGTGCATATCGCGCTTTAATATGTTTGTCCTATGCAGATATTTTATCATACTATCCGAACAAAAGCAATATTTATAAAAAATGAAGCAATATAAGCCTAGTTTATATGTGAAATGGCAGTTATACTTAGTACATAAGCAAAACACGTTGTCACATTTTATAAGGAGGTTATGTATTATGAAAAAGAAAATGTTAAGTCTGCTTCTCGTTTCGGCGATGACAGCAACTGCACTGGCAGGCTGTGGAAGCAGCGAAGAGGCTCCGGCAAGCGCACCGGCAGAGAGCGCACCCGCAAGTGAGGCGGCTTCCGAGGCAGCACCGGCAGAGAGCGAGGCAGCAGGCACAGAAGCGGCAGCAGACGATGCGGCAGCGCCTGACTACAGCGGCGTAGAGCTTACATACTGGTCTATGTGGAACGCGGCAGAGCCTCAGGGACAGGTACTTCAGGAGGCGGCAGACGCATTCTCCGAGAAGACCGGCGCGAAGATCAACATCGAGTGGAAGGGCCGCGACATCAAGACAATCGTGATGGCAGCTCTGGAATCCGGCGAGAAGATCGATATTTTTGAAGAAGGCGACGCCAACATGGCGAAGGTATACAAGGATTATCTGTATGATCTGACCGATATGGCAGAGAAGGCAGGCTATGCGGACAAGAGCTTTAAGTGCCTGACAGATTACCTCGTAAATACGGCAGGCTTCCTGTGCGCGATTCCCGAACAGCCTCAGGTAGGCGGCGTATTCTACAACAAAGATATTTTCGAGGACTGCGGAATTACCGAGGTTCCCGCTACATGGGACGAATACTTGGCAGCATGCCAGACAATGGTAGACAAGGGCTATCAGCCGCTGGCTCTGGACAGCACCTATGCAGATTTCCTGTTTACCTATCATCTGGACAGAGTGATCGGCAAGGATGCGATCTCTGATCTGGCTGTAAACGGCGGCTGGTCTGAGAACGAAGGCGTTATCAAGGCTGCTGACCAGCAGATCGAGTTTGTAAAGAAGGGCTATCTGGCAGACGGGGCTCCGGACGAGTACCCTGCAAGCCAGAACAAGATCGGTCTGACAGGCGAGGTTGCAATGGTAGTATGTGCAAACTATGTGGCTGCAGAAGTAAACAACAACACAGGCGCGAACATTAACTGGGGTCTGTTCAACTATCCTGCAGTTGACGGCGGCGCAGATCCGAGCAACGCATACGCAGGCTCCAATGCAGTTGCGGTTACTTCCTACTCTGAGAACCCTCAGGCAGCGTTTGACTTTATCATGTTCCTGACAACAGGCGAATTTGACCAGAAGATGGCTGATGCAGCTCAGCAGATCCCTGCTGACCCGAACAACACAGCACCCGCTCTTATGGACGGCTCCATTGAGACACTGCAGGCAACAGAGAATCCCCTTCCCTGGAACGCAGGTCTGAGCGACAATGCTGATCTGGCAACAAGCCTTAAGGACGTGATCATTGGATTATATGAAGGCAAGTATGAGACTGGCAAAGATTTCGCGGCAGCTATGGATGCACTGTATTAAGAACCGATGAAAGAAAAAGGGCGGCACTGACCGGGTGTCGCCTTTTTTGTCAGAAGAGGTGAAGGAAATGAAGAAAAACAAAGGCATGATTGCATGGTTTATAATGCCGTGCGTATTGACGCTGCTTATTATGTATCTGTATCCGGTGATCCGAACGGTCCTGATGAGCTTTTTTGCCATCGACAGCGTGACGGCGGATGCGAGCACATGGAGCTTTAACGGCTTCGGAAACTACGCGAGAATATTTGGAAGCGCCACCTTTTTGACATCCCTTTCCAATATGCTGAAGATCTGGCTGGTAGGCGGGATTTTTACGCTGAGCATCGCACTGCTGTTTGCGGTTATTTTAACAAGCGGCATCCGCTTTAAAAAGTTTTTCCGCGCGGCGATCTACCTTCCGAACGTAGTCAGCGCAGTTGCACTGGCAACGATGTGGATACAGTATATTTACAATCAGGATTACGGTCTTTTGAATCAGATGCTGGAAATGGTTGGGCTGGAAGGTGTGAAATGGCTAGGGACCGATACGAAGTTCTGGGCGATGCTGGGGGCGTTCATTTTCGGTGCGGTAGGCTATTACATGCTGATCTTTATCAGCGGTATTGAGAGAATCCCGCAGGATCTGTATGAAGCTGCAACGATCGACGGTGCGAACAAGATCAAGCAGTTTTTTAGGATCACGCTTCCGCTTTTGAAGGGCATTATCAAAACGAACCTGACCTTCTGGAGCATCAATACGATCACCTTCTTCCTGTGGACAAAGATGTTTTCTCCGATCTCATCGGAAGCATCCACGATCGTTCCCGTCGTATACCTGTACGATACGGTATTCGGCACAACGGGAAATGCGCAGCGTGACGCGGGCGCAGGCGCTGCAGTGGGTGTGATTCTGGCAATTTTCGTAGGAGTGATTTACCTTGTGACAAGCAAATTGCTCAAAGATGACGATCTGGAATTCTAAAAGAGCACAGGATACGCGGCAGGGCGGCAGGCTTTGCGCGCCTGTGAACGGAGGAAATCATGAGAAAAAAAGAAAAAATCGTTTATAAGGAAAAGATAAACTGGAAAAGGGAACTGTCCTTATTGCCGGGCTATCTGATCGTATCGGTCTGGGTGCTGTTTACAGCGGTATTTCTGGTATGGATTCTGGCGGCGAGCCTTTCGACGTCCAGAGAGATCTTTTCCGGTTCCGTATTCAAATTTGAAACCGGGCTTCATTTTGAAAACTATGTGACCGCATGGAAAACGCAGAATGTATCCGTATTTTTCGGAAACTCCCTGCTGTATTCGGTGGTGTCCTGCTTCTTCGTACTGCTGATCTCCGCCCCGGCGGCATATGTGCTGTCCCGGTTTGGCTTTAAGGGCAGCAAGCAGGTACGGGGCAGCCTGATCCTTGCAATGAGTATTCCGGAGGTTATGATCGTTCTTCCCATCTTTTCCCTGACAACGCAGTGGGGGATCAAGGGAAGGATCCTGTTAATGCTTTTATACATTTTCCTGAGAGTGCCTTATACGACCACCTATCTGCTGAACTTCTTTGCGACGCTGTCAAAGACATATGAAGAGGCGGCGGCGATCGACGGCTGCCCTCCGGCAAAGACGTTCTGGGTAATTATGCTTCCGCTGGTACAGCCTGCGATCATTACCGTGACGATCTTTAATTTCCTGAGCGTATGGAACGAGTTCTTCATGGCGCTGATTTTTGCAAGCTCCGCGGAAATGACGCCGGTAGGCGTAGGGCTTTTGCAGATCGTAAACTCGATGAAATATACGGGGAATTACGGCGGTCTGTTCGCTGCGGTTGTCATCGTATTTTTGCCGACCTTCCTGCTGTATCTGTTCCTGTCGGAAAAGATCATTGCGGGCGTTACGGGCGGCGGCATCAAGGGATGATTTTTTACGCGGCTTAATAAAACATAAGTTTGACATAAAAATGGAGGAGCAGCTAAATGAGCGAGATGAAAGGCAGAGTGACAATTCCCACAGACGTGGATGTGATTCAGGAGACGCTGGATCTGGCAAAGCGTTGGGGTGCGGATGCGGTAAGAGACTGCGACGGTACGGATTTTCCGGTTGAGTTAAAAGACGCGGGAATGAAGGTTTACTCCACTTATTACACCACGAGAAAGGACAATGCTTGGGCAAAGGCGAACCCGGACGAGATCCAGCAGATGTATGTGATGACGCCGTTTTATACGGCGGCAGCGGATACGCTGCGCATCCGTCTGATGAAAGGCCTGTATCCGGATATGCTGACGCCCAACTGCAGGGACGACATAAAGCGCTGGTGGGAGGTCGTTGACCGGACGACCGGAGAGGTGGTAAATACTTCCGACTGGAGTTATGAAGAAGAGAGCGGCGAGGTCGTGATCAAAAGCGAGCCGTTCCATGATTACACCGTAAGCTTTCTGGCATACATCATGTGGGATCCGGTGCATATGTACAACGCGGTCGTAAACGACTGGAAGGATGTGGAGCATCAGATTACCTTCGATGTGCGCCAGCCCAAGACCCATGCCTATACGATGGAGCGCCTGCGCAAATTCATCGCAGATCATCCGTATGTAAATGTGCTGCGTTTTACGACATTTTTCCATCAGTTCACGCTGATGTTCGACGAGCTTGCGCGTGAAAAATATGTGGACTGGTACGGCTATTCGGCTTCCGTAAGCCCCTATATCCTGGAGCAGTTTGAAAAAGAGGCTGGCTATCCGTTCCGTCCGGAATATATTATCGATCAGGGATACTACAACAACCAGTACCGGATCCCGTCCAAAGAGTTTAAGGATTTTCAGGCATTCCAGCGCCGCGAGGTGGCGAAGATCGCGAAGGAGATGGTTGACATCTGCCATGAGTGCGGCAGGGAAGCGATGATGTTTCTGGGCGACCACTGGATCGGCACGGAGCCTTTTATGGATGAGTTTAAATCCATCGGGCTGGACGCGGTCGTGGGAAGCGTCGGCAACGGCTCCACGCTGCGCCTGATCAGCGACATCGAGGGCGTAAAATATACCGAAGGCCGCCTGCTTCCGTATTTCTTCCCGGATACCTTCCATGAGGGCGGCGATCCTGTGAAGGAAGCGAAGGTCAACTGGGTAACGGCGCGCCGCGCGATTTTGAGAAAACCCATCGACCGGATCGGCTACGGCGGCTATTTAAAGCTTGCAAACGAGTTCCCGGATTTTGTGGAATATGTGGAATCCGTATGCGCGGAATTCCGTGAGCTGTATGAAAACATCAAGGGAACAACGCCTTACTGCGTAAAGCGGGTTGCGGTATTAAACTGCTGGGGCAAAATGAGGGCATGGGGCAACCACATGGTTCATCATGCGATCTACTTCAAGCAGAACTACTCCTATTCCGGCATTATTGAAGCGCTGTCCGGCGCGCCCTTCGACGTGAAGTTTATCAGCTTTGAGGATATTCTGGAAAATAAGGATATTTTAAAGGACATCGACGTTCTGATCAACGTGGGCGATGCGGATACCGCGCAGACCGGCGGCGAATGGTGGTGCAATCCGGCGATCTCTTCCGCGGTAAAGGAATTTGTTTATAACGGCGGCGGCTTTATCGGCGTCGGCGAACCGACCGGGCATCAGGCAAACGGACATTTCTTCCAGCTGGCAAACGTGCTCGGCGTGGAAGAGGAGCGGGATTTCACGCTCGGCTACGACAAGTACAACTGGGAGACGCACAGCCACTTTATTACCGAGGACGTAAAGGATAAGATCGACTTCGGCGAGAGCAGAAAGTACATCTACGCGCTGGAGGGCACGCAGGTGCTGGAAGTAGAGGACAAAGAGGTGCATCTGGCTGTCAACGAATTTGGAAAGGGACGCAGCGTTTATATGAGCGGGCTTCCGTACAGCTTTGAAAACAGCCGTCTCTTATACCGCGCGATCCTTTGGAGCGCAGGGGATGAAGCCAATATTCACAGCTGGTTTTCTTCCAACTACAACGTGGAAGTGCACGCATACATCAAGAACGGCAAATACTGTGTTGTAAACAACACATACGAGCCCCAGTCCACAACTGTTTACCGTGGGGACGGCAGCAGCTTCGATCTGGATCTGGAGGCAAATCAGATCGTGTGGTACGAGATCTGAGGATTTGAACTGGTCAGGCGCAAAGAGGGACAGCGCCTGACGGTAACTATTCAGGCGGGGTAAGAAAATAAAAAAACTGCTGCAGAAGCGAATGGTCTGCAGCAGTTTTTGATTTCTTTTTTTATTCCGCGTCGATTGTCTTGCCTTCTTTTACGACACAGATGTTGGTCTTGCCGGTGTTGATCTCGATCTCGTTGCCGTTGTCGTCATAGAACTTGGTCGGAGCGAAGTCGCCGTCCTTTTTCCATGTCACATGGATGCCCTTGCCGTTTGTAAAATAGTAGCCGTCCTTTGTGTTGTCATGGCACTGGAAGGAAAGGTATCCTTTTTCGTCTCTTGTCTCGTAGTGGGCAAACTGTACGAGCACGTTTTTGAATGCGAGCTGGCTGTTGGTCGCCGCGTCCATATGCTTCTGGTCGCCCTTCTGCATGCCCTGGAAGCGGTAGTAAAGGCCGTCCTCCTCGTTGTACTCAAAATAGGTCTTGGTGATCGGGTATGCGCCGGATAAATCGATCTTGTTTGCCGGGATCGCATCGCTGTACTGCTCCAGCGTGTTGGGCTTGCTTTCGGGAGCAAATTTGAAGTGATCCTTCTGGTAGTTTTCCGTGTATGTCTCAGAGTAGCCCAGATCCTTTACCGCCTTTTCGATGCGGTCGCCGCTTGTGTAGGCGTTGTGGGGAGCCTTGCGGTCGTCGCTGCGGAAAAATGCGCCGTCATAAAGTCCCTTAGTCTGGGATTTGTCGCTTGCAAGGACTGCACCGGTAATGTTGTTCACATAAGGCTTGTTGATGATGTCCAGGATGTAGAAGGGGCCGCCGATATGGGTGTAAAGCGCATCCCATTCTGTCGCCCAGTATACATAGTAGTCGCGGCAGCTTCTGATGTTGCCGATCTTGTCCAGATTCTTCCAGTCTTTAAAAACTGCCATCAGGCGGGTCATATTGCCTTCTACGCTGCATTCGTAAAGAATATCCGCATTGGAAAGGTTATAGTGGGGAAGCGCTGCGTTTTCGTTGGGGATCATAACCGCGATGGGGCGCTGATCCTCAATATCGCCGCTGATCCATTCATTTGTCAGATCGCTTCTTACCATTCCCTCTTCCGGGGGAACGTCTTCGTCAGCAGTCTCCGTCTCCGTTTCTGTCTCGGCAGCAGTGGGAGCTGCGGTGCTTTCCACAACGTTGTCAACCGGAACGGTTTCGACGGTATCATCCTTGCTTCCGCAGCCAAACAGCATCGTCGCGCATGTCAGACCGGTCAGAAGAAGTACGGCCAGTTTTTTCATGATATTTCCTCTCTTTCTCTTTTCGTTTCGTAAAAAAACCATATCCTTATAGATTATACCGTAGCGTAAAAAGTTTGTCACTATCAAAATAATTAAGAAATTTATAATTTAATGACAGTCAGTTTTTTCAATGCTATAATACCGTAAGAGGCTGAATGAAAAGTTGAAAGGAAAGGCAGTTAAATGAAAAGTAAGATCAATAAAAAGGCAATGACATATCTGGGGATCCTGTGCCTTACCTGCCTGGTGTTTTATTATCTGAGCATCCGGTCCGGGGGGCTGTCGGGCGGCTCCATATTTCTGATCGCGCTTATGTGGATGCCGGCGTTTGCCGCGGTATGTACGAAGCTTTTGTACGATCATTCCATAAAAGGGATCGGGTGGAGAATAAAAGGCTGGCGGCAGATCGGGATCGCGTATGTCCTGCCGCTGGTGAGTTGTATTGTCGTATATGGACTGACATGGCTTACGGGGATGGGAGGTTGTCAGCCCGTGGGGATCATGCCGTTTCTGATCATGGCAACCCTGGGGCTGTTTGGAAGCATGATAACGGCGGTCGGGGAAGAAATAGGCTGGCGGGGATTTTTGCTGACGGAACTGCGCCGGACGCTGGATTACGGACAGTTAAACTGGGTCATCGGGATCATATGGTACGTTTATCATATGCCGCTGATCGTTTTCTCCGGTCGATAAGGGGTATACGCGGTATATTACTTCCGAATTTGGCATTGGTCTTGCCCTGTGCTACGCGGCGGTGGCTGCCGTTGTCTGGAGCCGGCATGAGAAACGCAATATTTCTGGTAAAATGCAGTAAATGATGATACACTTAAAAAAAACGGAATTTCAGAGGAGGACGAGATGAAGAAAATTATTGTAACCGGATGCAACGGCCAGCTTGGCAGGGCGGTCAATGAATTTTATAAAAATGATCCGGAGATCAGCTTTGTGAATACGGATGTGGACGAGCTGGATATTACCGACATCGGCGCGGTCATGAAGCTTGCAAAAGAGGTTCAGCCTTACGCGATCATCAACTGTGCGGCGTTTACGGCGGTGGACGCGTGCGAGACGCAGTATGAGAAGGCGTTTGCAATCAATGCCATCGGCCCCCGCAATCTGGCGATCGCGGCAAGGGAGACGGGCGCGAAGCTGATGCACATTTCTACGGACTATGTGTTTGACGGAAAAGGGACGAAGCCCTATGTGGAGACGGATGCGGCGGCTCCGGCGAGCGCTTACGGCTCTACAAAGCTTGCGGGCGAGCGGTTTGTGGAGCAGTTTGCGGACAGATATTTCATCCTGCGCACCGCATGGCTGTACGGCGACGGCAAAAATTTTGCAAAGACGATGCTGAAGCTGTCTGAAAGCCACGATGTCGTGCGCGTTGTCAACGACCAGTTCGGTTCCCCTACGAGCACGCTGGAGCTGACCAAGGCGATCGACGCATTGTTATTTACGGATAATTACGGGATTTTCCATGCGACCTGTGAAGGGAGCTGCAGCTGGGCGGAGTTTGCGGAGGAGATTTTCAGGCTCGCGGGCAAAAATACAAGGGTGGAGGGAATTTCCACGGAAGAATACGGTTCCCCTACGCCCCGTCCGTTATATTCCGTGCTGGACAAGCGGATGTTCCGCCTGACGACAGATTTTAGGTTTGCGGACTGGCATGACGCGATCGCGGTTTATTTAAAAGAGCTGTGACGGGGGACGTTCCATGAAAAAAACAGGGAAAAAGGGAAAGCTGTACTGGCTTTTCGGAATCCTTCTGGTGCTGCAAGTGATTGCAGCACTCTGTTTTTGTATGAAAAAAACGGGATTCCATTATGACGAATATTATTCCTATTATTCCTCCAATGTGACGATAGGGCTTGTGCCGACGGATCGGGAGTGGAAGCCGGGAAGCGAGATTTACAATGAATTTGCGGTACTGCCGGGGGAGCAGTTTGATTTTGAAACGGTCGTGCGGATGCAGACCTACGACGTGCACCCGCCGTTTTATTATCTGCTTCTGCACGGAGTGTGCTCCCTGACGCCGGGCGTGTTTTCAAAATGGCAGGGGCTGACGCTGAATCTGCTCTTTTTTATCGGAAGCTGGCTTGTGCTGGCGGCGCTTGCATGGCGGCTTGCGGGAGCAGGCAGGGAAGGCGCTGTGGAGGAGAGCGCTTCGGACAGGAATCTGCGGCTGCTGGCGGTTTTTGGCGTCTGCGCGTTGTTTGGCTTTAATCCGGCGGTCTATTCAGGCATTATGCTTGTGCGGATGTATATGCTGCTGGGGCTTTTGGTGCTGGCGGCGACGTGGCTGCATGTCAAAAGCCTGCAGGAGCGAAAAAGGGGCTGGCGTTTTTATGCGCCGCTGGCGGTCCTTGTGTATCTGGGCTTTCTGACCCATTATTATTTTGCGGTATACCTGTTTTTCCTTGCGGCGGCGATGGAGCTTTATCTGCTCTTTGAAAAAGCAGAGCAAAAAAGCTGGGGCCAGAAATGGAAGGACTGCATCGTTTACGCGGCGGTGGTGATCGGTTCGCTTTTGGCGGCGGTTTTGAGCTATCCCGCCTGTTTGGGGCATATTTTCAGGGGATACAGGGGAACCGAGGCGATGGGGGCGTTTTTTGACCTTGGAAATACGTGGGGGAGGCTGCGCTTTTTTGTGGGGCTTTTGAATGAATACGCTTTTGGCGGGCTTTTGTTTGTGCTGATCCTTGTGCTGGTCGTGCTGGGAGTGACCGCGTGGACGTTTCAGCGGATAGAAAGGAAGCGTTTTGGGAGTACGGCAGAAACGGCGGGGCAGAAGGGAGCGGAAGACCCGGCGGCGCAAAAAGGGAGCGCGGCAGAAACGGCGTGCGCAGCGCAAAAACCGGCAGCCGGTTTCTGGGAGCGCTATAGGGCGCTGTGGATTCCGGCGGCAGCGTCTCTGGGATATTTTGCGGTTGTGACAAAGACGGCGCTTCTGACGGCGGAGGAGGCGAACCGGTATCAGATCCCGGTATACGGCATGCTGCTTTTGCTGGCAGTCCTTTTATTTTTGATGCTCGTCCGGCATGTGTGCAGCGTCTGCAGGTTCGGAAGGGCTGCCGCCGGGGAAGGCGGGTTCGGGAAGGCTGTGTCCCTGAAGGGGCAGGGGACGCCGGAGAGCGGGTTTGCGAAAAAGGGCGTGTGCGCAGCTGCCCTGGCGTTCCTTGTTTTTCTGGCGTGCGGGCAGATTTACGGGCTGCTGGATGGAAAAGTGCTGTTTTTATATGAAGAGGATGCGGAAAACATCGCGTTTGCACAGGAAAATGCGGATGTGCCGACAGTTTATTTTTATAATCCGGCGCTGCTGTGGATGATCTGGGACGATTCGCTGGAGCTGATGCAGTATGATGAAATTTATTTTGTAAGCCTTGCAGATACATCGGCGCTGGAGGACGAAAGGCTGGCGGAAGCAGAGCGGGTGCTCGTGTATACAGCGCGGACGGATGCTTCCGAAGCGGCGCTTAAGGCAGCGGCGGCGGGGATGGAGCAGCCCGCAAAGATTGAGAAGCTCCGGGAATTGCTGTATTGTGACCTTTATGAAATAAGAGTGGAATAGGGAAACGGCGAATGGTTCCGCCCTCCGGCAAAGCTGCGTGCTGCCGGAGGGCGGAGCTGTTTAAAGGGGCGTTTTTGAGTGAGATGATGTGGGGCAGGGGCTGGATTCCCAAATGTTTCATTGATTGTTTCCTTTTCGCTTGACATATATAGATGACCTATATATAATCAAAATATATAGATGATCTATATACTATGATGTTTTCACACACAGGCGATGCACGGCATTGTGTCACATGGAAAAGGAGGCAGATATGGCACTGGAGAAAAGCCTTGTCTCGGGCAGCATGACGATGCTGCTTCTGGGACTGTTAAATGAAAAGGATATGTACGGCTACGAGATGATCGAGAGCCTGCGGCGCAAGTCGGAAAATGTATTTGAGCTGAAGGCGGGCACGCTTTATCCCCTGCTTCACGGAATGGAGGAAAAAAATCTTCTGACGTCCTACGAGCAGGAGGCGGGCGGAAAGGTGCGCCGGTACTACCGCATTACGCGGGAAGGAAAGCGCTGCCTGAAACAGAAAAAAGAGGATTGGGACACCTACGCAAAAGCGGTGGAGAGCGTGATCGGGGGTGCGGCATATGCAGGAATCTGAACCCCGCATCGCGGAATACGTCAGGCTGTGCGTCGGGCAGATGCGGTGCCGCGCGATGCGCCCCGTCGTAGAAAAAGAGCTGCGGGCGCACATGGAGGATCAGGAGGAAGCGTATCTGGCGGAAGGGAAAACGCCGGAGGAGGCAGAACGGCTGGCGGTGGCGCAGATGGGCGATCCGGTGGAAGCCGGGATGGGACTGGACCGGGTGCACCGTCCGCGGATGGACTGGAAGGTGCTGGGGCTGATCGGCGCTCTGGCTTTGGCAGGGATCGTGCTCCAGTTTATATGGGCAGGACAGGGCGGAAATATGCAGACGGCACAGCGTTTCGCCATATGCACGGGGATCGGGCTTGTGCTGATGACAGGCGTGTGTTTTGCAGATTATACGGTGCTTGGAAAATATCCGAGGCTGTCATGGTGCGTTATGACCGCGCTGGCGGCTGCCGCCTATCTGGGAGCAGAGCGGATAAACGGCGCAGGCAGGGCGGGATACATGGTCATGCTGATGGTTCCGTGCTTTGCCGGGCTCGTATGGTTTTACCGCCGCCAGAGGTGGATCGGGATCGGAAAGGCGCTGGGCTGGCTGTTTTTGTCATGGGCGCTGCTGCTTGTGTGCGGCGGTCTGCAGGACGGACTGATGGTAAAAATATGGCTGTGCGGCTGCGTCGCAGTGTTGGCGTTCGCGGTCGGAAAGGGCTGGTACGGCGTCAAAAAAGGCAAGGCAGCGCTGGTTCTTTTGATCCCGGCTGTTTTGGCAGGCTTTTATATCGGAAAACTGTTTTTGCAGGGGGCGACATATCAGACGGAGCGGTTAAAGGCGCTGTTTGGGATGATGGCGGGCAAGGCGGTTCCAGAGCAAATGAATTATCAGTGGCTGGCGGTGCGGGAGACGCTGGGGCAGCTTCGGCTTACCGGCGCGGCTGCTGTGAAGGCGACCGGAGCAGTGCTTCCGGAAAATGAAAATTATGCGCTCCTGTGGATCTCAGAAAATTACGGGATCATTGCAGCCGTGATTGTGCTGGCGGTTCTGGCAGCGCTGGCAGGATTTTTGCTTTGGAGGGTTGGGAAGGAGAAAAACCGTCTGGGCGCACTGGCGGGAATCGGCTGTATCTATGTGTTTGCAGTATCGGCGGCGGTTCACGGGCTGGTAAATTTCGGGGTATTTCTGCCGGTTGACTGCGCGCTGCCGTTTCTTTCGATGAACGGCAGGCAGTGTATCGTGCTGTATGGGCTGATGGGTGTCTGGCTGTCCGTATACCGGGGAAGCTATATCCGCCCGGAGCCGTCCGGGGCGCGTGCGGCGGTTTCCGGAAAATAGGGGCTGAAACTTTTGCAAAAGGGCGCGGCAGCAGCGCTGTCCATGAAAAGACCTATGAAAAATCCACGAAAAATTGATGAAGAAGTGCTTGCAGGAAGAATAAAGCATGGTATAATAAAAATACTGCGGCGCGGCAGAGTAAAAGAAATCTGTACGCGCCCGCTCCCGAAAAATAAGGAGGACGAATCATGCTGAAGAAAGCACCGATGAAGTTTGATAAAGAGCTTTTTAAGGGCAGCGTTATAAACAATATCAAGACGCTGTACCGCAGGACGCTGGAGGAAGCGACACCCCAGCAGGTATTTCAGGCTGTTTCCTATGCGATCAAGGACGTGATCGTGGACAACTGGATGATAACCCAGAAGGAATATGAGAAAAAAGACCCCAAGATGGTTTACTATATGTCGATGGAATTTCTGATGGGGCGCGCTCTGGGCAATAACCTGATCAACCTTTGCGCATACAGCGAGGTTCAGGAGGCGCTGGACGAGCTGGGGCTGGATCTGAATCTGGTAGAGGACCAGGAGCCCGATCCGGCGCTTGGAAACGGCGGTCTGGGACGTCTGGCGGCATGTTTTTTGGATTCCCTTGCAACCCTGAACTATGCGGCATACGGCTGCGGCATCCGCTACCGTTACGGCATGTTCAAGCAGGAGATCCGGGACGGTTTTCAGGTGGAAGTGCCGGACAACTGGCTTGCAGACGGCTATCCGTTTGAGCTGCGCCGTCCCGAGTATGCCAAGGAAGTTAAATTCGGCGGCTGGGTAAGCTCCTATGTGGATGAAAACGGACGCACTGTTTTTAAGCAGGAAGGCTATCAGTCCGTTAAGGCGATCCCTTATGATATGCCGATCGTGGGCTACGGAAACGGCATCGTGAACACCCTGCGTATCTGGGATGCGGAGCCGGTGGAGTGCTTCAGCCTGGATTCCTTTGACAAGGGCGACTATCAGAAGGCGGTGGAGCAGGAGAATCTGGCGCGCAATATCGTCGAGGTGCTGTATCCCAACGACAATCATTACGCCGGAAAAGAGCTCCGCTTAAAACAGCAGTATTTCTTCATTTCCGCATCCGTACAGGAGGCGGTGGACAAATACATGCGTACCCACAAGGATCTGAAGAAGTTCCATGAGAAAGTGGCGTTCCAGTTAAACGACACCCATCCTACGGTTGCGGTTGCCGAGCTGATGCGCGTCCTGATGGACGACTATTATCTGACATGGGAAGAGGCATGGGACGTGACGACAAAGACCTGCGCGTATACGAACCATACGATCATGTCCGAGGCGCTGGAAAAATGGCCGATCGAGCTGTTCTCCCGCCTGCTTCCCAGAATCTATCAGATCGTGGAAGAGATCAACAGAAGATTTGTACTGCAGATCCAGCAGATGTATCCGGGCAATCAGGAGAAGATCCGCAAAATGGCGATCATTTATGACGGACAGGTTAAAATGGCGCATCTGGCGATCGTGGGAGGCCATTCCGTCAACGGCGTGGCACGCCTGCATACAGAGATCCTGAAGAATCAGGAGCTGAAGGATTTTTATGAAATGATGCCGGATAAGTTTACGAACAAGACAAACGGTATCACGCAGAGAAGATTTTTGCTTCATGCCAACCCGCTTTTGGCAGACTGGGTGACGGATCATGTGGGCGACGAGTGGATCACTGATCTTCCGGCTCTTTCCCGCCTGCGCGTTTATGCGGACGACGAGAAGGCGCAGCAGGAATTTATGAACATCAAGTACCGCAATAAGGTGCGCCTTGCAAAATATATCCGCGAGCATAACGGCATCGAGGTCGATCCCAGATCTATTTTTGACGTGCAGGTAAAGCGTCTGCACGAGTATAAGCGTCAGCTTTTAAATATCCTTCACATCATGTATCTGTACAATGAGCTGAAGGACCATCCGGATATGGAGTTCTATCCCAGAACCTTCATCTTCGGCGCGAAGGCGGCGGCAGGCTACCGCAATGCCAAGCTGACGATCAAGCTGATCAACAGCGTGGCTGATGTGATCAACAACGATCCCGTTGTAAACGGCAGGATCAAAGTCGTATTTATCGAGAACTACCGCGTTTCCAATGCGGAATGGATCTTTGCGGCGGCGGATGTTTCCGAACAGATTTCCACAGCCAGCAAGGAGGCGTCCGGCACAGGCAACATGAAGTTTATGTTAAACGGCGCGCTGACGCTTGGAACAATGGACGGTGCAAACGTGGAGATCGTGGAAGAGGTCGGCAAGGAAAACGCCTTCATCTTCGGACTGAGTGCGGATCAGGTAATCCAGTACGAAAACTTTGGCGGCTACAACCCGATGGATATTTTCAACAACGATCAGGACATCCGCCGCGTGCTGATGCAGCTCATCAACGGAACCTATTCTGCAAACGATACAGAGCTGTTCCGCCCGCTGTACAACTCCCTGCTCAACACCCAGAGCACATCCAAAGCGGACACCTATTTCATCTTGGCTGACTTTAAGGCTTATGCGGAAGCGCAGCGCAGGGTGGAGGCGGCTTACCGCGATGAGAAGAACTGGGCAAAGAGTGCGATCTTAAATGTTGCCAGCGCAGGAAAATTCAGCTCCGACCGCACGATCGAGGAATATGTGGAGGACATCTGGCATCTGGATAAGGTAATGCTTCCCCAGAAGCCTGAAAAGACAAAATAAACTCAGAAATAAAACGGCATAGATTGTTTCCGGGAAACGGCACGGCTTCGGCTGCGCCGTTTCTTTGTGGTGTTTGTCAGAAAGTGCGGCTGTAAGGCTTCCATTTTTACTCCCACGGAAGCTTCCAGACCGTTTCCTTACGCGCCATGGCGGCGTACTGGGACGGCGGCATGCCTGTAAGCTGCTTGAACCGGCGTGAAAAATAGTGCACGTCGGAATAGCCGAGCGCGTCCGCGATCTGCGAAATATTTAAGTCCCGGCGGACAAGGAGCTGCTTTGCCGCAGAGATTTTAAAGAGGGAAAAGCTGTGCATGACGCCGTTTCCGGTGTGCGCAAGAAAAAGGCGTTCCAGCTGGCTGCGTCCGATCCGGTTGTCCCGGCAGATGCGGGCGACGGAAAGCGGTTCGCGGATATGGGCAAAAAGATAGGTGCAGACGCTCAGATAAACGAGATTGTCCGGGAAAGAAGAAGGGGATTTCATGAAAGGACTCCTTTGGAAACATGTATTGAGATTGTTCTGAAATATTGGATACAGCGCAGAAAACAGGTAAAAACGTATACGGATACTGTTTTTATAGTACCAGAGCCTTGTCAGAAAAGACAGCAGGCGGCGGTTTTGAAAAAAATAAGATGTACAAACCACCCGAAAGGATGTTATACTGGAATCTAGCAAAAAGCACTGCGGGGGCGCGGATGTGTGCCGCTGCGCGCAGGATTTTTACATTGGAGGGTAAGTATATGGGAAACTTGAATATGGAAGAGATCAGGGAAAAGGTAGCGTCGCAGTTTGCGATGGAGGGAACCTTGAAGGAGGTGGCTGTTTTTGGGAACGGCCATATCAACGACACGCTGCGCGCGACATGCGAACTGCCGGAGGGGGGCACAAAGCGCTACATCGTGCAGCGGATGAACGACGGCATTTTCAAAAATCCGGACGAGCTGATGGAAAATGTTATGAACGTCACTTCTTTTCTGCGTAAAAAGATCATCGCGGCGGGCGGCGATCCCGACCGTGAGACGTTGAATGTGATCCCGACAAAGGATGGGAAGAACTATCTGACGGACGAAAACGGGGATTTCTGGAGATGCTATATTTTTATTGAGGATGCGACGAGCTTCGATCAGGTGGAGAAGCCGGAGGATTTTTACAACAGCGCGGTGGCGTTCGGTAATTTCCAGAGGCTTCTGGCGGATTATCCGGCGGCGACCCTGCATGAGACGATCAAAAATTTCCACAATACCGTAAGCCGCTTTGCGGACTTTAAAAAGGCTGTGGAGGAGGACGTGGCAGGGCGCGCAAAGGACGTTCAGAAAGAGATTCAGTTCGTACTCGACAGGGAGGCGGACTGCCATGTGATCTGCGACGCGCTGGCAAAGGGTGAGATCCCGCTGCGCGTTACCCACAACGACACGAAGCTGAACAATATCATGATCGACAACCGTACCGGAAAGGGGCTGTGCGTCATCGACCTGGATACGGTAATGCCGGGCTCTTCCCTGTATGATTACGGCGATTCCATCCGCTTTGGCGCGAGCACGGGCGCGGAGGACGAGCAGAATCTGGATCTGATCTGGTGCGATCTGGAGCTGTTTGAGATTTATACAAAGGGCTATGTGGAGGGCTGCGGCGGCAGCCTGACTGAAAAAGAGATCCGCATGATGCCGATGGGTGCAAAGCTCATGACCTTAGAGTGCGGCATGCGTTTTCTGGCGGATCATTTACAGAATGACATTTATTACAAGATTCATCGTGAAAACCACAACTTGGACCGCGCAAGGACGCAGTTTAAGCTGGTTGCCGATATGGAGGCAAAATGGGATAAGATGAATGAGATCGTGGAGAAATATATCTGATGCCTGCAATACATGTGATGATCAAGCCCGCTTCCGGGCTTTGCAATATGCGCTGCCGCTACTGCTTTTACGCGGACGAGATGGAAAACCGCAGTCAGGCGTCCTACGGGATCATGAGCATTGAAACGCTGGAAAACGTGATCCGCGAGACGCTTGCCTTTGCGGAGGGAAGCTGCACCATCGCCTTTCAGGGCGGGGAGCCGACGCTGGCGGGGCTGGATTTTTACCGGGAATGTATCCGGCTGGAACAAAAATACAATACCAAAAATGTCAGGATCGACCATGCGCTGCAGACCAACGGCTATGTGCTGGATGAGGAATGGTGCCGCTTTTTTGCAAAAAACCGCTTCCTGATCGGGCTGTCCGTGGACGGGATCAAGGCGACCCACGACTGCTACCGCAAGGACGCGGACGGGCAGGATACGTATTTTAGGATTCTGGAAGCGGCAAAGAAGCTGGAAGCAGCGGGCGTTGATTTTAACGTGCTGACCGTGGTAAACGGAAAGACTGCGCCGAAAATCCGCCGGATTTATGAGAATTATAAAAAGCTGGGCTTTTCGTGGCAGCAGTATATCGCCTGCCTCGATCCGATCGGGGAAGAGCAGGGGCAGCAGGAATATTCCCTGACGCCGGAGGCTTACGGAAAGTTCCTGATCGAGCTGTTTGATCTGTGGGAGATGGATTTGAAGCAGGGAAAGCAGCCCTATATCCGGCAGTTTGAAAATTATGTTGGGATTTTGATGGGGCACTATCCGGAATCCTGCGAGCAGCGCGGCGTGTGCAGCTTCCAGAATATCGTGGAGGCGGACGGCAGCGTGTATCCCTGCGACTTTTATGTGCTGGATCAGTGGCGGCTTGGCAATCTGAACGAGGACAGCTTTGAGACGATCCACAAAAGGCGGCTGGAAAGCGGCTTCGTGGAGGCTTCCTACAATCACACGGAGGAATGTAAGGGCTGCCGCTACTTTATGATCTGCCGGGGCGGCTGCCGCAGACACCGGGAGCAGACCGGGGACCGGCCGGGCGAAAACCATTTCTGCGCATCGTACCGGATGTTTTTTGACGCGTGCCTGCCAAGGCTTAAGGACATCGCGCGAAGCTGCATGAGGTAAAGGAGGTATTTTCATGGTTACATTGGCAAACGGCGGCGCATGGCTGATAAACGGCGCCGGACTGATTTTGGACGGGGCAGAGGCTCCGGCGGCTGTGAAGGCGGCGCTGGGGCACTGCGTTGACAAAGAAGAGGCAAAAAAACAGACGATCGCATACGGTATTCTGGAAAACCATAATACCTCCGGCAGCATGGAAAAGCTGAAGATCAAGTTCGACAAGCTGACGAGCCACGACATCACGTTCGTGGGCATCATCCAGACGGCGCGGGCGTCGGGGCTGACGAAATTCCCGATCCCCTATGTGCTTACAAACTGCCACAATTCCCTGTGCGCGGTGGGCGGCACGATCAACGAGGACGATCATTTATTCGGACTGACCTGTGCGAAAAAATACGGCGGCGTTTATGTTCCCCCGCATCAGGCGGTCATCCATCAGTTTGCCCGCGAGATGCTTGCAGGCGGCGGCAGGATGATCCTTGGCTCCGATTCCCACACCCGCTACGGCGCGCTCGGCACGATGGCGATGGGCGAGGGCGGCCCGGAGCTTGTAAAGCAGCTGTTAAACCAGACCTATGACATCAATATGCCGGAGGTGGTCGGCGTTTATCTGACCGGGAAGCCGGAAAAGGGCGTCGGCCCGCAGGACGTGGCGCTGGCGATCATCGGCGCGGTGTTTGCAAACGGCTATGTCAAAAATAAAGTGATGGAATTTGTCGGCCCCGGCGTGGCGAATTTAAGCGCCGATTTCAGGATCGGCATCGACGTGATGACGACCGAAACAACCTGCCTGTCCTCCATCTGGCAGACAGATGATGAGATCCGCGATTTTTATGAGATCCATGGAAGGACAGAGGACTATAAAGAGTTAAAGCCCGGGGAGGCAGCCTATTACGACGGGCTGATCACGGTGGATCTGTCAAAGGTAAAGCCGATGATCGCGATGCCGTTCCACCCGAGCAATACCTACACGATCGAGGAGCTGAACGCAAATCTGACGGATATTCTGGCGGATGTGGAGAAAAAGGCGCTTGTAAGCCTTGACAACGCCGTGGAATACAGCCTGAAGGATAAGGTGCGCGGCGGCAGGTTTTATGTGGATCAGGGCATCATCGCGGGCTGCGCCGGCGGCGGCTTTGAAAATATATGCGCGGCGGCTGATATTTTAAGGGGAAGCAACATCGGAAACGACGCCTTTACCTTAAGCGTATACCCGGCCTCCATGCCCGTTTATATGGAGCTGGTGAAAAATGGCTGCGCGGCTGCGCTGATGGAGACGGGCGCAGTCATGAAAACGGCGTTCTGCGGCCCTTGCTTCGGCGCGGGCGATACGCCGGCAAACAACGCCTTTTCCATCCGGCATTCCACGAGAAACTTCCCGAACCGCGAGGGCTCCAAGCTGCAGAACGGCCAGATCGCTTCCGTGGCGCTCATGGACGCGCGTTCCATCGCGGCGACGGCGGCAAATCAGGGGCTTTTGACGCCCGCGACGGACTTTGACGGGCCGATCGGAAAATATAAATATCATTTTGACGCAAAGATTTACCGGAACCGGGTATTTGACTCCCACGGGGAGGCGGATCCGTCCGTGGACATCCATTTTGGCCCCAACATCAAGGACTGGCCGAGGATGTGCGCGCTTCCGGACGACCTCGTTTTACAGGTGGTTTCCGAGATCCACGATCCGGTGACGACGACGGACGAGCTGATCCCCTCCGGCGAGACGAGCTCGTACCGCTCCAACCCGCTGGGGCTTGCGGAATTTACCCTTTCCCGCAAGGATCCCGCCTATGTGGGGCTGGCAAAGGAGATTCAGAAGGCGCAGAAGGCGCTGGAAGAGGGAGAAGATCCGCTGGCGGCAAAAAAAGAGCTGGTTCCGGTCATGGAGCAGATTTGGGCGCAGTTTCCGCAGGCAAAGGAAGGAAGCCTTGGCTTTGGCTCGACGATCTTTGCGGTAAAGCCTGGGGATGGCTCTGCGAGGGAGCAGGCGGCAAGCTGCCAGAAGGTGCTGGGCGGCTGGGCGAATATCGCCAATGAATATGCGACAAAGCGCTACCGTTCCAACCTGATCAACTGGGGCATGCTCCCGTTTGTGATCGAAAAAGGCGAGCTGCCGTTCCAGAACCATGATTATCTGTTTTTCCCCAATATCCGCCGCGCGGTAGAGGAAAAGGCGGAGAAGATCACGGGCTATCAGGTGTCTGCAGCGGGCTTGAAGCCGTTTACAGTAACGCTGGGCGAGCTGACGGACGAGGAGCGCAGCATTATTTTGAAAGGCTGCCTCATCAATTACAACAGAGTGGATGCGTGACGCTTCCGCTTTACAGGATAGCGAGTGCCCTTGTACACTGAGGGGAAACAGAAGCCGCGCAGCGCATAAGGCTGTCCGCCCTTTCATACAATGTCTGTGAACATCCAATGGCAGGGTATGGGAGGGATAGACATGCAGGAAAGAGGACTGGAAAAAAGAGCGGCAGGAGCCGTAAGAAGGAAACGGATGCAGGACCTTCTTACGGTTCTTCTTTTTATGCTGATGCTTCCTTATACATGCAGCGTCGTGGCAAGGACGGGGAGCGGGCAGACGGTGGAAACGCTTGCGGTCGGCGGGGCGGAGGGGAGCGTTTTGTGGGAATGCGCCGGACAGACCCGCAGGCTTTCGGAGGAGGATTTTTTGACGGGGGCGCTGGCGGCGTGTATCCCGGCACAGTACCGGGAGGAGGCGCTGAAGGCGCAGGCGGTAATCTTAAGGAGCACGATGCTTGCCGGAAAAGGCAGCGCGGGCGGCAGGATCTGCGTCAGCGCGGAAGAAAGCGGGCTTGCGTGGCTTTCGGAGGAGGAGCGAAAAAAGCTGTGGGGCAGGGAATTTGAGGAGCTGGAAGCAAAGTGCCGGCGCGCCGTTGCAGACACGGAAGGGAAGTATCTGGCGTATGACAGGGTGGCTGTAAGCCCGCCCTTTTTCAGGCTGAGCGCGGGGAGCACCCGAAGCAGCGCAGAGATTTTCGGGCAGGAGCAGGCGGTGTGGTGCAGAAGCGTTGCGTGCGGCGGCGATGAAAATGCGGCGGATTTTTTGCAGGAAACGGTTCTTAGCCGGGGCGAATTTTCCAGAAAGCTTGCATCGGAGGGGATGAGCCTTCCAAAAGAGAATGCGAAGATCGTGCTGGAACGTGACAGCGCAGGCTATGTGCTGACCGTGTCCTGCGGGGAAAAAACGATGGAGGGCGAGCGATTCCGGCAGCTGTTTAGGCTGGCGTCCTCGTGCTTTTTTGTGCGGGAGGAGTCGGGCAGGATCTATTTACAGACAAGGGGGATCGGGCACGGGCTGGGCTTTGACCAGTATCAGGCGGATCTTCTGGCGGGGCAGGGCAGGCCGTGGCAGGAGATTTTGGGGATCTTTTTTGAAGGGCTGGAAATTGCGGAGGGATAAGCCGGTTTTTGCTGATTTTTGCCGGAGTTGTAAAAATCTGCATTTTGTGGTATGATGACTGAAATCTATGAACAACGAGGCGAAGCATGTATACATTTGAGAGCAGGGTACGTTACAGCGAAACAGATGAAAACGGACTTTTGAGCATCGCGGGGATCGTGGACTACTTTCAGGACGTGTCCACCTTCCAGTCGGAGGATCTGGGGATTGGCGTGGAATATCTGCGCAGCCAGAATATGCTGTGGGTGATGAGCGCGTGGCAGATCGTGATCCACAGATACCCGGCTCTGGGCGAGCGGATCGTGGCAGGGACGCTTCCGTATGCGTTCCGTAGTTTTATGGGGCTGAGAAATTTCTTTCTGGATACGGCGGACGGTAAGCGGCTGGTGGAAGCCAATTCTGTCTGGACGCTGATGGATTTCAGGAAGGGGACGCCGGTGCGCCCGACGCAGGAGATGCTGGAAAAATATGTGCTGGAAGAGAAGCTTCCGATGGACTATGCTTCGCGCAAGATCGGGATGCCAAAGGACGGCAGGGCGCACGAGGGCTTTGCGGTGGGACGCCAGCACTTGGACGGCAACCATCATGTGAACAACGGGCAGTATATCCATATGGCGATGGACTATCTGCCGGCGGATTTCAAGATCGGGCAGATGCGGGCGGAGTACAAAAAATCCGCGCTTTTGCACGATGTGATCGTCCCGGTCGTGAAGGAAGAGGAAAACTGCGTGACGGTCTGCTTATGCAGCGAGGATCAAGCCCCCTATGCGGTGGTGGAATTGACAAGGAAACAGGAATATGCTTGAAATAGGGAAAATTCAGGAACTGACGATTGTAAAAAAGGTGGATTTCGGCGTTTATCTGGCGGAGAGCGCGGATGCGGCGGAGAAGGTGTTGCTTCCGGGCAGGCAGGTGCCGAAGGACGCAAAGCCGGGCGATAAGCTGAAAGTATTTTTATATAAGGATTCCAGCGACAGGCTGATCTCTACGACGGCGCGCCCGAAGCTTCTTCTGGGCGAGGTGGCGGAGCTTACCGTGGCGCAGACCGCGCGGATGGGCGCGTTTCTGGACTGGGGGCTGGAAAAGGATCTTTTCCTCCCTTTTAAGGAACAGACGAAAAAGGTAAAAGAGGGCGACCGCTTCCCGGCAGCGCTGTATGTGGACAAGAGCGGCAGGCTGTGTGCGACGATGAAGGTCTATCATTATCTTCACACGGACAGCCCCTACAAAAAGGACGATCAGGTAAGCGGCTATCTGTATGAGATCAGCCGCCAGTTCGGCGCGTTTGTGGCGGTGGACGGCCGTTACAGCGCCCTGATCCCGCCGAGGGAGATGTACGGCGAGTTAAAGGTAGGCGATACGGTTAAGGCACGGGTCGTAAAAGTACATGAGGACGGAAAGCTGGATCTGAGCGTGCGCGAGAAGGCGTGGCTGCAGATCGAGGCGGACGCCGAAAAGGTGATGGCGCTGATCGACAGCTTTGACGGCGCGCTCCCCTTTACGGACAAGGCGTCTCCGGAGGTGATCAAAAGGGAGCTTTCCATGAGCAAGAACGAATTTAAGAGAGCGGTCGGCAATCTTTTGAAAAACGGACGGATAGAGATCACGGAAAGGGCGATCCGCAGGATTTAAAGGGCAGGACGGCAGACCCTGTGGGGGCAGGGGCTGGCGGATGCCGGAACAGCAGGCAGGAATTATGAAAAGGTATTCAGTTTTGGGGATTTCCCTGATGGATTTTTCCGCAAGGGAAGGTTTGCGGAGGGCAGAGCGCTTTCTGCAGACGGGTGCGCTCAATACAACAAGCTACATAAACGCGCAGTCGCTGGCGGCAGCGTCGCGGGACGAACAGATCAAGCAGTATCTGGAAGAGATGGATCTGATCTTTTGTCTGGAACCGGATATTCTGGAAGCGGCGGGCATCGCTTCTCCGGGCAGGGTGCGGGAGATCGAGGACCGGGTGTTTTTAAGAGAATTTTTAAAGCGGCTCGGCAGGCAGCGGGATAAGGTATATCTGATCGGAGACACCGTAAAACAGGCGGAGGCGCTGCGGGAAATGCTTTTAAAGGTTCAGGAGAACTTAAATATAGCCGGTGCGCGGGGATACGAGGAATTTGAAGAGCAGCCGGAGCGGCTGATGAACGAATTAAACGAAGCCGCCCCGAAGGTGATCTTTTCGCGGATGACGTTTCCGACGGATCTGGCGCTGATGCACGCGGGCAGGAAATTTTTGAATGCGGAGCTGTGGGTGGCGCTTCCGGACACGAAATTAAAAGAGCGGCAGAAACCGACCTTCTGGGGGAATATCCGGAAAAAACTCTTCCAGAAAAAGGTAAATGAGTATAATCAGGAAAAGGCGGAACAGTAATCCCGTCTTTTTTTGGTATAGAAGCGTGAAGATTTCTGTGTCAAAATTGTGAACTTTGGGAAAGTGCATAAATTTTTTACGGTTTGCTATAGCTTTTTTTGTGGTTTTCTTTTAAAATATAGAAAGGGTTATAGCGAAATTGCAGGGCGGCGCAGCGGCTGTGCCGCAGAATGCGTTAATTCAATATGGAGGAGACGGGGTTATGATCTCAAATCAGATTTTACAGAGTACGCTTGAGGGATTCAAAGCGATCGCCAGAGTGGAATTATGTGTGGCGGACATGGACGGGAATGTGGCGGCGTCCACATCGGACAGCTTGGACGGCTGCCTGCCGGCAGTCAGGGCGTTTATCGATTCGCCCGCGGACAGTCAGGAAGTGCAGGGCAATCAGTTTTTTAAGATCTATGACGATCAGCAGCTGGAATACATCCTTGTGGTCGGGGGAGCCGGGGAGAATTTCTACATGATCGGGAAGATGGCGGCATTTCAGGTGCAGAACCTGCTTGTGGCGTACAAGGAACGCTTTGACAAGGACAATTTTATTAAGAACCTGCTTTTGGACAACCTGTTGTTAGTCGATATTTACAGCAGGGCGAAGAAGCTGCATATCCCGGCGGACGCAGACCGCGTGGTGTTTATCATCGAGAGCGGCGGCGGGAAGGACAACAATATTCTGGAGCAGATGCGTCCGGTCTTTGGAAATAACAACCACGACTTTATTACGGCGGTGGATGAAAACAACGTGATCGTGGTAAAGGAACTTGCTGAGGGCGATCAGGCAAAGGAGATCGGCGATTACGCTACAGGTATTTTGGAATGGCTTGAAAACGAGGGCGTATCGGACAACCGCGTATCCTACGGCACGATCGTGCGGGAGATCAAGGAGGTCAGCCGTTCCTACAAGGAAGCGAAGATGGCGCTGGACGTGGGAAAAATTTTCTTTGACGAACGCACCGTTATCGCGTATAGTGAACTGGGAATCGGCCGTCTGATCTATCAGCTTCCGATCCCGCTGTGCAAAATGTTTATCCGCGAGATCTTCGGCGGCAAGAGCCCGGATGATTTCGATGAGGAAACATTGACGACGATCAGCAAATTTTTTGAAAACAGCCTGAACGTTTCGGAGACGAGCAGACAGCTTTTCATCCACCGCAATACGCTCGTATACCGGCTGGATAAGCTGCAGAAGTCCACGGGGCTGGATCTGCGCGTATTCGAGGACGCGATCACTTTCAAGATCGCGCTGATGGTTGTGAAGTACATGAAGTATATGGAAACTTTTGAATACTAGGATGGTGACAAAATTTGGCGCAAAACGACAGGAAGAAAAAAAGAAGGCGGGAAGGCAGCGATGCTGTGATCCAGCTTGACAGGGTAAGCAAGTCTTATTCCACGGGCTCCCCGGCTCTGGACAATGTGAGCTTAAGCATCAAAAGAGGGGAGTTTGTGTTCATTGTAGGCGACAGCGGTTCCGGAAAATCGACGCTGATCAAGCTGCTTTTGCGGGAGCTGACTCCCACCAGCGGCAGGGTTATCGTAAACGGCTCCGACGTGGCGAAGCTAAAGCGGCGCGAGGTGCCGAAGTTTCGGAGAAACCTCGGGATCGTGTTTCAGGATTTCCGTCTTTTAAACGACAGGAACGTATATGAGAACGTGGCGTTTGCACAGCGCGTGATCCAGATGCCCACCAAGCTGATGCGCCGGAACGTACCGAACGCGCTGGCGGTCGTGGGGCTTGCGGGCAAGTACAAGGCGCGGACGAAGCAGCTTTCCGGCGGCGAGCAGCAGCGCGTGGCGCTGGCGAGGGCGCTCGTCAACGAACCGCCGATCCTTCTTGCGGATGAGCCGACAGGAAACCTCGATCCGAAAAATTCATGGGAGATCATGAAGCTTCTGGAGCGGATCAACGAGGAGAAAGGGACGACGATCCTGGTCGTAACGCATAACAGGGAGATCGTCAACGCGATGGAAAAGCGCGTGATCACGATGAAGAAGGGCGTTATTATCAGCGACGAGGAAAAAGGCGGTTATATCGATGAGGATTAGTACATTTTTTTATACGTTGAAGCAGGGAATTATCAATATTTTCCGCAATAAGCTGTTTTCGCTGGCGTCGGTTGCCACGATCTCGGCGTGCCTGTTTCTTTTCGGCCTGTTTTTTACGGTAATTTTAAACTTCCAGCACATGATCCGGACGGCGGAAGAGGGCGTTTCCGTGACGGTCTTTTTCAAGGAGGGCGTGACGGAGGAGGAGATGGTTGCGGTAGGCGACCAGATCCGGGCAAGACAGGAGGTTTCGGAAGCGGTTTTTGTGACGGCGGACGAGGCGTGGGCTGAATGGGCGCCCGAAAACATCGGCGAGGATTACGAAGAGATCTATTCCGAAAACCCGCTGGAAGGCCTTGACAACTATGAGATTTATATGAAGGATGTGGCGCAGCAGGAGACGCTTGTGACATGGCTGGAATCGCTGCCGCAGGTAGACAGCGTAAAGCGCTCCGAGATGGCGGCGACGACGCTGACCGGCGTGAACATGGTCGTGGCGTATACGTCTGCGGCAATCATTGCGATCCTTTTGGCGGTATCCATTTTCCTGATCAACAATACGGTCATGATCGGTATTTCTGTCCGCAAGGAGGAGATCGAGATCATGAAATATATCGGCGCGACGGACTTTTTCGTTCGTTCCCCGTTCGTGATCGAAGGCATTCTGATCGGCCTGATCGGTTCCTGCATCCCGCTGGGCGTGATCTATCTTCTGTATATGCAGGTGATGGAATATGTGGCGCTGCAGTTCCCGGCGCTGTCCGGGCTGATGCAGTTCCTTCCGGTTTCCGAAGTGTACCGCACGCTCGTTCCCGTATGTATGGGGCTTGGCGCGGGCATTGGATTTTTGGGAAGCTTTGCGACGGTGCGTAAGCATCTGCGCGTCTGATGAGAGGGAACAGAATGCGGAAAAGGATAAGGCAGGGCCTTGCAGGCTGTCTGATCGCTGCGCTGCTTTTGGCGGCAGTCCCGGCGGGCAGCGTGCAGGCGGGCACGCTTGAGGACAGCATCAAGGAGAAACAGGAAGCGATCAGTCAGGCGGAGCAGGAAAAGAAAAAGCTCCAGTCCAGCATTTCCAATATCAAAGCGATGGTAAAGGATCTGGAAAAATCCAAAAGCGATCTGGAAACCTATGTAAAGGAGCTGGACGGCAAGCTGGCGGACATCGGGGCAAAGATTGACGAGCTGCAAAAGCAGATCGCCCAGAAAAAAGAAGAAATCGCGCAGGCGAAGGCTGACCTTGAAAAGGCGCAGGAGGTCGCGGACCAGCAGTATACGGATATGAAAAAGCGGCTCCGCTTTTTGTATCAGAACAGTAAGGGCAGCGGCTATCTGGAGCTTCTGGTAAGCGCGGAAAGCTTTGCGGATATGCTCAATCAGGCAGAATATGTGGAACAGCTGAGCGCTTACGACAGCCAGAAGCTGGAGGAATACCGTCAGAGCGTGGAATATATGAAGCTTTGCAAGCAGACGCTGGAAGAGGAAGAAGAGGTGCTTGCGTCCGCGCAGGCAAGCCTGGAACAGGAGCAGAAGGCGGTCGATACGCTGATCGGGGAAAAAGAGCAGCAGATACAGGCTTTTCAGGGAGACATCAACAATAAGGAAGCGGCGCTGAAGGAATACGAGGCGGATGTGGCGGAGCAGAACGCCACGATCGCGGCGCTGGAAAAGGCGGTTGCCGCCGATAAGGCGAAGCTTGCGGAACAGAACCGGATCAAATACGACGGCGGCATGTTCCAGATGCCCTGTCCCGGCTACAAACGCGTTTCCAGCGATTACGGAACGCGGATGCATCCGACGCTGGGCGTCCAGAAATTCCATAACGGCGTGGACTTTGCGGCGGCGAGCGGAACGCCGATCCTTGCGGCGTACAGCGGCAACGTGGTGGCGGCTTCCTACAACAGCTCGATGGGAAATTATGTGATGATCGACCACGGCGACGGGCTTTATACGATCTACATGCACGCGTCGAAGCTTTACGTTTCGTCGGGGCAGTCGGTCAGCAAGGGCGACCAGATCGCGGCAGTGGGCTCTACGGGACGTTCGACCGGGCCGCACCTTCACTTCTCGGTGCGCCTAAACGGCAACTACGTAAGCCCCTGGGGATACTTAAAGTAAACCCGCCGCCGTGTGGGCGGGTTTACTGCTACTTCTCGATTTCTGAAAGGAAATTGAGAAGGTTCCCGAAAGGGATCCGCCGCCGTATGGGCGGTAAAAATGAATAACAGGTGCGACAGACCGGAACGGGGGATTGGGGCTTCTAAATCCTTCGTTCCGGTTATATATATGATGATACCAAGGAACCAAGGTCAATGATCCGACGCAAGCTTGCTTGCAGGAGGATTTTTGACTTTGGTTCCCGCCAAAACATGAGTAAGAAGCCATTTTCTGAAAGAAAATGAGCGGATTACGAATGTTTTTGAGGATTGCGGAAGCGCGGAGCGCGGAGCAATCCGGTATCAGGGATTATTTGTAAATGAAAAATCCAAAGAAGTGAAGGGTCATATAGATAACAGGTGGTAAAAAAATGGGCAGAAAAAGAGTTTTTGCAGGCGGGCTGATCGCCGGGGCAGCGCTGACGCTGGCTCTGGGCGGCGGTATTTTTACGGGGGTGCAGCTTTATCAGGGGATAAAGGCGAGCACGGAGGCAGGCTCGGAAGGAATCTCCGGGGACGGGGAGCTTCTGAGCGGGGAGACGATGCGCAAGCTGGGCGTTTTGGAGGAAATGGTAGGCGACTATTATCTGGAGGACGTCAGCGAGGCGGATATGCAGCAGGGCGTTTATAAAGGGCTGATCGAGGCGCTGGACGATCCGTATTCGGTTTATTACACGCCGGAGGAGCTTCAGGATCTTCAGGAAAAAACCGAAGGCATTTATTACGGGATCGGCGCGCGGGTTTCCATGGATCCGGACACGCAGCTTCCAAAGATCGCCAGCGTGATCTCCGGATCCCCGGCGGAGGAAGCCGGGATTTTAGCAAACGACCTGCTTTATAAGGTGGACGAAACGGAAGTGCAGGGCATGGATTTAAGCTCTGCCGTGGCGCTGGTAAAGGGCGATGAGGGCACGACGGTGCATCTGACGGTTATCCGTCAGGGCGAGCCGGATTATCTGGAGATCGACGTGGTGCGCCGCAAGCTGGAAAATGAGACGGTCACCCAGAAAATGCTGGAAAACAACATCGGCTATATCCAGATCCAGGAATTTGATGACGTAACGCTGGAACAGTTTCAGGAGGCGATGGGAGCCTGCCGGGGTTCGGGAATGGAAGGGCTGATCATTGACCTGCGCGGAAATCCGGGCGGGAACCTTTCCACCGTGTGCGACATCGCCCGGGAACTGCTTCCGAAAGGGCTGATCGTTTATACGGAGGATAAAAACGGAGAGCGCGAGGAGTACAGCTGCGACGGCGCAAATCAGCTGGAAGTCCCGCTTGTCGTTTTGGTGGACGGAAACAGCGCATCCGCGTCGGAGATTTTAGCGGGCGCGGTCAAGGATTACGGCATCGGCACGCTGGTCGGCACGACGACCTACGGAAAAGGCATCGTACAGCGGATCATGAAGCTTTCGGACGGTTCCGCCGTGAAGCTGACCGTAAGCAAATATTATACCCCCAACGGAAACAACATTCACAAGATCGGCATTGCGCCCGATGTGGAGGTTCCCTTTGAGCCCGAGCCGTATGTCGAGGACGGGACGGATAACCAGCTTGAAAAAGCGGTTGAGGTTTTGGCGGAGAAGATGGCGGCAGAGTAAATTTTCATTGACGCGGTTTTGGGCAGGGATTACAATAGGATCAGACACATAAGGAAAACCGGGTCCCGGTTGGCACAGCTTTGAGAAAAGAGGGTGAGCATATGAGAGGACCGATGATGATTTTTGCAGCAGCAGTTTTTCTTTTGTTGATCGTGGCTTATCTGGCGCACTGTAAGCGGTCAGGAGAGCGGATCGGGGGCAAATTGCATGATATGCTTTTGCTTGGTCTGATGCGTCTGGATATTGCGGTGACGCAGGGGCTTCACTATGTGCAGCTTGCGATTGCGTCTGTCTGCAAGGGCTACCATCCGGCAGGGATGGAAAGCTCGATCGCCCATAAGAGGGAGCGGATGGAGAACCATCGCAGAGCCATGGGCGAAGTAGAGTATGTGCGCCGCAGGCGCTACAACCGCAAGATTCTGGAGTAGAGCGGACTTAAGGAAGCCGCCGGCAGCGCCGGCGGCTTTCGTCCGGAAACTGCCGGAGGGCAGGGCAGCCGTGCGGCCAAACTGTTGCCGTTTGAAAATATTTTATGAAAAAAATTTTGAAAAATTGAAAATAGTGCTTGCATTTTATGAAAACCTGTGCTAAGATAAATTTCGTCGCTGAGACATACGGCGACAAGCGAATGCGACAGTAGTACAGTTGGTAGTACGCCACCTTGCCAAGGTGGAGGTCGCGGGTTCGAGCCCCGTCTGTCGCTCTTCTTAAGGAAGAACTTTGAATGATCAAGGTTCTTTTTTTTTACCCAGTTACGGGAAGCCTGACCGTGGGTTATCCGCGGTCGGGGAGCAGGAAGATAATAGAGGATTACGGCACGGCTGCCGGTGCAGGAGCGTCGCAGGCAGCCATGACGGCGGGAAAGCGCATCTGAGGTTTTTCACCGTCCTGCGTTTACGCTCCGGAATGGAGATTGAAATGGAAAGGCCACATAACAGCATCGGACAGGAGTTTACGGTCCTTTCGCTGCTGAAATTTGTAGCGCCGACGGTGGTCATGCTGGTGTTCATGTCCCTTTATCAGATGGTAGACGGCGTTTTTGTATCAAAATTTGTAGGGGAAAACGCGCTGTCGGCTTTAAATATCGTGTATCCGATCCCGAGCATCATTATCGCGGTTTCCATCATGCTGGCGACCGGGGGAAGCGCGGTCATCGCCCGGAATATGGGAGAAGGGAAAAACCGGGAAGCGAAGGAAAATTTTTCCTTCCTCGTGCTGACAGGCGCGGCCGTGGGCGCGGTCATCGTGGCGGCGGGCGTCCTTTTTATCGAGCCGCTGATCTATCTGCTCGGTTCGACGCCGGCTTTATACGATTACTGCTATGATTATCTGTTGATCCTGATTCTTTCGGCTCCGCTGGCGGTTTTCCAGATGCTGTTCCAGAGCTTTTTTGTGACGGCGGGCAAGCCGCATCTGGGGCTTACGCTGACGGTTCTGGGAGGGATCGCCAATATCGTTCTGGATTATGTGTTTATCGTAGTCTGCGGCTTCGGGGTAAGCGGCGCCGCGCTGGCGACGTCGATCGGATATTCGATCCCCGGGCTGTTCGGGCTGGTTTATTTTACGGTAAACCGGAGGGGGACGCTGTACTTTGTAAAGCCGGTGCTGCGCTGGCGGCTTCTGCTCCGCTGCTGTGCAAACGGTTCCTCCGAGATGGTCAATAATCTGGCGGTGGCGGTCACGACGTTTTTGTTTAATGTGCTCATGCTGAAGTATGCGGGCGAAGCGGGTGTGGCGGCGATCACGATCGTGCTGTACGCGCAGTTTCTTATGACGTCCGCATTTATGGGATTTTCCAGCGGCGTCGCCCCGGTTGTGAGCTTTAATTACGGAAGCAGGAATGTGAGGCAGCTGAAAAAAATATTTAAGATCAGCGTCTGCGTGGTAGCGATCGTTTCGGCGCTCGTTTTCGGGATCGCGGAGCTGGGTTCGGACATCGTGATCTTGGTGTTTACGCCGGCGGGAAGCGAGGTATTTGCGCTTGCCAAGCATGGCTTCGCCATTTTTTCCGTCAGCTTTTTGTTTACGGGGATGAATATTTTTGCGTCGGCGCTGTTTACGGCGTTTTCCAACGGCAAGGTTTCCGCCATCCTGTCTTTTTTGAGGACGTTTGTATTTCTGGCAGTGTGCCTGCTCATCCTTCCGCTGTTCTGGGGAGTGGACGGGATCTGGACGGCGGTGCCGATCGCGGAGGCGATGGCGTTTTTCGTATCGGTCTATTATCTGGCAAGATTTAAAAAAGTATATGAATATTGAAGCGCTGCAGCGTACAGGGACGGCTCCGGGTGGTTCCCTGTACGTTTTTTATATGTTCATTTTTTCAGATATAAGGGACAAACAGGGCGCGGGAAAGGCAAATGTAAAAAATTTTACATGAATTTTACAAAAACAGTAGCCAGACTTTACTTCAAGCTGTTACAATAGTGGAGAAAATGAGAAATTTGTCGCAATTTGAAATGGAGAAAGAGAAAGAGAGGTTTCAACGTAAAAATGGACAACATTTCAATGCTGTTTATGTTCATCGGCGGCCTGGGCATGTTCCTTTACGGAATGCACATCATGGCAGAGGGCCTGCAGCACTTTGCCGGAGGCAGGATGCAGAAGCTTATGGGCTTTCTGACAAAGAACAAGCTCATGGCGATCCTGGCGGGCACGCTGGTAACCGCTGTTATCCAGAGCTCGTCTGCGACGACGGTCATGGTGGTGGGCTTTGTCAACGCCGGCATGATGAATCTGGCGCAGGCAGTCGGCGTGATCATGGGCGCCAATGTGGGTACGACGATCACCGCGTGGATGGTTTCCATGAGCGAGTGGGGAAGCCTTTTGAATCCGGAATTTTACGCGCCCCTGCTTCTGGGCATCGGAGCGTTTATCGTCCTGTTTGTAAAATCCGATAAGAAAAAACAGGTCGGCGAAATCCTGATCGGCTTTTCCGTTCTGTTTATCGGCCTGTCCTTTATGTCGGACGCGATCAAGCCTTACCGCGACGCGCCGATCTTTGCGCAGGCGTTTCAGGTGCTCGGCAAAAACCCGTTGCTCGGAATCCTGACGGGCGCGGTCGTAACGGCGATCATCCAGAGTTCGTCCGCTTCCGTCGGCATTTTGCAGACGCTGGCGATGAACGGCGTTGTAAACTGGAAGTCCGCGGTGTTTATCACGCTGGGACAGAATATCGGTACGTGCGTGACGGCGCTTTTGTCCAGCGTAAGCTCCGGCAGGAACGGAAAGCGCGCGGCGATGATCCATCTGTCCTTCAACGTGTGCGGCGCGGCTATTTTCGGCGTGATCATGTATATCCTGTTCGCGGTATTCCCGGAATGGGGGATGTCTACGATGAGCAGTGTGGAAATTTCTGTTTTCCATACGGTATTTAATGTGACCTGCACGCTGCTTCTGATCCCCTTTGCAAACGGCCTGGTTGCCCTTTCCGGCAAGCTGGTTCCCGGCAAGGACGACGACGGTATGGAAGTGGGCGCTGCCGTGAAGCTTGAGAAGCGTCTGGATAAGCGTATTTTAAACAACCCTTCCTTCGCGCTGGCGACCGCCCAGAAGGAAGTTGCTGCCATGGGGCGGGAAGCGTGCCTGAATCTGGAGCTGGCGCTGGAATCCGTTACGGAGGAAGGCGGAGAGAAGATCCAGCAGGTTTACGCGAGGGAAAAAGAGATCAACGGCATGGAGAAGATCCTGACCTCGTTCCTTGTGGAGGTGGACAATCTTTCCCTGACGGAAGAGCAGCATGAGCAGGTAAAAAACCTGTTCTATACGGTCAGCGACATCGAGCGCGCCGGCGACCACGCGGAGAATATCGCGGAGCTGGCGGAGAACATGCAGCGGGATCAGGTCGCTTTTTCCAAAAAGGGCAAAGCGGATCTGGATCTGATCTCTGCGCAGACGCTGCAGTCTTTACAGATCGCGGTAGAGGCGCGGGAGACGGGCGCTGTGGAGACGGCGGATTCCGTGCGCGTTTTGGAGCAGAGCGTGGATATGTTGGAGGGTGATCTGCGTGAGAAGCATATCAAACGTCTTTCCAAGGGCAAATGCGAACCGGAAAGCGGCGTGATCTTCCTTGACATCATCAGCAATCTGGAACGGATTTCGGATCATGCGGTAAATATCGCGGATTATGTAAAGGCGGAGACACATATCGGCCAGGCGGCGCAGAGCCAGCAGGGATAACGGAGATGATTTTCAGGGCGCGTGACAAAACGTGCCCTGATCTTACTTTATTCATGGTTTTTACGGAGGCAAAAGCCCGGAAACGGAGGCAGTGGCGATGATCTATATTATTGAGGACGATGAAAATATCAGAAATCTGGTGCAGGTGGCGTTAAAGGGATCCGGCTATGAGACGGCGGCATTTGAGACGGCTGAGGAGGCGCTGGGCGCTTTTAAGGTCAGGGAACCGCAGCTTGCGATCTTTGACCTGATGCTGCCGGGGATGGACGGTCTGGAGGCGATCCGCAGGATCCGGGAAAACGACCAGTGGAAGAAGCTCCCGGTGCTCGTGCTGACGGCGCGTGACAAGGAATATGACAAGGTTGCGGGACTGGACGGGGGAGCTGACGATTATATGACAAAGCCGTTCAGCGTACTGGAGCTTCAGGCGCGGGTGCGCTCTTTGCTGCGCAGGACGCGGGAGGAAGAGGAAACGCTCCCGAAGGTATTTGAATGCGGGCCGATCCGTCTGGATACGGACGCGCGGGAGGTGCGGGTTGGCGGCAGGGAAGTGATCCTGACTTATAAGGAATATGAGCTTTTGGCATATCTGGTGGAGAACCGCAGCCGCGTCGTTTCCAGAGATGAGCTTCTGGATAAGCTCTGGGACTGGAGGGCGGATGTGGAGACGCGGACGCTGGACATCCATATCAAAACGCTGCGTCAGAAGCTGGGCGAGGAAGGCGGAAAATATATCAAGACGGTCAGAAGCGTGGGATACCGCTTTACGCGTCCGCAGGAGTAAAAAGAGATGGCAGGGCATAAAAAAAAGATGTTTCGGAAAAATCCGATCCTGATGCGTTTTGCGGTGGTGCTGGTGCTTGCGCTTGCGATCAGCAGCCTGATCTCGTCGATTCTTCTGGGCGAGCAGATGAGAAAGCAGAATGTGGAGGTGCTGGAAAAGACGATCGCGGTGGTGGACTATTCTCTGGATTATCAAAAGCCCCTTCAGGAGCAGATCCGGTCGATCCATAAGGAGGCGCTGAGCGGGGACATCCGCGTGACGGTCATCGGCCTGGACGGGACGGTTCTGGCGGATACGGATCTGAAAAATGTGGATGCGCTGGAAAACCATCTGGGCAGGGAAGAGGTCGGGGAGGCGATTGAGCAGGGACAGGGCTATTCCACCAGATATTCGGAGAGTCTGGAACAGTATCTTTTGTATGTGGCAAAGCTGACCGGGGACAAAAGCGCGGTGATCCGGATGTCGGTTCCTTATACGAATATTTTCAGCTATATGGTCGTGATCGTCCCGGTACTTTTGGTCGGCATGGCGGTGGCGTTTATTGTCAGCGTCGCGGTCGCTGCAAAATTTTCGGGATATATCCGGTCGGACGAGATCAAGCGGCAGATGGTGCAGATGGAGAAGGACAAAAAGATCCGGCAGGATTTTTTCAGCAATGCGTCCCACGAGCTGAAAACGCCGATCACCTCGGTGCGGGGATACGCGGAGCTTTTGTGTCAGGATTTTGCACAGGATGAGGCGACGCGGAAGGATTTTCTGAACCGGATCATCAAAGAAACGGATCACATGACGGGGCTGATCGACGATATTCTCATGATCTCGCGTCTGGAAAGCAAGGACGCGGAGGTGACGCTGAGCAGGGTGCAGATGGATCAGGTGATGAAAGAGGTGCTGGACTGCCTTGCGCCGCAGGCGGCGTCCTGCGAGGTGGAGATTTCAGGGGAGTGCCAGGGCGTGTGCCTGCAGGCAAGCCTGAAGCAGATGCGTGAGCTTTTGCTCAATCTGATGAGCAACGGCATCAAGTACAATCATCCGGGCGGCCATGTGTGGACGAAGATCCGGCAGGAGAAGGATGTGGTCTGCATCGAGGTAAAGGATGACGGCGTGGGCATCGAGCCGGAGGATCAGAAGCGGATCTTTGAGCGGTTTTTCCGGGTGGATAAGGGCAGAAGCCGGAAGATGGGCGGCACGGGGCTTGGGCTGTCGATCGTCAAGCATATCGCGGCATATTACGGCGGAAGCGTGAGCCTTGAGAGCACGCCGGGCGCAGGAAGCACCTTCCGTGTCGAGATCCCGACGTCCGGGATCAGCGGGCAGTAAAGGGAAAAATCGCCCGGCAATAAAGGGAAAATTTATCTGGGCTTCTGCCGCAGAGGGGGAGGCGTACAGCCGCCGCCCGCGCTGCCGCAGTTGACAATAAGAAGATTTGGCGTTAAACTAAACCATAAGTTCAGGTACGGCTAGTTGGAATTGCTTGATGGATAGATACCTGGGTGTTAAGGAGGAAATGAAAATGAGAAAGAGCACAGTGAAAAAGACTGCGGCGAAAGCACCCGTTGCAAAAGAAGAGGCTGTTCAGGCAGAATCCACAGTTTCTGTAAAAGCAGAGACGGCTGAGCCTGCAAAGAAGGAAGAGACAAAGGCAATCGTGAAGCAGGAGCCCGGCGTTGTCGCTCCGGTGGAGAAGAAGGAGACTGCGGTAGTGGCAGTTGAAAAGAAAGCTCCCGCAAAGAAGGAGACGAAAGCGGTAAAAGAGGAGAAGCCTGCCGCAAAGAAAGCGCCTGCAAAGAAGGCAGCAGCGGAAAAAACAGCTGCAGCAGAAAAGAAGCCTGCCGCAGAGAAGAAAGCCCCGGCAAGAAGGACCGCAAAAGCGGCAGAGCCTGCCGCAGAGGTTGAGATCCAGTTTTCCGGCAAGGAATACACGACAGAGAAGCTGGTTGCGATCGCAAAGGACGTATGGCAGTATGATCTGGGAGGAAAGCCGGAAGAGTTCAAGACGGTTAAATTATATGTGAAGCCGGAGGAAAACGCCGTTTATTATGTGATCAACGGCGAGACGACAGGAAGCTTCGCAATCTGAGAAAAAAGAGGCAGCCGCCGGACGGGGAGAAATCCCTGCCGGGGGCTGTTTTGGAATACAGCCGGTTTTAACGAAGGAAAGGAAAGGTCATCAGATGGCAAGTATCAGCGACGTGGCAAAACTCGCAGGAGTTTCAAGGAGCACGGTTTCTCTTGTATGCAATAATAAGGGCTATGTATCCCGGGAAATGAGGGAAAAAATCGAGCGGGCAATGCGGGAATTAAATTATACGCCAAGCGAGCTGGGACGCAATCTGAAAAAGCAGCGTTCCGGGATTATTGGCATTATTATTCCGGATATGGCGCATCCTTTTTTTTCGGGATTTGTAAAGTATGCGGAAAAAGCCCTCTATTCAAGAGGATATAAGACGATGATCTGTGGAACAGCCAGCCGGGAGGACGTGGAGGCGGAGTATCTGAACATGCTGGAGCGCCGTACGATGGATGGCGTTATTATGGGATCGCATTCTCTCGGAGTAGAAAAATACAGGGAGATTTCCAGACCGATCCTGGCATTGGACAGACATTTATCGGAAACGATCCCTGTCGTCCGCACGGATAAGGAACAGACGGGAATAGCGGCAGCCGAATTATTTCTGGAAAAAGGCTGCCGGAATGTGGTGCAGATGGCGAGTTCCCATACCGTAAAAAATTATGAGCATGAAAAGGAAGATATTTTCAGGAAGCTTTTGGAAGAAAAAGGGGTTTTGGTTACAGATATTCCCGTAGGATATAATGCTTTTACAGAGGATGCCTATCAGGACGCGGCGCGGCGGGTATTTGAGCTGTGCCCGGATGCAGATGGGATTTTAGGCGTCGATATGGCGATTATGGCATGTATGAAAGAAGCAAGGCGGAGGGGCAAAAGGGTTCCTCAGGATATACACATGACGGCGATCGACGGGACGTTTGTGACCCGGATCGGGGAACGTCAGGTTACGGCGATCGTCCAGCCTGTAGAAAAGATGGCGGAGGCATGTGTGGATCTGATTCTGGATATGGTGGAAAAGAACCTGAGTGTGCCGCTCCAGACGGTTTTCCCGATTTCTGTTCAAAAGGGGGAAACGATGTAACAGAGGGTATATTGTGGATTTTACTAAAAAGGAAATGTGTATTTTGGTGAAAGTGCAGATTTCCTTTTTATTTATGGGAAAAGATTGACACTGAAACATGAAAGGCTTATGTTGTTTTCAACAAGTATCGAAACGATTCGACAAATAAACGGCGCAGCCCCGAGGCTGCTTTCTTAAAACCCCTTATCGAATCGTTTCGATAGCAGATCCGCGGAATGTATGATATGAAAAATAGCCTGAAAGAAATTGTGGAAAAGGGAAAATGCCGCATGTGCGGCGGAAGGAGACGAAAATGAAAAAAGATCCATCATTAGCTGCCGGAAAAATTTTAGAAGCGTTCGGTGGAAAGGAAAATATCATAAGCGCGGAGCACTGCGCGACGAGGCTGCGCATTTCAGTGCATGATGCGCAGAAGGTAGATGCGGATGCTGTGCGTGCGGTTATGGGCGTGGCAGGGTATTTTGAAAAAAGCGGGCAGCATCAGGTAATTCTGGGAACGGGATTTGTCAATAAGGTATGTGATGAATTCAGAAAACGGGCAGGCCTGGATGAAGCACCGGGAAATACCGAAAAAAAATCCGGGGAAACCGGGAAAATTACATTTCAGGGCATGACGAAGATGATTTCGGATATTTTCATTCCAATCATACCGGTTTTGCTTGCTACGGGTATTTTGATGGGAGTAAGAAGCCTGCTCGTCAACGGATTTGGGATTGCCTTTTCGGCGGAGTTTGACAGCATTTATACGATTCTCACAGATACGGCATATACATTTATTCCGGTGCTTGTCGCATGGTCTGCATGCAAAAAATTCGGAGGCTCGCCGATTCTGGGGATTGTACTGGGGCTGATGCTGGTATCTCCCAACCTGCCGGATAAATGGGCGGTTGTGAATGGAACGGCGCAGGCGCTTCAAATCGATATGGGATTTTTGACGCTGAATATTACAGGTTATCAGAGCTCGGTAATTCCGGCGCTGTTTATGGGATTTTTTGCGGCGACCTTGGAGAAGAAGCTTCATAAGATCATTCCGGATATTGTGGATATGCTGCTTGTTCCGTTCCTGACACTGCTGATTTCCCTTCTGGTCGGTCTGTTTGCGGTAGGGCCGGTGCTTTCGGCAGTAGAAAAAGGCATGACGGATCTGATCCTGATGCTGCTGAAGCTTCCGTTTGGAATCGGAGGCATCGCGTACGGCGGACTGATCCAGATACTCTGCTCTGTTGGAATGCATCATACCGTGACGTCCATTATTGTGAGCATTTTTACAGAGACGGGAGTGGATTATATTAACCCGATGGGGGCTGCGGCGATCGCGGGGCAGCTTGGAGCAGGACTGGCAGTTGTAATGATGCAGAAAAACCGTCAGGCGCGCGCCAATATGATTCCGGCATTGATCCCGGCGCTGTTTGGGATTTCAGAGCCGGTGATGTATGGGCTTACCTTCCCGAGGATTAAGCCGTTTTTTATGGGATGTCTGGGCGGAGCTGTATCCGTCTGAGGACTGCGACAGTTTTGGGTGCTATACGGGGATGGCGTTAAACGACGGCGATAAAGTCAGAATTTATTACAGCGGTATTATAGATGAGCGGAAGGAACCGTGCGTTGCGTACGGTGAATTTAAAGATGGAAAGATTACGGGCAGGCATTTGATCATAGAACGAGATGCCCGGATTAGCGGCAGGGATTTTCGTGATCCGTGCGTTTTTAAGCGCAAAGATGGATTTTACATGCTGATCGGTGCGCAGAATCCGAAAGGGAAGTATTCTTTTATATAAAGGAGACGATCCGGAAAAATTCCGATGCAAAGGGGAATTGGAGATGGGGGACCGTTTCTTTGGATATATGCTGGAATGCCCGAATTATTTTGATACAGAAGACGGAGGGGTGCTGTTTTTTTCGCCGATGGGGATCGAAAGCGGAAACAAATATGATTTTAAAAATGTATTTTCTGTGATATATGCAAAAGGAGAAAGGCTGGATACGGAAAACTGCCGGGTTGCTTTTGACAATTTTTATGAAATGGATAAAGGGTTTGATTTTTATGCGCCGCAGACATACCGGGATGGAAAAGGGCGTCAGATTTTAATGGGATGGCTTGGAAACTCAAAGAGCGAATATCCGACAGATAAAAATAACTGGGCGCATATGCTGACAATGCCAAGGGAAATTTTGTGGGATGGGGACAGGATGGTGCAAAGACCGCTGAAAGAGTTGGAACAGCTGCGGGGAAAGAAAAAGGAAATCCGAAGGGAATGCAGCGTGCAGGAAAAAGCGGGGACTCCGGATGTGATTTTGCCCGAGGGAAGGTGTTCTTTTGAAATAGAGGCGCAGGCGGAAGGCGATTTCTGGATAGAGCTTTCAAACGAAGCGGGAGACCGCGTATTGTTTCAAGGGGACATCAGGGAGTATGTACTGGACAGGGGAGGGATGAGTTATGTGTATGCAGAGCGTTTTGGAACGGTACGTTATGCACAGCGTCTGGAGAAGCGGCAAAGCCTGCGCGTGTTTGCAGACCGGTCCAGTCTGGAGATTTTTGCGGACGGAGGAAAAACAGTATTTACGACGAGAGTTTTTCTGGAAGGGCAGATTACGCTGCGCGTAAGGGGGCTGGAAGGAACGATGTATTTTTTAAATGGGATCGAAATGGACAGGAGCGCGAGGCGCTTGACAGGTGTGAAGGATATTGAAAAATAAAGTTTTGAGACAGGTAAGGGCGGAGAAATCCGCCTTTATACTTTTTTCATACTTTATTCACAAGTATTTTCTGAAAAGCGGTTGACAATATGCAGGGGGAGTGCTATCTTAAACATCAGAAAGCGTTAGCACTCAAACGAGATGAGTGCTAATAAGACAAAAGGCAGGTGAGAGCGTGGAACTGGACGAGAGAAAAAAGAAGATTCTGCAGGCGGTGATCCGGAACTATCTGGAAACGGGCGAGCCGGTGGGCAGCAGGACGATTTCCAAAGATACCGATCTGAATCTGAGTTCCGCGACGATCCGCAATGAGATGTCTGATCTGGAGGAGATGGGCTACATCCTGCAGCCCCACACCTCGGCAGGGCGGATCCCTTCCGACAAGGGCTATCGCTTCTATGTAGATACGATGCTGGAGGAGAGGGAGCGCGAGGTCGAGGAGCTCAAAGGGCTTCTTCTGGAGAAGGACGAGAAGATGGACACCTTTTTAAAGCGGGTGGCAAGGGTTCTGGCGACCAACACCAATTATGCGGCGATGATCACGAGCCCGCAGTGCCAGCGCAACAAGTTGAAATTCATCCAGCTTTCCAGAGTGGACGAACATCAGATCCTGGCGGTTGTGGTCGTAGAAGGCAATGTGATCAAAAATACGATACTCCATGTGGAAGAGGATCTGGACGACGCGGCGCTGTTAAAGCTCAACATCCTTTTGAACACACACTTGAACGGGCTTTCCATCGACGAAATCAACCTCGGGATGATTTCTGCGATGAAGCAGCAGGCAGGGATACACAGCTCGATTGTGAGCGGCGTGGTGGACGCGGTCGCGGAGGCGATCCGGTCGGATGAAGATCTCAGGATCTACACAAGCGGCACGAACAACATCCTCAAATATCCGGAGCTGACGGACAACCGGGAGAAAGCCAGCGAGCTGATCAATGTTTTCGAGGAAAAGAAGGCGCTGGGAGAGCTGGTGCAGGAAACGCTTTCCGATGAGAACAGCACCGGTATTCAGGTCTATATCGGCAATGAGACGCCGGTCCAGTCGATGAAGGACTGCAGCGTGGTAACGGCGACCTATGAGCTGGGCGAGGGCATGCGCGGTACGATCGGCATTATCGGCCCGAAGAGAATGGATTACGACAAGGTCATCGGCACGTTGAAGACGCTGATGAACGAATTGGATACTTTATATAAAAAGTAGAAAGGAAGGCAGACGTGGCAGACGAAAGAATGGACGAAGAATTAAAGCAGGAGAACGCCGGTCAGGAGCAGCCTGATTGCGAAGACGCCTGCGATACAGCGGCGGAGCCGGAAACGGAGGCAGAAGCGGAAGACGGCGGACAGGCGGAAGCGGCAGACGGCGACGGCAAAGAGAAGAAAGGATTTTTCTCCAAGAAAAAGAAGGAAGATCCGATGAAAGCGCAGGTCAGTGAGCTTCAGGACAAGGTAATGCGCCAGATGGCTGAATTCGAGAATTTCCGGAAGCGCTCCGAAAAGGAAAAGGCAGCGATGTTCGAGACGGGCGCCAAGAGCGTGATCGAGAAGATCCTTCCGGTTGTGGATAATTTCGAGAGAGGGCTGGCGATGGTTCCGGAAGAGGAAAAGGAAGCTCCTTTCGTGGACGGCATGACAAAGATTTACAAGCAGCTTCTGACGGAGCTTGAAAATCTGGGCGTGACCCCGATCGAGGCGGTCGGCAGGGAGTTTGACCCCAACTTCCACAATGCGGTAATGCAGGTCGCAAACGACGAGCTGGAGCCGGGAACGGTGGCACAGGAGCTCTTAAAGGGCTACATGTACCGGGATTCCGTTGTGCGTCACAGCATGGTTGCGGTCGTTCAGGAATAACGGCGGGGCAGACAGCCGGGATTAAGAAGCTTTGATGCGGCGGCGCAGATGCGCGAAGGCATTTTTTATAGAAGAGCAAGAGACATATTTTTCAGATAGCCCTTTTCAGGGCAGAAGGAGAAAAGTTATGAGCAAAATTATTGGTATTGACTTAGGTACAACAAATAGCTGCGTAGCGGTTATGGAAGGCGGCAAGCCCACCGTTATCGCAAACGCGGAGGGCGCAAGAACAACACCTTCCGTAGTGGCGTTCACAAAGACGGGCGAGAGACTGGTAGGCGAGCCTGCAAAGCGTCAGGCTGTTACAAACGCAGACCGCACGATCGCTTCCATCAAGAGACATATGGGAACCGATTACAAGGTTGACATCGACAGCAAGAAATACTCCCCTCAGGAGATTTCCGCGATGATCTTACAGAAGCTGAAAGCAGACGCTGAGAACTATCTGGGCGAAAAGGTATCCGAGGCGGTTATTACCGTTCCCGCATACTTCAACGACGCACAGCGTCAGGCGACAAAGGATGCCGGCAAGATCGCAGGCCTGGAAGTAAAGCGTATCATCAACGAGCCTACGGCGGCAGCCCTGGCTTATGGTCTGGACAATGAAAAAGAGCAGAAGATCATGGTATACGACTTAGGCGGCGGTACGTTCGACGTTTCCATCATCGAGATCGGCGATGGCGTTATCGAGGTTCTGGCAACCAATGGCGATACCCATCTGGGCGGCGATGACTTCGACAACAAAATCATCAACTGGATGGTTTCCGAGTTCAAGGCACAGCAGGGCGTAGACCTTTCCGGTGACAAGATGGCAATGCAGAGATTAAAAGAGGCTGCGGAGAAAGCGAAGAAGGAGCTGTCCAGCGCGACAACGACAAACATCAACCTTCCTTTCATCAGCATGAACGCAAACGGCCCTCTGCACTTTGATATGGATCTGACAAGAGCAAAATTCGACGAGCTGACAAGCGATCTGGTAGAGCACACAGCGATCCCGGTTCAGAATGCGTTAAAGGATGCGGGCATCACGGCGTCCGAGCTTGGCAAGGTACTGTTAGTCGGCGGTTCCACCCGTGTTCCTGCCGTACAGGAGAAGGTAAAACAGCTGACCGGCCAGGAGCCCAGCAAGTCCTTGAACCCTGACGAGTGCGTAGCGCTGGGCGCTTCCATCCAGGGCGGCAAGCTGGCAGGCGACGCAGGCGCAGGAGACATTCTTTTGCTGGACGTAACACCCCTGTCCCTTTCCATCGAGACAATGGGCGGCATCGCAACCAGACTGATCGAGAGAAATACAACGATCCCGACAAAGAAGAGCCAGATCTTCTCTACTGCTGCGGATAACCAGACAGCTGTTGACATCAACGTTTTACAGGGTGAAAGACAGTTTGCCAAGGACAACAAGTCCCTCGGCCAGTTCCGTCTGGATGGAATCCCGCCGGCAATGCGCGGCGTACCGCAGATCGAGGTTACATTCGACATCGATGCGAACGGTATCGTAAATGTATCCGCAAAGGATCTGGGCACGGGCAAGGAGCAGCATATTACCATTACCGCAGGCTCCAACATGTCTGAGGATGACATCAACAAGGCTGTGAAGGAAGCGGCTGAGTTCGAGGCACAGGACAAGAAGAAGAAAGAAGCGATCGACACAAGAAACAGCGCTGATTCCTTCGTATTCCAGACAGAAAAGGCTCTGGCAGACGTGGGCGATAAGATCGACGCAGGCCAGAAGGCGGGCGTTGAGGCAGACTTAAACGCATTGAAATCCCTGCTGGAATCCACAAAGGATCAGGAGCTTTCCGACAGTCAGGTAGCAGACATCAAGGCGGCGCAGGAGAAGCTGATGCAGTCCGCACAGGCTCTGTTTGCAAAGGTTTATGAGCAGACACAGGGCGCGGCAGGCCAGGCAGGCCCCGACATGGGCGCAGGTCAGGCGGATGCAGGCGCAAACAGCCAGCCCGACGATGATATTATTGACGGAGACTTCAGAGAAGTATAAAATAGTACCGGGTTTCAAAAGAGCGGGGGGACCAATTCATTGGTCCCTATCCGTGCGTGTGGGGATAAGCTTTTAAAGGAGTTTTTTAGTTATGGCGGAACAGAAAAGAGATTATTATGAAGTCCTCGGTGTGGATAAAAATGCCGATGACGCCGCTCTCAAAAAGGCATATCGTGCTCTGGCAAAAAAATATCATCCGGATATGAATCCGGGCGATCAGGAAGCGGAGAAGAAGTTTAAGGAAGCGTCTGAAGCTTACGCGGTTTTGAGCGATCCGGAGAAGAGACGCAAGTACGACCAGTTCGGACATGCGGCGTTTGACGGCGGCGCAGGCGGAGCGGGGGGCTTTGACTTCAACAGTGCGGATTTTGGCGACATTTTCGGGGATATTTTCGGTGACCTCTTCGGCGGCCGCAGAAGCTCCGGAGCAAGAAGCGGTCCCATGAAGGGCGCGAATCTGCGTACGAGCGTGAGGATCACCTTTGAGGAAGCGGTATTCGGAACCGAAAAAGAGATCGAGCTGACAGTCAAGGAAGAGTGCAAGACCTGTCACGGTACGGGCGTAAAGCCGGGCACAAGCCCGGAGACGTGCTCCAAGTGCGGCGGCAAGGGTCAGGTCGTATTTACCCAGCAGTCGTTCTTCGGGACAGTCCGCAACGTACAGACCTGTCCGGACTGCGGCGGCAGCGGCAAGATCATCAAGGAGAAGTGTACGGACTGCCGCGGAACAGGCTATGTCCCGATGAAGAAGCGGTTTGCAGTAACGATCCCGGCAGGCATCGACAACGGCCAGTGCAAGCGTCTGGCAGGTCAGGGCGAGCCAGGTGTAAACGGCGGGCCCAGAGGCGATGTGCTCGTAGAGGTGATCGTCGGACAGCATCCGATCTTCCAGCGTCAGGACGTCAATATTTATTCTACCGTGCCCGTTTCCTTTGCGGTTGCGGCGCTGGGCGGTGAGATTGTGATCGACACCGTGGACGGCAAGGTAATTTATGATGTAAAAGCCGGAACGCAGACCGATACGAGGGTGCGTTTAAAGGGCAAGGGCGTTCCTTCCCTGCGCAACAAGGATATGCGCGGCGACCATTATGTGACGCTTGTGGTACAGACGCCCGAGCATCTGTCCTTCGAGGCAAAGGAGCTTCTGCGTAAATTCGACGAAGCGTCGGGCGACAGCCTGCATGCGGCGGAGCGTCTGAATGAGGACGGGCATCCGCATCATAAGGAAAAGAAGAAGCGGGGATTTTTTAAATAAGGTCTGACAGCGGAATGATTTTACAGGCGTTTTGTGCATTTTGCGGATGCACAAACGCCTGTTTTTGTGCTATCATAAAATACTGATATAGTCTACCCGGAGGGAAAACCTTATGAAATGGAAAAAATTTAAGATAAAAACAGTAACCGAAGCAGAGGACATCATTATCAGCACCCTTTATGACATCGGGCTGGAAGGCGCGCAGATCGAGGACAAGGTTCCGCTGACAGCGATGGAGAAGGAGCAGATGTTTGTGGACATCCTGCCGGAAGGCCCCGAGGACGACGGCATCGCGTATCTGAGCTTTTTTGTAGAAGAAAAAGAGGACGGCAGCCTGGAATTAAACGGCGAGCCTGTGACGGAAGAAGAGATCTGCCGGCAGGTCAGGGAGGAGCTGGATGGTCTGCGCGTATTCTGTGAGATCGGTGAGGGCAGCATTGCGGTGGACGAGACGGAGGACATCGACTGGATCAACAACTGGAAGCAGTATTTCCACCAGTTTTATATCGACGACCTTCTGGTGATCCCTTCGTGGGAGGACGTAAAGCCGGAGGACGAGGACAGGATGGTGCTGCACATCGATCCGGGCACGGCGTTCGGCACGGGAATGCACGAAACGACCCAGCTGTGCATCCGCCAGCTCAAAAAATTCATCACGCCGGAAACGGAGCTCCTGGACGTGGGAACCGGAAGCGGCATCCTTGCGATCCTGTCTCTGATGTATGGCGCGAAGCATGCGGTCGGGACAGACCTCGATCCCTGTGCGGTGGAAGCGGTAGCGGACAACATGAAAAACAACGGCATTGCGCCGGAGCAGTTTTCCATGATGATCGGCAACATCATTACGGAGAAAGAGGTTCAGGACGAGGTCGGCTATGAGAAATATGACATCGTTGTGGCAAACATTCTGGCGGACGTGCTCGTGCCGCTGACTCCCGTGATCGTAAACCAGCTCAAAAAAGGCGGCGTTTATATTACATCCGGCATCATTGACGATAAGGAAACGGTCGTGACAGAAGCGGTAAAGGCGGCAGGGCTTGAGGTGCTGGAAGTGACCTATCAGGGCGAGTGGGTAAGCGTGACTGCCCGCAAGAACTAAAGAGGAAGCGGGACATGTATCAGTTTTTTGTAGAGCCTTCCCAGATTCAGGGAAACCGGATCGTGATCGCAGGAAGCGATGTGAACCATATCAAAAATGTGCTCCGCATGAAGCCCGGCGAGGAGATCGCAGTTTCCAACGGGACTGACGGCAAAGAATACCGCTGCGGCATTGAAGAGATTTTGGAGGACGAGGTGGTGTGCAGCCTCCGTTTTGTGAAGGAGGATGGACTGGAACTGCCCGCCCGCGTGACCTTTTTTCAGGGGCTGCCGAAAGCGGACAAGATGGAGCTTATCGTGCAGAAGCTGGTGGAGCTGGGCGCATACCGCATCGTGCCGGTTTCGATGAAAAGAAGCGTCGTCCGTCTGGATGAAAAAAAGGCGGGGGCGAAGCGGGAGCGCTGGCAGGCGATCGCAGAGTCCGCGGCAAAGCAGAGCAAGCGCAGGATCGTCCCTGAGGTAGGCGCGGTGTGCACGATGAAGGAGGCGCTGCAGCAGTGCGCTGCGATGGATGTAAAGCTTTTGCCCTATGAGCTTTCGGAAGGAATGCCCCGGACAAAGGAGCTGATCGGAGGCGTAAAGCCCGGTCAGGAAATCGCCGTTTTCATCGGGCCGGAGGGCGGCTTTGAAGAGGCAGAGGTGGAGCTTGCGCGCAGCGCAGGCTTTGAGGCGGTCACGCTCGGAAAGCGCATCCTGCGCACGGAAACGGCGGGACTTACGGTAATGGCATGGCTGATGTATCAGCTGGAAGAGTGACTGCATATGATAGGATATAATACAGTCAGAAAAAGCAGGTGAAATGTTATGGAATGTTATCTGGACAATTCGGCGACCACGCGGTGCACAGAGGGCGTTGCGCAGGTGATGACCGAAGTGATGTGCAGCGCATACGGGAATCCGTCCAGTCTGCATCATAAAGGAGTCGAGGCGGAGCGGTATGTCCGGGAGGCGCGGGAGACGATCGCAAAGACGTTGAAATGTGCGCCGAAGGAGATTTTTTTCACATCCGGAGGAACAGAGTCGGATAATCTGGCGATCCGGGGGGCGGCATACGCCAATGCGCGGCAGGGGCGGCATCTGATCACGACGTCGGTGGAGCATCCGGCGGTCCTGAATACGATGCAGTATCTGGAACAGCAGGGCTATGAGGTAACGTATCTTCCGGTAGATGAGTATGGGCGCGTGCGCCTTTCCGAACTGGAAGCGGCGATCCGTCCCGACACGATCCTTGTGTCCATGATGCATACGAACAACGAGATCGGCGCGCTGGAGCCCATCGAGGCGGCGGGGGAGCTGATCAAGCGGGTGAACCCGAATACGCTGTTTCATGTGGATGCGGTGCAGGGGTATGGCAAGAGCCGTATTTATGTAAAACGGATGAAAATCGACATGCTTTCGGTTTCCGCGCACAAGATCCACGGTCCGAAGGGGACGGGATTTTTATATGTGGGCGATAAGGTAAAGATCCGTCCGGTCGTATTCGGCGGCGGTCAGGAGCGAGGGCTGCGCTCCGGCACGGAAAATGTCCCGGCGATCGCAGGCATGGCGCGGGCGGCAGAGGAAATTTACCGGAATCTGGACGAGGATGCGGAACGCATGTATGAGCTGCGCGCCCGTCTGGAAGAGGGGATCATGCGGCTGGAAAATGTGCGCTTCAACACCCTTCCCGGCAGGGAAAGCGCGCCCCATGTGCTGAGCGTATCCTTTGCGGGCGTGCGCAGCGAGGTGCTTCTGCATGCGCTGGAGGATAAGGGAATCTATGTTTCGGCGGGAAGCGCCTGCGCGTCAAATCATCCGGAGACGTCCGGCTCTGCGACGCTTCGGGCGATCGGCCTGGAAAAGGAGCTGCTCAATTCCACGATCCGTTTCAGCCTTTCGCCGTTTACGACAGAGGAAGAAATCAATTATACCGTACAGGCGCTGGAAGAGCTGGTTCCGATGCTGCGCCGCTACACGAGACGATAAAGGCTGACAGTTTGACTGCGGCGGGGCAAAGCCGCTGCACGAAAGAGAGAGGAAAACATGGTTTTTAAAGCTTTTTTGATCAAATACGCTGAAATCGGCGTAAAAGGCAAGAACAGGGATATTTTTGAGGAAGCCCTGTGCCGCCAGATAAAATATGCGTTAAAGCGCTGCGAAGGGGAATTTGCGGTGCGCCGGACGAGAGGACGCATCTATATCGACGTGCTGTCCGACTATGATTATGAGGAAACGGTGGAAAATCTGAAGACAGTCTGCGGCGTCAGCGCCATCTGCCCGATGGTGCAGCTGGAGGACGAGGGCTTCGATAAGCTGTGTGAGGATGTGATTTCCTATGTGGACGCGCAGTATCCGGACAAAAGCTTTACCTTTAAGGTACATGCGCGCCGCGCCCGCAAAAATTATCCGGTGGAATCCATGGAAATCAACGCCCGTCTGGGAGAGAAGCTGCTGGACGCATTCCCGGAGATCCGCGTGGACGTGCACCGTCCCGACGTGATGCTTTATGTGGAGATCCGCGAGCACATTTATGTATATTCGATCGAAATTCCGGGGCCGGGCGGAATGCCGGTGGGAACCAACGGCAAGGCGATGCTTCTTTTGTCTGGCGGCATCGATTCCCCGGTAGCGGGCTTCATGGTGGCAAAGCGCGGCGTGAAGATCGACGCGGTTTATTTTCACGCGCCCCCGTATACGAGCGAACGGGCAAAGCAGAAGGTTGTGGATTTGGCAAGGCTGGTTGCGAGATACAGCGGGCCGATCCATCTGCATGTGATCAATTTTACGGAAATCCAGCTTGCAATTTATGAAAAATGCCCGCACGATGAGCTGACGATCATCATGCGCCGCTATATGATGAAGATTGCGGAGGAGATCGCCAAAAAGACGGAATGCCTCGGGCTGATCACCGGCGAGAGCATCGGTCAGGTGGCGAGCCAGACGATCCAGTCCCTTGCGGTAACGAACGAGGTCTGCACCCTTCCGGTATTCCGTCCGTGCATCGGGCTGGACAAGCAGGAGATCGTCGAGATTTCTGAAAAAATCGGCACATACGAAACGTCGATCCAGCCGTTTGAGGACTGCTGCACGATCTTTGTGGCAAAGCATCCTGTGACGAAGCCGAATCTGAACGTGATCAAGAGACACGAAGAAAATCTGGCGGATTGTATCGGGGAGATGATGCAGAGGGCGCTGGACAGCGCAGAAGTGCTCGTTGTGGAGGCGTAAGGGATTTTAAGAAAAAAGGTGTGCGCTGCAGCGCACACCTGCTTCCCGGCAGCCGGGATCTGACAGAGAGCAGGATTTTTCGGGCGCACAAAAAAAGGACTATGCGGTTTGCGCATAATCCCTTTGCTGCGTCGGAATCCCGATTAGATCAGGTAAGGCTTGAGGACTTCAAGAACAGCCTCAGCGTTGTCCTCTGCATGGATGTTTAAGTCGATCGGCTTGGAAAGATCCAGGCTGAAGATACCCATGATGGACTTCGCGTCGATTACGTATCTGCCGGATACTAAATCGAAGTCGTAATCGAATTTGGTAATATCGTTAACGAAAGATTTTACCTTGTCGATAGAGTTTAAGGAAATCTGAACTGTTTTCATTTTTTATTTACCTCCTTTAGGTTCATACCTTCTGCCCATATATTAACAAACTATAGCATCAAAAGTCAATTATCAAACATAACAAAAATGGTGGAGAATACTATGAAAAATGTTGCATTACACAATTTGGGCTGTAAAGTCAACGCATACGAGATAGAGGTTATGCAACAAAAGTTACAAGAGAGCGGTTACCAAATTGTACCTTTTGAGTCTGACGCGGACGTCTATATCATCAACACCTGTACCGTTACCAATATTGCGGACAGAAAGAGCCGTCAGATGCTCCATCGGGCAAAGCATAACAACCCGGACGCGGTCGTCGTGGCGGTGGGCTGCTATGTGCAGGCAGGCCGGGAAAACCAGATGGATCCGTGCATCGATCTGGCGGTCGGGAACAACCGCAAAAAGGACATCGCAGAGATTCTGGACGCTTTTTTAAAGGAGCGGGAAGCGGCGGAAAAAAAGGGGACGGATCCGGACGGACAAGCCGGGCTTTCCGCGGCAGCGCAGGTATTGGAGGACGCCGTGCCCGACATCGCCCGTGAAAATGTTTACGAAGAGATGCGCATGGAAAAGAGCGAAAACCACACCCGCGCCCACATCAAGATCCAGGACGGCTGCAACCAGTTCTGCTCCTACTGCATTATCCCGTTTGTGCGCGGCAGGGTCAGAAGCCGCAGACCGGAGGACGTGATCGCCGAGGTGGAAGGGCTGGCAAAGGAAGGCTGCCGCGAGGTCGTTGTGACCGGCATCCATTTAAGCTCCTACGGCATGGATTTTATCGGGGAGACGGACGGGGATTATCTGGAAGGCGGAAAAGATCTTCGGGGGACCGCTTTCAAACGCGCCTACCTCGTTTCTTTGCTGGAACGGATTTCGCAGGTGGAGGGCATCGAAAGGATCCGGTTGGGCTCTCTGGAACCGCGGATCATCACGCGGGAATTTGCAGAGCGGCTGGCGAAGATTCCGCAGCTTTGCCCCCATTTCCACCTGTCGCTGCAAAGCGGCTGCAACGAGACGCTAAAGCGGATGAATAGGCACTATACGGCAGAGGAATACTATGAAAAGGTGGAGCTTTTGCGCAGCGTGTTCGACCGTCCGGCGATCACGACGGACGTGATCGTGGGCTTTCCGCAGGAGACGGAGGAGGAATTTTTGGAGACAAAGGCATTTCTGGAAAAGGTGCGCTTTTTCGAGATGCACGTCTTTAAATATTCCCGGCGCAAGGGGACGGTGGCAGACCGCCTTCCGGGTCAGCTGACGGATGCGGAAAAAACGGCGCGCAGCGCGCAGCTTCTGGAACTGGACCGAATCAATTCGGCGGAGTACCGCAGCGCCTGTCTGGGGACGGACATTGAGATCCTTGCGGAAGAAAAAAAGGAGATCGGCGGGAAGGCTTACTGGATCGGACATACAAAAACCTATGTGAAGGCGGCGTTTGCGGCAGAGGACGGCGGGGAGGACTTTTCCAACCGTCTTGTGACGGGAAGGGCGGCGTCGTTTTTGAACGGCGAAATCCTGTTGCTGGATGAAATCCGTTGAATTTTTGCGGAAAGTAGGGTAATATAGAAGAACAGAAATGACTATGCGGGCGAAATAAAACCCCGGACAAAGGACGTGACAGCATGCAGGATTTGGAAAATACCCAATATTTTAAAGTGGAGACAGAGCCGGTAAACGGTGTGAAGATGATTCTGGCGGAGGTGTACGAGGCGCTTTCGGAGAAGGGCTATGACCCCGTAAGCCAGATCGTCGGCTACATCATGTCCGGCGACCCGACCTACATTACAAGCTACCGCAACGCGCGCGGGCTGATCGGGCGCGTGGAGCGGGACGAGCTTGTGGAAGAGATGTTTAAGGACTATATCGAGAACAATCATTGGAAACAGAAGAAATAACGGCATACAAGGAGAAGCGGGATGCGAGTGATGGGGCTTGATTTCGGTTCCAAGACAGTGGGCGTTGCCATCAGTGACCCGCTTTTTGTGACTGCCCAGGGAATCGAGATCGTAAGAAGACAGGATGAGAATAAGCTGCGTCAGACGCTGAGACGTCTGGAGGAGCTGATTGTGGAATACGAGGTGGGCCAGCTGGTGATCGGCCTTCCGAAGCATATGAACGCGACCGAAGGGGAGCGCGTGGAAAAGACGAGAGAGTTTGCGGACAAGCTTTCCAGAAGGACGGGGTTGCCGGTGGCGTTTGTGGACGAGCGCCTGACGACCGTGGCGGCGGACCGGACGATGATGGAGGCAGGCGTGCGCAGGGAGAACCGTAAGGAATATGTGGACAAGATCGCCGCGACCCTGATCCTGCAGGAATATCTGGACAGACAGAGGATGCAGGAAAGCGCTGCGGCAGAGACGGAAGAATGACACGAATACACAGCAGCATAACGTCAGAGTGACACAAAGGACACGGCGGCATAACTGCAGAGTGACACAATGACAGAATGATAGAGCGATAGAACGACAGGAGACGATGACGGTGGAGAAGATTACATTTTGCCCCGAGGACGGGGAAGCAGTGGATTTTTATGTTCTGGAACAGACGAGGCTTGGCGGCGTGGACTATATTCTGGTGACAGACAGCGAGGGAGAGGACGCAGAAGCGCTGATCTTAAAGGACGTGTCGGCGCCCGAGGATACGGAGGCGGTCTATACGATCGTGGACGATGACGACGAGATGGACGCGGTTGCGGCGATTTTTGAGGATATGCTCGAGGACGTTGAGATCGAGAAATAAACGCAGCATAAAATCGGGAAACGGACGCAAAAACAGAGAACAAATGTAAAATCAGGAAATAAACGCCCGCGCAGGACGGCGCACAGGGCTTGGTTTATAAATATATTTTAGAATGACGGAGGTAATTTTACTTGAAACGGACAAAAAAAGTGAATAATGCAGGCCCCGGACTTAAGGTGATACCGCTGGGAGGACTGGAGCAGATCGGAATGAACATTACTGCGTTTGAGTACGAGGACAGTATTGTTGTGGTAGACTGCGGTCTTTCCTTCCCGGACGACGACATGCTGGGAATCGATCTGGTAATTCCGGATGTTACTTATCTGAAGGAAAACATGGACCGGGTAAAGGGATTTGTGATCACGCACGGACACGAGGATCATATCGGCGCGCTGCCCTATGTGCTGCGCGAGTTAAACATCCCGATCTACGCGACGCGGCTGACGATGGGGCTGATCGAAAACAAGCTGCGGGAGCACAACCTTTTGGGGCACACGAAGCGCAAGGTGATCAAATTCGGCCAGTCTGTCAATCTGGGACAGTTCAGGATCGAATTTATCAAGACAAACCACAGCATTGTGGACGCGGCTGCGCTTGCGATCCATTCCCCGGCGGGAACGGTGATCCACACGGGCGACTTCAAGGTGGATTATACGCCGGTATTCGGAGAAGCGATCGATCTGCAGCGTTTTGCGGAGCTTGGCAAAAAGGGCGTGCTGGCGCTCATGTGCGATTCGACCAACGCAGAGCGCAAGGGCTTTACGCAGTCTGAGCGGACGGTGGGACGCACCTTTGACACGATCTTCCACGAGCATCAGGGCTCCCGGCTGATCATCGCGACCTTTGCATCCAACGTAGACCGCGTGCAGCAGATCATCAATACGGCGCATAAGTACGGCAGAAAGGTTGTGGTCGAGGGCCGCAGCATGGTAAATATTATCGAGACGGCGATGAATCTGGGCTGTATCAGCATCCCGGACAATACGCTGGTAGATATTGACCGGTTAAAGGATTATCCCGACGACCGCACGGTTATCATCACGACCGGCAGCCAGGGCGAAAATATGGCGGCGCTGAGCCGTATGGCTTCGAGCGTACACCGCAAGGTGTCCATCGGGCCGAACGATACGATCATTTTTTCCTCCAATCCGATCCCCGGAAACGAGAAGGCGGTAACAAGGGTGATCAACGAGCTGGAACAGAAGGGCGCGGAAGTGATCTTTCAGGACGTCCACGTATCCGGACATGCCTGTCAGGAAGAGATCAAGCTGATGTATACGCTTGTCCAGCCCAAATACGCGATCCCGGTGCACGGCGAGTACAAGCACTTAAAGGCGCAGGAGGGAATCGCACAGGAGCTTGGCATCCCGAAGGAGAATATTTTTATCCTCCATTCCGGAAATGTGCTTGAGCTGACCGAGGAGAAGGCGTCCGTTGTGGGGACCGTTCCGTGCGGCGCGATCCTGGTGGACGGCCTTGGCGTAGGCGATGTCGGCAACGTGGTGCTGCGTGACAGACAGCATCTGGCGGAGGACGGCATCATGATTGTGGTCGTTGCGCTGGACGGCATTACCGGACAGATCGCCAGCGGGCCGGATCTGGTATCCAGAGGCTTTGTTTATGTAAAAGAATCCGATGCGCTCATGGACGAGGCGCGTGATCTGATGGACCGCGTGATGGAGGGCTGCGTAAGCCGCGGTTGTACCGACTGGGGACGCATCAAGACGGCGATCAAGGACAATCTGGGCGATTTCATCTGGAAAAAGACGAAGCGCCGCCCGATGATTTTGCCGATCATTATGGAAGTATAAGGGCTGTGAAGGTACTGAACCGTTACGAAGGATCAAAATAACGTAAGAGAGGCATTGTAATGAGTAAGGTAGAGACAGCGCTGCAGGAGCTGATCGCGGCGGTGATTGATTCTCCGGAGTACCGGGAATTTGACCGACAGAAAAAGATCATGAAGCAGCATCCCGACTTAAAGCAGAGGATCGACGAGTTTCGTGAGGAGAATTTTTATCTGCAGCGGTCAGCGGAGTCTGACGAGCTTTTTGATAAGATGGATGAACTTTCCAGGCGCTATGAGGAATTCCGCAGGAATCCTCTGGTAGACCCGTTTCTGAATGCGGAGGTGGAATTCTGCAGGATGATCCAGGGGCTGAACCAGCAAATTGTGGAGGCAGTAAATTTTGAGTAAAAAGAGTGCAGGCAGAAACGGGAGCAAAAAGAAGGCGGCGGCAAAAAGCGTGGCGCAGAGCGCGGTCGGGACGGTGTTCAACATCGTCCTGGTCGTGGTTGCCGCGATGCTGATCTATCATTTTGCGGTTTCCGCTTATCAGTACGGCGTGCGCATCTACGGGGAGCCGCCGGTGTCGGAGGCGCCGGGCACGGAGGTGACGGTGACGATCACGGACGGCATGGATTTTAAAGGGATCGCAGAGCAGCTTTGCGATAAGGGGCTCGTCCGTGAAAAGACGCTGTTTTACATTCAGGAGCTTCTGTCCAATTATTCCGAGGATGGATTTACGGAAGGGGAATATACACTTTCCACGGCGATGACGCCGGATGAAATGATGGACATCATGGGAGCAGACGGAGAAGAAAAATGATAGTAGAAGAGAGAATGCGCACATTTATCAATTCTCTGGACAGGGGAAACCCGGAATGGCTGGACAGCCTGTATCGTCAGGCGGTGGCGGACAGGGTTCCGGTCATACGGACGGAGACGGGGAGCCTGCTGCGCTTTCTGCTTGCGCTTACGCGGCCGTCATCCATTCTCGAGGTGGGGACGGCCGTTGGTTATTCCGCTCTTTTGATGAGCGAATATATGCCGGAGAACTGTCATATTACGACGATTGAAAAATACGAAAAAAGAATCCCCATCGCAAAGGAAAATTTCCGCAGGGCAGGCAGGGAGGGAAAGATCACTCTTCTGGAAGGCGACGCGGCGGATATTCTGAAAGGGTTGGATGCGCCCTTTGACCTGATCTTTATGGATGCGGCAAAGGGGCAGTATCCCCATTTTCTGCCGGAGGCGGTGCGCCTGCTTGCGCCGGGCGGGCTTCTGGTGTCCGACAACGTGCTGCAGGAGGGCGACATCATTGAATCGCGTTATGCGGTGACGCGGCGCGACCGCACGATCCATACGCGGATGCGGGATTATCTGTATGAGCTGACACATCATGTGCTTTTGGAAACGGCAGTCCTGCCGGTCGGGGACGGTGTGACGCTCAGCGTGAAAAAAGGAGAACAGACAACATGAGAAAACCGGAACTTCTAATCCCGGCGGGGAGCTTAGAGGTGCTCAAAACTGCGGTCAATTTCGGGGCGGACGCCGTTTATATCGGCGGCGAGGCGTTCGGGCTGCGTGCAAAAGCGAAAAATTTTGGCCCCGAGGAGATGGCGGAAGGCATTTCCTATGCCCGCAAACGCGGCGTAAAGGTGTATGTGACCGCGAATATTCTGGCGCACAACGACGATCTGGAGGATGCTTCCGATTATTTTTTACAGCTGAAAAATCTCAAAACAAAAGACGGGGAGCCTGCAGCGCCGGATGCGCTCATCATTTCCGATCCGGGGCTGTTCATGATCGCAAAGCGCGTCTGCCTGGAGATGGAGCTGCATATTTCCACGCAGGCAAACAGCACCAACTATGAAACGTGGCTGTTCTGGTGGAATCTGGGCGCGAAGCGCGTGGTGTCGGCGCGGGAGCTTTCTTTAAAAGAGATCAGGCAGATCCGGGAGCACATTCCGTCCGATATGGAGATCGAGAGCTTCGTCCATGGGGCGATGTGCATTTCCTATTCGGGACGCTGTCTTTTAAGCAATTATTTTACCGGAAGGGACGCCAATCAGGGCGCGTGCACCCATCCGTGCCGCTGGAAATATGCGGTGATGGAGGAGAGCCGGCCGGGCGAATATATGCCGGTGTATGAAAATGAGCGCGGGACGTTTATTTTTAACTCGAAGGATCTGTGCATGCTGGAGCATATCCCGGATCTTTTGGCGGCGGGCGTGGACAGCTTCAAGATCGAGGGCAGGATGAAGACGGCGCTGTATGTGGCGACCGTGGCGCGGACGTACCGTAAGGCGATCGACGACTGTCTGGAATCCGAGGAAAAGTACCGCGCAAATATCGAATGGTATAAGGAAGAGATCGCGAAATGCACCTACCGCCAGTTCACCACGGGCTTTTATTACGGAAAGCCAAACGACGATGCGCAGATTTACGATTCCAACACCTATCAGAGCGACGCAGTCTATCTGGGAATCGTGTATGAGAAGAATGAAAACGGTCAGATCCGCACGGAGCAGCGCAACAAATTCTGCAAAGGCGATATGATCGAAATCATGAAGCCCGACGGGCGCAACGTGGCGGCAAAGGTGCTTCAGATCAAAAACGGCGACGGGGAAGAGATGGAGAGCGCGCCCCATCCGAAACAGGAATTATGGCTGACGCTTTCAGAACAGGCGGAGGTCGGAGACATCCTGCGGGTGACGGCGAAGAAGGAGACTGACGATGAATAACGTATTGAATGTGGAAAAGCTGTTTGGCGAAAATGTTTTTACCCTTGGAAAGATGCAGGAGCGCCTGCCGCGCAAGGCATATGCCGAGGTAAAGCAGGTAATGGAGCACGGCGGCGAATTGAGCAGCGCCACGGCGGACGTGGTGGCAAAGGCGATGAAGGACTGGGCGGTGGAGCACGGTGCGACCCACTACACCCACTGGTTCCAGCCGCTGACCGGCATTACGGCGGAAAAGCACGATTCCTTTGTGACGCATCCGGACGAGAGCGGGAAGATGCTGATGGAGTTTTCCGGCAAGGAGCTGATCAAGGGCGAGGCGGACGCGTCCTCGTTTCCTTCCGGCGGGCTGCGTTCCACATTCGAGGCGAGGGGCTATACGGTATGGGACATTACCTCCCCCGCGTTTTTAAAGGAGGATGCGACGGGCGTGATCCTGTGTATCCCGACGGCGTTCTGCTCCTTTAAGGGCGAGGCGCTGGACAAAAAAACGCCGCTTTTACGTTCCATGGAAGCGCTTTCCACGCAGGCAATGCGTATCGTGCGCCTGTTCAACAAAAATACGACTGCCACGAAGGTAACGCCCTCCGTGGGCGCGGAGCAGGAGTATTTCCTGATCGACCGCGCAAAATATTTACAGAGAAAAGACTTGATCTTTTCCGGCAGGACGCTGTTCGGCGCGCCCGCGCCCAAGGGGCAGGAGCTGGAGGATCATTATTTCGGCGTCATCCGGGAACGGGTGGGCGCGTTTATGAAGGACTTGAACGTGGAGCTGTGGAAGCTGGGCGTAACGGCAAAGACCCAGCACAACGAGGTGGCTCCCGCGCAGCACGAGCTTGCCCCGGTATATGAGACGGCGAACATCGCGATGGATCACAACCAGCTTGTGATGGAGACGATGAAAAAGGTAGCGGAGCGCCACAACCTGCGCTGTCTGCTGCATGAAAAGCCCTTTGCCGGGGTCAACGGCTCCGGTAAGCACGACAACTGGTCGATCACGACCGATACGGGCATGAACCTGCTGGATCCGGGCGAGACACCCAATGAAAATATCCAGTTTCTGCTGGTGCTTGCCTGCATCATGAAGGCGGTGGACACCCATGCGGATCTGCTCAGAAGAAGCGCTTCCAATGTAGGAAACGATCTGCGTCTGGGCGCCAGCGAAGCGCCTCCGGCGATCGTGTCGATCTTTTTGGGGACGCAGCTCGAGGACGTGGTGCGCCAGCTTGTAGAAACGGGAGAGGCGCGCTCCTGTCTGGAAGGCTCCACGCTGCGCACCGGCGTTTCCACCGTGCCGGATCTGCACATGGACGCGACGGACAGAAACCGCACATCACCCTTTGCCTTTACCGGAAATAAATTCGAGTTCCGCATGGTGGGCTCTTCGGATTCCATCGGAAGCCCTACGACGACGATCAATGCCATCGTGGCGGAGGCGTTCTGCGAGGCGGCGGACAGGCTGGAAGCCGCAGGCGAGGAGAACTTTGAAATTGCGGTGCACGATCTGATCAAGGAATATATGACGAAGCATCAGCGGATCATTTTCAACGGGGACGGCTATTCGGAGGCATGGGCGAAGGAAGCGAAGAGGCGTGGACTGCCCGTGTTTGCGACGATGATCGATTCCGTGGAAGCCCTGACGGGAGATAAGGCGATCCAGCTGTATGAGCGGTTCGGTATTTATAATCGTGCCGAGCTGGAATCCCGCAAAGAGATTTTATATGAAACCTATGTAAAGACAGTCCATATCGAGGTCAAGACGATGATCGACATGGCGTCGAAGGACATCCTTCCGGCGGTAATGCGCTACAGCCACGATCTGGCGGAGACGGTAAGCCTGTTGAAGGCGGCGGGAGCCGACGCTTCCGTTTCCTCCGCGCTTTTAAAGGAGATCAGCGAGCTTCTGGGCAAGGCTGCCGCTGCGCTGGAGGATCTGAAATGGAAGGAAAAGGAAGGCGAAGCGCTGTCGGCTGACGCAAGAAAGCAGGCGTTTTTCTACCGCGACACGATCGTTCCGGCGATGGAGGCACTGCGCAGCCCCGTGGACCTTTTAGAGACGAAGGTGGATCGGGCATATTGGCCGATGCCGGGCTATGCCGATCTTTTGTTTGAGGTATAAGGACGCTTCGGTATGGAGGTAACAATGGAAACAGTTTTGGTTTCGGTAGATCAGGAGCACCCCGATCAGGAGGTAATCCGGGCGGCGGGGGAGATCATCCGCAGGGGCGGTCTGGTAGCGTTCCCGACAGAGACGGTTTACGGTCTTGGAGGGGACGCCCTAAACCCGGAGTCGTCGCGCAAAATTTACGCGGCAAAGGGCAGGCCTTCCGATAATCCGCTGATCGTGCACATCTGTGAGTGGGAGGACATTTACCGGATCGCAGACCCCGTGCCGGAGGCGGCGGTCCGTCTGGCAGAGGCGTTCTGGCCGGGGCCGCTGACGATGATCCTGCATAAGACGGGGCTTGTGCCGAAAGAGACGACCGGAGGGCTTGACACGGTGGCAATCCGGTTTCCGTCCGATCCGGTGGCGCAGGAATTTATCCGGGCGGCGGGCGGCTATGTGGCTGCGCCCAGCGCCAATACGTCGGGACGTCCAAGCCCCACGCTGGCGCAGTATGTAAAAGAGGACATGGACGGGCGCATCGAAATGATCTTAGACGGCGGCGAGGTCGGCATCGGTCTGGAATCCACCATTGTGGATCTGACCGGGGATAAGCCGATGATCCTGCGCCCGGGCTTTGTGACAAAGGAAATGCTGGAAGCGGTTTTGAATCAGGTGGACGTAGACAGGACGATCCTGGACGCCAACTGCCATTTAAGGCCGAAAGCCCCCGGAATGCGTTACCGTCACTACGCGCCCAAGGGCGAGCTGACGATCGTTGAGGGAGCGCAGGAGACGGTGAGCGCGCGGATCTGTCAGGAGAGCCGGCAGGCAAAGGCAGATGGAAAAAAAGTCGGGATCATCGCGACGGACGAAACTGTTTTGCGTTATAAAAAAGAGAGCGGCGCAGACAGCGTCAAAAGCGTGGGAAGCCGCAGCGACGAAGCGTCTGTGGGCAGAAGCCTTTACCGGATCCTGCGGGAATTTGACGACGAGGACGTGGACGTGATGTTTTCCGAATCCTTTTCGGAGAGCGGCTTCGGACAGGCGATCATGAACCGCCTTTTAAAGGCGGCGGGACATCATGTGGAGCGGGTGTGACAGAGAGGAAAGCGCTGCCGTTTACCGGTCTGCCGGCAAACATCAGCATGAAAGCTGCCGTCTTTAAGGGGCGGCAGGCATAAGGAGGAAACGAGTATGATAGCGCTGGCAAGCGATCACGGCGGATATGAATTAAAATGCAGACTGATCAGACATCTTGAGGAGAGAGGGCTTTCCTATCATGATTATGGCTGCTACAGCACGGAATCCTGCGATTATCCGGATTTTGCAAAGCAGGCGGCAAAAGCGGTAGCGGACGGGGAATGCGAGAAGGGCGTGGTGATCTGCACCACCGGGATCGGCATTTCCATCGCGGCAAATAAGGTAAAGGGCGTGCGCTGCGCGCTGTGCGCAGACAGTTATTCGGCAAAAATGACGAGACTGCACAACGATGCGAACATGCTTGCCATGGGAGCGGGCATTGTCGGGCCGAACCTTGCGCTGGAAATTCTGGACGTTTTTCTGGACACGCCTTTTTCGGAGGAAGAAAAGCACGCAAGACGGGTCGCAAAGCTGGAGGAATGCTGACCTTTTAAAACCGGGGGAGAATAGAGCACACAAGAGGAGGAAAATGCCATGTCAAAAGCAGTGGTAATGGATCATCCGCTGATCCAGCATAAGATCGGACAGATCCGTAAAAAAGAAACCGGGACGAAGGATTTCAGGCAGATGATCAGCGAGATCGCGACGATGATCTGCTTTGAGGCGACCAGAAATCTGGAGCTGGAGGACGTTGAGATCGAAACGCCGATCTGCACGACGACGGTAAAGCAGCTGAAAGGGCGGAAAATGGCGATCGTCCCGATCCTGCGCGCAGGGCTGGGAATGGTGGACGGCATGCTGCAGATGATCCCGGCGGCAAAGATCGGCCATATCGGGCTGTACCGCGACCCGGAGACGTTAAAGCCCGTGGAATATTACTGCAAGCTGCCGGCAGACTGCGCGGAGCGCGAGGTATTCGTGGTGGATCCGATGCTTGCGACAGGCGGCTCGTCGGTGGCTGCGATCCAGATGTTAAAGGAAAAGGGCTGCAAAAAGATCTGCCTGCTGTGCATTATCGCCGCTCCGGAAGGTGTGCGGGCGATGCAGGAGGCGCATCCGGACGTGGATCTGTATATCGGCGCGCTGGATGAAAAGCTCAACGAGCACGGCTATATCGTGCCGGGGCTGGGAGACGCGGGAGACAGGATTTTTGGAACGAAATAAAACCGGAGGCTGCAGCGAAGGGATGATGGAGGCGGTATGAAGCGGGAAGATTATATTTCGTGGGACGAATATTTTATGGGAGTGGCAAAGCTTGCGGGAATGCGCTCCAAGGACCCGAGCACGCAGGTGGGAGCCTGCATCGTGGGGCAGGACAACAAGATCCTGTCCATGGGCTATAACGGCCTGCCGATCGGCTGCTCGGACGATGAGTTTCCGTGGGAACGGGAAGGCGATACGCTGGAAACAAAATACCCGTATGTGACGCACAGCGAGCTGAACGCGATCTTAAATTACAGGGGCGGAAGCCTTGCGGGGGCGAAGCTTTATGTGACGCTTTTTCCGTGCAACGAATGTGCGAAGGCGATCATTCAGAGCGGCATCCGGGAAGTGATCTATGACAGTGATAAATACGCGGAAACGCCTTCTGTCCGGGCATCCAAGCGGATGTTTCGGGCAGCGGGGGTGGCTTACCGCCCCTATTCAAAGAGCGGCCGCGTCGTGAAAATGGAGCTTTGATGAGAGAACAGGGCAAAAAAAAAGAGGGACACAAAAACAGAAGAGGGATGCGGCTGGCGGCGGGAGCGCTGGCAGCCGCGCTGTGTTTTGGCATGACGCCTCCCGTCCCGGTCCATGCGGATACGATCAAGGATCTGCAGAACCAGATCAGCGAGGAAAAGGAAAAGCGGGAGGATGCGCAGAACCAGAAGGACCAGACAGAGGACAACATCAATTCCCTGAGCGGCGCGCGGGATTCCCTGCAGGGGCAGCTGAATGGGCTGACGCAGGATCTGACGCAGATCAGCGCAAAGCTGGAAGAGATCGAGCAGAATATCATCGACAAAAATGCGGAGATCGAAGAAACGCAGAAAAAGCTTGCCCAGGCAAAGGAGACGGAGCAGGAGCAGTATGCGGCGATGAAAAAGAGGCTCCGTTTTCTGTACATGGACAATAACCGGACTTATTATGAGATCCTTTTTAATGCGAAGAGCTTTTCGGATCTGTTAAACCAGAGCACCTATATCGAGAAGCTGCACGAATATGACCGCAGGATGCTTCTGACCTATCAGGCGCAGCGTGAGGCGATCGAGGAGATGGAAGCGAAGCTGGAACAGGAGAAGGCGGATCTGGACGGGCTGCAGGCGCAGGCAGAGGAGCAGAAATCCAATATCATGGCGAGCGTGAACCAGACCCAGAGCGGCATCAGCGCTTATTCGGGACAGATCGCGGACGCGCAGGCGCAGGCAGACGCGCTGGAGGCGCAGATCGCGGCGCAGGATGAAAATATCGCGGCGCTGCAAAAGCAGCTGCAGGAGGAAATCGCAAAATCCCGGCTGGCGGCGCGTTCCACATGGCGCGATATTTCGGAGGTGACGTTTGCGGAGGGCGACCGCTATCTTCTGGCAAACCTGATCTACTGCGAGGCGGGCAACCAGCCCTACGAGGGACAGGTCGCGGTCGGTTCAGTCGTAATAAACCGCGTTTTAAGTTCCGTATTTCCGAATACGGTATCCGGCGTCATTTACCAGTACAAGCAGTTTGCGCCGGTGCTGGACGGGCATCTTGCGCTTGCGCTTGCCGAGAACCGGGCGACCGCCTCGTGCTATAAGGCGGCGGACGAGGCGATGGCAGGCTACAGCAACGTAGGGCACTGCGTGTATTTCAGGACGCCGATCCCGGGGCTGACGGGGATGCAGATTGGGGATCATATTTTCTATTGATTGCAAAAATCAAAAGAAAATATTGCACGGGTTTGTCTCCTTAGCGGTCAAAATCGTCGATGGGGGCGAGCAGGCTGTCCAGTCTGCCGCCGTAAATGCGGGAAAGAAGCCTGTCCAAGGAAAGCAGCGCCTGCCGAAGCTGCGCAGGCAAAAGCCTTCCGTCATCCAGCGCATCTACCAGCTCATCCACGTCCACAACGCGCACAAAGCCGTCCGGTTCGATGATAACGTCTACTAAAAGATCGGTAACGGTCAGCTTATGCGTTGACGCGTCATAATCCGAGGTAATGATGTCGCAGTAGTAATAGAGCAGGGAACCGTCGGCGCGATAGAACTTGCTGATCTTATATCCGTCTTTCAGATAATAGCAGGAAAAGCCGTGATCCATATTTTTTTTAGGGCGGATGGTTTTCCAAGAGGTAATGAGAATGCCGTTTGCGCATTTTAAGATGCGGTCATCCGGAAGGGCGATGCATTCCTCGGGGATGAGCCGCCGGCGGTACAGGATCAGCCCGTCGGGAGAGTCGGGGTAACAAAGGTCTTTTGCGTTTGAGGAAAGGGATGCAGGTGTGTGTTCCATAGAGCCAGCCTCCTTTGTAAAAGCGTTTGCCGCAGCGTATACGGATATGATTTTACAAAAATTTTACGCCACTGCATCGGGCAAGTCAAGGGGATTTCCGGGATCCGCTGGCGGAGGGGGGAGCGGATGCCCTTGCGCCGCCGGAGGGCGTGTGTTACAGTGTAAGAAGCGGTACGGTGTGCAGGAAGGCGCATACTTTTTTATACGCACTCGCGCGAAATGTAGGAATTGCCTGACGGCAAACGCGCTCGGCGCGGGTGTGTGCCAAGGCGCACACTTATTTATTGAAAAACGGAGGGAAATCAGGATGGAATATCAGGTAAAAACGATCGCATCCAAAGACGGGATCGAGAGCTGCGAGCGGTTTGAGATCAGCAATTTTATGTGGACGTGTCTGCAGCAGCCGAAGGCATGGGGCTGGATGGGCTACCTTGCGGGGGAGGGCTTTTATGTAAAGCTCGTATGTGAAGAAAAGGATCCGAAGCGCACGTTTACCAACTATATGGATATGGTGTGCAAGGACAGCGCGATGGAAGTATTTCTGGCGTTCCCGGAAAAGGGAGAGGCGCTGACAAACGACGTGATGTATCTGAATTTTGAGGCAAATTCCAACGGGGCGCTGTATGCAGCCTACGGCAAGGGCAGAAAGGGACGCAGCCGGATGCCGGAAAAATATCTGGAAGCATGTAATTGTCAGGCAAAGATCGAGGACGGATTCTGGACGCTGACCTATACGATCCCGGAAGAATATCTGAAAAACGAGGCGGGCGTGAAGGCTCTGGATCAGGATACGGAGTTTTACTGCAATTTTTATAAGATTGCGGAAAGCCCGGAGATCGAGCATTACGCTTCCTATTCCCCGATTGATAACGAGAAGCCGAACTTCCATTTGCCGGTATTTTTTGCGCGCGCCCATATCGTCTGACGCCGGAAGCCGGGCGGGGGATGAAAGCGCCGGGCGCAGGGGAAGAGAGAAGCATAGGGCGGACAGACATAAGACGGATAGGCATAAGAGAGATAGGGTTAAGACAGATAGATATAAGATAGAGAAGCATTAAGACAGAATGGAGCGCAGCACTATGAAAAATATGACATTATGGAATATTGCGCGTGCCTGCAAGGGAAAGCTTGTCGTTCCGGCGGGAAACAGCGCGGGGAGCTGCCCGAAGGCGGGCATGGCGGTCATCCGCGGATTTACGGGCAAGGAAGCCGGACGGATCGTGCTGGATTCGCGCAAGGTGGAGCCGGGAGACGTGTTTATCGCAACGAGGGGCGAGCGCGTGGACGGACATGATTTTATCCATGAGGTTTTTGAAAAAGGGGCGATCGGCGTCGTCTGTGAAAAAGACCCGGAACCGCTGACCGGGCCGTGCATCCGGGTAGAGGACAGCTTTGCCGCGCTTCGGCAGATCGCCGCTTTTTACCGGGAGCAGATGCCTGTCCCGATCGTGGGAATCACAGGAAGCGTGGGAAAGACGAGCACGAAGGAATTTGTGGCGGCGGTGCTTTCGCAGAAATATAAAACGCATAAGACGCAGGGCAATTTTAACAATGAGGTCGGCGTGCCGCTGACCCTTTTAGCGATGCCGGAGGATACGGAGGCGGCGGTCGTGGAAATGGGGATCAACCATTTCGGGGAAATGCACCGCCTGAGTGAGATCGTGCGCCCGGATGTCTGCGTGATGACGAATATCGGTCAGTGCCATCTGGAATTTTTGGGCAGCAGGGATGGGATTTTGCAGGCAAAGTCTGAGATATTTGACTGTATGAACCCGGAAGGCAGCGTATGCGTCAACGGAGACGACGACAAGCTTGTTACGATTCGGGAAGTAAACGGCAGAAAGCCGCTGCGCTTCGGGCTTTCGCCGGAAAACGATATTTATGCGGATCACATTGTAAGCCGCGGGCTGCTTGGCAGCACGGCGCAGATCCATGCGGACGGGGAGGTTTTTGAGGCGGACATCCCGCTGCCGGGTTCCCACATGGTATTGAATGCGCTGGCGGCAACGGCGGTCGGAAAGCTTCTGGGGCTGACGGCAGACCAGATCGCGGCAGGCATTCGGTCTGTGCAGGCGGTAAGCGGAAGAAGCCGCGTCGTTTCGGCAGGCGATAAGGTGCTGATCGACGACTGCTACAATGCAAACCCGGTGTCCGCAAAGGCGGCGATCGACCTGCTGGGGCTTGCGGACGGCAGGAAGGTTGCGGTGCTGGGCGATATGTTTGAGCTTGGCGAAAAGGAAAAAGAGCTTCACGCGCAGGTCGGCGCATATGCTGCAGAACACGGCGTGGACTGCCTGTACTGCGCGGGCGCGCTTTCGGAGGAAATGTACCGCGCCGCGAAGGAGGCGGGCATCGCTGAGGCTGCGCATTTTGCGGATACGGACGCGCTGCTTCAAGCTTTGCCGGGACTTTTGCGGGCGGGCGATTCCGTGCTTATCAAAGCGTCCCATGGGATGGGGTATCACCGGATCGTGGAGGCGCTGGAACGATAAAGAGAAGAGGAAAACGGGAACTGTTTCAGAACGGCAGTTCCTGTTTTTTTGTGCGCTTTTTTCGTTCTCCTGTACCCTGAGGGGATGCTTATTTTAGAATGATCCGTTGGGGCAGACAGAACGATCCATTGGGGCAGAAAATATTCCATTGGTGCGGTGCGTCTTGTAATCTGCGCACAGTCTGGTAAGATAAACAGGCAGACGGGAAAACGGCTGTGTGAAAACTGCGGAAGCTTTCAGGAAATGCCGGATTGGATTTTGCGAAAGCGCGGCTGAATTACTATGCGTAGGAAGGGGGCGTGTCATGCCGCTGTTGGGGCTTTACAGAGGGACAATTTCAGAAGCGGCAGACCGTACCCGGCAGGATCAGGCATGGCGGGAGGCAGAGGAGACGGTGCGGCTGGTATGTGCCAGACGGGAGCAGGGGCAGGAAGAAGCCGGGACGGACGGCGTCTGGGAAACCGTGCGCGTGGCGGCGGATTCTCTGGAAGAGCTGGACGCCCTGATCCTGTATGCACAGGAAAGCGATCGGGCATTTTTGGAGGCAGAGCAGATCTGGGAACAGAGGAAGGAGCTTCCCGTCATTTTCGTGGCGAACAGCCCGGAAGAGGTATTCGCGGCGCTTTCCTATCCCTTTTTCCATGTGGCGAGGGGATATGCGCTGGAACAGGATCTGGAAGCGGCGCTGTGCAAGCTGGAGCGAATCAGAAAGCCTGTCGGGGCAGGAATGAGAAGCTTTGTGTGCCGCAGCGTCATGGGCGCAGGGCAGGAGTCGGAAACGACGACGCGCGTATTCCTGCGGGATATTTTATATATTGAGAGCCGCAGGCATGAGATCTGGGTGCATTGCCGCTCCGAGGTGTTTGTTACGGACCAGACGCTTTCCTACTGGGAAGAAGTGCTGAAAAGGGCGGGCTTTGTCCGGGTTCACAAAAGCTTTCTGGTCAATTTGTATCATGTGCAGAGGCTGGGGCGGGAAAACGTCCGTCTGGATTCCGGGGACGAGCTTCTGGTCAGCCGCTACCGGTATCCGGAAGTGAAAATAAGATTCGAGGATTATCTGCGCCGCGCGGAATTTTTCTGACGGGGCAGGAGGAGGTTTATCATGGAGATCATCACGGTCAAGCATCTGAAAAAGGAGTTTGCCTATTACAAAAAGGGCGCGGGCTTAAAGGGATCGGTGCACAATCTGTTCCATCGGGAAACGCTGATCAAGGAAGCGGTGCGGGACGTGTCCTTTTCGGTGGAGAAGGGGGAAATGCTGGCGCTTCTGGGACCAAACGGCGCGGGCAAGACCACGACATTAAAGCTTTTGTCAGGCATTCTGTATCCTACGTCGGGTGAGGCGACGGTCAACGGATTTGTACCGTGGGAGCGCAAAAATGAGTTCAAGCGCGGCTTCTCTATCGTCATGGGGCAGAAGAACCAGCTCTGGTGGGATCTGCCTGCCAGCGACAGCCTGTATCTGAACAAGTGTATTTTCGGGGTGGACGATGCAGAATACCGCAGGACGGTGGAGGAGCTGGCGGAGCTTCTGGATGTGAAGGATCTGATGAACGTGCAGGTGCGGCGGCTTTCTCTGGGCGAGCGTATGAAAATGGAAATCCTTGCGGCGCTGGTACACCGTCCCGGCATCCTGTTTCTGGACGAGCCCACGATCGGCTTGGACATCGTTTCCCAACAGAAGATCCGGGATTTTTTGAAATATTACAACGAGCAGACAAAAACGACGGTAATCCTGACGAGCCATTATATGCGCGACATCGAGGAATTGTGCAGCCGCGCGGTCATCATCAATCAGGGGCTCCCCGTATATGACGGCGCGCTGTCGCAGATCAATTCCCTGATGGGCGGCAAAAAGCTGCTGACGTTGTCCGTCAGCCGTCCGGTTCCGTCCGGTCAGGTGGAGATCTTTGGGAAGATCCGGGGAAACAGCGAGACGTCCATTGTGCTGGAAGTGCAGCGGGAGCGGCTGAAAGAAACGGCGTCCGCGGTGCTGGCAGCGCTTCCGGTGGATGATTTTACGGTAACGGACGTGCCGCTGGAGGAAAGCATCGCCAAGATTTTCCAGAAGGGGGTGGCGGTATGAAAACGTATCGCTGCGTATATCGGATGGGAGTGGAGCTTTCGCTGGAATATCGGGCGAATTTTGTGCTGAGCCTCGTAAGTACGATATTTCCCATCATCATTCAGACTTTTTTATGGAATTACCTGTACGGGCACGGCGATGCGGGCGCGATGACGGGCTACAGCTATTCTCAGATCATGGTGTATACGCTGCTGGCGGGGATGGTTTCCAAGCTTGTTTATACCGGCTTTGAATATGCGGTAAACGAGGACATCAAAACCGGCGGGCTGAACAAATATTTGGTGCGCCCGGTCAATTATTTTGCCTATCGCTTCTTTGACTATATGGGGGAAAAAAGTGTGCAGATGGGGCTTCTGGCGCTCGTATCGACAGGACTGATCGGCTTTTCGGCGGCATTTTTAGGGCTGGAATTGTCGGTGGGAAGGATTGCGGCATTTTTTGTATCGCTGGTGCTGGCGGTAATCTTGAATTTCCTGATCTTTTACTGTGTGGCGCTTGTGAGCTTCTGGCTGACGGATGTGCATCTGATCTTCGGGACGGTGAGCGTGGTGCTCGTGGTGATCAGCGGCGGCGTGTTCCCGATGGATATTTTCGGGGAAACGGCGGCATTTCTGATCAGCCTCCTGCCCTTTGGCTACACGACGCAGTTTCCGGTCAATATTGTAAACGGGAAGCTTTTGTGGGCGCAGGTCGGAAGCGGGTTTGTGTGCCAGATTTTATGGATCGCGGTATTTTTTGTGCTGGCAAAGGTGCTGTGGGCAAAAGGATTAAAGCGCTTTGCGGCGGTAGGAGGCTGAGATGGGAAAAGGATCGTTTGGGAAAATAGCGGAGCGGGCAGTCAGATATGGACGGCTTCTGGGTGTTTTTTTGAAAATGTCTTTGATGTCGCAGCTGGAATACCGCGCGAATTTTGCCGCGGGAGTAGCGGTGGAGACGGGATGGATGCTGATCAAGCTTTTGTATGTAGCCGTCATTTACCGGGCGGGCACGAATATCGGCGTGCTGACGCCGGATCACATCCTTTTGTTTATCGGCGTGTATGTGCTTTTGACGGGCGTATATATGCTCTATTATGGGAATTTTACGTCGCTTTCCACAATGGTGCGGGAAGGGCAGCTGGATATGTATATGGTAAAACCGGTTTCCCTCCAGTTTCTCGTGACGCTGCAGAAGCTGGATATTTCCCTGCTTTTACCCGATTTTGTGGCGGGCGTCGCGATGATCGCGATCGGCTGGCAGCGGGCGGGGCTTCCGGTTACGGCAGGGGCGGTTGCAGGCTTTATCTTCTTTCTGATCTGCGGCTGCCTGCTGACCTACAGCCTGTTTCTTTTGCCGAATCTGCTGGCATTCTGGACGACGGCGACGCAGGGCATCGGGGAGCTGACCGCCGCGCTGTGGGATTTCAACAACATGCCGCAGATGATCTATGGAAAGTGGATGCAGCGCATCGGCACGTTTCTCCTGCCGGTCTTTGTGATCACCAACTTTCCGGGACTGTTCCTCATGGGGGAACTCACTCCTGGGATGATGGCATGGGGCGTGCTCTCCCCGATACTGGTGTTTATCATTACGCGCATTGTCTGGAAAAAGGCAATTAAGAATTATACTTCTGCCAGTACATAAGCGGCAGCTGACTTCTTGAACGAAGGGGAATTTTCAAAGGCTGCGCCTTTGGTTAAAATTCCCTGTGAGTGAAAGCGGAATCTGCCGCTTTTGTCCTCGCTGCCCCTGCCCGGAACCTGCCTGACCGGGGCGGCTTTTACAATTACGCGTTCCGTTTTTCGTAGGCGTGGATCCAGTCCGCTTTCAAAAAGTAGATCAAAAAGATGATCGAGCTTAAGCTCCAGGTGAGCGGATATGCCCAGAAAATCGTGGTAATGACGGGCACGAGCTTTACCATGACGGTAATGTAGGTAACGCGGATGATGCACCAGCACGCCAGCATGACGAACATCGGTACGGTGGCTTTTCCCGCGCCGCGCATGATGCCCGCGATACAGTGGGAAAATGCCAGCAGGAAGTAAAACAGCGTCACGGTGCGCGCCTGTGTAACGCCGAAGGAAACGACCTGCGGATCGCTGTTGAAGGCGGCGATCAGGTACGGGGACAGGATGTAAATGCAGACGCCCACGAGCTCTGCAAGGCAGATCGAGCAGATGATGCCGAAGTGTGCCCCTTTTTTGGCACGGTCGTATTTTTTTGCCCCCAGGTTCTGGCTGATGAAGGTTGTCAGCGCCAGAGAAAAGCATGTGATCGGCAAAAAGCCGAAGCCTTCGACCTTGGAATAAGCGCCGCAGCCGGCGACTGCCATTTTGCCGAAGCTGTTGATATTGGACTGGACAACGACGTTTGCCAGGGCAATGATGGAGTTCTGCAGTCCGGCAGGCAGGCCGTTCTGGATGATCTGCTTTAGCATGGGCATGTCAAAGCGGATCTTGGAAAGGGTAACGCGGTATTCTTCCGGGCTTTTCATCAGGCGGCGCAGGCACAAAAGGGCGCTGACGAACTGGGAAATGATGGTTGCGAGCGCAGCGCTTCCGACGCCCCAGTGGAATACGCCGACAAAGAGCAGATCCAGCGCAATATTGATCATGGAAGACAGGATCAGGTAATAAAGCGGATGCCTGCTGTCTCCGATGGACTGGAGGATGCCGACCAATACGTTGTAGAGGACAAATGCCAGCGAACCGGCGAAATAAATCCGGAAATAGAGGATAGAGTTCGGCATGACGTCTGCGGGAGTTCCCATCCAGACAAGCATCTGGGGAGCCAGGATCAGACCGATGATGGTCAAAAGGACGCCTGCCACAAGGGCGAACGCCACGTCGGTATGGATGGCGCGCTGAAGTTTTTCAATCTGGCGCGCGCCGTAATAGCGGGCGACCACAACACCTGCGCCCATGGCGATGCCATTAAAAAAGCCGACCATGAGAAAGATCAGGCTGCCGGAGGAGCTGACTGCCGCGAGGGCGTCGCTTCCGAGAAAGTTTCCTACGATCAGGGAGTCGGCTGTGTTGTAGAGCTGCTGGAACAGATTTCCCAGAAAAAGAGGGAAAGCGAACATGATGATCTTTTTCCAGATCGGCCCTTCTGTCATCAATGTGCTGGATTGTGTTTTACTCATTTTCTTCCACCTGCTGTTGTTTTAAGTATTGGCGGAGCCGGAGTCTGTAACGGCGCCGCACAGACCAGTATAGCACAAAAAAAGAAATTAAGAAAAAATTTTGGATTTTTTTTAAAATCTTTTCCGGATTTCGACCTTCTTCCTAAAAAAGATGTCTTATAATAAGGAACATCCAATGACAGAAAACAGCAGGGGGAGGAAAAGGCATGGATAAGAGAAAAGGGGAATTTTGCAGGCAGGTGGCGGTACAGCAGTGGAAGAATAATTTTCCGCTTTGGATTTCGGGAGCCTTTGCGGGGGCGATCCTTGTGTTTGTGGCGGTGTGCTGGGCATTTCAGGAAAAAGGGATCCACGCGGCGCTCATTCTGTGCTGTACGGGCATTGCGCTGTTTATCGTCGGGAAAAAGAGCGTCTGTCCGGACAAGGTAAGTATCGAGCAGATGGAGGTAGTCGGCGCGACACCTGTGCAGATCCAGAGAATCATCGGCTGGCAGATGGCGTGGATGTATCTGGCGGCGGTTCCGGTCGGAACGCTGGGAGGCGTGCTGACGTATATGACAATACTTGCGGGATAGGGAAATTTTACCGTACAATTTTGTAAGCATGTGCGGCTGCCGGCGGATGAAAACATATCGAAAAGATGCGTGACGGACGGAAAAGAAGATGTTATAGTAGACCTGATGCGGGCGCATATACAGAAGCCTGCAAAAGGGAGGAAGAGCCGTCATGGCAACATTACTGCTTATTTTAATTTACATCGCGTTCATCAGCCTCGGGCTGCCGGATGCGATCCTTGGCTCGGCGTGGCCGGTGCTGCATCAGGAGCTGGGCGTTTCCGTATCCTGGGCGGGCATTTTGAGCACCATCGTTTCCGCGGGAACGATCGTTTCGAGCTTTTTTTCAGGGAAACTGATTGAAAAATTTGGAACCGGAAGGGTCACGGCGGTAAGCGTGGCGATGACTGCGGCGGGTTTATGGGGTTATTGCCTTTCGCCGGGATTTTTCTGGCTTTGCCTGCTGGCAGTTCCGTTGGGCGTCGGCGCAGGCGCGGTGGATTCTGCGCTGAACAACTTTGTGGCGCTTCATTATGAGGCGGCGCATATGAACTGGCTGCATTGCTTCTGGGGCATCGGCGCGACGGCGGGGCCGCTTCTGATGTCGCTGTTTCTGACAAAGGAAAGCGGCTGGAGAATGGGGTATGGCACGATCGCGGCAATGCAGTGTGTTTTGGTGGTCTGTCTGGCGGCAAGCCTGCCGCTGTGGAAGCGTTTTGAGACGCGGCAGCAGGAGCAGGCAGAAGGCGGGGAAAAAAGAAGCGCCGGACTGGCAGAGCTTTTACGGCTTCCCGGGGCAAAGCCTGCACTGCTCTCATTTTTTGCCTATTGTTCGGTGGAGGCGGCAACAGGGCTGTGGAGCAGCACTTTTCTCGTACAGCAAAAAGGGCTGGCGGCAGAAACGGCAGCGCGGTGGGTTTCTTTGTTTTATCTGGGGATCACGGTCGGAAGAGGGCTGGCGGGAATCTTTGCCCTGCGTTTTAACAACAAACAGATGATCAGAATGGGCGAGTGCCTTTGCCTTGCAGGCTGCATTTTACTTGTGATGCCGGGGGCGGCATGGCTGAGCCTGATCGGGTTGATCTGCGTAGGCTTAGGCTGTGCGCCCATTTATCCTGCGATGCTGCACGATACGCCGAACCGCTTCGGCAGGGACATCAGCCAGAGCATCATGGGGATCCAGATGGCGACCGCATATGTGGGATGTCTTTTAATGCCGCCGTTTTTGGGATTTCTCGGAAAGACGTTCGGCTTTGGGATCCATCCGTTTTTCCTGCTGACGCTGGCAGCGCTGATGCTTGTCACGAGCGAACAGGTAAACCGGGTATTGGGAAAACGCTGCGCAGCCTGATCCAAACCGGCGCTTTGGCGGGGGAGCCCCCGTCTGCCGGATGCTTACGGGGAATCCGGTTTTAGGAAAAGACTGCCTGCACGAGCAACATATAAAGCGCTGTGCCGCCTCCGATGGATAACAGAAGGCTGTGCTTCCATTTGTGGACGGCGACGACGAATATCGCAGCGATCAGTTCCGGAAGCCCGTAAGGCGCAGAGAGCAGGGAGACATTTTTAAAACAATATACGACGAGCATCGCGACAGAGGCGCTCGGAAGGACCGCCCCGAGGTACTGGACTGCCCGGGGCGTTTCTTTTCCGGCAGGGAAGAGAAGGAATGCCAGGGCGCGGGTCAGAAAGGTCGCGGCAGCGATCACGATAACGGTAAGGCAAAGCTGTAAAAAAGTCTGGGACGTCATTTGTCAAGCTCCTTTTGCAAAAGTAATAATCCGGCGAGAATGCCTGTCATGGAGAAAATGAGGAAGTTGTCCGGCCCGAACACGATGCGGCAGGCGGCGGTCACAAAAAGCCCCAGCAGGGCGGGCAGCTTTGAGGCGGATTTCTCCCACTGTTCCACAAAAATGACGAGAAACAGGGCGGTCATGGTAAAATCAATGCCCGTGGAGTCAAAGGGCAGGAATTTCCCGGCGACGGCCCCGATCAGTCCGCCTGCGATCCAGTACAGGTGGTCGAGCAGGGCGATAAAAAAGAAAAACCATGTTTCATCGATCCCCTCCGGCGGTCTGGCGCTGCAGAGGAGGGAATAGGTTTCGTCGGTCAGGGAAAAGATCATATACGGTTTTTTCCTGCCCATTTTCTGAAAAGGCTTCAGCATCGTCAGCCCGTAAAAAAGATGGCGGGCATTGATCATCAGCGTCAGAAGCAGCGCAGAAATCGGGGAAAAGGGCGAAGTCATAAGCCCGATCGCCGCAAACTGTCCGGATCCGGCATAGATGACCAGGCTCATGAACAGAGCCCAGACGGGGGAAAAACCGCTTTCAGACAGCAGTACGCCGAAGGCGATGCCGAGAAAAAGATAGCCCATCAGGACGGGCAGTGTATGGGGAAAAGCAGCGCAGAGCGCTTTTTTCTTCATTTGCGAAACCTCCTGTCATAAAAAATAGTCATGCAATATCACTGGAACGTATTACAGTGACAGATTAGAGACAGTGTAAGACTTTTGTGCGGAAAAGTCAACTTGTTCTAAGGCTGTTTGTTCCAAAGCTGTTTGGCGCCCGCCGCAGGAAACGGCGGAAAGAAGCGGTGAAGGAAGAGACGGGAAGGGCTGGAATTTCCCGCCGCAGCGTGGTAGACTGGGAAGGGCGATGAAATGCTTGTTTCAGAGCCGACAATGCCGGCGGGCAGATGATGCCCGGGGGTCAGACAGAGGAGGATAAGGAATTGGAAGAGCAGAAAAAAGGGATTGCGGACGTTCAGGAAGAGATGCCCGCAGAGACAATGGAGGATTACACAAAAGAGCTGGAAGCGTCTTTTCGGACGATCAATGAAGGGGATGTGATTTCCGGCACGGTAATTGACGTAAACGAAACGGGGGTAACGCTGGATCTGGGATATTATGCGCCGGGTGTGATCGGGGCAGCGGATTTGAGCCGCGATCCGGCATTTTCAATTTTAGCGGACGTGCATGTGGGAGATACGCTGGAGGGTACTGTTGTGAAAAAGGACGACGGCGCGGGCAATATCGTCCTTTCCTGCGTGGAGGCGGCGGAAACGCTCGGCTGGGACAGGCTGAGACAATATCTGGAAGAGAAAACCGTTTTGACGGTAAAGGTAAGCGAGGCGGTAAATCAGGGCGTCGTGGCGTTTGTGGAGGGGATCCGCGGATTTATCCCTGCATCCCAGCTGGCGCTCGATTATGTGGAAGAAACGGAAGGCTTTGTGGGGAAAACACTCCGCGTACGAGTGATTACTGTGGATTCTGACCGGGAAAAGCTGGTTTTGTCCGCAAAGGACGTTTTAAAAGAGGAAGAAGCGGAACGATTAAACCATAAGATTTCCATGATCGTGCCGGGGACGGTGCTGGAAGGCCGCGTGGAAAGCCTGATGCCTTATGGGGCATTTGTGGATCTGGGCGACGGCTTAAGCGGGCTTGTCCATATATCCCAGATCAGCCAGAAGCGGTTAAAGAAGCCGTCGGAGGCGCTTTCGGTGGGAGATGTAGTCAGGGTTAAGGTGCTCAATACGAATGACAATAAGATCAGCCTGAGCATCCGGGCAGCGGCAGAGAGCGCAGAGCCGGATGAGATCGAGGAGAAGCAGGCGGAGGAGTACAGCTCGAAGGAATCGGTTGGGACGTCTCTGGGCGATCTGCTGAAGGGATTTCAATTTTAAAAACAGGGAAAAGCTGCGGAAAATAGGATTTTCCGGGCTGAATGTGCGCCGTGTCGGGAGTGGGACACGGCGCATGTTTTTTCCCTTCAAACTGATATGACTGACCTGTTGCAAATATTGCTGTTTTTTGTCGAATTTTGTTGTATATCAAATATCGAAGTATTATAATTATAGATATTATGCATCGAAATTTTGAATGTGTATTGTGCCGGAAAGTCCGCAGAAAGCGGCGGAGGGTACGCATGGGTCAAGGAGAAGGAGATATTATTACATGAAATCGGGGTGCACAGGCAAAAAATGGAAAAGGAAGGGAAAGCGCGCGGCTGCGCTTGCGCTCAGCGCAGTTTTGTGTGCGGGGGGACTGGTTCCCGCCAGCTACGGCATTGTAAACGCCGCGAATGAGAACGGTGCAGACAGCACCAGCGGGAAGCCGGAGACGGAAGAGATCATAATAGAGCGCTGGACATGGGATACAGGTCTGGGGGAAGAAGCTGATGACCTGATCGTATGGTCGGATGAGAATCAGAGGTGGGAAGCGGCATTCCCCGGAGCCAACGAAGAAAATCCTGTTACGGAAAAGCATTTAAAGGAGCTTTTGCCCGGCGGGATCCTCGTAGAAACGGAAGACGTGGAGGATGAGACGGAGAGCCAGACAGATGACGGGACGCTGACGGAGACGCAGACTGATACGGAGCCGGATGCGGAGTCTCAGACGGAGTCAGATACAGAACCGGATATTGAGACTCAGCCTCAGACCGAATCGGAGTCGGATGCCGGAGTGCAGACAGAGCCTCAGACAGAAACAGAATTGCAGACAGCTCCGCAATCGGGCACTGAGCCCCAGACGGAATCAGATGCGGGATCAGATACTGAGCCCCAGACAGAATCAGGTGCAGAGCCTCAGATAGAACCGCCAGCAGAGTCCGGAACCGAAGCCGGAGTGGAAGCGGATTCCGAAGCCGGAACAGTTCCGCCGGCGGAATCGAAATCCGCAGCAGAGGGCGCATATTTTTCAAAGGAAACCGTGACCGCAGCAGCATCTGAAAGCGGAAGCAGCGAGGCAAAGCCGGAATCCGGACAGGAGCCGGAAGCAGAATCGGTAACAGAAATAGAGCCAGAGCCGGAAGCTACAACGGAAATGAACCCGGAAACGGAGGCTGAATCCGATTCTGTACCTGAAACCGGATCTGCGCCGGAAACCGAATCAAAGCCGGAAACAATGCCGGAGACATCAGAGACATTACAGCCGGAAACAACGCCAGAGACGTCAGAGACATCAGAGCCGGAAGTGCAGGAAACAGCAGAGCCGGAAACAGAACCGGAAACAACGCCGGAAACACCAGCACCGGAACTCCACGGAGAAAAAATCCCGCTGGAATGGGATTTTAAAGAGCTGCCGGAGACAGGCATTTTTGCAGGCGAGTATGAAATCAGCGCGCAGCTTCCGGAAGGCTATGTATTTGCGCAGGAAGGACGGGGAACGAGCGGCGGGAGCATTGAAGTGACGCTTTTGCCGGGCGGGGCGATGGAATATATCGATCAGGACATACTGGACAGGCACATTGTGGAGGCGGCGAATCCGGGAAATGTGACCGTCAATCTGTTTGATTATTCCATGTGGAAGAGACCGGACGGCAATACAGACGCAGATCAGAGCCATGAAAATCACAATGGAGGGATCAATCGGGATCACGCACTTGTATTTACGTCGTATGGATCGCCGTCCGGTGTTGGAAACGGATTAAATCAGTACCGTTATAACAGGGACAATCCGGAGACGGGCGGCATCAAGCAGGGAATCGTCAAAGAAAAGCTGGATGCAGGCGGTTATCCGGAATTAAATCTGGGAGACAATAAGTATGCGTCGTATAAGAATGACTGGACGCCGACGGACGCACAGAAGGAGGAATCGCTGTCCTATTTGTTTGACCCGGAACAGGAAAGCGAATGGAAAGAGTCCTATGAGGATGTAAAGGGGCTGTTTCAGTATAATGAAAAGGGCTATTACGAATACGACAGTGAAAACAGGGAAGGAAATCCGGGGAATTTTGCGGAGCTTCGGTCGGAGGGCGGAGAAAATTATTTCGTCCTGTATGATAACGGGGCGGTATATTCAGGTGGCGCCAGCGGTATAAAGGGACAGTTTTTCCCGTTCAATCAGGGACGGGAAGTGTTCAAGGAAGAAAAGGACGGAAAGCTGATACCGAATGAGGAAAGAAAGTCCAACCAATATCCGTTAAACCACTATTTTGGCATGTCGGTAGAGGTCGATTTCCAGCAGCCCGCAAACGGAATGGTCGGAAGCGGCGCAAGCCCGGAGGAGATGAAGTTCCATTTTTCTGGCGATGACGATGTCTGGATTTTCATTGACGATGTGCTTGTGGCAGATCTGGGCGGCATCCGCGACAGGGCGGAGACGGAGATCAACTTTGCAACGGGCGGGATTGAGATCCGCTACATGGACGGCGGAGCGCAGAAAACGATAGAGCAGACAAATCTGGCAAAGCAGCTGCGCGATAACGGCGTTACGGACGGAGTCGGCGAAAAAACGCTGGAGGACGGTTCCCTCCATACGCTGAAAATGTTTTATCTGGAGCGAGGCGCTTATGATTCCAACCTTTGGCTGACGTTCAACCTGCTGGCGCCGGAGGCGGATTCCCTGGTAAAAGTGGATCAGAATGGAAATCGGATGCAGGGAGTGGAGTTTGAGCTTTACAGAAGAAGGGCGGACGCGGCAAATGACGGAAACCCTTATGATCTCAGCGATTTTAGAAGGATCAATGCAGGAAGCACGGATGAAAACGGACGCTTTGCCCTGACGGAAAACGGAAAGCCGCTTGTTTATAAGACGGGTCACAATATGCCGACAGAGCCGGAGGATTATTTTATCCTGAAAGAGGTCGGAGACACGGACGGATATATGACGAGGAACGAGATCCATCTGTATTATGACGGCGACCAGCTGCGGGTGGATGAAAAGAACCAGTGGGAAACCGGCGTGACGAGCGTAATGGATGCCAAGGTTACGGTCGGAGACGGAGGCCTGCAGTATGTTTCCAGCCAAAAGGAGCCGGAGAACAGCAGGGACGGCATGATCGTTGCGGTTCCTTTGTATAATGCGGAGGAGGGAAAACCGTCCGAAAACGAAAAGGGCTGGCATCCGCTGTACGGCTCGATCAGCAAGGGCTTTTATACCGAAAGCGCGGGGACGGACCAGAGAGAGCAGATCATCCGGGCGCTGTACCGGCAGCTTACGGGAGAGGATTACCGGAAATGGGCGATCGCGTGGGATGGAAATGCCGGGACTTTTCTGGGAAATCTGGAAAATCTGCCGGGAAGCACAGACCGGTATATTTATGTGAACCCGGACGACGGCGATCTGCTGCTGGCATATTATTTTGTACCGGATGTGCAGGGGGGAAGCCTTGCGGAAAAGGTGGAGACGCTTGTGGCGGAGGCGGAAAAACTGGGAGAAGACGGCTTTGTAGGAAAATATAAACCGGCGGACTCCGGCTTTGGACTGCTTGACGACGCGAATTTCCAGAGATTTTTCAGCGCGGACATCAGAGTTCCCAATATGGTGCGGGAGCTGCAGGTGATCAAGCAGGACTGGAACGGAAAGCCTATCGTTTCAGAGGACGGCAAAAATGCAGAGGCGGTCTTTGCCCTGTTTGAGTCAAGGGAAGAGGCTAAAAAAGCGACTGCAGAAAATTATAAAAATGCGGCGGCATACGGAACGACGAAAAACGGAGTTTTGTCCTTTTCCGTTGCGCCGGCAAGAATGTCCGATCCGTCTGCAACGGCAGGAAACGGCCATGTGCAGTATGCGCTCAGACCGGTAAAGGATGGAAAGGGAATACAGGAGCGTTATTTGTGGCTGAAAGAGATCAAAGCACCGGATGGATATGCGGTGAATAATGAGATCATTCCCGTCGTGGTAACGGAGGATTCCGTATATGCCTATGCGGGAGATCAGGGCGCAGAAGACGGCGTTCTGGTCAGGAAAGGAATCGGGCAGCTTGCGCAGAATATGATGTGGTATGCGACAGAGGACGAGCTGGATTCCACGCTCCGGGACGTGACGCTTCAGGCGCATTTGCGGCAGGGAGAGGATTTTGTGGCGTGGGATGCGCAGGCAGATCAGTGGGGAGAAGGCGATAATAAGTACGGAAAGCCGATCAATCTCCATTACGGGCTGAAAACCGGGACGGAATGGGGATATTTCTATGGAACCCATCCGGATTCGGACGGGAAAATCCCGCGCGCCTATGCGGAAGCGGACAGCGGCTGGCTGGGTTTTGAGCTGGATCAGAATTACAATGCCCACAAAAATGATGAAAAATACCCGTGGAGCAATAAGACGAACCTGACCGGGAAGGAGCAGGACGGGATCGCGCCGGTTTATGACGATACTACGGATCTTTATACGGCAGCCACAGGCGTGATCATCCGGGATAAGAAGGACGAACCGGGCGAAACGGAGCCTCCGACGGAAACGGAAACTGAAACAGGAACGGAACCCCCGACGGAAACGGAAACTGAAACAGGAACAGAACCCCCGACAGAAACGGAAACCGAAACAGGAACGGAGCCCCCGACAGAAACCGAGTCTCCCTCCGAGCCGGAAACCGAATCTCCCTCCGGATCGGAAACACCCTCCGAGCCGGACAAAGACCCGGACAAAGATCCGGACAGGGAAGAGCCGGACGAACCGGAAACGGCTTTAGAGCAGGAAATCCTGCCGGACGAAGAGTTAGAGCAGGAAGAGCTGCAGGAGGCAGGGACGGACGGAATGGCATCCGACATGGAAAAGGCAGAGGCAGGTCAGACCGGGGACAGTGCAGAGCTGGGCATGTGGGCGATCATTCTGGTAATTTCGGCAATCGGGCTGATCTCTGTGATCTGCGGCAGAAAGAGAAAATAAGGCTCCGGCATAATTGACAGCACGGCATATTTGTGCTACTGTAGGCGTATCGGAAACGGCAGCCCTGCCGTTTCCAAAGATAGCAGAAAGCAATGATGGAGAGAGTACATCCGGGGAAGCTTTACAGAGAAGACCCCATTCCGGCAGAACGTATGTCCGCATAAGACGGACACGGACTTGCGCGGAAGGCTGAGAGGGGACAGGACGAAGCGGATGGAACATGGCTCCTGAGCGGCGCACCGAACCGGCACATGCAGATGAAGCGGACGCATGGACGGCAAGGCTGCGACAGGTTCCGCCTGTTACAGCGGCAGGGTATTGCAAAGGCAGCACCCGAAGAGGCATATTTTGTGAGGAATATGCAAATGGAAGTGGTACCGCGGGATATGCCCGTCTTCCTGATTTCAACAGAAACAGGAGGACGGGCTTTTTTATTTGGCAGGAAAGTTCCTTTCCTGCCGAATGAAAAAATACGTTTCTGCGCACTTGTGCGCCTTTTGGATAAAAGAAGGCTTATGCGCAGAAAGCCGGACGAACCGCGGTGCACCGGAACAGTTTGCAGAATGGAGGAAGAGATGAACAAAGGTAAATTTTACATGACAACGGCGATCGCCTATGCGTCGGGCAAGCCCCACATCGGCAACACCTATGAGGCGGTTTTGGCGGACAGCATCGCGCGCTTTAAAAGAAAGGACGGCTACGACGTATTTTTCCAGACAGGGACGGACGAGCATGGTCAGAAGATCGAGTTAAAGGCGGCGGAAGCAGGCGTAAGCCCGAAGGAATATGTGGACAAGGCGGCTGCGGAGATCCGGCGGATCTGGGATCTGATGGGAACCTCCTATGACAAGTTTATCCGCACGACGGACGAGGATCACGAGAAGCAGGTGCAGAAAATTTTCAAACGCCTGTATGATCAGGGCGATATTTACAAAGGCTCTTATGAGGGCATGTACTGCACGCCCTGCGAATCCTTCTGGACCCAGTCCCAGTTAAAGGACGGCAAGTGCCCCGACTGCGGCAGGGAGGTAAAGCCCGCGAAGGAAGAGGCGTACTTTTTCAGAATGAGCAAATATGCGCAGAAGCTGATCGACCATATCAACAGCCATCCGGAATTTATTCAGCCCGTTTCCCGCAAAAACGAGATGATGAACAATTTCCTTCTGCCCGGCCTGCAGGATCTGTGCGTATCCAGAACGTCCTTTAAATGGGGAATTCCCGTCGATTTTGACGACAGACATGTGGTTTATGTGTGGCTGGACGCGCTCAGCAACTATATCACGGGCATCGGCTATGATGCGGACGGCAACAGCACGGAGCAGTACAAAAAGCTGTTGCCGGCGGATCTGCATCTGATCGGAAAAGATATCATCCGTTTCCATACGATTTACTGGCCGATCTTTCTGATGGCGCTGGGCGAGCCCTTGCCGAAGCAGGTATTCGGACACCCGTGGCTTTTGCAGGGCGACGGCAAAATGAGCAAATCCAAGGGAAATGTGCTCTATGCGGACGATCTGGTGGACTTTTTCGGAGTGGACGCGGTGCGCTATTTCGTGCTGCATGAGATGCCCTTTGAAAATGACGGCGTGATCAGTTGGGAGCTGATGGTGGAGCGCTTAAACTCCGATCTGGCAAATACCCTCGGAAATCTCGTAAACCGCACGATCTCCATGAGCAACAAGTATTTTGGCGGCATTGTGGCTGACAAGGGCGCGGCAGAAGCCGTGGACGAGGACTTAAAAAGCGTTGCGACAGGCACTTACGCAAAGGTAGCGGCAAAAATGGAGGACTGGAGAGTTGCGGACGCGATCACAGAGATCTTTGCGCTGTTCAAACGCTGCAACAAATATATCGACGAGACAGAGCCGTGGGTGCTGGCAAAGGATCCCGAAAAGGCAGACCGTCTTTCCACGGTGCTCTACAATCTGGTGGAGGGCATCATGATCGGCGCTTCCCTGCTGGAGCCTTATATGCCTTCCACAGCGGAAAAGATCGCAGCACAGCTCAACACAAAGCTTCGCAGCTTTGAGGAGTGCACGGTATTCGGGCTTTACGAATCCGGAAACAAGGTAACGGACAAGCCGGAGATCCTGTTTGCGCGTCTGGACGTAAAAGAGGTTGTGGAAAAAGCGGAAGCGATGTTTGCGGCGAGAAAAGCGCCGGAGGAAGCGGCAGCTGAGGACGAGGAAGTAATCGAGCTGGAAGCAAAGCCGGAGATCACCTTCGAGGATTTTGAAAAGCTGCAGTTTGCGGTAGGCGAGATCATCGAGTGCAAAGAGGTTCCGAAATCCAAAAAGCTTCTGTGCTCCCAGGTAAAGATCGGCAGTCAGGTAAAGCAGATCGTTTCCGGCATCAAGCAGCATTACAGCGCGGATGAGATGGTCGGCAAAAAGGTTATGGTTTTGGTAAACTTAAAGCCTGCAAAGCTTGCCGGCGTGCTGTCTGAAGGCATGCTGTTGTGTGCGGAGGATGCGGAAGGCAATCTGGCGCTGATGACGCCCGAAAAAAAGATGCCTGCGGGCGCTGAAATCTGCTGATGCCTGCGGACGCTGAAATTTGCTGAGCGGTTGACCGGACAAGCCGTTCATGATATAGTAAAAAAGTGAGGGCCGCAGAAGAAAAACGCTGTCAGAAAAGACGGAAGGTGTTTTCTTGCTGCGGTCTTTTCTATCGGGAGCGAGGGAGGCATGACAAATGAAAAAAGAGGAATTTTATTTTCTGTCCAGAGACAATGAGACGAGGATACACGCGGTAAAGTGGACGCCGGATACAAAGCCTGTGTGCATCGTACAGATCGTACACGGCATGGCGGAATATGTAGAGCGCTATGAGAGGCTGGCGGGGCTTTTGACGGATAACGGGATTCTGGTAACGGGGGAGAATCACTTAGGACACGGCAAAAGCCTTGGCGCAGACGGCTGCAAAGGCTATTTTTGCAGGCAGGATCCGGCAACCGTTGCAGTGCGCGACGTACACCGCCTGAAAAAAACGATCCAGCAGCAGTATCCGGGCATTCCGTACCTGATCCTCGGGCACAGCATGGGTTCCTTTATCCTGCGCAATTACCTGTGCCGCTACGGCACGGGCATCGACGGTGCGATCATTATGGGGACGGGGATGCAGCCGGAGGCGGTGGTAAAGCTTGCCAAAGCGATAGCGAAGGTACAGGGCGTCCTGTGCGGGCAAAAGCATGTGAGCCGCCTTTTGGACAGGCTGGCGTTTGGAAGCTATGAAAAGCCGTTTCGGGACGGCGTAGGGCAGATGGACTGGCTCTCGGGAGATCAGGATGAGGTACGGAAGTATCTGGACGATCCGCTCTGCGGCTTTCCGTTTACGGTAAACGGCTTTGCCACGCTGTTTGAGCTGATCGGAAGGCTTTATGACCCATCGTGTACAGAGAAGCTGCCAAAGGACCTTCCGGTACTGTTTGTGGCAGGGGATCAGGACCCGGTCGGGGACTGCGGGAAAGCGGTGCGGCGTGTGGCAGACAAATACAAAGGCTGCGGGATGGAGCATGTGGAATGTGTGCTCTATCCGGGAATGCGACACGAGATCCTGAACGAAAACGGACGGGAAAAGGTGGAGCAGGACATCCTCTCATGGATACAAAGGACGGTGGGCTGCAGCTTGGGGCAGTCAAAAATATAAGCAAGGAGGCGACAGATGAGGATTGCTTTTTTTTCAACAAAACCGTATGATAGAATATGGTTTGAACCGATGGGGAAGGATTACGGCTTCGATATTCATTTTATCGAGCTGCCGTTTACGGAAGAAACCGTTTTTCTGGCAAAAGGCCACGATGCGGTGTGCATTTTTGTGAACGATCATGTGAACAAGGCGATGATCGACCAGCTCTGCGATATGGGAATAAAGGCGCTGCTGTTAAGAAGCGCGGGCTTTAACAATGTGGACATCGGCGCGGCAAAGGGACGGCTGCCGGTGCTGCGCGTGCCCAGCTACAGCCCGGAGGCGGTTGCGGAGTATGCGCTGGCGATGCTCATGACGGTGAACCGCCGCACGCACAAGGCGTACAACCGGACGCGGGACTTCAACATGAACATCAACGGACTGATGGGGACGGACCTCAATCATAAGGTGGCGGGCGTGATCGGCACGGGGAAGATCGGACAGGCAATGATCCGTATTTTCCACGGCTTTGACATGCAGGTGCTGGCGTACGACCCGTATCCGAACCCGGCGCTTGACGTAAAGTATGTGGAGCTTTCCGAGCTTTTGGAAAAGTCGGACTTTATTTCCCTGCACTGTCCGCTGACAGAGGACACAAGGCATATTATCAACCGGGACGCGGTCGCGCGCATGAAGGACGGCGTATTTCTGGTAAACACCTCGAGGGGCGCGCTGGTGGATACGGAGGCGCTGATCGAGGGACTGAAAAACAACAAGTTCGGCGGCGTGGGACTGGACGTGTACGAAGAGGAAGAGGGCCTGTTTTTCGAGGATAAATCGGAAGCTGTGATGCAGGACGAGAATCTGGCGCGCCTCGTGACGTTCCCGAATGTGCTGGTCACTTCCCATATGGGATTTTTCACGGTGGAGGCAATGCAGGCGATCGCCTCCGAGACGCTGGAAAACGCCTATGCGGTAGAGCACGGACTTCCGTTAAAAAATCTGTGCGAGTAAGGCGGACACAGCTCCGTCAATTTTAAAGAGAAGAAAGGGATATACCAATGAAACTTTTTAATCTGGACAGCCCGGTCATGGTATTTCTGACAAAGGTTGCCAACCTGATGATTTTGAACCTGCTGACGATCATTTGCTGCATCCCGATCATTACGGTCGGCCCTGCGGTAACGGCGCTGTATTATGTAACGATCAAAATGGCGCGCGGGGATGAACCGTATATTGTGAAAAGCTATTTCAAATCGTTTAAGGAGAACTTCAAGCAGGCGACGATTCTTTGGATCGTGATGCTGGCGCTGATCATCGTCCTGATTCTGGACTGGGAAGTTGTTGTGCTCATGATGAGCGGCACGGGAGCGAAGATCATGAAGGTCGTTTTAGGCGTTGTGACCATTTTCTTTGTAATGACGGCGCTCTATATTTTCCCGGTGCTGTCCAGATTTGAAAATACGATTAAGCAGACGGTAAAAAATGCGTTCCTGATCAGCATTATGAGCCTTCCAAAGACGGTTGTGATCATACTGATCCACCTGCTTCCGCTGGGGCTTCTGCTTCTGACGATCCAGGCGCTGCCGTTTCTGTTTTTGCTGGGGATGCCCGCCGTGGCGTATCTGTCCAGCATGATGTTTGTCCGGGTATTTAAAAAGTTCGAGCCGGAGGAGGAAGACCTTGGAAACGGCGACGAGCTGGCGCCCCTGTCCTTTATCGTGGAAGAGCAGCAGGCAAAGCAGGCGGCTCTGGAAGCGGAGCAGGCGGCAGAGCGGGCTGCGCGTGAGAAAGCGGCGCAGGAGGCTTCTGGCAGCAAAGAGGAAAAGGGGGAAGAAACCGCGGAAGAAGGCGCCGGTGAGGACGCTTCGGAAGCGCCCGCAGAGGACGGGAAAGAGGACGCAGGGCAGGCTTAAAATGCCGTGTCTGACCGCAGTTTGAAGGGGGAAACCCTGTAGTCAAAATGCATAGATTGAGAAGTTCGAAATTGTTTAAAATGTACGATGCGATTTTAGAGAAATTTCATTTTTAGCATTTTATACATTCTTGAAAAAAAAGTTTGTGGAATACTGGTATAGCCAAAAACCGGCGCTTTCGGTATACTAGATCTAGATTCAGTCGAGAACACTCGAGATTAAATTTTCAGGGAGGCAAAACAATGGCAAGTTTATCCTTAAAGAACATCTGCAAGGTTTATCCCAACGGTTTTGAAGCGGTTAAGAACTTCAACCTGGAGATCGCAGATAAAGAGTTTATCATTTTCGTAGGCCCTTCAGGATGTGGTAAGTCCACAACCCTTCGTATGATCGCAGGTCTGGAAGACATTTCCTCCGGCGAATTAAAGATCGGCGACAGAGTGGTAAACGATGTAGAGCCCAAGGACAGAGATATTGCGATGGTATTCCAGAACTACGCTCTGTATCCTCATATGACTGTTTATGATAACATGGCTTTCGGACTTAAATTAAGAAAGGTTCCGAAGGATGAAATCGATAAGATGGTAAAAGAAGCTGCCAAGATCCTGGATCTGACACAGCTGCTGGATCGTAAGCCGAAGGCTCTGTCCGGCGGTCAGAGACAGCGTGTTGCGATGGGACGTGCTATCGTGCGTAATCCTAAGGTATTCCTGATGGATGAGCCTCTGTCCAACCTGGATGCGAAGCTGCGTGTACAGATGCGTATCGAGATCGCAAAGCTGCATCAGAGACTGGGAACCACCATCATCTACGTTACACATGACCAGACCGAGGCTATGACACTGGGTACCAGAATCGTTGTTATGAAGGACGGCGTTATCCAGCAGGTTGATACACCTCAGAACCTGTACGAGAAGCCCCAGAACCTGTTCGTAGCAGGCTTCATGGGATCTCCTCAGATGAACTTCCTGGATGTTGTTGTAAGAGCAAACGGCAGCGACGTTACTCTGGAAGTTGCAGGTCAGTCCATCCCGCTGCCTCCCGCTAAGGCGAAGAAGCTGATCGACGGCGGCTACAACGGCAAGACAGTTATCATGGGTATCCGTCCTGAGGATGTTTATGATTCCGAGATGTTCATCGAGACAGCGAAGTGCGTATTCTCCTCTACCATCAAGGTTTACGAGCTGCTTGGTGCAGAAGTATTCCTGTACTTCGATTTGGGCGAGTTTCCGATGACTGCAAGAGTAGATCCTCGTTCCAACGCAAGACCTGGCGATACTGTTAGATTTGCATTTGACGTTGAGAAGATCCACGTATTCGACAAAGAGACAGAGCAGGTTATCACAAACTAAGAAGCATATGAAAGGAGCCGCTGCGATGCAGCGGCTCCTTTTTTCACTTTATATGGATTTTGATACGATGGGAAACGGATGTTCAGAAGCTGTCCACAAGCTCCAGCTTCCACTCCCTTGCAAGCCGCAGGGCTTCCTGCACGCAGCCGTCCCACATGTAGGAGGGCTGATGGCAGTCTGAGCCGATCACGACGGGAAGCTTTGCGGCAGAGACGCGCTTCCAGAATTCCGGATGGGGATAGGGGAAGCGTTTGACGCCGCCGAGAAGGCGGATTCCCTTGCGGATGCCGTTGGCGTTGAGCTCCAGGACCGTACCGGCGCGGGCGGCGGCGTCCACGATGAGATCGCAGGCGTCGGCGCAGTTTTTATCCCACGGGAAGTCGTTGGTAAAAATGACGTCGGGATGGGCAAGGAGCGGGAAAAACCCGGTTTCCAAAGCGGCGTTTACCTCGCGGGCGTATTTTAGACAGGCAGGTGTCCCGTATTTTTTCGGGACGGAAAAAACATGGACGCAGGAGCCGTCGTCTTCCATATAATAATGCTGTCCCAGCAGGAGATAGTCGAGCTTTTTTTCGGATAAAAGCATCGGATAGTAGCTGTCCATATCCGCGCAGTATTCGATTTCCAGCCCGGCGAGGATCCGGATGGGGGCTTCGAGGCTGCGGACGCGGGCAAGATGGGCGTCCAGCTGGTCGTAGCGCATGCGGCAGTCGAAGCGGTTGTCGGGAAAAGGGGCATGGTCGGAAAAACCAAGGACGTCCAGCCCGGCGTCCAGCGCCGCCTGCAGATAATCGGCTTCCGTGCCATCTGCGTGCATGCAGAGGTTCGTATGCGTATGGTAGTTTACTTTTTTCATTATCGTATCCTTTCAGTGCCGGCGCACTGCTTTTATAAATGGCTGCTACTATTATAATAAGAAGCGGGGCAAAGGGCAAGACGCTGAAAAAGAACTTGCATAATGGATAGGCATGCTTTATTATAGATTTATGGTTTTGTTGATTTTGACGAATGCGCAGGAACGAGAGGGACAGATATGATTTCAAACCAGATCATTCAGACGAGTATTGAAGAGTTAAGGGCCATTACGAAGGTTGAAATTTATGTATTTGACTTAGATGGCATGAAAGTAGCGTCCACGACGGACGAGATCGAGATCTCACGCGAGATCATCACAGGATTTGCGGTTTCTCCCGCGGACAGTCAGGTAGTCGGCGGTTATCATTTTTTAAAGGTATTGGATGACAGCGAGATCGCCTATGTGCTTGCGGCAAAGAGCGCGAACGACGACGCTTATATGGTGGCGAAGATCGCGGTAAGCCAGATCCAGAACCTGATCATTGCATATAAGGAGCGCTTTGACAGGAACAACTTTTTCCAGAACCTGATTCTGGACAATCTGCTTTTGGTAGATATTTACAATCGGGCGCAGAAGCTTCATGTGGAGGTGGAGGCTCCCCGCATCGTTTATCTGGTGGAGACGCGCATGGAGAAGGACAACGGCGCGACGGAGATGCTAAAGAGCCTGTTCAGCAGCCAGAACGGCGATTATATTACGGCAGTGGATGAGAAGAATATCATCCTGATCAAGGCGGTGGAGAAGGACGAATCCCCGGAGGCGCTTGAGCAGACTGCCAACATGATCGTGGACATGATGAACAGCGAGGCGATGATGAAGGTGCGCGTTTCCTACGGAACGGTCGTGCGCGAGCTGCGCGAGGTTTCCAAGTCCTATAAGGAAGCGATGATGGCGATGGATGTGGGACGTATTTTCTATGCGGAAAAGAACGTGATCGCCTACTCCACGCTGGGCATTGGCCGTCTGATCTACCAGCTTCCCGTAAATCTGTGCAGGATCTTTATTGAGGAGATCTTCGGCGGCAATCAGGTTTACGACATCGACGACGAGACGCTGACGACGATCAACAAGTTTTTTGAGAACAACCTGAATGTGTCCGAGACGAGCCGCCAGCTCTTTATCCACCGCAACACGCTCGTTTACAGGATCGAGAAGCTGCAGAAGGCGACGGGGCTGGACATCCGCACGTTCGAGGACGCGATGACGTTCAAGATCGCGATGATGGTTGTGAATTATATGAAATATCTGGATACACTGGATTATTAAAAAGGAGATTCTTCCGATGGAGTATCAGGGAAACGGCGAATTTGCGCAGGCAGTTATTGAAAATGTATTTCTGTTAAAGGACGGCAGCCTTGTGGCGGGCTGCTATCTGACCTGCGGCACGATTCATAAAGGGGAAAAATTATTTTATACAGACTGTGTGGGACGCAGAAGCTTTCCGCTGACGATCGCAGACATTGCGGTTCCGCAGAAGGGAAGCGTGGATCAGATCAGCGCAGGCGACGAGTTCAGCAAGCAGGCGGCGTTTAAGATCGCAGAGAATCTGGCGGGGCAGATCCATCCGGGGCATATGCTCCAGAACGAGGCGGAAGAAGTGCTTTATACGGAAGCGCCCGGCTGGGACGCGATCTCGCGGCGCTTTGAGGAAAAGTACCCGAACCAGAAAAATCCGGCGCATTTTGGCTGCTACGCAAGCTTTAAGCCGGGTGAGGCAGGACCGCTGGACGGAGTAAGCATTTACAACGGCGGGGAATATTTCCACTTTGTGACATACGGACTGTCCGAGCTGTATGAGAAGCAGAACGGCAATCCGGACAGAAGCGGCTACGGCTTTGAGCTGACGGTGAAGCTGAAAAAGGAAGGGCTGGAAAACCCTGCCCTCGAGGTGCGCCATATGTGCAGCCTTCTGCAGATGATGGCGGGCATCACGGTCAATAACGGCCATCAGTTTTTGCCGGGACAGTTTCTGGCGCTGGGGCAGCAGAGAGGCTTTGATGCGGCGGGCAAGTCAAAGCTCATGGGCTTTATCACAAAAGAGGATGAGCTGGGCGCGGTCAGCTCCCCCTTTGGCAAGGTACAGCTGATCCAGCTGGTCGGCGTAACAGCAGACGAGATGGAGAAGATGAAAAACCGCCAGCTGACGCCGGCAGAGCTGGGAGAGCAGTTAAAGGACGGTCTGACCGATTATAAGAGATAGTACGGTGAAATATCGCCGTAAAGAGCAAAGACAGGAGAGTTTATGAGATTTCAGGTGATCAGTGACAGTTCCTGCGATCTGCCGAAGGAGCGGATTCAGGAGCTGGGGGTGGACGTCGTTCCGTTTTATGTTTCTTTTGAAGAATCCAATTACATGAGAGAGGGCGTAGACATCAGCGTAGAGGAGTTTTATCAGCAGATGGCGGATCGGGAAGGGCAGTTCCCCAAGACCTCGATGCCGTCCGTGCAGGATTATGCGGATGTTCTTGAAAAATATGTAAAGGATAACGTGCCGGTTTTATGTATCTGCTTAAACAGTGCGTTTTCCGGCTCGATCCAGTCTGCGATGAACGCGAAAAACCAGCTTTTGGAGGATTATCCGGAGGCGCAGATCGAAATTCTGGATTCGGAGCTTGCGACGCTTTTGCAGGGAATGCTCGTGGAAGAGGCATGCCGTTTAAGGGGCGCAGAGCTGGAATTAAAAGAGGCGGTAAAGCTTCTGGAAGAGGTCCGCTCCACAGGGCGCATCTTTTTTACGACGAACGATCTGGAATATCTGCAGCACGGCGGCAGGATCGGCAGGGCTGCTGCGACCATCGGGAATGTTTTAAAGATCAAGCCGCTGATCGAGTATGTGAACCGGGAGCTCGTTTCCGCGGGCGTAAGCCGGGGCAGGAAGAAATCCCTGCAGGCGGTGATCGAGAAGGCGAAGGCTTATATTGAGGCGGATCATATCGATCTGTCGGAATACCGCTTTGCGCTGGCGTCGGGACTGGATCAGGAGGAATTTAAGAAGTTTGAGGAGCAGGTGAGGTCTGCGTTCAAGGATAAGGAAGATCAGATCAGGCGCTATGAGCTGTTCCATGTGGGCGCGACAATCGGCGTGCATACGGGGCCGTATCCGACCGGGATCGCGATTTTGAAACGCTGCCGGGCATGAGGACGCAGACTGCGTGGGGCGGTCAGAGGTAAAGAGTATGGCGGATTCCAATATCACGAAAAACGCTCTGGCGGCTTCCATGAAAAAGCTGATGAGCAAAAGTCCTTTTTCCAAGATCAGCGTGGGCGACATCTGCGAGAACTGCGGGATGAACCGGAAAAGCTTTTATTATCATTTCCGGGACAAATACGATCTGGTAAACTGGATTTTTTATGTGGATTTTATCGAGAGGATGGACTGGGATGCCTGCCGCAGCCCGTGGGATATGCTGGTGGCTCTGTGCAGGCATTTTGACGCGGAGCGCCAGTTTTATCAGAATGCGCTTCAGGTGGAGGGTCAAAATTCCTTCCGGGAATATTTCTGCGGCATGGTAAAGCCCGTGCTCGTGTTCATTTCCAACAATATGGTGGAGGAAGAGAACGAGAAAAAGGATTTTTATATCGGGCTTTTCAGCGAAGGGCTGCTGGAAGAGCTGATGTACTGGCTGCGCGAAGGAAACGGCATCGGGCCGGATGAATTTGCGCAGGATCTGCACCGGATTTCGCTGGGGCTGGCAAGAAGGGTGCTGGCAGAGCAGGAAGCGGTCGGGATGCAGGAGACGCTGGAGACAGAGTGGGAGAGCCGCCGGGACGAGGAGCGGATCTGACAGAAGCGGACGTAAGGGCAGAACGAAAGCAAAAGCAGAACCCCAAAAGCAAAAAATAAAAGCAAAGCAAAAAATGAAAGTAAAAGCAAAACAAAAATAAAAGCAAAAGGACACGGCGGGAAAGATTTCCCAATCGTGTCCTTTTTATAATCGTGCGCCCCGCGGGCGCAAGTCCAAGATCCAAGCCGTTATCTGGCAGGATCTGTCTTGCGCGGACTGGAAAAGGAATGCTGCGCAGGGGAAGAAAGGATCGCGCCGATGCGGTCAATATCCTTTTCCCAGTGGATCAGCAGCGCGGGAAACCGCTGGCGCATCCGCGCGTCTAAAATGGCGTCGTCCACCGCACTGTAAGTCTCCGGGCTGCAGGAGGCAGCAGGGACGAAGCTGAGAAAGGGGCTGCCCCAGGAGAGCAGCTCGTCAATATGGCGGGGGGAAAGCAGCTCATCGGCGTCTGCATCCCGGTAAGAAAACGTAACCGCAAAGGGGAGTCCCAGCGCCAAAAGTTCGTCCGCAAGCTGTCGGCATCGGGAAGAGCTAAAGGGCAGAAGGAAAAACAGATTGGTGCAGCGGGCAGCCTCCTTTAATTGTCCGGAGGAAGGCAGCCTGTCCGTTTTTTCCAGATCCAGAAGAAAATCGCAGTCCCCGAAATGCCGGATCAGCGCAAAGAAATCCGTGCCGGTCCCGATCCCGTCCTCGGGAAGGGAAGCGTGGAAAACATATCTGCCGTCCGCCCGTTCCCGGGAGATCTGTGCAGAAACCGTTTCAAGGGAGGCGGCAGGCTCTAACTCCACCAGCCACGAAAGCGGCAGGGAGCTGTCCGGAGAGGCTGCGCGGAGCTGCGCAGCGCCCCGCGTCCACGCGTTGTAGCCGAGATTGATGCCGAAGCTTTTCAAAACGGCGGTGTCGGTTGTGGAAAGGATCCGGTCCAGCATGTCATAATAGGGACTGTTTTCATTGTCCAGCATCTGCTGGAACAGGGAAAACAGTTCGGACTGGAAGCGTCCTTTGGAAGCCTGCAGCGCCAGATCGTTCAGGCGGCGCAGGCTCCGTCTGGGATCCGTTTTCATATTTTTCAGGCACTGGCTCAGCGCAAAATCGATCAGCCCGCGCGTTACGTCACTTTTGTTCATCTCAATCTCCCCTTTGCTTTCATTTGAAGCTCCTGTTTATCATACTTTATCACATTTAGAGTAGCGAATAAAGAGCGGGGAAAAAAGGGTCAAAAAAATTTTTTTGTCCAAAGGCTGATCAGCCGATCACCTTCCAGTGCTTGTCCACATGGTTCAGGATTTCGCAGCCGTCGGCGGTAACGAGGACGAGGTCTTCGATACGGACGCCGAATCTGCCGGGCAGATAAACGCCGGGCTCGATGGAAAAGGTCATGCCCTCCCGGATCTGATCGGTATTGGACTGGCTGACGTCTCCCGCTTCATGCTCCTTCATGCCGATGGAATGGCCGAGGCGGTGCGTGAAATATTCGCCGTAGCCGGCGTTGGAAATAACGTCCCTTGCGGCTTTGTCGAGGTCGCAGAAACGCACGCCGGGGCGGATGAGCTTTTCGGCGGTTTCGTTTGCGGTGCGGACAAGATCGTGGATGGCGGCATAGTCCGGATCGGCGGTACGGCAGAAAAAGGTGCGGGTCATGTCGGAGCAGTAGCCGTCCTTTTCGCAGCCCATGTCGATCACGATGCCGTCGCCGGGCTGCAAAACAGTGCCGTCCGGCTCGTGATGGGGATCGGCGCCGTTTGCACCGAAGGAAACGATCGTGGAAAAGCTTTCGCAGCAGCCGGCTTCTTTATAGAGGGAACGGACATAGTCCGCGCATTCCGTTTCCGTCATCCCGGCTTTGATGTATGCGGAAACCTTTTCCATGCAGGCGTCGTTTAAAAGAGAGGCTTCGCGCATTTTTTGGCGCTCGTAGGCATCCTTGACGGCGCGCACGCTGTCGATGCAGTCGGAGGAATTCACATAGCGGACGCCCGGATTGTGCTCCATCAGGGAGAGCAGGAAGCGGGCGGGCCAGTTTTTGTCGATCCCCATATCGGAATTTTTGTCCACGAGCCCTGCGATAATAGAAACGCCGTCGTCGGTATCGGTAAACCATGTGCAGGGGATTTCCGTTTCGGGAACCACAAACAGGGTGTTCAGGAAAAAGCGGTGTTTGCCGTCGGTGCGCAGATAGAGGGCGTAAAGCCGCTCGAAAGGTTCCACCCACACGCCGGTCAGATAGCGGATGCTTAAGGGGTCGCAGACGATCATCTGCGTGAGCCCTTTTTCGGAAAGGCGGCGGCAGACGCGCGCAAGCCGCCGGGTATACATATCGTCCATTTTGAAAGTCTCCTTTATCAAAAAAATTTGATTGTTTTATTATACCATCCGGCGGGAAAGCTTTCCAGCGCTTTCCGGGACATAAAGCAGGTATAAAACTGTTTCGGGAGGGAATACTGGAAAGGACTGATAACTGTTTTGCGGTTATTTTGTCTGAAAGGAGGCTGCATGATGAGCAGGACACTGGATTATATCGCGCTGATCGTCGTGGTTATCGGGGCGGTAAACTGGGGCCTTATAGGGCTGTTCCGGCTGGATCTGGTAAGGCTGATCTTCGGGGATATGAGCTGGATCAGCAGGATCATTTATGTGCTGGTCGGCATCTGCGGCATTTATCTGCTGACGTTTCTGGGCAGGATCGGCGGAGAGGAATAAGCCAATGAAGGGCTTTTGACGAATGCAGGGATTCGGCGGAGGCCTTGCAGGACTTATGGAAGGGATGCGTTTTTTCCGGGGGAAGACAAGACCGGGAAAGGCGCATCTTTTTTATTCGACAGGAAAGTTCCTTTCCTGTCGAATAAAAAAAACGATTATGCGCACTCGCGCGAAGGGAGTCTATTGCCTGACGGCAAACGCGCTCGGCGCGGGTGTGCGCCAAGGCGCACACTTTTTTGGAAATTTGTATCTGAATTGTATTTTTGGGAGTTGAAAGTCGGGGGCAGGAATAGTAGAATAAAAATAAAAAACGTGATAGGTCAGCCGGATCGGGAGAGGCCGGCGGCGAGGAGGAACGTTGTGGGAAAGACAAAAGAACATTTGCAGACAATGAGCGTCGAGATGAAGGAGCAGGGCAAACGGCTCGGGCTGGCAGTCTGCGGGGCGGCGATCTATTCTGCGGGGGTGAACCTGTTTGTTGTGCCGGCGGGGCTTTACAGCGGAGGCGTCATGGGATTTGCGCAGATCATCCGTACCCTGCTTGTATCGTATCTGCATATCCCGGTACAGTTTGACATTGCCGGACTGATCTATTACGCGGTGAATATTCCGGTGCTGCTTCTGAGCATGAAGGACATCGGAAAGCGCTTTTTTGCAAAGACGGTCTGCTGTCTGACGGCGGTAACGCTGTTTTTGTCGCTGATCCCGATCCCGACGGAGCCGCTTTTGCCGGACGATGTGCTTGGAAGCACGGTGATCGGCGCGCTGATGTGCGGGTTTGGCATGGGGACCGCTCTGCGCATGGGAGGCTCCTTGGGCGGCACGGACATTATCGCGCTGCTGCTTTTAAAATGGAAAAAGAATTTAAGCGTCGGCAAGGTAAACCTGATCGCAAACGGCATCCTGTACGGTATCTGCCTGTTCCTCTTTGACGTGGGGACGGTGATCTATTCCCTGATCTATGCGGCGGTAAGCGCGTTTGCGGTGGATCATGAGCATTCCCAGAATATCAATGTGGAGGTCAGGATCATTACGAAGAAGGACGACACCGAGCTGGAAAACGAGATTTTCCGGACGCTCAACAGAGGGATCACGAGGCTGGAGAGCACGGGCGCGTATACGAACGAGAAGTCGAATATGCTTTACATACTGATTTCCAAGTACGAGCTGCCGCGGCTGAAAGAGATCGTAAACAAGTACGATCCGCAGGCGTTCATCGTCCTGAACGAGGGCGTGACGGTCGTTGGCCATTATCTGAAAAAATTATCATAAGGTTTCAGCACATAAAAAATCCGGGCGGCTGCGATGGGCAGTTACCCGGATTTTTTGCGGAGAAAAATAAGTTTACTGTTCCTGGGAAGAACTCTTATCCTCCGTTTTTGGCTCGCACGTTAAGTGCATATCAAGTTTTTTGAACATCCCCTCGTCCACAGAGGAAAGAAGGACGGAGGAGTGCACCTCGCAGCCTTTTAAAAGCGGGATGGCAGCCAGCGCACGGGCTGCGTTTTCGTCGGTGGCTGCGCTGATGGAAAGCGCGATCAGGATCTCGTCCGTATGCAGACGGGGATTCTGGCTTCCGAGGTAGTCGGTTTTTAACGACTGGATCGGCCGGATGGCTTCCGGGGACACCAGATGCAGCTCATGGTCGATCCCTGCCAGTATTTTTAAGGAATTGAGCAGGCAGGCGGAGGAAGCGCCCAGCAGGGAGGTCGTCTTTCCGGTCACAAGAGTACCGTCCGGCAGCTCGATGGCAGCGGCGGGCGCTCCGGTTGCAGCCTCGCGCTCCATTGCGGCGGCGATGACGCGGCGGTCTGCGACGGTAATGCCCGCCTGCTTCATCAAAAGCTCAAGCTTGTACAGGACAGACGGCGTGGAATTGCCGCGCTTTAGATCGCAGAGGCAGTTATAGTAGCGGCGGATGATCTCCTGACAGGATGCCTCGCGGCATACTTCGTCGTTGATGATGCAGTTGCCCGCCATGTTCACGCCCATGTCGGTGGGGGATTTGTAGGGGCATTCCCCGAGGATTTCCTCAAAAATCGCGCTCAGGACGGGGAAGATCTCCACGTCGCGGTTGTAGTTGACGGTCGTGACGCCGTAGGCTTCCAGATGGAACGGGTCGATCATGTTGACGTCGTTTAAGTCTGCGGTCGCCGCTTCATACGCCAGATTGACGGGATGCTTTAAGGGCAGGTTCCAGATCGGGAACGTCTCAAATTTGGCATAGCCTGCGTTGACGCCGCGCAGATGCTCGTGGTAGAGCTGGGAAAGGCAGGTCGCCATTTTGCCGCTTCCGGGGCCGGGCGCGGTAACGACCACAAGCGGGCGGCTTGTTTCGATATAATCATTTCTGCCGTAGCCCTCGGGGCTGACGATCTTTTCCACATTTGCGGGATAGCCTTCGATGATGTAGTGGACGTAACAGCGGATGCCGAGGGTTTCCAGCTTTTTGCGGAACAGGTCGGCAGCAGGCTGTCCGGCGTACTGGGTAATGACGACGCTGCCTACATACAGACCGATCTTGCGGAAGGATTCCGTCAGGCGGAGCACTTCCAGGTCATAGGTCAGCCCGAGGTCGCGGCGGGTTTTGTTGGTTTCCAGCGCGCCTGCGGAAATGGCGATGACGATTTCTGCCTGATCCTTGAGCTGGAGCAGCATTTTGAGCTTGCTGTCAGGCTCGAAGCCGGGCAGGACTCTGGAAGCGTGATAGTCGTCGAAAAGCTTGCCTCCGAATTCCAGATAGAGCTTGTTGCCGAACATGGAAATCCGCTGGCGGATATGTTCGGACTGCATCTGCAGATACTTCTGATTATCAAATCCAATATTCATATGAAAACTCCCTGATTCGCCCATTTTCTGAAAAATGGCTTTTTGCTCGTGTTTTTTGCGGGGGTCAGGGTCAAAAATCCTTTTGGGAAAGCCTGCGCCGTCTTTTGACCCTCAGCCCTGAGTTTGGTACATACTGATATAGATTATATAACGGCAGGCGGGAAAAAATCCAGAGCTTCTGAAAAACTTTTTTAGAAATCCGTTGTCGGGACAACGAGAGCGGGTACTCTCAGTGTACAGTATTTTCACACTTTATCTATTGATTTCTTCTATTATAGTGTCTATAATTATGGTACTGCCGCAGCTGTAAAGCGCAGAAAATTTGGGCGGCAGAAAGAGAGACGCAAAAGAAAGGTTAGCAAATGGATAATAATATCAACCCTTATAATAACGGGGGTTCCAATGGAAACGGCAGCGGAAACGGAGGGCAGCAGGGCCCCGGCGGTCCGGGACAGAACAATCCGAGGCGCACGAGCCTGATCCTGCTGGCTGTGGCGGCGGTTGTGACGCTCGTTTCCATGAGCCTGTTTATGAAGATGATCAACAACGCCACGAATCAGGAAATCCCTTTCGGAAAATTTCAGGAGATGGTGGAAGGCGGCGAGGTAGAGGAAGTCACATGGGACGATGAGACGATCTATATCCAGCCGAAGTCGGAGCAGCCGGACACGCTGTTTAACGCAGCGCCGCAGGTGAGCTATTATACCGGCAAGGCGCAGTCCGACGATGTGCTTTCCGCATATCTGGAAGAAAATCAGGTGGAAAGCTACGGCAAGATCGTGCCGGACGGCTCCGGGCTGATCCTGACGATGATTCTGACCTATGTGCTGCCGATCGTGGTCATGTGGGTGCTGTTAAGCTTCCTGTTCCGGAGAATGGGCGGCAGCGGCGGCCCGATGGGCGTAGGCAAGAGCAATGCCAAGGTATATGTGCAGAAAGAAACGGGCATCACATTTAAGGATGTGGCGGGCGAGGACGAGGCGAAGGAATCGCTGCAGGAGGTCGTGGATTTCCTGCACAATCCCCAGCGCTATGTGCAGATCGGGGCGAAGCTTCCCAAGGGCGCCCTTTTGGTGGGACCTCCCGGAACGGGTAAGACTCTGCTGGCAAAAGCGGTGGCGGGCGAAGCAAAGGTGCCGTTTTTCTCCCTGACGGGTTCGGATTTCATCGAGCTGTATGTGGGCGTGGGCGCGTCCCGTGTGCGCGACCTGTTCAAAGAGGCGACGAAAAATGCGCCGTGCATTATTTTTATCGACGAGATCGACGCCATCGGCAGAAGCCGTGATTCCAAATACGGCGGCGGAAACGAGGAGCGGGAGCAGACGCTGAACCAGCTGCTTTCCGAGATGGACGGCTTTGATACGTCGAAGGGGATTCTGGTGCTGGGCGCGACCAACAGACCGGAGATTCTGGATAAGGCGCTTTTGCGCCCCGGACGTTTTGACCGGCGGATCATCGTGGATAAGCCGGATTTAAAGGGGCGTGTGGAGATTTTAAAGGTACATGCCAAAGATGTGAAGATGGACGAGACGGTGGACTTTGATGCGATCGCGCTGGCGACCAGCGGAGCGGTCGGCTCCGATCTTGCGAACATGATCAATGAGGCTGCCATCAACGCGGTCAAGCAGGGGCGCGAATATGTGTGCCAGAAGGATCTGTTTGAAGCGGTGGAGCAAGTGCTTGTGGGCAAGGAGAAAAAAGACCGCATCATGAGCGCGCAGGAGCGCCGGATCGTTTCCTACCACGAGGTCGGCCATGCGCTGATCGCCGCGTTGCAGAAAAATTCCGAGCCGGTGCAGAAAATCACGATCGTCCCCCGCACGATGGGTGCGCTGGGCTATGTGATGCACGTGCCGGAGGAAGAGAAGTTTCTGAATACCGAGGCGGAGATCCACGATATGCTTGTAGGCTATCTGGGCGGCCGCGCGGCGGAGGAGATCGTATTTGATACCGTGACGACGGGCGCGGCAAACGACATCGAGCAGGCGACAGGTCTGGCGCGGTCGATGGTGACCCGGTTTGGCATGAGCAAGAAGTTTGGGCTGATCGGTTTGGAATCCGTTGAAAGCCAGTATCTGGACGGCAGATCGGTCATGAACTGCTCCGATATTACGGCTTCCGAGATCGATCAGGAAGTGATGCGCATTCTGAAGGAATGCTATCAGGAGGCGCTGGAGCTGCTTTCTGCAAACCGCGAGGTCATGGATAAGCTGGCGGCGCATCTGATCGAAAAGGAGACGATCACCGGCAAGGAATTTATGCGGATTTACCGGGAGATCAAGGGGCTTCCTCAGGAAGAGGAGACAAAAGAAGGAGAGACTGCGGCAAAAGGCGCAGACGCCAAAACGATGGAAGCATCTGCCGGGAACGGCGCGGCACAGGAAGCAGCGCAGGACAACGGGGCAGGAGACAGCTCTGCCGCAGGACAGCCTGACGGCGCAGCAAAGCAGGAGCCTCCGGTTTTGAAGCCCTGGGAAGAGTTTTCGAGGCAGCAGGCGCAGCGGGAGGACAGCTTTTTTGGCGGGGACGATGAGCCGACTGTGATCAGCAACAGCCGCAGCGCAGAGGAACGTCCGGAGACTTTAGAAAATACAGAGGAGCCGGACAAGGCGCAGGAGGATGAAAACAGCAGACCGTGGACGCCCCCGACGCCGGGGCCGGAAGCTCAGGGAACGGCAGGAAGGTTCTCCGGAGCGATCTGGCAGGATAAAGATAAAAAAGACTGATCGGAAGATCGGGCAGTCAGATGCCGGTCCGCACAGGGCGCAACGCGCCGCGGGCCGGTGTTTTTTATACGCATTCACACCCTTTATTCGCATGGGAAAGGAACACTATGTTTTGCATTGAAGAGGAATTAAAGAAGCTGCCCGAAAAGCCGGGCGTATACATCATGCACGACGCGCAGGACAGCATCATTTATGTGGGGAAGGCGGTGCGCCTGCGCAGCCGGGTGCGTTCGTATTTCCGGGAAAAAATAAACCGTGGCCCCCAGATCGAAAAGATGGTAACGCAGATCGCCCGGTTTGAATATATCGTGACCGATTCGGAGCTGGAAGCGCTCGTTCTGGAAAACAATCTGATCAAGGAGCACAACCCGAAGTACAACACGCTGCTAAAGGACGACAAAACCTATCCCTACATTAAGGTAACGGTGGGGGAGGAATATCCGAGGGTGCTTTTTTCGCGGCTGATGAAAAAGGATAAATCCCGCTATTTCGGGCCGTTTACGTCGGCGGCAGCGGTCAAGGATACGATCGAGCTGTTAAACAAGCTGTTTAAGCTGCGCACCTGCAATCGGGTGCTGCCCCGCGACTGCGGGCTGGAACGCCCCTGCCTGAATTATCACATCGGGCAGTGCACCGCCCCCTGCCAGAATTATGTGAGCAGGGAGGAGTACCGGAAAAATGTGGACAAGGCGCTGGAATTTTTGAATGGGAACTATTCGATGATCCTGGACGATTTGCAGCGCAAAATGGAGGCTGCGGCGGAGGCGCTGGAATTTGAAGAGGCGGCGAAATGGCGGGATCTGTTCAACAGCGTAAAGCAGGTTTCCCAGAAACAGAAGATCACAGACAGCGACGGCGAGGACAAGGACGTGATCGCGCTGGATAAAGACGGCGGCGACGCGGTCGTGCAGGTGTTTTTTGTGCGGGGCGGAAAGCTCATCGGCAGGGAGCATTTTTATATGACCCATGTGGAGGATTCGGACAAGGCGCAGATCCTTCTGGATTTTGTAAAACAGTTTTATGCGGGGACGCCCTTTGTGCCCCGGGAGCTGATGCTGCAAAAGGAGATCGAGGACATCCCGGTTTTGGAGGAATGGCTGACGAAGCGGCGCGGGGCAAGGGTTTATATCCGCGTGCCCAAAAAGGGACAGAAGGAAAAGCTTGTGGAGCTGGCGGAAAAAAACGCCCGCATGGTGCTGGAAAAGGACAGGGAGCGGATCGCGAGGGAGGAGGCGCGCACGGTCGGGGCGGTGCGCCAGATCGCGCAGCTGCTTGACCTGCCGGTGCTCGAGCGGATGGAGGCGTTTGATATTTCCAATATCAGCGGCTTTGAAAACGTGGGCTCGATGGTCGTCTATGAAAAGGGAAAACCCAAGCGCAGCGATTACCGCAAATTCCGCATCAAAACCGTGGCGGGGCCGGACGATTACGCCTGCATGCGGGAGGTGCTGACGAGGCGTTTCCTGCACGGGCTGAATGAATCAAAAGAATTGGAGGAAAAGCAGCTTTCCGAAAGCTACGGGAAATTCGCGCGGTTTCCGGATCTTTTGCTCATGGACGGCGGCAGGGGGCAGGTCAATATCGCGCAGCAGGTGCTGGACGAGCTGCATCTGAATATTCCGGTATGCGGCATGGTAAAGGACGACAACCACCGCACGAGGGGGCTGTATTTTCACAATGTGGAGCTGCCCATCGACCGAAGCAGCGAGGCGTTTAAGCTGATCACGCGGGTGCAGGACGAGGCGCACCGGTTCGCCATCGAATATCACCGGTCGCTGCGCAGCAAGGATCAGGTAAAGAGCGTTCTGGACGGCATTCCGGGCGTGGGGCCGGCGCGCAGGAAGGCGCTGATGAAAAGCTTTCCGTCCATTTACGAGATCCGGGAGGCGACGGCGGAGCAGATCAGCCTGCAGGCGGACATCCCGATGCACGTGGCGGAAGAAATTTATGAATTTTTCCACAAACGGGAAGAGTGACATTGCCGTGGGCATGGAACTGTGGTAAGATAAAGAGAAGTATTGCGTGCTTATAGAGAAGGAGAAGGGTTATGGCAAGCATCAGTTTAACGAAGATCATCGAAAAGATGAAGCTTGAAAATCTGACGCCGGAAATCGACGTCAGGGGCATCCGGATCACTCAGCCGGACATCAACCGCCCCGCGCTGCAGATGACGGGATACTTTGAGCACTTTGAGGCGACCCGCCTGCAGATCATCGGATTCGTGGAATACTCCTATATCGGGGGGCTCAATGCCGAGGAGGAACGCGATGTTTTGGAGAAGCTTCTGGACTATCCGATCCCGTGCATCATTTTCTGCCGGGAATTAAAGCCGGACGACCTGTTCCGCAAGATCGCGATCGAAAAGGGCGTGCCGCTTCTGATGACGAAGCATGCGACGAGCGCGTTTACCGCAGAGCTGATCCGTTGGCTCAACGTCAAGCTGGCTCCCTGCATTTCGGTGCACGGCGTGCTGGTGGACGTATACGGCGAAGGCGTGCTGATCACAGGCGAAAGCGGCATCGGCAAATCGGAGGCGGCGCTGGAACTGATCAAGAGAGGACACCGTCTCGTAACGGACGACGTGGTGGAGATCCGCAAGGTCAGCGAGGATACGCTGGTCGGCACGGCTCCCGATATTACGAAGCACTTTATCGAGCTGCGCGGCATCGGCATCGTGGATGTGAAGGCGCTGTTCGGCGCGTCCAGCGTGCGCGAGACACAGAACATTGATCTGGTCATCAAGCTGGAAGAGTGGGACAAGGATAAGGAGTACGACCGCCTCGGTCTGGAGGAGGAGTACACCGAATATCTGGGCAACAAGGTCGTCTGCCACAGCATCCCGATCCGTCCCGGACGGAATCTGGCGATCATCTGCGAGACGGCGGCGGTCAACCACAGACAGAAGAAGATGGGCTACAACGCGGCGCAGGAGCTGTATATGAGAGTGCAGAATTCTTTGGCGCGCAAGCGAGACGAAGAGGACGAATAAACGGAGGAAACAGACAATGGGCAAATATTGTTTCGGCGTAGACGTGGGCGGAACCACGGTAAAGCTTGGATTATTTAATACGGACGGCGATCTGCTGGAAAAATGGGAGATCCCCACAGTGACGGACAACCACGGGGCAAAGATCCTGCCCGACGTGGCAAACAGCATTTTAAAAAAGATGGATGAGCGCGAGATGGAGCGCGACGACGTGGAGGGCGTCGGCATCGGCGCGCCCGGCCCGATCGACTCCGAAGGAACCGTATACGGCGCAGTCAATCTGGGCTGGGGCACGTTCAGCATCAAAAAGGAGCTGCAGTCCCTTCTGAACATGCCGGTGGAGGCAGGAAACGACGCAAACGTGGCGGCTCTGGGCGAGATGTGGCAGGGCGGCGCGAAAGGCTATAAGAACGTGATCCTTGCGACGCTGGGAACCGGCGTGGGCGGCGGAATCATCGTAAACGGAAGGATCCTTTCCGGCGCGACCGGCTCCGGCGGCGAGATCGGGCATATGCACGTCAACGACGATGAGACGATCCCCTGCAACTGCGGCAACTGCGGCTGTCTCGAGCAGTATGTTTCCGCGACGGGCATCGTGCGTCTGGCAAAGGAGAAGCTGGCGGACGAAAGCCGGACAAGCAGCCTGCGCGCTACGGAAGTGAGCGCAAAGGATGTGTGGGATGCGGTAAAGGCGGGCGACGGGCTTGCAACGGAGGTTGCGGAGGACTTCGGCTGGTATCTGGGAAAAGGGCTTGCGCAGATGGCGAGCGTTTCCAATCCCGAGATCTTCGTGATCGGCGGCGGCGTTTCCAAGGCGGGGACGGTGCTTTTGGACTACATCCAGAAATATTACCGCAAATATGCGTTCCAGGGCTGCCGGGGCGCGCTGTTTACGCTGGCAAAGCTGGGCAACGACGCGGGCATTTACGGCGCGGCGAAGATGGTTTTGAGCGAGTAAGGAAAAGACTTTTGATGTGCCGCCGGACGGCACGGGAAGCATAATCCTGCCTCTTTCTGCATAGGATAGAGGCAGGATTGTGGTTTGACCTCAGCATAGAAGGGTTGGAAAGAGGATTGAAGGAAAAACTGGAAACCATTCTGCCGAAGGAGCGGATTTTAACAGAGGAACCGATGAGCAGGCACACTACCTTCCGGGTGGGCGGGCCTGCCGAATATTTTCTGACGGTAAATACGGCGGAAGAATTAAGAAGCGTGATGGCGTGCCTTCGGGAAGAGGGGATGCCGTATTTCCTTTTGGGAAACGGAAGCAACCTGCTCGTCGGCGACCGGGGATACCGCGGCGCGGTCGTGCGTCTCGGCGGCATTTTTGAGACGGTGGAGGCAGAGGAAGGGACGATCCGGGCGGGCGCGGGCGCAAGCCTTGCGCTGACGGCGCGGCGCGCGATGGAAAACGGCCTTTGCGGCATGGAGTTTGCCTCCGGGATTCCCGGGACGCTGGGCGGCGCGGTAAGGATGAATGCCGGGGCGTACGGCGGCGAGATGTCGATGCTTGTAAGAAGCGTCGATATTATGGATGAACAGGGCAATGTCCGCACGCTTGACCATAAAGAGATGGCGTTTGGCTACCGCACGAGCGTGATCAAAAGCAGCCCGTGGACGGTGCTTGGCGCAAGCCTTGTCCTTGAAAAGGGGGACAGGGAAGAGATCGCAGCGCAGATGCAGAGGCTGGCGCAGCAGCGCCGGGAGAAGCAGCCGCTGGAATTTCCGAGCGCGGGGAGCACGTTTAAGCGCCCGGAGGGCAATTTTGCGGGCAAGCTGATCATGGATGCAGGGCTTCGCGGATATTCCCGGGGCGGCGCGCAGGTAGCGCAGAAGCACTGCGGCTTTATCGTCAATAAAGGAAATGCGACCGCTGCCGATATTGTGGGGCTGATCCGCGAGGTGTCGGAAAAGGTACAGGAGAAATTCGGAGTCACTCTCGAACCGGAAGTGATTTTTCTGGGAGATTTTTAACGATGAGATTTGTGATGGTGACGGGGATGAGCGGCGGAGGCAAGAGCACCGCAATGCGGCTTCTGGAAGATATGGGCTATTATTGTGTGGACAATCTTCCGGTTTTGCTGATCGACAAGTTTTTGGAGCTGCTTGCCACGTCGAATACGGAAATTACGAAGGCAGCGCTGGGCGTCGATGTGCGGACGGATCAGTCTTTTGCGGAGACGGAACGGGTGCTGAGAAGCTTAAGACAAAACGGTATGGTGTTCGAGGTGCTTTTTATGGACGCATCGGACGCCGTTTTGGTAAAGCGCTATAAAGAGAGCCGCCGGATGCACCCGCTTTGCACAGAGGGGCGTCCGAGGATCGAGGACGGAATCGCAAGGGAACGGGAGATTTTAAAAAAGGTCAAAAAGGACGCGGATTATGTGATCGACACGTCGAAGCTTCTGACGAGGGAGCTAAAGGAGGAGCTGGACCGGATCTTTGTGCGGAATGAGGAATATAACAGCCTGATGGTGAATATCCTTTCCTTCGGGTTTAAGCACGGGATCCCGGCGGACGCCGACCTCGTTTTTGACGTGCGCTTTCTCCCGAATCCTTTCTATATAGATGAGCTGAAATATCTTACGGGAAACGACCGGGGAGTTCAGGATTATGTGATGGGTTTTCCGGAGGCGGGGACGTTTCTGGACAAGCTTCTGGATCTTCTGCAGTTTCTGATCCCGAATTATGTCAAGGAGGGAAAGTACCAGCTGGTTGTCGCGATCGGCTGTACGGGCGGCAGACACAGAAGCGTGACGCTTGCAAACGAGCTTTACAGGAGGCTGAAAAACCGCGAGGCGACATACGGGGTTTCTTTGAGCCACAGGGATATTTAGGATGTCATTTTCATCAGGAGTAAAAGAAGAGCTGTGCCGCCATATCAGTCCGGCGCGGCACTGCCAGCTTGCCGAGCTGGCGGCGGTCCTGCATTTCTGCGGGAGCATCGGAAGCGGAAAGGACGGGGTTTTTCTGCAAATTCATGCGGAAAATGCATTGGTTGTCAGAAAAAGCTTTACATTGCTGCAGAAAACATTTAATATAAGTACGGAAACGCAGGTGCATCAGGAAGACCAGCAGACCGGATATTTTTTAAGGATAGACGATCAGGCGCTGGCAAAGAAGATTCTTCAGGGAATCCGCTTTCTGGATGTGACCGGGCACATGGTTGATGAAGACGCCGTAAGCGACGGGCTTCGGGGACCGGTGAGCCGGATGCTCGTGCGGAATGCGTGCTGTCAGCGCGCGTTTTTGCGGGGGGCGTTTCTTGCGGCGGGCTCCATGAGCGATCCCGTGAAGGGATACCATCTGGAAATCGTGTGCGGCAGGCAGTCGCTGGCGGATCAGGTGCAGGAGATTTTGAGGGAGTTTGAGATCGACGCCCGCATCGTACAGCGCAAAAAATATTTTGTGGTGTATGTGAAAGAGGGATCGGGGATTTCCGATTTCCTGAATGTGACGGAGGCGCATCTGGCGCTGATGGAATTTGAGAACTCGAGAGTGGTACGCGAGGTGCGCAACAGCGTAAACCGGCGCGTCAACTGCGAAACAGCCAATATTACCAAGACGGTAAACGCGGCTGCAAGACAGCTCGAGGACATCCTGTTTTTACAGGAAAAATACGGATTTGAAAAGTTGCCGGTGAGCTTACGCCAGATGGCAGAGGTGCGTCTGGAGCATCCGGAGGCTCCGCTTAAGGAGCTGGGGGTGTATCTTGACCCTCCGGTCGGAAAATCCGGCGTAAACCATCGTTTACGGAAGCTATGTGAATTGGCGGATGCCATGAGGTCTTAATGGAGAGGAGTTTATTATGAAACAGAAGGATGTGGTTGTTAAGCTGGAACAGGGGCTTGAGGCACGCCCGGCAGCGATGCTGGTGCAGGTTGCGAGCAAGCACAGCAGCAATGTTTATCTGGAGTCGGAAGGCCGCAAGGTAAACGCGAAGAGCATTATGGGCATGATGAGCCTTGCGCTTGCGCCCGGAGAAAGCGTGACGGTGATCGCGGACGGTACGGATGAGGACGAAGCGCTTGTCAATATGGAAAATTATCTTGCAGGTGCGGGCGCGTAAACAAAAGCGGTGCGGCAGCGTGCAGAGAGCATAACGGATACAATGGGGGACGGCTGATCGGGCGTCTCCCTGTTTTTTTATTCGATAGGAAAGTTCCTTTCCTATCGAATAAAAAAAACGCTTATGCGCACTCGCACGAAGGGACAATATTGCCTGACGGCAAACGCGCTCGGCGCGGGTGTGCGCCAAGGCACACACTTTTTATAAGGAGGAAACGGCAGTGGAAAATATGAAAAAGCTGCTTTTTATTTATAATCCGAAGGCGGGAAAGGGACAGATCAAAACATGGCTTTTGGATATTATCGACATTTTTACAAAAGCAGGCTATACGGTGACGGCAAGGCCGACCCAGTATGCGGGGGAGGCGGTTGAGCTGGCGGCAAACCGGACGGCGAAATATGACCTAGTGGTATGCAGCGGCGGCGACGGGACGCTGGACGAGGTCGTGACGGGCATCATGAAAAGCGTGCGCAGAAGGCCGATCGGATACATCCCGGCGGGCAGCACGAATGATTTTGCGCGGAGCCTGCACATCCCCCGCAACATGAAAAAGGCGGCGGAGGTGGCGGTGCACGGCAGACCCTTTGCCTGCGACGTGGGATCCTTTAATGAAAATACTTTCGTATACATAGCGGCGTTCGGGCTTTTTACGGATGTGTCTTACGAGACGAGCCAGGAGATTAAAAATGTCCTCGGACATATGGCGTATATTCTGGAGGGCGTAAAAAAGCTTGCCAACGTCAAATCCTACCATATGAAGATCACGACCGACGACCGGGTGATCGAGGATGAATTTCTGTACGGGATGATCACCAACTCCATGTCTGTCGGGGGCTTTAAGGGCATCACCGGAAAATTTGTGGATTTAAGCGACGGGATCTTTGAGGTGATGCTCGTAAAAAGGCCGCGCAGCCTGGAGGATCTGAACCGGACGCTGGTGGCGCTGACCCAGCGGGATATTGACGCGTCCTGCATGTACTGCTTTAAGACTACCTGCCTGAAGGTAGAATCCGAGGAGGAGATCGCGTGGACGCTGGACGGGGAGTACGGCGGACGGCATACGGAGGTCGTGGTGGAAAACCAGCGGGAGGCGCTGCACATCATGGTACCGTAAGGGGGCGTAAAAACCGGACGCGCGTAAAAGGGAGGGGCTTTGCCCCCGGCTCCGTGCCCGCTCAATGGGAATTTGAATCAAAAAACAGGGCTTGTTCCGATACGTCCGCAGATTGAAAAAACTCGCTGCGCTCAGACAGTTTTCAATCTGCGGACCGGAACAGGCCCTGTTTTTTGCAAATTCCCCTTCGCGGGCAAAGTCGCCGGGGACAAAGCCCCTCCCCTTTCGCGCGCTGGTTTTTGGCGGGCGGGAGGCAGGGAGCGTCGGGCGGGGGAGAGCGTTTGACGGAAGGAGAGCGGGTTATTCCGGGCGGTTTTTCTTTAGAGAGAGGATGAGGTCTGTAATAATATTTAGTTCGTGGTCGGGACAGTCAGAAAGAAGGGCAAGCTTTTTGCCTATAAAATGTCTAACCTCTCATCCTGCCGGGCATACTAAGCCAAAACGCGTCCGGACGAAAGCGCGGGCGCATTAAAAGCGAGGCAGGAGCATGAGAACAGAATCCATCTGGGAGCAGCAGGCAAATGAGGCGGCAAGACCCGGTTTTTCAGGCAGAAAAAAGATACAGACAGCGGTAGTGGGCGGAGGAATGGCAGGGATCCTTACCGCCCTTTACTTAAAGGAGGCGGGACAGGATGTGATGGTGCTGGAAGCGGCGCGCATCGGGAGCGGTCAGACGGGACGCACGACGGCGAAGGTAACGGCGCAGCACGGCGCGTGCTGCGGCAGGCTGATCCGGGAGCTGGGTGAGGAAAAGGCGGGGCTGTATGCCGCGGCGAACCGCCGTGCAGTGGAAGAATACCGCCGTCTGGTCAGGGAAAAAAAGATCGACTGCGGCTGGCAGGAATGCGCCGCGTTTTGTTATTCCACAGAGGATCGGGAGCGGATGCAGGCAGAGGCGCAGGCGGAGCGAAAGCTTGGCTTTGCGGCAGAGTTTGTGACGGAGACGGAGCTTCCCTTTCCGGTCGCAGGGGCGGTGCGGATGGACGGACAGGCGTGTTTTTCCCCGCTGCGTTTTTTGTACGCTATAGCGCGCGGTCTGGAAATCTATGAAAATACGCCCGTGAAAAAAGTGGAACGGCTGGAAAACGGAAATACGCTCCTGCATACGCCGGAGGGATGCGTGGAAGCAGAGAAGGTGGTTTTTGCAACTCATTATCCGATGCTGAAGCTTCCGGGAATCTATTTTGCGAGGCTTTTTCAGGAACGCAGCTATGTAACTGCTTTGCGGGGAGCCGGGACGGTTGAAAATATGTATATCGGGACGGATGAAAACAGCTGGTCGGTGCGGAGCGTGAAAGGGAAAATGGGGGAAGAGGATCTGATCCTTTTGGGCGGAGCCGGTCATAGGACGGGAGGAAATCAGGGCGGAAGGTACGAGGTTTTGCGGGAGGCGGCAGGCAGGTTTTGGAAAGGCAGCATGGAGACGGCACACTGGTCGGCGCAGGACTGCATGACCCTCGACCATGTGCCTTATATCGGAAGGCTGTCTTTGTCACAGCCGGGCTGGTATACAGCGACCGGATTTGGCAAATGGGGGATGAGTCATTCGATGGTGGCGGCGCTTTTGCTGACGGATCTGATCACGGACAGAAAAAATCTTTGGGAAGAGGTGTATACGCCGCTGCGGTTTGGCGCTGCATCGGCGGGAGCTTTGTATCAAAATGCAGGCTGTTCGCTAAAGGGGCTGGCAGGAAAGCAAAGGCAGGGGAAGCAAAAGCGGGCGGAGGATCTTTTGCCGCAGGAAGGGGCGCTGGTCAAAAATAAGAACGGAAAAGCCGGCGCTTACCGGGATGAGGAGGGAAGGCTGCATCTGGTACGGGCAAGATGTCCGCATCTGGGGTGTGAGCTGACCTGGAATCCGGATGAAAAAAGCTGGGATTGTCCCTGTCACGGCTCCCGTTTTGGATATGACGGAAGCGTGCTGGACGGTCCGGCTGCAAAACCGATCGGCATCCGTCAGGAAGCGGGGGAATAGGGCGCTGTTAGCAGAAAAAGGGAGAAATGATAAAATTTTATTATTCTGATATTTCTTTTTCAGAAAAGATAAGGTATAATAGTGGCGGTTAGATAAAAATCTTATTTCGTATGGAGGTAATTAAGATGTTAGTATCTGCTACAGAAATGCTGAACAAAGCAAAAGCTGGCCATTATGCAGTAGGCCAGTTCAACATCAACAACCTGGAATGGACAAAGGCGATCCTTCAGACCGCTCAGGAGTTAAACTCCCCCGTTATTCTGGGCGTATCCGAGGGCGCTGGTAAGTACATGACCGGCTACAAGACCGTTGTAGGCATGGTAAACGGCATGATGGAAGAAATGAACATCACCGTTCCCGTTGCTCTGCATCTGGATCACGGCTCTTATGACCACTGCTACAAGTGTCTGGAAGCAGGCTTCTCTTCCATCATGTTCGACGGTTCTCACTACCCGATCGAAGAGAACGTAGCTAAGACAACCGAGCTGGTTAAGGCTGCTCACGAGAAGGGCGTTTCCATCGAGGCTGAGGTTGGTTCCATCGGCGGCGAGGAAGACGGCGTAGTTGGTATGGGCGAGTGCGCAGATCCCAACGAGTGCAAGAAGATCGCTGATCTGGGCGTTGACTTCCTGGCAGCAGGCATCGGCAACATCCACGGCAAATATCCTGCAAACTGGCAGGGTCTGTCCTTCGAGACTCTGGATGCGATCCAGCAGCTGACAGGCGACCTTCCGCTGGTTCTGCACGGCGGCACAGGCATCCCGGCTGACATGATCAAGAAGGCAATCTCTCTGGGCGTTGCAAAGATCAACGTAAATACAGAGTGCCAGCTTTCCTTCGCAGCAGCTACAAGAGAGTACATCGAGGCTGGCAAGGATCAGCAGGGCAAGGGTTACGACCCTCGTAAGCTGCTGGCTCCCGGCTTTGAAGCGATCAAGGCTACCGTTAAGGAGAAAATGGAGCTGTTTGGTTCCGTAAACAAGGCTTGAGCAATATAAAACAGGCATACGAAAGGCAGTCGGAGAAATCCGGCTGCCTTGTTATTTAATAGGAAAGTTCATTTTCACGATAGGGCGAATCGCAGCGGCATTTTTTCCGGTACTGCGAGGGCGTCATGGAAAAGCGTTTTTGAAAGCACTGAGTAAAATAATTGTAGGAACTAAAACCGAGCGCTTCGGAAATCTGGCGGATCGTATTTTCGGTTGTCGCAAGCAGAAAGGTTGCTTCGCGGAACCTGCGGTCGAGGATATAATTGATCGGCGTCGTTCCGTAAAATTTACGGAAATTATGAATGATCGTATACTTGCTCAGATGGAATTTCTGCGCCAGTAGTTCCAGATTCACTTCTTTTGTAAAATTATCATCCAGATATTGACGGATCCATTCAGAGCTGCGCCGGGCAGGGACCGTCGGAAGCTGCGTTTTCTGGGAGGAGATTTTCAGATCAGATACGCGGTGGAGATAGATCAGGAGCAGATTTAAAATATTGGAAGAAGCTTCTGCGTAGCGTTCCTGTTGGCGGTCAACTTCTGCAATGAGCGCGGCGAGCAGCGGCTGGATGGAAAAGGCATATTCTTTAAAATTTCCCATAACAAATCCGTCGGAATCATTTTCCGGTAAAAAAGAAATATCAGACAGTCCAAGTACTACATATTCCAGAGGAGAGGCGGAGGTGCTGGATTCAGAATGTTCGATACCCGGATTTACGATAATAAAATCATAGGGGGAGACGGAAAAAACTTCCTTTTCAATTGCAAAAGAGCCTTTTCCGCCAATGCAGAAAAAGATTTCCGTGCATTCATGGGAATGTCGCATGCCGTTCCAGTCCCGTTCAAATTTAAATGGGGAAACATAGAGAAGCTGTGAACAATCGCCGAACCGGATTGCTTCTTTTAGATCAAATAGTTCATACATAACGGTAAAAATCCATTTCCTTTGTGCAGTGTTATGAAAATAACAACAATTTATATAATGTTAATGCCAATATAACATATTTTTATTTCAGGCTCAAGATGTTACGCTGTATGTGCTGAAGGAATTAAGACAGCAGAGGAAGATTATTTATCGGAAAGGGCAGCGCGGTGGGGACAGGAACGATTTATTATGTCAGCGATAGAAACGGGGATGACCGGAACGAGGGGACTTCAAAGGGACATCCGCTCAGAACGCTGGCTGCGGCAGAAGAAAAAGAACTGCATCCGGGAGATGAGATACGTCTGGAATGCGGTTCTGTTTTTTACAGACAGGCGCTTCACATCAGCGCGCAGGGGAGGAAGGATGCCCCGATCATAATTGGAAGTTATGGAGAGGGTAAAAAACCGCTCATTGCGTGCGGAGGAACTGGACTGTGGTATCAGAATTATGGGAAGCCTCTGGATGCCCCAACCCATGTGTGGCATGGATATGTGTCGTCAGCAGTGCTTTTATATGATTGTGAGCATATCCGGCTGGAGGGGATAGAAATCAGCAACGGCGGGATTTTGAGGGGCGAGCGATACAGTCAGGGAGACAGGCTGAACCGGACGGGGGTTGCGGTGATTGCGCAGAACCGTGGAACGCTTCACTGCATCGAGCTTTCAGATCTCTATATCCATGACGTTAAGGGAAATGTGTACGATAAGCATTTAAATAACGGCGGGATTTACTGCAGCGCGCTGCAGCCGGAGAGGGAGAATGGAAAAACGGCGCGGTTTGACGGGCTTTGGATCCATGACTGTGTGGTGGAAAACTGCAGCAGGTGGGGGATTGCGGCGGGTTATACCTATACGCATCCGTTTTTTACGACGGCAAAGCTGCCGGATGATACGGTTAAAAAATACGGGCATGAAAATGTGCGGATTTCCAGAAATTTTGTGAAAAGCATCGGGGGCGACGGCATTACGCCGATGTACTGCTTCCGGCCGGTCGTGGAGTACAATGTGGCGGAGGATGTTGCAAACGAGATCAACGACGAAATTTATACCGAAGCAGGGGAGCGCGCGGGGAAAACCGCGGCGGCAATCTGGCCGTGGAAGTGCAAGGATGCGCTGTTTGAGTATAATGAGGCGTATCATACATGCGATAATCAGGACGGGCAGGCGTGGGATGCAGATTCCGGGGACGGAACCATGTACCGCTTCAATTACAGCCATAACAATGCGGGAGGCTGCGTGATGTTCTGTGAGGGCGAAAGCGTCAACAATGAATTTTGCTATAACATCAGCATGCTGGACGGGGGAGGCGTGATCAATCCGGCGAACAATCCGGACGCCCACATCCATCATAATACGTTTATTCTCGGAAACGGCGTCCCGTTTATCCGGCACAATATGTCGGGAGGGCACATGCTGGTGGAGGAAAATATCATTTACAATGCAGATGAAGAGCCGCGTTATGAGGATTGGAGCCACCAGACCAACTATGCGGTATACCGCAGAAACAGGTACTATCATTTCGAAAATCTGCCGGAGGATGACAAAGAAGGAGTCAGGTGCGGCAGGGAACTTGTGGCAGAGCCGCTTTCCGGGCCGGTTTCGACAGACGGGAAGACACATCCGCGGGAGCAATTTTTAGGAATGCTGCGGACAGAAAAGGGGAATTGAATGTGCTTTTTGAAAGCATTTCAATGATAGAAACAAGTAGTTCAAGCAAGGATTCAAACAGTTGAAGAAAGGGAAATGGTATGAAAAAAAGATTTTTATCGGCAGTATTGGCAGGAGTAACTGCTACGGCGATGCTGATGGCCGGATGCGGCAGCAGCGAGGCTCCGGCAGCAGCGGAGACAGAGAAAGCGTCTGAGGCAGTTCAGACAGAGGCGGCAGAGAGCGATGCAGCCGCAGCAGGGACAGAGGAAAAGGCAGACGCGGCAGGCGGCGAAGTAAAAGAGCTGACCTATTGGTCCATGTGGAACTCCACAGAGGGGCAGGCGAAGGTAATTCAGGAAGCTGCCGACGCTTATGAGCAGGAAACCGGCGTCCACATCAATATCGAGTGGAAGGGCCGCGACATCAAGACGCTGATCGGGCCTGCACTGGACGCGGGAGAAGACGTTGATATTTTTGATACCGACTACATGATGCTGACACAGCAGAACGACAAGTATCTGGCAGACCTGACAGAGATGGCAGCCGCTGCAGATTACGAGAAGCACGTGATGCCGATTCTTCTGGAGAACGCAAAAGAGTGGAGCAACGGCAAGTTAAAGGTAATGCCTTACCAGCCCTACACAACCGGTATCTGGTATGACAAGGCGATGTTTGAGAATGCGGGCGTAACAGAGACACCCGAAACCTTTGACGAGCTTCTGGCAGTATGCGAGCAGTTAAAGGCATCCGGCGTAAACCCGATGACATGTAACTCCGACGGCGTAACACTGCTTTACGGCTATCAGCTGGCACGCTACGTTGGACAGGACAAGGTAATCGAGATCCTGGACAACGCTGACTGGGCAAACGTTCCCGAGGCAAAGAAGGCTGCGGACGACATCCATACATTATTTGAAAAAGGCTACATGTCCGAATATGCTCCTGCAAACTATCCGGAAGGCCAGAATGAGATCGGCTTCGGCGAAAGCTGCATGATCCTGAACGCATCCTGGATTCCGAACGAGATCAACCAGAACACCGGCGCAACAGTTGACTGGGGCTTCTTCCCATGGCCGAGCGTGGAAGGCGGCGTTGACGGAGCAGAGGCTTCCATGGTAGGTGCACAGGGCTTCGGTATCGTTGACAAGAGCGACGCGAAGCAGGAAGCGTTTGACTTCATCCTTTCCGTTGTAACCGGCGAAAACGACCTGAAGATGGCAGAAGCAGTATCCTCTATCCCCGCAGATACAGAGAACACAGAGTGGCCTGAAGCTGTAAAGGGTGCAGAGCCTTACTTCAAGAACATGACAAAGACATATGAGTGGGCAGTTGGTCTTGAGAACAACGCTACCTACAAAGAGATCCTTCAGGACAACCTGATCAAACTGACAAAGCTTGAGCTGGATGGTCAGGGCTTCATCGATGCGATGGCAGCGTCCAAATAAAGAATAGGAAAAGCCGTTCGGACTCTGAGCCGGATTTTCGGTGAAAGGAGAAAAAATTGTGAAACAAAACAAAAAAATGATAATATGCTTTTTGACTCCTGCATTGATATTCTTTGTCGCTGCATTTTTGTATCCGATCTGCAGAACCGTGGTCATGAGCTTTTTCAAAGTCGAATCAGTCAGTGATCCGGTCAGCCTGTGGGAATTTGTCGGGCTTTCCAACTTCATGTCCCTGGCACAGACAAAGATCTTTCAGGTAGCGATGATGAATATGCTGAAAATCTGGCTCATCGGCGGCATTATCGTTTTGGCGATAGCGCTTTTGTTCGCGGCGATCCTCACAAGCGGGATCGCAGGCAAAAGCGTTTACCGGGCGATCATTTACATTCCGAATATCATCAATGCAGTTGCGATGTCCACGATGTGGATCAACTATGTGTACAATAAGCGTTTTGGTCTGTTACATACGTTTTTTGAATGGATCGGGGCGGATACCCTTGCAAAGACCGACTATATGAACGGTTCCATCAAGTTTGTGTCCCTTCTGATCGCCTTCTGCTTCGGCTCTGTCGGCTATTTCATGCTGATCTTCATGAGCGGGATCGAGCAGATACCGGGCGATGTGTTTGAAGCCGCGACGATCGACGGCGCGGGAAAGATCAAACAGTTTTTCCGGATCACGCTTCCTCTTTTGAAGCGGACGTTCAAGACCTGCCTGACCTTCTGGACGGTCAGCGTCGTGGGATTCTTTGTATGGAGCCAGATGTGGAGCGCGCCCATGGCGAGCGAGCTGTCCACGATCACGCCGTTTGTCTACATGTATAACGTGACGTTCGGCACGCTGGGCAATGCGGAAAGGGACGGCGGACTCGGAGCGGCGGTCGGCGTTGTGATGGCACTTGTTGTTTTGCTGGTATTCTTTGTGATGAACCGTCTGATCAAAGATGATGATCTGGAACTGTAAGGAAGGTGTGAAAATGAAAGAACATAAAGGAAGAATTTCCCGCACGGGGATAAAAAAGCAGTTAAGGCTGCTTCCGGGCCATCTGATCGTAGGTCTGTGGTCGCTTTTCACGCTGGCGATGCTGTTCTGGATCCTGGCGGCGAGCCTTTCGACTTCGCCGGAGATCATGCAGGGAAAAGCGCTGAAATTTGAATCGGGCCTGCACTTTGAAAACTATGTGAGGGCGTGGTCGGCAAACAGCATTTCCATATTTTTCATGAATTCCCTTCTGTATGCGGTCAGCGCAATGGTCGGATCGATCCTGATCAGCGCGCCTGCGGCATACGTGCTTGCGAGATTTGTATTTAAGGGAAATGTTGTGATTAAGAGCGGCTTCGTTACGGCGATGAGCATTCCGCAGATCATGATCGTGCTGCCGCTGTTTTCGATGGCGACAAGGGCGCATCTGTCCGGTTCCAAGATCGTGCTGATCCTTTTGTACATCGGAATGCAGATCCCGTATACGACGACCTTTTTGCTGGCGTCGTTTGCAAGCCTGTCCAGAGTGTATGAGGAGGCTGCCGCGATCGACGGCTGCAGCCCGATGAAAACCTTCTGGAAGATCATGCTTCCTCTGGCGCAGCCGGGAATCGTGACGGTGGGGATTTTCAATTTCATGAACGTATGGAACGAATATTTCCTGTCCCTGATCTTTGCTTCGTCCGAAAAGAACATGTCGGTAGGACCCGGTTTAAAGAGTGTCCTGACCTCCATGCAGTACACGGGCGACTGGGGCGGACTGTTCGCAGCCGTTGTAATCGTGTTTTTACCAACATTGTTATTGTTTGTGCTGCTGTCCAAGATGATCATCGGAGGAATCACCAATGGCGGCGTGAAGGGATAAAAGACCGGGAGAGCGGATATGGGCGCGCATGTGTGACAACGGAAACCGCGTTCATAAACTGTTCATATATCCTTAACGGAATGTTTTTTGGCGGCTCATGTTTTATCCATTTTCGTTTTTTATACTAAGACCATAAAATACAACAGCACCAAAAGACAATAACAATAAACTTGTTGAAATAGCTTTTTCATAATAATGCCAGGCAGGACAGCTGCCTGGCATCCTCCCTTTTTGGGGGGATTTTTTTATTCGGCAGGAAAGGAACTTTTCTGCCGAATAAAAAAATACGCTTATGCGCACTCGCGCGAAGGGAGCTTATTGCCTGACGGCAAACGCGCTCGGCGCGGGTGTGCGCCAAGGCGCACCCTTTTTTAATGTGTCCCCTTTTTTTGACGCGAACACTTTTGATTTGACAGAAGGGTATACAGGCGGTATCATGCTGATAGGATAGAATGAGGCGGCGGAGAACGAGAAAATGCGGAATGGAGATTAAAATGCGTACAGAAGAAAAAACAGAAGTAAAAAACAGCGTCGGACGGCTGATATTCGTGATTCTTTCCGTTGCAGTGCAGGTCGGCTGGCTGCTCGTGATGTTTATGCGGCTGAACCGGTATTCCACGTGGATCGCGGTAGGCAGCAGCATCCTTTCGGTAGTCGCGGTACTGTTTATATACGGGAGCCGCAGGAATGCCGCCTTTAAAATGCCGTGGATCATCATTATCCTGGCATTTCCCGTGCTGGGGATCTGCCTGTATCTTTTGATGGGACGCCCGGAGATCACAAAGCCGATGCAGAGGCGTCTGGATGTGATCGACGGGGAGCTGGCGCAGTGGCTTGAGCAGGATGAAGCGACGTTTCAGCGTCTGGAGGAAACGGATCTGCGGCTGGCAAACCAGTCCCGCTATATTTGGAAATGCGGCAAATATCCGGTGTGGCAGAATACGGACGTAGTGTTTTATTCGGAAGCGGAAGAGGGCTTTGCCGCGCAGAAGCGTGAGCTGGAAAAGGCGGAAAAATTTATTTTCATGGAATATCACGCCATCGAGGATGCCGAAGCCTTTGGGGAGATCAAGGAAATTTTGATCCGCAAGGCGGCGGAGGGCGTGGAGGTCCGTATTTTTTATGACGATATGGGAAGCATCGGCTTTATCAATACGGATTTTATCCATAGGATGGAGGAGCACGGGATCAAGTGCCGTGTATTCAACCGCGTGATCCCGTTTCTGCGGGTGTTCATGAACAACCGCGACCACAGAAAGATCACGGTCGTGGACGGCAGGGTGGGCTTTACCGGCGGCTACAATCTGGCGAACGAGTATTTTAACATTACCCATCCTTACGGGCGCTGGAAGGATACGGGCGTGCGGCTCGAGGGAGCGGCGGTGCAGAACCTGACGGTCATGTTTCTGGAAATGTGGAACGCGATCGAAAAGACCGATACCGGATATGAGCAGTATTTCCCGAAGATCACATGGAACGCGTCGGAGACGGGATTTGTACAGCCCTACGCGGACAGCCCTTTAGACGGCGAGCCGGTGGGCGAAAACGTCTATATGGACGTGATCAAAAATGCAGCCCGGTATTTGTATTTTACAACGCCGTACCTGATCATCAGCGACGAGATGAGCAGGGAGCTTTGTCAGGCGGCAAAAAGAGGGGTGGACGTGCGCATCATCACGCCGGGCATTCCGGACAAGCCGCTGGTATTCCGCGTAACCCGTTCCTATTATGCGCAGCTGGCAGCCTGCGGCGTGCGGATCTTTGAATATACGCCGGGCTTTATCCACGCCAAGCAGTGCGTGTCGGACGATGTGACGGCGACGGTGGGCACGATCAATCTGGATTACAGAAGCCTGTATTTCCATTTTGAAAACGGCGTGCTTTTACATGGCTGCCGTGCGGTTGCGGATGTAAAGAAGGATTTTGAAAACCTGTTCCCGCAGTGCCATGAGGTAACGGAGCAGTACAGAAGCGGAAGAAAGACGGCGGTCAGGATCGGGCAGTGCCTGCTTCGGCTGATCGCGCCGCTTTTGTAAGGAGTTTAATGGTTCAGGACGGCGCAAAGGCACGTCCTGAATTGTTATAAATATTTTTTCCTGGGAGGAAAGGGCAATGAACGAGGCAATCTGGAAGAGGACAGAGTGGTACAGAGAGGCGAGATTCGGCATGTTCATTCACTGGGGGCTGTATGCGATCCCGGCGGCGGGCGAATGGATCATGTCAACGAACCGGATGACGAAGGAGGAATATGAAAAATATTTCGAGGAGTTCGATCCGGTGGATTTTGACCCGAGGGCGTGGGCGAAGGCGGCGCGCAGGGCAGGCATGAAATATGCGGTCATGACGGCGAAGCACCACGACGGCTTCTGCCTGTTTGATTCGGCGCTGACCGATTACAAGGCGACGAATACGAAGGCGGGAAGGGATCTGGTGCGGGAGTATCTGGACGCGTTCCGGGCGGAAGGGTTAAAGGTCGGGCTGTATTATTCGCTTCTGGACTGGCATCATCCGGATTATCCAAAATACGGCGACTGGCATCATCCGATGCGGGGCAACGAGGCGTTTAAAGACGATGTATATGATTTCGACAATTATCTGAAGTATATGCACGGTCAGGTAAAGGAGCTTGTGACCAACTACGGGAAGCTGGATCTTTTATGGTTTGATTTTTCCTATGGGGATATGTGCGAGGAAAAATGGAAGGCGGCGGAGCTGATTGAGATGGTGCGCACCTATCAGCCGGACGTTCTGATTGATAACCGTCTGGAAGGCTCCGGCGAGAAAAACGGAAGCATCGTAACCGATGATCCCCTGCCCTACAGCGGCGATTTTGCAAGCCCGGAGCAGATCATTCCGCCCTACGGCGTAGTGGATGAGAAGGGCAGGCCGATCCCGTGGGAGCTGTGCGCGACGATGAACAACCACTGGGGCTACTGCAGCTTTGACAACACGTTTAAGTCCCCGCAGATGCTTGTCAGAAAGCTGGTGGAGTGCGTAAGCAAGGGCGGCAATATGCTTTTGAACGTGGGACCTGACGCGAAGGGCAATATCCCGGCAAAGAGCATCGAAATTTTGGAAGAGATCGGGAAGTGGATGGAGAAAAACGCAAAGAGCATTTACGGCTGCGGGATTTCCGAATTTGCAAAGCCCGAATGGGGACGTTACACCCAAAAAGGAAACTGCGTATACGCGCATGTGTATGAAGAGCCGCTTGGGGCGCTGGCGCTTTACGGTATCGCGCCGGAACGGATCGAATCCATTCGGAATCTTGCGGACGGCAGTCAGGTGCGCCTGAGCGAGGCATGGAATACGACGCTGTACCGCGACGTGGCGTTTGCCTATTACGGGGAGGATCCGGTGTTCTGCTATCCGCTGCCGGATCAGACGGACACGGTGTTTGAGATCAGATTGAAGGAAGTGTAAAAATCCGGGAATCCGTATTTTGCGGGCGGATCAGGGAATAAAACGGGCGGCAGACCGGGAAAATACCGGTGTGCCGCCCTGAAATTATCTTTCTGCCAGCTTGTTGGGTTCGGGATAGGAAACGCCGAAGGTTTCAACCGTCATGGATTTGATCTTCTGCTCCGCAAGCGGGCGGTCCATGTAGTCGGTAGCGGTTTCAGCGATGGCGTTTACAACGTCCATGCCCTCTGTTACCTTGCCGAAAGCGGCATACTGACCGTCCAGATGGGGAGAGTCCTTATGCATGATAAAGAACTGGCTGCCCGCGGAGTCCGGGATCATGGTGCGCGCCATGGAGAGGACGCCCTCCGTGTGTTTTAAGTCGTTTTTGAAGCCGTTGGAGGAAAACTCGCCCTTGATGCTGTAGCCGGGGCCGCCGCAGCCGGTTCCTTCCGGATCGCCGCCCTGGATCATGAAGCCGCGGATGACGCGGTGGAAGATCACGCCGTCATAAAAATTTTTGCCGATCAGGCTGATGAAGTTGTTTACGGATTCGGGGGCGATTTCGGGATAAAGCTCTGCTTTGATCACGCCGCCGTTTTCCATGGTAATGGTAACGATAGGATTCTGTGCCATAATGATAATTTCCTTTCCGATGATATTTGGGCAGTACGGGGGTTTTTTCAGAAAGGCTGCCCTGTGCTGCCTGCTGCGATTATTGTACTGGAAAAAGTGCGGCAAGTAAAGAGAGGGATGAAAAGAGATGCTCAGAAAATGGCAGAAGGGGGAAGCCCTCGTATGGCTGACCGATGAAAAAGAAGAAGCCGAGAAGTTGTGCCGGGCAGGGAAATGCGCAGTATTTGTGCTGACAGAGGACAACCGGGACGAGTTTGCGTCGGGCGTGGAGTGGTGCGCGGAAGCAGAGGCAGACTGGGGAGAATTTTGTCAGGGAGAGTCTTGTCAGGAAGGAGCTTGTGCGGAAGAGGCACGCCGGGAAGCGCTGGAGGCAGCCTTTGGGGCGGACTGGCTTTTGCGCGTCTGGCAGCGGCATGCAGGGCTTCCGTGGACAATTTTGGAGACGGAGCGGCTTGTCCTGCGGGAGATGACGGAGGCAGATCTGGATGCTTTATATGAGATCCAGGGGGAGGAAGCGGACGGGTTTTTAGAGCCGCTCTGCAAAGACAGGGAAGAGCAGCGGGTAAAAATACAGGAATATATCCGGCATATGTACGGTTTTTACGGCTTCGGCATCTGGATGATGGAGGAAAAGGAAAGCGGGCGCACGATCGGCAGGGCAGGGCTGCAGCTGCGGGACGGCTTTGAAACGCCGGAGCTGGGCTTTGCGGTGGCAGCGCCCTTTCGGAGACGCAGCTATGCGGAGGAGGCGTGCCGCGCGGTCATGGAATATGCCCGCCGGGAGCTGGGCTTTGATGAGATCCGCGCCGTCGTGCGCCGGGACAACGGGGTGTCCCGCAGGCTTTGTGAAAAGCTGGGGCTTTTGGAGGATAACGGCAGGGAGGGGACGGACGGCATGTGGATATTTTACCGGGGGCAGACCGAAAAGGACAAAAGTACAGGCTTTTAAGGGTTTGCGGTTTTGGGGGAGAAGTGGTATACTGATAAAAAGAGTCCGGGCAGATTTCCCTGTCCGGCGTAAAACAGAAAGCTGCTTAACATTTTGACAGGTCTTTGCAACATGCGGGAGTTGTTGGGAAAAGCGCTTTTGGGTACAATAGGAGGGAACAAATGGAAAAACCGACATTAGTGATTCTGGCAGCCGGAATGGGCAGTCGCTACGGCGGATTAAAGCAGATCGATCCGGTAGATGACAAGGGTCATAAGATCATTGACTTTTCGATCTACGACGCGGTCAGAGCGGGCTTTGGCAAGGTGGTTTTCATCATCAAGAAGGAGAACGAAAAGGATTTCCGTGAGTGCGTCGGAGATGCAGTGAGTAAACATATTGCAGTAGATTATGTATTTCAGGAGCTGGATAAGGTTCCGGAAGGCTTCCAGATTCCGGAAGGCCGCGTGAAGCCCTGGGGAACCGCCCATGCGATCCTGTGCTGCAAGGATGTGGTAAAGGAGCCCTTCGCAGTCATCAATGCAGACGACTATTACGGAAGAAGCGCTTTTGACGAGCTTTACAAATTCCTGACGACCCACGAGGACGATGAGAAATACCGCTATGCGATGGTTGGCTATCAGCTGGGCAATACGCTGACAGACAACGGTTCTGTGGCAAGAGGCATCTGTGTGACGGATGAGGACGGCTATCTGGTAGAGATCGCGGAGCGCACCAAGATCGTAAAGACCGAGAAGGCGGCGGCATTTACCGAGGACGACGGCAAGACATGGACGGAGGTTGCGCTGGATACGCCCGTATCCATGAACATGTGGGCGTTTTCCCCGAGCATCATCGGGGAGCTGCAGGCGGCGGTTGACCGTTTCTTTGCGGAAGAGGTTGCAAAGAACCCGCTCAAGTCCGAGTGCTTTTTACCCATCGAGGTCGATAAGCTGCTGAAGGCGGGCAAGGCTACCGTTGAGGTGCTCCACTCCGCTGACAAGTGGTTTGGCGTGACCTACAAGGAGGATAAGCCTTTCGTGATGGAGTCCATCCGGAACTTAAAGGATGCCGGCGTTTATCCGGATGTTTTGTGGTAAATCAGTATATAAAGAAGCCGCGTTAAAGGGCGGCAAAACGGAGGAAACGAAGATGGCAATTTTAGTGACAGGCGGCGCCGGCTTTATCGGCAGCCATACGGTAATTGAATTACAGAACGCGGGATATGATGTAGTTGTTGTGGATAACCTGGCAAATTCCAGTGAGAAATCCCTTGAGCGTGTGGAAAAGATCACCGGCAAAAAGGTTCCTTTTTACAAGGTGGACATTTTGGACAGAGAGGGCTTAAACGAGGTATTCGCAAAAGAGAATATCGATTCCTGTATTCATTTTGCGGGTCTGAAGGCTGTGGGCGAGTCCGTGGCAAAGCCGTGGGAATATTATGAGAATAATATTGCCGGAACCCTGACACTGGTTGACGTCATGCGTAAGCATAACGTGAAGAACATCATCTTTTCTTCTTCCGCGACCGTATACGGCGATCCCGCGATCATCCCGATCACGGAGGAGTGCCCGAAGGGTCAGTGCACCAATCCCTATGGCTGGACCAAATCCATGCTGGAGCAGATTTTATCCGACATCCAGAAGGCGGATCCGGAATGGAACGTGGTGCTTCTGCGTTACTTTAACCCCATCGGCGCGCACAAGAGCGGCATGATCGGGGAAAACCCCAACGGCATCCCGAACAACCTGATGCCCTATATCACGCAGGTGGCGGTCGGCAAGCTTAAAGAGCTGGGCGTATTCGGGGACGATTACGATACGCCGGACGGGACGGGCGTGCGCGACTACATCCATGTGGTAGATCTGGCAAAGGGCCATGTAAAGGCGCTGAAAAAGCTGGAGGATCATTCCGGGCTCAACATTTACAATCTGGGAACCGGACACGGCTACAGCGTTTTGGACATCGTGAAGAATTTTGAAGCCGCAACCGGCGTAAAGATCCCTTATGTGATCAAACCCCGCCGTGCAGGCGACATCGCAACCTGCTACTCCGATGCAGGCAAGGCGGAGAGGGAGCTTGGCTGGAAGGCGGAGTTCGGCATTAAGGAGATGTGCGAGGATTCCTGGAGATGGCAGTCCATGAACCCCAACGGATATGAGGACTGAGAAAACGCGGGAATGACGGCGGTTTCTTAAATAATATGCAAAGACAGCGCCGACGGCTATCGGGGAGATAGCTGCGGCGTTGTTTTTCATTCGGCAGGAAAGGAACTTTCCTACCGGATAAAAAACACAATGATGCGCGCCGGCGCGCACTTTTTGGAAAAATGATTGTGCAGAATATGCGGACATGTTAAAATGCAGAGGGCTGCTGAGCCGGTGCCGGCAGCAGAAAATAAGAAGTATCCGGAAAGTGGAAAGTTCGGGGGATAAAGGACAGGAAATGACGAAACAATATGAACAGTTAACGGAGCAGCTTGCCGCGGTTGTGGATGCAGCGTGGCCGGAAATGAGCAATTTGAGCAATGCTGCGGCAGTTTTATACAACGGGCTGGAACGGATCAACTGGGCGGGATTTTATCTGGCTAAGGAGGGCGTGCTCTGGCTGGGGCCCTTTCAGGGCAAGCCTGCCTGCGTGCGGATCGGGGAAGGAAAAGGCGTATGCGGGACGGCGCTGCAGCAGAACAGGGTGCTGCGGGTGGAGGACGTCCATCAGTTTCCGGGGCATATCGCCTGCGACAGCGCATCCCGGTCAGAGATCGTGCTTCCGCTGTATCGGAAAGAGGAGCTCATCGGCGTGCTGGACATCGACAGCCCGGAGACCGGACGGTTTTTGCAGGAAGATGAGGAAGGGCTTTTGGAGGTCATAGAGATCCTCCGGAAGGTTTTATAAGATGAAGCGGCAGACAAAGCAGAATATACCGGCGGTGCTGGAATGGCTGGACCGGACATACGGCGTGGAAAAAGAGACTTTTTATCATAAGCAGCACTGGCAGCTTCTGGTGGCGATCATGCTGAGCGCCCAGAGCACGGATCAGCAGGTGGAGGAAGCGCTGCCCGCGCTGTTTGAGCGCTTCCCGGAGGCAAAGGATGCGGCAGACGCCCCGGCAGAGGCAATCGAAGAAAAGATCCGGTCGATCGGACTTTATAAAAGCAAGGCAAAAAATATCAAAAAATGCTGTACGCAGATCGTGGAGCAGTACGGCGGAGAGGTTCCCGCCGATCTGGACGAGCTTGTGAAGCTGGCGGGCGTGGGGCGCAAGACGGCGACACTGTTTTTGGCGGACGCTTACGGAATCCCGGGCGTGACCGTGGATACCCATGTATTCCGGATTTCGCACCGGCTCGGTTGGGCGGACGGAAAGGATCCGGTGCAGACAGAGCGGGAGCTGATGAAGGCTTTGCCGAAGGAACACTGGAATCGGATCAATTTTCAGCTCATTTATCACGGAAGGAGCGTCTGTACGGCGCGGAAGGCAAAGTGTGAGCAGTGCGGGTTAAACGCCCTGTGCGAGAAGCGGCTGTGAGTTGCAATCCGCAAAGACATATGGTAAGATGGACGTGGCTACGACAGACAAAAAGGCTCGGAAAATACAGTACAGGTGTGCCCGGATGGGCGAATAACCGCGCCGGGTGCGCGCAGAGAATATATGGAGGCATGGATACATGTTATTGGATGATAAGACAATCCTGATCACAGGGGGCACAGGCTCCTTCGGCAAATATTTTACAAGATACGTCATGGAGCATTACAATCCGAAGAAGATCATTATTTATTCCAGAGACGAGTTCAAGCAGTGGATGATGCAGAATGAATTCAAGGAATATGAGGATAAGCTGCGGTTTTTTATCGGGGATGTAAGGGATCAGGAGCGTCTGCGCCGCGCCTTTGAAGGGGTGGACTATGTGATCCATGCGGCGGCGTTAAAGCAGGTTCCCGCCTGTGAGTACAATCCCAACGAGGCGATCAAGACCAATATCCACGGCGCGATGAACGTGATCGAGGCTTCTTTAGACGCGGGCGTAAAGAAGGTGGTCGCTTTATCTACGGACAAGGCGGTAAACCCGGTAAACCTTTACGGCGGCACGAAGCTTGTGAGCGACAAGCTGTTTGTGGCGGCAAACGCGTATGTGGGGAATAAGGACGTGAACTTTTCCATCGTGCGCTACGGTAATGTGGCGGGAAGCCGCGGTTCCATCATTCCGCTGTTCCGCGACATCATCGCAAGAGGGGAAACGGAGCTTCCGATCACGGACGTCCGCATGACGCGCTTCTGGATCAGTCTGGAAGAGGGCATTCAGCTTGTGATCAAGGCGCTGGAGGAGGCAAAAGGCGGCGAAACCTTTATCAGCAAGATCCCGTCCTTTAAGATCACGGATCTGGCGGAAGCGATGCTGCCCGGCTGCAGGATCAAAGAGATCGGCATCCGTCCCGGCGAGAAGCTGCACGAGATCATGGTGACGACAGAGGACTCCTTTACGACCTACGAGTACGATAAGCATTTCATCGTGTATCCGCAGATGACATGGAACAACAAGCAGCAGCCCGATATGAGCGGCAGCAAGGTAAAGGAAGGATTTTCCTACAGCTCCGACAACAACACGGAATGGCTGTCCGTGGAGCAGATCCGCGAGCTGTTAAAGACAACGGGAACGGTATAAATACGTTTCAGAATAGGAAGGGGCTGCTGCAAGACGTTGCGGCAGCCTTTTACGATAGGGGAAAAGATGGCAGGAAAAAAGAAACAACGCATTGAAACGATGCTTCTATGGGGCAGTGTCCTCATTTTTACGGCGCTGTATATTTCGCTGATCTTTAATCAGAATGTCTGGACGGACGAGATCTTTACGATGAAGCTTCTGAAGGAGGATTTTGCAGGGATCGTCGAAGGGACGGCAAAGGATGTGCATCCGCCGCTGTATTATCTGATCGCAAAGACGGCGCAGCTTCTTTTCGGGGAAAGCCTGCAGGTGCAGAAGATCGTAACGCTGATCCCGATGTCTTTGACGCTGGCGCTGGGCGCAGGAAAGCTCCGGAAGCAGTTCGGATTTCTGACGGGGCTGTTTTATATCTGGATCGCAGGCTGTATTCCCTGCACGATGGAGTTTGCGGTGCAGGTCAGGATGTATTCGATGGCGCTTTTAGCAGTGACCTGCTGCGGGATTTATGCGTGGGAATGCTGGAAGGAAGGGAAAAAGAGCCAGTGGGCGGGGCTTGCGCTTTCGGCGTTGGCGGCAGCGTATCTTCATTATTTTGCGCTGGTGTCGGTATTGTGGATCATCGGGATTTTGTTTCTGGCGATCCTGTTTGGAAAACGGGAGCGTCTCAGGGGCTGGCTGATCGCGGCTGCGTGCATGGCGGCAGGATATGCGCCGTGGCTCGGGACTTTTCTGGAGCAGTTTTCGGGAGTATCGGAAAGCTACTGGATCCCGCCGATCACATGGGAAACGGTGGAAGGCTGTTTTCAGTGGGCGTTCGGCATCCATAAATGGCAGTGGCCGGGCTGGCTGTTTACCGGTGTGCTTGTGTGCGCGGCGGTCTGGCTGCTGATTGGGACGATCCGCCAAAAAAGCGCGCCGGAAAAAGGGGTTTTTGCCCTGCTTTGCCTGTCGGTCCCGGCGCTGACGATGGCGCTCGGGCTGGGGCTTTCCTTTCTGATCCGCCCGATTTACCGGGATCAGTATGCGCTTCCCGCCATGGGGCTTTTGAGCTTATTTTTGGCGATGGCGCTGTCGGAGGCGGTAAGAGGGCTGGCACATAAAAAGAAGGGAGCTACAGCGGGCGGCAGACGAGATGCTGCTTTTTGGGGGCGCGCGGTTATTTTGGGCGGCGTGTGTCTGCTGATCCTGTTTCTGGGAGCGGTACAGTATCTGGAAGTGTGGCGGCAGGAGTATAAAAGCACGCTGACCGATCAGACGCTGGAATTCTGGAAAGAGAATGTGGGAGAAAACGACCTGATCGTTTACAATCTGGAGGTATATGAATTTTGCTATTCGTATTATTTTCCGGAGGAAAAGCTGGCGTATGTGCGGGATGTGGATCTGTCTCAGAATTTTGACACGATCTGGTTTCTGGATACGCCGGGCGAGTGGGAGTTTGTGCCGGATCAGATCCTCCCGTATGATCTGCGGATCGAGTATGAGGGGCATTACGGGATCGAGCATAATGAATTTGACATTTACCGGGTGACGAAGGGAGAGGGAGCATGAAACTGAGCATTATTGTCCCTGTATACAATATGGCGGCGGACGGCAAGCTGGAATACTGTCTGGATTCGCTGGCGGCGCAGACGATAAAGGATTATGAAGTGATCGCGGTGGACGACGCTTCCACGGACAATTCGCTGGAAATTTTGCGGGCATATGAAAAAAAATATCCGGGCAAATTCCGGGCAGTCCATTCGGAAGAAAACAAGCGGCAGGGCGGCGCAAAAAACATCGGGCTTTCGCTGGCAAAGGGCGAGTGGATCGGCTTTATCGACAGCGACGACTGGATCGTGCCAGAGATGTATGAGCGGCTCATCGGGCGCGCCGAGGAAACGGGGGCCGATATGGCAGGCTGCGATTACTGCCTGACCGCAGAGCACAGCATGAAGCCGGGAAAGCGGGTGGCAAACGGACGGGCAGAGCAGAGCGGCGTGCTGGATGAAGAAAAGAAGCGCCTGCTCATTCTGGACGGCGGCAGCCTTGTGGTAAAGGTATACCGGCGGGAGATTTTTATGGATACGGGCATCCGTTTTCCGGAGCATATTTTTTATGAGGACAATGCGGTGGGGGACGCGATCCTGCTTTCCGCAAAGCGCTATGAGTACATTCCGGAGCCGATGTATTACTATTACCAGCATGAGGCGTCCACCGTCCATACGATCAGCCGGGAACGGTGCGAGGACCGGATGGCGGCAGGGCGGGGCATTCTGGAAAATGCGAAGCGTTTCGGCTATCTGGAAGCCTTCCGGGATGAGATCTGCTTTGAATATACGATGCTGTTTTATGTGAACACGCTGTTTTCCTACATGGTGGGAAGCGGGAAAAAGTCTGTTTTATTTGTGAAAAGGATGGGAGAGGAATTGAAGGAGGCGTTCCCGGATTTTATGGAAAATCCGTATTATCAGGAGCGCGTCAATGCAGAGCAGAAAAAGATGATCGCGATGCAGCAGAAATGTACATGGGGATTTTTGCTGTATTATAAGCTGCTCTGGACGTGGCGGGGAATCCGCAGACGGATGGGGAAATAAGGAAGTTATTTTGCGGAAGCCGGAAATTGGGGAAAATTTCCGGCTTCCGCAGTTGTGCGCCCAGCAGCGCACGATTGCTTTTAATGGGTTTTTGCCGTCAGCGCTTCCGCGATCCGGTCGGCGCCCGCCCCGTCGATCGCCATTTTCATGCGGGCAGACTGGCTGCGGCGCGCGGCAGGTACGGACATGAGATCCTCCAGCGCCGCCATGGCGCTGCCAAAAAAGTCCGGATGGTTGCGGACGTCGCCCACATAGGGGATGAGCCCCGCCTGGGAAAACGCCAGCACGCCGGGGATCTGGTTATCCGCCATCGTATAGCTGACGGAAGGGACGCCGACGGCGCAGAGCTCGTAAAGGGTCGTCCCCCCTGCGGAAAAGGCGAGGTCGCAGGACGCCATCAGGGACGCCATATCCTGAACGCCTTCGCAGAGCACGATGCGTCCGTCTGCCTGCGCCATATTAAGAAGCCCGGCGCGGTGGACGTGCATCGGCCCGGTGAGCACGTGGAACGTCACATTTTTCCAGCGGGCGGACGCGGTCAGGCGTTTTAAAAGCCCTCCGGCGATGTTGAACGGATCGGTCCCCCCGGTGGAAATGAAAAGATCCCGGACGGTATCCCACACATGATAGGAGCAGGCGGAAAACTGCCTGCGAAGCGGCGTGTAGGCGCTGCCGCCCAAAAGCCGCCCCGCCTTTGTATAAAAGCCCGGGTCTACGGTCAGGTCATAATTGATCACAAGATCCGCCGGCGGATCGAACGCCTGCAGGTCGTCGATATAGGCGGTGCAGGTCAGCTTTTGGAGGGCGGAAAGGTAGCCGGGCGTGGCAAAATAGGAATCCACCAGCACCGCGGCGGCATTGTGCGCAGAAAGGATGCTCTGCATGGCAGGCAGCTCCTGATCGGGGTTTTTGTAATCCGTCTGCAGCTGCAGGATCGGAAAGGCGCGGTCTGCCCGCTCCTGCGGTGTGAACATATCGGTGAGCAGGGAGACGGAAAGGCTGTCGGAAACAATAAACGCAGCTACCGCCTTGCGCCTGCGCAGGGCGCGGGCGATGGAAAGGCAGCGCATCAGATGCCCGGTGGCGATGTCGTCGTTTCCGTCCGCGCGCAGATAGACTAACGGATGAGATTCCATGACAGCGGAGTCCCCTTTCCGATCGGGCGGGAAGCCTTTTTGCCCAGGATCTCTTCATAATACATGGTGTGCAGCCCGTAGCCGGGACGGATGGAACGCACATTTTCGGGGGTGAAAGCCTCCCCTGCCTCCATATCCTTTACGACAAAGAGGGAGCGGGAGCCGTTTCGCTCCTTTTCCTGCTTGGGGGTAAGGCGGTATTCGGAGGAACCCAGCGCTTTTTCAAGAATGCGGATCTGATCGACCATCTGCTTAAACTCTTCCGGCTCCATGGAAAAGGCGCCGTCCGGACCGCCGTCCGCGCGCCGCAGCGTCAGATGCTTTTCCACCATCCGGGCACCGAGACTGACTGCCCCGGCGGGCACTGCCGCCCCCATGGTATGATCGGAAAGCCCGGTAAGGCAGTGAAAGGTCTGCGCAAGGGTCGGGATCACGCGCAGGTTCACGTCCTCGTAGGGCGTGGGGTAGGCGGAAACGCATTTTAACAGGATCACGTCCTCGTTGCCCTCTTCCCGGCAGACGCTGAGTGCCCGCTCGATGTCGTCCAGACGGGCGATGCCCGTGGCGAAGATCATGGGCTTGTGAAGCCGTGCCGCCCGCCGGATCAGCGGGATGTCGTTGATCTCATAGGAAGCGATCTTATAGGCGGGAGCGTCCAGCTTGTCCAGAAAATCGACCGCCGTAGCGTCGAAGGGGGAGGAAAAGCAGATCAGCCCCAGTTTTTTGGCTTCGGCAAAAAGGTCAGCATGCCATTCCCACGGGGTATACGCCTGTTGATAAAGCTCGTATTCGGTCATGCCGTCCCAGAGCCCGCCCTTATTCACAAAATAGTCCGCGTCGCTGTCCACGGTCATGGTGGCTGCGGTGTAGGTCTGCAGCTTGATCGCATCCGCGCCGGCCTCCTTTGCGGCGTGGAGGATTTCCAGTGCACGGTGATAGTCCTGTAAGTGGTTGGCGGACATTTCCGCCACGATGAAGGTGGGGGAATCGGCGGCAATGCGCTTTCCCCCCAGAATGATCTCTTTATTCATGTGTCTGTTTCTCCAGCATTTTCTGATATTTTACTTCCGCCACCGCCCAGTCCTCTTCGGTGTCAATGTCCTGAACCTCCATCTCGGGAAAAAGAAGCGGGATCATGCCGGGCGTATCCGTTGTTCCCTCCCGGAAAAAAGCGTCCGTCCGGCAGGCATAAAACTGCCCGCAGTCATGGTAGAGCGTTTCCAGATCCTGACTTCTGGCGGCTGCATATTCGGGCCATTTGTAGCCGACCGTGCCGTTTTCCCGGATGGAAAGGCTGCGCAGCACGGGATAGGGGAAGGTCGTGACGGGCATGACGGATTCTGCGGTTTGGAGCATTTCCATCGCTTTGGCAAGCTTTTGGGCGGTTACGAAGGGGGCGGTGGGGTAGATGCAGCAAAAGCTGTCAAAATGCCTGCCCTGCGCTTCGTAGCAGGAAAGCACCTCGCAGATCACGTCGTCGGTGGAAGCATAGTCGTCCGCGGCAGCGCTGCTGCGCAGGAAAGGAACCTTTGCGCCCGCCTGTCTGGCGATTTCTGCGATCTCGGGATCGTCGGTGGAAACCATGACCTCGTCAAAGATGCCGGATGATAAAGCGGCTTCGATCGGGTAAAGCAGGATCGGCTTTCCCAGAAAGGGACGTATATTTTTGCGGGGAATGCGCTTGCTTCCGCCGCGCGCCGTGATAATGGCAAGTGATGACATAAAAAACCTCCGTGATTTTGGAAAACAGCCTTACCGCGCATATGGGCGCGGAAAAACGTCATACTTCAAATTCTTCGCATACTTCGTCAAAAAATACGATGCCCACGATGCCGCGTCCGGTGTGGGCGCCGATGGCGCAGCCGATCACTGACTCCACCAGCTCTCCGGGGCGGACGCCGTCCAAAAGGAGCGCCTTTGTATAGGAAAGGGAATCGGGATCCTCTCCGTGGCAGATACCCATGACAGAGGGCGCAGGATCCGCGATGTGCTCCTGCACATATTCCACAAGGGCTTTCAGCGATTTCTTGCGGCCGCGGACGGTTTTTAAAACCTGCAGGCTGCCGTCCTTGTCCACGATCAGGACGGGCTTCATGTCCAGCAGCTCCCCGGCGGTTCCCTTAAATTTGGAAAGCCGCCCGCCCCTGATGAGGTATTTGAGGGTGCTGACCGTAAAGACGTGGTGGATGTGATCCACGAAAAAGCCGGCGGCGCGGATAAGCGTTTCCTTGTCTGCGCCCGCCTCCTGCAAAAGAAGCAGCTTGTAAACGATCAGCCCGAAGCCGATGGCGGCGGATTTTGAGTCGATGATCGTCAGGTCAAAATCCGGGAAGTTCTCCAGCACGTTTTGCTTTGCGATGTTTGCGGCGTTGTACGTTCCGGCGATTCCGGTGGAAAAGCACAGATAGATCACGCTGTCGCCCTGCTCTGCATACGGGCGGAATGCCTGCTCGAACATGTCGGGGTTGATGTGGTAGGTTTTGATGTCCCGGTTCACATCGTCCAGAATCTCATAAAAGTCCTTTGTCCGGATGGTTTTTCCATCCAGATAGTCCGTGCCGTCGATCACGACGGGCGTGGGGATTACGTGCAGGTCAAAGCGCTCCACAATGGAAGCAGGCAGATCCGCAGCGGAATCGGTAATGATTTTAAGCATAGTCCCTCCAAATAAGAAAAACTGAAAGTGATAAATTATACCCGGCTCATTTCGTTGAGCAGGCTGATTTTCATGTCGTAGAGCTTTTGGGAAAGATCCACATGGACGCCGTGGGGATTGACAAGACGGCGCGTCTCATCCCAGAGCGTATCCAGCTCCTTCTGACAGTAGCTGCGGATGTCCATGACCTTCGGGGAGTGATAAATACAGCGGCCCCTGTCAAAGACCTGCACCATCATTTCGCGCAGCTCATAGGAGCCGGGCTGCAGCTTTGTCTTTTTCCACGGTTCGTTTGGATCGAACAAAACGAGCGGCTCGTTTTCGTCAAAGGTTTCCCCGACAAGACAGATCAGGTCTGCCTTTATTTTGCCGGTGGCTTTGTCATAGATCCGGTAAATCGTCTTGTTTCCGGGGTTTGTGATCTTCTCGGAATTTTCGGAAAGCTTGATCTTGGGGATAAAGCGTCCGGTTTCGCTGTCCTGAATGGCAGCCAGCTTGTAAACGCCGCCAAAGGAAGGCCAGTCCTTGCTTGTGATCAGGTGCGTGCCGACGCCCCAGGAGGTGATCCGGCAGCCCTGCGCCTTTAAGCTGTCGATCAGGTATTCGTCCAGATCGTTGGAGGCAGAAATGACCGCGTCCGGAAATCCCGCTTCATCCAGCATCCTGCGGGCTTCCTTGGAAAGATAAGCGAGGTCGCCGCTGTCCAAACGGATGCCGTAAAAGGAAAGCGGGATGCCTTTGGCACGCATTTCCTGAAATACGCGGATGGCGTTTGGAACGCCGGACCGTAACGTGTCATAGGTATCGACGAGCAGGATGCACGCGGAAGGGTACATGTCTGCATAGGTTTTAAAGGCGGTGTATTCGTCCGGAAAGCTCATGATCCAGCTGTGGGCGTGGGTGCCCTTTACGGGAACGTCAAAAAGCCTGCCCGCCAGCACGTTGCTCGTGCCGATACAGCCGCCGATCATCGCGGCGCGCGCGCCGTATGTGCCCGCGTCGGGGCCCTGGGCGCGCCGCAGCCCGAATTCCATGATGCCGTCGCCCCGCGCCGCAAAGCACACTCTGGACGTTTTGGTGGCGATCAGGCTCTGGTGGTTGATGATATTTAAGATCGCAGTTTCCACAAGCTGCGCTTCCATGATGGGCGCGATGACCTTGATCATCGGCTCGCGGGGGAACATCACGCTTCCTTCCGGAATGGCGTAAATATCGCCGGAGAAGCGGAAGTTTCTGAGATAGTCGAGAAAATCCCCGTCGAAGATCCCGAGCCCTCCCAAATAGTCCAGATCCTCCTCGGAAAAATGGAGGTCGTTGATGTATTCGATGACCTGTTCTAAGCCTGCGCATACCGCGTAGCCGGAATCCATCGGGTTGCTGCGGTAAAAGGCGTCAAAGATCACGGTCTCGTTGCGGTCCTTGTTGCGGAAATAGCCCTGCATCATCGTCAGCTCGTAAAGGTCTGTCATGAGGGTAAGATTTTGTTTTTCCATTTGGTGTCCTCCGTTCATGGCGCAGATATGGAAATGCGGAATTGATGTCGTTTGCTGCCTCTTATTCTAGCACACCGCTATGGGGATGACCAGAAGGTTTTGCCGGAAAGAAGGGATCAGCCCTGCTTTTCGGAAAGCGTGATCAGAAGGAAGCCTGCGGCAAACAGGACGATCAGGGAGAGCACGCCGTATTTGGAATCATTTAAAAAGTATGCGCACGCCGCGATGATGAGCGGGCCGAAAAAATCTGCGAATTTGCCGAACACATCGAAAAATCCGAAATATTCGCTGGACTCGTCCTTGGGGATGAGCTTTCCGTAGTAGGAGCGGGACAGCGCCTGAATGCCGCCCTGACAGATGCCGACTGCGACCGCAAGGATCCAGAATTCTGTTTCTGTGTCCAGACCGTATCCGAATACGCAGATGCCCATATACATGAGGATAAAAATTTTGATCATGCGCATGGAGCCGAATTTTTTGGCGAGCGTGCCGCTTAGGATCGAGCAGGGAAAAGCGACAAACTGGGTCAAAAGCAGGGCGAGCACCATGGAGTTGGAATCAATGCCGACCTCGCCGCCATAGGTGGTCGCCATGGAAATAATGGTGTATACGCCGTCGATATAGCAGAAGTACCCGATGATGAAAAAGAGCATTTTTTTATCTTTGGAGAGCTTTTTAAAGGTATTTCCCAGACGGCGGAAGGTATGGGAGATCACATGCTCCTGACGGGGGATGCTGTAGCGCTGGCGGACGTTTTTGTAGAGCGGCACAGCCATGATGACCCACCATACCATAGTGATGATAAAGGAAATCCGCGTCGCGGCGGTCATGGAAATGCCGATGGAACCGCAGTTCAAAATAAGAAGGAGCCCTGCGACAAAGGGGATGCAGCTTCCCACATAACCGAAGGCATAGCCGAAGGTCGAGATCTTGTCCATCCGTTCGTCGGTGGTCACATCGACGAGCATGGCGTCGTAAAAAATATTGCAGGCGGCATAGCCGATCCGCGCCAGAATAAAAAATACGAGAAAGGAAATCCAGCCGGGCGCGAAGGTAAACAAAAGCCCGCCGCCGATGGCAAGCACAAAAAAGACGGTAAAGATCTTCTTTTTCATGTTTTCATAGTCGGCGATCGCGCCGAGGATGGGCGAGAGCACCGCAAGGATCAGGATGGAAATGCTCGTGGCGCTGCCCCAGAGAGAGGAAGCGGCGGTGCTGCTGACGCCTGCGCCCTCCGCCAGAGAGCGGAAATAAATCGGGATGGTGGCGGTGACGATCATGATGAAGGCGGAGTTGGCAACATCATAGAGGATCCAGCTTTTTTCCGCTTTGGTAAGGTGGGTGTCGTTGCTTTGTCTCATAAAAATACGCTCCTTTGTCTATTATTCCGCTTTTTTGTTCACATAGCGGTTTTCAAATTTGGAGTATACGATCGTCTGGGAATGATACAGGCTGTAATAGCCCGAAAGCATGTAGCTGATGGCGACGGCGAGCAGGAAATAATAGGCGTTGCCAAAGCCAAACAGTTCGAGGCTGATCAAAAGCGCCGTGATGGGGCAGTTGGTAACGCCGCAGAATACGGCGGTCATGCCGATGGCGGCGCACAGGGGGGCGTTGGCGCCCAGAAGGGGGGCGACGATACAGCCGAAGGTCGCCCCGACAAAAAAGGACGGGACGATCTCGCCGCCTTTATACCCTGCGCCGATCGTAAGCGCCGTAAACAGGATCTTAAACAGGAAGGCAAGCGGGACAGCGTTTCCGTGGAGCGCCTCCTCCACGACGTGCATGCCGGGGCCAAGATAATCGTCGGTCCGCAAAAGCGCGGTCAAAAGGATGAGGATCACGCCTCCCGCTGTGATCCGGAGCCACGGGTTTGGCAGGAAGCGGGCATAAAGCTTTTTGACGGCGTGCATCGTGCGGCAAAACAGAATGCTCACAAAAGCGCAGAGCACCGCAAGGACGATGACCCGCCCGAAGGAGAGCAGATTGAGCTCGAGGATCGTATGGATCGTGAAATCCTCGAAAGGGGAATGGAGCGCTTTGCCAAGGAGAAAAGCGGTCAGCGACGCCCAGATACAGGGCACGAGGGCGGCATAATACATGATGCCGATGCTGGCGATCTCCATCGCAAGGAAGGCGGCTGCCATGGGCGTGCCGAAAAGGGCGGAAAAAGCGGCGGAAATACCGCACATGAGGATGATCTTTTTATCCTTTTCATTGAAATGGAGCGCTTCCCCGAGCTGCTCCCCGATGCTGCCGCCGATCTGCATCGCTGCGCCCTCCCTGCCGACGGAGCCGCCGCAGAGCACGGTCAGGATCGTGGAAATGAAAATGAGAAAGCTCATCCGCAGCGGGATGTGCGCCTGCTCGTGGATGCTGTCGATGACCGTATCGGTCCCGGCATTGTTTTCATAATGGAACGCTTTGTACAAAAATACGATGATCAGCCCGGCGACGGGGAGAAGCAGAACGACCCACAGGTGGCTGCGTCTGAAATCGACGGCGTATTTTAAGCCGAAATTGAATAGTGTGCTTACGGAGCCGACGACCAGCCCGGTGATGGTGGCGATGAGCATCCAGCGCGCAAACTGGAAAAAGTTGCTGGCGCTGATCAAAAACGGGGGGCGCTTGGGCTGACCGGAGACAGAGCTGGAATCCGGCTGCAAAACAGTATCAGTGGAAGAATTGTCTGGCATGATGTTACCTCTTTTTCGTAATGTTGCTTTTATCATACCATGTCTGAACCGTGTCGGAAAGAAAAATAAAGGTAAAATAGGGAAAAGTGTGTGAAAAAGGGAGGGCGCTGCAAGCAGCGCCCTAAAAGGAGAAAGTAGTGAGGTTGAAGGAATAAACCCTTCGATAATAAGATGTAAGCAAATTAAAGATTTAAATCTCTCGCCTTGTTAAAGGCTTCCTGAACAGCTTTTTTAACCACAGGATCCTGCTCCTGGGTAAGCTGATAACGGACGCGGGTCTTGATATAGTCCGTGCCGATTCTTAAAGCCGCTTCACATGCGGTTGTACGGATCTTCGGATTCTCGTGATCCAGAAAATGAGTAAGCTCGTTGGTGGAATCCTCGTCCGCAATGTCTGCAAGGGCGTTGAGCCCTGCGCAGAGGACTTCTTCGTCCGCATGCTTGGATCCCATCAGCTTGATAATGCCTGCGCTTTTGCGCTTGGAAGCTAATTTTTTAATCTTGTCAACTGTTGCCTGTTCGCTCATAACAGATCCTCCCTGGTAATGTCAAACCCGTCGAAGTAGTAAATGAGGATAACCATGCGGGCTGTCCATGCTGCCCGGCGGCGTCTGTTTTGTTTTGATGACTCTACTTTAAACCGAAAGTTTGTCCAAATTGTGACAGCTTTCTAAAACGTCGATAAAAGAAAGCGGGATCGGGTCATTTTCTGTTTATAATTGCAGGGAGAAATTTTAGAATCGGCGGTATTGCGGCAGCCGGATGGATGTGATAAGCTGTAATTGAGCATAATATTCATGAAAATCAGGCTGTCTGGGCCATCTTTGAGCGGATAAAGCTGCATTCGGCAGGTATGCCGCATCTGTTTTCTTTTCTGGACTCTATGCTTATTACCACAGTAACAACAAAGGGAGGAACGAAAAGGGCGGATGAAGAACCGGAGAGTTGCTCCCGCAGACAGGAAATGGCAAACCATTTTTAAGTGGGCTGTCATTTTGAGGAGCGATTTTTTGGGAGAAGACCGGACAAAAGTTTCTGTAAACAGGGAGCATAAGGATACGGTATTCAGGATGCTGTTTGGAAACAGGAGGAATTTGCAAAAACAGAGCCCATCGGGGAGGCGGTGGATCATGCGGTAACGCAGTGCATTAAAAATGGTATTCTGAAGCAATTTTTACAGCAGCAGAGAGCGGAGGTAGTCGCAATGTCAATTTTTGAATATGATGAAGAAGAGGAAAAGCGCAAGCTGCGGGAAGCGGAATATGCATGTGGCAAAGAAGAGGGAGAAGATATACTAAGCCACCTGATTGCTGTTCTGCTGGAAAAAGGCGATATGGACAGCGTGCGGCGCGCGGTAAAAAGCAGGCGGGACCGGGAAGCGCTGTATAAAAAATACGGAATCCATTAGGACAGCAGGAGGCACGGTATACCCCGTAAGAGGAAAAGCGATCCGGATTGCCGGAAAGCCCTGAAAGGGCGTTTTGTGAAAGGGCGCGGGCTGAACTGCAGCAAATTCCCGAAAATGCCCCTCCGGAAGTCTTGACAACGCACGAATTTGCGCCGTATAATGAGAAAACATGAGAGACAAAGACTTTGACGAAGACAGTAGGCCAGCGTTGAAAGCTTCAGCGAGCCGGTAAGGGTGCAAGACCGGTGCGAGTAGAGGTGGCTGAACATCCCTTCCGAGTTGTGCGGTCAAACGATCCCGGCGTATTTTTCAGAAGCTCCAAAGCAGTTTGGACATCTGGCGCATCGGATCTGGTAGGCTGCAACGCCGTTTCCGGCGTTATTGGAAAGCATATTTCCCGGCGCATTCTGGGCGGTTCGGGCGTATGTTGTAACGGGTGGTAAGCGAAGTCACGATCACAGGTGCCTCGTCCCTTTACAGGGACGGGGCTTTTTATTTTTTTACAAAGAATGGAAGAAAGATAAAAGCCCTTCCGGCACCGTTTTTTCAAAAATCAGAAAGGAAGAATGCCATGTACAGCAAAGTTGACACAAACTTAAATTTTGTGGAGCGCGAAAAGAACGTGGAGAAGTTCTGGCGCGACAACGACATTTTCAAAAAAAGTATGGAACAGCGCAGGCAGGGACCTACCTACACCTTTTATGACGGACCGCCGACCGCAAACGGGAAGCCGCATATCGGTCATCTGGAAACCCGCGTGATCAAGGACATGATCCCCCGTTACCGCACGATGAAAGGCTACTATGTGCCCCGTAAGGCAGGCTGGGACACCCACGGGCTTCCGGTTGAGCTGGAAGTGGAAAAGCTGCTCGGGCTGGACGGCAAGGAGCAGATCGAGGAATACGGCCTTGTCCCTTTCATCGATAAGTGTAAAGAGAGCGTGTGGAAATATAAGGGGATGTGGGAGGACTTTTCCGATACCGTAGGCTTCTGGGCGGACATGGACAACCCTTATATTACCTACAATGACGATTATATCGAATCCGAATGGTGGGCGCTGAAGCAGATCTGGGATAAGGGGCTTTTATATAAGGGCTTCAAGATCGTTCCTTACTGCCCCCGCTGCGGAACCCCCCTGTCTGCGCAGGAAGTGGCGCAGGGCTATAAGGATGTGAAGGAACGCTCCGCGATCGTGCGGTTTAAGGTTGTGGGTGAGGACGCATATTTCCTGGCATGGACGACGACGCCGTGGACGCTTCCTTCCAACGTGGCGCTGTGCGTGAATCCGGACGAGTCCTACTGCAAGGTAAAGGCGGCGGACGGCTATACCTACTATATGGCGGAAGCGCTGCTGGATACCGTTCTCGGAAAGCTTGCCGGCGAGGATACGCCCGCTTACGAAATCCTTGAGCGTTATACCGGAAAGGATCTGGAATACAAGGAATACGAGCCGCTGTTTGACTGCGCGGCAGAAATCTGTGAGAAGCAGAAGAAAAAGGCTTATTTTGTAACCTGCGACCGCTACGTTACGCTGACAGACGGTACGGGCGTGGTACATATCGCCCCTGCCTTCGGTGAGGACGACGCAAATGTGGGACGCAACTATGATCTGCCCTTTGTACAGCTTGTGGACGGCAAAGGCGAGATGACAAAAGAGACTCCGTGGAAAGGCGTTTTCTGCAAAAAAGCCGATCCGATGGTTTTGCAGGCGCTGGAGGAAAAAGAGCTTTTGTTTGCGGCTCCCAAGTTTGAGCACAGCTATCCGCACTGCTGGCGCTGCGACACGCCCCTGATCTATTATGCGCGTGAATCGTGGTTTATCCGCATGACCGCCGTAAAGGACGAGCTGATCGCGAACAACAACACGGTCAACTGGATTCCGGAATCCATTGGCAAAGGCCGTTTCGGCGACTGGCTGGAAAACGTACAGGACTGGGGCATTTCCAGAAACCGTTACTGGGGAACTCCCTTAAACGTATGGGAATGCAGCTGCGGCCACATGGAATCCATCGGAAGCCGTCAGGAGCTTCTGGAAAAATCCGGCAATGAAAAGGCGCTGACCGTAGAGCTTCACCGCCCTTACATCGACGAGATCACGATGAAATGTCCGGAGTGCGGCGGCGAAATGCACCGCGTTTCCGAAGTGATCGACTGCTGGTTTGACTCCGGCGCGATGCCTTTTGCACAGCATCATTATCCGTTTGAAAATAAAGAGGTATTTGAAAAACAGTTCCCCGCGAAATTTATTTCCGAGGCGGTGGATCAGACGAGAGGCTGGTTCTATTCGCTGATGGCAGAATCCACGCTGCTGTTTAACAAGTCCCCTTTTGAAAATGTCATCGTTATGGGACACGTTCAGGATGAGAACGGGCAGAAGATGAGCAAATCCAAGGGCAACGCGGTGGATCCGTTTGAAACGCTGGAAAAATACGGCGCAGATGCAAACCGCTGGTATTTTTACACGGTATGTGCTCCGTGGATCCCGAAGCGTTACAGCGGAAAGGCTGTGATGGAGGGCCAGCGCAAATTTATGAGCACGCTGTGGAACTCCTACGCATTCTTTGTGCTGTATGCAAATATCGACAGCTTTAATGCGGCAGAGCACACATTGGAATACGATAAGCTGACCGTTATGGATAAGTGGATCCTGTCCCGTCTGAACACGATGGTAAAAACGGTAGACAATAATCTGGATCAGTACCGGATTCCGGAAGCGGCAAGGGCGCTGCAGGAGTTTGTGGACGATCTGAGCAACTGGTATGTAAGAAGAAGCCGCGAGCGTTTCTGGGCAAAGGGCATGGAGCAGGATAAGATCAACGCCTACATGACGCTGTATACCGCTCTGGTAACAACGGCGAAGGCGGCGGCTCCGATGATCCCGTTCATGACGGAGGATATTTACAGAAATCTCGTTGTAAGCGTAGATCCGTCCGCGCCGGAAAGCGTGCATCTGTGCGATTTCCCCGTTGTAAACGAGGACATGATCGACGAAAAGCTGGAAGCCGGCATGAAAGAGGTTCTTGAGATCGTCGTAATGGGACGCGCGTGCCGCAACAATGCGAACATCAAAAACCGTCAGCCCATCGGCACGATGTTTGTAAAGGCGGAAAAGAGCCTTGACGACTTTTATCAGGAGATCATCGAGGATGAGTTAAACGTGAAGAAGGTTACGTTTACAGACGACGTGCGCGACTTTACCTCTTATACGTTCAAGCCCCAGCTGCGCACCGTCGGCCCGAAATACGGCAAGCAGCTTGGCGGCATCAAAAAGCATCTGGAGGGTCTGGACGGCAACGCCGCAATGGATGAGCTGAACGCTTCCGGCGCTTTGAAATTTGATGTGGACGGCGTAGCCGTTGAGCTGACAAAGGACGATCTGCTGATCGAAATGGCGCAGAAGCCCGGCTATGTTTCCGAGGCGGACAACCAGATGACCGTTGTGCTGGATACGAACCTGACGGACGAGCTGGTTGAGGAAGGCTTTGTTTACGAAGTGATCAGCAAGATCCAGACGATGCGTAAGGACGCAGGCTTTGAAGTGATGGATCACATCCGCGTTTGCGTATGCGGAAATGACAGGGTGGAAGGCATCGTAATGGGCAACCGCGATATGATCGCGGGCAAGGTGCTTGCGGATGAGTTTGTTTCCGGACAGAGCCTTGCGGTAAGCAAGGAGTGGAATGTCAACGGTGAGACGGTAACGATCGGCGTGGAGAAGGTCTGAGCGGTAAGGCATTAAGGTAAGGCGTTAAAATAAGGCATTAAAATGAAAAAAGCATTGTTTCCGGAGAAGTTTGGAAACAATGCTTTTTTTCATGAAAACCTTATTTCACGCAGTCCGTAAGCCACGCTCCCTTTGTAAAATCGGGAAACTCAACCGGGGCGCCGCCCTTTGCGATGGAAGCCTCGGAGAGCGCGGTAACAGCCATCCAGCTCGCCGCGTCGTACACGTCCACCGGCATGGGCTTGTCATTTTTGAGGCAGTCAAAAAATGCCTGAAATTCCAGCCAGTCCATGCCGTCATGGGAACCCTGCACGCCCTCTTCGATGAATTTTTTCCAGAGGGGATGCTCCCAGTCCTCACAGTATTGCTCTGCGTTTCCGCAGGAGCGCTTTCGCCAGTCAAACTCGATCTTTTTATCCTCGTCCCGATCCAGAAAAACGGAATCGGTCGCTTCTTCATACATGCCGTTGGTACCGCGCACGGTAAAGCCCCTGCTGTAATATCTGGGGAGGGTGGTGTCGAGGGTGAGCGTGATCGTTTCCCCGTTTGCGCAGCGGATCACGGAGGTAACAACGTCGCCCTGTCGGAAGCTTGTGTGCAGCAGGGCTTCATCGTCCGCCTTGTTTTTCAGAATATAGTCGTGCAGCCCTTCCGCGCAGGAGGAAACGGAGCTGATCGTTAGCATGCGGTTGCCGTGATTGAGGTTTAACACGCGGGCGATGGGGCCAAGCTCGTGGGTAGGGTAGTTTTCGCAGTTTCTTCCGATGTAGTTGCGCAGGCGGTAATGGCGTTTTTCCTTGCCGAAGGCAACCTCCTCCCTTAAATCATGATGATAGCCGCCGGAGCAGTGCACGACTTTTCCAAGCAGCCCCTTTTGCACCATGTGGAGCACCATCAGCTCCCGTCTGCCAAAGACGCAGTTTTCCAGAAGCATAAACGGCGTCCGGGTTTTTTCATAGGTTTCCACAAGCTGCCAGCATTCGTGGATGGAATAGGCGCCGCCGACCTCCATGCCGACTGCCTTTTTGGCTTCCATCGCGGCAATGGCGATGTCGATGTGGGCGTCCCAGGAGGAGGTGATGACGACCGTATTTACATTGTCGTCCGCGATGACTTCGCGCCAGTCGGTATAGACGCGCGGTGCGGTTTTCTGCGCTTTTAAAACCTGCTGCATGGCGTCTTTTGCCCGATCCTCGTACACGTCGCAGACAGCCGTGACGGTTCCGGCTTTTTGCGGGAGAATGACGTCTTTTAACAGGCAGGAGCCTCTTGCTCCGAGGCCAATGATTCCGATTTTGATTTCGTTCATAAGATAAAACCCTTCCCTTCTGTTTGCAGTGCTGTTTGATACCTTCTTTTACGATAATTATATCTGGCAAAATGGCGGAAGAAAATGTATATTTAAATATAACAGCGCAGATTTTAAAAAGATTTATGCAAAAAACAACAAAAAGCAGGGGCGGCGGGCGCCCCGGAATGGAGAATGGGATGTATCAGCCGTATCGGGTAAGGCAAAGCATACAGATTTTCAATTTTTATACGTTATTTTGCGCCCATTATCCGCAGGATTATTCCTTCCGCGGGGAGACGCACGACTTCTGGGAATGCTTTTATGTGCGTCGGGGAGAGGTAAGCGTGATCGGGAATGAGAGGGTATATCTTTTGGGAAAGGGGGATCTGATTTTCCATCAGCCGCAGGAGCTGCACCGGTTTGCCGTAAAAGCGGAAGAGGGGGCAGATGTGCTGACCTTTTCTTTTGACGGGGCGGGGGCGCTTTTGGAGGAGTTAAAAGGCGGAGCCTTTTCCCTTTCCGGCGAACAGGCGGGGCTTTTTGCGCCGGTAATAAAAGTGGCAGAAAGCAGAGGGCTTTTTTTGCCGGACGACAGCAGGGCGTATGAAAAAAAGATGAAGCGGCTGGAGGCGGCGCCGATGGAGCTTCAGCAAATCGTATGCTATATAGAGCTGCTTTTTTTGTCGCTGCACGGGCAGAAGCGGTTGGAGCCGGAGACGGATTCCCGCAGCGCGCTGGTTTTTCGGGATGCGGTCAGCTACATGACGGAGAAAAGCGGGGAAATGCCGGGAATTGAAGAGATCGCCCGGGCGTGCCATACGAGCTGCACCGGCCTGCAGAACGTGTTCCGCAGCTATTCCGGGCTCAGCGTGCACAGATACCTGATGAAATTAAAGATCAATACGGCGGTAAAGCTGCTGGGGCAGGGCAGATCCGTGACGGAAACTGCGTTGGAGCTGGGCTTTCAAAGCCAGAGCCATTTTTCCAACGTGTTTAAAAAGGAGACGGGGATTTCGCCGGGGAAAAGCAGGGGAGTAAAATAGAAATAAAATGACACCTCCCTGAAAAGATGCTATAATAAAGACCGCGGGCGCAAAGCAAAATCGCACCCGTGGTCTTTTGGTATCGTGCAGATCAGAAGAAAACTATAGGATGAGCAGGAGCCTTTTTCTATGAGCAATAAGCTGAAACGAAAACCCACAAAAACGGAACGGGAAAATTCCACATGGGCAAGCGCAGTCAAAGCTTTCTTTCTGGAAATGTTCTTAAACAGCAAGTATTCCCCGCAGTACAGCTTTGACGGGAACTTGACAAAAGAGGGAAAACGCAAAAAGACGATCCTCTGGTCGTGGCTTGTCATTGCGACGGGAATTGTGATCGGCTTGGTTCCGTTTTGCGATCCGGACACGACGGAGGCGATGCGGCAGGCGGATCTGTTTCTGCTGATCGTGGCAGCAGGGCTTATCATCTGCGGAATTGCAGTGATCATAAGGCATAAAGCGCCGAAGGCAAAGAAGAAAAAACGGTAATGATTTTGGGAGTTTATGGATGAATTTACTGAATATAGAAAAAATAACAAAGGTATTTGCGGAGAGGAAGATATTCGATAACGCGTCGTTCTTTTTGCAGGAAGGGGAAAAGGTCGGCGTTATCGGGATCAACGGAACCGGAAAGACAACGCTTTTGAAAATGCTGGCAGGGATGGAGGAGCCGGACGAAGGGACGATCACGACAGCCAATCATGTGGTGATCCGGTATCTGCCCCAGCACCCGGAGTTTGATCCGCAGATGTCCAGCCTGGACTGCGTGCTTGAGGGCAATGTGACGGACGAGAACCGGTGGAGCATCGAAAGCGATGCAAAGACCATGATGACCAAGCTGGGAATTCAGGATTTTTCCGAGCCGGCAGGACAGCTTTCCGGCGGACAGCGGAAACGGCTGGCGCTTATTTCAGTACTGCTCTCCCCGGCGGATATTTTGCTTTTGGATGAGCCGACCAACCATCTGGACAACGAAATGGCGGACTGGCTGGAGGAGTATCTGAAAAAATGGAAAGGTTCCCTGATCATGGTAACCCATGACCGTTATTTTCTGGACAGCGTATGCAACCGGATCGTGGAAATTGATAAAGGCTCTGTTTACAGCTATCAGACCAATTATTCCGGATTTCTGGAATTGAAGGCACAGCGGGAGGAGATGGAGGCAGCGAGCGAGCGGAAACGCCAGTCGATCCTGCGCGTGGAGCTGGAATGGTTGCAGAGAGGGGCGCGGGCGCGTTCGACAAAACAAAAGGCGCACATCCAGAGATATGAAGAGCTGCGGGACAGGGAAGCGCCCGTACAGGATTCCAGGCTGGAATTAAGTTCGATTTCTTCCAGGCTGGGAAGGACGACGGTAGAGCTGGAACATATCTGCAAAAGCTATGGGGACAGGAAGCTGATCGATGATTTTAACTATATTTTCCTGAAGGGGGACAGGGTAGGGATCATCGGCCCGAACGGCTGCGGAAAATCTACGCTGATCAAGATGATTGCAGGCATGATTCCGCAGGATTCCGGCACTATTACAATCGGGCAGACCGTAAAAATGGGATATTACGCGCAGGAGATCGCTTCTGAAAAAACGGATAACGGAGGGGCGGAAAATGAGACAGACCTTTCTTATATGGATCCGAACCAAAGAGTGATCGATTATGTGAAGGATGTTGCGGAATATATCCAGACGGCGGACGGTCTTGTATCCGCTTCCGCAATGCTGGAGAAATTTTTATTTACGCCGGAGCAGCAGTACAGCCCGATCGGGAAGCTGTCCGGAGGGGAGAAGAAGCGGCTGAATCTGCTTCGGGTGCTCGCAGGCTCTCCCAACTGCATTCTGCTTGACGAACCGACCAACAATCTGGATATTGCCACGCTGACGATTTTGGAGGATTATCTGGATCGCTATGAAGGGATCGTGGTAGCTATCTCGCATGACCGCTATTTTCTGGATCGCACCATGAAGCGGATCTTTGCTTTTGAAGAAAATGGGAAACTGCGCCAGTATGAGGGCGGCTATACGGATTATGCAAAAAAGAAAGCAGCGGAAGCTGGATCAGAAGCAGGGACGGGCGAAGCTGCTTTGAAAAAAGAGACCTTTGCAAAGGAAAAAGGGCAGAAAACCCGCGGCCCCCAGAAGCTGAAATTTACCTATAAAGAACAAAAGGATTATGAGACGATCGAGTCGGATATTGCAGAGCTGGAAGAAAAAATCAGCGCATTGGAAAAAGAAATAGAAGCATCCGCCCGTGATTTTGTAAAGCTGAATCAGCTTATGGCAGAGAAGGAAGAGCTGGAAACGGCTTTAGGAGAAAAAATGGATCGGTGGATGTATCTGGAAGATAAGGCAGCCAGAATCGAAGCCGGAGAACTGGAGGAAAACCCAAATGAATAAAAAACTGGAAAGAAACGATCCCTGCTGGTGCGGGAGCGGCAAAAAATACAAGCAGTGCCATATGCGCTTCGACGAAAAGATCCGCAGCTTTGCGCTGGAAGGTCACATGGTGCCGGATCAGGGCATGATCAAGACGCCGGAGCAGATCGAGGGCATCCGGGAGAGCGGCAAGGTAAACGTGGCGGTGCTGGATTATGTGGCGCAGAACATCCGCGCAGGCATCAGCACCGAAGAGATCAACCGGATGGTGGATGAAAAAACGAGGGAGCTGGGCGGAATCCCCGCACCCCTTGGCTATGACGGCTTCCCGAAAAGCGTCTGCACGTCGGTCAACGACGAGGTGTGCCATGGCATTCCGGATGAAAATGTCATTCTGCAGGAGGGCGACATCATCAACGTGGACGTTTCCACGATCTATAACGGATATTTTTCGGATTCGTCGAGAATGTTTGTGATCGGGGAGACGACGCCGGAGCGTGAAAAAATCGTCCGCGTGGCAAAGGAGTGTATGGAGGAAGGCATCCGGGCGGTAAAGCCGTGGACATTTCTGGGGGACATGGCGGATGCGGTAAACAGCCATGCAAAGGAAAACGGCTGCAGCATCGTCGTGGACATCGGCGGGCACGGCGTAGGGCTGGAATTTCACGAAGATCCCTTTGTGAGCTATGTGGCGCCGAAGGGGACGGAAATGCTGATGGTTCCGGGCATGGTATTTACGATCGAGCCGATGGTCAACGCCGGGACGGAAGAAATTTATATTGATGACGACAACGGCTGGACGGTTTATACGGAAGACGGAAAGCCCTCCGCCCAGTGGGAAACGACGGTACTGGTTACGGAGGACGGCTGCGAAGTGCTCGTATGGTAATCTGCGGCGGCAAAGGTGCTCGGCGCGGATGTGAGCCTTGGAGCACGCATTTTTTAATGCGGTCTTTTGCCCAGCTCCCAGAAGGCGACGGCGCTGGCTGCCGCGACGTTTAAGGAGTCCACGCCGTGCGCCATCGGGATTTTTACCGTGTAATCGCAGTCTGCGATCGTTTCGGAAGCCAGCCCGTCGCCCTCAGAGCCTAAAATGACCGCCAGCTTTTGGGCGGAGGAAAGGCGCGGATCGTCGATGGAAACGGAATCATCCCTAAGCGCCATTGCGACGGTGACAAAGCCGTGCTCGCGCAGCGTCTGCATCCCGGTATCCTGCCAGAGGGAAGCGCCGTCAAAAAATGTCCACGGGATCTGGAATACGGTTCCCATGCTGACGCGGACAGCGCGGCGGTAGAGCGGATTGCTGCAGCCGGGCGTCAAAAGGATGGCGTCCATGTGCAGGGCAGCGGCGGAGCGGAAGATCGCGCCGACATTTGTGGGATTCATGACATTTTCAAGGACGGCGATGCGGCTGGATGCACGGCACAGCTCTGCAGGAGAGGGAAGCGCCGGGCGGCGCATGGCGCAGAGCATCCCGCGGGTGAGCGCAAAGCCGGTCAGCTGGGTCAGCACCTCAAAGGGCGCGGTGTATACCGGGACGTCGGGACAGCGAAAAAGAAGCTCCTTTGCCTGCGTTTCCACGTGTTTATCTTCCACGAGAAAAGAGAGCGGCACGCAGCCTGCGTCGAGGGCGCGTTCGATGACCTTTGGGCTTTCCGCAATGAAAATGCCCTTCGACGGGTCGTCCCGGTTTAAAAGCTGGTTTTCGGTAAGGCGGGCATAGACGTCCAGCGCTTCGTCCTGAAAATCGGTAATTGTAATAATATTTGCCATAATATTCCTTATTCTGTCGGATTTTCGGAAAATCCGGCTTCTTTTAATTTCTGGTTCCATTTTCGCACCGTGTCCGGATCAAGCTTGCAGACGGCGCGGTCATAGGTATAAATTCCGTTGGTTTCTTCTTCAATATCCGAAAGCTGCGTATAAACGGAGGCTCCGACGCCTTTCTGGACAGCGGGAAGGACGGTGCGTTCCATGAGCTTTTCATAAGCGGCGGTCAGCTCGGCGGCGGAGGTAAATTTCCGGTAGCCGTAAACGGTTTCAGAGGCAGAATGCTCCGGCATGGAAAAGGAATAGCCGCCGTATTCGGTAAGCGCGAGGGCGCGCGCAGCCTCCGCCTTGAAGTTCAGCGTGAAAAAATAATAGTGGAGGCTTACAATGTCGCCCGCCTTCTGGTCAAACCAGCCGCTTGCGTGATCCACAAGGCGGGTGGGATCGAGCTGCTTTAAGCGGGCGGCAGCATCCGCGGCATGAAACTGCCCCCAGCCTTCGTTGAAGGGAACCCAGGTCACGATGCTTGGATGATTGTACAAAAATGTCACGGTTTCCTCCATTTCCCGCAAAAATTCCGCCCGTCCCTCCGGCTGGCTGCGGGAGAGCAGGGAAAAATGCTTTTCCCCGTCAGAAAAAGGAAGATGCCGCCAGTTCATCAGCGTGGCAAGATAGGTCACAAACCAGCTCTTGTAAGGAGAGCCGCCGTTTACCATGTCCTGCCAGACGAGGATACCGAGCTGGTCGCAGTGATAATAGAAGCGCTCTGGCTCGATCTTGGCGTGCTTGCGCAGCATGTTGAAGCCCAGCTTTTTCATGCGCAGAATATCGGAAAGGAGCGCCTCGTCCGTGGGCGCGGTGTAAAGGCTTTCGGGCCAGTAGCCCTGATCGAGCACGCCCGCCTGAAAGTAAGGCTTATTGTTCAGGAAAAAACGCCGTTTCCCGTCGGGGCCGGTCTGCACGTCGCATTTGCGCATGGCAAAATAGCTGGAAACCCGGTCGGTGTCCGTGCGGATGCTGATCTGATAGCAGAACGGATCCTCCGGGCTCCACGGATGGAAGTCAGGCAGGTCAATGGCGATCGTTTCGTTGGACATGCCGGAAATACAAAAGGAGTCCACGCCTTTTCCGGCGATCATGCAGTCCACCGCAGCAGGCTCCTTTGTCAGCACGCGCAGCTCCATCCGGCTGTTGTCATAGTCCGGCGTGAAAAAAATCCGTTCAATATAGTTATCGGGCACGATTTCCGCCCACACGGTCTGCCAGATGCCGCTCTGGGCGGTATAAAACATGCCGCCGGGCGAAAGCGCCTGCTTGCCGCGGGCGTGGCAGGAAATGTCGGTCAGATCCTGGACGCGCACGATCAGCTCGTTGTCGCCGCTTTGTAAAAATCCCGTCATTTCCAGAGAAAAGGGCAGATACCCGCCGGTGTGGCTGGCGGCGTGCGCGCCGTTAATATAGTGGCGTGCTTGCGCAGCATGTTGAAGCCCAGCTTTTTCATGCGCAGAATATCGGAAAGGAGCGCCTCGTCCGTGGGCGCGGTGTAAAGGCTTTCGGGCCAGTAGCCCTGATCGAGCACGCCCGCCTGAAAGTAAGGCTTATTGTTCAGGAAAAAACGCCGTTTCCCGTCGGGGCCGGTCTGCACGTCGCATTTGCGCATGGCAAAATAGCTGGAAACCCGGTCGGTGTCCGTGCGGATGCTGATCTGATAGCAGAACGGATCCTCCGGGCTCCACGGATGGAAGTCAGGCAGGTCAATGGCGATCGTTTCGTTGGACATGCCGGAAATACAAAAGGAGTCCACGCCTTTTCCGGCGATCATGCAGTCCACCGCAGCAGGCTCCTTTGTCAGCACGCGCAGCTCCATCCGGCTGTTGTCATAGTCCGGCGTGAAAAAAATCCGTTCAATATAGTTATCGGGCACGATTTCCGCCCACACGGTCTGCCAGATGCCGCTCTGGGCGGTATAAAACATGCCGCCGGGCGAAAGCGCCTGCTTGCCGCGGGCGTGGCAGGAAATGTCGGTCAGATCCTGGACGCGCACGATCAGCTCGTTGTCGCCGCTTTGTAAAAATCCCGTCATTTCCAGAGAAAAGGGCAGATACCCGCCGGTGTGGCTGGCGGCGTGCGCGCCGTTAATATAGACGTCGGCAATCTGATCGACCGCGCCGAAATGCAGCAGGATGCGCTTGCCGGGCTGGGGGCGCGTGATGGAGAAGGTGCGCCTATACCACAGAAAGCCCTTTGGTTCCAGCCGTTTGTTTACGCCGGAAAGCGTGCATTCGGGAGAAAAAGGAACGAGGATCGTGCCTTCAAACTGCTGCGGAATATCGGGGGAGTCGGTAAAAGCATAGTCCCAGCGTCCGTTCAGATTCAGATAGGAGGTGCGCACGAGGCAGGGGCGCGGATATTCGGAAAGCGCGCTGTGTTCGCTGACGTCTGCGCTGAATTTGGTCTGAAGCGGTTTCATGCTGTGTTCCTCCGTTTGGTATCAATGGTTTCAAAAAGAATCGTCTGTCCGGCAGCACACTGCCTGCGGGACAAACCGGATTTAGTATAAGTATAATGGAAAGCGTTTCGCTTTACAAGGTGTTTTGACCGATGGCAGAAGTGTGGAAAAAACAAAATATTATAAGGGATTCTGGGGCATATTTCAAGCAGTTTGTAACTGAATGACAGCCGCTCCTTTTTGGAATAAGATGGGAATATCAACAAGGAGGAATGAGGGCAGACCGGATGAAAAGCAGAATGACGATCGTAGAGGCATTGGATGAGAGGGATTTGCTGATTAAGAAGATCATGGGCAAGATCGGGAAGCTTGAGCCGGTTGCGCTGATCTCGGACAGAGAAGAGCTGATATGGGGGAAGAAGCGCCCGAAAGGGGAGTTTTGTGCACGGGCAGAGTCCGGGCTGCAGCAGATAACGGATATGATCGCACGGTATGACAGTTTAAATATGGCGGTGGCGCTGTCCAACGCAGAGACCTTTATAGAGACGTCGAGAGGGCGGATGAGCGTATCCTGTGCGGTGGCGCTCAGGAGCCGCCTGCGGGGAAGCGGCCCGCACGGAGCAGACACGGTGTTTGAAGAGCGTCTGGCGGAGCATCTGACAGGCTGTTATGAGGGCAGGCAGGAGGAGCTGCGCAGACTGGGCGGGACAGCAGGACAGCGGGAGCTGCGGCGCAAAAAGAACGCGCGCAATATCGTCATGGTCCAGAATCCGGAGCTGTCGCGCCTGTCTTCGGAGAAGGGGCAAAAGTGGATGCCGTCCGAAGAAAATCTGAGCCTGCTCGATCCGCTGGACGCAAGGCAGAAGGCGGCTGAGCTGACAGAAGGACGGATGGATTTTTTGGCAGAGCTGGAAACGAAGATCAAGCTTTCCAATGCGGCGACACGGATCGAGGTATGACCGCAGCCGCCGTTTACAGGCTTGCCGTCAAGCAAAAAGCTGCCCTCCGCACGAAAATTCCCAAAACGGTATCCGGTAGGGCTGTAAAGCCCGATTATCCTTGATATAGTCTGGAAATATGCGGATCTATAGATTTTGACTGAATACGCAGGTTTGCGCCGGTGCGCGCGGACTGAAATCCATGGGAACGGTTTTTGCCCTGCCGGGGCGGGAAATATCCGCATGGCTGTGCGGCGGGCAGCGCGCCAAAGTAACAAGGCGCACACTTTTTATGGCATAGGGCTTTAAAACCCTATGCCATAAGTATTCTGCGGGAAAATGAAAAAATTGCATTTTATTGTGGGTTTTGGGAGGCAGAGTCTGTTATAATCAGATCAGCTCCCTGTTGGGGACAGAAGGCGGGCTTTGCATTTTGGGGAGAATGGGAGCCTTGCGGCTGAGGATAGGTTTGGAAAGGATGTGGACAGATGCAGGGGTATCCGGTCATTGATGTGTATCAGACGGGGCTCAGGCTGAAAGGGGCCTGTGAGAAGCGCCGTATTACGGCAAAGGACGTACAGAAATTTTTAGGGCTGGCGGCGCTCCAGTCGGTTTACGGATGGTTTCAGGGAAGGACGCTGCCCTCCCTTGACAATTTTTATGCGCTGAGCTGTTATCTGGACATGCCGATGGAGGACATGGTCGTGGCGAAGGGCGGGACGCGGGAGGTATCGGAAAAGGAGGCGTTTGAAGCGCTGCAGAAAAGGCAGATGGCGTATCTGGCGTTTTGCTTTGAAGCGGAGGGCAGGCGGCAGGCGCTGTAGCCCTGAACCGCGTTCCCACACTTTAAGCGGCGGGCGTTTGAGGCGGGTGTGAACGGTAGCGATACCCTCCGTGTACGACGTTTTCAGAGCGTTTATACTTTCAGAACAGTTTATTCCGGTCAGTTTATGGTTGTAGACGGAACGGAGGACTGCTATACTGGAAGGAAGGGATTTTGCAATGGAATGACGCATGGAGGCGGCGGGATGATCACAAGGGAACAGATTCGCAGAATAGCAGGATATTCTTTTTACAGGGGGGAAGAGCTCTACCGCCAGAGAAAGATCAGGAAATTTGAAGTGAAAAGGAACGGGGAACAGGATACGATCACTGCGGACGTCCGGGGGAGCGGCGGGAATGTTTATGACGTTTCGATCACGCTGGAGCGGGATACGGGGCTGGTGGAGGAAAGCTGGTGCGACTGTCCCGCCTTTTATTCTTACGAGGGAATGTGCAAGCACTGCACGGCAGTTTTATTAAAATATATGTCGGAGCCGGATATGACGGCGGACGGGAGAAAGTCGCTGGCGGATTATTTGGACGGCTTGGACGGGACGGATACAGAGCTGCAGGAGGGAAAGCAGGCGCTCAGGGAATTTCAGCGCAGGAGGCAGACGACATGGCAGATGAAGGAGCTTCTGCGCAAGCAGTCGGTGCGCCGGGCGCTTCCGGTGCTGCAGGGAGGGATGTGCGGCAGGGTGCATCTGGAACCGGAGCTGTCCTGTTCCCTGACAGGCTGCAGCGTCCAGTTTCGGATCGGGACGAGCAGGATGTATGTGCTCAAGGATGTGTTCGGATTTATGAAAGCGATGCAGGATCAGGAGACGGTTTCTTATGGAAAGAGCCTTCAGTTTCTGCATGTGCCGGACAGCTTCGATGAAGCATCAAAACCGCTGGCGGCATTTCTGGTAAAGACGGCACAGCGTCTGGAACGGGAATACGGGCAGGAGGGCTCTTATCTGTGGAGTATCCGCGAGGGGCTGCCGAAGCTGCGCGAGATGCCGCTGGACGCAAAGGGGCTGGATGATTTTCTGGACGCGGTCGGTCAGAACTGTTTTAAAGCGGACATCAACAAAACGGCAGGGATGTGGCAGGTTGTCCAAAAGCCTTTGAAGCGCGCGCTGGAGGTGACGGAAAGCGGGGACGGGGCAGAGCTTAATCTGGAAGCGGTAACCGGATATGAGACGGAAAAGGGCAGCGTTTATTTCCGGGACGGGGAGATATACCGGATCATGGAAGAGGAGCTGGAGGAGGTCAGGGAATTTCTGGAATGTATGCGCAGGATCCCGGGGCGGAAGGCATTTATCCAGAAGGAGGATCTTCCGGCATTTTTCCGGCAGCTCATGCCGGTTTTGAAAAAGCATTTTGACTGTCGGATCAGCGGGATCGATGAAAGCGCGCTGGGGATCGTTTTGCCGAAGTTTCAGTTTTATCTGGATCTTCCGCAGGAGGATATGGTATCGTGCCGGGTAATGGCAAAATACGGAGAGCGGGAGTACAGCGTTTACGATCATGAAAAGGATGCGGAAATGCGGGATTTTCTGGCGGAATCAGCGGCGTCGGGAGCAGTCGGGGAATACTGCAATGCGTATGATCCGTCCCAGGACAGCATGGTGGCGGCAGAGGATGAACTGATCTACCAGATTCTGACGGAAGGGGTGGAGCGGCTCAAAAAGATCGGGGAGGTTTATGTGTCGGAGGCGCTTAGAAAGATCAGGCTGATTTCTGCGCCGTCCGTGTCGGTAGGGCTTTCCCTGAGCTCGGATCTTTTGGAGCTTTCGATCACCTCGGCGGAGATGCCGAGGGAGAAGCTGGCAGAGATCCTGTCCCGCTATGACAGGAAACGGAAATTTTACAGGCTGAAGGACGGAAGCTTTGTACAGATGGAGGGAGCGGCGCTGGAGCCTTTGCAGGAGGTAAAAAAGGCACTGGGGCTGACGGAAAAACAGCTTTTGGCAGAAAAGATCGAGGTTCCGCGCTACAGGATGCTGTATCTGGATCAGGAGCTTAATGAAAACGGCGGAATGCGCGTGATCCGCGACGAAGGCTTCCGGAAGGCAATGGAGCGTTTGCAGGGCAGCAGGGACAGGGAGTATGGGATCCCGGAAAGCCTGGACGGCGTGCTGCGGGAGTATCAGAAGCAGGGATACCGCTGGATCATGTCGCTGTATGAAAACGGCTTCGGAGGCATTCTGGCAGACGATATGGGACTTGGAAAGACGCTGCAGGTGATCACGTTCCTGCTGGCAAAAAAACGCGGCTGCAGCCTGATCGTATGTCCCGCCTCGCTGGTTTACAACTGGAAGAGGGAGCTGGAACGGTTTGCGCCGCAGCTGGATGCAAAAACGGTCGCAGGGACGGCGCAGCAGCGCAGGGAGATCCTTGAGGGGAAGCTGCCGGATGTGCTGATCACCTCCTACGATCTTTTGCGGCGGGATCTGGAGCATTACGGGGCGCTTTCGTTTTTCTGTCAGGTGATCGACGAGGCGCAGTATATCAAAAACCACGGTACGCAGGCGGCGAAGGCGGTCAAAAGGATCAGGGCGGATTTTAAGCTGGCGCTGACGGGTACGCCGATCGAAAACAGGCTGAGCGAGCTGTGGAGTATTTTTGATTATCTGATGCCGGGATATTTGTACGGATACCAGCGTTTCCGGGAGGAAATGGAGCAGCCGGTCGTTTCGGGAGAGGACGAAGCAGCGGCGAAGCGCCTGCAGAAAATGATCCGTCCGTTTGTGCTGCGCCGTCTGAAAAAGGATGTGCTGACAGACCTGCCGGACAAGCTGGAAGAAAATATATACGCCGAGTTGGGCGGCGAGCAGCAGGAGCTTTACGACGCCCATGTGAAGCGGCTGGAAATCCTGCTGGAGGAAAAGACCGACGAGGAATTCAACACCGGAAAGCTCCAGATCCTTGCGGAGCTGACCCGGCTTCGCCAGCTTTGCTGTGATCCGGGGCTTTTATATGAGAAATACAACAGCGGCTCTGCCAAAAAAGAGCTGGTCATGAGCCTGGTCCGGAGCGCGGTGGAAGGCGGGCATAAGATCCTGCTGTTTTCCCAGTTTACGACGATGCTGGACAGGCTTGCAGACCTGTTGGAGGAAGAAGGCATTTCCTATCATATGCTGACGGGGGCGACGCCGAAGGAAAAACGGGCGCAGATGGTGGAAAGCTTTGATACGGACAGCGTGCCGGTATTTTGCATCTCCCTGAAGGCAGGGGGGACGGGGCTGAATCTGACGGCGGCGGATGTGGTGATCCATTTTGATCCGTGGTGGAATGTGGCGGTGCAGAATCAGGCGACGGACCGGGCGCACCGGATCGGCCAGAAAAATGTGGTAACGGTATACCGGCTGATCGCGAAAGGGACGATCGAGGAAAAAATATTGGAGCTGCAGGAAAAGAAAATGGAGCTTGCGGACAAGGTGCTTGGCGGCGAAGGGCTTGGAGGACAGAGGCTGTCGCGCGAGGAAATTCTGGAACTGCTCCGATAAAGGCGGTATACTTTAGAAAAGACAGAGAAGAGGAGACTGCGATGAGAGATTATAAAAATGATATTTTAGAGGCGGGCAGGGAGCTGGAATTTCCGGAGGAAGGAACGCAGGCGCTTTTTGAGGCATGGGAAAAGCTGGCGGCAGGCGCGGCAATGCCGGGAGAAACCGGAAAAAACGCAGGCGCGGCAGCAGAATTTCTTGCATGGATCGAAAAATATGAGCGGGATGAAGCGATGGATTACGGCGCTGCGCTGGAAGCGGCAAAAAAGGCGGGGGAGCAGACCGGCGTGCATCCCTATACGGCGCAGCTTCTGCTGTTTTTGTGCATGACAGCCCATTTAAAGGAGCGGTATGAGGAAAAAGGGATCTGTACAGACATCTGGCGGGATTCCTGCAAGGATCTGAAATGGAAGCTTTTGGAGTGCCGCCGGATGTACGGGATCTGGGGAAGCTTCGTAGCGGGATGGTTTCCGGGATTTTTTGAGCTGACCAGATTTGCGCTGGGACGGCTGCAGTTTGAACTGGTGGATTTTCCGGAGGGCTATGAGAAGGCGGGACGGAAGAAGCCGGAGCAGATGACAAAGGCAATCAATGTGCACATCCCGTCCTGCGGGAAGCTGAATATGGACGAGTGCCATGCTTCCTACCGGCAGGCGGCAGACTTTTTTTCGGAATATTTTCCGGGGGATGAGGTGGCAGTCTGCTGTGAATCGTGGATGCTTTATCTGCCGCACAAACAGTTTCTGGGAGCAGATTCGGGCGTAGTGCGTTTTATGGACGAATACGATATTTATGAAACATATGAGCAGGACGGCGATTTGTGGAGGATCTTTAACTGTGATTATCAGGGCGATCCGGACGGGCTTGCAGAGGATACGGGCATGCAGCGCGGATATAAGAGGTGGCTGCAGCAGGGACACCACGCGGGCTGCGGGAAAGGTGTTTTTTTCCTGAAAAAAGCTTAAAAAAACGCGCCTTGCGCATAACCGTACAGAAGGAGAGGATACAGGATCATTATGGAAAAACAGGAACATGGAATTCGTCAGGTCTGGCATTTTTTAAAACCGACGGTTATCGCGGCAGCGGTAGTGCTCATTCTCTTTTTTGCGCTGCAGGGGATCCCGATGAACCAGTCGCTTGACAGGAGGATGGACATTGAATCCGTGCGGGTGACGCAGAACGGGGAAGAACGGATCCTGACGGAGCAGGAGGAAATAAAGCGCGCGGCGGAGGTCGCGGGAATGCTGGCGCGCAGATTTCCCACAGAGCAGAAGGGAGAGCCGGATACGTGCTATGTGTTTACGTTTCAGAATGGAACGGAGCTGACGGTAGGCGTATATGAAAACGATATTTTTTATAATGGGAAGTGGTATACCGGGGCGGCGTCCACGCCGGAACTGTTCAGAAATGTGACGGGAAGCCGGTTTTTTGTCATAGAAGTCCCGGCAGAGGATATGACGGAAGAACACTAAAGACCGGACAAGGGAGAAACGCATGAGGATTTTGCTTGTGATCGATCAGTTCGATCAGGGAAACAACGGGACGACGATGAGCGCGCAGCGGTTTGCGAAGGCGCTTTTGGAAGATGGGAATGAGGTGCGCGTGGCGGCTTCGGGAAAGCCGGCAGAGGGAAAATATCCGATGCCGGAGATTCATTTTTTCCCGCTGGCGGATTCGATCATCAAAAGTCAGGGGATGGTGCTGGCAAAGGCAGATCCGGCGGCGCTCCAGCAGGCGATCGAGTGGGCTGACGTGGTGCACTTTATGATGCCGTTTGCGCTTTCAAGGGTAGGAGTGCGCATGGCAAAGGAGATGGGAAAGCCTGTGACGGCGGCATTCCATGTGCAGCCGGAGAATATCACGTCTACGCTCCATTTGGGGCACAGCAAAAAGGTAAACGAGCTTTTATACCAGTGGTTTCGGGACGACTTTTACAACCAGTTTACGCACATCCACTGTCCGAGCAGCTTTATCGCGGGACAGCTTAAGGATCACGGCTATCAGGCGAAGCTGCATGTGATCTCAAACGGGGTGTCGGATCAGTTTTATCCGAGAAAGAAGGAAAAGGAAGCGGAATTTGCCCATAAATTCGTTATCCTGATGATCGGGCGCTATTCGGAGGAAAAGCGGCAGGATGTGCTCATAAAGGCGGTAAAAAAATCTGCCCATGCCGATAAGATCCAGCTGATCCTCGCGGGGCAGGGTCCAAAGGAGAAGGTGCTGAGGCGTCTGGGACGTTCCCTGAAAAATCCGCCAGTGATGGGATTTTTTGGTACGGACAGGCTCTGTGAGCTGATGGCGATGAGCGATCTGTATGTGCACGCGGCGGATGTGGAGATCGAGGCGATCGCCTGCCTGGAGGCGGTGGCATCGGGGCTTGTCCCGGTCATTGCAGATTCGCCGCTGTCTGCGACGCCGCAGTTTGCGCTGGATGAAAGGAGCCTGTTTCGCGCGGGGGATCCCAAGGATCTGGCGGCGCATATCGACTGGTGGTATGAGCATGCGTCAGTGCGGCGGCAGATGGGGGCGGTCTATGCGGAAAGCGCGGAAAAATACCGCCTGAAAAACAGCATCCATCTGGCAGAGCAGATGTTTGAAGAGGCGATCGCAGAGAAGGGGAAGAATGCGTAAAGATAACAGCATGCGGGGAAAAAGTGGGGCTGAAAGCGAAATGCAGAATGAATTCCATCCGGAAGGCATTCCCTACCGCTTTTTGAAATGGGTGATCGTGCGCCTGTTTCCGCCCATATTCCGCATGCTTTACGGCTGGCGGGTTGTGGGACGCATTCCGGAAGAGGTCATGAAACGGGGCTGCGTGACGGTGTGCAATCATATTCATACGCTGGACTGTGTGATGCTGGCGTGCGCGTTCCGGAATCATACGATGCAGTTTTTGTCCCTGCGCGAGAATCTCCATATGCCGGTGGCAGGGGCGCTCGTGCGGCTTTTGGGAGGCATCGGGCTGCCGGAAAGGCTGGACGGCTGGAAGGCAGTTTACCGGCGCGTGGAAAAAGCCTTTGAGGAAGGCCAGTTTCTGCAGGTATATCCGGAAGGGGAGCTGATCAGCGGCTGCAGGACGTTGCGGGAATTTAAGCCGGGGGCTTTTAGCTTTGCCGTAAAATACGGCAGGCCGGTTGTCCCGTGCCTTTTGCGGTATTATCCGCGCGGCAGCGCGTTGGGAAGCAAAAAGGGCAGGAAGCGCAGCGACGGGCTGGAGCTTGTGGTTTTGGAGCCGGTATTCGTGCCGGAAGGGGCAAAAGGGCGCAGGGCGGCGCAGCTGTTAGAGGAGACGGTGCGCGGCAGGATGGAGGAGGCGCTCAAAACAACGGCAGAATAAGCGGATGGCAGAATGAACGGAACAAAGCAGAATAAACGGAGTAGAAGAAAGGAACGGCAATCATGAAAATAACATGGCTCGGAACCGCATCCGTCAGGATCGAAACAGAAGGGGAGCGGATTTTATTTGATCCCTTCGTCCAGCTGGCAGGAGGCGAGAATCCAAACTGCATCGACGATTTTTGGCAGGATCGGACGGTGTTTATCACGCACGGGCATCTGGATCATCTGATGGAGGCACCGGAGCTTCTGGACGCGGAAACCGGTTCGGACGCCACGGTTTTCTGCGGAAAGGCGGCAGCGGATACGCTGGACAAGATTTTGGAGGACACCGGCAATGCGGTTGTGGTAAAGCCGGGGGATGTGATCCGTCTGGGAAGCGTAAGCGTCCGCGTATGGGAAGGAAAGCATGCCAGACCCGGAAAGGCGGCAATCGTAAAAAAGCTGTTTTCAGGGCGTCTGTTCCAGCATATGAAAAATGTGCTGGCGCTTGCCTATCTGCATCCGAAGTTTCCGGAGGGCGGGCAGACGCTGATGTACGAGGTATGCGCGGAGGGAAAGCGCGTACTCGTGATGGGAAGCCTTGGGCTTCAGGAAAATATCGAATATCCGCAGGGGGCGGATCTTCTGATCCTGCCCTATCAGGGCAGCGCCTGTCTGGAAAGCGCGGCGCTTGATGTGACGGCGCGCCTTTTGCCGAAGCGCATTCTGCTGGATCATTTTGACGACGCGTTCCCGCCGGTATCGGAAAGCGTGGACACGCGGGGCTTTAAAAAGCTCATGGACCGGGAATATCCGCAGATCAGGGTAGTAAAGCCTGTAGCGGGCAGGACGGTGGAGATCTGAAATATTTTTCCACATTTTCCGACTTATATGCTATAATACACACGACAGTGCGCCCATTTTTTCGGGCGGGGCGCGCTGACCATACACCGGAGCGTTATCAATGAGTATCAATTCGATGATTTTTTTAACCGCCTTCCTGCCGATCGTATTTGTGCTGGACAGGCTGTGCGTGCGCAGGACTGCGCTGAAAAATATCCTTCTGCTGCTGGCAAGCCTTGTTTTTTACGCATGGGGCGAGCCGGTCTACATTTTGCTGCTGCTGGCTTCCATTGCGGTCAATTACGGGATGGGGCTCTGGCTGGGGCGGATGCAGCATCAGGGCGCAGGGGCAAAGGCGGTTTTGGCGGCGGGAGTCGCAGCGAATCTGCTGATCCTTGGCTATTATAAATATTTTGACTTTTTTTTGCGGATCATAAACAGGCTGTTCCACAGCGCCTTTGAGATGCAGAATATTCCGCTGCCGATCGGCATTTCCTTTTTTACCTTCGGGGCGGTGGCATATCTGGCGGATCTGTACTGGGGACGCTATGAAGCGGAGAAAAATCCGGTGAATATGGCGCTGTATATGTCGTTTTTCCCGAAGATTTCCGTCGGTCCGATCGCGCGGTATCAGGATTTCGGGCCGCAGCTTCAAAACCGGACGGAAACGGCAGAAAAGACGGCGGAGGGCATCCGGCGCTTTTCCTATGGTCTTGCCAAAAAGGTGCTGATCGCGAATATTCTGGGGGCGGGAGTGGATAAGATCTACGGACAGAACATCGACAGCATCAGCGGCGCGCTGGTGTGGTGCGCGGCGCTTTTGTATACTCTGCAGATCTACTATGATTTTTCCGGATTTTCGGATATGGCGATCGGGCTTGGAAAGATGTTCGGCTTTGACATCTGTGAAAACTTTAATTATCCGTATTTGTCCGGCTCCATTCAGGAGTTTTGGAGACGCTGGCATATTTCCTTGAGCAGCTGGTTCAGGGATTATCTTTACATTCCGCTGGGCGGCAACCGGAAAGGGAAAATACGCACCTATATAAATCTTGGGATCGTCTTTTTAGCGACAGGGCTGTGGCACGGGGCAACGACGGCGTTCATCGCATGGGGCATGCTGCACGGCTTTTTCATCATCGCAGAGCGTCTTGGATTAAAGAAAATTCTGGACAAAATCGGCATTTTCCGCTATGTTTATACGGAACTTGTGGTGATTTTCGGATGGGTGATCTTCCGGGTGGCAAATCTTGGCCCGGCATGGGAATATATCAAGCGGATGCTGATGCCGTGGCGCTATACGGCGAGCAGCTTTGCGCTGCAGGAGCTGGTCAGCAACCGCTGCATCGTGATGGCGGCAGTGGGCGTGCTCGGCATGGGGCTGGTGCAGGCTGCTGTAAAGAAATTCTGCCCTTCCGCTGAAAAATTAAAGGGCGGCGCTTTGGAGCTGGCTTACTGCATGTTTCTGGTCGCAGCGTCCATGCTGCTTTTGGTAAATGGGACTTACAGCCCCGCGATCTATCTGAATTTCTAAGGGAAAAGGTGGACATATGAAAAAAAAGATGGCGTCGGCGTGGATCGCCTGCTTTGGGCTGCTGCTTTTGCTGCCGGGGGTGGTGTGGTCTGTGACGAAGGATCATTTTCAGACAGAGGCGTCGGAAAAAACGGTATCGACAGAGCTTCCGAAGCTGACAAAAGAAAACTACCGGGAATATGCAGCGGCGGCGGAGAATGCCTTTAACGCGTCGGTCCCGTTCCGCAGCCAGCTGATCACGCTGGCAAGCCTGACGGATGTGAATCTTTTCCGGGAAAAAAGCATCAACGACAAGGTTGTGATCGGCGACGATAACTGGCTGTTTTACAGTATGGAATCCAATATTGCGGATTATAAGGGGACGAACCTTTTTACAGAGGATGAGCTTACCCAGATCGCGGCGCAGCTGACGGTGACGGCAGAATGGCTGGAAAGGCAGGGCAGCGAATTTGTGCTCTTTATTGCGCCGAATAAGGAGACGGTTTACGGAGAAGACTATCTTCCCGCCTACTATAAAAAAGGGGAGCTGACAAGGGCGCAGCAGCTCGTTGATTATCTGCGGGAAAATACGGACGTCCGCGTGGTTTATCCGGAGGAGGAAATGCGGGCGTACAAGGATGAACACGCCCTGTACTGGCATTACGACACCCACTGGAATGCGGCGGGCGGCTATATCGGGGCGCGGGCGCTGCTTTTAGAGCTTGGCATCGGGATCCCTCCGCTGGAGGAGGTAACGCTGACGCCGGACGATTATTCGGGATATGATCTGGCAAGGATGATGAACCTGCAGGATTATTATGAAAAAAAGATGCCTGCGGAGGAAAACTATGTGGTGACCGGGTATCCGGACAACAACCTGCAGGCGGTTTCGCTGGACGATGCGACCGCGCTCGTCTACCATTCGGACGCGCCGGATAAGCGGCGGCTGTTTATGGTGCGGGATTCCTTCGGCGTGGGAATGGCAGGGCCTGTGGCGGCAAATTTTGCGGACAGCTATATGGCGCATTGGAACGGATTTTTTGAACAGTCTATGGTAGAAGAGCAGAAGCCGGATGTTTTTGTCCTGGAGCTGGTGGAGAGACGGCTGGATTATCTGCTCACGTTCTGCCTGTCCGACTGAACGGGCGGGAAGCGTTTTCCCTGCCGGGACCGGCGGATGCCGGCTGCATGACAGACCTGCGCGCAGGGCAGGCTGACAGCGGCGGGCATCCTTCTATATTTAAAAGAAAGGCAATTTATGGGCGATCAGAAAAAAAAGGGCAGTTCATTTGTAAAGCAGGCGGGAATCCTGGCGGCGGCGGGGATCATCTGCCGGATCATCGGTCTTTTATACAGAAGCCCTCTGACCGGGATCATCGGGGAAACGGGCAATGGCTACTACGCGCCCGCATACCGTTATTATCAGATGATCCTGTTAATTTCATCGTACAGCATTCCGGCTGCGGTATCGAAGGTGATCTCGCAGCGCCTTGCAGTGCACCAGTATAAAAACGCGCAGCGGATCTTTCACTGCTCGATCATTTATGTGGTGGTCGTGGGCGGGGCTGCCAGCCTGTTTGCCTTTTTCGGGGCGGATTTTTTGATCCCCGGGCGGGCTGCGATGGTGCTTCGGACGCTTGCGCCGACGATTTTTTTCTCCGGGCTGCTGGGCGTTTTGAGGGGATATTTTCAGGCGAATAAAAGCATGGTGCAGACGTCCGTTTCACAGATTTTGGAGCAGATCCTGAACGCGGCGGTAAGTATGCTGGCGGCGTGGGCGCTGATGCAGGTATTTGTAAAAGAAGATGCGCTGACGCGTTCGGCGTGGGGCGCGGTCGGGAGCGCGGTCGGAACGGGCATCGGCGTTTTAGCGGCGCTGGCGTTTATGCTGATGATCTACCAGATGAACCGGGGCGTGATACGGCGCAGGCTCGAGCGCGACCGCTCCACCCATCTGCTGAGCACAAAAGAGATTTTCAAGATCATTTTATTCATGGTAACGCCAGTGCTTTTGAGCACCTTTGCCTACAATGCCAGCGCGCTGATCAACCAGACGCTGTATTTAAATCTGATGCAGTCGGTGCACGGCGCTTCCTATGAAGAGATCACGGTCATCAACGGCATTTACGATACGGAAGCGGTGGGGCTTTCCAATATCCCGATCGCGATCGCGTCGGCAATGGCGTCGGCAATCCTTCCCAGTATCGCGGGAAGCTTTGAAACAAAGAATAAAAAGGATGTGAACAAAAAGATCGGCGTGGCGATCAAGACGATCATGTTCCTTGCGATCCCGTCGGCGGTCGGCATGACGGTACTGGCGCGCCCGATCGTCTGGGTGCTGTACAATACGAACGCGGACAGCATTACGCTGGGCGGCAGGCTTTTGGCGGCGCTGGGGGTAAGCATTGTCTGCTATTCCCTGTCTACGCTGAGCAATTCGATTTTACAGGCGGTGGGGCAGGCGTCCCGCCCGGTTACAAACGCGGTGATTGCGCTGGCGGTGCAGACGGCGGTTGCGGGGCTTTTGCTGGGATTTACCGATCTGGGCATTTACAGCCTTCCGATCGCGGTAACGATCTATTCGCTCCTGATGTGCGTGTTAAACGGCTATCATGTGCGCAAAGCCACGGGATACCGGCAGGAGGTCGTCAGAACCTTTCTGCTTCCGGCGTGGGCTGCCCTTATCATGGGCGTGGCAGCTGCCGGTATTTATTACGGGCTTGCCTTTTTGCTGCCGGAAGGGTATTTCGGAAATCTGGTAAGCCTGGTCGCAGCGGTGGCTGCCGGGGCGCTCGTGTATTTTGCGGCGGCGTTAAAGCTGGGGGCAATGACGAAAAAGGAGCTTTTGGGGATCCCGAAAGGCGCACTGGTCGTCCGGGCTGCAGAAAAGCTGCATCTGCTGTAATCATTTTGTAATATTTTTAGAAAAAGCTGGATTTTTTGAAATTTCAGGAGTACAATAGTTAAAATCGGTCGAACCGTGCCCTTTGGCACGATGATTCAAATAAAATGAAACAAAGGAATTCAGGAGAAAAATTTATGAGGAAAACAAGCCTGTTTGTTCTGGCTGCCGGTCTGACAGCGATGCTGTGCGCCTGCGGTTCTGAAGAAGTCAAGGAAACACCGGTTCCCAGTGAACATATAGAGTCTGAAGAGGCTTCTGCCGGGGAGAGTGAGAGCCAGCAGCCAACCGTTTCGGAGGATGCGGTCCCGACCAGCTATCTGACCGGTCTGGAATGCACCGAGGAGGAGCGCGAGCAGCGCCCGATGGCAGTAATGCTCAACAACATTAAGGCGGGAACCCCTCAGGCGGGGCTTGCGGAAGCGTCCGTGATCTATGAGGCTCCGATGGAGGGCGCGGATGTGACGCGTCTGATGCCGCTTTTTGAAAACTGGCAGGATATGGGGACGATCGGATATGTCCGCAGCAGCCGCGATTATTTCGTATATACGGCGATGGAGTTTGACGCGATCTATTCCCATTTCGGGCAGGCGACCGTATATGTGGGCGACCTGTTAAACAGCGATAAGGTGGACAACATCAGCGGCGCGGTGGCAGGCATCGACAGGCCGGCAACGAAGGCGTTTATGCGCACCGACGAGCGCAAATCCCCTCATAATGTATACACGACGGGCGAAGCGCTGAAGGAGGCTGCCGAGAAGTTCGGATACAGCATGACCTATCACGACACCCATAAGCAGAAGTTTACGTTTGCCCCTCTGGGAGAAAAGGCGGACCACAAGGACGGAAAGGACGTGTCCGTGATGTATCCCGGCGGCAAAAAGACGGGAGTGGCAAACGGCTATTCCAATGTTCAGGCATATTTTGAATATAATCCCGAGGATGGCAAATACTACCGTTATCAGTATGACGGCAAGCACATCGACGAGACGACGGGAGAGCAGATCGCGGTGGACAACGTGATCTTCCAGTACTGCAACGGCGAATTCCGCGACGATAAGGGATATATGGCGTTCGACGTGCACGGCGGCTGGCAGGAAGGGATCGACAAGAGCCAGTATAAGGCGCAGGTATTTACCGGCGGCAAGATGATCGAAGGGACATGGTCGCGGTATGCGGACACGGATCCCGCTTATTATGTGGACAAAAACGGCGATCCGATCGAATTAAACCGCGGCAAGACATGGGTATGCCTGATCTGGAACGACCATGCGGACGACGTTGTTCTGGAGTGAGCAGTCCCGTTGTGAATAGAAGTGAGAGGTGCTTGAAATGAAGCAGATTTGGACAAGCTTCCGTTTGGCCTTTTCGATGTATTCGGTCTTTCCCGCAAGACAGGTGGAGAAGAACCGGGAGAATATGAAATATATCCTGATATTCGTGCCGTTGATCGGTGCGATAATCGGATTTCTGATAAAGGAATGGCAGATAATAAGCCCTTATCTGGTAGATAAGGATTTACTGGGCGCGGTATTCTGTGCCATCATGCCGATATTTTTATCGGGCGGCGCGTTTCTGGACGGCTTTTTCAGGACGGTGGATGCGCTCGGTTCCCATCAGTCGAGGGAAGGGAAGCTGGAGATACTGAAGGATTCCCACAGCGGCTATTTTGCGATAGCTATCTGCGTATGCTACTTTTTTATCATTGTGAGCCTTTGGAGCGAGATGCCGCTGGACAGCTGGCCGGTGCTGGCGTTTGGCTTTATCCTTTCGAGGGCGCTGTACGGGCTTTCGATCGTCTGCTTCCCCCATACCCAGAAGAGCAAATGCTCCCTGTATGTGAATGAGGGGAAGGACAAGCTGATCGTGGCGGGCTTTATGATCGCCTATGTGCTGATCAGTGTTGTCGGCATGATGATGTGCGACGTGGCGGTGGCGGTTCCGTGCCTGATCGGCGCGCTGCTGGCATTTCTGTATTATTGCTATGTGGCGTTCCACCATTTTGGCGGGATCACGGAGGACATCGCAAGCTTTTTCGTTCAGGTATGTGAGATCATGATGCCCCTCGTGGTGCTTGTGACCAATATCCTGACCCGGCTGGACATCGCAGGGGAATTTTAAAGGAGCGGCAGGTACATGATTTTTCATCGTGTGCCAGCCGCTCCTTTTTGAAAGGACGGGGGAATTTTTATAAGGCGCGGGACGTCTCGAACTGCTCCTTTGCGTAGGCGGCAGCGCCCATCATCCCGGCGGCGTCGCCCAAAACGGCGGTAACGATCGTGCAGCAGCCGTAGGGGATGCGCAGGGCGTGGCTGTCGAGCACGTCCTTTGTGTACTGTAAAAGACGGTCGCCCATGCGGGACATGCCGCCGCCCACGATGATAATTTCGGGATTGTAAAGGCTAAAAACGGCGCAAAGCCCGTATCCCAGCAGCTCCCCGGTTTCCTGCATCGTTTCTATAACGAGAGGATCGCCCTCATCGTAGGCCTTGGAGAGCATGTCGGCGGTCACCTTGTCCAGATCGTTGTCCACCCAGCCGCAGATGATGCTGCTTCTGCCGGATTCCACCTTTTCGCGGAAGGTGCGCAGGATGCCGAGGGCGGAAACATATCTGCCGAGACAACCGGAGCTTCCGCAGCGGCATTCCCTGCCCTGCCGGAACATATTGATATGGCCGATCTCCCCGGCGGATCCGGTGGCGCCGTAAATCACGCGCCCGTCTACGACGGCTGCGCCGCCAAGCCCCGTGCCGAGGGTGATCATAAGGACGTTGTCGCGGTTTTTGCCTGCGCCGAACTTCCATTCGCCATAGAGGTTGACGCGGGCGTCGTTATCAATATAGACCGGGATGCGGAGACGGGTTTCCATCCATGCGACGATCGGGACCTCTTCCCATTTGGGAAAGTTCGGGGAAAAACGGGAAATACCGTTTTTGATGTCGAGGATGCCGGGAACGCCGATTCCCATGCAGGCGATGTCCTCGCAGGTCAAATGGATCTCATCCAGAAGCTGCAGGATCGCAGCGTAGATGCGTTCCAGAACGTGTTCCGAGCCGAAGCGGACTTCAGTGGGGGTGCGCTTTTCGCCGAGCTTTCGGAAGTGTTCGTTGAAAACGGATATTTTGATATTGGTGCCGCCAAGATCCACACCGATATAATTCATGATAAAGTCCTTTCCGCCGCTGCGCGCGGCAAGTGTGATTTGTGGGGAGACGTTCAGGGGTTGGCTGTACCCATGCTGTGAGGACTGGTCGGACGCCGGCAGCGTCGGGCTGCTGCGGTCCGGCCGTCGGACTCCAACCTCGCTCATTGGGAATTTGGATCAAACGCCGATAGATTGTCCGGGACGCAGCCCAAAACCGAACGGATCCTCCTGTATTCAGTATACCATGGCGGCACGGCAAGAAAAAGTGGAATTGGGAGAAATTGTGTGGTAAGATAAAGCATGGCGCAGCCGCGCGGGAACAAAAGGGCGGCTGCGGCATATACTTAACACAGCCCCGCAGTTTTGCGGGCAGATGAAGGGCGAGAAAATGGTATCAGAACAATACAGAGAGATGCTGGGGAAAAAGTCGGTCATCCGTCAGCTGTCCGAGGCGGCGGCAAGGCGCGCGGCGCAGATCGGCGCAGAAAACGTGTTTGACTACAGCCTGGGGAATCCTTCCGTACCCGCGCCGGAGAGCTTTCGCAGGGCGCTGCTTTCCCTGATCGAAAAAAATGACCCGATGGCGCTGCACGGCTACAGCCCGACGCTGGGCATCCCTTCCGTCAAGGAACGGATCGCGGATTCCCTGAACCGCCGGTTCGAGATGGCTTACGCGCCGGAGCATATTTTTCCGGTGTCGGCGGCAGCGGCGGCAATCGCGCACGCGCTGCGGGCGGTGACGCAGCCGGGGGACGAGGTACTGACCTTTGCGCCGTTTTTCCCGGAATATCATCCTTATGTGGATCTGACGGGGGCGCGGCTGCGGGTGATTCCGCCGGATACGGACAATTTTCAGGCGGATCTGGCAGCCTTTGAAAAAATGCTGAGCCCGAAGGTGGCGGCGGTGCTCATCAATACGCCGAACAACCCGTCGGGAGCGGTATATTCGGCAGAGACGCTGACCGGTCTGGCGGATGTGATGAGGCGCAAGCAGAAGGAATACGGCCACGATATTTTCCTGATCTCGGATGAGCCTTACCGGGAGATCGTTTTTGACGGGAAAACGCAGCCGTATGTTTCAAAATTTTATGAAAATACGATCGCCTGCTATTCTTTTTCCAAAGCGCTTTCGATCCCGGGCGAGCGCATCGGCTATCTGGCGGTAAACCCCGCGTGTCCGTATGCGGCGGAGATCGTAAATATGTGCGGGCAGATTTCCAGAGGGATCGGGCACAACTGCCCGACGTCGCTGATGCAGCTGGCGGTAGCCGAGGTACTGGACGAGACGGCGGATTTTTCCGTCTATGAAAAAAACAGGAACCTTTTATATGACTGCCTGACCGACTGTAGCGTGAGCGTGAAAAAGCCGGAAGGGACTTTTTACATATTCCCGAAAGCGGCGGAGGAGGACGCGGCAGCTTTCTGTCAGAAGGCGCTGGACTATGACCTGGTGCTCGTGCCGGCAGATTCCTTTGGCTGTCCGGGATTTTTCCGGATGGCGTACTGCGTCGATACGGAAAAGGTGGAGCGATCCCTGCCGGTGCTGCGCCGGTTTTTGAAGGAAGTTTACGGCTTGTAAGCCGGAGGCTGAAGGAGGTTTTGCCATGATGTATCCGGTAGGGCTGGTTTTAGAGGGCGGCGCGATGAAGGGCGTTTATACCGCCGGGGTGCTGGATTTTTTTCTGGACGAAGGAATTGATTTTGAAAAATGCTACGGCGTTTCCGCGGGGGCATGCAGCCTGTGCAGCTATTTGTCAAAGCAGCGGGGCAGGGCGTTTGCCACGATGACGGATTATCTGAAGGACAAACGATACTGGGGGCTGTCCAGCCTTCTTCGGACGGGAGATCTTTTTAACGTGCAGATGTGTTACCGGGAGATTCCCGAAACGCTCAATCCGTTTGATTACGAGGCGTTTGACAAAAATCCGAGTCAGGGCTATGCGGTTGTTACAAATATCGGAACGGGGCTGGCGGAATATATACCGCTTCAGGAAATGCACCGTGACATTGAGGCGGTGCGGGCTTCGGCGTCGATGCCCTTTGTATCCCGCAATGTGGAGATAAACGGGAAGGTGTATCTGGACGGCGGGCTTGCGGATTCGATCCCGATCCTCCATGCGGTAACGGACGGCTGCCGCAAAAATGTGGTAGTCATGACGAAGGAGGAGGGCTATCGCAGAAGCCCCCTGCGCCATGCCGGAGCGGCGCGCCTGAAATACAGGGACTATCCGAAGGTGTATGAGCTGATGAAAAACCGGCACAATTCCTACAATGAGACGCTTGACTATATTGACAGGCAGGTGGAGGAAGGAACGGTATTTTTGATACAGCCGCGCCATAAAAGCAGTGTGAGCCGGACAGAAAAGGACGCCGAAAAGCTGCGGGCGCTCTATGAAGAGGGCTATGAGGAAGCGGCGGCAAGAAAAGACGAGCTGCTTGCATTTTTACAGGGCTGAACGGTTCCGTTTTTCGCGGAAACGCTCGAAAGCGCGCAGAGTCTGCCGGATTTTGGCGGACGAAAAAATGGGAAAGCCGCGGAGGCGGCGGAATGAGAGGTTGAAAGGATGTTGTCAGTAATTGAGATTTTAAAGGCGGTCTTATTCGGGATCGTCGAGGGTGTGACGGAATGGCTGCCGATCAGCAGTACCGGCCATATGATCCTGCTGAATGAGTTTGTGCATATGAACGTGAGCGAGGAGTTCTGGGATATGTTCCTCGTCGTGATCCAGCTGGGCGCGATCCTTGCGGTGGTGCTGCTGTTCTGGAAGCAGCTCTGGCCCTTCCGGCTTGCCAAAAAGGACCGGGCAAAGGGCGTCGTTAAGACGGAGACGATGAACATGTGGTTCAAGATCATCGTGGCGTGCATCCCGGCGGCGGTTGTGGGGCTTTTGTTCGACGATATTTTGGAAAAATATCTGTACAACCCGACGGTCGTGGCGGTTATGCTGATCCTTTTCGGTATCGGGTTTATCTTCATCGAAAACGGCAACAAAAATAAGCAGGCAAGGGTCAGGAGCCTTGCGCAGCTTTCTTATAAGGACGCGGTCATCATCGGCGTATTCCAGCTGATCGCGGCGATCTTCCCCGGCACGTCCCGCTCCGGCGCGACGATCCTGGGCGGTCTGATGATCGGCGTATCCAGAACGGTGTCGGCGGAATTTACGTTCTTTCTGGCGATCCCGGTCATGGCGGGCGCGAGCCTGTTAAAGATCGCAAAGTTTTTCCTGAAAGGATACGGACTGATGGCGGGCGAAGTAGTGCTTTTGCTCGTGGCGATGGCGGTGGCGTTTATCGTTTCCGTGCTCGTGATCCGTTTCCTGATGGGATACATCAAAAAGCACGACTTTAAGGTATTCGGCTGGTACCGCATCGTGCTGGGCGCGGTAGTGCTTCTGTACTTTTATGTGATCAAATAACGCGCAGACGGGAGCCGGAACGGCTGAAACTTTGAAAAACGGACTCTGAAAAACAGGCGGTCATTGTATTTTACAAGGGCCGCTTTTTGTGTTATTCTGAGAGAAAGGCAGCCTGAAAAAGGGGTTGGCAGAGCAGACAGAGGTGTGGCAGCAATGAATGAAAAAAATGATTTTTCCGACATTGGAAACCGGATAAAGGATGCGATTCAGGACGCCGTTGAGTCGGGCGATTTCGGCAGAATTAACGAGGCGATCAACGGGACGGTAAACGGCGCGATCGACGAGGTGCGGCGGCAGGTCGGACAGGCAGGGAATGCGGCGGGAAAAAGGATGTCCCGGTATCGGGAAAACGCGTCGTGGGGCGCAGGATGCCAGACGGCGCAGGCGTATGAGCGCGAGGACGGGACGACCGTTTACCGGACGCCGTCGCCCCGGCGCAGAGGCAGCAGGACTTTTTATAAAAACGGAAAAGTGAGCGGCATTCTGCTGACGGTATTCGGCGGGATCGCGGCAGGGGCGTTCGGGATCCCGGCGTTTATTCTGCTCATCCTGTGGCTCGTGACGGCAAAGGCGGCGCTGAGCACGGTCGGCATGATATTTCTGGCGCTGGCGGGAGCGGGCGGCTTCATGCTCTGGCAGGGCTGCCGCATCCGCAAAAGGCTTGCGCGCGCGCAGCGGTATTTAAAGCTTGCGGGCGACGATATGTATATCTGGATGCGCGACCTTTCGGCGCGGACAGGCATGCGCGAGACGCGGCTGAGACGGCAGATAAAAGCCATGATCCGGGACGGGTTTTTCCCGGAGGGGCATATGGATGAGGAAGGCTCGATTTTTGTGTTGAACGACGAAACGTGGGAGCAGTATCTGGAAGAGCGCAGGGAGCACGAGCAGGAGCAGCTGGCGGAGCGGGAAAAGGCGCAGATCGAAAAGCAGGCGGAAAAAACGGGAGACAAGGGCGGCAGTGACAGCAAAGCCCGGAGCAGGAACGCAGCGGAGGGCGGCGATTTAGGGCAGGAGGACAGTGCAGAGAAGGAAGCGCAGCGGCGGCTGGAGCAGGAGGGGCACGCTTACATGGAGCAGCTGCGGGAGCTGAACCTGCAGATCCCCGGGGAAGTGATTTCCAACAAGCTCTATCAGCTCGACTACCTGTTAAACCGCATTTTTACAACGCTGCGGGAGCATCCCGAAAAGAGCGCGCAGATGCGCCGTTTTATGGAATATTATCTGCCCACGACGGTAAAGCTTGTGGAATCCTATGCGGAATTTGACCGGGCGGGCGTGGAAGGCGAAAATATCAGAAAAGCCAAGGCAGAGATCGAAAAGACGATGGATACCATTATCAGCGCCTTTGAAAAGGTGCTGGACGGCCTGTATCAGGAGGCGGCTTTTGAGGCGGCGGCAGACGCGAAGGTATTAAAGACGATCCTTGCGCAGGACGGCTATGCGGACCATGAATTTCAGGTGTCCGGTGAAAAGGAGGGTAATTGATCATGAATCAGGATCTGGAAAAGATGATGCAGGAGGCGCCGGCGCTGACGCTGGAACCGTTTGCGCAGGAAGAGGCTTTGTCGGAGCCGGTAAAAGCAGAAGCAAAAAAGCCGGATGAGATGGAAAGCCTGCGGGCGATTTTGTCGCCGAAGGAGCAGGAGCAGGTGGAGGCGTTTGTCAAGCAGATCGACGTGACAAACTCCCAGCTCGTTTTGCAGTACGGCGCGAGCGCGCAGAAAAAGATCGCGGACTTTTCAGAGGCGGCGCTGGGCAATGTGCGCAGCAAGGATCTGGGAGAAATCGGAAACGATCTGGCGGCGGTGGTAACGGAATTAAAAAGCATCGACGAAGAGGAAGAAGAAAAGGGATTTCTGGGATTTTTTAAGAGGAATGCGAATAAGCTTGCCAATATGAAGGCAAAATACGCCAAAGCAGAGGAAAATGTAGACCGTATCTGCAAGGTTTTGGAGGGACACCAGATCCAGCTGTTAAAGGACGCGGCGATGCTGGATCAGATGTATGAGCTGAACCTGACCTATTATAAGGAATTGTCCATGTACATCCTTGCGGGCAAGGAAAAGCTTGAGCTGGTGCGGACAAAGGAGCTTCCTGAGCTTCTTGAAAAGGCGGAGAGAAGCGGGCTTCCCGAGGATACCCAGAAGGCAAAGGATCTGGCGGAGTTGTGCAACCGCTTTGAAAAAAAGATCTACGATCTGGAGCTGACCCGCACGGTGGCGATGCAGATGGCGCCCCAGATCCGGATGATTCAGAGCAACGACACCGCAATGTCGGAAAAAATCCAGTCCACCATCGTCAACACGATCCCGCTCTGGAAAAGCCAGATGGTTTTGGCGATCGGCGTGGAGCATTCGGCGCAGGCGGCAAAGGCGCAGCGCGAGGTATCCGATATGACGAACGCGCTTTTGAAGAAAAATGCGGAAACCTTAAAGATGGCGACGATCGAAACGGCGAAGGAATCCGAGCGCGGCATCGTGGACATCGAGACGTTAAAGCAGACGAACGAAACGCTGATCTCCACGCTGGACGAGGTGATGCGGATTCAGGAGGACGGCAGGACGAAGCGGCGCGAGGCGGAAACGGAGCTTGTCCAGATCGAGGGTGCGATGCGGCAGAAGCTGATGGAAATGAGCAGGAAGTAAAAAACAGGATCGGAAGGCTGGCAGAGGAGCGCTCTTTAAAGGTAAAATACCAGCCCTGCGATGCCGCTTAGGAGCATGATAAGAACCGGATTGACCTTTCGGCGTCTTAAAAGGAGGAGCATCCCGCCAAAGAGGAGCAGGGCAGGAAGGCTGAGAGAGGAAAGGCTGTCTTTGGAAAGCGTCTGCGTGCCGAACAGAGTAAGCGTCAGGATCGTGACCGCCGCGGAGACGATCAGCCCGAGCGAAGCGGATTTGAGCCCGTTTAAGATTTCGGTAACGCAGGCAGAGCCGCTGTGCCTTTGAAAAAAACGGAATAAAAGCAGGGAGATCAAGACCCCGCAGAGCACGCAGCCGACGGTGGCTGCCATGGCGCCCGGTATCCCGCCGATCAAAAGCCCGATGAAGGTTGAGGTGTTTACGGCGAGGGGACCGGGCGTCATTTGCGAAATGGTAATGATGTCCGTGAACATTTTTTCGGAGATCCAGCCGGCGCGCTCCACCACCTCTTCCTGAATGGACGGGATGACCGCGTAGCCGCCCCCGATGCTGAGCAGACCGATTTTTAAAAATGTGAGAAAAAGATGGATAACCGTGTTCATGATCCGGAGCTCCTTTCAAAACCGCCGTCCGGCGTCCGGGCGCGCAGAAAAAGAAAGCGCAGCGCGCAGGCGGCGCAGGAGAGGGCGAGGATAAGCGCCACATTGACGCTGAAAATAAAGTTGGCGATAAAAGCGATGGGGATGAGCGCCGACAAAAACAGGGAATGCTTTTTCAGCACCGCAGAGCACATGTCGGCGATCAGATCGACCATCAGGGCGGCGACGCCGGCTTCCATCCCTTTTAAAACCGCAGATACAACCGGATTGGAAATAAAGGCGCTGTAAAATGCGGAGATCACGGCAAGGATGATCAGCGGCGGCAGGATGGCGGCGGCGCAGCTGACAAGGACGCCCGCAGTTTTCGCGATCCGGTATCCGGCGAGGGCGGACAGATTGACGGCGATCGCGCCGGGGGCGGACTGGGCGACCGCAGCCATATCAAGCAGCTCCTCTTCCGAAAAGTCATGGCTTTTTTCCACGAAAAAACGGCGCACCATGGGGACGACCACATAACCGCCGCCGAAGGTAAAGGCGCTGATGAATAAGTTGACGGCAAAGAGCCGGAAATAGGTTTTGAGACGGTATTTCATGAATCCCTCCGTTAAATGTAAAGTCGGATTTTATTATAGGGGTTCCGGAGGAATCTGTAAAATGCTATAATTTGATGGAACAGATGAATTTTTTTCATGGGAGGGAATATGGTATTCAGGCATCTTGAGATTCTGGAAGCGGTGGCGGAAACAGGGACGTTTACGGGGGCTGCGAAAAAGCTTTTTATCACGCAGTCTGCGGTGTCCCACGCGATAGCGGAGCTGGAACGGCAGGCGGGCACAGAGCTGTTCGAGCGTCTGCCCAAGGGGGTAAGGCTGACGCCCTGCGGCGCTTTGCTTCTGGAAGAGGCAGGCAGCATCCTTGCGGCGTGCAGGAATCTGGACAGGAGGCTGCCGCAGCTGGAAGAAAATACGCCGGTAAACGTGGTGTCGAGCATTACGATCGCTTCTTTTTTGCTGCCGCAGATTTTAAACGGGTTAAAAAGCGCCTGCCCGCAGCTTCGCGTATCGGTGCGGGTGGCAAGCGCGAATGCGGCGGTCGAGCTTTTAAAAAGAGGCGACGCCGACGTGGCGTTCTGGGAGGGAAGCGTAGCGCCGGAGGAGTTTGGGACGATTCCGCTGGGGGCATACCGGCTGTGCGCGGCGTGCGCGCCGGATTTTGAAGCGGCGCAGGAAAAGCTTCGTGTACGGGAGCTGTGCCGGTATCCGCTGCTTTTGCGGGAGCCGGGAAGCGCGATCCGGGATACCTTTGACAATATGCTGGCGCTTCACAACCAGAAGGCAGAGCCGGTGTGGGAAAGCGTGAACTCGTTTGCGCTGATCAAGGCTGCCGAGGCAGGGCTGGGCATTACGGTGCTGCCGGAAAAGCTGCTTCAGGATTCCCTCCTTTTGAAAAAACTAAGGGTGCTTGCGGTGGAGGAGACGGAGATGGAGAACCGGATGTTCGCGTTGTACCACAAAGACAGGTATGTGCCGAAAACGGTGCGGACGATGCTTGCAGAGATCGCCGGAAGAAAGGAATGAGAAAGGAAGAATGAAGAACGAAAAAACATTCATAAATCAGCGAATAAAAATTTTTGAAAAAAATTTAAAAAAGTGCTTGCATTTTATGTCATAGTTTGGTATATTAAATGAGCGCGATGAACAGGGAAACAGTTCAGAGCAAGAGATTTAGGGCTATCGCCAAACGGTAAGGCAACGGACTCTGACTCCGTCATTTCAAGGTTCGAATCCTTGTAGCCCTGCTAATGAACCTCAGTAGAGAGATCTGCTGAGGTTTTTTTCTGCTTGTATCCGGCGGGCGCACGGCTCATAAAGGGCAGGCGGGCAGCGCAGGAATGCATATGCCCGCCTGCCCTTTATTTCACGCCGGAGCACATCGTCATGCAGTGCTGGTATTTTTCCTTCGTGGCAAGTCCGCCGCGGATGTGGCGTTCGGATTTGTTGATGTCCAAAACGACGCGCGCCTGGGCGGCAAGGGACGGATTGATCTGTTCGAGGCGTTCCGTGATGTCCTTATGTACCGTCGATTTGCTGATCCCGAACCGTTTCGCCGCCTGCCGCACCGTTGCGTTATGCTCAATAATATAACCGGCGACCGCCGCCGCGCGCTCTTCAATATAATCCTTCAAAGGAATTGCTCCCCGATCCTTTTTTACAGTGTATGAGACGGGACGGCAGCTTATGCCTTTGGAGATACGGCGCATTATTACAGGCGGTGCAGGGGCGGTATAGAGGCAAAGTCATAAAATCGTAAGATTTTTTTCATCGTTTCCCAAGGAAATCCCTTTGGAAACCTGCTATACTGGAACAAAACAGGATATGAGGAGAAGCCGGATGAAAAACAGGATTCTTGTTGTGGACGATGAAAAGGAGATCGCGGATCTTGTCAGCCTTTATCTGAAAAATGAGGGCTATGAGGTGTTTACCTGCTATAACGGGACGGACGCGCTTTTGTGCGTGGAGAGGGAGAAGCTTTCGCTTGCGGTTCTGGATGTGATGCTGCCGGACGTCAGCGGCTTTGCGCTCTGCCAGAAAATCCGGGAGGGGCATCTGTTTCCGATTATCATGCTGACGGCGCGGGTGGAGGACATCGACAAGATCAACGGGCTGACGCTGGGGGCGGACGATTATATTACAAAGCCCTTTAACCCGCTGGAACTGGTGGCGCGGGTAAAAACGCAGCTTCGCCGGTATACAAAATACAATGTGTCGGAGGAAAAGGAAGGCTGGCACGAATATGATTTCGACGGGCTTACGATCTGTCAGGAGAGCCGCAGATGCAGCCTGTACGGGCGGGATCTGGCGCTGACGCCGCTGGAATTTGATATTTTGTGGTATCTGTGCGACAACAGGGGGCGCGTCGTTTCGTCGGAGGAGCTGTTTGAGGCGGTCTGGAAAGAGAAATATTTTGACAGCAACAACACGGTAATGGCACATATTGCCCGCATCCGCGAGAAGATGCAGGAGTCGGGCAGGAAGCCGAAATTTATCAAAACAGTGTGGGGAGTGGGGTATACCATTGCGTAAAAATCAGTTAAAAATACAAAAAAGCCGGCTGTCATGGCAGCTTCTGATGCGCTATATCGCGTCTTTGGCGCTGTTTCTGGTGCTGCTTCCGCTGGCGGGGGCGCTTTTGATCGTGATCGTCATGCCGCTGTGGCGCAGCAGGGTGTGGGACGGGACGGAATTTTTATGGATCCTGAAAGAATGGGTGATGAGCTATCTTCCGCTATTTATTATTCTGGCTGTGATGGCGGGCTGGCTGGGGATTTCGTGGTATTTTATCAGCAAGCCGCTGCGGTATCTGGACGATCTGGCGGAGGCGGCGCGCCAGCTTTCCCATCCGGGGGAGGAGCCGGTCGTGCTTCCGGCTGCGCTTGCGGAGACGGAAAACGAGCTGAATCTGGCGCGGGAACGGGCAATCCGCGACGCCTATGCGGCAAAGGAGGCGGAGCAGCGCAAAAACGATCTGATCGTTTATCTGGCGCACGATTTAAAAACGCCGCTGACGAGCGTGATCGGTTATCTGAGCCTTTTGCGGGATGAGCAGGGGATTTCGGAGCAGCTTCGGGAAAAATATACGGGGATCGCGCTGGACAAGGCGATGCGGCTGGAAGATCTGATCAACGAATTTTTTGAGATCACGCGCTTTAATCTGACGCATCTGACGCTGGAAAAGGAGACGGTCAACCTAAGCCGGATGCTGGAGCAGATCACCTTTGAATTTACGCCTGCGTTGGAGGAAAAAGGGCTTTTCTGGGAGCTTTCGATCGCCCCGGACGTGGAGCTTTTGTGCGATCCGGACAAGCTGATGCGGGTGTTTGACAACCTTTTAAAAAATGCGGTCAACTATAGTTATCCGAATACGGCGGTGTGCGTTTCCCTTGAAAAAGAGCCCGACCGGGCGTGTATCCGGGTCAGAAATCACGGAAAGACGATCCCGCAGGAGAAGCTGGAACGGATTTTTGAGCAGTTTTTCCGGCTGGATTCCTCCCGCGCCAGCGCTACGGGCGGAGCGGGGCTGGGGCTTGCGATCGCAAAGGAGATCGCAGAGCTGCACGGGGGCAGGATCACGGCGGAGAGCGCGGACGAAAGCGTGACGTTTACGGTGCGGCTGCCGCTGAACCGGACAGGGGCGCCGTGAGAAGCACCAAAGATACCCTCCTTGTACACTGAGGATAAGAAAATCATAAGAATTTCTGCAGGAAACAGGCAGAAACCATACAGGAAAAACGAAAAAAAAAGGGTTCCCGTTCTGATACGATAATCTCGTACCGGACAGGAACCTTTTTTTATTCGGCAGATATTGCCTGACGGTAAACGCGCTCGGCGCGGGTGTGCGTCTTGGCGCACACGTTTGAAACATGGAAGAGAGGAGACAGGAATGGAGAGGATTTATGTGACGCAGCTGTTTCCGTGGATCCGTCCCCTGCGGAAAAAACAGCGGAAGCTTTTTTTTTATACGAAAATGAAATGGGACAAAAACCGCTATGCCGGACGGCTGGAAAAGGAGCGCCTTGCCGTAAAGCTGTTTGAATCAGTCTGCCCGATGTATAACGAAAACACCGGATTTGCCATGGTTTATCAGGAAAACAAGGCGTTTAATTTAAAGCTTGCGGCGGCGACGATCGACGGGCTTGTGATCGGGCCGGGAGAGACCTTTTCCTTCTGGGCGCTCGTAAAGGACGCGGACCGGGAGATTCCCTACAAAAACGGGCTGGCGGAGGTAAACGGAAAGCTTGTGACAGAACAGGGCGGCGGTCTGTGCCAGCTGAGCAACCTGCTCTGCTGGGTGCTTTTACATTCGCCGCTGACGGTGACGGAGCGGCACGGACACCGGAAAAAGGATTTCCCGGAGCCAAAAAGCGACGCGCCGATGGGCGTGGACGCAGCGGTGGCGGAGGGCTGGCTGGATCTGCGCTTTCAAAACAATACGGAGCAGAGCTTTCAGATCGGGATTTTTTTTACCGAAAAAGAGATCGGCGCGGCGGTGTATACAGAGCGGGAGCCGGGGATGCGCTGGGAGGTGGCAAATGAAAATCTGCGATACTGCCGGGATAAAAACGGGATATGGGAGGAAGTGGACGTGGTGCGGACAGAGCGGCTCCGGGAGGGGAAGGGGGCAGGGAAAAAGGAGCTGGTTTATAAAAACCGCTGCCGGATCGGCTATCCGCTGCCGCCGGGAACCAAAATAGAAGAAATCGGATAAGCAGGCTTGAAGAAACGGAGGACATCGAACATGGAGAAAAAAAGGATCGCGGTATTGTTTGGCGGGTGCTCGCCGGAGTACAGTGTGTCGCTGGAATCGGCGTACAGCGTCATGACCCATATGGACCGCAGCAAATATGAGGTTTTCCCGGTGGGGATCACAAAAAGCGGCAGCTGGTATGCCTATGAAGGAGCGTGGGACAAGATCCCGGCGGACGAATGGTTTTTGGAGGAAAGCTGTGTCAGGACGGCGCTTTTGCCGGACAGAAGCAGTGACAAAAAAGGCAGCTTTTTGGTATTCCGGGAGACTGGCGCAGAAAGGGTCGCCGTAGACGCGGTATTTCCGGTGCTCCACGGCAAAAACGGGGAGGACGGGACGGTGCAGGGACTGTGTGAGCTTGCGGGCGTCCCGGTGGTCGGCTGCACGATGACCGGATCGGTGCTCGGGATGGACAAGGACCGGGCGCACCGGCTGGCAAAGGCGGCGGGCGTCTGCGTCCCCGAATCCGTTTTGGTGCGGCGCAGCGACAGGGCACGGAGCCTGTCAAAGCTTGCATATCCGGTTTTTGTAAAGCCGGTGCGGGCGGGATCGTCTTTTGGGATCACGAAGGTATCGTCGCCGGAGGAAATTGTGCCGGCGCTTGAAAAGGCATTTGCTTACGATGACGAAGCGGTTGTGGAGCAGTTTGTCCCCGGCTTTGAGGTGGGCTGCGCGGTCATGGGAAACGGCAGGCTGATCACGGGCGAGGTGGATGAGATCGAGCTTGCGGACGGGTTTTTTGATTATGCCGAGAAGTACGGGCTTGTAACATCAAAGATCCATGTCCCGGCGCGGATTGAAAAGCAAAAGGCGCAGGAGATCCGGGAGGCAGCGAAAAAAATCTACCGTGCGCTGGGCTGTCGGGGCTTTGCGCGGGTGGATCTGTTTCTGACGCCGGAGGGGCAGATTGTTTTTAATGAAGTAAACACGATCCCAGGCTTTACGGCGCACAGCAGGTTTCCCGGAATGATGCGGGCGGCGGGCTTCTCGCTGGAACAGGTTGTGGATATGGCGGTCGGGCTGGCGTTTGGCGAAGAAGCTGCGGACGCGGCAGAACGGGAGGCGGTATGAGCTTTGGAGGCTGGCTGACAGATTGTTCAAAGGGGGACGGGCTTTGGCTGTTCTGGAAGATATTCCGGCTGCGGGCGCGCAGTAAAAACCCGTTTGTCCGTCATGCGCTGACCTTTTATCTGAACCGGGCGGCGCACCGGCACGGCGGCTATATCGGCAGCGGGGCGGTTTTGGAGGATATTCCGTCGCTGCCCCACGGGCTGCACGGCATTTATATTTCGCGGTACGCGCACATCGGGAAAAACTGCCGGATCTACCAGAACGTGACGGTCGGGGAGGTGGATCATAAGGCGCCTGTGATCGGGGACGGCTGCCTGATCGGGGCGGGCGCGGTATTGGTGGGCGGGATCCGGATCGGAAAAGGGGCGAAGATCGGCGCGGGCGCTGTGGTGTGCAGGGATGTGCCGGAATTTGCGACGGCGGTGGCGGATCCCCCGCGGGTTTTTATCGGAAAGGAGCAGGCATGAGGGCGTGGATCGAATTAAACACTGCCCATCTGCGGCACAATATCCGTTTGCTTCAAAGCTGCCTGCCAAAGGGCTGCCGCCTGATGCCTGCGGTAAAGGCGAACGCCTACGGTCACGGGACGGCGCTTGTCGTGCGGGAATGCAGGCGGATGGGCATTGAGGATTTCTGTGTGGCGACGGCGGAGGAAGGGGCGTTTGTGCGGCAGCAGGGCGCGAAAGGGACGGTGCTCGTGCTGGGCGGTACGCCGGAAGGGCAGTTTGGGCTGCTGGAACGGTTCTGCCTGACGCAGACGGTGGTGGATTATGAGTACGGATGGAAGCTGAACGGCTTTGGGAAGCCGCTCCGGGTGCAGATCGCGGTGGATACGGGGATGCACCGGCTGGGAGAGCGGTGGGATTGTATCGGGCGGATCCGGCAGATTTATTTTTTGAAAAATCTGGAAGTAGAAGGGATTTTTACCCATCTGTGCGCGGTAGACGGACATCACAGAAGGGAGCGGGCGTTTACCAAAAAGCAGGCGGAGCGGTTCTGGCAGACGGTGGGAGCGCTGGAGCGGGAAGGGCTGGAATGCAGGCAGGCGCATCTTCTTAGCAGTTACGGGGCGCTTTCCTATCCGGAATTTGGCGGAAGCTTTGCGCGCTGCGGCATTGCCCTTTACGGCGTGCTCAGCAGCGGGGCAGACGCGCGGAGGCTTAAGCCGGGGCTTTTGCCGGTGCTTTCCCTGTATGCAAGGGTAACGTCCGTGCGGACGCTGGAAAAGGGAGAGTGCGCGGGCTACGGACTGGCGTTTCGGGCGCGTCAGAAAACGCGGCTGGCGGTTTTGTCCATCGGCTATGCGGACGGCGTGCCGCGCAGCCTCTCCTGCGGAAGGGGCAGCGTTTTGATCGGAGGCAGGAGAGCTTTGGTGGCGGGGCGGATCTGCATGGATCAGATGCTTGTGGACGTTACGAAAATCCCACAGGTAAAGGCAGGCGACACGGCGGTGCTGATCGGGCGGGACGGAAAGGAGGAGATCAGCGTTTACGATGTGGCAAAGCAGGTAGGGACGATTTCCAACGAGATACTGAGCCGTCTGGGCAGCAGGGTCGTAAGGAGAACAGACCGGGAGGAAGCAAAAGGCGCTGCGCCGTCTGCAGATATGTCCGCCCGTGATTGACGAACAATCCGTTACAACTTATAATAAGCGTAATTGGCGTTTAAAAGTGATAACGGAGAATTGATATGATACAGAAAGAAAAGCTGGTGCAGTTTTATTTCAGCCAGTATAAGGACAGCGCGCTGAAGCTGAAAAAGAAGAACAACGACGGGAAAAAGACGTATGAGCAGCGGATCGGCAGGCTGGCGGACGAGATGAAGCATATGAAGGCGGGACGGATGACGCAGCCCCATCTGGAGGAGTACCACCGCCAGATACGCAACATGGCGTATTATGCGTTCAAGCAGAACAACCAGTTTGCGATCATGCAGATCCGCGATTTTTTGATGGAGGAGCTGGTGCGTCTGGATATTGAGACGATGCGCCCGGAGGAGCAGGAGCTGATCACGGGGCGTTTTCTGGAATATCTGAGGACGCAGCGGCCGGGGGAGATCTGCCAGCAGACGATGAAAAGCCTGTCGCGTTCGTATGCGGAGCACGGGATCCGCAGCCAGATCATCGATCTGGTGCCGACGCGCCCGGAAATGGAGTTTCCGAAGGCGCTGGAAATGAAACGGCATTTCATCCTGCACGTCGGGCCGACCAACTGCGGCAAGACCTATCAGGCGCTGCAGCGGCTGAAGGAGGCTTACAAGGGCGTTTACTTAGGACCGCTGCGCCTACTGGCGCTGGAAGTATATGAAAAAATGCGGGACGCAAAGATCGCGTGCACGATGCTGACGGGCGAGGAACGGATCTATGCGGAAAACAGCCGCATCACTTCCTCGACGGTGGAAATGCTGGACATCGATCAGGTCTATGACGTGGCGGTTATCGACGAGGCGCAGATGATCGCGGATGCAGACCGGGGACATTCCTGGACGCGGGCGATTCTGGGCGTGCAGTGCCCGGAGATCCATGTGTGCATGAGCCCGGCGGCGGAGGGCGTAGTGACCCATCTGATCGGGCTGTGCGGCGACACGTTCGAGGTGCGCCGGTATGAAAGAAAGACGGCGCTTGTGTGCGAGGAAAAGCCCTTCGTATTCCCGGACGACGTGCAGGAGGGCGACGCGCTGATCGTGTTTACAAAGCGGGCGGTGCTGGACATCGCGGGGCGGCTGGAACGGGAAGGGATGAAGGCGAGCGTCATATACGGCAGCCTGCCGCCGGAGATTCGGCGCAGACAGATCCGGATGTTTTCCGCAAAGGAGACGAAGGTGGTCGTTTCCACGGACGCGATCGGCATGGGCTTAAACCTTCCGGTGCGCCGCATTGTTTTTGTGCAGACGGAAAAATTCGACGGAAAAGGAACCCGCGCGCTGAAGGTGGAGGAGATCAAGCAGATCGCGGGGCGCGCCGGGCGTTTCGGGCTGTATGATACGGGCTATGTGAGCGCCGTCGGAAAAGAGGGGCTGGACTATATCGGCACGCATTTTTTGCAGGAGGAGCCGAAGGTGGACCATGTGACGCTGGGCTTTCCGCAGGTGCTTCTGGATATGGCGGAGCCGCTGGATGCGGTGCTCAAAATCTGGAAATCGGTGGAGACGCCGGAGCCGTTTGAAAAGATCAGTATTGAAGAGATGCTGTTTTTGTATGAAAAGGCGTATAAAGACCGGAAGGAGATCGACGGCTTTGAGGACAAGCATCTGCTTTACCGGATGCTGACCTGCTCCATCGACATCAAAAACCGCGACATCGTGGCGCTCTGGCTCTATTACTGCAAAACCTATACGGCGGACGTGGCGCTGCATTTCCCGGCGCTGATGATGTGCACGGACGCAGGGCTGATGCGGTATGAGACGTTTTATAAAATGCTGGATCTGTACTATCAGTTTTCCACCCGCCTGGGCAAAAATATCGACGCCGACCGGCTCGTGCGTGAGCGGGAAAAGACGGAGGAAACGATCATGCGTTTCCTGACGAAGAACAAAAATGATTACATCCGCAAATGCCGTTACTGCGGCGCGCCGCTTCCGGTGGGCTCGGCGTTTCTGGTGTGCGACAAGTGCTACCGGGAGACGAAAAAGGACAGGCGGATGCACCGGTAAATGCAGGGATGCAAAAGAAAAAGCGTATGAAAAAAAGGCTTTTGCCGGATCCTGGTTTCAGGATTGGCAGAAGCCTTTTTAGCCTTGTGCACTGGGGGATGGAAAAAATTATCCGCGGATCTCCTGCAGATTTTTTTCGTACATCTGACGGATCTTTGACGCCACGGTGTCGGCAAGCTGTTTTTTCTGCTCGCGGTCCAAGCCTGTAGTGTCGATGGGCTCGCCGTATTCGATGATAACCCTTGTTTTTCTGATCTTCGGGAACTGATCCTCAAAGATCGCGCCCGCATTGGCGATCGCCATCGGCACGATGGGGCATTTTGCCTTTTCCGCGATCTTTAAGCTGCCCGCATGGAACGGCAGGAGCGGATCCTGCGTGCGGTTTCTTGTGCCCTCGGGGAAAATGCAGATGGATACGCCGTTTTTCATCTCTTCGACGGCGGCAAGGATCGTTTTCATCCCTTCTTTAAGATTGTCGCGGTCGAGGAAAAGGCAGTGCAGGTTTTTCATCCAGTTGGACAAAAGAGGGATCTTTAAAAACTCTTTTTTGGAAATGTATCCGGTTGTACGCGGCACGCGCACATATGTCATTACGATGTCAAAAAAGCTTCTGTGATTGCCGACGTATAAAACGGGGGTATCCTTCGGAATCCTCTCTTCCCCGCGGTAGCTGATGGATACGCCGGAAATGCGAAGCACCATGCGGAACGCCCAGTTGACGATCGCAAGGGAGCTTTTGTCCTTCACGGACGGATTGAATTTGCCGATGATCCACTCTGCGATCAGAAGCGGGATGCTTAAGACGAGGAAGAGGACCACGAACAGGACGGTAAAAATAAAGCGAATCATATCTACTTATCTCCTTTCGGGCGCCGTTTGATACGGCATCCGTATTTGTCGCTGACGCTTTTCAGTATAGCTTTCGCGGGGCAAAAAAGCAAGCCTGCGATGCAAGTCCTTGCGTGCCAACAGCCCAGCCCTCCGGCACAGATCCGCCCTCCGGCAGCGTCCGGTTTGGCACAGCCCCGGTGCGGCGGCGCGTCTGCGCCTGCCTCCAGGCTCGCTCATGGAAAATTTGATTCAAACGCTGCAGGCTGCCCGGGACGCAGGCTGTCCGGTCAAACTCGCACGGCGTATGCCGTGCTCGGACAAGTCCCGGACAGTCTGCCGGGCAGTCCGCAGCGTTTGCAAATTTCCCCTCGCTCGCCGGTCGGCAGGCGCAGACGCGCCGCCGCACCGGGGCTGTGCCAAACCGGACGCTGCCGGAGGGCTGTGGCTGGTGGAGAGCGGAAGGCTAGGGTGGCAGTGCGCGGAGGTGTCGGGCGTGGATGCCGGAAGGATGTCCCGGCGGCGGTTCATAGGACAAACGTTGTTTTTCATACAATAAAGCAGACTCGGGAATGCCGGTCAGGAAGCGGATTTAGCGGTTTTTGGCGGGCAGAGGATAGAAAAACGGGGAGGTTTTGGCATGAAAGGGTGCAGGATCTGGGCGGCAGCGGTGTGCGTGTGCCTGATGTTTGCAGGCTGCAGCTTCGGGGAAAAGAAGGAGGAGCAGACGCAGTTGGAATTTACGGTGGTGGATGAAAAGCGGCTGCCGGAGGAGCTTTTGGAAATGGTGGATGAAAAAAAGGCGGAGCCGTTTAAGCTGACGTACGGCGACAGTGGTTATCTGTATTTGTGCGTCGGGTACGGCAGGCAGCCCTCGGGCGGCTACAGCATTTCGGTAAACGCGCTGTATGCGACGGACAACGCGGTTTATCTGGATACGGAGCTGACCGGGCCAAAGGACGTGTCGGAGCAGGGGGAGAATCCTTCCTATCCATATATCGTGATCAAAATGCCTTTTGTGGATAAAACAGTGGTTTTTGATTGAAATCCGTGGTAAACTGAAAAAAAATCCGGCGGGCAGGACAGCCGGAGGAATGGGAGAACAGAGATGATTTTGATCAGAAACTGCCGCATGATAGATCCGGCTTCCGGGACGGACGGACTGCGGGATATTTTGACAGATGGCAGCAGGATCGCAAAGATCGGCGCTGCAGGCAGCATTGCCGTGCCGGACGGGGATGTGCGCGTCATCGAGGCGGACGGTCTGGCGGCGGCGCCGGGACTGGTGGATACGCATGTGCATTTCCGGGATCCGGGCGCAGAATATAAGGAAGATATTTTTACCGGGGCGAAGGCAGCGGCGGCGGGCGGCTTTACGAGCGTGGTGCTGATGGCGAACACGACCCCCCATGTGGACAATGAAGAGACGCTTTCCTATGTGACCGAAAAAGGGAAAAAGACCGGCATCCACGTATACACCTGCGCGAACGTGACGATGGACATGGCGGGCGACGAGCTGACGGATATGGAAACGCTGGCAAAGGCGGGCGCGGTTGGCTTTACGGACGACGGCAAGCCCCTTTTGGACGCGGGGCTTGCCAGAAAGGCGATGCAGGAGGCGGCGCGACTCCATATGCCGATCAGCTTCCATGAGGAGAATCCGGCGTTTATCGTAAACAACGGCATCAACGCGGGCGCGGTCAGCCAAAAGCTGGGGCTTGGCGGCTCCGACCGTCAGGCGGAGATCGACATGGTGCGCCGCGACCTTTCCATCGCGCTGGAAACGGGGGCTGACATCGTGATCCAGCATATCAGCGCAAAGGAGGCGGTGGAGCTGGTGCGTCAGGCGCGCAGAAAGAGTCCCCGCATCCATGCGGAGGCAACTCCCCACCATTTTACGCTGACGGAGGAGGCGGTGCTGGAATACGGCACGCTTGCCAAAATGAACCCCCCGCTGCGGACCAAAGAGGACCGGGAGGCGATCATTCAGGGCTTAAAGGACGGCACGCTGGATCTGATTGCGACAGACCATGCGCCCCACGCTGCAGAGGAAAAGCAGAAGGAATTTGCCAAAGCGCCCAGCGGCATCATCGGTCTGGAAACGGCGCTTCCGCTCGGCATTACGCAGCTTACGGACACCGGAAGGCTGACGCTTTTGGAGCTTTTGGCGTGCATGACGGTCAATCCGGCAAGGCTGTATCATCTGGACGCAGGCTATCTTGCAGAGGACGGGCCGGCGGATCTTGTTTTGTTTGACCCGAAGGAGGAGTGGACGCCGGAGCATTTTTGCTCCAAATCCCAGAATTCGCCGTTTTTAAACCGGACGATGAAGGGGAGGGTGCGTTATACGGTCTGCAGCGGAACAGTCGTTTACGAATGCGGATCCTGCGGGAAATCCCGCATATAAACCCTGACACGGGAGCGCAAAAAGCGGCTTTTGGAGGCGGGGAGGAAACAACAGCAGCCGCCCTTTGGCGGCAACAACAGGAGGAATTTATGGCACAGAAGAAAAAAGAGAATGCCGTTGTAGTCAGCCAGCAGCGTCTGGCGGACGGCATTTATGACCTTCATCTGAAAACAGATATGGCGCAGGACGCGGTGTGCGGTCAGTTTGTGGGCGTTTACCCGAAAAACCAGAGCACGCTGCTGCCCCGCCCGATCAGCATCTGCGAGGTGGACAGAGACAAAAATGAGCTGCGCCTCGTTTACCGCGTGGCAGGCAGCGGGACGTCCGAATTTTCCGGACTGAAAGAAGGAGATACGGTAGAACTTCTGGGGGTTTTGGGAAACGGCTTTCCGACAGGGGAGGCAAAGCCCGGCATGAAGGCGCTGCTGTTTGGCGGCGGCATCGGCGTGCCCCCGATCTTACAGCTTGCAAAGGAGCTTTCCTGTGAAAAGCTGATCGTGCCCGGCTACAGAGACAGCCAGTGCTTTTTAAAAGAGGATTTTGAAAAATACGGGATCGTTTATACGGCGACGGAGGACGGAAGCGTGGGGACAAAAGGAAACGTGCTGGACGCGGTGCGGGAAAACGGGCTGAAGGCGGACATCATTTATGCCTGCGGCCCGATGCCGATGCTGCGCGCGATCAAGCAATACGCGATAGAACAGGACATCCCCGCCTATATTTCGCTGGAAGAGCGGATGGCGTGCGGCGTGGGGGCATGCCTTGGCTGCGTATGCAAAACGGCGAAAAAGGATCCTCATTCCCATGTGAATAATGCCCGGATCTGTACGGACGGGCCTGTGTTTGAAGCGCGGGAGGTGGAAATCTGATGAAAACGGCAGTTACGATCGCAGGAGTTACATTTCAGAATCCGGTAATGACCGGCTCCGGGACATTCGGCTCGGGGATGGAATACAGTGAATTTGTGGACTTAAACCGCCTTGGCGCGGTGGTGACAAAGGGCGTGGCAAACGTGCCGTGGCCCGGCAACCCGACGCCCCGCGTGGCGGAGGTTTCCAGCGGCATGTTAAATGCCATCGGCCTGCAGAATCCCGGCATCGACGTGTTTATCGAGCGGGATCTGGCATTTTTAAAGCAGTTTGACACGAAGGTAATCGTAAACGTCTGCGGCAAGACCGCGGAGGATTACGTGGAGGTGGTGGAGCGTCTGGCGGATACGGACGTTTCCATGCTGGAGATCAACGTTTCCTGCCCGAACGTCAAGGAGGGGGCGATCGCCTTTGGACAGAAGGCGGACGCGCTGTTTGACATTACCTCGAAGATCAAAAAGGCGGCGAAGCAGCCCGTCATCATGAAACTGAGCCCGAACGTGACGGACATTACGGAGATGGCAAGGGCGGCGGAGGCTGCGGGCGCGGATGCGATCTCCCTGATCAACACGCTGACGGGCATGAAGATCGACATCGAGCGCAGGCGCTTTGCGCTGGCAAACAAGACGGGCGGCATGTCCGGCCCTGCGATCAAGCCGATCGCGGTGCGGATGGTATGGCAGTGCGCCAACGCCGTAAAAATCCCGATCATCGGCATGGGCGGCATCGCGACGGCAGAGGACGCCATCGAGTTTATGATGGCGGGCGCGACGGCGGTTGCGGTAGGCGCGATGAATTTTGTGAACCCCTACGCGACGGTGCAGATCGCAGACGGCATCGAGGCGTTCATGGAAAAGCACGGCATTGAGGACATCAACGAGATCATCGGATGCGTGAAATAACGCTTTAGTTACAGAAACCTTCGAAGGGGCGCTTTGTAGATGGGCGCGTCGGAACGGTCGGGGCGATTCATAAATCCCCTCCCGGCAGCATACTGTTTAGTACAGACAGTATGCTGCCGGGAGGATTTTTTTATGGAGTTCATACAGAAAAGCATTCAGATGGATCGGGAAAAATGCAGCGCGCAGACGCAGATCACGCTGGAGGACGACATCAACATTACGGACGCAAAGCCCGACGTGTATCAGCTTGTGACCGAAAAAGGGCAGGCGGATGTGGAAGAGGTGCGGGCGATGGAGGATCATGTCCATGTGAAAGGGACACTGCGCTTTACGGTGCTTTACATAGCGGACGAGGAGCCGCGGCGCGCCGCCTGCATGGAGGGCGCACTGCCCTTTGAGGAACGGGTGTTTATGGACGGCGTTCAGGCGGGGGACAGCGTGTGCGTAAAAACGGCGCTGGAGGATTTAAGCGTCGGGATGATCAATTCCCGCAAGCTTTCCGTGCAGGCGCTTCTGGATGTGAAGCTTTCGGTGGAGGAGACGGCAGAGATTGCCCCGGCAGTTGAGATCGAGGACGCAGAGGGCGTAGAAATCCGCAAAAAGGAGCTGCAGGCGCTGAACCTTCAGATTGACAAAAAGGACATTTTGCGGATCAAGGAGGAAATTTCGATTCCGGGCGGCATGCCGAATGTGTTCTGCCTTCTGTGGCAGGACTGCCGCCTCAAGGATATGACGTTTCAGATCATGGATGAAAAAATGACGGTGCAGGGCGAGCTGGGGCTGTTCTTTTTGTATGAAGGAGAGGGGGAGGAGCGTCAGGCGGTCTGGTATGAAACGGGCGTGCCCGTGAGCGGGACGGTGGAGTGTCAGGGAATGCGCGCGGGGATGCTGGAGGACATCAGCTGCAGGATCGGGCATCAGGAGGCGGAAATAAAGCCGGATGCAGACGGTGAGGAGCGCTGTATCGCGCTGGAGCTGGTGCTGGAGCTTGACATGAAGCTTTATGAAGAGGCAAGGGTGGATGTGATCTCAGATATTTACGGCGTAAATCAGGAGATCGAAGCGCTCCGGATGGGCGGGCAGTACCGCCGGCTTCTGGTCAAAAATACCGGAAAAACAAAGGCGTCAGGACGGCTCAAAACAGCGCCGGGCGTGCCTGCGATCCATCAGGTGTGCGCTGCCTTTGGGACGGTGGCGGTAGGGACCATGGAGCCGTGCAGGGAGGGAATCCGCATTTTAGGCGCGGTAAACGCGCAGGTGCTGTATGCTTCTGCGGACGCAGAGCTGCCCTTTTACTGTCTGAAAGGCTCATTGCCCTTTTCCTATGTGCTGGAAGCGCCGCAGGGGGCAGAAGGATGCAGCTACCGGATCGAACCGGTGCTGGAGGAAATTTCCGCTTCCATGCTGGATTCTGATGAAGCAGAGGTAAAGGCGGTGCTTTCCTTTAAGGGGCTTGTGTGCCGCGTAAAAGAAGAGGAAGTGGTAACCGGCGCGAAGGTAAGCGCCCTCGATCCCGAAAAGATCGCTGCCCTGCCGGGCATCGTCGCCTATATCGTGCAGGAGGGCGACAGCCTGTGGGACATTGGGAAAAAATATTATGTGCCGGTGGCAGCGATGAAGGAAATGAACGGGCTTGCAGGAGAGGAGCCAAAGGCAGGGGATACCCTCCTGATCGTGAAGGGGAGGTGACGGGGGCTGCCCTGCCCCCAACCCTGCCCTTGCATTGTATCGCCGGAATGTGGTAGAATATAGCGATCATGTAGTGTGCGTAAGAGGAGAAACGGAATGAAGGAGCGGATTTACATCTGCCATACCTATTATCATGTCTATGTCGCCTGTTTAAAGGAGCTGACGCTGCCGCGGGCGATGCAGGGGAAGGCGTCGCTGATTTTAAGCACGATGTCCAACGATTTCGGGGATTTAAAGGACAGGGCTGCGGCAGTCGGGCTGTTTGAAGAGGTTTATATGTTCGACGAGAAGGAAGAGCACAATTTCCCGGAGCTGTTAAAGTACCACGAGGACAGGGGGAATCTGGTGCTCAACCTGTTTTCGCGGATGAAATATACGAAGCTGTACGGAAGGCTGCAGGAGCCCTATGTGCCTGTGGATCTGAAAAAATACAGGGACATTTATGTGTTCTGCGATTCCGACCCGATCGGCTATTACCTGAATTATAAAAAGATCCGTTATCACGCGCTGGAGGACGGCCTGGACTGCATCTGCTATTATGACACGGCGCGCTATGACAACCGGGGGCATTTTAAGCTCAAGGCGTTTCTGGCGTCCTTAAACCTGATCTTTATCCAGAACGGCTACAGCAAATACTGCATTGACATGGAGGTTAACAACACCTCCATTCTGCAGTATCCGTGCCCCAAATATATCGAGCAGCCGCGGGAGGTGCTTGTGCGCCGCCTGACGCAGGAGGATAAAAACAGGATCCTGCGCATTTTTGTGGAGGATCTGGACGGGCTTTTGGAGCAGCTTTCCAACGGCGCCAATCACGAAAAAAAGGTGCTCGTGCTGACGGAGCCCTTGTGTGAGCTTCCCGTGCGGGAGCAGATTTTTAAGGACATCATCGCAGAGTATGGGCAGGGGGCGCAGGTCATTTTAAAGCCCCATCCGAGGGACGTGCTGGATTATAAAAAGCTGTTTCCGCAGCATATCGTGCTGGACGGGAAATTCCCGATGGAAATTTTGAATTTCGTGGAGGGGCTTTCCTTTGAACAGGTGGTTTCGGTATATACCGTGCCGGATTCCATCCATTTTGCGAAGGAAAAGACGTTTCTGGGCGACGACTTTATGGACAAATATGAAGCGCCGGACAAGCATCGGTTCAACGAGCAGATCTATTAAGATCGGAAAGGAAAACAGGTTTTCATGAAAAAAATTTACCGGAAGATGATGGTTTTGATGAACCGGAAGCAGAAGCTGAAAATGGTCCAGATCCTGTTTATGATGGTGATCGGCGCGATTCTGGAAACTGCCAGCATCGGACTTGTGGTTCCTGCCATTCAGGTGATCATGGATCCCTCCTGCGTGGAGGGGGACGGCGCGCTGGCGCAGATCTACCGCTGGACGGGCTTTGAAAATCCGAACCATTTTACGGCGCTGATCCTCGTATTGATCATTGCCGGCTTCGTATTAAAAAACGTATTTTTATATTTTCAGAACGTGGTGCAGCTTCGGTTTGTATACACGAATCAGTTTGAAACGTCCCAGCGCATGATGATCAATTTCATGAAGCGCCCCTACGAATATTATCTGAACGCGGATACTTCTATCATCCAGCGTATGATCACGTCGGACGTCAACAACATGTACGGGCTGATTTTAGCGTGTCTGCAGCTGATGAGCGAAATGATCATTTTTGTGCTGCTGGCGGTGACGCTGACCGCCCTTGCGCCGCAGATGATTTTGACGGTGGCGGCGCTTCTGATCGTGACGCTGATGGTCATTAAATGGGTGTTAAAGCCGATCATGCGGCAGGCGGGCATCGAAAACCAGGATTATTACAGCGGCCTTTATAAATGGATCGAAGAGGCGGTCATGGGCATCAAGGAGATCAAGATCGCCAACAAGGAAAATTATTTTATCACGGAATACGGCAAATGCGGGGAAGGCTATGTAAACGCCGTGCAGCGCTACAATATTTTCAACGCGACGCCGAGGCTTTTGATCGAGACGGTGTGCATGGCGGGGCTGATCCTGTATCTGATCGGCATGATCTTGTCCGGGCAGGACGTGACGAGCATGGTAAGCCAGATCGGCGCCTTCGGCGTGGCGGCGATGCGGCTTTTGCCCTCCGCGAACCGGATCAACAACTATCAGACGCAGATCTCTTATTTTGAGCCGTTTTTCATGGGCGTGTCGGACAACCTGCAGGAGGAGATCCACGACAAAAACGTGGAATACGACCCGGAGGTATACCGCCGCAAAAAGAATGTGGAAAAGCTGCCTTTGACGGACAGGATCGTGCTGGACGATATTGTATACAAATATCCCAATTCCGATGCGCTGATCTTTAACCATGCGCACATGGAGATCCCCGCCGGGACGTCCGTTGGCATCGTGGGGACGTCGGGAGCCGGAAAGACGACGATCGTGGACATTATGCTGGGGCTTTTGCAGCTGCAGTCCGGCAGGATTCTGGCAGACGGCGTGGAGGTGCGGGAGCATTACGAGTCGTGGCTGAAAAACATCGGCTACATCCCGCAGACGATCTTTATGATCGATTCCACCATCCGCAAAAATGTGGCGTTCGGCTATGCGGACGAGGATATTGACGATGAGAAGGTATGGGCGGCGCTGAAAAAGGCGCGTCTGGATGAATTTGTAAAAGGGCTCCCCGAAGGGCTCGACACGGGGATCGGCGAACGCGGCATCCGCATTTCCGGCGGCCAGCGCCAGAGGATCGGCATTGCCCGCGCTTTGTACGAGGATCCGGAGGTGCTTGTTTTGGACGAGGCGACGAGCGCGCTGGACAACGACACCGAAGCGGCGATCATGGAGTCGATCAACAGCCTGCACGGGCACAAGACGCTGGTGATCATCGCGCACCGGCTGCAGACGATCGAAAAGTGCGACATGGTATACCGGGTGGAAAACGGGGAGATCGCGCGGGAGCGGTAACGGCGCGGACACAATGATTTTCAGGAAAGGAGAGCGGAATGGGAAAGGCAAAGCGTCAGGCAAATTTTGAACTGCTCAGGATCTGCGCCATGTTTATGGTGGTGGTCCTGCACTGGCTGTCCAACAGCCGCTCTCTGCCCGAAAACGGGCGACCTCTGGATCAGATCGGCGTAACGGCGGTCTTTCTGGAGGCTTTTTGTCTTGTTGCGGTCAATGTTTATGTGCTGATCAGCGGGTATTTTCTGTCCGAAGCGCAGTTTGCGTGGAGACGGGTGATGACGGTGATCTGCCAGACGCTGTTTTATACGATACTGATCCCGCCGGCGCTTGCCCTGTGCGGGATTTTGCCGCTTTCTGAGCTGACGGACGTGTACCGGCTGCAAAAGGGCGTGTTTCCGGTACAGTCCGGGCATTACTGGTTTGTGAGCGCCTATGTGGTGATGTGCCTGCTTTCCCCGTTTTTGAACGAGGGCATAAAGCATCTGGAAAAAAAGCGGCTGCAGCAGCTGATCATGGCGTTTCTGTTTTTTTTCAGTATCGGAAAGACCTTTGTGCCGCTGCAGTTTGCGACGGACCGCTACGGCTATGATTTCGGCTGGTTCTGCGTGGTCTACCTGATCGGCGGCTATGTGCGCCGCTACGGGATCGGATTTTTCAGAAACGGGCGCAGGGGATTTTGCGTCTATGCAGGTGCGGCGCTTTTGTCGGGAATGGCGGAAATCGTGCTGACCGTGCTTTCGGGGCGGTTTTCGGGGCTTTCCTATTATGCGTCCGTGCCGTTCCACTATAATTATCTGCTGTGCATCGCCGGGGCGGTGGGGCTGTTTTATGGGTTTTCGTATGTGCGGCTGCCGGAGGGGGCATTTTCCCGGCTTGTGCGCTGGGTAAGCCCGGCGGTGTTCGGCGTGTACCTGATCCATGAGCAGGCGGATCTGGCGGGACGCTGGTATGGCATGGTCAACGGGCTGACGGGGCTTTTGGGAGAAGGCTGGCAGCTTGCGGCAGGGACGGCGGACGCAGGGCTGCTGCGGTTTCTGGGGCTTTTGGTTTTGCAGACGGCGATCGTGTTTGCGGTGTGCGTGTGCGTTGACAAGGTAAGAGGAAGGCTGTTTTTTGCTGTGGAAAAACGGGTGCGGCGAAGCGCAGAAGGAAAGCGCGGTGTAGAGGTTAGGTGCGGCGAAGAAGAAACGCGCGGCAAAAAAGAGCCGGGGCAGGAGGAAGGTAAGTGAAGGATCGGACGAAACGGATTTTCATACAATATTTATTTCCGGCGGCGCTTTTATTATATCCGCTGCTTAAGATCACGCAGGGGATCGAGCTGACGGACACCTGCTACGGGCTGGTAAACTACCGGTTTTTCCCGGAGGCGGGGCAGGAATGGACGGTGGCGACCTATCTGGCAAACGTGCTGGGCGCGTTTTTGATCCGGCTGCCCTTTGGGGACAGCCTTGTGGGGATGCGGTTTTATACCGGGCTGATCGTAAGCGGCATGGCGCTTTTGTCCTATTTTTTCCTGAAGGGAAAGATGCCCCCATGGATCGCCTTTCTCGGCGAGATGGCGGCGATAAGCCTGTGCTGGATCCCGACCACGAGCCTGTACAACTATTTGACCTTTGCCCTGTTTTTGTGCGGGACGGTTTTTCTGTACAGGGGGCTTGTGTGGCAGAAGCGGCTCTGGATGGGGCTTGCGGGCGTGTGCCTGGGCGCGAGCGTGATCACGCGGCTGCCCAATATTCTGGAATGCGGCCTGATTGTCGCGGTATTTTATTACGGGATCGTGAAAAAAAAGCCCGCAAAGGAGATCTGGAAGGACGCCGGCGTCTGTGCGGCAGGCTTTTTTGCGGCGTTTGCGGCAGGCTTTCTGGCGATCTCCCTGCAGTTTGGCTTTGACGCCTATGGGCAGATGCTGGCAGGGCTGTCGGGCTATTCGGGGACGGACGCGACCTATTCGCCCTTTTCGATGCTGACGTCGGTGTTCGGCGCCTATGTACGCTCTTTTAAATGGGTGCTTCTGATCGTGGTGGCGGCGTCCATGGGAACGGTGCTGTTCATCCTGTTTCCGGGAAAGCTGGAAAAGACGAAGGCGGCAGTCTATGTGTGCATGCTTCCGGTGCTTCTGCGGTTTCTATGGGGCAGGGGGATGTTCAATTTCCAGTATGCCTTTTACTGGAGCGTGTTCGAGTGGATGATGGTGCTTTTGTATGCGGCGGTGGGGCTGTGTGTCTGGGCGCTTCTGGATAAAAGGATGTTTCGGCGCGATAAGCTGCTGGCGCTGCTTGTGCTGCTTGTCATTGCAATCACGCCGATCGGCAGCAACAACGAGACGTATCCGAATATGAACAACCTGTTTTTAGCCGCCCCGGTGACATTCTGGCTGGGGTACCGCGTGTGGATTTTGCTGCGGGCAAAGAAGGGGACGTTCGCAGTCCGGGCGATGATGGTTTTTGTGGGCGCTGTTTTTCTCGTGCAGAGCGCGGGCTTCGGGGGGCGGGCGGTATTCCGCGACAGCATCGAAGGACAGAAGCGCGGCAGCGTTGTGACGGGCTGTGAAAAGCTTGCCGGGGCAAGGACGAACCGCGCCAACGCGGAGGCGATCCAGCCGGTTGTGGATTATTATAATGAAAATCTGAGAGACGACGCAGAACGGGGCAGGAAGCTTCTGACCTTCGGTGATGTGCCGGGCTTTTGCTGGATGTTTGACATGGCGCCGGCGCTGTCCCACGACTGGCCGGACATGAACACTTACCCGGCAGAGACGATGCGGGCGGATCTGGAAAAGCTCGAACAAATGGATTCCGAAAATCCGGCGGTGATCCTCTGTCCGGGCAAGGTGGAGACAGAGGATGCGCAGGAGGCGGAAAAATGGGCGCTTCTGCAGGAATTTCTGGAAGCAAACGCCTATGAGCTGCGGCTGGACAACGGCGTTTATCAGATTTACGAATAGAGATGAAAAACAGGAAAGAAGGAATGACGATGGGAAAAACAGAGAATATAAAAGTACCCTTTACGGGAAAAGAAAAGATCCGCTTCAACGTGCCGCCCTTTACGGGGAAGGAGTACGAGTATGTGCGGCAGGCGGTGGAAAATCAGAAGATCTGCGGCGACGGCGAATTTACGAAAAAGGCGAACCGCTGGTTTGAGGAAAAAACCGGGACGGCAAAGTGCCTCATGACGACCTCCTGCACCCATGCGACGGAGCTGGCGGCGCTTCTGGCAGACATCCGGCCGGGCGACGAGATCATCATGCCCTCCTTTACGTTTGTTTCCACGGCGAACGCCTTTGTGCTGCGCGGCGGCGTGCCGGTATTTGTGGATATCCGCCCGGATACGATGAACATTGACGAGACGCTGATCGAGGCAGCGGTCACGGAAAAGACAAGGGCGATCGTTCCGGTGCACTATGCGGGCGTGGCGTGTGAGATGGACACGATCATGGACATCGCGCGCAGGCACGGGCTGACCGTGATCGAAGACGCGGCGCAGGGCGTGATGGCTTCCTATAAGGGACAGGCGCTCGGCAGCATCGGCGATTACGGCTGCTACAGCTTCCACGAGACGAAAAATTACAGCATGGGCGAGGGCGGCGCGCTTCTGATCAAGGATCCGGCAAATGTGGAGCGGGCGGAGATCATCCGTGAAAAGGGTACTGATCGGAGCAAATATTACCGCGGCCAGGTGGACAAGTACCGCTGGCAGGATTTCGGCTCCAGCTATCTGCCCAGCGAATTAAACGTGGCGTATCTGTACGCCCAGCTGGAAATGGCGGATGCAATCAATAGGGCGCGGCTGGCGCGGTGGAACCAGTATTTTGAGCTGTTAAAGCCGCTGGCAGACGCAGGCAAAATTGAGCTGCAGACGATCCCTGAGGGCTGCGTGCACAACGCCCATATGTTTTGGTTAAAAACGACGGATGAAAAAGAGCGTGCCGCGCTGATCGATTTCCTGAAGGAACACGATATTTTAGCGGTTTATCATTATGTGCCGCTGCATTCCGCTCCCGCGGGCTTAAAATACGGGCGCTTCTGCGGCGAGGACCGCTATACGACAAAGGAGAGCGAGCGGATTCTGCGCCTGCCCATGTATTACGGGCTGACCGAAGAAGAGGCTGCTTTTGTAGCAGAGAAGGTAAAGGAATTTTATGGGGCTTAAGAACCGTTTGAAACAGCATGAAAACCTGACGGCATCTCTCCTTCTGACAGCCGCCGTGTTCGCCGTTTTTGTGACCGGGTGGGATTTTTATTATGACTTAAACGACGACGTATTGATCAAGGATATTTTGTCGGGCGTCTATTCGGGAAGCCCCAGCGGATACACGATGCAGCTTTTGTATCCGCTGGGCTTTGTGCTTTCCGTTTTGTACCGGGGGCTTTCGGTCCCGGTGTTCGGCGTCTTTTTGATCCTGTGCCAGCTCGGGGCGGTCTGGGCTGTCGGATACCAGAGCGCGGCATGCTGCAAAACCCGTGCCGGAAAGGCGATTGTGCTTGCGGCGGAAGGGCTTTTGTGGACGGCGGCGTTTGGGATGCACTTTGTGTATGTGCAGTATACGGTGACGGCGGGGATGCTTGCCGGGGCGGCGCTGTTTTGGATTTTGACGGCGAAGCGGCGCAGATGGATCGCGCTTTTGCTGTACTGGCTCGCGTTCTGCCTGCGGACGGAGATGGCGCTGCTGATTTTGCCGCTGGCGTGCATCGCGGGGCTGTGCGCGCTGGTGCGGGAGGCACGGAACGAAAAGCGGGATGCGGCGGAACAGAAGGATCCGCTGGTAAAGAAGAATGCGGCGGAACAGAAGAATGCGCCTGCAAAAAGGAAAAGCGGCGCGGCAGTGCGGTATGTTTCCCTCTTCGGGGCGCTTCTTGCCGGCATGGGCATTTTGTATGCGGCGGACGCAGCTGCTTATTCCGGGACGGAGTGGAAGCAGTTCCGGCAGTTTTTTGACGACCGGACGGCGCTTTATGATTACCGGCTGGATTTTGCAGAACAGTATGAGGAGAACAAGGATGCCTATGAAAAGCTCGGCATTTCCAAAGCGCGGCAGCAGCTTCTTGCCAACTACAATTTCGGCGCGGACGATGGGATCGACGCAGGGCTGATGCATCAGCTGGCGCAGGCAGCTTCGGGGCAGGAGGAGATTGCAGGACAGGAGATTTCCGCGGGACAGAAGGCTTCCGGGGGGCAGGGGCTTTCGGTCGCAGTCTGGAGGCTGCTTCATGAAAACTGGTTCGGGAAAGGGGACGCGCCCCTTAACCTGATCTGGATCGGCATGGGGCTGGCAGTATGCGTTTTATCCTGCAAAAAAGGGCGGCTATGGAAGCTGTGGCAGCCGCTTCTTGCCGGGGCGTGCGGGGCTTTTCTGTGGCTGTATCTGCTTTTGCAGGGGCGCATGGTGGAGCGCGTGACGCATCCGCTGTATCTGGCGCAGATCCTTTTGTTTGCAGGACTGTGGCTGACAGAGCGGCGGGAAGAAGCGATGCGGGAGTCTGCCGCTGACAAGGTGTGCGCAGCGGCAAAGGGGTTCCTGACGCCGGAGCATGCTTCGGCGCTGTTTGCCGGGGCGTGCGTGGCTGTAGGACTTGTGTTCCTGCCCGGGACGATTTTGGAAATCGGGGCAGAAGCCGGACGGCGGGAAACGGTCAACGCAGCAAACGAGGCGGTAATGGATTATTGTATGGCGCATCCGAAAACGCTGTTTCTGGAGGATGTGTATTCCACGGTCGCTTATTCGGAAAAGATCATGACGGACCGGGACAAGCCCTTTAACTACGATCTGCTGGGCGGCTGGCTCGTCAAAAGCCCGCTGACAGCCCGGAAGCTTTCCGCCTTTGGGTTTTCCTCCATGGGAGAGGCGGTGTGCGCCGGAGAGGGCGTGAACCTGCTGGCGGAAGCGGGCGCGGACGTTGGCTGGCTGGAAGAATTTTTTGCGGATACGGGAGTGGAAGCTTCGGTCTTAAAGGTTGGCAGCATCGAGGGCGGAACGGATATTTATCAGGTGATCCCGGCAGAGCGGCTTCCGAAAACGACGTTGGAGGCAGAAGAGGACGAGTAAGAGTATGGAAAATATAAACAGAACGGCAGAGTTAGGCAGGGAAGCGCGGCTTATTGGGGAAAGGATTTTTCTGCGCCCCATCGGCTTGGAAGATACGGAGCGGATCATCGCGTGGCGCAATCAGGAGCGGGTGCGGAAAAATTTCATTTATCAGAAGCCTTTCACAAAGGAAGGGCACGAGGAATGGATGCGCACGCAGGTTGGGACAGGACGGGCCGTGCAGTTTATCATCTGTGAAAAGGAGACGGGCCGTCCGCTGGGAAGCGTTTATTTCAGGGACATCGACCGGGACAATAAAAAGGCGGAGTACGGCATTTTTATCGGGGAGGAGGACGCTGTCGGAAAGGGCGTCGGCACGGAGGCGGCGCGTCTTGCGGTTTCGTATGCGCGGGATGGATTGAAGCTGCACAAGCTGATGCTGCGGGTATTTGCGGACAATGCCGGCGCGGTAAAAAGCTACCGGAACGCCGGGTTTGTGCAGGAGGCGTGCCTGCGGGACGAATTTTTGCAGGACGGACGCTATCGGGATATGCTGCTGATGGCGATTTTATTTGAGGAGAACAGGTGAGATGAAAAGGGAGAAGGAAAAGGCATCTGTCCGGGCAGCGCTGGCAGGTATTGTGGCGCTGTTTCTGGCGGGGATTTTTTATATCTGGATTTACGACGGGCTTCATGCGGGATTTGAAGTCCAGGAGCCGGATGCGTCGGTTTTTCAGACGGTATCGCTGGAACAGGATGTGTTTCAGGAGTTTGTGCCGGATCAGCGCTACCTGAAGGGCGCGGAATTTATTTTTATCAATCTGGCGGAGGACGGGCAGGGAGAGGTAACCGTAAGGCTCCTTGACGAGGACGGGAAGATCAAAGCAGAGGAGACGAAGGCGGTTTCCGATATTGCCGCCGGAGAGTGGCAATATTTTTCCCTTGTATCGCGGGTAAAAAAAGGAAGCCCCTATACGCTGCAGCTAAGCGCGCAGGGCTGCTCCATTCCGCCGTATGTGCTGGCTTCGGACGGCGAAAATGCCCCGCTGTTAAACGGCAGGTGCTATACGGGGACAGATGCCCCTGTGGCAGGGAGCGTGCTGGCGGCATATGGATTTTCGCCGTCCGCGTCGGAATGGGAAAAAATGACGATCACCCTGTTAATGGCGGTATGCTGTCTGGTATTGCTCCGGCTGTGCACAGGAGCCTTCCGGACACAGAAAAAACAGCTGGCAGAACAGGGCAGGGCGGTATTTTGGGACAGCCGTAAAAAAGAAACGGCTTCAAGGATCGGCGTGATCGGTCTTTTGGCGGCGCAGTTTGTCTTAAGCGTCCCAAATGTGATCTATTATCTGGAAAATACGGAATTTGACCCCTCATGGAGATATTTCCTGAACATCGCGAACGTGGAAGGGCTGAAATTCGGGCGGGATATTTACTTTACCTATGGACCGCTGGGATACCTGTGCTATCTGATGAAGCTTCCGGAAAATACGCTATATTACTGGGGCGGCGTCGCAATCTGGTTTTGCGTGTTCGGCATGCATCTGTGGCTTCTTTACCGTCTGTACCGCGCGTATACAGCGGGAAAGATCGGGGGAATGGCGGTCGCGCTGTCGTTCTTTGTATATCTGGCGGGCTACAGCGCGCCTACAAGCGACAATTATCTTTTGTATCTGGCGGTTTTGTCTGCGGTCTTGTGGTCTGCGGGCGCAGGATATGTGGCGGCAATTCCCAATATTTTGCTGGCGCTGATGTTTTTTGGAAAGTTTTCGACGTTTACGAGCGGGATTGCCTTTTTTGTGCTGTTCGGTTTCTTTTCTACAGTGTTCTGCAAAAGGTGGAAGAGCTTTTTATTATTTGTACCGGCGCTTGTCAGCATGCCGGTGCTGTATCTGATTTATTGTCCGTCCTTCAAAAGCCTGGCGGGATATGTTTCGGGGATTTTGAAGCTGTCGGACGGCTGGATGCTGACGATGCAGTGGGATCAGGTGGTAGACGGCGCAGAGCTTCGCTGGCTGATCGTGATCATGGTCTGCTATGTGATTTTGCTTGCAGGATCGCTCCTTGCAGATTATAAATCGTCAACGGTCATTCTTGCCTGCTCCGCGTCGATGTTTTTTGTCTATAAATATGCGACCACAAGACATGGGCTCAAGGTAGGGCTGTGGCTGTTTGCAATGTTGTTTTCGGCAGTGGTATTGTCGGTAAACTGGGAGGAACTGTGGAAAAAATGCAGAAGCGGGAAGCCTATGCTTGCCGCTGCCGGAGCTGTAATGGTGGGAGCGGTATTTTGTACCGGCGCGCTTTCCGCCCATGCGCTGCAGAATAATACCGGAAAGGTAAAGGAAGCGCTTTTGACAAAAGCGGAGCGCTACACCCATTTGAATACCGACAGCGTATCGCCGGAATTTATCGCGCAGAATCAGCTTCCGGAGGAGATCGTAAGCCTGGTCGGCGACCGGACGATCACCGTCTATCCGTGGAGAAACGGGTACGGGGCGGTTTATCCGGAGTGGGATATGGTGTGGTATCCGTCTGTCCAGAACGGGAACGAATACATTCCGTGGATGGATTCCAAGGTAGCGGACTGGTTTGAGTCTGAAAAGGCGGCGGAATGTATCCTTTTGACAAATGATAATATTGACAGCCATATCCGTTATCTGGACAATCCGCTGACATGGGATGCGATCCGCAGAAATTATGAGGTGGAAAAGACCGCAGGCGCGTTTTCCCTGTTAAAAAGAGTGCCGGCAAAAAAAGATCCGGAGCTCGTCCTTTTGGAAACAAAGGAATATCCTATCGGTGAAAAGATAGAGTGTCCGCCGGAAGCGGATTATGTTAAGATAAAGCCGGAGCTTACGCTGGAAGGAAAGCTGAAAAAGTTCCTGTATCATGTGGGCGTCGTCAATATGGACGCATTTTGTGAGAATGGAAGCACGCTGTCAGGGCGGCTTGTCGTTCCGAATCTTCCATCGGGCTTCTGGCTGGAAAAGACGCCGGAGACGCTGGAGGAGCTGGAGGCAGTGCTCAACCGGCAGGAGGCGGCAGGAATAGAAGCATTTTGCCTGAATGGAATGGGGCTTTCCGATTATGAACAAAATCTGGTCGTAGAGTGGTATCGGGCAGAGTAAAGGCATACAGAATGGAGATTACGATGAAAAAGCAACTGGTCAGTTTTGTGATCCCCTGCTACCGGTCGGCGGCGACGATCGGCAGCGTGGTGGAGGAGATTGAAGCGGCGATGTCGGCGCTGGAGCGTTATGAATATGAGGTCATTTTAGTCAATGACTGTTCGCCGGACGATACCTTCGGAAAAATAAGGGAGCTGTGCCGGAAGGATAAACGGATCACAGGCGTAAACCTTGCGCGCAATTTCGGGCAGCATGCGGCGCTGATGGCGGGCTTCCATCAGGTAAAGGGCGATATTCTGGTCTGCCTGGACGACGACGGACAGACGCCCGCAGACGAGGTCGGAAAGCTTCTGTCCGCACTGGAGGACGGGGCAGACGTGGCGTATGCGAAATACGACCACAAGCATCACAGCGCGTTCCGCAATTTCGGCAGCAGGGTCAATGACCGGATGCTGTGCTTTATGCTGAACAAGCCGAAGGATCTGTTTATTTCCAGCTATTTTGCGGCGCGCCGCTTCGTTTTGGATGAGATGCTGCGCTATGAAAACGCTTTTCCCTATGTGATCGGTCTGGTGCTGCGGGCGACCCGCAATATCGTCAATGTCCCGGTGCATCACAGAGACCGTCAGTCGGGAACCTCCGGCTATACGTTCGGAAAGCTTCTGGCGCTGTGGCTCAACGGCTTTACGGCATTTTCGGAAAAGCCGCTCAGGATCGCGACGCTTGTCGGCGTGATCTGCGCAATGGCGGGATTTTTGTATGGAATCTATACGGTCATTAAAAAACTGGTTTTGCCCGGCGTGCCGATCGGTTTTTCCGCGCTGATGGCGTCGATCATGTTCATCGGCGGGATGCTCATGCTGATGCTGGGGCTGATCGGGGAATATGTGGGGCGGATGTATATCTGCATCAACAATGCGCCGCAGTTTGTCGTGAGGGAGATCGTCGGGGGAGAGGAAAATGAAAAAGAAGAATGATGGAAAGACGCGTATAAAACCGGCAATGTGGTGGTGCGCGGGGGCTGGCGCGCTGTTTGTCAGCTTCTGCGCCCAGTGGGGAAGCCAGTTAGACAGCAGCGGAAACGTAGATGTGAGAGCCTTGTCCACATGGCTGCTTCCGCTGGTATCAGCCTGCGTCCTGACGCCGGTTCTGGCGATCCTTTTTTCATGGGCAGGAAACGGGGGCGGAAAGAGCGATAGAAAAAATCCGCTTCGGGAAAAATGGGAAAAGCAAAGGACTGTCGTCTGGTGGAGAAAACAGAGCTTTGCAAAGCAGACGCTCCTGCGGGCTGCCGGGCTGTTTCTATGCTGGCTTCCGGTTTTTCTGGCGGTTTATCCGGGATTTTTTGCATATGACGCTGCCGCGGAGCTGGATGAGGTCGTAACGGGAAGCTATGTGACGAGGCATCCTCTTTTGCATGTGCTTTTGCTGGGAAAGACGGTGGCAAAATTTCAGGAGCTGACGGGCAGCTATAATACGGGGATTGTCGTTTATGTGACGGCGCAGATGATCATTTTGGCGCTGCTTTTTGGCTGGGTGCTTGGAAAGCTGAAAAAATTTGGGAGCGGAACGGTCCTGGGGATCATATCCTTTTTGTTTTTTGGATTTTTCCCGGTCATTCCCATGTATGTATTATGTACGAGCAAGGATACGCCGTATACCGCAGGAATGCTGGTGGTTTTAGTGCTGCTGACAGATTTGTGCCGCGAAAAAAGGGCATTTTGGAAGAAGCGGGGAAAGGTTTTCGGGCTCGGGGCAGCGTTATTTGTGATGGCGGTGTTTAGAAGCAATGGCGTGGGCGTTTTCCTGCTGATGATCCCTGTGCTTTTATGGCTGGCAGGCAAAGGGTTCCGCAGGCGGATGGCTGCGCTGGCAGCGGTTGTGCTGGCGGCATATTTCGGGCTGCAGGCAGGTCTGGATGCAGCGCTGCATCCGGAAAATACGGATGCGATGGAGGGCTTTACCGTTCCGATCCAGCAGCTGACGCGGGCGTGGAATTATAATCCGGAGGTTTTCACGGAGCAGGACAGGACGGAATTGTTTGAAATTTTTTCGGAGGAAGCGATGGAAATGTATAATCCAAAGCTGTCCGATCTTGTAAAAAGCAGATTTTCGACCAAAACCTTTTCGGAGGATCCGGGAAAGTATGCGGCGTTATGGATGCGCATCGGCATGCGCGCGCCGGCTACCTACTTAAACGCGTGGCTGATGACTTCCTATGGCTTCTGGTATCCGAATACGGTGATCGACGTATACAATGGAAATTTGAACTATACCGAAAGCTCCTATTTCAGCTGTGAAACCGAAGCTCCGGGAGAACGTCACAGCTATTTCCCCTGGCTGGAACGCCAATACGAAAAAATCTCATGGGAAAAAGAAATCCACGAGACGCCGGTAATTTCCTGGCTGTTTTCCCCCGGTGCACTGTGCTGGGTGTGGATGCTTGGCGGGCTTTTCCTGATCGCTGTGGATAAAAGAAAAGAGGCGGCGGCGCTTCTGCCGGTTTACTTTAATTTTCTGACCGTTTTGATCGGGCCGACCTATCTGGTGCGGTATGTGTTGATTTTCTGGTTCGGCCTGCTGGTGCTCTTGTCAAGCTTATCTGCGGTGTGGTATACTTCTAAGAAAACGCAAGAGAATGAGACAGTGGGGAAGTCTGCCCAAAAATGACAAAAGGACAGTTTTTCTGCGGAAAGGCTTTTGATGAACCGAAAGATCAAAGCATATCAGGCATTGATATATATTGTGGCGTTCTGGCTGGCGGCAGCGCTTCTTTTGCTGGGGTCGGGGAAGCTTTTGGACAGCGACAGGACGGTGGCGGGAAACGAAGCGCCGGCAGGGACGGCGCAGGTACGTCTGGATCAGCAGATCCAGCAGGTGCTGATCGCGGAGGGCTCGTATCTGCGCTATCTGGATCTGCATGTGACGAGCAGCGATTCCATCGGAAAATATTATCATCTGCTCGTTTATGATGAAAATAATGAAATTCTGATCAACCGGGAGTTTGAGCTGGCAGAGGCGAAAGTCCCGGGTTTTGTGCGGATTCCGTTGGGGATTGAGACGCAGCCCAATACCGCCTATGTATGGCAGCTTCAGGGGACGGACACGCCCATGGATCTGGCGTGGGAGAACACGGGAGAGACGGGGCTGACCTGCTTTGGCAATTATTATGTGCTGGCAGACGGGCAGACGTCTGAGCAGACCGCCCAAAATATTGTGATGCGCCTTGTATACACGGACAGCCCGGCGGCGTGGAAGGTCGGCTGCCTGATGGGGGCGCTGTGCGCGGCGGCGTTTCTTTTGTGCGCGGGTTTCGTATATCTGGCGCAGAAGAAGCAGAAACTGAACAAAAAGGTACCTGTCCGGTACGCAGTGTGGGCGACCGCAGCGCCGGCGCTGCTTTTTGGAACCGTATTCCTTTTGGATGCGGTATTTGTGCAGAACCTGTTTGGCGGCAAGGCAGACGATAAGCTCGTTTACGGGCTGGGGATCGGCATTGCGTTTTTGTTTTTTGCATGGGTGCTTGTTTCGCCCCGGACAAAAAAGCATTTTCTGCCGTTTGGGGAGCTGTGCAGAAAACGCTGGGCGGACGGGCTGCAGGTCACAGCCTTTGCGGGGATGCTTCTGGGCGGCATCCATTATATGAACGCGCTGTATCAGGTGCAGCAGGACACGGCGTTTCGGGAGGTATTTTTCTGGACGGAGCTGGCGATCCTTTCGATGGCGCTTCCTACTATGATGAAATCCGGCAAAAACAGGCTCTGGGCGGCTGCCGCCGTTTTGGCGGGCATCGGGCGCTATGTGCTCTGGACGGCATCGGACGGGGCGCCAGAGAAGGCAGCGCTTGCAGGCTGGGAAAGCGCAGCGGCTGCCCTGGCGGTGCTCCTTTTGGGGGCGCTCGTCGGAAAGATCCGTACAAGGACGCTGATTTTATGCCGGGTAAACCGGTTTTATGCCGGGGCGCTGGCGGCGCTTTTTGCGCTTCTTTGCATCTTTTCAAACGGGCGCGGCTGGACGGTGTACACGGCGGCAGTGTTTGGCTTATACTACTTGTTTTATCTGGGCTGGGAGCACAGGGAACGCCTGCTTTCCAATTTCTGTGACGGCGTGGTGTTGAACTTTGCGCTGGCGGCGCTGTTTTGCTTTGCGCGGCGTCCCTTCCGGGCATGGGTGTATTCCCGCTACAATTTTGTGTTCCATACGGTAACGATCACGGCGGCGTACCTGACGCTTGTGGTGTGCGTGCTGACGGTGCGGCTGTTTTCCGGGTTAAAAGAAAAAAAGCGGCTGGCGGATCTGTGGGGGACGCTGCTCTTATATGGAATGGCGGTATCCTTCCTGTTTCTGACGCTGTCCAGGACAGGCTATCTGGCGGTGCTTGTGATGAGCGCAGTGCTGCTTGTTTTCGTACCGTTTTTTGTATACCGGCAGAGCTGGAAGGGGCTTGTCAGGGAGGTTTTATGTATGGCGGCGGCATTTGCGCTGTGCCTGCCCGTGACCTATTCGGGCGTCCGGCTGCTTCCGGCGCTTTACAACGATCCTTATATTTATGAGGTGGAGGATTCCGCGGCGGCGATCCACAAGGACGACCCGAAGGATTCCAACGCCTATATGTCCGTTTCATATTTCAAGTATGTGATGGAAAACAAGCTTTTGTCCGATGCGTCTGAGCTTTTTTGGGAAGCGGAAACCCTTTTGTGCGCGGGAGACGGTCTGCGCGTGGAGTCGGAGACGCTGGTTGCTTCCGCAGAGGACGGCGTTTCGGATGTGGATGAGTTTTCCAACGGGCGCATCGAGATTTTCAAGGCTTATATTGAAAACTGGAACTTGACGGGGCATGCGGAAATGGGAGTGACGCTTCCGGACGGTTCCACGAGCGTACATGCCCACAACAGCTATTTGCAGGTGATCCACGATCACGGCATGCTGACGGGAGCCGTTTATGTGGCGTTCGGTGTCCTGAGCGCTTTGATGATGTTTTCCCATGCGCAAAAAAACGGCGAAAAGGAAAAATACGCGGTGCTGCCGCTGGCGGTATTTATCGGCTTTGCGGTGGCAGGGCTGGTGGAATGGCTGTTCCATCCGTGCAATCCGCTTGGATTTTCGGCACTGATCGTGCTGGCGCCGCTGTTTGTACAGGACAGCGCGCCGGAAAAGAGGAAAAGACAGAATGAAGAAACCGTTTAATTATCAGTTGTTTTACCGCAGGGCGGCGCTGATCGCATATGATATTGTGAGCGTGATCGCATCCAGCTTTCTGGCGATCCTGATCCGGTATGATTTTCAGTTGAATACAGTGCCCGAGGAGTTTATGCTGCCGATCCGGCAGTTTATGCTCCTTGATATTGTGCTGGCGCTGGGGATTTTTTACCTGTTCCGGCTCTATCACAGCCTCTGGGCGTTTGCCGGGGAGACGGAGCTGCAGAATTTGGTGATGGCGTGCCTGACTGCCAGCGTGGCAGACGGGATCGGCATCAATTTTTTCCGGATGGGGACGAAGGCGGTGCCGGACAGCTATTATTTTCTGTATTTTTTCTTTTTGCTGTCCTTTCTTTTTGCAAGCCGCTTTTCCTACCGGTTTTTCCGCAGCAGGAAGCATAAGCTTCAGAACCGCAAAAACAGCGTGTCTGTCATGATCATCGGCGCGGGCGAGGCGGGAAACGCAATTATCAAGGAAATCGTGACGAGTAATTATTCCACAATGGTCATCCGCTGCATCATCGACGACGATAAAAACAAATGGGGCAGCTTTATTCAGGGCATTAAGGTCGTGGGCGGACGGGACAAGATCATCGAATCCGCGGATCTTTATGATATTGACGAGATCCTTTTGGCGATCCCGTCGGCGTCCCCCACCCAGATCCGGGAGCTTCTGGAAATCTGCAAGGAAACAAACTGCAAGCTGCGCAGCCTGCCGGGGCTTTATCAGCTGGCAAACGGGGACGTCAACGTAAGCAAGCTGCGGGATGTTGAGGTGGAGGATCTTCTGGGGCGTGAGCCGATCCGCGTGGACATCGATTCCATCCTCGGCTATGTGCAGAATAAGGTCGTGCTCGTAACGGGCGGCGGCGGCTCTATCGGCAGCGAACTGTGCCGCCAGATCGCGGGGCACAGGCCGGCGCAGCTCATCGTTTTTGATATTTATGAGAACAATGCGTACGACCTGCAGCAGGAATTAAAGGAAAAATTCCCGGAGCTGAACCTGACGGTGCTGATCGGAAGCGTGCGCAATACGAACCGGATCAACGCGGTTTTTGAAACGTATCATCCGGACATCGTGTATCATGCGGCGGCGCACAAGCATGTGCCGCTGATGGAGGACAGCCCCAACGAGGCGGTCAAAAACAATGTGTTCGGCACATGGAAAACTGCCATGGCAGCGGCGGAAAACCATGCGGAGAAGTTTGTCATGATCTCCACGGACAAGGCGGTAAACCCGACCAATATCATGGGGGCGAGCAAGCGCATCTGCGAGATGATCGTGCAGACCTTTAACCGCCATTACGAAACGGAGTTCGTGGCGGTGCGCTTCGGCAACGTGCTGGGCTCCAACGGCAGCGTGATCCCGCTGTTTAAAAAGCAGATCGCGGCGGGCGGCCCGGTAACCGTGACCCATCCCGACATCATCCGGTATTTCATGACGATCCCGGAGGCGGTTTCCCTCGTGCTGCAGGCGGGCGCATACGCAAAGGGCGGAGAGATCTTCGTGCTGGACATGGGAGAGCCGGTAAAGATCCTGGATCTGGCGAAAAATCTGATCCGCCTGTCCGGCTACCGGGTGGACGAGGACATCAAGATCGTTTTCACGGGGCTGCGTCCGGGCGAGAAGCTGTATGAGGAGCTTTTGATGGAGGAAGAAGGGCTTCAGGATACGGATAACAGGCTGATCCACATCGGGCGGCCGATCGAGCTGGACGAGCGCCTGTTTTTTAAGCAGCTGAAAAATCTGGAGGAAGCTTCCAAGGAAGAGGTGCAGGACATCCGCCCGCTGATCCGGGAGATCGTGCCGACCTATCACTATAAGGCATGAGAGGAGGACGCGCATGAAAGTACATCATATCGGTTATCTGGTAAAAAAGGGCGAAAAGGCGGCGCAGGCGTTTGAAGCGCTTGGATATGCGCGCGAAGGGGACTGGACGCACGACCAGATTCGAAAGGTGGACATCCTTTTTTTGGAAAAGGACGGCTACCGGATCGAGCTGGTCAGCCCCTATGCCGCAGACTCTGTTGTATCGGGCCTTTTAAAAACCTACAAAAATGCGCCGTATCATATTTGCTATGAGGCGGACAGCTTTTCAGAGGAGCTGGCGCATCTGGAAGAGAGCGGCTACATCCGCATCGACGAGCCCACGGAAGCGCCCGCCATCAGCAGCCGCCGCGTGACGTTTCTTATGCACCCTGCGATGGGGATGCTGGAATTATTGGAGTGACGCTGTGGGCTGCGAGGCAGTTTCCGCTCTGCGGGGGCGCTGTCCGGCACTGTCCGTGCGGCAGCTGACTGGCGAGCAAAGGAAAATTTGCAAACGATCCGGGCTGTCCGGCATTCTGCCCGGGACTTGTTTGAGCACGGCTTTAGCCGTGCGAGTTTGACCGGGCAGAATGCGTTTCGGACAGAACAGATCGTTTGGATCAAATTTTCAATGAGCGAGATTGGAAGCCGCCGCACGGACAGTGCCGGACAGCGCCCCCGCAGAGCGGAAACTATCGCAGCAGCGGCAGGGCAGAACAAGAATGGAGGAGTGAATATCATGGAACGGAAGAAAATTTATCTGGCGTCCCCCACGATGCACGGGGACGAGCAGGCTTTTGTGCAGAATGCGTTCGACACCAACTGGGTCGCGCCCCTTGGCCCGCATGTAAACGCCTTTGAGGAAGAGATGGCTGCCTACGAGGGAATCGGGCACGCGGCGGCGCTTTCTGCGGGAACGGCAGCGCTGCATCTGGCAGCGATCCTTTCGGGCGTGAAGCAGGGCGATGTGGTATTTGCTTCCTCCCTGACCTTTGCGGCGAGCGTCAATCCGTTCTGCTATGAGAAGGCGGTCCCGGTTTTTATCGACTCCGAATATGAAACGTGGAATATGGATCCGGCAGCACTGGAGCGGGCATTTGAAAAATATCCCCATCCGGCGGCTGTCGTTTTGGTGCATTTATACGGCACGCCCGCAAAAATCGATGAGATCCGCGCCATCTGCGACGCCCATGGCGTTCCTTTGATCGAGGATGCGGCGGAGGCTCTCGGAAGCACCTTTGAAGGGAAAAAGCTGGGAACCTTCGGCAAATTCGGCATTTTATCCTTTAACGGCAACAAGATCATCACGACCTCCGGCGGCGGGATGCTTTTGTCGGACGACGAGGCGGCAATCGCGCGTGCAAGATTTCTTTCTACACAGGCAAGAGATCCTGCACGCCACTATCAGCATTCCGTGATCGGCTATAACTACCGGATGTCGAATGTGCTGGCAGGCATCGGGAGAGGGCAGCTTCTGCATCTGGAAGAGCACAAGGCGCTGAAAAACGCGATCTACCGGCAGTACGCGGAGGCATTTGCGGACATTCCGGAGATCCAGATGAACCCGATGAATCCAAAGGGCGATTCCAACAACTGGCTGTCCTGCATGACGATCGCAAAGGGCTGCAGCGTGACGCCCGATCAGGTGATGGATGCGCTGGCGGAATATAACATCGAGACGCGCCCGATCTGGAAGCCGATGCATTTACAGCCGGTGTTTGCGGACTGCGATTTTGTTTCCGCAAAGGAGGGGACGGACGTTTCCGCGGATATTTTCGGCAGGGGCTTATGCCTGCCCAGCGACATCAAAAACACGCCGGAGGACATGGAGCTGATCATTTCGATCGTGAGAAAGCAGTTTGGAAGGTAAGGCTATGTATCGGAAATTTTTTAAGCGGCTGCTGGACGTCCTGCTGTCGCTGTGCATTTTGATCTTATTGAGCCCGGTGTATCTGGTACTGATCGTGCTGGTGCGGATAAAGCTGGGCAGCCCGGTATTTTTTAAGCAGGAAAGGCCGGGGCTGAACGGGGAAATTTTCACGCTTTATAAATTCCGCACGATGACGGACGGGCGGGATAAGGACGGCAATCTTTTGCCGGATAAGGACAGGCTTACTTCCTTCGGAAAATTCCTGCGCGCGTCGAGCCTTGACGAGCTGCCGGAGTTTTTCAATATTTTAAAAGGGGACATGAGCTTTATCGGGCCGCGTCCGCTGCTTGTCAGCTATCTGCCCTATTATACGGAAAGGGAGTCCCTGCGCCACACGGTGCGGCCGGGGCTGACGGGGCTTGCGCAGGTGTCGGGACGCAATTTTATCGACTGGGACAGGCGGCTTGCCAAAGATGTGGAATATGTGGAGGGCTTAAGCTTCCGGATGGATTTAAAGGTGCTTTTTTTAAGCGTAAAGGTCGTGCTTTGCCACTCGGATGTGGCGGAGGATACGAGCCGGTCGGAGGGGAATTTTGCACAGATCCGAAGGGAACGGCTGGAGCGCACGGGAAGGCTGGAGCCGTAAATAGGAGGGACTATGACGAATATCCTGATTTTGAGCGCGGGAACCCGCGACAAGGTAGTGCAGTATTTTAAAAAGGCGCTGGCGGGAAAGGGGCAGGTGATCGCCACTGACTGCAGCGAATATGCGCCGGCGATCTATGAGGCGGACGATTATGAGCTTGTGCCGCGGATCACGGAGCCGGGCTATCTGGAAAAGATCCTGGACATCTGCCAAAGAAGGCAGATTGCGGGCGTGCTTTCCCTGATCGATCCGGAGCTTAGCCTGCTGGCACAAAACAGGGAGCGTTTTCTGGAAATTGGGACGACCCCCATCGTGCCGGACGCAGAGGCGGTGGAGCTGTGCTTTAACAAGTATGCGATGTATGAGAAGCTGACGGAGCTGGGCTTTGCGACCGGCAAATGCTTTCTGGACAAAGAGGCGTTTTTTGAAGCGGCAGACGCGGGAAAAATGAGCTATCCGGTGTTTGTAAAGCCGGTGTGCGGCAGCGCAAGCATCAGCATCAATAAGGCGGAGGACCGGGAAACGGTAGCGTTTTTGTGCTCCCGTGAGGACGATCTGATGATCCAGGAGTTCATGGACGGGCAGGAGTACGGCGCGGACGTGTACATCGACATGATAAGCGGCGAGATCGTTTCGGTCTTTGTCAAAAAGAAGCTGAAAATGCGCGCCGGAGAGACGGACAAGGCGGTTTCGGTCAAGGATCCGGCGCTGTTTGCGCTGATCTGTGATTTTGTGAAAAAAATGGGCTTTCGCGGCATCATCGACATCGACCTGTTTGAAATCGGCGGGAAATGGTATATTTCGGAGGTCAACCCGCGCTTTGGCGGCGGTTATCCCCATGCCTATGCCTGCGGCGTCAACGTGCCGGAGATGATCGTAAACAATCTGGAGGGGCGCGTCAACGAGCCTGCGGTCGGCGATTATGAGGCAGGCATGGTAATGATGAAATACAACGAGATCATGGTGCGAAAGGACGGCGTCTGACGGCAGAAGACCTGCCCCGGCGGCGGAAGAAAAAGATGGGAAAGGCGATACTTGTTCTGGGAAACAGCGATTCCGGGCTGTATGATTTCCGAAAAGAGGTACTGGAAGCCCTTTTGCAGGAAGGCTATGAGGTCCATGTGTCCGTGCCGGATACGGGCTATGCGGACAAGATCCGCAGGCTGGGCTGCATTTATCATGAAACGGCAATGGAGCGGCGCGGCATGAATCCGTTCAAGGACGGGAAGCTGTTTTTGTTTTACCGAAGGCTGCTGAAAAAGCTGCGTCCGGCGGCGGCGCTTACCTATACGATCAAACCCAATATTTACGGCGGCGTGGCGTGCCGGCTGTTAAAGGTGCCGCGGATCGTGAACGTGACGGGGCTTGGGACGACGCTGGAGCATGAAGGGCTGATGCAGAAGCTGATCGTTTTTCTGTACCGGGAGGGCTTAAAAAACGCGGGCTGCATTTTTTTCCAGAATGAAAGGAATCTGGCGTTTATGCGCCAAAAGGGCTGCCTTCAGAAAAACGCCGTGACAAAGGTAATCTCCGGCTCCGGGGTAAATCTGGAGGAGCACCGCCCGAAGCCTTATCCGGAGCAGGAAGAGCTGCGGTTTGTATCCGTCATGCGGATCATGCGGGATAAGGGCATTGAAGAGCTTCTGGAAGCGGCGCGGCGCATCCATGAAAGGCATCCCAAAACGGTGTTTGAGCTTCTGGGCTCCTACGAGGAGGAGACGCGGGAGAAATATGAACCTTTGATACAGGACTTGCAATCAAAGGGGATTGTGCGTTATTATGGGTATCGGGACGACATCCCGGAATTTTATGAGCACTGCTGCGCGGTAATCCATCCTTCGTATCACGAGGGAATGTCCAATGTTTTGCAGGAGGCGGCGGCGACGGCAAGGCCGGTGCTTGCCAGCGACATAAGCGGCTGCAGGGAGATTTTTGAGGACGGCGTGTCCGGCATCGCTTTTTTGCCGAAGGACGTAGACAGCTTAACCGACGCGATCGGGCGGTTTCTGGCGCTTTCGCAAAAGGAGCGGGCAGAGATGGGCAGACAGGCGCGCGCCTATGTGGAGCGGCATTTTGACCGGAAGGGCGTGGTGGCAGCGTATACCGATACGCTGCGGACGCTGACAGAACGTAAAAAGAGCCTGTAAGCAGCCGGGAAAAGCAATAAGGCAGTCAGGAAAAGCAGTAAAGCAGCCTGGAAAAGCAATAAAGCAGCAGAAGAAAGTGAGGAAATCACAATGGGTTTGTATGAAGACATCGTAGCAGGAAAAGAAAAGCTGTCCCTCGTGGGGCTTGGCTATGTGGGAATGCCGATCGCGGTGGCATTTGCCAGAAAGGTTCCTGTGATCGGCTATGATTTAAATGAAGAAAAGATCAGATTGTACCAGTCCGGCGTCGATCCGACCCGCGAGGTGGGCGACGACGTGATCCGGGAGACAAAGGTGGAGTTTACGGCGGATGAGACGAAGCTGCGCGAGGCAAAATTCCACATCGTTGCGGTCCCGACCCCGGTAAACGATGACCATACGCCGGATCTGACCCCCGTGGAGGGCGCAAGCCGCATCCTCGGCAGGAATCTGACGAAGGGAAGCATCGTCGTATTTGAATCCACCGTATATCCGGGCGTGACAGAGGACGTGTGCGTGCCGATTCTGGAAAAAGAATCCGGGCTTGTGTGCGGGAAGGATTTTAAGATCGGCTATTCTCCCGAGCGCATCAATCCGGGCGACAAGGTTCACCGTCTGGAAACCATCACAAAGATCGTTTCCGGCATGGATGATGAGACGCTGGATGTGATCGCAAAGGTGTATGAGCTTGTTGTGGACGCGGGCGTGTACCGCGCGGAATCCATCAAGGTTGCGGAGGCTGCAAAGGTCATCGAGAACAGCCAGAGGGACATCAACATCGCCTTTATGAACGAGCTGTCGATCATTTTCAACAAAATGGGCATCGACACAAAGAGCGTGCTGGAAGCCGCGGGCACGAAGTGGAATTTCCTGAAATTCTTCCCCGGCCTTGTGGGCGGACACTGCATCGGCGTGGATCCCTATTACCTGACCTATAAGGCAGAGCAGATGGGCTATCATTCGCAGGTAATTTTGGCGGGACGGCGCATCAACGACGACATGGGAAGATATGTGGCGGAGAATATCGTGAAAAACCTGATCCGCGCGGACGTTTCCGTGAAGACGGCAAAGGTGGCGGTCTTTGGCTTTACATTTAAGGAAAACTGCCCGGATACGAGAAATACAAAGGTGATCGATATTGTGAAGGAGCTGCGGGAGTACGGCATCGAGCCGCTGATCGTAGACGAGACTGCGGACAGGGACGAGGCGAAGCGTCTCTACGGCGTGGAACTGTGCAGCCGGAGCGAGGTGCAGGATGTGGACGCGCTGGTGATCGCGGTGGCGCATACCGAATTTTCCGGTCTGACCCATGCGGACATTGAGAAATTCTTCAATCCCGCGAATGAGAAAAAGGTGCTTGTGGACGTCAAAGGGATTCTGGACCGGAAGGAATGGGAGAATGACGGCTGCCTGTACTGGAGATTATAAGCGGGGAAGGCGATGACCGGAAAAAATAAAACAAAATCCGCCCTTTCGGGCGGCATGAAAATTTCCGCCGCCCCCCTTGTCACAGTCCTGCTGTTTGCAGGACTGTGGCTGTTTGGGGAGACGGGAATTTATAACGACAGCAATCAGTATATCGCGATGCACATCCACAGGGAGCCGGCATATTCGTTCTTTTTATGGATGTTCAGGAGCCTGATCGGGGAAAATGGATACCTGGAAGCGGTGCGCCTTCTGCAGAATGCGCTGGCGGCGTTTTCGGTGCTCTGGCTTTCCGAAGAATTAAAAAAGCAGTTCGGATACGGAAGCGTTATGGAGCTTCTGGTGAGCCTGCTTTTGCTTTCCCCTCACATCATCACGCCGCTGTCCTCGGAAAGCGGGCTGGTGCTGTCAAACGGCATTGTCAGCGAGGCGCTGGGGCTGCCGCTGTTTTACCTGTTTGCGGCGCAGTGCATGAGGATGATCTGGAACCGGGAAAAAAGCGCGGGGATTTCGGCGCTTTTGCTGGCGCTTCTTTTATCCTTGGTGCGCGGGCAGATGATGTTTGCAATCCTTTTATGGCTTGTGGCTGCGGCTGCCGTATGTATGGAGCGCTGGGCGCTGCAGCGTCAGATTTCCGATGGGCAAAGAAGCGCCGCAGGACGGCTGCTTTTGGGGCGGCTGGCGGCGTGCATTTTGTGTACAGTCCTTGCCTTCGGCGGAAGGGGATTTCTCGTAAAAAGCTATAATCTGGCGTTTAACGGGCATTTTATCAACAATACCTTCGGCAGCGTCGGGATGCTGGCAAATGTGCTTTATGCGGCGGACCGGGAGGACGGTAAGCGGATTAAAGATCAGGAGGCGCGGGAGTTTTTTTATCTGTCCTATGATCTGGCAGAGGAAAGAGGGGCGAATTACAAGGCTGCCCCCGAGGGCTTTTTGAACCGCGCGGCGCATCTGGAAAAATGGCATGACGCGTTAAAGTTTGAGATGATCGAGGAGCCGTGGCGGCTTGTGCATGACAGCGAGGGCTTTACGGACTACATCCCGGAAAATGTGGAATCGGACCGGGTCGCGGGGGAGATCATGGCAGGGATTTTGCCGGCGGTTTTCGGGCGCTGGCTCTATGATTATCTGGCGCTGTCGGCATACGGGCTGATCCGCTCCGTGGCGGTCGTCCATCCGGTGCTGAACTGGTACGCCCTGATCGCATATGCGGGGATGGCGGCGCTTGCGGTATGGACGCTTGTGAAAAACAGGGAGTCGAAGGCGGCGCGGTTTGCGGTATTTTCCGTTTTGGCGGTGCTGGCAAACGTATACGCCACGTCGCTGATCATCATGTGCCTGTCCCGGTATATGATCTACGGGCTTCCGCTGTTTTACACGGGCGGGCTGCTGCTGGTCTATGAAAATATCCGGCAGTTAAAAAAAGATGAAAGCTTTATTTAAGATTCTATGAAGTCCGTTGCGCATTTGGAAGAAAAAGAATATACTGTGAACAATAAAGAAAACATCACAGCTGATCCGGCGGCACAAACGGCTGCCGGGCAAATGCCGCACAGACGGCGGAATGGGGAAGTATGAAAAAATTATCAGGAATTTCAAAATTATCATGGAGCCTGCTTTTAACGGGGGCAGTCCTTGCAGGAACGGTGCTGTCGGGCTGCGGCAGTGAGACGGACTATACGGCGGAGATCAAAGAGTATCAGGATAAGCTGGAATCGCTTGCGGCGGAAAATGAAGAGCTGAAAGCGCAGCTTGGCGTGACGGAGCCGGCAGAAACAGCGGCTGAGACAGGGACGGAGAGCGCCCCGGCAGAGACGCAGGTATCGGAAAACGATGGGCAGGCGCAGGTGTCTGAGAATGACGGGCAGGAAGCTGCAGAAAGCGCAGAGCAGGCGGACAACCATCTGGATATTCTGGTGTTCAGCGACAGTATCTGGGGCAACTGCCGGGATGAGAGCGGCGTTTCCGCCCGGGTGGAGCACTACCTTCAGGACGCAGGCTATGACGTGACCATGTACAATGCGGCGATCGGCGGTACGAGGGCGACGTTGGATCCGGAGGACAATCCGCACCAGTTCGGGCCTGCCAGCGAGAATTCCCTGCCGAAGATGGTTTCCATCCTGCGCGGCGACACGGATGTGGAGCTTTTGCAGGGCAAGCCCGCCTATGAGGATATGAAGGCTGTGCTGCCGATCAAGGACCAGCTGGATTATATTATCGTTTCGTACGGTATGAACGACTTTTTAAATCAGGTGCCGATCAACAGCTCGGACGACCCGTGGACGGGATTTGGGACGGCGCTGACAAAGAGCGTCCAGAATATCAAGGGGATCTGCCCGTCGGCGCAGATCGTGATCGCCTCCGCAAGCTACGGCTCCTATTTCCCGATCCCTGTTGAGAATATGGGTGAGAAGGCGCTGTATAATTACGCGAGCATCGCCTGCGACGTAGGAAGGGGCGAGGAGACGCTGTGCATGGACGCGTACAACAATCTGGGGATTGACGCCTATAATGCGGACGATTATCTGGAGGACGGCATCCATCTGAATGAAAAGGGAAGGGATCTGTATGCGCAGGGCGTTGCGTCCTGCATTTTGGGAGGAACTCCCGGTCAGATCTCCAGCAATAATCTGATCGATTTTGAGTAAGCATCGGTCCGGACGCAGCCTTGCAGGCAGTCCGGACGGAAAATGCCGCAGAAGCGGCGGAAAGAGGAATTATGGGATACAGAGATCTTGTATTTGAGAAAGACAGCGTGTTTCTGGTAACGGGCGGAGCGGGCTTTATCGGCTCCAACCTGTGCGAAGCGATTCTGGAAATGGGATATAAGGTGCGCTGCCTGGATGACCTTTCTACCGGAAAGAAGGAGCATGTGGACATGTTTCTGGACAATCCGGACTATACCTTTATCAAAGGGGACATCAAGGATTTTGACACCTGCATGAAGGCGTGCGAGGGCGTGGACTATGTGCTGAACCAGGCGGCGTGGGGCAGCGTCCCCAGAAGCATTGAGATGCCGGTCTTTTATGCGCATACCAATATCATCGGCACGCTCAATATGATGGAGGCGGCAAGGCAGAACGGCGTAAAGAAATTCGTATACGCGTCCAGCTCCTCCGTATACGGCGATCATCCGGGGCTTCCGAAGAAGGAGGGCGTGGAAGGCAACGTGCTTTCCCCTTACGCCCTGACCAAAAAGACCGATGAGGAATACGGGAAGCTGTATAAGAAGCTGTACGGGCTGGATACCTACGGCATGCGGTATTTCAACGTATTCGGACGCCGCCAGAACCCGGAAGGGATGTATGCGGCGGTGATCCCGAAGTTTTTAAAGCTTCTGTTAAACGATGAAGCGCCCACGATCAACGGGGACGGGAAGCAGTCCAGGGACTTTACCTATATCGACAATGTCATTGAGGCAAACCTGCGGGCGTGCCTTGCGCCCAGCGAAGCGGGCGGGGAAGCGTTCAACATCGGCTCCGGCGGCAGGGTATTTCTGATCGACTTATACCGCGGTCTGTGCGACGCTCTCGGCAAAGACATCGAGCCGGTGTTCGGCCCTCCCAGGGCAGGGGACATCCGGGATTCCAACGCGGATATTTCCAAGGCGAGAGAGCTTCTGGGATACGATCCCGAATTTGATTTTGAAAAAGGAATCCGCCTTGCCATTGACTGGTATAAGGAAAATCTGTAAAATAAAAAGGAATGAAAAGCCGTCCGCTTTTTTTCGGGCGGCTTTTGCCGTATCGAAAAGGGAAGCCGCAGCGGCGGCAGAATGAGAGGAAGCTTATGCATTATCGCGTTGTGATTTTCGGGGTGAAGGATACGACGGCGGAGATCGTCAAATATGTGCAGGAAAAGCTGATCCCGGTGGATCTTCTGGTAACGATCCATCCCGACGTATTGTCGGGCAATCAGGTTTCGGGCTATAAGGGGCTGTCCTATTTAAAGCAGGAGTACGGGATCGAGGTGTTTGAGACCCATTCCTACGGCTTAAAGGATGAGGAGACGAGCCGGTTTTTTGAAGAAAACACGTTCGAGCTGGGAATTTCGATGGGCTGGCAGAGGCTTGTGCCTGCGTCGGTGCTCTCCCGTTTTCAGGTCGGGGTATTCGGCTTTCACGGCAACTGCGGCTATCTGCCCTTTGGAAGAGGTCGTTCCCCATTAAACTGGTCGATCATTCTGGGGGACAGCCGTTTTAACTTAAACCTGTTCCGGTATGATGAAAAGGCGGACAGCCCGAATATTTTTGCAAACGAGATGTGCGCGATCACGCCCCACGATACGGTGCGGACGATGCAGTATAAAAATATGCTTGTGAGCAAGCGGCTGATCGCAAAGCTGATCGCAGCCTACAAGGCAGGAGAGGTCACGGTAAAACGGGAGTCGAAGGATTTTGACAGCTGGTACGGGAAACGGACGGCGGAGGACGGGAAGCTGGATTTCCACGACCGCACCCGCAATCTTTATAACCTGATCCGGGGCGTGACGAGGCCCTTTCCGGGAGCCTACTGCATGTGCAGTGATAAGAAAGTGACAGTATGGAGCGCCCATCCCTTTGATGAGATGCTGGATTTTTCCATGTATGCGCCGGGCGAGGTGATCGACGTATTTGACGGGCATCCGATCGTGCGGACGGTGGACGGATCGCTTTTGATCGAAGAATATGAGTGCGAAACGGCGCTGGAGCCGGGGATGGTTTTGGAGTAAGCGATGAAAATAACGATCAGGATGGACGATATTACGCCGGATATGGACTGGGAAAGCTTTGAAGCCTTTGAGCGGATGTTCCGGAAATATGGGATCCGGCCGCTTCTCGGCGTCGTGCCCGATAACCGCGATCCGAAGCTTTCGGTGGATGCGCCGAGGGCAGAGTTCTGGGAAAGGATGCGGGCGCTTCAAAAGGAGGGCTGGAGCCTTTCCATGCACGGCTGTCATCATGTATATCATACAAAAAAGGGCGGGCAGTTTCCGCTGAACCCCCAATCGGAGTTTGCGGGCAGAAGCAGGGCAGAGCAGGAACGGCTGCTTTCCGACGGGAAGCGGATTCTGGAGGAGCATGGGATCTGCACGGATATTTTTATGGCGCCGGGGCATACCTTTGACAGGAATACGCTGCGGGCTTTAAAGGAGCTGGGCTTTTCATATGTGACGGACGGATTCGGAAAACAGCCGTATGTACGGCATGGAATGACGTTTCTGCCGATCGCGTTTTTGAGAAAATTTGCATTTTCGACAAAAGAGGGGATCACCACGATCGTGATCCATGCCAACCATTCTGCGAAGGAGGAGCTGGAAGGCTACGACCGGATGTTTGCGGCAAACCGGGACAGCTTTATGCCCTATTCGGAATTTCTGTCGCGGGCACGCAGGGCAGAGCGGCAGGGCTGCGCTGCGCGGGCGGCAGAATATGGAAAGGCGCTTTTGAAGCAGTGGGCGGCACGGGCAAAGAGGCTGCGGCAAAGGGCTGCAGTGCGGAGGATGAGCAATCATGAGTGAGAGAAAAGACCAGCCGATCCGGGTGCTGCAGGTTCTGGGCGGGACGAATCTGGGCGGGGCGGAGAGCCGCGTGATGGATCTGTACCGGAGCATGGACCGGACAAGGGTTCAGTTTGATTTTGCGGTGCATACGGCTGAAAAAGGTTTTTTTGAGGAAGAGATCCGGGCGCTGGGCGGCAATATTTATGTCCTGCCCCGGTTTCGGGGATATAATCTGCCGGCGTACCGGAGGGCGTGGAAGCTGTTTTTTGCAGAGCATCCGGGCTATGCCTTCGTGCACGGCCATATGACGAGCACCGCGTCGGTCTACCTGCCTGCGGCAAAGCGGGCGGGCGTTCCCGTGACGGCGGCGCACGCCAGAAGCGCGGGAGTAGACGGCGGATTAAAGGGTGTTTTGACCCGGCTGATGCGGCTGCCGCTTTGGAAACGGGCGGATTACTGTCTGGCGGCGTCGGCGCTTGCGGGGGAGGCGGTATTTGGCAAAAAGGCGGTAAAGCAGGGGAAGGTCATCGTCCTGCCGAATGCGATCGCCGCCTCCAAATATGCTTACGACCCGGTCAAAAGGGAAAAGCTGCGCGCAGAGCTGGGCGTGGGAGATGGGCTCGTTTTGGGGCACGTGGGACGGTTCCATCCGTGCAAAAACCATGGCTTTTTGGTCGAGGTGTTTGCGCAGGTGTGCGTACAGAAGCCGGACAGCTATCTGCTTCTTCTGGGCGAGGGCGGCGGAATGGAAGCGATCCGCCAGAAGGCGCGGGAGCTGGGCGCAGAGGACAGGGTGCTCTTTTTAGGAAACCGGGCTGATGTGCAGGACTATTATCAGGCGATGGATCTGTTCGTATTCCCGTCTTTTTATGAAGGGCTTCCCGGCACGGTGCTGGAAGCGCAGACGGCGGGGCTGCCCTGCCTGATCTCGGACCGGATCACTCCGGAGGTATGCGTGACAGAGCTTGCAAAGCGGCTGCCGCTGGAAAAAGGCGCCGCCGCATGGGCAAAGGAAGCGCTGGAAGCGGCAAACATAAGCTGCCGGGAAAGCAGGATAGAGCAGATCCGGGAAAGCGGCTTTGACACACAGCGGCAGGCGGCGCTGATGCAGCGGTTTTATGAGACGGGGACGCTGCCCGGAGAACTGACGGGCAATGGGGCTGCCGGGTAAACAGAGACTGCCCGGCGTCCGCATTTTTGGAATGGCAAAGGCAGTGAGAAAGCAGCCGCAGGCGCGGCAGATTGGAAGAGGACATGTATATTTGTTACAGAAAAAAAATGCTGCGGTTGGCGCAGATATGGTTTTATGATAAAATGGAGGAGTTTCCGGAAAAGGAAAGCACGGACGCGAAGGATGCGAAGCGGGCGGATATTGCCTTTTATCATAATGTGGCAGAGCCGCGGGAAGGAAGGTTTACGATCTGTCAGACCTTTCATTCCCAGATCAGCGATCTGACGCTTCCGGAGGAGGAGCTTTTTGCAAAGATCAGCAAAACCGAACGCTACCAGATCCGCAAAAACAGCCGGGAGGCGGTAACGGTAAAGGTCTGGGACAGCCGGGAGATCTTAAAGGACGGACAGGTGATCGAAGAGCTGGCAAAGATGTACGAGGCGATGTATGCCTCAAAGGGACATCCAAAGACGATGAACCGGGAACAGGTGCGGGCATATGCGGAGGCGGGCGGCCTTTACATTACCTGCGTGGAAAAGGACGGGGAGCCGCTCGTGTATCATTCCTATACGGTGGACAAGGACAACGCCAGACTGCTGCATTCGGTGTCGGATTTCAGGGAGCGGGAGGATGCAAACCTGATCGCCCATTCCAACAAGCGCCTGCACTGGGAGGACATGAAGCTGTTTGCCGGCGCCGGCATCAGAAATTATGACTGGGGCGGGATTTCCAGCCTGACCGAGCCGAACGGGATCGATGTGTTCAAGATGAAGTTCGGCGGGGAGCTGACGACGTATTATAATGTGATCACCGGGCAGACGGCGCTTGGAAAGCTGGCAATGCTCGTTTTGAAGAAAAAAGGGCTGTAAAAAAGAGCTCATAAAGAAAAAGGACTGTAAAGCCTGCAAAGAAAACGGGCTGTAAAAACAGCCTGCACGGAAAGGACGAAACGGATGGAAAAGGATGTGCGGGACAGGGCAGACGCCGCCGCTTCAAAAAAGAATGTTCTGCTGATTGTGCCGAAGCTGGATCAGGGCGGTCTGGAGCGGGTGTGTGTCCGCACGGCGCGCATCATGGGGGAAGACTGCCGGGTTTTTATTGCGGCATTTGACCCGTCCGATCCGGCGTATGACCTGACGGGGCTTTCCGTATACGATCTGCACGCGCCCGCCGCAAAGGGAAAAGCCGGCAAGGTGCTGCGGGTATTCGACCGGGCGCGGAAGCTGAGAAAACTGAAAAAAAAGCTTGCCATAGACGTAGCGTACAGCTTCGGCCCTACCGCGAACCGGGCGAACGTGGCGGCGGGCGGACGCGGGGAGATCTGGTGCGGCTTAAGAAGCTTTGCGGATCTGGAAAAGGAAAGGGAGCTGGCGGTGATCGCCCAAAAGAGCAGCCGCCTGATCTGCTGTTCCAGGGCGCTGGCAAAGGAAGCAGAAAAACGCTGCAGCTTTTCAGGCGCGGACGTTTTGTATAACCCTTACCGGATCGGGGAGCTTGCCGGACAGGCAAAGGAGCAGGATCCGGAGTTAGAGGCGCTGAGGGCGTCTCTGCGGGAAACGGGCGGGGCGCTTGTCGTGTCGATGGGAAGAAAGGATTACCCGAAGGGCTACTGGCATCTGCTGAAAGCGTTTTCCCTGCTCGCAGAAAAAATGCCTGCGGCGCGGCTTGCGATCGTGGGAAGCGGCGATTTTTCGGAATATGAGGCGCTGGCGCAGGGGCTTGGAATCCGGGAGCATGTGATTTTTACGGGGCTGAAAAAAAATCCGTTCCCGTGGCTTGCGGCAGCCGACCTGTATGTGGGAGCGTCGCTGTTTGAAGGCTTCCCCAACGCGCTGGTGGAGGCGATGGCGCTGGGAACGCCGGTTATTTCCACAAACTGCATGACCGGGCCGGCGGAGATTTTGACGGCGGATTATGAAAAGACAATGAGCGCAGACGGCGACCTGGACGGCGAATACGGCATACTGGTTGCGCCGCTGGAGCCGGAAGAAAACCTTGACCCGGGCGTGGTCATGGACGGGGAGCGGCGGCTCTTTTTGGCGATGGAGCGGATGCTTGCAGAGGAAGGGCTGCGGGCAGGCTACGCAGAGGCGGCAAGGCTGCGGGCGGCGGAGTTTAGCGAGGAGGCGTACCGCAGGAAGCTTCTTTCGTATCTGTCCGCCGGTTTGCCGATAGAATGACAGCTTTTGAGAAAGAGAAGAACGGAATGAAAAAAATTGCATTTCACTTAAATTGTCTGGCGCGGGCGGGCGCGGAGCGGGTAGTTACAAACCTGTCCGCCCAGTTTGCGGCGGAGGGCTATGAAGTAGTGATCGCTACGGAATGGCGGGAAAAGGAAGAATATGAGCTGGACAGCCGGGTGCGCCGCGTGATCGTGGGGCCGGAGGGCGAAGAGGAAAACAGGGGCAGGATCGCGCGGATCTGGCTGCGCTATGCGAAGCTGCGCCGGTTTGTGAAGGAGGAAAAGCCGGACGTGCTCATCGCCTTTGGCAGAAAGGCGAATTACCGGGCGCTGACGGCAACGCTGTTTCTGAAGCAGAAGGTGGTCGTCTGCTGCCGCACAAACCCGACCGGGCACTATGATCTTTTGGCGGACAGGATCCAGATCCCGATCCTGTTTCGGAAGGCGGCGGGCTTCGTGTTCCAGACCGTCGGGCAGCGGGATTTTTTCCCGCCCTTTGTGCGAAAGAAATCGACAATTATTTTAAATCCGGTCAATCCGAAATATATCGGCATAGAGCCGCCCAAGGAGCGGGCAAAGGAAGTGGTGCACTCCGGGCGGCTGGTGGATTTTAAAAATCATCCGATGCTCATCCGGGCGTTTGCGAAGGTGCATGAAAAGCATCCCGACTATGTGCTCAAGCTTTACGGGGCGGATTCCGGCGACGGCACGAAGCAGATCATCGAAAACCTGATCGAAGAGCTGCACGCGCAGGACTGGGTGCTTTTGATGGGCGGCAGCGACGAACTGGAAAAGCTTTTGCCGAAGGCTTCGGTCTATGCGTTTTCCTCCGACTGGGAAGGGCTTCCCAACGGAGTGCTGGAGGCGATGGCGATGGGGCTGCCGGTGGTTTCTACGGACTGCCCCTGCGGCGGGCCTGCCACGATGATCCGGGACGGGGAAAACGGGCTGCTCGTGCCCATCATGGATGAAAATGCCATGGCGGGAGCGATCTGTAAGCTGATCGAGGACAAAGAGCTGGCGGAGCGGCTTGGGAAAAACGCGGCAAAAATTGCGGAAGCCGCCAACGGCGAAGCGGTGTTTGAGAGCTGGAAGCGCTATCTGGAATCGCTTTGAGGATACGATGGAGGAGGAATATTATGTTTTCTTACGACGATTATAAAGAGATCATCCGGGTGATCCAGTCAACCGGGCTGCAGGCGGGATATGAGGAGGCGCTCACAAAGGACCGCTTTATCATTATGAGACACGATGTGGAATACAGCGTGGATCGGGCGTATGCGCTGGCGAAGGTGGAGAGCAGCATGGATTTTACGTCCACATGGTTTTTCCAGTGGACGAACAATTCCTACAATATCCTGTCGAGACGCAATCAGGATCTGATCCGGGATATGCACGAGCGCGGCCATGTGATCGGCCTGCACTATGCGTTAAACGGGATGACCGACATGGAGCTTGTGAGAAAGCAGATCAAAAAGGAGATCGACATCCTTTCGGAGATGCTTGGCTTTCCGATCACGCAGTTTTCGGTGCACCGCCCGTCTGCGGACATTCTGCGGGAAAATATCAAGCTTCCGGGCATTCTGAACGCGTATCAGGATGAGTTTTTTACGTTCGCGGACAAGGTGACGGAGGAAACGAAGCTGAACGTAAAATACATGTCTGACGCAAACCATATCTGGCGCTACGGCTATCCCACAAGGGAAAATATCCTCGGGCATGATAAGGTGCAGATTTTGACCCATCCCTTTGCGTGGTGCAGGGAGGGCTATGACAACCGGGACAACTACGCGTCCCTGATTCAGGAAAAATACCGGGAAATGATCGAGAGCATCAACAACGAGTGCAAGGATTTCTGCGAATATATGGACGAATTTCTGGCGGCGCCCCTGATTGCGCCAAAGGAGTAAGCGGTCAAAGCTGTCTGCCAAGTAAGCGGCTTTGACGGCGGGAAAACAAAGGATTTGACGGGAGGAAGGGCGCATGTGCGGCATCAGCGGATTTATCAGCAAAAAAAGGATTACGGTTGAACAGCTTATTACGATGAACGACACGATGCTGCACCGCGGGCCGGACGATTCCGGGGCGGAGATTTTTGTGGCGGCGGACGGCTACAGCGTGGGGCTGGCGCAGCGGCGGCTTTCCATCATGGATCTGTCCCCGCTGGGGCATCAGCCGATGCATACGGCGGACGGCAGGGTAAGCATTGTATACAACGGCGAAATCTACAATTTCAAAGAATTAAAGAAAGCGCTTTCGGACTATCCGTTCCGCTCCCAGTGCGATACGGAGGTGATCCTTGCCGCCTATGAAAAGTGGGGGATCAAATGCGTGGAGCGGTTCAACGGGATGTTTGCCATCGCGCTGTTTGACCGGGAAACGCAGGAGCTTTATCTGGTGCGCGACCGGATCGGCAAAAAGCCGCTCTATTACTGGCAGGATGGCGAAAATCTGGCGTTTGCTTCGGAGCTGAAGCCGATCATGGCGTGCCCGGGCTTTCCCAAAAGGATCGACAAAAGCGTGCTGGCAGCCTATCTGTACCAGCAGTATATCCCGGAGCCGGATACGATCTTTGAGGACGTCAAAAAGCTGGAGCCGGGGATGATCCTGCGGTTTTGTATCCGGACGGCAGGCGGGGCAGGAAGCGCGCAGGCGGAAGGCTGCGGTTCCCGGATCGAAAAGCTGCGCTACTGGAGCATCGCAGACAGTTACCGGAAAGGAATTGCGGATCCCGTAACGGATTACGGCGAGGCAAAGGCAGAATTAAAGGCGCTTTTGCAGAAATCCGTGAAAAGCAGGATGGAGGCGGACGTACCGCTGGGGACGTTTTTGAGCGGCGGCTACGATTCCTCCCTCGTAACGGCGATGGCGCAGGAGGCGGCGGGCGCGCCGGTGAAAACCTTTTCTATCGGATTTGCGGAAAAGGAGTATGACGAATCGGGCTATGCGGCAGAGGTGGCAAAGCATCTGGGGACAGACCACACGGCGCAGATCATTACGGAAGCAGAGATGCTTAGGCTGGTGGACAGCATTCCGAAATATTTTGACGAGCCGATGGCGGATTCCTCCCAGATCCCATCCATGCTCGTGGCGGCGCTGGCGCGGCAGAAGGTAACGGTGGCGCTGTCGGGAGACGGCGGCGACGAATTTTTCTGCGGCTATCAGATGTATGAAAAGCTGGCGCTTGCGCAGAAGCTGGATATGCTGGGCGGGATGGTGTACGGGATCAGCCGCCTGCCGGGGATTTCAAGGCTCGGGCTTTTGGAAAAGCTGCCCTTTTCCGTGCGGACGATCGCCCAGAACCGGGATCCGCGCTACAAAACGCAGCTTTGCTCGGACAAATATCTGTCCTGTGTAAAAAGGCTGACGGGCACGGACGAGGTGCGCTTTGACCGGGAGACGGCATACGGCGTAAAAAACTGGCAGATCCGGCGGATGCTTCTGGATATGGACACCTATCTGCCCGGCGATATTTTGAGCAAGGTGGACCGGGCGACGATGAAATACTCGCTGGAGGCACGCTGCCCGGTGCTGGATCGGGATGTGATGGAATATTCCTTCCGGCTGCCCCATTCCTTCAAGGATCATAAGGGCTGTCAGAAATATATTTTAAAGGACATTGCATATGATTACATCCCGAAAGAACTTCTGGAGCGCCCGAAAAGCGGCTTTTCCGTCCCGATGGACAAATGGCTGAGAGGGCCTTTGCGGGAAAAGCTGACAGATTATGCTTCGGCGTCTTTTCTGCGCAGGCAGGGGCTTTTTGACCCGGAGAAAACGCAGCGGCTGGCGGAAGTCTGGCTTTTGCAGGGCGACGGGGGCTCCTATACGGGCAGCAATTATTCGCGGATTTTGTGGGCGTTTTTTATTCTGGAACAGTGGTATGAGGAATATTTGGCGTGAGGAATAGTTAGGCATGAGGCATGTGGCATTTTATATCGGCTCTTTGAAAAAAGGGGGAGCCGAGCGGGTTTTCGTGAATCTGGCTTCGTGGTTTTTAGCACGGGGGTATGAGGTGACGATGGTGACCCAGTACCAAAAGGAAAATGAATACGAGCTGCCGGAGGGCGTAACCCGGGTGCTGTCGGATCTGACGCCGGAGGAAGAGGGCGGAAGGCTTGGCAATCTTTTTCGGCGTTACCGGAAGCTGCGCCGCATTTTTAAGGAAACGGGCGCGGATCTGGTGCTGTCTACGCTGGGTAAAAACAGTTTTATGGCGAGTCTGGCAAACGCCTTTCTGCCCACAAAGGTCGTGGTGTCGGTGGTCGCGGAGCCGACCGAGGAATATCCCAACGCCCCCATGCGCTTTCTGGCAAAGACGCTGTTTTATTTTGCGGACGGCATCGTGATGCAGACGACGGATGCGGTGCGCTTTTTCCAGAAAAGCCTGCAGAAAAAATGCGTGATCTTAAAAAATTCCCTGAATCCGGATTTTGTGCGCCCGCGCTTTGAGGGGGCGCGTCCGCAGGACATCGTGGCGGTAGGGCGGATGGACGACAACAAAAATCAGCGGATGGCGATCCGGGCGTTTGAAAAGATCGCGGGACAGTTTCCTGAGGCGAGGCTGATCTTATACGGGGACGGCTCGCTTCGGGAAACGCTGCAGACCGAGGTTTCCAAAAGCCCGCTGGCAGGGCGCGTCCTGTTTCCCGGCAGGGTGACGGATGTGCCGGAGCGGATCGGAAGGGCGTATGCGTTCGTGCTGACCTCCTTTACGGAAGGAATGCCGAATACGCTGATCGAGGCGATGTCACTGGGGCTTGCCTGCATTTCCACGGACTGCCCCTGCGGCGGCCCGCGGGATCTGATCCGGGATGGGGAAAACGGCTTCCTCGTCCCGGTAAACGACGCAGAGGCGCTGGCGCGGCGGCTGGAAGAGCTTTTGTCCGATCCGGAAAAGGCAGGGCGGATCGGGAAGGAGGCGGCAAAGATTGGGCAGGCGTATGCGCCGGAGAAGGTAAACGCAGAGTGGGAGCGGTATTTTGAGGGGATTGCAGGAAGAAGCTGACCTTCACAAAACGCTGGTATATTCCCCGAAACCATGGTATACTGACAGGATAGAGACTGTTCGCAGGCTTGCCGGGGAACAGCAATGACAAACAGAAAGGATGATTCCGATGAGCAGAGAAGAAGTTTTTGAACGTTTAAATGAAGTATTCCGGGACGTATTTGACGACGAGACGATCACGGTGGACGAGAACACGACCGCCAATGACATCGAGGACTGGGATTCCCTTGAGCATATCAACCTGATGGCTGCGGTGGAAAGCGAATTTGGCATTAAGTTTTCCATGGGACAGGTTGTGACAATGAAAAATGTAGGCGAGATGGCAGATATTATTCTGCAGAAGTTATAATCCGGAGAAAGAAAGGATGAGCATTACTTCCTTTTCCTTTTTGTGCCTGTTTGCGGTATCGCTGCTTCTTTATTATGCGGTTCCCAAAAAGGCGCAGTGGGGCTTTCTGCTTTTGCTGAGCATCGGGTATTTCCTGACGTCTGACGGCGTGAAGGCAGGAGGCTGGTATCTGATTTTTTATCCGCTGGCGGCGGTCGCGGCGGTTTATTTTGCGGCACTTATGATCGACAGGACGAAAGAGCAGAAGAAAAAAAGGGCTGCTCTTATTTGTGCTGTCGTCTTTTGCGTCGGGCTTTTATGCACGCTGAAATTTTTCGGGCTGGGGCTTTTGGTCCCGATGGGGATTTCCTTTTACACGCTGACGCTTCTGGGGTATCTGTTTGACGTCTATTACGAGATCGGGCCGGTGCAGAAAAATTATGCGAAGCTTCTGCTGTTTGGCTGTTATTTCCCGACGATGATCTCGGGGCCGATCTTAAGATACGGCGAGATGGAAAAGCAGATGTATGAAAGCCGCCGTTTTGATTATAAGCGCGTGACCTTCGGAATGCAGCGGATGATTCTGGGATTTTTAAAAAAGCTCGTCATTTCCGAGCGGCTGGCGCTGATCGCAAACGAGGTGTTCAACAATTATCAGAGCTACAGCGGCATTTCGATCTGGGTGGGCGCGGTAGCGTTTACGTTCCAGCTTTATACAGATTTTGACGGCTGCATGGACATCGTGCTGGGGCTGTCGGAGTGCTTCGGCATCCGGCTTCCGGAAAATTTCAGCGCGCCGTTTCTGGCGAGGAGCATTTCGGAATACTGGCGCAGATGGCACATCAGCCTTGGAAACTGGCTGAAGGACTATCTGTTTTATCCGCTGCTGCGGACGAAGTTTTTTATGACGCTTCCCAAAAAGCTGAAGGATAAGCTCGGCAAAAAGCGGGCGAAGCAGGTGACGACCTTTTCGGCGATGTTTATTCTGTGGTTTGCGATCGGCTACTGGCACGGAGGGACATGGAATTATATTATCGGCTCCGGGCTTCTGCACTGGTTTTACATCGTGTCCGGCGAGCTGATGGAGCCGCTTTTTGTGAAGTGGCGCGCCTTTTTCCATGTGAACGTGGAAAGCAAGGGCTTCATTTTGTTCCAGCGGGTGCGGACGTTTGTGCTCGTGATGCTGGGGCTTGTCTTTTTCAGGAATGCGCAGGTTATGGATGCGGTGCGCATGATCGGAAGAGGATTTATGGGGCTGGGGACAGAGCTGTTTGCGCCCGGCGTGCTTTCCGGTCTTTCCATGGACTGGATCGAGTGCACGATCGTGCTCGTCTCCCTTTTGTTTACTTCATGGATCTCTGTAAAGAGTCAGAAGGAGGATATGCGGGAGAAGCTGGCGGCGCTTCCGCTGGCAGTCAGATGGGCGGTTTTATATGCGCTGATCTTTTATGTGATCCTGCTTGGCAAATACGGGCCGGGCTACAGCGCGTCGGAGTTTATTTACCAGAATTTCAAGGTTTGATCAGGAGCGATTGATGACAAAAAAACAGGCGGCAAAGGCGGTCGTTTTTCTGGCCGGATTTTTTTTCATATTGATGACGGTGACCTACATCATCCGCACGAATGGGGATGTGAAGGACCGGTTTACCGGGTTTTATGCGGAAAAAGATGATACGATCGACGTGATCATGGTCGGTTCCAGCCCGGTCTATCCCTATTACAGCGCCCCGAAGCTTTACGGGGAGGCGGGGATTGCGGCATATCCGCTGTCCACGAACAACCAGCGTCCCAAGGCGATCAAATATCTGTTGAAGGAAGCGCAAAAAACGCAGGATCCGTCGCTGTTTATCATCGAGCTTCGGATGTTTACGATGCCGGACGAGGAATGGGAGGACACGATGGTGTTTACCAGAGGCGTGACGGACAATATGAAATATTCCCTGAACCGGATTCAGGCGATCAACGCGCTGGTAAGTGACAAAAGCGAGCGCTATACCTACTATTTTGACATTTTTAAATACCATTCCAACTGGAAAACGATGGTAATGCCCAGCCAGCTGGTGTGCTGGCGGTACGAGAAGGCAGATCCCATGAAGGGGCTGCAGATCAAGGAGGGCGTAGGCCCGGCAGAGTGGATGGACTATTCCGGGATTACAGAGGAAAAAGAGCCGGAGCAGGAGCAGATAGGGGTGCTCAGAGACCTGCTGGACTATATCGGGGAGACCGGAAAAGAAGCGCTGTTCATCGTTTCTCCCTATGTGATGGAGAGCGTGGAAACACGGATGCAGTTTAACTATCTGGAACGGGTCATTACGGAGGCGGGCTATCCGGTGCTGGATTTCAACAGGCACATCGAAGAGATCGGGATTGATTTCGCGGAGGATTTTTACGATTACGGCAGCCATGTGAACGCCCTGGGCGAGGCAAAGTGCACCGAGTTTTTAAAAAATTATCTGACGGAGCACTATGACCTGCCCGACCGGCGGGGCGAGAGCGGCTATGAAAGCTGGGATGCGGCGTGGCAGCTGTATCGGACAGAGCAGGCGGAGGCGGAAGCGCGGTGCAGGCAGGACATCGCCGATGAGAACTGGGCGCCCGAGGTAGCAGAATAAACGCAGCGGCAAAGGAAACCGCGAAGGAAACAGCAAAAGAAACGGCAAAGGACAAAGCAAAGGAAACGGAAAGAAGGGAGGCGGCAGTATGTGCGGCATTGCAGGCTTTTGCAGCCGTCAGAAAAGCTGGCGGCAGGACATTGAGACGATGAAAAACAGATTGATTTCCCGGGGGCCGGATGCTGAGGGCACATGGGCTTCTGAGGATGAGGCTGTGGTCTTAGGGCATCGCCGTCTTTCCATTCTGGATCTTTCCCCGGCAGGGGCACAGCCGATGGTTTCCCACAGCGGCAGGTATGTGATCTCCTACAACGGGGAAATTTATAATTGCAAAGAGGTGGAAAACCGCCTGCGCGCACAGGGCTGTCTGACGCATTTAAACGGCGGCTCCGATACGGAGGTGCTTTTGGAGGCGCTGGAGGCGTGGGGCGTCAGGGACGGGATTTCTGCCTGCAAGGGAATGTTTGCCGTCGCCCTTTATGATAAAAAGGAAAAAAGCCTCTGCCTTGTGCGCGACCGGGTGGGGGAAAAACCGCTGTACTATGGGATGGTGGGTGAAAGCTTCGTATTTGCATCGGAGCTTGGCGCGATCGCAGCGCTGCCGGATTTCCAAAATCCCATCAACCGGGAGGTGCTGGGGCTTTATCTGATCCACGGCTACATTCCCGCACCCCATTCGATCTATGAAGGCATTTACAAGCTGGAGCCGGGGAAAATCCTGCGCATCCGCCCGCCTTATCAAAAATGGGAGACAGAAACTTACTGGTCGATGGCGGAAACGGCAAAGAAGGGGCAGGAAAATCCCTTCCGGGGAAGCTTTGCGGAAGCGTCCGCAGAGCTGGAACGGCTGCTGACGGAAGCGGTAAAGGGGCAGATGGTATCGGACGTGCCGCTGGGCGCGTTTTTGTCGGCGGGCATCGACAGCTCCACGATTGTTTCACTGATGCAGTCTGTTTCGGACAGGCCGGTAAAGACCTTTACGATCGGAATGGAGGACCGTGCCTACGACGAGGCGGAGGCTGCGGCGAAGATCGCCGCCCATCTGGGGACGGAGCACACCCAGCTTACGATCACGGAACGGGATGCAAAAGAGGTGCTGCCGAAGCTGGACGGGATGTTCGGGGAGCCTTTTGCGGATTCCTCCCAGATCCCGACCTATCTGGTAAGCCGCCTGACCAGGGAGCACGTGACCGTTTCGTTAAGCGGCGACGGCGGCGACGAGCTGTTTGGCGGCTACGGAACGTACCAGTCCATCGGCGGCGCATGGGAAAAATTAAAAAAGATCCCCTATCCGCTGCGCAGGGAGGCGGCAAGGCTTTTGACGGACGGCATTTTTTCGGGAAAAGAGAAAAACCGGATCCGGGGGATGCTTCTGTCTGCGAAAACGGCAGAGGAGCTGTACGAAAAATCCAGCCTGTCGGAGCCGTTTCTGGGAAGGCTGACGCTGCGTCCGGGAACGGCGCGGTGTGTGTTTGATACGTATGAAAGCGGCTTTTTGCCGGGGGTGCATAACAACCTGATGCTGATGGACCTTTTGATGTACCATCCCGACGATATTCTCACAAAGGTGGACCGGACGGCGATGGCGGTGTCCCTGGAGAGCCGCGTGCCGATGCTGGACCGGGATGTGGTGGAGTTTGCATGGACACTGCCGCTTTCGATGAAACGGCAGGACGGCAGGGGCAAGCTGATTTTGCGCGACGTGCTTTACCGCCATGTGCCGCAGGAGCTGATGGAGCGCCCGAAGAAGGGCTTTTCCATCCCCATCCAGAAGTGGCTGAAGGAGCCGGAGCTGCTTGCCTGGGCGAAGGGGCTTTTGGCGGAGGACAAGATCCGACGGGAGGGCTATTTTGATCCGGAACTGGTAAAACGGCTCTGGGATGATTTTGAGCAGAGGGGTATCTGGCGCAAGCAGATCTGGCATCTTCTGCGGTTTGAGAGCTGGCTGGAAAATGAGGCAAAAACGGCGTGACCGGGATAGCCGGATCAGGAGCACAAGGCAGCGTAAGGCGGCACAAGTCAGTACAAGGGAGCACAAGACAGCGCAAGGCAGGAAACGGATATGAAGATCATGGAGCAGTACGTTCCGGCGGCGATCCCGGCGGAGCGGCAGATGGAAAAAATCTCCGTTATTGTGACGGTGTATAATATTGAGCGTTATCTGGAACGGGCGGTGGATTCCATCCTTTCCCAGACCTACCGGAAGCTGGAAATTATCCTTGTGGACGACGGCTCGACCGATACAAGCGGCGCGCTCTGCGACGGCTATGCCAAAAAGGATAAACGGGTCATAGTGATCCACAAGGAAAACGGCGGCGCCTACAGCGCAAGAAATGCCGGGCTTGCGGCAGCGTCCGGGGAGCTTGTGACCTTTGTGGACGGGGACGACTGGATCGATCCGGGGATGTATGAGACGCTTGTTTCTGCGATGCGCGAAAAGGACGCGGATCTGGCGGTATGCCGCTACCGGAAGGTGTTTGACGGCAATACGGACGACCGCTCCACCCCGCTTGCGGCGGTATTTGACGGGCAGGAGCTTCTGGCAAAATATCTGGAGGAGGATGAAAAGTGGCTCATCCAGACGGCGGTGTGGAACAAGCTGTGGCGCAGGAGATTAAGCGAAGGGCTGGCCTTTCCAAGAAGCATCTATGAGGATATGTACTTTACGATCCGCCTGCTGGCAAGATCGGAAAAAAGCATTTATCTGGATACGGCGCTTTACAATTATTACTGCAGCCGGGCGGAAAGCACGACGAATATCGGATTGAGCCAAAAAACCTTTGACGACCTGATCCCGAATTTTTATGACAGAAGCGCTTTTCTGCGAAAGCTCGGCAGGGAGGATCTGGCGCTTTTGCAGGATTATTACCTGTATAAACGGCTGCTGCTTTTTTACACGGCGGTGCGCTGCGGCAGGGATCCGCATAAAAAGGAATGGGAAGCCTTTCTGGCAGAGAAGCTCAAGGCAGGGGAAGCGTCCTATCCTGCGGTCTATTCCATCCCGCAGGCAAATCCGAAGGAATATCAGAAGATGAAGCTGTTTTTAAAGTCCCCGGCGCTGTATGTGCTGGCGATGCGGTTGAACGATTCGGTGGCAGTCCCGCTGAAGCAGCGTTTCAGAAAGAGGTGAGAGCGTTATGGTGGCGGTGCAGTTATCCGGCGGCCTGGGCAATCAGATGTTTGAATATGCCCTGTACTTAAAGCTGAAATCCATGGGAAAAGAAGTAAAGATCGATGATTTTACCTGCTATGGGGAGCAGGAGCTGCAGCGCACCAACCAGCTCTTTGTATTCGGCGTTTCCTATGAACGGCTTTCCAAAGAGGAATATGAAAAGCTGACCGATTCCTCCATGGCTGCAGCAGACCGGCTGCGCAGAAAGCTGTTTGGGCGCAGGGATCTTTCCTACCGGGAGGCGTCCTGCAATTTTGACCCGGAGGTGCTTTTACGGGAGCCGGCGCTATTGACCGGATATTTCCAGTCGGAAAAATATTTTGAGGACGTTAAGGAGCAGGTGCGGGAGGCGTTCCGGTTCCGGGAAAAGGACGCAGGGATCGTCCTGCCGCCGGAGCAGGAAAAGCTGCTTTCCCGGATCCAGAGCTGCGAGGCGGTCAGCGTCCACATCCGCCGGGGCGATTACCTTTCTGCGCAGAATCAGGCGATGTTTGGCGGGATTTGCGACGACGCCTATTACGACCGGGCGATCGCAGAGATGAAGCGGCGGCTGCCGGAGGCGGTATTTTTCTTTTTCTCCAACGACACGGACTGGGTAAAGGAGCGCTACCGCGGGGAAAACTGCGTGGTCGCAGAGGGAAACGGCGAGGACGCGGGCTTTCGGGATCTGTTTTTGATGAGCCGGTGCAGGCATCACATCATGGCGAACAGCTCCTTTTCGTGGTGGGGCGCGTGGCTGGATGAAAACCCGGACAAGGTCGTGATCGCGCCGAAGCGGTGGTTTAACGACCGGGAGTGCCGGGATATTTATACGGACGGAATGATACGGATGTAAGGAGGAGCGTTATGATCGGGACGCAGATCATGAAAGGGCAGGGCATGGGAAACCGCCTGTTCTGCTATGTGACGGCGCGGGCGGCGGCGGCAGACAAAGGGGCAGAGTTTGGCGTGCCCGGAAAAGAAATACTGTTGTCGGGACTGACGGGGATCAACGAAGAGCCTTTTCTGGATCTGTGGATGGGAAGGGACGCTTCGGCGGCGGATTTTGAACGGGTATACGAGGAAAAAGAGGAGCGCATTTATACCGGGGCGTGCCGTCATGACATCGTCCACGGCTGTTATGTGGCGGGGGCGGATCAGGGCGTTTTGGACGTGCCGGACGGAACGCTTCTTATGGGGAATCTGCAGGACGAGCGCTATTTTGCAAAGTACCGGGAGCAGCTAAAGGACTGGCTGAAGGTAAAGCCCCGCTATGATTCCTATGAATACACGAGGGACAACCTGTGCGTGCTGAACCTGCGCGGCGGGGAATACACGACGGAGCCGGCGCTGTTTCTTAGGAAAAAATACTGGACGGACGCGATGGCGTGCATGAAAAAGGTGCGCAGGGATATGGAATTTATGATCGTGACGGACGATGTGGAGGCGGCGCATAAGCTTCTGCCGGGCATTCCGGCGTTCCACTTTCCGGTGCACGGAGATTATGTGACGGTCAAAAATGCAAAATACCTGATCATTTCCAATTCCTCCTTCGCCTGCTTCCCGGCGTTTACGTCGGAGACGGCGGAAAAGATCATCGCCCCGAAATACTGGGCGCGGCACAACGTGTCGGACGGCTACTGGGCGTCGGAGCAGAATATTTACGGCGGCTTTGAATATCTGGACAGGGGCGGAAGGCTGTTTTGCGCGGAGGAGTGCCGGGAGGAGCTGGCAGAATACCGGAGAAACAGCGAAAGCTTTGCAAGGCGGCATGAAAAACCGGACGGCTTTCGGGAAAAAATGTATGAAGCGCAGGCAAAGGGTCACATGGCGGCGTATTACGGCGTGCGCGCGGCGCGCAGCCTGCGGCGCAGGATTGCCGGAAAGCAGTGACGGCGGCAAAAAAGCGCCTGCCGCAGTATGAGTTTAAAGTGAGGAACAAAAACACAGATGCGAATGTTTGAAACGATCAAAAAACAACCGGAAAAATGGATATACAGGCTGCTCCTTGCAGGATTTCTTGCAAGCATGCTGCCGATCTGGTATCTGTCCCGCTACGCAGTGCCCGCCTGCGACGATTTTACCTACGGGGTAACGACCTATCAGGCATGGCAGGCGACGCATTCGGCAGGGGCGGTGCTGCGGGCGGCGCTGGAAACGACGGCTGAGACATGGCGGCAGTGGCAGGGAACCTGGTCGTCGGTGTTTTTCATGACGCTGCAGCCGGGGGTGTTCGGGGAGCAGTGGTATTTTCTGACCACATTCCTCATGACCTTTATGCTGGGCGGCGGCATTTCCGCGCTTGTGCTGACGGTGTTGAAGCAGTTTGGCGCAGGCGGCAGGGAAATGAAATATGCGCGGGGGATCTGCCTGCTGGTGCTTTTGTTCCTGACATTCCAGACGATGGTTTCCCCGGTGCTGGGGCTGTACTGGTACAACGGCGCACTCCATTATGTGTTCATGGAATCGCTGCTCTTTTTTGAGGCGGCGGCGATGCTTCGGTTGATTTCCGCCAAAAAGACGGGCGCAAGGCTCGGCTGGACAGCCTTTACAGTCATTTTCGGGGCGGTTCTGGGCGGCGCGAACCTGCTGACCGGCCTGCAGGCGGCGGTGCTGGGCTGTCTGCTGTTGCTGTATCTGTTCTGGAAAAAGAAGCGGGCGCGGTTCTGGGTGCTTGCCCCGGTGATCGCCAATCTGCTGGGCTTTGCCTGCAACGTGCTTGCCCCGGGCAACGGCATCCGGGAAAATACGGCGGAGGGCATGGGCGTTATAGCGTCCATTGCGATGTCCTTTTACTGGGGCGCGGTGTATGTGACCGAATGGCTGACGCCGATCGTGCTCGTGGGCTTCCTGCTGATGGTCCCGCTGATCAAAAAGCTGGCGGAAAAGGCGGAAACCGCGTTTTTCAGACCGGTATGGGCGGCAGCTTTAAGCTTCTGCGTTTTTTCCGCGATGTTTACGCCGACGCTGTTTGCCACGTCCAGTGAGGGCCCGGACCGGTGCAAAAATGTGATGCGCATCGTCCTGTATCTGCTCGTCTTTTTCAATCTGTTCAACGGCTTCGGCTGGTGTATGCAGCATAAAAAGGACGGGCTGTGTGCGCGGCTTCTCACAGAAATAGGCAAAAATGCGGCGGTGTGGACGGCGGTGCTGACAGCGGTGCTGGGCGCTGTTTTCGTGCTTCCCGCGGATAAAAATACATACACCACGGTGTCTGCGGTCCGCTCCATTGCAAACGGCGAGGCGGCGCAGTATTATGAGGAAAATGAGGAGAGGCTTGCGCTCTATTTAAGCGATGAAAAGGACATCGTCATTCATCCGCTGCAAGCGACGCCGTATCTTCTGCATATCGACGATGTGACAAACGAAGGGGGCAGAGGCTACTGGCTCAATCTGGCTCTGATGGATTATTATGAAAAAGACAGCATTACGGTGTCTGAATAAGGAGGAAGTTATGGTATACGATTGTTTTCAGTTTTTCAACGAGCTGGATATTTTGAAGCTGCGGATGCACGTCCTTGACGATATTGTGGATAAGTTCGTAGTCAGCGAGGCGACGGTGACCTTTTCCGGCGACAAAAAGCCGCTGTATTTTCAGGAAAACCGCGAAATGTTTGCGGCGTTTGAGCACAAGATCATCCACAAGGTCGTGGACGATACGCCGATGGATGTGAGCGCTTTTTTACGCGACAGCCATCAAAAGTGCGCGGTGGCAAGAGGGCTTGAGGGCGCGGCGGACGACGACATCGTGATCTTTTCCGACGTGGACGAGATCCCGAATCCGGAAGCGGTCAAAAAGGTGCTGGCAGATTTTGACCCGGAGAAGATCTATGCGCTGGCGCAGCGCAATTTCTACTGCTATCTGGACATGGAGGAAATGTCCGGCAGCCTGCTTTCCATCACGGGCGAGTTCGACGGCTTTACCGGGGCGGACAGAAGGTGGCTGGGCACGAAGATCTGCAGCTATGGGATGCTGAAGCGCTTTACGACGGAGCAGCTTCGGGACAGCAAACAGAAGGAGCTGATGGTGCGCGTGCCCGACGGCGGCTGGCATTTTTCCTACATGGGCGGCGGAAAGGACGAGTCTGTGGAGGACCGCGTCAAGTATAAGATCAAAAGCGCGGCGCATCAGGAATACAACAACCGGGCGACGCTTTCCAAGGTAAAAAAGAAGATCCGCAACCACGAGGATATTTTGGGGCGCAGCACGGACTTTCAGATCGTCCCGGTAGACGAAAGCTACCCGGTTTATCTGCGGGAGCATCTGGACGAATACCGCTATCTGATGTACCCGGAGAAAAAAACGGTGCTGGAGCGGCTGTTTAAATTATAAAAGCCTGCGTGGGAGGAAAAAATGGCAAAGGTTTCGATTTGTATTCCGGCATACAAAAACCCCGTGGGGGTCTGCCGTCTGCTGGAATCGGTCAGAATACAGGACTACCGGGATTTTGAGGTGATCGTCACCGACGATTCCCCGGACGACAGCGTGGAAAAGGCGGTGCGCGCGGCGACGGACGCCGGAGTGCCCGGGATTTCCTATTTCCGCAACAGGGAAAGAAAGGGCGCGACCGGCAACTGGAACGAGGCGGTGCGCCATGCGCAGGGCGAATATATCAAGATTATGCATCACGACGACTGGTTTACGGATGAAACCTGTCTGGGGCGGTTTGTTTCGATGCTGGAGGAGCACCCGGAGGCAGACCTTGCCTTTTGCGGGACGCGGCAGGTAACGCTGACAAAGGACGGCAAAAGGACGGGGGAGCAGTTTGACCGGACGATCACGCCGGAGCATATGAGGATGATAAAAGAGGACTGGCGCAGCCTTTACATCGGGGATTATATCGGTGCGCCCAGCGCGACCATCTACCGGAAATGCGCGCCGGAATATGAAGAAAAGCTGACATGGATCGTGGATGTGGAGTTTTACATGCACCTGCTGTCGAAAAACCCGGCGCTCGTGCAGACGGACGATCCGCTCATCAGCATCGGCGTCAGCGAGAACCAGCTGACGGAGAGCTGTCGGACAAACGGGGAATTGAACATTTTTGAATATCTGTTCGTCATGGAACGCTATGGCCTGGCAAAGGATCCAAGGTTTCGGGAAAAGCTCATCCAGATCGCGTTAAAATACAAAATGCCCTATGCGTCGATCGCGCCGGGCGGTATCCCGAAGGCGGAGTATCAGCGTGCCGCCGCAAAAAAACGCCGGGAGGATTTCATTTTTTATCTGAAGGTGGCAAAAAGAAAGCTGACCGGGAAGGGATAAAGCAGCCTTTTGTGATCGGGCAGGGGCTGCAACAGGAAGAAAGGAGCAGGAGATGCTTGCAAATTTACAAAAACTGCTGCACATTTTAAATAAAAACCAGAAAAAGAAGGTAGCGGGCTTAGGCGTGATGATCTTTGTCGGCGCGCTTATGGAAATGATCGGCGTCGGGCTGATCATGCCCGTTGTGGAGGGCGTGATGGCGCCGCAGCAGCTTTTAGACAAAAGCTATATCCGCTTTCTGCAGCGCTTTCTGCCTTTTGACACGGCGGACGAATGGCTGCTGTTTTTGATCGCAGCGATCATCGGCGTTTATATCATCAAAAATGCCTACCTTCTGCTGCAGACCTATGTGCAGTCGCGGTTTGTCAACAAAAACCAGTCCAATACGATCAGCTACATGCTGGAGGAATATTTGAACCGCCCGTATGAATTTTATCTGAATGCGGACATCCCGACCATTTTCAGGACGATCGACGGCGATGTGCCGAAGGTGTTCACAACGCTGATGGAATACATCCAGCTGGCGACGGAGCTGATGGTTTCGGCGGTTTTGTGCGTGACGCTTCTGGTAACGAACCCGTCCATGACGATCATGATCGTGCTCATTATGGGCGGCGGCACGCTGGTTATTTTAAAAATTTTAAGACCCACCTTAAACCGCCTCGGGAAAACGTCCCAGCGGCTGCAGAGCCAGATGGGAAAATGGCGGCTTCAGTCGATCTATGGCATCAAGGACGTCAAGATTTTGAACAAGGAGCATTATTTTGCGTCCAGCTTCGGAAAGTATTCCCAGAGAAACGCAAAGCTGACGACTGAATACACGGTGCTCAACAACGTGCCCCGCTCCCTTCTGGAAACGCTGAGCATCTGCGGTATCCTCGGCTATCTGGCGGTGTGCATTTTAAACAGCGCGGACATGACCGCCCTTGTGCCCCAGATTTCGGCGTTCGCGGTGGCGGCGATGCGGCTTTTGCCCTCCGTCAACCGGATCAATACACACATGAGCAATATTGCTTTTTATGAGCCAAGCGTCAATTATGTGTATGAAAACGTGGACTTTACCTCCTACCGCCTGCACGGCAGGTATCAGAAGGACTACGATCCCCACACCCCTGCGATGGAGTTAAAAAAGGAAATCCGTATGGCGGACGTCAGCTATGTGTACCCGGAGAGCGACAAGGTGATCCTGGATCACGCGCAGATGGTCGTCCCGGTAGGAAAATCGGTCGGCGTCATGGGGCCTTCCGGCGCGGGAAAGAGCACGGCAATCGACATCCTGATGGGGCTTTTGCAGGTGCAGGGCGGAAAGATCCTGTGCGACGGCAGGGATATTTTTGAAAACTACCCGTCCTGGCTGTCCCATATCGGCTACATCCCGCAGACGATCTACTTGACGGATGATTCGATCCGCGAAAACATCGCCTTCGGCGTGGCAAAGGAGGACATCGACGACGCGCGCGTATGGCAGGTTTTAAAGGAAGCCCAGCTAAAGGAATTTGTGGAGGAGCTGCCCGGCCAGATCCATATGGAGATCGGCGAGCGGGGCGTGCGCCTTTCCGGCGGGCAAAGACAGCGTCTCGGCATCGCCCGCGCGCTGTACCATAACCCGGATATTCTCGTGTTCGACGAGGCGACAAGCGCGCTGGATACTGACACGGAAACGGCGATCATGGAGGCGATCGAGAACTTCCACGGCAAAAAGACGCTGATCATCATCGCGCACCGTTTGCGGACGATCGAAAACTGCGACATCATCTATAAGGTGGAAAATGGGAAGATTGTGGAAACTTCTTTGAAAAAAGAGGAGCATTAGGATTGGACACAGGAGGCGCCGATGGTTGAATTATTGATTTTATGGGGATATATGCTTTTGGTCAACGGCTGCATCGGCGCAGGCGTGCTGAAAGGGTTTTCAGGGCTGTCCCGGCGGCTGGCGTCAGGCGGCAGGAAGGGCAAAACCTCTATAAATGATAAGGAAAAGGACAGCTTGGGATTTCCCTTTGGGATGGCTGCCGTTTTGCTTGCGGGTGTTGTGGCGATCACGGTATATGCACAGGTGTTCAGCCTTTTTGGAAGAGTTTCGGCGGCGGCGCACCTTCTTTTGATTGTGTTTGCGGCAGTAGCGGCATACTGGTGCCGGGCAGAGCTTTTGGCAGCCTGGAAAAGATACCGCAGGATCCTGCTGTCGTGGGAAGGGGTTCTGTATCTGAGTTTTGCGGTAATGACGGCATATTTTGCGTCCCGGGGATTACAGCATACAGATACCGGGATCTATCATGCGCAGATGATCCGGTGGTATGAGGAATACGGGATCGTGCCGGGGCTTGCCAATCTGCAGCAGCACTTCGGGTATAACAGCGCGTATCTGGCATATGCGGCGATGTTCTCCATGAAATGGCTTCTGGGGCAGTCGCTGCATGGGACAACGGGATTTTTTCAGGCATTTTTGGTCATCTGGGCGCTGTATGGGCTGAAGAGCTTCCAATCTCATAAAAGCCATCTGGCGGACGGATGCAGAGCTGCCATTTTACTATATGCGATCGTCGTTTCAGAACGCATCATGTCCCCGGCAACTGATTTTGGGGCGATGTATCTGGTATTCTGGATCGTGTGCCTGTGGACAAAGACCGCCTGTGAGCGGGAGGCAGGCAAAGAGGAAAAGACGGAGCTTTATGCGCTTTTGTGCGTGGCGGTCGTCTGTGTGACAACCTATAAGCTGTCGGCCGGGATGCTCGTGCTTTTGGCGCTGTATCCGGCGATCCTCCTGATCCGGCAGAAGGAATGGAAAAGGATCGGGCTGTATGTGGCGGCAGGGCTCGCGGTGCTCATCCCCTGGCTTGTGCGGAATGTGGTTTTGACGGGCTGGCTGATCTATCCCTTTGAGGCGGTCGATCTATTTTCTGTGGATTGGAAGGTCCCGCTGGAGCTGATGCAGCATGACGCGGATCAGATCAAGGCATGGGGACGCTGCCTGTATGACGCAGGCAGGATCGGGGAACCGATCAGCGCGTGGCTTCCGGTATGGTGGGGCGAAAAGGACAGGCATGAGATCATGCTGCTGGCGGCAAACGGCATCGCGGTGCTCCTGACCGCAGCGGCAGCCGTGTATCGGCTGATCTGCAGGAAAAAATATGAGTGGGACCGGGTAATTCTTTATGCAGCCGTATTGGCGGGGATCGCAGGATGGTTTTTCACGGCGCCCTTTATCCGGTACGGGCTGGCATTTCTGCTGATTCTGCCGTGTATGGCGGTGGGAGAATGGCTTCGTCCGGTCAAAATGGGGCCGGTAAGGATTGTGAGCGGCTTTGGCATTGCAGCAGTATTTTTTTCCATGAGCATGTACTGGGATTATTATGTACTGTTCGATCTGGTGTGGGTAAAGCAGCATCTGACGGATCCGGCGTGGGTGATCCAGCAGGATTATGACAGGGTGGAAACCGGAGAGATGGAAGTGGAAGGCGGGCTGACCGTTTTTTATCCGCTGGAAGGGGACAATATCAGCTATCATGCGTTTCCGGGAACCGCTTACAAAACGATGGCGGAAACATGCAGGATGAGAGGAAGCTCGGTCAGGGACGGCTTTATGCCGAAGTAAAAAGGCGCGGCAGGATCGCGAAAGTGAGGAGATCAACATGGAATGGAAAAACGGACGGCTTCAGCTTCCGAACGTGACGCTGATGGCAATGACGAGCGTAAATGTAAAACAGACGATCAAGGCGATGGAATACAGCATGCGGCAGATCAATTTCGGGGACTGCGTGCTGATCACGCACAGAAAGCCGCTGTTTTTGCCGAAGACGATCCGCTATTCGCACACGTCGAAGCTGACGGACATCGACTGCTTTAACTATAAGATGCTCTATGAGCTGGGCGACCATATCCACACGGATTTTGTGATGATCGTCCATGCGGACGGGTTTATCGTCCATCCGGAGCTGTGGCGGGACGAATTTCTGGATTATGATTATATCGGCTCCCCGTGGCCGGTGCCGGACAATGATTATGTGTACCGGGACATCAACGGCAATCTGTGCCGCGTCGGCAACAGCGTGGGGATCCGCAGCAGGCGGCTCGTGAATTTCCCGAAGGAGGCGGGCCTGCCCTTTGAGCCGGATCACGGCTCGCTGAACGAGGACGGCTTTTTGTGCGTGAAAAACCGCCATCTGGTGGAGGCGGCGGGCATGAGGATCGCGCCGCTGGAGGTGGCGAAATATTTTGCGCACGAGACGATGATCCCGGAAATCGAGGGGATCACGCCGTTTGCGTTCCATAAATGGGCGGGGACGAACGCGGAATATCCGAGATTTTGACGGTATCTTTCGGCAGCGTAAGGAAACGGTAAAGCACCAAAAGAGAACACGGGAGGAAGCGGATGATGGAAAAACAGGCGGTTTTGACGACACATGAAAAAATAGAAAAAGCGGGGCTGCTCTGTTTTTACATCGGGCTGCTTTTGGAGCTTTTGATCGTGATCCTGGATAAAAGCTCGTGGATCAATCCCCTTGAAGGGCAGATGTTTCGGATCAGCTTTTTGTTTTTTGCGCTGAAAATGTCAATGACCCGGTATTCGGCAAAGGAATGGGGCGCAATTTTGGCGGCGGGGCTTGTCGCGGGGATCTGCTATCTTTGCTCGGACAGGGACGAGGCGGTGCGCGTGGTCGTCTTTGTGGCGGCGATGAAGGGCGTGGATCATAAAAAAGCGATGAAGCTGACGTTCTGGTGCACCGTTTTCGGGATGCTTGTGCTTGCGGGGCTTGCGGGAGCAGGCATTTTAGGCGAGGTCTGGGACGCCGGCGAGGGCTACGGCGTTAAGGAAGGCTCGAAGAGGCTTTGTCTGGGCGTGGGAAACAGCAACGCGCTGGCAATCATGATCTGGGCGCTGATGACGCTGGGGCTGTATGTGTATCAGGAAAAAATGAAATGGCAGTATTACTGCCTCCTGCTGGCGTTTTCTGCCATTGTATACAAGCTGACATTTACCCGCACGACGCTTCTGATGATGCTGTTTACGCTGGCGGCAGCGGCGGTGATGCAGTATGCGCCGAAGCTTCGGGAAAAGGCGTGGGTGTACCGGTCGGGGATCGGGGCGCTGTTTTTGTGCGTGGGCTTTTCCGTATTTGCGGCGCACGTCTCCACATGGCCGCCTTATATGCCGGAATGGATTCAGAAGCTCAATTCCATCCTGACGGGGCGCATCGCCAGCATCTATCCGTTTACCAACGGGGGCGGCGTCTTAAAAAACTGGAAGCTGTTCGGGGATCCTTCCTATGTACAGTATTTTGATATGGGATATGTGCGGCTGTTTTTCTGGTACGGGATCATTCCCGGGATCTGCTGTATCGCAGCGCTTTGCCTGCTGTTTGAACAGCTGCGCAGAAAAAAAGACGCGATGGGCTTTGTGCTGACGCTTTCCTTTTGTATTTTCACGGTGGTGGAGGCGCATGCGGTTTCCGTTTATATCGGGCGCAACTATGTGCTGCTTTTGATGGGGGCATACTGGTGCAGCGCGCTCGGGAAAAAAGCCGCGAAGGAAGAGTATTGGTGGCGCTTCTGGCGGTTGTTTTCTTTGAGCAGGAAGGAATAAGATGAAGGTTGTAATGCTGGGAGCGGACCGCAGCGTAAAGGGCGGCGTTTCCGCGATGGTAAATAACATGTACGGGGCGGGGCTTGCAGAGCTGGTCGATCTGACCTATATCGGGACGATGGTGGACGGCAGCAGTGTCCAAAAGCTTTTTAAGGCGGCGGAGGCGCTGGTGCGCTTTCTGGCAGCCCTTCCGGGCACGGATATTGTGCACCTGAATATGGCGGCGGACGCAAGCTGCTTTCGTAAGCTGATCTTTTTAAATATCGCGTCCATATGCGGCAAAAAGATCGTGGTGCATCATCACGGCGGGGATTTTGAAGGCTTTTATGAAGCGCGCTGCAACGCAAAAATGAGGGAAAGGATCCGCAGAAGCCTGAATAAGGCGGATCTGTTTCTGGTGCTTTCCGAATACTGGAAGGCTTATTTTGAAAAGCTCATATCCCCGGAAAAAATCCGGGTGCAGCAAAACTGCGTGCCGGTCCCGGAAAAGGCAAAGCAGGATTACAGCTCCCATCAGGCGGTTTTTTTGGGAAGGCTGTGTAAGGAAAAGGGCGTCGGGGAGCTTTTGGAGAGCGCCCGGAGGGTGCGGGAAGCGATCCCGGATTTTTCGCTTGTGCTCGGGGGCTTCTGGGAAAAGGGCAATGAGGAGCTGGAAAAAAAGGCGGAGGAGCTGGCGGATTTTGTGCGCTGTCCGGGCTGGGTAACGGCACAGGAGCGGGAACGGCTGTTTTTGGAAAGCAGCGTGTTCGTGCTGCCGACCTGGTTTGAGGGACAGCCGGTTTCGCTTTTGGAGGCGATGGCGGCAGGGATGTGCACGGTGTCGTCCGCGGTCGGGGGAATCCCGCAGGTTCTGGGCGGGCTGGAAAACAAGACGCTTCCCTGCGGCTTTGAAGGCTGCGGCATCATGACGGCGGCGAAGGATCCGGATATGCTCACAGACGTGCTGATCCGCGTGCTTTCGGACGAAAGGCTGCGGGAGGACGTGGGCAGACGGGCAAGGCGGAAGGCAGAAGAACAATACGGAATGCCGGGATATATCCGACGGCTGACCGGCTTTTATGAAGAGCTGATGAAGGAGGGACAGGGGAATGGATAAAAAAGTGAGCGTGATCGTTCCGGTATACCGCACCTTACAGTGGCTTGCCCGCTGCGTGCAGAGCATCACGGGGCAGACCTATAAAAATCTGGAAATCATCCTGGTGGACGACGGTTCGCCGGACGACTGCCCGATGCTGTGCGATGACTGGGCGAAAAAGGATGCCCGCATCCGGGTGATCCACAAGGAAAACGGCGGCCTGATGGCGGCGTGGATGGACGGCGTAAGGGAAAGCACGGGGGAGTATGTGTGCTTTGTGGACAGCGACGACTGGATCGACGCCTGCATGGTGGAAAAGCTGCTGGAATTTTCCTCGGACTGTGGAAAAGAAGTGATCTGCGGCAACTATGTGCAGGAGGAAAAAAACAGAAGCTTTGAGGTGTATCAGGCGATGGAGCCGGGCGTTTATGCCGGAAAGGAGCTTTCGGAGCGGCTTGACGGGCAGATCATCGGGCGGGAACGCCGGCTGATCACGATGTCGCGCTGTATGAAGCTTTTTTCGCGGCGGCTCATTTTGGACAACATGAAATACTGCGATCCGTCGATCCGCATGGGAGAGGACGTCAATATCACGCTCCCGGCGCTTCTGGACGCGGAGCGCGTCGTTATCATGAAGGGGGCGGCGTGGTATCATTATCTTTATCTGACGGATTCGATGGCGCATGCCTATGACGACGGCCTGTTTGAAAATATCCTCCGGCTTTATGTCGTTATGGAAACGATCCTGCGGGAGAAAAAAGCGCCGGACGCCGTTTTGCAGGCGCAGAGGGAGCTGATCCTCCTGATGCTTTTGGAGGTCAAAAATCAGGCGCGGGGAAACCGGAAGGGCTGGAAGGAGCGGCTGAGACAGGAATGCGGTCATGAAACGGTCAAACGGGCGCTTTCGGAGACTGCGGTAACGGTAAAGTCTCTGGACAACAGGCTGCTGTACCGGGCGGTCAAAAATCCGGGCAGCGGGATTTTGGAAACGGTGCGTTTTTTGATGAACGTAAACGCGCGCAGGAAGCGATAGACGGCGGAAAGGGAGAAAGCATGGAACAGCAAAAAATCAGCGTGATTGTTCCGGTATACAACGGTACGGCATGGATCGAAGAATGCGTGCAGAGCGTGCGCGCGCAGACATGGACAAACTGGGAAATGCTGATCCTGGACGACAATTCTTCGGACGGAACGGATCGGATCGCGCGCAGGATGGAACGGGAGGACTGCCGCATCCATTTTGTACAGCGCTCCAAAAAAGGCGTTTCCTCTGCGCGGAATCAGGGGATCGAGCAGACGGACGGACAGTTTCTGACCTTTGTGGACGCGGATGATAAGCTGGATCCGCGCATGTTTGAGGAGCTGGCAGGCTGTCTGGAACAGGAAAACAGCGACATGGCAGTGTGCGATTATGATAGATGGGACGGGACGGCGGAGGGAATCTGCGGCCGCAGCGGAAAAAAGGCAGAGGACAGCCGCGCGGCAAACAAGGAAGCTGTGCCTAAACGGTTTACCGTGGACCGGGACGCTTATATCGGGCAATACCTGCTGCATGGCAACACCCGCTGCTGGAGCGTTTTGTACCGGAGGGAGGCGGTGGGAAACGTCCGTTTCCGGGAGGACTTAACGATCGGGGAGGACATGATGTTTCTGGTGGATCTGATGCCAAGGCTGAGCCGGATCACGGTGACGGATTACCGGGGCTATTTTTATCGGATCAATGAAAAGGGCGCGATGCTCAGGCCCTTTACGCCCGCTTACATGGACGAGATCAAAAGCTGGAAGCTGGCGGCTCAAAAGATCGGGGCGGCATATCCGGAGCAGAAGGCGCGGGTAAACGGTATTCTGGCGGTATCCGCAATGCTTGTAGCGGGAAAGCTTTCCCGGCTTTGCGCAAAGGAGCGGGCAAAATACGGGGCGCAGATCGCAGAATGCCGGGAAACGGTGCGCACGGCGCTGGCGGTTCCCGGTGCGAAAAAAGAGCTGCCGGAGGGCTATCGGGCAAAAACGGCGCTCTATACCGTTTGCCCGGCGCTGTATCTTTGGCTGTACCATATCTGGAAGAAGGAGTAAATCGCGATGAAAAATGATAAAATTGTATTATATACCCACGCGGGCAGCGGAAACCACGGCTGCGAGGCAATCGTAAACAGCCTGTGCAAACTGCTTCCGAAGCCTGCGGTGCTTGTAACGAACCGTCCGGCAGAGGACGAAGCCTATTCCTTAAAATCGCTCTGCAGTGAGATCATCGGGGAAAGAAGCATCGAAAAAAATGTGCTGATCCATGCGTTTTATTATGCAAAAAGGCTTCTTTTCCGGGATCCGGAGTGTTTTATGCGCTACCGCTACGGCGCGGTGTGCGGCAAAAACCTGCGCCGTCTCAACATTTCCATCGGCGGCGACAATTACTGCTATGAAAATATGCTGGACCGCCTGATGCTGGCAAACCGGATGTTTCACCGTCAGGGGGCAAAAACGGTGCTCTTTGGCTGCTCCATCGAGCCGGAGCTGTTAAAGCGCCCGGAGATCGCAGAGGATATGAAGCGCTATGACGCCATCGTGGCGCGGGAAAGCCTGACCTACCAGGCGCTGCAGGACGCAGGCGTGCGGGACAATGTGTTTTTATACCCAGATCCGGCGTTCCTTCTGGAAACAAAGGAGCTTCCCCTGCCGCAGGGCTGGACGCAAGGAAAGATGCTGGGCTTAAATATCAGCCCGATGATCGTGGACAACGAGCGTCAGGCGGGGATCACGATGGAAAATTACAAGGCGCTGATCTCCCATATTTTAGAGACGACGGATCTGAAGGTGGCGCTGATCCCCCATGTGGTGTGGGACAGCAACGACGACAGAAAGCCGATCCATACGCTGTATGAGGAGTTTGCAAAGACCGGGCGCGTGCTCGAGATCGGGGACGCTTCCGCGACGGAATTAAAGGGCTATATCAGCCGCTGCCGCCTGTTTATCGGGGCGCGCACCCACGCTACGATCGCGGCATATTCCTCCTGCGTGCCGACGCTGGTGGTCGGATATTCCGTGAAGGCGAAGGGGATCGCGAAGGATCTGTTCGGCACACAGGAGCACTATGTGCTGCCGGTGCAGGCGTTGCAGAACAGGGAGGATCTGATCGACGGCTTTGAATGGCTTTTATCCCACGAGGAGGAGCAGAAAAAAAAGCTGGAAAGCGTGATGCCCTCCTATCAGGAAAAGGCGCGGCAGGCAGCAGGGCTTTTAAAGGAGCTGGCAGGGCAGTAAGGAGCTTGAAAGCGCCGGAAAAGCGGAAAACGCATATTTATGCTGCGCAGCAGAAAGGAAGGGCATATGGATCAGATAAAAGCACTGACGGATACGGCGGTTTTGCAGCTTGCAGAATACCCGTCCCTGACGACAAAGGAAACCGTAAAACGGCTGGTCAAAGGCTGCATTCCAGGGAAGCGTCCCGCGCCTGTTGACGCGTTTTCCTGGCCCAATGCGCTTTTGGGAAAAGGGCTGCTTTGCGCCTATGAAGCGTCGGGCGATACCGACGCCGTGCGCGCTGTGGCTGACTATTTAAAACGGTGGAAAACAAAAGGATTTCCAATCAGATATGTGGATAACCTGATGAACGGGACGCTGGCAATGGAACTGGAAGGGCTTTTGCGCAGGAAACAGGACGGCGCGCCGGAGGCTTTGGAATGGCAGACCCTTTGCCGGGAGGCGGCGGACGCCTGCGCGGCATGGCTTAAGGAAGCGCCCCGCACGGCGCAGGGACTTATTGCTTACCGGAAGCAGCATCCGGACTGGCTGTTTGCGGACGCGCTGGCGATGGTCAGCCCCTTTGCCTGCCGCTACGGAAAAGAGCACGGAGACAGGGAGCTGGCGGCGCTTGGGGCGCGGCAGCTGACTGCCTTTCTGGAAAAAGGGATGGATGCCGGATCCGGGCTTCCCTATCATGGCTATGACGAAAAAACCGGCATGAAATACGGTATCATCGGCTGGGGGCGCGCCTGCGGCTGGACGCTTCTGGGACTGGCAGAGAGCCTTCCCTATGTGGAAAAAGACAGCGGCGCCTATGCGGTTTTGGAAAGAGCCTACCGGGAGCTGACAGAGAGGGCATTTGCATATCAGCGGGAGGACGGCGGGTTTTCGTGGCAGCTGTCTGCGCTGGAAGGCCCGGCGGACAGCTCGGCAGAAGGCATGATCGGGCTGGCTTTTGCAGCCGGGCAGAAAAAGCTGATTCAGGGAGGGCAGGAGGCGAGCCTTTTTTCAGGGGAAAAGCATCTGGTTGAAAAAGCAACTCGTTTATACGAGACAATGAAAACGCGCGTTATCAACGGGAAAGCTGTGAGCTGCTCGGGAGAATGCCTCGGATTTGCGCAATATCCTCAGGTATATGGAAGCTATCCATGGGGAAACGGCAGCGCGCTGGGATTTTTGGCGTCATGGAGTAAAGAATGGGAAGAGTAAAATACGCGACAAGAAATATCATGTTCGGACTTGTCGGCAGCGCGGCGACGACGCTTTTAAACTTTGCGCTGCGTCAGGTTTTTATCATGCGTCTGGGCGATACGCTCATCGGCGTCCAGGATCTTTACAGCGAGATCCTGACGATGCTTTCGCTGGCGGAGCTGGGCGTCGGGACGGCGTTAAACTACAGCCTGTACGGCCCGGTGGCGAGGGGCGAGCGCGAAAAGATCAAATCCTATATGCTGATGTACAAAAAAGCGTACCGGTTTATCGCCGTCGTGATCGCCGTGATCGGGCTGGCGCTGGTGCCTTTTTTGCCATGGATCGTAAAAGGGGCGGATTATCTGACGCTGCGGCAGCTGCGCGCGTACTATCTGCTCTTTTTGTTCAATACGGTGATCAGCTATTTTGTGGCGTATAAATACAGTCTCGCAAACGCGGAGCAGAAAAATTATATCCAGACGAATGCGGACGCGGCAACGAAAGCGGTTTCGGTCGTGCTGCAGCTTCTGGGGCTTCTGGTTTTGCCAAACTATATGCTGTATCTGCTGATCCAGGTGGGGGTATCCGCCGGGCAGAAGATTTTTATGAGTATTTATCTGGACCGGAAGTATCCGCTTCTGAAGGAAAAAAATGTCACAGAGCTGTCTGAAAAGGAGAAGGGAGAGGTCGTCGGCAAGACGAAGGCGCTGATGCTGCACCGCATCGGGGATATGGCGCGGCTGCAGACGGATGCGATCATCATTTCCACCTGCCTCGGCGTCGTCTGGGTCGGGCTCATTGGGACGTATAAAATGATCGTCAACTCCGTTTCGGGCTATGTGAACATTATTTTTAATTCGGTGATCTCAAGCTTCGGCAATCTGATCGCGACGGAAAGCAGGGAGCGCCAATACCGGCTTTTTCTGGTGTACCGCTTTTTTGCCATCTGGATCTACGGCTTTTCGGCGGTGGGCTTTTTCCTGCTTTTGTCGCCGCTTGTGGAGCTGTATGTGGGCGCAGACCGGGTGCTTGCCCCGGCGATCATCGCATGGTACCTGACCGATTACTTTTTTAAAGGGGAACGGGTCGTGCTCTCCAACTTTAAGACGGCGGCGGGCGTGTTTGAAGAGGACAAATATCTGTCGCTCATTCAGGGGATCGTAAATCTGGTCGTATCCGTCGTTCTCGTCTATCAGATCGGGCTGGCGGGCGTGTTTGTCGGCACGGTCGTATCGGGGCTGATCGCCAACATCACAAAGCCGGTCATCATTTACCGCGTCTGCTTTGACAAAAGCGCGGCGTCGTATTTTAAGGAATCGGTCAAATATCTGGCGGTGATCGGCATTGCGCTGGCGGTTTTAGTCCCGCTGCAAAAGCTTTTGATGCCGGCGGTGACGGTGGGTGGATTTATCGTGATGATTTTTGTGATAACGCTCGTATTTAACGGGATTTTCCTGCTCGTGTTCGGGCGGTCGGAGGAATTTAAGTACCTGTACGGGATGGTAAAGGGACGGCTGCCAAAAGGACGTAGCTGAATTGGAGAAAAGATGCTCCGGTGTGTCCGGTCGGGCTATGAAAGCGTTGGAACACGATGCAAAAGTGACAGAAAGGCGGATGGCAATGATAATCATAGAGGTAATGGGCGGGCTCGGCAACCAGATGCAGCAGTACGCTCTATATCAGAAAATGAAAAGCCTTGGAAAAGAGGCAAAGCTGGATGTTTCGTGGTTTTTGGATGAAAACAGACAGAAGAGCGTGCTGGCGGCGCGCAGTCTGGAGCTGGAATGGTTCGACCATCTTCCGATGGAATTGTGCACAGAAGCAGAGAAGCGCGCGCTTCTGGGAAACGGCGGCTTTTTCGGAAAAGTGAAAAGAAAGCTTTTTCCGGGCACGAACCGGCATTTTCAGGAAACGGGCATGTACCATCCGGAAATCTTTGAGCTGGACGACGCTTACCTGTCGGGCTTCTGGGCGTGCGAAAAATATTATGCGGACATTCTGCCGAAGCTGCGGGAGCTGATCGTGTTTCCAAAGCAGGAAGAGGAACCGGGAAGTGCAGAGACTTTTGCGGAAACCGGGCAGGCGTTTGCAGACAGCGCAGATGCCGCACGGCGCAACAGGGAGCTGATGGAGCGGATGCGGCAGGAGATTTCGGTAAGTCTCCACATCCGCCGGGGCGATTACCTCGATCCGGAAAACGCGGCGATGTTTGGCGGAATCTGTACGGACGCCTATTACGAAGCGGCGGTTAATTTTATCCGGGAGCGCTTTCCGGCGGCGCATTTTTATGTGTTTTCGGACGATCCTGCCTATGCAAGGGAGCGTTACCGGGAGCCGGAATTTACGGTTGTGGACTGGAATACGGGCAAAAACAGCCTGTTTGATATGCAGCTGATGAGCTGCTGTAAGCATAACATCTGCGCCAACTCCACGTTCAGCTTCTGGGGCGCGCGCCTGAATCCGTCGCAGGATAAGATCATGATCCGCCCGTCGAAGCATAAGAACGGGCAGGATGTGGGGATGGAGCGGATGCAGGAGCTGTGGGAAGGATGGAAGCTGATTGACGGGGAGGGGAAGATGGGGGTAAAATAAAAGGGAGTATACGCGGATCTGGGGAAAGAGTTCCGGATGTGAAGACCCACGCAAGAAGATATGTAGTTATTCTGCAAAGGATTAAAGGTAGTATAAAAGGCAAGAGATTAATACGTTGCAAAACTCAAGAAAAATAGAAACAATGAGCCAGAAGGATTTGTGTTCAGGCTGTTGAGTAACCAAAGAAACAGTTTGTTTTACTGCATAACCACATACTGCGGCGGCTAAAGATAAGATGATATCAACGATGAACTCCATAGTTTTTCTCCTTTTAGATGATTTAAAAGAAATATGTAAGAATTTTTTTAGATGAAAGCACTTGATGAAAAAAATTAAAAAAAAAGAGTGATTGACGGGAGGAAAGTGAGAAAGATGTCTTTTAAAATTGAATTGGTTGCAATGAAAAATTATGAGAAAACAGGGATAATACCATCAAAAAATTAGTTGGCGTTGGGCTGGAATATCGCTTTTTGTAGGATATCACTAAGATGAATTAAGGATAGGTTAAAAAGGAGGAGTGATAGTGCTTTTAAGGTATGTTGTAAGTAATTTTAAATCTATTGGGCATCCCGTAGAGTTTAGCATGTTTCCAACGGAAGAAAGCACCGATGAACGCTTTTTGAAAACAATTACAACAAAAGCCGGTAAATGGAAGGTGTTGCGGCGTGGCGGCCTTTTTGGCCCTAATGCATCGGGCAAATCTTCCTTTATCGAATCGATTGATTTTGCCCGGGATTATATCGTGGATGGACAGAAAAGCGGAAAAGGAACGGGAGTTAATCAGTTTAGAGGTGATTTTGAAGATATCGAAGGAATTTCTTCCTTTCAGTTCATGTTTTACATGGAAGGCGAAGTTTATGAGTATGGTTTTTCTGTGGATCGGCGCCAAGTGCATGAAGAATGGCTGATGCAGTTAACTGAAAAAGATCTTGAGCCGCTATTCACTCGTATTACAGATGAAAATGGTAAAACAGAAATTGAAATCGAATCAAGATTTGCGCGTCATAAATCCAAGGATAGAATGTTGGCTGATGTTCTCAAAGAGAGTATTCAAGAGAGCCAGAAAAATCAGCTTTTCTTATATAAGCTGTATGACAATGGAATCAAAAAGGCAGAGAGAATTGTCAGGTGGTTTAAAAATCTGCAAGTTATTTTCCCTGAAACCACAGTACAAGCTCTTCCAATTCGTATGAAAACGGATGAAGATCTGCGCAATTATATTGCAAGTATGCTTGATAAGATGGATACAGGCGTTTATGAGATTTCTGTGGCAAGTGATGAAATTGATTTTCATGAATTTGCGCAAAAGTTGGATTTACCCAAAGAAATTGTGGATAAAATCGAAGAAATTAAAAATGGAATTGTGAATTTGGCTGGAAGATACTTTATTTTTGCAGAAAACAAAAAGAAAAGGACTATCTTGGTTCAGCTTAAGTTTAATCATCGGTTAAATCGCAAAAAAGTTCAGTTTAATATAGATGAAGAATCTGATGGTACACAACGTTTGGTTGATTTACTTCCCATGCTGTTTACGATTGGTAAGAATCCAGTCATTTATTTGGTTGATGAAATTGATAGGAGTTTGCACACAAAACTTTCGTTGTTTTTACTTGATGAATTTGCATGTAGGGCACAAGAAGGAAGCAACCAGATTATTTTTACAGCGCATGATGTGAACTTAATAAATCTGGATAATTTTCGCCAGGATGAGATATGGTTTATTGAGAAAACTCAAATGGGGGAATCTACATTAAGGCCATTTTCTGATTTTGAAGTCAAAACAGGTCAAGATACTTTAAAAGCTTATTTGAGTGGTAGATTTGGCGCTGTTCCGATGATTAGGGGGATACACTAATGCCGCGTATTAAAAGTAGAGTGCCTTTTACCCCACAAAATCCTTACCGTGTGGTTAGGCCGCAAACTAGTAAAATTATTTTTCTTTCATGCGAAGGAAGTGTAACAGAGGAAGAATACTTTGGATTGATTTCAGATATTTATAGTGAGATAAGGAGTAAAATCCAGTTTGTTTCTGTTGCTGAAGACGCTGTTTTTACTGCTCCTAAATTTAGAACACAAGAGCAAGTGACGCTGCTTAGTAAAGTGCGTCCGAAGCATTTGGTCGAGCGGATTGATTGCTTTAAAGCTGAAAAAAATGATATTTATCAGTTTGAAAAGTATCCGGAAGATGAGTTTTGGATTTTAACAGATGTGGATCAGAACTGGTCAGATCAGCTTATTGATCCTAAAACTACTAAAACTTATAAAGATGAGTGGGATGAGGCAGTGGCAGCATGTGAAGAAAAAGGATATCACTATGCAATAAGCAATCCTTTTTTTGAGATATGGTTACTATTGCATCATGACCAGCCTTCTGAAGAGGATAAAAGTTTTGCTGTATCAGATAGGCATTCTTATGAAAAAACAAATCACTTCCGTACAAGGTTATCAGAGCTTGGTGTACCTTTAAAGGACAAGAAACATATCAACTTTTCAAACTATAGCGATGAAAAAATTAAAACGGCGGTTCAGCGGGCTGAAGCGTTACATATGGACAAGGCAGATATGTGTCCACGGTATTTTGCAACTACGGTATATCTGCTTGTAAAAAAAATATTTGAAATGTTGCCGGAGAAATCTTGGTAAAAGATACATGGGGGATATGTGGCTACATTAATTTGAAAAAATTTATTCGCAGATGGAAAAAGAGTTTGGAAAAATTTACAAGGGAGAAACTGATGATTATGGTGAAAATAAAATAGATTTCATAGGAAGGGGGCGGACTTATGGATTTGTGCATGAGGACAAAAATGCCAGTCAGGAGCATGGTTACCTGCAAGTTGGAGCAATTGAAAACATGGGTAGATCCCGGGGAAATACCGGGGCTTTCCAATGAAAATTTTTCATTGGATTATGAAACGGATGACGCATTGTATATCGTAAAGCCTGAGGTGGGATATTCCATTATGAACAGCCTGTTTGAACCGCAGCAATGTGAGGCGGAAGAAGAGGCGGTGGAAAAGCTGCGCAGATTGGCGGTTCATGAGGCGCTTCAGGCAAAATGTTACGCACAGGAAAATGCGAATCCGGTTTATCAGAACCTGCTGTCATGTCTGGAGGACAGCAATTTTACAGGAATTATTTTATGTAATCTGAATGTCAGGCTGAACAGCCCGGAACTTCTTGGCCCGGGTATCTTCGTTCGGCAATTTTCTTATCGAATTCCCTTTTTAAAAATCGAAAATGCAGAATTCTTTGCGCATCATGCAGAAGTAAAAAATGGTGTGGTGAAAGGCTGGCTGGAATCATCAGAATCAGCTTATACATGGAGAGAGCAGGAATTTTCTTTGACTGTCAGGAATATATTTGCTTTTTTGGATGGAGAACAGATTGTAAATCCCGGTATCAGGATGGAATTATCGCTGTATACACTGTTTGGAATGGAAGCATATGCGAAAGAAAGCCTGTTTTTTCAGGGACTTTATACGCGAATCTCCAGCGGATCGGGGGAAGTGGATGCATATCATCTTCTAATGGTTTCTGCCGGAATTTTGGAATTTCAGGACAGCTGGCTCTGCCGGGTCAGATTGGAAAAGGCAGAGACGGGGCTTATCGAGAACGGCGACAGGATGTCTTTTCAAGTGAGTCTGGAAGGAAAGCTGTTTTTCAGGGATCCGGCTTCCGGATTTTGCCCTGTTGATTGCATGAGGTTTCGGCATCTTCGAATAGAGCTTGAGCTGACAGAACAGATTGGAACGCGAATGGATCACTACCGTAATATCCGATTTCCGATGCGGCAGGATTTTTTGGGAGAAAAATCGGTTCTTGGACAGCTTCCTTATCATTCAATTCAGTTAGTAAGCTGGGAGGATGGGGAATGGCCGGAAAGTCTCGGATTTTCCAGAATGCAGGTTCCAATCAGCCAAAGCCTGTGGAAAAAAGCAAAAGGGACACGTTGGTTTGGCGTAGTCGCTGGAATTGAATTTTTTCATGGGATAAGTCTGGATGTCCTATTTGCTTTTTCCGGACAGGAACCATTTTACGCAGGGGCAAGATTTGGCATGGGGACAGGAGGAAGAGAATTGCCAATATCATCGCTGCTTTCGCTGTCTGCTTCTGAGGCGGCAATTTTGCAGGAGGAAGGAGGAAGTGTCAGGTTGATCCTAAAAGGGATCAAAGCGTCGCTGCTTGGAATCCGGGTTCCGGAGGGGAGCCTGAATCTGGCGATTATCCCTCATAAAGAGAAGGAATGCAGTTGGTATTGTGTGTATGGAAAAGGGGAGAAGGAGGGGGATATATGAGCCTAATTTCTTTTACAATGTACTATGTTGGGCATGGTTCTATGTTTTATGCAAAGGTGTACGATAGAGACAGAAAATTGGAAATGCAAATCCTCGTGGATGCCGGAAGTACTTCTGATGCAACGGGATGGGAAGCTGATGCAAATAAGGAGAGGGTTATTGAGGAAATTATGGAAAATAATGTTCCGCTGATTGTTTGTTTGACGCATCTGCATCGAGACCATTATAGTTTTTTAACTGATTTATTTAAGAAAATTAACCGGGAAGAACGGTGGGATATGTTAGCCGCTTTTATTGTAGGATCCATGCATAGGGGGATAGATACAGATGAACTGATAAGGTATTCCGGAGAATTCCAACAGCTTGCATACTTGGTTAGCGGACAAAAGGAAGACGCGTGGTGGCCGCTGGATATTGTTGATGAGGAAACTGATTTGTGGATATCGAAGGAAGGAGATGTGAGGCTGTCAGTGCTTTTTAATTGTTTGTGCGGATATGGAGATGAAAATGATAATAGCGCTGTGTTTTGTTTGCGGCATTTACAGTCCAGTAATTTAGTGATATTTACCGGGGATATTACCGGGGCAACGCTGCAAAGAATTGATGAATGCAGCGCATATAAGGAAGCTTTAAGGAAGGGGTTAGCACGTTATTTTGTTTATATGACGATTCCGCATCATGGTTCTATACATACGCTGGAAAAAGAATATTTTGTTATGAACAGGAATCGATATGGCGCTAATATATACACAACAAAAAATCTGAATAATTTTTTCAGAGCGATTGGCTTCAAAAAAGGAGGATTGTTGCTCAGTTCAGGAGTATTGGATTTGCATGGACATCCGGATTTTTTTGTAGTACGTATGTTTTATCCGTATGCAAAAAGGGATCATATATTTCAGGAAATTGTTCCATGTTACGTAACATATGATGAACCCGGGTATTCTGTAATTTTAGACATGCCTTTACCGGATGAAGGGTGGTATGGATTTGAAAATATGAGACAGTTTTATACAACCGTACATGTAAAGAGGGTAAATCATGTGCCAACATTGGAGACCAAGGATGCGCATATACATATGGAGTGGGAGCCTCCCATATAATTGAAAGCTTGGATGTTAAAAATTGAAAGTACCTCGGATTATAGTCCCTTTGTACGCTGAGGGGGAAAGATGCTGCTGATAGAAACGCTATGGAAGAGGAATAAGGAGAAAATTCCATGAAAAAACAGACTTTAAAACAGTATTTTGGAACAATCGGGAAAATGCTGTGTTCTGAGCAGGTAGTTTTGAAGTATCGGGATTGTCCTTTCCAGAATGCTGAATTTACGGATATAACGACAGAAGGAAAGATAATAGAAGGAATTTTGAGCATGCCTTCTGAGGTAAGAGAGCGGTTTCCATGGGTGGATGAAAAACTGCATGTAAAGGGAAGCGCTGCAGGAGCTGAGTTTATGCTGGAGGCAATCCTTGCGGATATCAGTCAATTGGGATTACCGCAGAAGCTCCCGTTTGCGGTGAGAGAAGCCAGTATTAAATTTTCCAACAGAAAAAAGAAGATACCTTCGGAACTGGCAGGAATGATAAAAGCAGAGTTGTGGGAATCTGAGCTGGAAGTCTTTTTAAAGGGAGGAGTAGGGACGGAAGGGCTGATTCCGATTGTTTTCAGATTTTATCCTTTCAGAGGAGGAAAGAGGAGAGAATATTACGGGAGCTTTGAAGAGGGACAGGCAGCCATGGATGCGGGCAGATTTGTCAAAAGCTGTACGGGAATTTCTGTGGATTTTGCAGAAATCCTGCCGGTTGAATTTCCATTTTCATCCCAGATCAGACCGGGGGACTTTTTCATATGTATCAAGGAGGAGGGCGGGGCACTTTCGATAGAAGCGGTTTCGTGCAGGCTTATTTATGAAAAAGAGCAGTCCCTGTTTTCAATCGCAGGGATATCGTTTCGGAATTTGTATCTGGATCTGGCGTTTTACAGACAGGATAATTTGGAAATGTCCTGTTATCCGGCGATTGGCGGGACACTGGAAATCGCAGGAATTCCGTTGACCTTCCGTTTTGACAGACCCTATCACGTTCTGACGGTAGATTCCTGTAATTTACCGGAAAAAAGGGCGGTTTCCATTCTGGATGCAGCAGGAACTCTGGGATTTGCAGTTCCGGAGTTTTTGAAAACAGTTGTGATTGAGAATGTATTTTTGCAGGCGGATATTGAAAGCAGGGGATTTTCGGCGTGCCTGTATTTTTCCAACGCTTCCATTCAAAACATGAGGAGGAGCGTTTCAGACGGTCTGGCGTTAGAGTGGTCGGAAGCAGGGATTAGCCTGCAGACAGGAAACGGGAAAATGCGGATTGGATTTAGAAGTGAGCTGCTGCTGAGAGGCGAAACAGAGATGCTGGGCGTATTTTCTGTCAGGGGAATCTGGGAGAACGGGCAGATTTTATTTTTCGGATATTGGGTTTGCGGAACAGGTAGCTTTAACCGGATTTACGAAGAAATATTCGGTGTCAGGATTCCGGCACAGGTACCGGTTTTTACGGTGCAGAATCTGGAGCTTTCCGGAAAGATCGGGGAAGCGGTAAGGCTGGAGCGGATACAAGGAACGGTATCCGCTGAAATTGCAGACGAGAGTCTGCTGGGATTTGCTTTTCAGGTAACAGCTCAGGTTGTATCGGATGAAAATGGATTTATGTGCACGGGAATGATAGATTTTGCACGCTATTTTAAAATGGAAGCAAGGGCGCTATGGACAAGGGGAGGGGTATTTTCATGGAGCTTTGCGCTGGTCATAGAGAATTGGAGAGTTGAGGTTTCTTATGATGAGAAAACAGAAGTGGTTACGGGAAAACTAAACGGCGCATGCACGTTGGGAGAGCTGACAGATGCGCTTCTGCGTCTTTTGAATCCATCAGACAGCTATGTAAGAAGCAGCGCGTGGAGCTTTCTGGATCGCCTGTCTTTTACAGGATGCAGCGTTTCCTACAGGAAAAAAACGGACAGGATGGAATTTTCCCTGAACATGGATTATCAAAATGCTTTTGTGAGGATAGACCGGCTGACAGCAGCGTTGGATGGGAACGGTGTGCAGTTTCAGATTATCGGCAATTTTATGGGAACCGATTACGGGGAAGAAAACCCGCTGGCATTTGCGCCGAATGATCCGCCCGAGACAACCGGGCGTGGATTTTGTGTGGAGTATATGGCGCTTGCAAAGGGGATAGAGACTCCGGAGCTGTCATCTGAACATTCAGTTGAACAGAACATTCTTGTTCTAAAAAAAGAGTGGAATCAGGAGACGGCATTGGAAAGGCTGAAGCTCAGGGAAGAAGCAGGGATCATAATGGGATTGGAGATCAGTCTGGCTTCTATGGTAAAAGTACAGCTTCTTTATCAGGAAGAACGGGGATACTGCGGCGGACGCTTTTTGATGGATGGTCCAAAGGCGGGGGCTTTGACAGGATTGTCGGCAGAGCTTTCTTATGGAAAACTGCAAAGCGGGATTGGCGTTTTTTCGGGAAGATTTCTTCCGCCCGGTCAGATGAAAACATTATCCTTTGGAGCAGTCTGTCTGGGATTGGGAGAGATTGAGGGACGTGTTTATACAAACGGGGATTTTTATCTGGATGCGGGATTTCCGAAAAATCTGGATTTTACCCGTTCTTTTGCAATATCATATGGAATCTTTCATGGACGGGGAGGAATTTATATCCGGAAGGAGCAAAAGCTCACCGGACAGGAGACGGAGGCGGGATGGCGCTTTGGAATGGGGCTTGGGCTTTCCCTTTCTTTGGGAACGGATTATAGAAATTCTATGTTCAGCGCGGCTGCAGAAGTAATCATGACAGGATGTTTTGAAGGAGTGTACAGCAGTGTTTCTGATCGGACAAGCGTGGATCAGGGAGAGTATGAACTGGCTGCCGTGGCGCAGTTTCAGGGAATTTTGCAGGGAAATGTGGATTTTGGGATCATTGGCGCATCTGTCAGCGTGCAGCTTATGGCGCAGGCAGATGTTGCATTGAGTTCCAAAGAGACGACAAAGGTATCTCTGGGATTCAGGGTAGAGGCGTCAGCCACGGTAAGAGTGCTTTTTGTGCGGATCAGTTTTGGATTTTCTTTAAATGGATATGTGCGATTTGCGCTTGGGAACGAAAGAAGGCGGTGGCTGGAATATTCAAAGAGGGAGCGGCATCTTCTTGCAATTCCTGCAAATGAAGAAAAAGCGAGATATACGCTGCGGCTCGCACCGGTCTTTTCCGTACTGGACGGAAAGCCTTGCGTAAATCTTTTTCTATTGATGGAGAAAGAGGATTTTGACGACATGGCAGGAAGGCTGGCAAGGCTGCTTCAGGAGACAAATGAAGAAGAACAGCAGTGCGGGATAGAACTTTTTGACAGGCTGCTATATTTCAGGACGAAGAAAGAATTGTATGAAATTCTGGAAGCCCTTTTTATCTTCCGTCTGGATGCGCTGGATTCATCAGCCGGGTATACGCAGGATCCGGTTATGCTTCCGCTTCCGGAATATTTGAGGCAGATCGTTTTGACGGATTATAGGGGCGGGCAGACGGATCAATCGCAAAGGGCGTTGTCCTCTTACGCCTTTGCCCCGGATTCATATGTGGAAAAAGTAAACCAGTATTATGAGGAATCAGATGGAAGACGGCAGGACGGGGCGGAAGAAGAGGTCAGCATGACGGCAAGGATTTTTATGGACTTTTTTGAACTTTTGTTCCGCAGCATAAGGGCGCAGGACGGTCATTCACAATGTCTGGGGGAAGTGTTTGACGCCCGGAGGATGTCAAAATCCCAGCTTGGTAATGTACAGGGAATGGTAAACCGTTTTTTGCTGGGAGGACGAAGAGGCGTTTACGGATCTGCGGAAAAAATGAGAGGGATGTTTTCCATGTCCGGTCAGCAGGTAATGCTGAACGGGTCAGATATGGTGTCCGGTTATCGGTTTCGGATAGAGCCAGAAAAGGAGTCTCCCGGATGGTTGGAGTGGCCGGAAAAGAAAGTTTTGGAGGCGGCGGTTTCGGGGGAAGAGGCGGCAGAGTATTTTCCGGCTCCGGCGTATGTTTCGGATATTTTTGAGAGTGTACCACGGCTGGCGTCTTTTTATGGGCTGGAGGCAGCAGCAGAGGGAATACCGCAGGTTTTGTTTGATGTGGAGCAGACAGTATACTATAAGGGCATGCCGGGAAAAGGGGAAACGCAGCAGTGTCCCCGGTATGGCGGGATATTTTGGCTGCAGATCATTCCGGCCAGCAAAGGAAGCAGGGTATGTACTGTTGCGGAGTATGGGGATGTCGGTTACCTGTCAGAATGGGCAAAAGAGGAGCGTGCAGAGAGGCTGGAATTTATATATGCAGATGAAAAAGGAGAATATCATTATCTGGCGGCAGAGAATCTCTTTTCGATAGGAAGCAGCAGGACAGGGGAAAAGCACATGGCATATGCCAAGGAACCGCAGCTTTTTTTGGAATTGACGGAAGAGAGCATAAGGAGAGGGGAACGTCTTGTTCTTTCTTTTCCGGAAGAAGGCAATTTTCTGACAAAAACGGGAGAGGCATTTCGAATATTTGTTGCCGTTATTTTAAAACCGCTGGATGAATATCAGAAATTCTGTACCTGTATTATCACGACAAAGGGGGACAAATTAAAGCTTCGGACACAGGAGCGGGAGTGGCGTTGTAAAGTCGGATACGGGAATCTCCTGATCGAGTGCAGCACATCCCTTCGTTCGGATGATGACGCTCAGAAACGCCTTTATGCCGTATATAATAATGCCGGTGCAGAGCTTGTATATGAGGGAATGGTATCTCATGAAACTCCCCCGCATATTGCAAGGGAAGAAAACGGGAGACGGGAATATGAAATTTTTATTCCTTATGAACGGGCATGCAGGAAAGCGGGGACACCTTACGAAATGGTGACGGCAGGCAGGCCGCTTACCGCAAAAATCTTTTGGATCGATATTTTAGGAAACCGGATGGAAGCAGGAAGGGAATTTTCATGGACGCCGGTTTATACAGACCGGCTGATTGGGCTTTGGGAATATGAAGGAATTTCAATAAGTGCAGGTTATTTCGGCACAGAGACAGGGCTTTTCATAGAATTGACGGTAAGCTATGATCCGGATCAGTCGGAAAAAGCATTTCAGGTTTCGGAAAGCGATTCATGGAAACAGGGCATTTTGCAGCTTGCGCAGCCGGATGTGCAGATGAAGCTGAAAAGCTCCGTTCAGGATAGCTTTTGTAAGGTGGATAAGGAGGCTGTTTTAAGCTTTTTAACAGAATGCAGAAAAAATCCGGGAAAGCCAAACTGCATGATTTTAAAGATGAAGCTGGACAGACAGGAAATAAAGTCTGGATTTATAGAACTTTTTCAGATATTATGTATAGAGAGAGCTGAAAAGCTGTGCTTGAAAGAAGGACCGGGGGAAATACAAGAAATTTCAAGAAAGATAACACTTCGGCAGGATGGAGACAGGCTTCCGGAAACAATGCATCTGTATACGGAACAGGAGCGATGGTATGTGCTGTTTACATCAGGACGGAATCTGGTAAAGACACTTGAATGGGAAGGGGATTTTGGATTTCTTCCTTTTCCGGCAATATCGGGTATTATTGAAGGAAAAAATGAAAAATATCACTTAAACGGCATCGGCTTTAATGCGGTACTGGATGATTTTCTTGCAGACCTGCGTATATTGAGCAGCCCGGAAATGCTTTGCAGGATCGGGGAGCAGGCGGATACAGCGCCGCTGCTTCTGGATATTTACAGGATTCGCAAAGCTGCTGCAGGCGCGCTGGCTTCCCGGGTACTCCCCTTTGATAAAACGGCGGAGGAAGCGCTGCAGAAGGATGTTCGTTTTGCGGCGGAGCAATTCTTTTACAGGTATCCGGAGCTGGACAGAAGCCAGCTGATTTTTGTAGCAGGGAGAGGGGAGTGGTCTGACGTATTTCCAATGACTTACAGGGCCGTAATTGGCGAGGGGGACGGTTTCCCGTTTGGAATCTCCATGCAGAAAAAAGCATTCAGGATGGTGGGGACCGTACAGACGGCAGAAAAGCTTCCGGCTGGAAAGCTGTGCCTTCTCATGCGGCATCTGCGCTCTTTGAAGGAAGAAATATCCTATACACCGTGGGAAGGAAGAAAAGGAACAGAGACCGTTGACGTCAGCCTTCCAAAGGAACTGTGTCCGCCCGTATTGCTTCCGCCGGATACACCGGCTCTTATATCTTTCTCGACAGAAAATGAAATGAAAATGGTTTTTTGCGTATATCCGGCAGCAGATACGGAAATTCATGTCAAATTTACTGGCTGCACGCGGCGCGGCAGGCTGAGGGCAGGAGAAAATAAAGCGCTGTCTGCAATGGAAAGCTATCGCAGGGAAAGCGCCCAGCTTTTAAAAGAACCAAACAGCCGGAATTTGAAACGGCTGACAGAACTGATGGAGGATTTCTGCAGAGCCGTGGAACTGTTCGGACAGGATGTGTCAGCGGATCTGTCAGGATATAAATGGAACTGGATCAAAGGGGAAAACGGAGCGATTGAAGGGATGCGGACGGAGGGAAGCTTTCTGGAAATGGGAATGCGCATTTCTTATCAGACAGAACAATCCCCGGAAATGGAAATGGAGAAGACGGAGGATGGATACCGTTTTCAGACGGAATACATTCCCAAGGAGGGAGCCTCTCTGATCCTTAGCATGACAGCGTCAAATTCAGACGCTGCGCGGGGAGGCGAATTGTGGGCAGTCAGAAAAGGGAACTGTGAAAATCCTGTCTTTTGGCTTTCAAGTCCGAAGACGGTATTTTAAAAAAAGGGAGAAACCAAATGGAGTATGAAAATCAACTTTTGGAGCTTATGAAACAGGATAAAAACAGCGGAGAGCCGTTTTATCTGGATTTTTTTAAAAGCTCCCACCGGAAGAATTTTTATGAACGGTATGGTGGGGAAGAAACTTTAAAAAAGGAATTTCCGGATCTGTATGAGCTCGTGCAGAGGACGGCGGCAAAAACTGGAGAACAGGCAAAATTTACAGAAAAGAACGGAATTTTGGAGGATCAGAGGGGAAGTCTGGAGGACGGAATTAAAATCAGGGAGCTTGTCTGTACGGGGAATGAGGCGTGGGCATCCGGGCTTGTTTCCCTTTGTCAGAAAACTCCGCGGATCTATATGTCGCTCAGCATTTTGAAAAATGGAATGGTAATCAAGCGGAACCGGAAATTTTATCATAATGAGAGCACAGCTATACTGGATTGTATTGCGGAGGAAATAGAAAGCGTTTTGGGAGACGATCTTGAATGTGTTATGAACGTGACGTGGGAGGATGCTTCAACAAATTTGCTCAAAGACTGTTCCCGTGCCATGAGGGCGCGGATCAGTGAGGAAGAAACGGTAAGCGAACTGAGAGTCTATCATCCGTGTCTGTATCATCCATGTATCAGACCGTACTCTTCCGTACCTATGCCGGAGCTGAGTATGATTGAAGAGAGCGCGCAGGGAAGGCAGCCGCTGGAACTGCCGAGAGAAGTAGATGATGAGAAAAGAAGAAGCAGCATTAACGTGTGCTATGCGCGCACTCCGGGAGGGAGGGACGTGAGCGATTACGTATATCCGGAAGGACGCGTGGGGTATTGGCAGAAAACTTATCTGGATTTCCGCGGCGAGGTAGTCCTGAATCAGGAAGCCGGATATACGTTCCGGTCGGTGGAGGGGGTTGACATCCTTCTGGATTGCGTCGGAGACGGAGTGATTCTGTATAAGGCGGCAATAAAGGAGGGCGTACATTATTATGCGACAGAAAAGGGATTTGCATTTGCGCTTCCGACCTATTGGAAAGCACAGATTCCGGAGAGTGTTATGTTCGGCAACCGGCTGTATTATCTGGAAGCAGAAATCTGCTTTAAAATAAATGAGAGCGAAGAAGAGCAGTATGTCAGTATTTCGAGCAGGGATGGGATTTCCCTGAAAGATACGCGTTATTCGACGATTAAACCGATTCGTCTGTTCTGGGGATGTCTTGCAGAAGGGACGAAGGTGAGGATGGCGGATGGCTCTGAAAGAAAAATTGAGGAGATAAAGGAAAAGGATATTGTAAGGACGCCCTCCGGCCAGGCAGTTGTGACAGAAGTATTTCAAGGCTGGGACAGTGAAATTTATGCGATCAGCGCAAAAGGATGCCCGGAAATTCTTGCGTCGGGGGCACACCCGTTCAGAACCGAAAATGGCTGGAAAATTGCCCGGGAAATTCAGGATTGGACAAGCTGATGACGGAAAGCGGTGCTGCAGAAGTAGAACATCATTACTTAGTAGAACAGAATATCAAAGTATACAATCTTATTCTGGATGAGGATCACAGCTTTTATGCAGATGGATATGAGACCGGGGATAATGAAGTACAGGGAAGCTGTCAAAGAAGGAAAGTTAAGAAGGAAGAAGTAAATCAGGATATTGTGAGGGAGTGTGAAAAGCTGGAGAGGATGTTTGGAGGGGAAAAAGATTAAAACCTAGGTTTTATCGGGTGAAGATTCCCGGAGGTTATCAATATGAAATGGATGGAATTTCTAAGCAATGAGTCTTGTAAATTCTATTGCAGCAACGTATAATGAAAAAGATATTTCCAAAATGTATGCAATCGATGGAAACAGGGAATATTTTTAATGGATTTTCTGCAATATCAAAGGATGTGGCAGAATGGAAAGAGGGTATCGTGGAAGAGAGAAAAGTCTGTCAGATATTAGGAGCAAATATTGATGTCACTAATATGGAAAAGGCAGTTTTATACATTCAGGAACACTTGAAAGAACTGAGGGGACACTATATTTGTATTTCTAATGTTCATACAACAGTAACCGCATATCGTGATGAGTTATATCGAAAGGTGCAGAATGGGGCGGTTATGAATCTGCCGGATGGTAAGCCATTATCGATTGTTCAAAAGCACAGAGGTTATAAAAATGCGGGTAGAGTTCCGGGACCGGATTTGATGCCTGAGATTTTTGCTATTTCTGAAGAAAAAGGATATACACACTATTTTTATGGAAGTAAACAAAGCACATTGGATGCACTAGAGCAGAAGTTGAGGGAAAAATATCCAAAGCTTCAGATTGTAGGAATGTATTCTCCGCCATTTAGAGAAATTACACTAGAGGAAGATCAAGCAGATATTTGCAGGATCAATGAAACGGGGGCGGATTTCATCTGGGTTGGTCTTGGTGCTCCAAAGCAAGAGCGTTGGATGGCTGCTCATGAAGGAAAGCTGTGTGGCATAATGCTTGGAGTAGGGGCAGGTTTTGATTTTCATGCAGGAACGATACGAAGAGCCCCGAAATGGATGCAAGAATTGTGTATGGAGTGGCTTTTCCGTATTTTTCAGGATCCCAAAAGGCTGCTGACAAGATATTTGGATACAAATTTTTCTTTTTTATGGTATCTTTGGAAAGAACGGATAAGAGGATGCGGCAAAGAGAAACGGAAGAAAAGCGAAGAAAATAATGGGCGACAAAAACAACTGAAAATTGCGATGATAGGTCATAAAAGGGTTCCGTCGAGGGAAGGCGGCGTTGAAATAGTTGTAGAACAGCTTTCAAAACGCCTTGTGAGACGAGGATGTGTTGTAGATGCCTATAATCGGTATGGAAAACATACGGCAGGTAAAAAGTTTACACAAAAACCGTTACATGAGTTTGAGGGAGTCAGGGTAATTACTGTTCCAACCCCCAAGAGCAGTGCATTTAATGCAATTGTATATTCTTTTTTTGCGACAATCAGGGCTTTATTTGGAAATTATGACGTGATTCATTACCATGCTGAGGGACCATGTACAATGCTTTGGATTCCGAAACTGTTTGGAATCCGGGTAATTGCAACAATTCATGGACTGGATTGGCAGCGTTCAAAATGGGGAAATCTTGCTTCAAGAGTTTTAAAGGCTGGAGAAAAAATGGCAGCAAAACATGCTGATGAGGTTATTGTGCTTTCTGAAAATGTACAGAATTATTTCAGAGAAACCTATGGCAGAGAAACTCATTTTATTCCAAATGGCATAGAACTGCCGGAGATCAGATCTGTTAATGTAATAAGAAAAGAATATGGGCTTGAAAAAGACAGTTATATTTTGTTCCTTGCAAGAATTGTTCCGGAAAAAGGGCTTCATTATTTGATAGAGGCATTTAGTAAAATTTCAACAAATAAAAAGTTGGTCATTGCAGGAGGGTGTAGTCATAGTCATGAGTATATGGATCAGATTTGTCAAATGGCAAAAAAGGATTCAAGGATTATTATGACAGATTTTGTCCATGGAGAATGTCTGAAAGAATTATATTCTAATGCATATGTATTTGTATTACCGAGTGATGTTGAAGGAATGGCGCTTAGCCTGCTGGAAGCAATGAGCTATGGAAATTGCTGTCTTGTCAGTGATATTAAAGAAAACACGGAAGTGACAGGTTCCCATGCTTTTAGTTTTAAAAAGGGAAATACGGGAGATCTGGAAGATAAGCTTCGGTGGCTTTTGCAGAATCCGGAGCAGGTGGAAAAAATGCGAAGTGGCGTACAGAATTATGTGTGCAGCAGGTATAATTGGGATCAGGTTACGAATGAAACGCTGAAACTGTATTATAATTCAAGATAGGAAAAGTACGAAAATTATGAAAATCTTAATGATAAACAAATTTCTGTATCCTAATGGCGGATCGGAAACCTATATTTTTGAACTGGGAAAGCAGCTTGTTCAAATGGGGCACGAAGTGCAGTATTTCGGCATGGAACATTCTGGAAGAATTGTGGGAAACCGTGTAGGAAGTTATACTTCCAGCATGGATTTTCATACTGGAAAAATACAGAAGATATTTTATCCATTTAAGATTATTTATTCGGTAGAGGCGCGCAAAAAACTCCGGAAGGTATTGGATGATTTTGAGCCAGATGTGGTACATTTAAATAACTTTAATTTTCAACTGACTCCCTCTGTTATTTATGAGATCAGAAGCTGGGAGAAGATACATAAGAAGAAAATCCGACTTATCTATACGGCACATGATTATCAGCTGATTTGTCCAAATCATATGATGCGGCTTCCTTTGTCAGGAGAAAATTGTGAACAGTGTATCAATGATGGATTTTTATGCTGTTCTAGAAACAGATGTATTCATAATTCAAAAGTAAAAAGCATTCTGGGGACAATTGAAGGGAAAATATACGCAGTTTTGGGCACATATAGAGAACTGGATTGCATCATATGTCCGTCCCAGTTTATGAAAAAAAAGTTGGATTGTAATCCGATCTTTGCGTCAAAAACAGTTGTATTGCATAATTTTATTCCCGAAGTTCCGCAGATAAATTCGGAAAAAAGAAATTATGTGTTGTATTTTGGAAGATATTCAAAAGAAAAAGGAGTAGATACTTTACTAAAGGTATGTAAAAAACTTTCGGATATACCGTTTGTGTTTGCGGGGAATGGACCATTGGAAGAAGAAGTTTCCAGAGTTTCCAATGTTGCGAACAGGGGATTTTTAAGCGGAAATGAATTATATAAAACGATAGCAGAGGCAGCTTTTAGTATCTATCCTTCGGAATGGTATGAGAACTGCCCTTTTTCAGTGATGGAATCAATTGCGTTGGGGACACCAGTAGTAGGTGCAGATATTGGTGGAATTCCGGAACTGATTGATGAGGGGGAAACAGGGATGTTGTTTCAAAGTGAAGGCGTTGAAGAGTTGGAGCAGGCAGTCAGGATGTTGTGGGTGCAAGACAAGACGCGAGCCGAATATATACAAAATTGTAAAAGAAAAAAGTTCGATTCCGTGGAAGTGTATTGCAATAAACTTTTAAAGGTTTATCAGGGATAGAAAGAGGAAAAATGATAGTTGTTCATATGGATTCTGGTTTAGGAAACCAGATGTTGGATTATGCAGAATATTTAGCGATTTGTGAGGCGAATCCTGATGACGAATGTCTATTGGAATCTTTAGTATATGAACTGCCTCATAAAGACGGAATGTTTTCTCAATGGAATGGTTATGAGTTGAAGAGAATATTTGGAATTGAAATACCTAATATTCGAGAAAAATTTAACTCTGAACAGTGGAAGGGTATCTTGTCAGAGGTAGAGAAAAGTGAGTTTTGGAAAGAAGATTGGAATTTTGCTCCGTACATTACGGAAGCTTTTCAACAAGAAGGACTTGTGCTTCAGAATTGTATAGGGGATAAGAGGATTATATTGAATCAGCCAGTTACATTGAAGAAGGAACTCCGAAACAGAATAACTGATTTTTTTAGAACTGCACCGGGATATCATTTAAAGAGGATACTTAGAAAGTGCATGGAAAGACAACTTGTCTCAAATAAAAACAAGTCAATCAATATATTTAAAGAGTATTCGGACAGTGTTTTTATAGGGCATTCACTGGCATTTCGTTATAAAGGGTTTGGTATAGAAAGAATTGAAAAGCAGATCCGTGAGGCATTTCAGTTCCCGCCCATTACAGATGAGAAGAATCAAAAGATTTTGGAATATATTCGTTCGGTGAATGCAGTCGCGATTCATGCAAGGCGGAGTGATATGCTGTTTGTAAATGGCGATTGTTACCGGTATGGCTTCTTTAAGAGATCCGTGCATTATATAAAGAAGCATGTAGACGATCCGGTGTTTATTTTTTTCTGTGATGAAAAAAGTACGGGATGGTGTGAAGAAAATGAGAAAATTTTTGGCCTGGATTTCAAAAAGGATAAAGTTTATTTTGTGAATTGGAATAAGGGTGAAGAAAGTTTTCGGGATATGCAGTTAATGGCGGAATGCAAGCATAATATTTTTACACAAAGTTCTTTTGGATTTTGGGGCGCTTATTTAAATAAAAACCCGGAAAAAATTACATGTGCGCCAGATCCGTTATTTTTGGCTACAAATTCATTTTAAAAGAAGGTATTTATGGAACAATATATTCCTAAAATTATTCATTATAGCTGGTTTGGCGGAAAAGAAAAGTCAAAATTTATCCAGAAATGTATTGCTACATGGAAAAGGAAAATGCCGGATTATGAAATTGTGGAATGGAATGAAAGCAATTTTGATCTGGAAGGTCATCCATTTGCCAAAGAGGCTTATGAAGCGAAAAAATATGCATTTGTTAGTGACTATGTTCGTGTATATGTTATGTATCATCATGGTGGCATCTATTTTGACACAGATATAGAAGTTAGAGCAGATTTTACGGACAAGCTGGACGGCGCAAAGTTTGTAATTGCATTTGAACTTCCGGATTCCTTGATGACAGGTTTTTTTGCTGCTGAAAAATACAATCCCGCGGTAAAGGAAATTCTGGATTATTATGATGGAATTCATTTTTATCAGGAAGATGGGGCAATGCGCCTAACTCCGAATCCGATTATTTTTGCGAGGGAAACAGAGAAGTTTGGGTTGACATTCAATGGAAAGTATCAAGAAATTGGAGACAAGATGAGGGTATATCCAAATGAAGTATTCGGCGGTTATAATGTATATGATATGATTTATACCATTACAGAAAATACCGTTTTAGTGCATCATTATACGGCATCGTGGAGAACAGTCAAAGAGGAAATCCCAGTAAAATTAAAAAAATTGATGCTGAAACTCTTTGGAGTTGAATTTTTCAGGTTTATGAGAAAAATAAAACATAGAATAAAAGGAATTGAGGATCGACAAGCATGAAAGTACTGATTATACGGACATTTCCGGATGTTTTAAATGTAAATACTTATAATGTGCAGGAAATCGGTTTGGCCAAGGCATTGGTAAAAAAAGGTATTGAGTGTGGTGTGGTACTTTATAATGGGAAAGAAGCAGATCGAACAGAAAATTATTCCTTTACAGATAAAGGAAAGATATATTTGTTTCCGATTTATTGGCTAAAAGGCGTAAGCTTATTTAAAAATGGTTTTATGAAGTCAGTATATCAGTTGATTCCAGATTATGATGTGGTACAGGTACATGAGTATGATCAGATTTTCAGTTGGATGCTTTATACAAGACCTCAAAAACCTACGTTGATTTATCACGGTCCGTATTATCATCCATATGCAAAAGGGTATAATTTAAAATGTAAAATATTTGATACAATATTTTTGAAACGGAGAAAATATAGTCACGTTCCGGCGTTAACCAAGAGTGAGCCCGCAGCAGAATTTTTGAGAACAAAAGGGTTTCAAAATGTGAAGGCAGTCGGGGTTGGCGTAGATGAGGATCGTTTTAAAATTAAATTTGATGAAAAGATCAGATGCTTAGTTGAACGTAATAAGGATAAAGTGCGTCTGTTGTATGTGGGTAAAATTGAAGAACGAAGAAATGTATATTTCTTGATAGATGTTTTTGAAACGGTCTATAAAAAATATGAAAATGTAGAACTTGTGATTGTTGGAACAGGAGAGCATGAATATGCAGAGAAATTTCTGAACAGAATCCAGCCGTTGATAGATAAAAATTTGATTACATACATTCCAAAAGCATCCCAAAAAGAACTTTCTGTTATCTATAAAAATACAGATTTATTTATTTTTACAAGTAATTATGAAATTTTTGGAATGGTTTTGTTAGAGGCTATGTATTTTGGACTTCCTGTCATCAGCAGTTTTAATGGTGGGGCGAGCGTTTTGATTGATGATGGGGAAAATGGATATATATTGACAGAATTTGATGAAAAGCGCTGGGGGGAAAAAATAGAATATTTGGTTGAAAATAAAGAAGTGTGTGAGAAAATGGGGGAGCATGCCCATAGGACAATAGAAGAAAATTTTTTATGGAAACATTTGGTTGATCAATTTATAGAGAAGTACGAGGAAATTAGTGAGGAATGGAGAAAATAAAAAGAAAAAACAGATTGGTAGTTTGATGAATGAACAAACATATGCTATACTTTTAGCAAAATAGAATCATTGAGGAGATAGAAACATGGCTAAGCGAACACTTTATGGTACGGTTATTGTAACCTATAGATGTAATGCACACTGTAATATGTGTGATTGTTTTAGAGATCCCACTCGTCCGGAAGAGGAGATTACGTTGGAGCAGATAAAAAAACTTCCAGAGATGGCATTTACGAATATTACGGGAGGGGAACCGTTCATCCGTCAGGATATACCTGATATTGTAAGAGAATTATATAAAAAATCGGACAGAATTGTAATCTCTACAAATGGATATTTTACAGATCGCATTATTGCCTTATGCAAGGAGTTTCCTAAGGTTGGTATCAGAATCAGTATTGAAGGACTTCAGGAGACAAATGATAAAATCAGAGGTATTCCAGATGGGTTCAACAGAGGGTATGGAACATTAAAGAAACTGGTAGAGATGGGACATCCGGACGTTGGGTTTGGTATGACGGTGCAGGATATGAATTGTGAAGATCTTGTGCCTCTTTATAATATTGCGAATGATCTTGGAATGGAATTTGCGACAGCAACATTACATAATTCGTTTTATTTTAGGAAGACAGATAACAAGATTGACAATAAGCTGAAGGTATCCAGAAACTTTGAAAAGTTGATCAATGAGCTTCTTAGGAGCAAATCGCCGAAGAAGTGGTTTAGGGCTTATTTTAATCACGGACTGATTAATTATATTTATGGCAACAAGCGTCTTCTTCCGTGTGATATGTCGCAAAATGCGTTCTTTATTGATCCGTTCTGCGATGTCATTCCTTGTAATGGTATGGCTGAAAAAGCAGTAATGGGAAATTTAAAAGAACAAAGCTGGGATGAATTATGGAAATCGGAACAGGCAGAAAAGGTGCGCGAATGTACACGTAAGTGTGATAGAAATTGTTGGATGATTGGCAGTGCATCTCCGGCAATGCATAAGTATATTTGGGTGCCCGGATGGTGGGTAATCAAACACAAATTTTTGAAAGGCGGGAAATACCGTCTTGAGGAGAATGATTTTATTGATTTTGCGGGAGAAAAAAAGAGTGAAGGTTAAGCGGATTCTGCAGAAAATCAAATTTTTGAATGAACCATATACAAGGTGGAAATGGAGAGAGAGAAGAGTTACATGGGGAACAGAAAATCCGGATAAAACCTTTTTCGTAGTACGAAGAGCAACAAGCAAAGTGGGGCTTTTTTCTCTTGTAATGACAAATATGGGGTTAGTTCGTTATGCCCTGAAGCAGGGATATATTCCTGTGATCGATATGCAGTCGAATCAGAATACTTATCTGGAAGATTCGCAAGTGGGCCATGTAAATGCATGGGAATTTTATTTTGAACAGCCATGCGGATATTCCTTAAAGGATATTCAGAGAAGCAAAAATATAATTTTAAGTGATGGGATGATTACAGACAGAAATATTTTTCCGACTTATCAAATTGTGAAAGATGAAAATCAACTTTTAGATTGGAAAAATTTTTTTCAAAGATATTTTTGTATAAAAGCAGACATTCTGCGGGAAATAGAAGCTTTAAAAAAGGATATGTTTCTGGGAAAAAAGACATTGGGAGTTTTGTGTAGGGGAACAGATTATACAGAGCAGCATCCTAAAAACCATCCGATACAACCAGAAGTATTGGAATTGATCAAAAAAGTGAAGGAGACTATGGAAGAGTGGGATTGCGAGTATATTTATCTTGCAACAGAGGATGAAGGGGCATACCGTCAGTTTAAAAAAGAGTTTGGAGATAATCTTCGTGTAACGGAGGCAAAAAGATGTGAGAAGGTAGGGAATGTAAATATAAATGACATTTCATATAAAAGAGATCATGATCGATATTTAAAAGGCAAAGAATACTTAATCAATATATTGCTTTTGTCAGAGTGTGATTGTCTGGTGGCAGGAAATGCAGGGGGGACGGTTGCAGCGCTCCTGCTTAATCAGAAATATGATTATAAATTTATCTTTGATCTTGGAATTTATTAAATGGGAGAGAACACATGAAGAAAATGTTTGCGGAGCTCCGTTATATATTCGACCATAAACAGAAAATTGGTCTTATTTTGATGTTGTTTGTTATCGGAATAGGAACGGTTCTGGAATTATTAGGTGTGACTATGATCATGCCTTTTATCGAGGTTGTAATGGAACCAGAATCCATTCAAAGAAAAAGCTATCTTTCGATTTTATATGAGACGTTAGGTTTTCAATCAGATGTAGAATTTATGGTATTTTTGGCAATTTCATTAATTGTAATTTATGTTGTAAAAAATGTTTATTTGTGTTTGATGTATAATCTGCAGTATCATTTTACCTTTAGCAATCAGCGAAAAATTGCGTATAAAATGCTGAAATGTTATATGGAGCAGCCATATGTATTTCATCGTTCGCATAATAGTGCGGATTTAATTCGGAATGTAAGTGTTGACACCAATATGTTGTTTTTAGGTGTACTGGCCATTTTGCAATTGATTACAGAAGTAATGGTTTGCATTGCACTGGGAATTTTTTTGTTTATTCAGGACAAGACAATTACGGTTGGAGTTGCCGTAATATTGGGGGGATTCCTTCTGATTTTTGGAAAAGGATTTAAAAAATATTTATCAAGAATCGGAAATGAAGACCGAAAATATAATGCAGGGATTACCAAATGGCTTCTACAGTCTTTTGGGGGGATTAAAGAAACAAAGGTTATGGATCGGGAAGCTTTTTTTCTGCATAATTTCGATGAGAATTTTAAGAACTATGCAAGCTGTGAAAGAACCTATCGTTTCCTTCAAGTGGCGCCAAGACCAATTATGGAAGCTGTTTGTGTTGGCGCCCTCCTTGCAGTAATTGTTTTTAAACTTTTGAGAGGAACACATAGTACTTACTTTGTTTCAACGTTGTCAGTGTTTGCGATTGCAGCGTTTCGCTTACTTCCGTCTATCAATCGAATTGCGAATTATATGAGTGTAATTATGTTCAATAAACCAGCAGTAGATGCCGTATATCATGATTTGAAACAAATAGAAGAATTGGAAAAAACAGGTTATCGTTGTGAAAAGGCAGAAAAAGCTCTTCCATTGGAAAGGGAGATTTCGATCGAGAAAGTCTCATTTCATTATCCAGACGGGGATACCAATGTTTTAAAGGATGTAAATTTTACAATAAAAAAGAATTCGTCGGTGGCACTGATTGGACCCTCTGGGGCAGGAAAAACAACTTTAGCGGACATAATTTTGGGAGCATTAGAGCCGACATCCGGAAGAGTAAAGGTTGATGGTGTAAATATTGCAGCTCATATGGCAGCGTGGCATAAAAATTTGGGATATATTCCTCAGACAATTTATTTGATGGATGATACAATAAGGAATAATATTGCTTTTGGAATTCCACAGGAAGAAATTGATGAAGAAAAGATCTGGAAAGCACTTGAGCAGGCGCAGCTAAAAGATTTTATTGCGAGTCTGGATAAAGGACTTGATACAGAAATCGGAGAAGGTGGCGTGAGACTGTCCGGAGGTCAAAGGCAAAGAATTGGAATTGCCAGGGCATTGTATAATGATCCGGAAGTATTGGTGCTTGATGAGGCTACTTCCGCACTTGACAATGAAACGGAGAGTGCGGTTATGGAGGCGATTGATCGCCTTTCAGGGAAAAAGACATTAATTATTATTGCACATCGTCTCAGCACGATCAAAAATTGTAATGTTGTTTATGAAATCAAAAATGAAGGGATTAGAAAAGTTGAATAAAAAGACAAAATGGATGTTATATGAGAAGCGATGTCAGTTTAGGAATTTTTATTTTCATAAGGTAATTCGGAGACATATATGTGAGAAATATTTAAATTTTGATCCGGTTATGCATTTTTATGCAAATCAGTGGATTATGGGAAAAAATAAAACGAATCGGTGGATTGCGGATAAAATCCGATCTGGCGAACCATTTATGGTCGCAAGGTTTGGAAATACAGAATTATCGGTTATGACAAGCGTGTTAAAACAAAGAATTTGTGGTAATTCTCCAGAAACACAGGCAAGATTTGATAAATGGTTTCATCGATTAAATGAGGGAGCTGGCTTTTTTCCTCCAAATCCAAAGTTGGCGGAACAGTTTACTGATTTGATGTTAGAGTCGTGTAAGGCAGTTGATCTGCTTGCAATGTGGCATTGTGAGATGGATGATTTTGTGATTACTGAGTATATGAAACATGCCGAATTATCTTTTTTATTTTATCTGGAACCTTGGAGGTGTAAAAAGCCATGGTCAGCAGCACTTCGCGGAAAAAAGGTACTGGTAATACATCCTTTTGAAGAATCAATTCAGCAGCAATATAAGAAAAGAAAGTTGTTATTCCCAGGAACAGAAGTGCTTCCTGATTTTGAACTTATTACGTTAAAAGCGGTTCAGACAATTGCCGGTGAAAAAGACGAGCGTTTTGAAACATGGTTTGATGCATTGGAGTATATGTATGAAGAGGCGATGAAAAAAGAATTTGATATTGCAATTATTGGATGTGGGGCCTATGGATTTCCGCTTGCAGCTAAATTAAAAAATGCGGGAAAGCAGATCATACATTTAGGGGGAGTTACTCAAATAATGTTTGGAATTAAGGGGAGTAGATGGGTAAACAATCCGAGAAGGGGATTTGAATTTAATGATGCGTGGGTATATCCAAGAGAATCGGAAACACCGAAAAATAGTAAAGTAGTAGAAGATAGTTGTTATTGGTAAGAAAATGTAAAAAGAATAGAGAATGGATTATGAATAGCAATAAAAAGAATGAATTTTATATCCTGAAATTAGATGAAATTTTTTACTATTTATTTTGGAGCATTATGTTGTGTGCAAAAGGAATTGGATTATATGAGGGAATGCGAGAATATAATGCTCTGCTCGTCATAGCTTTGTTGTGTTTGGGAATCAGTGTTGTATTGAAGTCATATAAAGTATATGAATTATTATGGATGGGAATTTTAGTTGGATTTGGAGGATGGATCTATTTTCATTCAGGGGATCAAAGTGCGCTCATTTTGACAGCAGTGATGATTGGATTAAAAAAGATCAGTCTCAATCGTGTGTTTAAGATAGGAGCAATTATATTTGGCGGATGCTTTATATATATGATTCTCAGAACTTTATTGGGAATAGGAAATCCAGGACCAATTCTTGCACATGAAAAGTTGGGATTAGGACCGATTTTGAGATGGAGCCTTGGATATACACATCCAAATGTGCTGCAGATAACTTATGTGATAGTGTCCTGCTTTGTTATATATGTTTGGAATATAAAAAAGGATAGAAAACAGTTAGGTATTACAATATGTCTAATGTTGGGGAATATCTATGTCTTTTTATATTCAGTAAGTTTTACCGGTTTTTTATTTATGCTGTTTTTGTTGATTCTTAATCTATATTTTATAAAAAGAAAAAAATTGTCAAAAATTGAGAGCATTCTAGTTCAAAGTATACTTCCAATGTGTATTATTTTTTCTTTGCTTGGTCCGCTTATTTTAGATAAAAAAGGTTTTTTATTTTCAGTAATTAATAAAGTGTTAAATACGAGATATATGGCTACAAGATATTATCTGCAGGAATTAGGAATTTCTTTATTTGGATTCAGAATTCCTAAACTTGGAAATTTTGCAGTTGATTGTTCTTATACGGAGGCAATTTTATCTTATGGAGTTGTTTTTTTTCTTATTCTTTTTATATTATATGAATTAACGATTCATGATATGATACGGAGAGGAAAAAGAACAGAGCTTGCGATAATTCTTGCATTGCTTGTGGCGGGAGTATCTGAGCCATTTTTATTTAATGCATCATTTAAAAATATTACGGTATTATTTTTGGGAAATTATCTTTTTGATTGGAAAGGGCTTAAGTGCAACTGGATGCAGGAGGAGTTGTGTCTGTTTTCAAAAAGTGACAGAGAAATCAAAATACGAAAAGAATATGGAGAGAAAATTTTTCTTTTTATAACAAAAAAATTGAAAGAAAGAAAAAAACATATATTAAGGGAAAGTATTCTTGGAGGATGTTTCTTTTTCGCAGTAGCTGGAATATGTGTGAAGATTCCTGAAAAAATATATATTGGAGCAAGAGCAGCTGATGTGGGACAGCACGAACAGATATATTTAGAGCGAGATAATTTGCCGGAAGATTTTAATGGAGAAATTTATGAATACGAAGGAAGTGATTCGCCGATGTATGTTTTTGAAGGAAATATGGTTTTGGTTGAAAAAGTAAGAGATGTGGTCAGTGCAGGAATATGGGGAGGAATTGGAAGTGGAGCAATAGGATGTATTATTATTTTGGGGCATGAGGTATTAAAGAAGAAAGGGAAGAATAATGTTGAGAAACTCTGGAAAAAATTATAGATAAATATAATTTATATTGTGGTGGAGAATATAGATGAGAAGACAACTTGAGAAGATAAAAACAAAATACGCTGGATTAATAGGAGTACTGCTCAGTATTTTAGCAGGAATACTAATATTATTTTTTGCAATCTGGAGTAAGATTCCATCGTATACAACACATTTCGGAAATAGGGATGAAGAGCAGTTTATCTATAATTTAACAGATGAAGATTATATTGTACAGAATTTTTCGAGCCCTGATGAATTTGATTTTATTACTTTAAGCTTTTCTGACCATGATCAGGAAATTGGGGGAAAAACATATTTTACTATAACGGATACGGTAACCGAAGAACAAGTCCTAACCGAAGAAATGAATAATTCAGATATTCATTATGGAGAGTATGTTAAACTGCCAATAGCTGGCGGAGGAAAAAGTAATCGGATATATACAATAACGATTCAGGAAGTTGATTCAGAAAAAGATGGACTAGGGATTTTTGGTTATAAAGCAGAAGCTGAAGCGGCAGCAAGGGTTGGAGGAAAACAAGCTGATTATGCAGTAAGTATTGGGATTCACACAAATACAAATGTATATAAAATGTTGGTGGCTTGGTGTATGATTGTTATGTGTATAATGGCAGTATTACTTGTAACGTGGACATATAAAAGGAGTTGCAGGGAAGAACAGCTTTTTCTGAATATTGCAATTCCGATGGGCATATTATTTTTGAGTTTTTTAGCGGTCAATCCAGTGCATGATGGACCAACACATCTAGCAAAAGTTTATCATTATTCCAACAAAATACTTGGACAGTCCGAACAAGATGGAAATGGTTATGTGTATCTATCAGAAGATGAGTCAGAATGCTTTGATAGTATGTACATATCAAAATACAGAGAAAATGAAAAAGCCCAAGAGTTCTGGGAAAATTATTCGAGGTTTTGGGAAAATGATAGTACTGGGGAATTGGTAAAGTCTCATGAATATAGAGAAACAAGTGCCTCCAGTGTGTGGGAATATCTTCCTGGAACAATTGGAATGACTATGGGAAGAATATTTGGAGGAAGTGCCAGATTTAATATTTTACTTGCAAAAATATTCTTTTTAACGTTTTATGTATCTGTTTGTTACTATTCTATTAAAATAGTACCTCATTTCAAAACGGCTGTAGCATTTGCAGCATTATTGCCTATGTCTCTTTATCAGGCTGCTGGAATTACATATGATTCAGTTGTAACAGCATTGGTAATTTTTTTGTTTTCTTTCTGGATGAAGATGCGAGAGGACAAGATAAATTTAAGAAAAATGTTTATCGTATTGGGAGTGTCCTATATATTAGGGTGTTGTAAGGGGGGATTCTATGGACTTACGGCATTATTGTTTTTGGGAGTTCCGTCAGTATCGTATGGCGGAAGGAAGAGAAAAGTATTTTTTTGTATAGGAATATTCATAGCTGTAGCATTTGGAATATTTAGTACATCTATAGATGTATATCTTCCGTATTTGAAAAATATGCTTGGGATATCACTTCAGTCGTCGGGGGCAATAGAGCAGGCAGTGGAAATTGTAGAGACAATACCGGAAAAAGATATTGTTTCATATGGAATAATGTATATAGTGAGAGAACCAATTAGGAGTATGGTCTTGGTATTCCGCTCAATAATTGAAAATGCAGATATGTATATAGGAAGCATGGTTGGATATAGAATGGCATGGACAGATTATATGGTTCCCTGGTTTGTTGTCTTTGGTTTTATTGGGATGTTCTTGCTTGGATTAATAAGAACAGAAGAGAATGAGCAGTTTAATATTAAATTGAAAGATAAATTGGTTTGTGCTATATTATTTATAATTGAGGTACTGGCATTTCATATGCTTATGTTGATTGAAACACCAGAAGGAAGCAATGTGATCAGGGGGGTTCAAGGGAGATATTTTATTGCATGGTTGCCCATAGTGGGAATAGTATTGTACAATAAAGGGGTTACGATGAGCAGGGAAGTGAATAGGAAACTATATTTGTGTTTTGGTATGGCTGAAATTATTTATGTATTCTATTTCCTGAGAATATTTTTTGAAATAATGTAAAGGATAAATTAAGATGAAATTGCTTATTATTATTCCTGCATATAATGAGGAAGCGAATATTGTAAAAGTAGTGGAGAATTTAAAGAAGAATTTTTCACAGTATGACTATATTGTGGTAAATGATGGATCTACGGATGCGACTAGAAAAATTTGTGCAGAGCGAGGATATAATTTGCTGGATCTTCCTGTTAATTTAGGATTGGGAGGAGCCATTAAGAGTGGTATGAAATATGCAAATTATCATCAATATGAATATGTATTGCAGTTGGATGGGGACGGACAACATCAACCGCAATACATTGAAAATATGCTGCAGAAAATGATGGAAACAAATGCAGATATCGTAATAGGATCAAGATTTGTGAATCAGAGAAAACCTGTTACGGCCAGAATGATAGGAAGTCAGTTGATAACGGCTTCAATATGGCTGACAACTGGTGGAAATTATATTGGTGATGTAACATCTGGAATGCGTCTGTTTAATAAGAAAATGATTAAACGATTTGGATATGAAATGAATTATAGCCCTGAACCAGATACATTGGCATACTTATTGAACCATAAGGTCAATATTCAGGAAGTACAGGTTGAAATGTTGGAACGACAGGCTGGGACAAGTTATTTGAATTTTTTCAGAAGTTTAGATTATATGTGGCAGATGTTATTTTCAATATTTATTTTTCAATGGTTTCGGAAATAAGAAGGAGAATTTGATGTCAACGATACTCAGGATAACATTATTGATTGGGGCAATGATTACAGCGTGGTTGATAATTGTAAAAATTCGTAAATCCAAGATGAAGATGGGAGACGCTATTTTTTGGGTGGTATTTGCAGGAATGTTGATTGTTTTATCGGCATTTCCAAGCTTATCATATAGGATGGCAAATCTTTTTGGGATAGTATCTCCTGCTAACTTTATATTTTTAATGATCATTGCGCTACTGTGTGAGAAAATTTTAACATTAACAATAAAAGTCTCCCAGCTTGAAGATAAGATGGAAGTGATGGCAGCTGAATTAGCAATTAGAACTCAAAAAAAGGATGACTGAGAATGGATAAAGTATCACTGATATTGACAACATTTAATTGTAGAGAGAACCTGATGCAAACATTGCAAAGTATAGAAATGCAGGATTATAAGGAAATAGAGGTGATCATAAAAGATGGAGCATCCACAGATGGAACTGTGGAAATAATACGGGAATTTGCAGAGAAATCAAAGTATTCTGTGAAATGGCAATCAGAGAAAGATAGCGGCATATATGATGCAATGAATAAAGGATACGATTTATCAACAGGAAATATTGTTGGTTTTTTTAATGAAAAGTTTCATGTGCATAATGCTGTGACAAAAATAGTGTCCGCTATAAATGAAACTAATGCTGAGACGGGTAAGAAATATGAGGGTGTACACTCTGACTTATTATACGTTTCAGGGAATAAGGTAGTACGTTATTGGAAAATGGGAAATGGCTGTATTTCTGATGGCTGGATGCCGGCGCATCCAACCTTATTTTTGCGCAGAAATATTTATGAAAAATATGGAAAATATGATATCACATATAAATGTTCGGCAGATTATGAATTTATGGTTAGAATTTTAAAAGACAAAAAAGTTGTTTTGAACTATATACCAGAAATTCTTGTTGACATGTATTATGGAGGAACAAGTAATCAGGGAATAGAAAATTATATTGTATCTTTAAAAGAAGCACATAAAGCATTAAGGAAGAACAAGGTTAAGTATAGCTGGTTGATAGATTGCAAACGGACTATAAAGGTTTTCAGGCAGTTTGTAATGGCTGGAGAGATAAGTGAATGAAAAATATTTTGTTGATAGATTATTACGGGGCATGTTCTGAAAATGGAAGAGCGATAGGGCACTCGCCAAAAGCAATTAAGGAATATGGAAACTTATTAAATGAAGAATATTCTATTAGTGCGGTTGTATCACCATGTATCGCAAATGAGATAAATAAAGAAGATTATAAATATATTTATAGTCTGCGTTATAATATCATAGAAGCTGATTATAATAAAATTTCAAAAAGAATATTGGATAAATATAAAATTCTTTATAATATCCATCAGGTATTTCAACTTAAAAATGAAAAGTTTTTTTTGTTTTATAGAGTTGATCTTTTTTTTATGATTTATCTCCTGTTTCACAAAAAAAATAGAATAAAAAAAATTGCATTGGTATATCAGTTGGGTTTTGGACAAGGAATATTGGAAAAATTGACAACAGAAATATATGCGAAGGCATTAAAAAAGTTAGATGGAGTCATATATACACAGCGGAACATGAAAATTTCAGGAATGAATAGTTTTTACATGCCGGATTTTCTTTATATTGAGGATAGATATAAAAAATTTCGAGCGATGAAAAAGCAGGAAAAGGTAATTTGTGTAGGGGCAATGAATCCATATAAAAAACTAGAGGAATTGGTAAGGATATTTAATAAATTGGAGTATCCGTTGGAAATTGTAGGGTATTTTTTTGATAAGAACAGATATAGTGATTTACGTCGGATTGCAGGGAAAAATATTGCTATAGTTGATATGATATTGGATGAAGAGGAATATTATGAGAAACTGGCCCAGGCAAAATATTCTATTTTGCCCTATGATATGAAGCAGTATACAAATCGTACATCAGGAGTATTGATAGAGAGTGCTTTTTTGGATGTGATTCCAATTGCACCTGATAATTTATTAAAAAATAATGAGATTTATGGAATTGGATATGAAGAATTAGAGGAATTAGAAGAAAATATATGGAAAGATAATAAAAAATATTATGTTGAACAAAACAGAGAAATTATAAAAAAGTATTATGATCAAAGGAAAGTAAAAAAAGAATTTATAACTTGGATAAACGATATATTACAGGAGTAACAGGGATGAATAAAAAAAACGAGTTGATTAAAATAATTCTATTTAGTTTTTTATATGTATTTGGAATACTTCTTTTGACAGGTACATTAACCTCAGGATATCATTTGGCAGATGATCACGAGATTATTTTGATGAATAAAAGATTTGAAGATGGAATTTATACGTTAGACAGTTTTTTTCATACTGGTATTTTTGCATATTTTAGGGGCGGAATTCGATTTAGACCCCTATATAATACAATGCGGTTTGTAAAGACCTTTTTGTTTGGAAGTAATTTTATTATATGGTCGATGGTGACGGGAAGCGTTATTGCGACCAGTATGGTTACTGCATACTATGTGGCAAGAAAATTGGAAATTAGCAGTACATATTCATGCTTTATAGCAATATTAGTTGTTACAGGGGAGCAGGCAGAAATTTGGTGGAGATTAGGGCCTCAGGAACCAGCAGGGCTTTTATTTATGCTCTTGAGTTTTTTATGTGTACAGAAATATACTGATACGAAAAAAATACGTTGGGTAATAATGACGATATTATCGGCATTTTTGATGGCAGCCGCCAAGGAATCCTTTACAATCTGTTTACCGGCAGTGGGAATATTTGCAATTGCATACAATTGCTGGAAAAATGAAGATCAGAATTGGAGACATGGAATTTACAGGGCAATTCGAGAGAATATTCTGATTTTGGGAATATTATTTATCAATTTCTGTATAAATATGTATATTATTATTTTTAAGGTTGGATTACTTTCGATAGAATACGCAGGGATTGAAGTGAGCAGAGGAATTAAAGGATATATTTCTATGATCTGGGAGTTGATAACAAATAGTTCATTTCAAAATTATCTGTTTTTTCAAATCGCTGTAATAATATTATTTATCGTTCAGAAATTATATCGAAAAAGAGATCGGGGAAATATAGTTTGGAAAAAATGTTTGTTGATGATTCCGTTTTTATTCATTATTGCTGCAGAGATATTTTTGTATGCGAAGAGTGGTATGAGAGGAAGATATTTCATCCCTTTTACGGTCGGCTTTTTTTTCTTAAATATGATTGTGGGAGGATGGGTTTTTAAGGAGAAATGGATAAAAAGGGGATTTGAAATTTGTGCTGCGGGTATGTTATGCATAGTGATTTCAATCACAATTAAGGGAGCGAATATCTTTACGGAGCAAGGGAGAGTGCTTAATGCAGGATTAATGTTAATGGAAGATGAAATGGAAAAAGATGATAAGGTGTTAACTAACCTTGATGGAGGGGGAGAATGGGATTTTTCTATATCACACTATGGAAAAATCGAAATGGGAGCAAAAAATATTTATTGTATAGATCAAGAGGGAAAATTTAGCTCTTTATATTTGGAAAATAATGAGTCTTTAGAATGCGTGGAAGAGGCAGAATGGATTATATTATCGAATCAGAAAACTCTAGAGAATATTGGCGCATCAGAAGATGATTATTCCTATTTTACAAGTATATACTATGGAGATATTTGGAAACGAAAAAATAAGTAAGAATTCTTTTGCAGGTGAAAAGAGGAACGCAAGTGGGACATAAGCTAGTTCAGATTAATACGGTAGCGAATGGCAGTATTGGAAAAATCATGAAAGAAACCCAAATTGAAGCAGAAAAGCAAGGGTTTACAACCATTTCTTTTGTAGGAAGAAGAAAGATATATACTGAAGCGGCATGCGAAAAATTTGGGAATCCGATTTCATTTTTGCTTCATGTCGCCGTTAATACAGTATTTGATAGACAGGGACATTCTTCCTGGTTACAGACAAAGAAACTGATAAAACGCTTGAGAGAGGAAAAACCGGATATTATCCATTTGCATAATCTACATGGATATTATTTAAATATTCCGATGCTTATTCGGTATTTAAAGGAAGAATACAAGGGAAAATTATTGTGGACATTTCATGATTGTTGGGCTTTTACCGGACACTGTCCTTACTTTACAATGGTAGAATGTGATAAATGGAAAAAGGGGTGTGAAAAGTGTCCGAATAAAAATAAATATCCTATTAGTTTTGGGGCTGATCGATCTAAAAAAAATTATATTGAGAAAAAGAATTGGTTTTCAAATTTGCCTAACCTGAAAATTATTGTGCCGTCCGAATGGATGAAAGCTCATATTGTCCAGTCCTTTATGAATGAGTATCCTATTGAGGTTATTCCGAATGGAGTTGATCAAAAAATATTTTGCAGAAGAAGCAGCAGGCAAATATATTCAAGGTACAATATTCCTGTTGATAAGAAAATTTTATTGGGTGTGGCTGATATGTGGAGTGAAAGGAAGGGAATTTCGGACTTTTTAAATTTGGCAGAAAAACTTCCCCAGAATTATCAAATTGTATTGATTGGAAAAAATAAAGATAGAAGAATAAAAAAATACAAAAATATTACAGGTATTCCATATACAGAAAATTCCTATGAGTTAGCTGAATTTTATTCAGAGGCATTTGCTTTTTTAAACCCCTCCAGAGAGGAATCTTTTTCAGTAGTTACTGCAGAAGCATTATCATGCGGAACTCCTGCAATCGTATTAGATACAAGTGCGGTTAAAGAGTTGGTAACAGAGAAGACAGGAATTGTATTGCATAGACATGGGACAGATGATTATTTAGATGCAATCAAGAAGATTGAAAAAAATAATTTTGATTCAAAAGAAATTGCAAAATATGCAAGAAAATTTTCAGCAGAACAAATGACAGAAAAAATTATTACGCTGTATAGAGGGGAATAAAAAATGATTACGTCAGCAATATTGCTATTTGTATTATTGGCAAATAAAGAGAAGCTTCTTGATGCATATATAAAAATGATTATACTTTGGACAGGATATCTTTATTTTTTAACAGAAGTTTTGTCTTTGTTATCTGAATTGCGCAGGGAAACTTTAATATCAGGCTGGTTTCTATTTAATCTAGTTCTTTTGGCTAGGGTTATAAGAAAAAATATCCTGAAGGACATAAAAGACCGAATAAGACTTAAAGAAAGTCGTATTTGTTTTTTGGGTTGTGTTCTAGTACTGTTAGGATTTGCAGCAGTTATACTTTCAATCTATACAATTCCATATAATTGGGATTCCATGACATATCATTTGTCGAGATTGGCTTATTGGAAACAAAATCAGTCGGTGGAACATTATGCTTCAAACGTAGTAAGGCAGATAACAAGTCCAGTATTGGCTGAATTTGTGCAATTACATATTTATATTTTGATGAATGGGAATGATGTATTCCTGCAATTAGTTCAGTGCTTTTCTTATTTGACAAATGCAATTATTATATATGGACTGGCAAGAAAATTGGGATGCAGAAAAAATGTGGGGATTCTATCAGCTTTTCTATTTATGACACTTCCGATTGCTTTTGCAGAAGCACTTACAACGCAGGTAGATCAGTTTGTAACATTATGGCTTTTAGTATTAGCATGGTTCATTTTAGATTATGTTGGAAGAAAGAGAAAATTTGATGTTATAAATGCAAAAATAATGATGGATGTTGTTTACATGAGTGCTGCTATAGCATTTGGGTATTTAACAAAACCTTCGATTATGTTTGCTGTCTTATGCTTGGCAGTGTGGCTTTTAATTTGCAGTGTTAGAAGAAAAGATAATATGGTTAGCATTTTGAAATTATTATTTTTATCGATTGCTGTAATGGTTGTGATTCTTGTTCCGGAAATCGGGAAAAATATTTGTAGTTTTCATGCTATATCTGATACATCAGCTGGAGCAAGACAGCTGATTGGGAGAAAAAATCCCAAGTATGTATTAATAAATTTTTTGAAAAATTTCAGCTGGAATACTCCAAATGTTTATTTTCCGAATATTTCGATATATCTATCGGCCTTTCTATATATGTTTTCTGCTAAGATAGGGGTAGAAATCAATGCACCGAGCATTTCGGAAGATGGTCGTGTTTTTGCAATGAATAAGGCAAGAGATTTCGGACATGATACAGCAGTCAATCCGGTATTGTTTGTCATGTTGGTAGTATGTCTTGGGGTAATGATCCCAAGATGGCATAAAAGAGAAAAAAAGGAATTGGCATATGAATACTGCTTTGCATCTTTTATATCTTTTTTGTGCTTCTGTGCAGTTTTGAGATGGGAACCATATGTTACACGTTATATGCTTTCGTACTTTGCATTATTGTGTCCTGCAATAGGGATATTGCTTCAGGATTTAGAAGAATGGATAAGGGACAAAAGGTATTATTATTTGTTTCTCGGAAGCTTGATTTTTATATCTTTATGTGAAACTGCGGCAATGTTGGAATACCATATAGATATGGCAAATCAGGTAAACGAAGGAGAAAATCGAATTGAAGGGTACCTTTACTGGCAGCCTTCTGAAATGTATTCTGCATATTGCGGAGCAAGCGAACTTATTAAAGATAAGGGATATCAGAAGATAGGATTGATTACATTGGAAGATTCCTATGATTACCCTATGTTTAAAATGTTGGAACCTTATGTGCAGGAAGTACGTCATATTGATGTGGATAATGTTACTGCAATTTATGAGGATCCTGAGTGGCAGCCAGATTGTATCGTATTACTGCAAAAAAGTGATGCGGCGAAAATGAAATATCATGGAATTAGTTATGATATGGTGACACAGTTTGACAAATATTGCGCAGTATTAGAACATTGAGGAAATAGAGAATGAAAATTTTGCAAATAAGCGCCTACTACAGTGGTGGCGGCGCAGAAAAAGTAATGCGCCAGCTATACAATGGATATAAAAATGATAAAGAAATAGAGTGCTTTTGCATGGCAGGAAGAGCGTGGCCAGGAACACCAGCTGAGGTTCCCCAGATTTACAAGGGGTTTATTGAGCGCGCATGGACATATTTGAAAGGAAATTTGAGATATCACACATTATATCGCTCCAGGAAAGCAAAAAAAGAGATTATTCGTTTTGTGAAAGAACATCAAATTGATCTTATTCATTTTCATAATCTTCATGGAAGCTATATTGGGTTAAAGGATTTGGAAGATATCAGAAAAGTTTGCCCCAAAATAGTGATTACGCTTCATGATATGTGGTGTCTGACCGGAGTATGTCCATATTCCTTTGAATGTATAAAATGGAAACAAAATGGGTGCGGAAAATGTTCTGGAAATGGAGGCGATATAAAAAAAGCACCGGGGGCAGGAAAAATATTAAATGAAAAAGCAAGAATTTTTGATGAGAAAAATATGTATTTTGTAACTCCCTCAAAATGGTTATTTGATTGTGTAAAGGAAAGCCACTTAAGGAAAGAAAATATTGTATTGATCCATAATGGAATTGATATTCACAAATATGTGTGTTATGAAAAAGAGAAAATCAGAAAATTATATGAGATACCGCAGGACAAAAGGGTGATTTTATTTGCGGCGAATGGTCTTAATAATCCTTATAAAGGATTTTCGTATTTAAAAACAGCGCTGCTGAGCTTAAAAGAAAAAGAAAAATATGTGTTATTGATAGTTGGAAATAAGGAAAAAGAAGATTTGGATTTACCATTTCAAATATTTGATTTCGGCTATATTTCAGATGAGAAGAAAATGAATCAATTATACAGTGCGGCAGATTTATTTATATTGCCCAGTATGGCTGATAATTTACCATTTACAGCAATAGAATCTATGGCATCAGGGACACCGGTAGTTGCTTTTGAGACTGGAGGGATACCGGAAATTCTTGATGATGCAGGATGGTTGGTAAAGCGGGGAGATTCTATAATGATGAGAAAAAAGATTGAGGAGATTTTTGAAAATCCTGATCTATTAAGGAAAAAGGCAGAAGAATGCAGAAGTTATGTTGAAAAAAATTTTTTGGAACAGGATATGCTTCATAAATATAAAAAATTATATTTGAGTATTTAGAGAGAGGAATTAGGCGTATGTATGCACCCGTTGTTTTGTTTGTCTACAATAGAGAAGAACATACCAGGCTTGTATTAGATGCCTTGAGCCATAATCACGGTACGGAAAAAACAGACCTGTTCATTTATTCAGATGCGGCAAAATCAGAAAATGAAAGGGAAGCTGTGGAAGGTGTGAGAAAATATATAAGAAAATTTTCTAATAGAAACAATTTCCGGAGCGTAACTGTAATTGAAGCTGAAGAAAATAAGGGGTTAGCGAAATCCATCATAGGCGGAGTGACAGATGTCATAAATAAATATGGGAAAATAATTGTTCTGGAAGATGATCATATTACTGCACCGGATTTTCTGACCTATATGAATAGCGGATTGGATTTTTATGAAAAAAATACACTGATATGGTCAATTTCAGGATATACATGGAAAATGAAAGGATTTTCTAAATATCGTCACGATGTATTTATGGGATATCGAGCGTCATGCTGGGGATGGGCAAGCTGGAAAGATAGATGGGAAAAGGTACAGTGGGATGTGCCGGATTTCAAAGAATTTATATTGGACAAGTCGGCTCAGCAAAAGTTTAACAGAGGCGGTATGGACATGACAGAGATGTTATGTCAGCAGCAGCGGGGAGAAATCAATTCGTGGGCAATCCGTTGGTGTTATCAGCAATATAAAGAGGGAATGTTATCCGTTTTTCCAGTGCATTCAAAAGTGAAGAATATCGGATTGGATGGAAGTGGGACGCATAGCGGGAAGGTAGCATCTTTTCGGACAGAGGCGGAGGAGACAGATCAGACTGTATTTGAAAATCTGCCGGTATGCAAATATCTTGCATTGGAATTTTGGAGTTATTTTTCTTTATTGTACATGAGACAGCTTTTAGGTCGTCAGTGGTATCGGCTAACGGAGTATGAATACTGTATCCTGTACCGTAATAGGAAAGACGATAAATACCGTGTTCTCAAACCTTGCTTTTGGGGATGGTATGAAAAACCGGTTGCATTTGAAGAAAACGGAAAAATTTACGTTCAGGCTGAAAAATACAACAAATGGTTGAATAGAAGAAAGGTTGTAGCGGCTGAACTTGGAAAGGATGGAAGATTAAAGAGAAAGAAATTTAAAGAATCTAAAGGAATAAGGTATTCCACAGAAAATCTGCAAAAGGAAAATGCAGGGAAGTGTATGTTGGAAAAGATAAAAATTCCAATTCCGGCATTTATCTATTGGGTTTGGAGTGGGAAAATCTATGGGGAGGGCAGTCAGATTGAGGTGGTGGAACTATATGTTCAAAGATTTTCAATAGGAGGGCTTTTGTTTAAGCTAGTAAAAAGAAATCAGATTCGTCGTTGACGGAGGGAGAATATGAACGTATAATATGAGCGTAATTTAGTAGAGTTGTTGAGTGAACAGGAAGTAGTAATTCTACTGGCGGGGGAGGAGTATGGTGCGAATTGCGATACTGATGGCATGTTTTAATAGAAGAAAGATGACGGAAAAATGTTTGGAATCTCTGAAAAATCAAATGAAAGGCGAAAAAGATATAATATTTGATGTTTTTTTATATGATGATGGTTCATCTGATGGTACTCTTGAGGCTGCAAGAAATATTTTTCCTGAGATAATTGCAGCAAGAGGACAAGGGAATAGCTATTGGTGTAAGGGGATGTTTGTTTTAATGCAGAAGGCCGCGGCATTAAAGTATGACTTTTATTTGATGGTTAATGATGATGTTCAATTTTATGCAGATGCAATTAGAACGATGTTGAATTCATATGCACAGAAAAGAGGAAGTCATTGTGTGGTAGGAACAACAAGAAGTTCACGGACAAAATTACCAACTTATGGAGGGAGAAATAGGGAGGGCGTATTGATTGTGCCTGAAAAAGAATTGCGGAGATGTTCTCTGGCAAATTGGAATTGCTTTCTTATTGACAGCGAGACGATTGAAAAGGTTGGAATTATAGATGGTAAATATCAGCATTCATGGGGAGATTATGACTATTCAATAAGAGCAGAAAAGTCAGGAGTACCAATTTATATAGCAGATCATTATGTTGGGGAATGTGAAAGTAATTCAGTTGAAGGAACTTTCAAGGATAGTAATGTACCCAAAAAAGAAAGATTTAAAAAGCTTTTTTCGCCAAAGGGTATGCCATTTTATTCCTACATGCGCTATAATTTTCGGTTAAATGGAATCGTGGGATGGGGACAGGGAATATATGGATATGGAAGTATTTTATATTATATTTTGACGGGAAGAGAAATTCGCTGAGGCAGGAGATGATTAAATTATGTGTGGAATTGTAGGGACAATAAAATATCGGGATAGTGGAATAATCAAAATAATGAATGACCGACAGTTCCATAGAGGTCCGGATTCGGGAGGTAGTTATTGGAATACAGAAAATGCTATAGGATTTGCTATGAGAAGGCTGGGAATCGTAGATTTAGAAAATGGAAAACAGCCGATGACAAATGAGGATGGAAAAGTTATTCTTGTTTTTAATGGTGAAATATTTAATGCGAATTGTTTAAGAGAAGAGCTTATAAGAAAAGGACATATTTTTAAGACGGCTTCATCAGATACAGAGGTATTAGTTCATTTATATGAAGAATATGGAACTCAGATGCTTCATTACTTAAATGGAATGTTCGCATTTGCTATATATGATATGATTAAAAAATGTGTTTTTATGGCAAGAGATCAGATGGGCATAAAGCCTTTTCATTATATATATGATGGTCACAAGCTTGCGTTTGCCTCTGAAATGAAATCGCTGATAGCAGCAGGTCTATCAGAGCAAAAAATAAATATGCAAAGCTTATGGCAGTATTTGTCTTTTCAATGTGTTCCGGCACCAATGAGTATATATGAGGATATTCATGTTCTTCCAGCAGCACATTATATGGTTTATAATATAGAAACTGATGAATTAGATGTGAAAAAATATTGGAACTGCATTGAAAATAGAGAGGTGTATACAGGTAGACCAGAGGAAGTACAGGAGTATGTTCGGGAAAATGTTATTCATGCGGTTGAACGTTGGACAATGAGTGACGTTCCGCTAGCATGTTCTTTGTCAGGGGGATTGGATTCATCTGTTATTGCAGCAATTATTGCACAAAAGCAAAGATTACATACATACACGTTAGGATTTTGTGAACCTGGACAATATGATGAACGGTATTTGGCACGTCAAATGGCAGAAAAGTACGGGACGATTCACGAAGAAATCATATTGACACCGGATGATTTACTAAAAGATCTTGATCAGATGATAGAGGCTTTAGATTCTCCATATGCAGGAGGTCTGCCTTCATGGTTTATTTATAAACAAATCCAAGGTCAGGAAAAGGTCGCATTTAATGGAACGGGGGGCGATGAACTTTTCGGAAATTATTCAAAGTGGTTAAGGTACGAACATCTGGTAGAGAGACAGAGAATGTATAAGCTTTATAAGCAATATGGGGAAGGGTGCTGTGAATTTATAAAATACCCAAATGGAAGCATCTATCACAAATATTTTACAGAGAATTTGAAGCGACAGATATTGAATGAAGAGTATTGGGGCAGCAATACAAATGGCATTATAGAAGAAATGCTGCAGCAATGTCCAGAAAAAAGATGGAGGGATCGGATTCCGTTTGTGGATTTTAAAATACAGCTTCCTGAAGAATTTTTAATGATGGCGGATCGGTTTTCTATGAATTTTTCCATAGAGGCAAGGGTACCTTTTTTGGATAGAGTATTGGTAGAGCGCATTTTAGGGATACCATCGGAATATAGGACGAGAAAATACGAAGCAAAATATTTGCTCAAAGAATCTATGAAAGAAATATTGCCAAAGGGGTATTTAGATGCACCTAAAAGAGGATTTGTCTTGCCTTATAAGGAATGGATGTATGGCAAATTGAGAACGCAGATAAAAGAGTTGTGTTTAGGAGAGTTTAGAAAGAAACAGGGAATATTTGGCGAAGAACTTGAAAATAAGCTGATAAAGCCATTTTTGGAGGGAAATGAACATTTTAATGCTTTGGTATGGACGGTACTGATGTTTCAATTGTGGTATCAAAAAAATTATGTTAAATAGGGAAGGAAAGATGAATAATGGATTTAAATGAGCGATTAATTATTGCTGAAATAGGAATGACGCATGATGGAAGTTTGGGGCAGGCACTTGCTCTGACAAGGGCAGCAGCAGAGTGTGGAGTTGATGCAGTAAAATATCAGTTTCATATATCTGAGGCAGAAACAATACATAATGCACCGCAGCCGCCTTATTTTAAGGCGGAACCCAGATATGAATTTTTTAAACGAACGGCATTTTCACGAGACCAGTGGATACAGATAAGAGAACAATGTCATCAATGTGGAGTAGCATTTATTGTTTCTCCATTTTCTATTGAGGCAGTGAAGCAGCTGGAGGAAATAGGGGTAGATGCTATTAAAATTCCTTCGGGAGAAATTACAAATATTCCATATTTAGAATATGTGGCCAATACAGGCTTTCCGGTTATTATTTCTTCTGGAATGAGTTCATGGGATGAATTGTGTGAATGTATAGAGATTTTTGAAAAAAACAATTGCAATATTGCTATTCTGCAATGCACCTCCGAATATCCATGTCCCCCGGAAGAAGTGGGATTAAATATTATTGATCAAATACAGGAGAAATATCCGAATATCCCGGTAGGGCTTTCGGATCATTCTTCTGGAATCTGGGCGGCAATAGGTGCATGGATGAAAGGGGCAGTAATTATCGAAAAGCATTTTACGCTCAGTAAACAAATGTATGGACCAGATGCAAAAATGTCAATGGAACCAGCTGAAATGAGGGAACTTTGCAATTCGATTAAAAATTTGGAAATTGCATTGAAGAGCCCTGTAGATAAAAACAAAGTTGATCAGTTTTCAGAAATGAAAAAAATCTTTCAGAAAAGTATTGTTGCAATAACTGATATTCCGAAAGGAACAATACTTAAAGAGGAATTTTTGGGATATAAGAAGCCGGGAACTGGACTTGAAACTAAATATTATAAGGAAATTATTGGTAAAAAAGTGAAGAGAGATCTTCATTTTGATGATATTATTGAAAAGGGAGATATTGAGTGGTGAAGAAAACAATTTGTGTATTTATCGGAGGAAGAGCCAATTACAGCAGTATTAAGTCGGCATTACTTGCAATTCAGAATCATCCGGATCTGGAATTGAAAATTGTTCTAGGCGGATCAGCGTTGGTAAAAAAATATGGGGATTTGCAGAAAATATTAGTGCAGGATGGTTTCCAAATTGATGAAAAAGTTCAAATGCTGGTTGAAGGTGATGTGCCGGGAGTAATGGTAAAAACGACGGCATTAGGAATGTTGGGATTGACAGATGCATTTGAACGTATTCATCCGGATTATGTAATTGTAATTGGGGATCGTTATGAGGTGATGGCACCGACGATAGCGGCAGCTTATATGAATATTCCGGTTGCACATACGATGGGGGGAGAAGTAACAGGAACAATAGACGAGAGCATCCGCCATGCAATTACGAAGTTTGCCCATATTCATTTCCCTGCAAATAGAGAAAGCGGAGAAAGAATTATTAAAATGGGAGAAGATCCGGAGCGAGTTTTTGTAGTAGGATGTCCTAGAATTGATACGGTAAAAAAAATCATTGATGAGAATCCGGATGTTCCGGAAGAGATTTTTGAAAAGTGTGGCGGTGTAGGACCTGAATTTGATTTGAACTCTCCATTTTTGCTTGTTTCTCAGCATCCTGTAACAACGGAGTATAAAGAGGCTGAAAGGCAGATTAATGAGACAATTTATGCTGCAGCACAGACCGAACTCCCTATCATATTGCTTTGGCCTAATTCGGATGCCGGTACAGAGGGGATTTCAAGAGGAATTCGAAAATTCAGAGAAGATCATCCGGAAATTAAGCTTCATGCATTTTTGAATCTTCCGATAGATATGTATGTCAGACTGATGAATCATACTGCTTGTTTGGTGGGAAATTCTAGCAGCGGAATAAGAGAGGGGGCATTTTTGGGAACCCCTTGTGTTAATATTGGAACGAGACAGGCCGGAAGAGAGCGTGGAAGTAATGTAATAGATGTTGTTTCTGACAGAATTAAAATTGCGGAAGCAATCAAAAAGCAGATTGAACATGGAAAATATGTATCAGAACCTATCTATGGAGATGGAAATGCCGGATTGAGGATAGCAGATATTTTAGCAACGACAGAGGTAGAGGTGCAGAAGAGAATTACATATTAAAGTTAATTTGGGCGGAGATGAAAATGAAAAAAAAAGAGATTTTGGCGATTATTCCAGCAAGAGGAGGATCTAAAGGAATTAAACGAAAAAACATGATTCCATTAGAGGGAAAACCTTTAATCCAGTATTCTATAGATGCGGCTTTAAACAGCAGGTATATAACAAGGGTGACTGTAAATTCGGACGATGCTGAAATATTGGAATATGCATCTTCAAAGGGAGTTGAGGTTGTGAAAAGGCCTCAAAATCTTGCAGAGGACAATACACCGATGAATGCAGTACTTGTGGATCAGCTGCAGAAGATGAAAGCACAGGAAAAATATATTCCGGATATTATCGTACTTTTGCAGCCTACATCTCCGCTTAGGACAAGTACGCATATTGATGAAGCTTTGGAGAAAATGTTAGGATGCGACTGTAATGCGATGGTAAGTGTTGTTGAGGAACCTCACTTATATTCGCCGTATTCTGTTATGAAGATGAATGGAGATGGATTTTTAGAATTTTTTATAGAGGAAGGAAAATGTTTTACCAGCCGCCAGGATAAACCTAAATTCTATGCTCGGAACGGGGCTGCAATTTATGCAGTATATACAGATATTTATTTAGCGTGCGGAAGTTTATATGGAACCAAGTGTATTCCGTATGAGATGAAAGAAGAAGAATCAATAGATATTGACAGACCATTGGATTTGTATTTGGCGGAATGTATGATGGAGTACAAAAAAAGGAATTAAAAAATATGAGCTATATCAAAAGCGCAAAAGATGTTATAAAAAAAATAAATTATATTTTAAATCGTTCCCAGAAGCGTTGGGGAGCGATAGTTTTAGTTTGTATAATGATAGGAGCAATTGTTGAGACTTTTGGAGTATCTATTATTATACCGTTTGTGCAGGCTCTTTTATCGCCGGATGTTATCAGAGAGAATATACCCTTTGATGGAATAAAAAGGTTGTTGGAAGAAAAAACGGATATAGAGTTGATAATTATTCTAAGCATAATTGTAATTTGTATATATATTTTCAAAAATATATATTTGGCATTTTTATCATATATCCGCGCCTGGTATTCCTGTAAAGTGCAGAAAGAAGTCGCGGTTAAAATGATGAACTCTTATATGCGCAGAGGTTACCCATTTTTCCTGAAAACTAATATCAGTGAATTACTGAGAGGTGTAGGGGGGGATGTATCAGGGCTATATAATGTGATTTTTCAGATTTTCAAGATTCTGACGGAAGGATTAACGGCTGTCGGAATTTGCCTGTTTATTATGACAACAGATATTTTGATGGCTCTTACTGTGGCTGGGATTGGTGTTTTTTGTGTCGTATTGATCGTCGCTATATTTAAGAGCAGGATGTCTAAGTATGGAAAGCTGTATAGAAGATATATAGGTATAACCAATAAAAATAGTATTCAGGCATTTGAGGGAATTAAAGAAATCCTTGTAACTCGCAGAGAGGAATACTTTAAAAATAATTTTGAAAAAGCCTATCAAACTATGCAGAGTGCGAATGTGATTCACGCTGTGGCGGGTGAGTGCCCTGCATATGTAATAGAGGGAATTTGTGTAGCGGGAATGGTTTTAATGATCTGCATAAAAGTAATTTCCAGCAATGATATTGAATCATTGATTCCCCAGCTGGCCGCTTATGCGATAGCGGCATTCCGAATACTGCCATCTCTTGGAAGAATATCAAGCGCATTTAATGTTATGATTTACAGCATTCCTTCTTTAAATGCAACATATGAAAATGTATATAAAGCGAATGAATTTGAAAAAAATACAGAAGAGATAAAAGAAACAGAAAAGAGTTCTATTCAGTTTAATGATGCGATAAAAATAGAAAATGTCAGTTGGAAATACGAAAATAATCAGAAAAATATATTGGAAAATGTTTCTTTTGATATTAAAAAGGGGACCTCTACCGCGTTTGTGGGACAGTCCGGAGCAGGAAAGACAACGCTCGCAGATATTATTCTCGGATTGCTCCATCCGATCAAAGGAGATGTTCTGGTGGATGGAAAAAGTATTTTTGCGGCGCCGGATGCATGGGCTGATATGATAGGATTTGTACCTCAGTCAGTATATTTAATTGATGATACAATCCGAAAAAATGTCGCTTTTGGAATTGATGAGGATGAAATAGATGATAAGAAGGTATGGAGAGCTTTAGAACAGGCGCAGTTGGCAGATTTTGTCAGAAAACTGCCCAATGGATTGGATAATGTCGTTGGAGATAAAGGAGTAAGAATATCTGGAGGGCAGCGCCAAAGAATTGCAATAGCGCGAGCATTATATAAAGAACCGGAAATTTTGGTTCTTGACGAGGCGACATCAGCATTGGATACAGAAACGGAAAGTGCTGTAATGGATGCCATAGAACTTTTACAGGGACAAAAAACATTGATTATTATAGCGCATCGATTGACAACAATTCAAAATTGTGATGCCGTTTATGAAATTAAAGATGGAAAGGCACATTTGAGAAGAAGATGAGAATAGCATTTATTTTAAATACATCAAGTTTATATGGAGCAAACCGATCCTTTCTGGGACTTTTAAGATATTTGAAAAACACAGGAAATGCATGTTTTGTAATATTGCCAAATGCAGGCAAAATAGAGAATGAATTAATTGAAATGCAAATAGAATATAGGATAATGGAATATAGAGCCTGTGTAGTCTATCCGGGGTATATTGGGCTGCCATGGGCGGTTAATCTGGTCAAATTGCCGGGAATGATAAAAACAGTAAGGAATTGGGATGTTGATATTATTCATACAAACAGTTCAAGCCATGACATAGGAATGATTTTGTCGAGGATACTGGGTAAAAAGCACGTTTGGCATGTGCGGGAAATTATGGAACATAATTACCGGGCAAGCTACATTTTTCCTAAATTGTATAAAAAATTGAGATATGAATCAGATGCTGTAATCTGTGTTTCGGATTTTATTTACCAGTATCATTTACAGAAGTATCCCAATCCTAATATGCATATGATATATAATCCATATGATATAAAATATTATGATATTCAGAGAAATGAGTTTGCGCCAAATGAAGTGGTTCGCTTACTAATGAGTGGAAATTTTACGGCATATAAAAGACAGATGGATAGTGTAAAAGCCGTGAATATTTTGGTGAAAAGAGGAGTACGCAATATAAAGCTGACATTGGCGGGAAATGGCGAAAAAAATTATGAGAATGAAGTAAAGGAATATATACGAAATAATAATCTTGAACAATATATCGAGTTGGTAGGTTTTGTAGATGATTTGCGGGAATTGAGGTGCAGCTCGGATATATCACTGTGCTGTTCTGTTGATGAGGCACTGCCGCGAGTGGTTGTAGAAGGAATGTTGGGAGAATTATTAGAAATAGGGGCAGACAGCGGGGGAATTGCTGAGTTGATTAAGGAGGGAAAAACGGGGCTGGTGTATGAGGTTGGAAATCCAGAGAAACTTGCGGATAAAATAGAGTATGCGCTGGAAAATCGTCAGAAATGTTTCCAAATGATCAAAAATGCAAAAGAATATGCGATGGAAAACTTTGAATTAAATAAAAGCGGAGCGAGAGTAGTTGAAGTGTATAAGAGAATATTGAATTAGTGAAATGGAGAAAAATAACCGTGAAAACAGGAATGCTTTACGAAATAATCAGCCATCATTATTTGAATAAAAAAAGAGTGACAAAACCTTATTCGATTTCCACAAATAAGAAATTGCTTATTCTTGCGACAGGAACAAGTGCAAATGAATATTGGAATGCGGATAAAAAAGGCGAACAGTTTTCGGAATATGATATTTTAGTAATGAACAGGTCGATTTATAAAATGGAAGAGGAAATATTTAATCTGAAGCCAAGATATTTTGCTGCCTGTGATTCAGTATATTGGGGAAATGATAAAACAGCATCTGTGACAAAGAATGTAGTAAGAGAGACTTATTTAAGAACGAAAGAAGTATTGGAAAAAGTCGACTGGGATATGTATTTAATTACTACGATACATGAAAAATTTGATTTTAATAATAAACATATACATATCATAAGACTTAATGCATCCGTGTATAATTCAGGGAAAGAAAGAGATTATAAGTTGTATAAAGGAAATTTCTGTAATCCCGGTTTATATAATGTTGCTCAGCTGGCTATTTATTTCGGGATAACATTTAAATATAAAAAAATAGGAATTGCGGGGATGGATTTTGACTTTATTAAAAATCTGTATTGTGATGATAAATGCAGAGTGGGGTTGTGTGCAGAACATCAATATGATAAAGAGGGACAAGCCAAAATAGAAGTTGTTTTTGAACCGGAGAAAAAGGGAACTGTTAATGGAAGTGTAATAGCAAAGTATTTATATGATACGGCTGATACGTTTGCCGCATTTGGAAAACTGGGGGAATATGCGGATAGGCAGGGCTGTAAAATTTTAAATTATTCCAAGAGAAGTTTGGTCGATTGTTACGAGAAAAAATAGGAAAGTACTGTAACTTTTTAAAATTGATATAAGTCAAGGAAAATAGAATTGATGTAATGTATAATTCAGGATGAAGCAACTGCTTTATCCTGTTATATTTTTAAATAAAAAATATAAAATAAAACAGGATAAAATAGTTAGGTAGAAAAAATGCTAAATAAAAGAAAGGGAAAAAATGAGGATGGGAGAACAAAAAGAAAATAAGAAAAACAGAATGTACTGCAAGAAGATAGGAGGGCGTATTGTAAGTATAGCATTATCGTTTGTACTTATATTTGGCAGCATTGATCTTCATGTATTTGCAGAAGAATTAATGAGTGAAGAAGTGATGCAGACAGAAATTGAAATTACTGAAGAAGAGAATAGTTTATCAGAGGAAGAAAACTCGGAGGAAGAAGTTTCAGAAGAAACTGTATCAGAAGAGATTTCGGAGGAATCTACAGAAGAGAAAATGACATCGGAGGAAGAAACAGCCTCGGAAGAAGAAGGGGGGGACGAAAATACGGAAGAAAGTGCTTCTGAAGAGGAAAAAGAAACAGAGGAAGGAATGACAGAAGAAATAATAGAAGAAATAACAGAAGAATCGACCAGTATAGAAATAGAATTAATTTATATTGAAGAAATTGAAGCTCTTGATGAAAAGGCAAGAGTGATTTATATAGAAAATAAGATAGTATTAGAAGAACTTCTGAATCTATTTCCGAAAAACTTAATCGGATATTTAGAAGAAAAAGAAAAAATAGAAATTCCAGTCAGTTGGGAATGTGAAGTGGATTATGAAGGTGTAGAGCAGGACGAATATGATTTTTATCCGGTATTGGAAGAGGGAAAATATGAATTATTAGAAGAGGCTGAAAAGCAAGCAGAAAATGAGATGATAAAAGTAATATTGCGAAATGAAGAAAAGTGTTTATCGAATAGTTTATTGGAATATGACAAGGTATGGAGAAGAAAACTTTCTCTAGGAGCTAGTCATAATATTGTAATAGGTCAGGGGGGGAAAGTTTTTGCGTGGGGAATAAATTTATCTGGAGAATTGGGAGATGGAAGTACGCTAAGTCGTGGAAAGCCACAAAAAATTGATGATTTGGACCATGTTGTTTCAATAGCGGCGGGAGATTATTATAGCGCGGCAGTTGATTCCCGTGGAAATTTATATATGTGGGGGCGAAATGATTCGGGGCAGTTGGGAGATGGAACTATTATAGATAGATATATACCTCAAAAAGTTCAGGGGTTGAAAAATGTTGTGATGGTAAGTTTGGGGAATAAACATAGTGCGGCACTTACATTGGAAGGGGATTTGTATACATGGGGAGATAATACATATGGACAGCTAGGTAATGGTACAACAAATGGGTGTAATGTTCCCCAAAAAATTTTAGGACTAGAGAATGTTGCTTTCATATGCCTTGGCGATGATAGTAGTGCAGCGATAACATTTGATGGTAGCGTATATATGTGGGGGAAAAATACATATGGACATTTGGGGAATGGTACTTTTGAGGATAGCAGTGTGCCGCAGAAAATAGAAAGCCTAAAAAATATTCGAAAGATATCTGTTGGAGATGTTGGTTGCATGGCATTAGATACGGAGGGAGCAGTATATGAATGGGGACAAATGGAACTGTGGACATCAGATAATGGAAATGGGTGTATAAATAGTCCTCAGAAAGTAGAAGGTTTAACGGATATTACAGAGATAAGTGTAAACGGGTCAAAGGCAGCAATCGCGCAGGATGGTAGTTTATATACATGGGGATATAATGGGTGTGGGCAATTGGGAAATGGAAAAATGGGATTATTAGAATATGAAAAAAAACCACAAAAAGTCAGGGGGATAGAACGGGTTTCAGCAGTAAGTATGGGATATCAAAGCGTAGCGGCAATTACAGAAGATGGGGGACTGTATGAATGGGGAGAAAATTTGCAAGATAGGGGAGATGGATTAACTGATTCTATATGCCGGAAATATCCGGTAAAAATTATGGATGGAATGTTCGATAATATACCGAATTATGATGATATATTTAATATGTCTAAATATCGGGCAGATCGTTTGGTAACCTATGGGAATATTGAAGAAGAGATACTAAGTGATAATATTTCAAGAGTAACGCCCAGTGATATTTTTGCGACAGAACTACAGAAAAATGGTTTTGATGACCGAGTTGGCGCATGGGAGAATGTGTCGCTTCTGTTTGATATGGCAGATGATATCGGGGCATTATATGATTTCTCAATTAAAGAGCAGGATATTTATGGAGCGATTATATTAGAAGCTTTGGAAATTTCTACAAATTATGGATTATCTGATAAGTGGAATTCGCTGCTGAATGTTAAGCAGGCGGAGTTTTACACTAAATGTAAAGAGTTTGCGCGATTAAAATACGGAATTGATATTGGTGTAGAAAATAATTTCGCAAGCTTGACATTTGAGCAGAGAGATGAATTGGATAAGTTGACAGATGCTTTTTTTACAGCAGATTACGTAGAAAGTGATGGTACTCTAAAATTAATAGATCAGGTGTCAAAAAATATAGGGAAAATAGGAAAAGAAATAAACTCTTTGGAAGCGTATGCGGAAAGAATGACAAACAGCTTTTTATAGGCAGGGTTATGTGAGTCTACAAAAGAGGTAATAAGAGCAATGTATAATGAATGTCCGGACTCTAATTATTGAGTATTCCAATGCAATAGTGCATGCTTTCCAGAAATTCAGAGCACCCTTTTCCGGAAAAATAGTGCATATCTTTCCGGAGCAGAGTGCAGTCATTTAATTAGTATTCATCTGGAATAGTTATCCCATGCTCTATAAGAAGTGCCTGTAAACGGTCAATGTATTCTCTTAGATGCTGGATTTCTATCCAATTACCATGACACAGTTCATCGGCTTCTTCTAATTCGTGGCGGGTTATTTCATAATCCGTAAACTTAACGCATTTATGGTCTTTGCTGAAAGCACAATAATCAGTCATTGGCAGCTCCTTTCCGGGAAGCATGAATGCCATGACGTTCCCTCATGGATATGCGGCCATCAAGCATCACCTCATAGGAATTATGAATGATCCGGTCGATGATTGCTTCGCAAATAGTGGCATCACAGTCATTTCCGATGCGGCTGTACCAGCCTTTCGGTTCAAACTGTGTGCAGAAGATTACAGAGCCTTTCACACTACGGGCCTCAATGATTTCAAGAAGTTCCCGTGTCTGTTCCGTGGATACGGGGCTTAACAAGAATTCATCCAGAATCAAAAGATCAATCTTCTGATATGCTTTAATTACTTTTTTCAGCGTGCCGTCCCCATGCGCAACAGCCAGCTCATTCAATAGATCAGGCAGGCGCACATAACGTACTTTGATAAAGTTCCTGCAGGCTGCGATTCCAAGCGCACATGCGATATATGTTTTTCCATTCCCAGATGCTCCTTTTAGAATGATATGGTGGTCATCAGATATATACCGGCAGGTGGAGAATTCCAGCATCTGTCCTTTATCCAGATTTCGGTCAGGATGATACTCAATATCTTCCATACACGCATTGGGATAACGAAATTCAGCACTGCGGATAAGTTTTTGCAGCTTTGTGCTTTTTCGCTTATCCCATTCTTTATCAACCAGCATACCGAACCGGTCTTCGAAAGATAATCCCTGATAGGTGTCAGGATCCTTGCACTGGCATTCAAAGGCATCTGACATTGCAGATAATCGCATATCATGCAGCTTGTCTATGGTTGACTGACGAATCATAAACGGTCACCTCCTTCGTAGTAGGAGGCACCTCTGGTGATGCCATACTTGGAACTCTCTTTATTGGCAGCATTGGAAACAACCTTTGCTACTGCCACTTTATCCTGACCATTTTTCAAAATGGTACTGATATTTTTTAAACTTGGGCTTGGTGTGTAACTAAGTGCCTTGATACAGGCGTTTTCCAAACGTTGCGTACCATAGCGGTCAGCAAGCTTCATCAGCGATGCACAGGATTTATATCCCTGTTGCTCTACCTTATGCATGTATAAAAAATGTTTTACTACAATAAGGGTGGAATGGCCAACACTCTTTCCCCAGTCCAGAAAACTGTCTGTGTTGTATTCCAAAAATTTTCTGTGGTTTTCAGGCATATGCTCCGGTACATAAATCGGTTCCGGAGAGTAAGACCTGCGCACATGCGATGCTATACGGTTGCTATGGTAAAAAACTTCAATACTGTTTTCCGTAGCGCGGATATCGACCTTCTTGCCAATAAATTCATACGGAACAGAATACTTGCAATCTCCGATTTTTATGAGATAATCAGGTTGTATGGTGGCAGTTGACCAGACAGCCGTTTCATACGGGGAAGCAGGTAATGGCATGAGGAAGTCTTTTCTTCTTCAAGAAATGCAGATAACCGGCTTCCTTTCTTTTTCTGGAAAGGCTTTGCATTGAATTCCTCAAGCTTTTCATGGATGGCTTTATTGAGTTCTTCAAAAGTGAAGAACTTCCGGTTCCTTAGTGCTGCAAGAATCCATGTTTCAAGAACTTTTACAGTGCCTTCCGCATTCGGTTTATCCTTCGGTTTTACCGGTCGGGCAGGAATAATTGCAGTTCCATAGTGCTCTGCCATTTCGTGGTAGGAACGGTTAAGTACAAGCTCTGCCCGTGTGTTTTTAATCACACCTGTTTTAAGATTATCTGGTACAAGAATACGTGTTACACCACCAAAGAATGAATACGCATGGATATGAGCTTCTATCCAGTGGTTGGATTTCATATCTGGGAATGCTTCTGCATATCCATACAAACTGCATGGAAGAACAGCAACAAATATATATGCAGGTATATCGCAGCAACTGGCAGCATCATAAACTTTAAGCGTATCGCCTACCCAGTCTACTTCCATTGTTTCTCCTGGTTTGCGCTTAATTCTGAGAGTTGCTTTCTTTGATGCAGCATAGGCATGATACTTGTCATTAAACTGTGAATGCTGATACGGAATCGTATGCTCTGCCTCACATTTGGCACAGTATTCTGCCCATAAGAGCGAGAGCGTTACACCCGGCTTGGCCAGCTCATTGTAAACATACTCATAATCAGGGAGTCTTCTTCCCTCATTATTGCCTCTGTTTGGATAAAACAGATACTCGATATCTTTGTTGGAAAGAGTTTCTGGAATAGGCCATTCCAGAGAATGTGTTTCAGCAAGCTTCAGCACTTCTGAAACTGTGTTGCGTGAGCAGCATAAGCTGTTGGCAATAGATACATTGCTGAACTTCAGACTATGTAGTCTGATGATTTCTCGATAATCAGTCATGGTTATCGACCTCCTGTAATGAATTTACACATTTTTATGTGCATGGATTCATTATAGGTGATTGCACTATAGGGCGGAAATACCTGCTCTGAAATATCGGATTTAGGTGCTCTGAATTCCCGGAAAAAGTGCACTACTTAAATGGAATATACATAATTATGCCATGAAATCCGCATTGAAAGACTGTAAAGATATTATTGACAAGTCGTCAGAAAAATTGATTGTACAGATGATTTCAAATGAAATAAAAATTGCTGGAGTTGATATTTTAAAGCAGTGGTCAAAAGAATTATGGAAAAATGTGAAGTATTATTTGAATGCAGGATTCCCGGCATTGGACATTGTGCTGGCAGGATATAAAGGTGGAAAATGGATATCAAATTTGGTGTATAATACGGATGAGGTGATAGAAAAGTATCATAATATGCTTGCAGTTTTGGAGTATGAAAAATTATTGAATCAAGTGTATTTGGATTTAGAAGATACATATAGGCAGGGCAGAACGCAGGATAATGCAGAAAAATATTTGAGTGCAATTGACGTGATTTTTTCATTTAAGGATAAGGACTGCGAGAAAGCATATGGATATGTAAATGCATTGGATGAACCACTTGTTAATAAATTAGGTGAATTTTTTAATGGAGCAAGCCATTACGATACATTAAAATCACAGATTAATTCTTTACAGAAAGTATATTTTACTTCACATGAGGATTTATCAACACAATGGATTCATTATCTTGAAGAGGATTATCCGGGACAGGGATTAGAGGAGCAGTATGAGCACTTGTTTGAAGAAAGCAGGAAAAGAATTTTACAAAAAAAGTATGTAATCGCATGTCCAGTAGATGTATATATATACGATGAGAATAATGCATTAGTAGCGTCTGTGGTAGATAATGAACCTTTCTGTGCGGGAGATTTGACGGTTTCAGTGGAGGGAGATGAGAAGGAATTCTTATTTTATGGAAATGAAAAATACCGGATGGAATGTATCGGAAATGATGCAGGAACGATGGATATTACTGTAAAAGAATATGAGGCGGATAAAGAGAAACGTAATATTAGTTTTTATGATTTGCCATTATTGGATGGGGAAAAATATGCCTCAGATGTAAATACAGTTGTATCGGAAAACGAAAATTATGCCTTTATTTTAAATGATAGCCAGACGGTATTTCCGAATTACGATACGGACGATTTAGAGAGGCAGAGATATACGGTTAAAATCAGTTCGGGATATATTACAGATGAAGATAGTGTTTTACTTGAAAAGCAGGCAAGTGTTGGTGAAAAACTGAATTTGAAAGCAGTTATACCGGACGGATATGTCTTTAAAGGATGGACATCTGATTGCGAGCAGGATATATTTGAGAATAGCCAAAATGAAAAAACAGTTATGAAAATGCTGGAATCGGATGTGATGGTTACGGCTATGTTATCAAAGGATGGAAATAATATTTTGGCAACAGATATTGTGTTGAATGAGTCGGAGATTTCTTTGACAATTGGAGAAGATTATCAATTGAGTGCGCAGGTATTTCCGGAACAGGCTGAAAATAAGGATGTTTATTGGGGGAGTATAAATGAGAACGTTGCAACAGTAGGGCAGGATGGCATAGTAACTGCCGTTTCAGAGGGGAGTACGCAAATCGAAGTAAAAACACAGGATGGAAAGCGGAAAGCAATTTGTACAGTAAACGTTACTCCAGGGGGATTCTGGATTTCCGAAATTCCGCCGCAGACTTACACGGGGACTTCTATCAAACCAATTGTAGAAGTATATGATGGCGAGACTCTTTTGACAGAAAAAGTGGATTATACAATTTCATATAAGAATAATATTAAAGTAAATGATGCGTCAGAAGAAAAAACAGCTCCGACAATTACAGTAGCAGGAAAAGGAAATTATACGGGGAAAGAAACGGCGACTTTTCAGATTCAGGCGAAAGATATTAGCGCAGAGGATATTTCGGCAGATGATATAGTATTAAAATATAATAAAAAGGTTCAGAAACCGGTACTGGTTATATTAAGAGATGGTAAAAGACTCGGATATAAAAAGGATTTTATCGTTGAGTACCCTGAACTTGAAAATAATCCGGATGCGTATAAAGAACCGGGGGAGTATGCGATAGTAGTGAAAGGAATTGGAGGTTATAGTGGGGAACGGACAGTAACTCAGCATATTACAGCAGGAACCTTAATGAGTAAAGTCTCGGTAGGGAAAATTGCAAATCACGAGTATACAGGGCAGCCGATAGAACCTAAAGTTACAGTAAAATGTGGGAAAGATGTGTTGACGCAGGATGAAGATTATTCGGTAAGTTATGAAAATAATACGGAAATTGGTACTGCAAAAATTATTCTTATTGGAATGGGAGAATATACAGGAACAAAAGAAGTAACATTTAAAATTGTCGGAGGATCTTTAAACAAAGCCAAGGTAACAGGATTGATTACAATGCTTCCCTATACGGGAGAAGAGCAGTATCAGAATTGTACACTTACAATGACAATCAATAAGATGCCTGTAGTGCTGACAGAAAACGAGGATTATGTAGTAACATATCAGAAAAATAAGAACGCAGGTATGGCGACAGTTTTGTTCACAGGTATAAATGGTTACAGTGGTACAATAAAGAAAAGTTTTAGGATTGCTCCATTTGACATAAAAGCAGATGGTCTCAAGGAGAAAGAAGACCGCTTGTTTGAAATTGAACAGGGTATTATTCAGCCTTATGCAAAAGGAGGGACAAAACCTAAGCCAACAGTAACTTTTAATGGAATTATTTTGGAAGAAAATGTGGATTATAAGTTGAGTTATAAAAATAACACATCCGTTAATGACGGAAACAATCCCCACAAGCTTCCGGTGATTTCAGTAACAGGAAAAGGAAATTTTAAAGGCGTTAGGTCAGAATCTTTTGTTATAATTCCGCAGAAAATTGATGATGTAACGATAACAGCTTCAGATAAAGTGTATCAGGCAAGAAAGAATGCATGGAAACCGACAGTTGCGTTAACTGATGTAGATGGTAAAAGGCTTTCAGCCGGAAGAGATTATGAAAAGGATTTTATATATACATATGCAGAAGATACACTGTTGGAAGACGGTACAAAACGCTTGGCTGGTGATGCGGTGGAAGCGTCGGATATTCCAATAGCAGGTACGTCTTTAAGTGTCACGGCACTAGGAAAAGGGAATTATACGGGAACAGTCAGCGGAATATGGCGTATTGTAAAATCTGATATAGCGAAGGCAAAAGTGGTAATTCCTGCTCAGATTTATACTGGGAAAGAAATAAAGCCAGAGAAAGATCAAATAGAACTGAGTATTGGAAAGGAAAAATTAAAGGCAGAAGATTACGAAATTATCAGTTACAGCAATAATGTAAAGAAAGGAAGTGCATCTGTTGTATTACAGGGTATGGGAAATTATGGAGGTACAAAAACAGCAAAATTTAATATTAAAGCCAAAGGTATTTTATGGTGGTGGAAGGAATTGTTTAATTGAATGAGATAAGTACAATATATAAATAGCTGGAAAATATATACAGAAAAGTCTGTGCAGTGGAAGGATAGAACTGACACAGGCTTTTTTGTTGGATATTTCCCTTAACAAAAAGGAAAATATTTTGTATAATGAAAGCAATTAAATTGGAAAAAGGAGAGTACAATGAAGCTTGTAGTTGCGGGAACAGGATATGTTGGGCTGGTTGCGGGCGTCTGTTTTGCAGAAAAGGGACATGATGTAACTTGCGTAGACGTAGATGAAAATAAAGTGAAGTTGATGGAGTCTGGAATTTCTCCGATATATGAAGAAGGACTAGAGGAATTAATGCGGAAAAATTTTGAGGAGGGGAGGCTCCATTATACAACAGATTATAAGTCTGCATACAAAGATCCAGATGCTATTTTTATTGGCGTTGGAACGCCTGAACAGCCGGACGGTTCAGCCAATTTAAGTTATCTTGCGTCTGTATGCAGACAAATTGCCGAAAATGTGGAAAAAGACTGTCTGGTTGTAGTGAAATCTACAGTACCGGTAGGAACCAACGATCATGTGGAACAGTTTATTAAGGATTTTCTGGTGCGCAGGGAACTTCATATTGATGTAGCGTCAAATCCGGAGTTTTTGGCACAGGGGTCTGCGGTACATGATACTTTGCAGGCGGCACGCATTATAATAGGCACGGAGAGTGAGAATGCAGAGAGAATACTCAGAGAGATATACAGACCGTTTGATTTGCCGATTGTTGCGATGAACAGGCGTTCGGCGGAGATGACGAAATATGCCTGCAACGATTTTCTGGCATTGAAGATTTCATATATGAATGATATTGCAAATTTCTGCGAACGTATTGGAGCAAATATTGATGATGTGGCAAAAGGAATGAGTTATGACGAAAGAATAGGATCTAATTTCTTGAGGGCAGGTATTGGTTATGGAGGAAGCTGTTTTCCGAAAGATACGAAAGCATTAAAATTTCAGGCTCAGAAAGTAGGATATCGCCTTCGGACAGTAGAGGCGGCAGTTGATGTGAATGCTGATCAAAAAACACTTTTGTTTGAGAAAGCAAGTAATCGGATGATCACTTTTGATGGACTTCGTGTAGCAGTTTTAGGATTGGCATTCAAACCTGGAACTGATGATTTACGGGAAGCTCCTTCTTTGGACAATGTGGAATTGCTATTAGAGGGCGGTGCAAATATAACAGCATATGATCCTGTGGCTTCTGAAAATTTTCAGAAAAAATATCCGGAAGGAAAACAGAGGAAAGGGAGCATTGTTTATGTGGATTCGATTGAAGATGCATTGACAAATGCAAATATTTGTTTTGTGTTTACGGAGTGGGCAGAAATTAAGAAGATCGCTCCAGAGCGCTTTAAAGAACTAATGAGAACGCCGTTAGTATATGATGGGCGGAATATTTATGATGTGGAAGCAATGAAGAAAGCCGGTATTGAGTATTATAGTGTCGGAAGATGACGGAGGTAAAGGATGGAGCAAAAGAAAACAATTCTAATTACCGGAACGGCTGGATTTATCGGAGCAAATTTGGCAAGGCGGCTATTAGAAACAAAAAATGCTTTCCGGATAATTGGAATTGATAATCTGAATGATTACTATGATGTCAAATTAAAAGAATATCGTTTGAACAAATTAATGGGATTTCATAATTTTATATTTTCACGTGGGGACATCGCGAATCGGGATTTTATAAAAGGAATATTTGAGGAGTTTACGCCGGATGTTGTAGTTAATTTAGCAGCGCAGGCAGGAGTGCGCTATTCGATTACGAATCCGGATGTGTATATAGAAAGTAATATTCTGGGATTTTATAATATTCTTGAATGCTGCAGAGATTCTTATGGTGAAGGGAAGAAAGGCATACAACATTTGGTATATGCATCCAGTTCATCGGTATATGGATTAAATAAAAAGGTGCCCTATAGTACGGAAGATAAGGCGGATCAGCCGGTTTCCCTGTATGCGGCTACAAAACGTTCTAATGAACTGATGGCGCATGCATATAGTAAACTTTATGGAATTCCATGTACAGGGCTGCGTTTTTTTACAGTATACGGGCCAGGTGGAAGGCCTGATATGGCATATTTTGGATTTACGGATAAAATGGTACGTGGTGAGAAGATCCAGCTATTTAATTATGGCGATATGTATAGGGACTTTACCTATATTGACGATATTGTGACGGGAGTTGCAGCAATTTTGGAAAGGGCACCGGAGGTTGACGAAGATGGTGTGAAGTTTAAACTTTATAATATCGGTAATCATAATCCGGAAAGTTTGCGTTGTTTTGTAGAAACATTGGAAGAATGTCTAATGGAAGCAGGAGTGATTCAAAAACCAGCTGAAAAAGAATTGCTGCCAATGCAGCCGGGAGACGTTTATCAAACATATGCGAATGTTGATGAGTTGGAAAAGGATTTCGGATTTAAACCGGAGACATCATTAAAGGATGGCTTGACAGCCTTTGCAAAGTGGTATGCAGAATACTATGGTGAAAAAAGAGATAAACAGGGGATTAAGGCATTAAAGTGAATGCTGAATAGCAGGAGGAAATGAAAGTGAAAAAAATAATGCGTTTTATTGCAGGGGCATTGAGTATATGCATGTTGCTTAATTCCAATGGAGTTTATGTTTTTGCGTCGGGAGTTTCAGAAAACAGTTATGAGATGATAGAAACTGAAAGTATAACGGAGACGGGTACTGCTGAAGAGAGCGAAAGTGCCGAGGAGACAGAAAGCATCGAAGAGAGCGAGAGTGCCGAGGAGACGGAAAGCATCGAAGAGAGCGAAAGTGCCGAGGAGACGGAAAGCATCGAAGAGACCGAAAGTGCCGAGGAGACGGAAAGCATCGAAGAGAGCGAGAGCGCCGAGGAGACCGAAAGTATCGAAGAGACGGACAGCGTGGAGGGTGAACAGTCGGTATCAGGAAATGATATTTCAGGCAATAGTATTTCTATGTCCAATTTAAGGGATGAGTATGTGTATGAATTGGCGGTAGATGAAAGTGGTGTTTTATATTTAAAGTCTGGACAGCTTGGAGGAAAAGTTAAAATCCCGGAAGGGACAAAAAAAATCCCCAGAACTGAGACCCTTTTTTATAAAAACAATGATGTGACTGAAATTTGGATACCAACGGAAGTTGAAGAGTTTGAAGAAAGCGCTTTTGAAGGAGCTGGAAACTTGGAATATGTAGCATTTGAAAATAATGAAACAAATGCTTCATATTTTCCGAGAAAAATGTTTGCAGATTGCAGTCGCTTGGGAATTTCCAGTGAGATCATGGAAAATCTTAAAATTCCATATGGAATTGAGCGAATAGGGGAAGAATGCTTCAGCGGTTGCGGGGATCGATTGACATCCATTTCTATCAGTTCAACAGTAAAAACAATAGAAAGAAAAGCATTCAGCAATTGCAGCAGTTTGACAAGTGTTAATCTGTCCTCAGTGGAGGAGCTGGAAGAACGTGCATTTAACGGGTGCGGAAGACTTTATAATGTTACATTTTCTGATGAATTAAAAAAAATTGGGGAAAGGGCATTTGCTGGCTGTAGTAATTTGAAAAGAGTTGATTTAGGGGAAGTAAAGAACAATACAATTCTGGACAAATATGCATTTACAAACAGTGGCGTTGAGACAGTAGTATTTTCATCGGCATTTACAGTAATACCGGAGTATGCATTTGCAGAGTGCAGTAAGCTGGAAAAAATTGTAATTAAAGAGAATGGTATAGTACGCATAGAACAAAAGGCATTTGAAAACTGTATATCTCTTAGTGCGTTGTACTTGCCGGAATGTGTAGAAGAAGTAGACGCGAATGCTTTTGCGGGCTGCAGCGGATTAAAAATAATTGAAATTTTAAATGGAAAGGATTCGAATGAAGGCAGTCAGATAAAATTGTCATATGATTCTTTCCCCGGGAATGCGGGCATGATTGTTAAAGGATATGGGGGAAATGTTGAAGAATGGGCAGGCAGACATGGGAAAGAAGGGGTCAGCTATGAATCCTTGTATCAGGCATATCCAATAAAGTTAAATATCGGTAAGGGTGGTACAGCAACAGCGGATAAAAAAGAGGCAAGGATTGGAGAAAAGATTACACTGACAGTAAAGCCAGCAGACGGAATGGCAGTGGAAAAAATTACATATGGCAGCTTGAAAAAGCCGGTTAGTAAAGATTTTTCTTTTGAGGTTACAAGAGAAGATATTGGAGAAACAGATAATTCAAATAATGCAGTTATGGTAGACATATCGTTTATTGAGAAAGGCGCAATTTCATTTGAACGTCTGGAGGTAAAATCAGAAGAAGATAAACTATCTTTTGTTGAAGTACCGGGAAGTGTAAACGAATATTATGTAACGTTTCCTTCGGTGTGGAGTTCGGACAGACTTGTAATAAAAAATGCAGATACCGATGAGGAAATAGGAAGCTGGGCATGGACATTTAAGACAGAAGACAGTAAAATAGTATCGGTAAATACAGATGGTACTCTCAGAGCGTTGAGACAAACCATAGACAATGAAGGAGTATTAGTTACTGCAACATTAAAGGCAAATAGTGCAGTTAAGGTGCTTATTCATTGCAGAATTCGTATGGATGCAGATATTTCTGAAATTACGGAGTTTCAATTTGAGGATAGCGGGAAGCGTCTGAAGGAGGGCATGGAGAATGGTTTTCAGACAGCTTCCTATACAAAAGCATGGATGGATTCTGGAAATGGGAGCAGAACATTTAAAGTCAGAGCAATAATGTTAAATACTCAGAATGAAGAAATGGAAGCGGATTTTACCTGGAGCAGTGCCAATACAGCAGTTGCGAAAGTGGGAAAATCAAAAACATCAGGATCTGAGAACACAATTACAGTATGTGGGAGTGGAGAAACTCTGATTACAGCAACATCTGCTATTGAAAATAAGGCCGGTAAAAAACTTTCTAAACAGTTTATCGTCAGGGTAATTGATCAAACCCCGATTGTAGAAGAAAGCAGTATTACATTTAATCCAAAGGCATCTGATCCGGCGCATTTTACGCTTATCAACGCATACGGAGGAGAAGTCAAGGCAGGAAGTATGCAATTGGTTAGAAAAGTAAAAAACAGTTGGGTGCAGGAAAAGGGAATCAGCGTAAAAGTGTCTGAGGACAATATTGGATCCTTGAGCATCCCGGAAAAGAGTGATTATAATGATGGAAGAAATAGGACATTTACGGATTTATATCTGAAAGGATATATGAATGACGGGGATCCGTTTTATACTAAGATGCCGAAAATCTCTATTAGTGTTCGTGAAGTAAAGCCGTCAGTAAGGGTATCAGGGAAAATAAACACATTTTATAATGCAGAGGCTTCCGAGCAGGGGAGCGTTGAGGTTGTTATTATGCCTCCAAAGGGATATGAACTGGATGATGAGTATGAAATCACGTTAGAAGATTTGGGTAATGATAAGAATTCATATTTTACGAAAAATTTCCGGATAGAGTCATCTGGGGATGGAAGTACATGGTATATTAGGCAGAATTTAAAAGATTTGCTGAAGGATGAAAATGGTAAGATTATTAACCGTGGTATGATGAAGGTTAAATGCAAAGGATTTTTGGAAACAAAAGTTAATATTACAGTTCCAACAGGCAGAACTGTGCCGAGTTATGAAATAACGCCAACAAAGGGAACTGCGAATATTATGTCTAAAGGACAGAAATATGAGATTGTTTTAAGAGATAAGAAAACAAAAGAAACTATTGAACTTTCAGAGGAAAAGGATAAAGTATCATTTGATTTAAATTCATCCAGTGACTATTTTAGAGAAAATAGAGAATTGAAGATTGAGGATGGTCACATTGCGCTGATGCTTCCCAGTTCTATTTCCCAAAATCTGAAAGCTGTTTTGAAGGTAAAGCGAGATGGCTGGAGTGAGGAAATTCGATATACATTTAATATTAGTGCAACTAAATCTCTGCCAAAAGTGAACTTAAAAGATAGTATAATTACAATTAATAAGGCTTGTTATGCAAGCAATTCCACAGAGATATCCTTGAATCAGGAGGATGTCAGATTGAGCGGCTTTACAGAGTTTGTACCGACAAGTAAAAACAAAGGGATTTTGGAGCAGGCAGAAAAAATTCATGTTCAGTGGAAGGATGGAAAACTGATTGCATCTATAAGGAACGAATCAGATCCGAAAGCGGGAACTTATGAATTTATGGCAGTACCGGAAGTGACTTATGAGGGAACCGAAAAGTGTGAAAATATTTCACCGATAAAAGTAAAGGTTAAAATTGCAGAAGCACAGCCAACCATTAAGCTAAAAAATTCAAATTTCAGGTTAAATACTGCAGCAGAAGGAAAATATAGAGAAATCGCTGCTCAAGATTTTATGTGGCAGAATATTCCTGCGGAAGGCGGATTTTCAGAGGTGCCAGACATGTCAGACATGATGGTGAGATGGAATAATACGTTGTATCCTGCGGAAAATGTGCCCGTAAAAATTATGTTTGAAAAAGATAGAATGACTGAAAAACTGAGCATGAAAGTAGGTTTGGCAGGAAATTACACATGGAGGAAAAATGAACGATTTACTCTTGAAGAAATCAAAGTGGTTGATGCCAGCGGCAGAAAGGTGGAGGTCAGTCCATTAACATTTACAGTTGTGCGGACAACGGGGGATATAGGTGTTAGTTTGTCAGGAAAAGGTGTGATAAATGTTTTGGATGAAAGTAGTTCCCTTATTTACACACCTACAGTAAAAAATTATGCGGGAAGAGTTGTAAATGCGGATGTTAGCATGGAGGTAGATTCCAAAGGAGATGAACAGGAAGAACATCATTTTGTTGCATTTGTCAATTCGGATGGAAAAATTCAAATTAATGTTAGAGAAGAGAAGAAAAATCAAATAAAAGCTCAGAAATATACATTATATTTGAAAATTTCCTTAGAGGGAGCTCAGGAAGGTGAAACTGTAGAGTCTAAAATAAGCTTCACACCAAAGCAGACAATGCCAAAGCTTACACTAAGTAAGTCGGAAGTTATTCTTTATCAAAGCAATCCGTCAAGAACGCAGGAGATAACGCTAAATCAAAATAATGATGTGAAAGCGCATATTACAGGAGTGAAGTGGGCAAAGGAAACGAGCGATTTGATTAGAGAGGCATATTATATTGGAAAAATTGATGAGAATGGAACATTTGCAATAGGCTTGAAAAATGGTGCTGCACTAAAAAAAGGCACATATACGTTAAAGCTTGTTACAGAATGTGAAAATCAGCTTGTCAATACAACAGGGACTGCATTTTCTGTGAAAGTTATTGTGAAATAGAAAGAATGAAAAACTGTCGCTTTTGATACTGGCGGCAGTTTTTTTATGGTGCGCCTAGCGACACACGTTCCTCAAGAGTTAAAGTTCCAAATCAGCCCGGTAGTGGGAAGGATACCGTTGAGAATGCAGGTTGGTAAAAATCTTATTAAACAGAGAGGTATTTACAATGAAGTCCAACACATAGAGCGCAAAAATTGAAGCTATTACAGAAAAAACTTTGGCACCCGGAATTGATGTCGGAAGCGAAATGCACTATGTCAGAGCTTTTGATTACAGAGGAATTGAGTATTCAAAGAAACCTTTTAAATTTAGTAATACAGAGGCCGGATTTGAGACAGAGGTGATATGGAACCTGCTGATCATAGGTTTTAATGAGAGAGATATATATCTGTACCGAAGGATACACGGATTTATAAAAAGTGGGATCAGCAGAAAGAGCGTAAGCCAGATTTTTTGTGATGATCTGCAGACAGAGAAGGTAAAGAATATCCTGTATGAAAAAAGCGGATAGAAATTTGGGATAATAAGGAATCTTGAGACCGTATTAAGAAAGCTCTTAATCTATCATAGATGTGATAAGGGCAGTTTGTGAATATTTCGCGCTATGAGAGCCATCGATACGCTTTTGAGATCCACCAGTACACACAAGTGATCCACCCTTGATCAGTTCATGCAATAGATCCGTCCCGATGCTGAAATGCCAGGTTTTTACTTCAGCTTTTCTTTTGTAGAATCTTTATTGGAGAAATAGTCTCCGATTCTACGAAAGGAGGCCGAAAACATGGCCAAAAAGATTAATGTGAAGCTGATACTGGAGCTTCGCAGTGCCGGGATGGGGCGGAATGCAATCGCCACTAGCAGGCACATTTCCAAGAATTCTGTCGGTGATGTGTTCCACATCGCTGACAGGATGGGCATATCCTATGAGGACATCGCACAGATGGATGAGGATGCGGTTTACCGCAAGTTTTATCCGGACAAGTTTGCCCTGGAAAACCTGTATGACAAGCCAGATTACGAGTATGTCCACCAGGAACTGAAACGTACTGGGGTGACGCTGAAGCTCCTTTGGCAGGAATACCAGGACAAATGCAGGGCATCTGGCAACATTCCCATGGGATATACGAAATACTGCCAGGGCTACAGCGAATACACGATTATAAACAAGCTTACGAGCCACTTGGAGCATAAGCCCGGCGCTGCCGTGGAGGTAGATTGGTCAGGGCCTTCCATGGCCTATGTCGACACTTCCACAGGGGAGATCGTAACCGTATACCTGTTTGTAGGAACCCTGCCCTACAGCCAGTACTCCTATGTGGAACCCTGCCGGGACATGAAGATGGACAGCTTTATCCGCGCCCACATCCATATGTATGAATTTTTCGGCGGGGTAGCTGTTGTCCGGCAAATTAAATGATGTCCCATCCGGCAGATTATTTCGTGCTGATTTGGGGTTTCTACAGATGTGTCAGTCACTTTAAAAGTGATTGTTTCTGCGAATTGTTTTCATGACAGAAAAACCCCCGCAAATTAATTGCGGGAGTCTTCTCAGCCAAGGGTGCTGTCATTGATAGCCTGCATCACGATGTCGGCTGTGATTCGGTTGGCCGCCTGGCTATGTCCGATTACAAGGGAAGCATTGCAGAGCTTGCTGATTACACGGGCTGTACCGTCGGAAGCATTCAGGATCGCTTCCATGGCCGCGTCATCAAAAACAGGATCTGTACAGCCTGCCTTTTTCAGTTTCCATTCAATGTAAGCACGTCCTTCTTCTTTTGAGTAGCCGTCAACGTTATAGTTCATGATGATACGCTGACGGAGCGGTTCATGGATGGAAAGCTGGAGCGTATTGTTCAGCTGTGGAAGACCGACCAGAAGAATTACAGCCCGATCCCGGGAGTCCATCTCAAAGTTGAACAGGATCTTCAGATCGTTGAGGACAGCATTTTTGATATAGTTCGCTTCGTCAATGATAATGACGGGAGTTTTTCTCTTGTCCAGGGCAAGCCGGTTGATCTCACCCTGAATGATATGAAAGTTTTCAGTCTTTCGGTAGGACGGTTGTGCGCCCAGGGATGCGGCGAGATTCCGGTAGAAATCATTCACTGTAACGGTAGAAAGGCTGGTGTAGATCACCTTATACAGGGAAGGGTTCAGTCCGGCAGACCAGGAACGGACCAGCGTTGTTTTTCCACGGCCCGGAGCACCGGTAAGAAGACCGAAGCCTTTTGTTCTGGCAAGGTAATCCAGGCGAAATTTTGCCTCCGTATACTCGGCACTTTCAAAAAGGATGTCTTTGGAATTCTTTAAAAAGGGATTGAATTCCAGGCCATAACGCGCAGTAAGTTCCATTAGTCTTCCCCTCCTGTCAGACGCACCTTGTCCCGTTTTACAGAGGCATTGTCGTGCTTATTGAGAAGGCGGATCGGAGTAAGGGATCCATCTGCTTCCACAATAAAGATGTCTTTCATATCCGGTGTATAACGGAGGGTGATGCGCTGCTTTGCAAAACGGTAATCGACTTCATACTCCACCTGATCGATCACAATGACAGAATCTGTGGATACCCGGCGCTCGATCTCAAGAAGAAAAGAGGATTCGATCTGTTCATCGGGGAGACGACAGATCAGTTCCGGTTCCTGAAAGAAGCGTTCCTGCGGGGACATTCCTTTCAGAGAGGAATGAGGACGCTGGTTATAGCTTCTGACAAAGGTCAAAAGGCTCCCTCTGAGTTCTTCCAGTGTATGAAAATCCCTCATATCTAGGGACGCCATCCATTGATCCTTCAGAGTACGGAACCATCTCTCGATCTTGGCCTTCTGTGTGGGTGTATAAGGCCTGCAGTAGCTGATCACAGAGCCGATCCGGGCGGCCAGCAGTTCCATCTGCCTGTTTTTGTAGGCGGCACCGTTATCAAAGTTGAAAACCTTTGGCCTGCCATACTTGGAGACGGCAGATTTCATGACGGACATAAGATTCACGAAGGTATCGTTAAAGAAGACGTCTGCACCAAGGATAAAGCGGCTGGCATCATCAATCAGCGCGATCACATAAACACGATGCTTCTTTCCATCTTCGGTTTTCAGATAGGGGCCGGCACTGGAATCACCGCACCATACTTCATTGATGTGGGGCCTTTCGTAACGCCGCATATCCTGATTGTTGGTCAGACGTTCCTGTAAGACGAGCTGATTAATGAAACGGCAGACCGTAGATTCCGAGAGCTGTCCGGAGCGGATGCTGCCGTTATCCTGGAGCTGTTTATAGATCGCAGCTGCAGACATCCGGGGATAATGATGCTTGAGATAGATGATCTGCTCTTTCAGGTCTTCATCGATCTTCCGGCTTACACCGTAGTCAGACCGTCCGGTGGGAACCAAAGCATCAAAACCGGATTTCTTGTAAGAAAGGTACCATTTCTCCAGAGTTCCTGGAGAATAGTGGCGAAGGGAACCGTCCGGTGCCTTGATCCCTTTCGCTGAAACGGTACGAAAGTAAGCACTCAGGGATTCATAGTCTTCCTGGGTGCCAGTAATGAGTGGAGCAATCGCTGAATAGCGCATCAGAGCGACTGCCTGTTTCTTTTCCTGTTCCATAAGTCAGGCCTCCTTAGAGTTTTTCTTTATTGTAAGAAACAATAGAGGCACTGTCAGGTAAGGTTATGTGGTATAGGAAAAAAGCTTGTTGACCCGCCGGTGTATCTGCATGAACTGCGACGAATAATCCGAGAAACAGGAAAGGATCAGATTACCCAGTGGAAAGAGGCCGATCCTGAGAGAGCGCAGCTTTTCTCTCCAGCAGAGCCTGTAGTTTCGGAGTATGGATTTGACGTTGTTTTCATCAATGGATGGATTGCTCTCACAGACTATGCTGACGCTACGGCCTTCTTCGTAGTCCCTGCAGATCCTTTGTTGGTCGGGAAGAGGGATCTGGGAGTAGGGAACCATGGAGGATAAAAGAAGTGCATGGGTAGCCCCGCATTCGGAGCATTTCACCCGGCAGACCCGGAGCCGGATGGCTCCAGAGGATAGCTTCACTGTCCGCTTGTAGTAACCATGGACCGACAGACAGGCAGAATGAGAACAGGAACAGGTCAGCTGATGAAGCTGAAGATCATGAATAAGAGAATCGTAAAAGGATTGAGAAATCTGATTGCAATCTGGGACAAAAATGGTTATCATAGTATTGTGAATAGACACAGGGTTACCTGTGTATGTGAGCAGTAGCAGGCCAGACTTTTCCAGGGTGCAGGCCTGCTATTTCTTTATGTGACAATCATTATGATAACACAAGAGGCACAGCGTAAAGCAATCCGATGTAAAATCCATCAGAATAATTTATGCTGTGCCTCTTTTTAATTTGATTGAATGCGGTATGGTTTAGGACCAGATAAAATGCCGGGTAACAGGTAGCAACGCGCCTTGTCTGCGATAACCTGAAGACGGGCGTTGTGTCCCATCCCAAAGAAGGGGAGGTCGTCCTGACTGTGGATTATGAAGCCATGGGCAGCCACTACCAGACAGCCATCATGCCGGCAAGTATCCGTAAACCCAAACAGAAAGCTTCCGTGGAAGGCACAGTGGGGAAGATTGCAACAGCGATCATCGCACGGCTAAGAAATGAGGCTTTTTACAGCTTTGAGGATCTGAAAGCTGCCGTTGCAAAAAAGCTCTACGGATTCAACCACGAGAGTTTCCAGAAACGTGAAGGGAGCCGCTACGACTCTTACCTGGATGAGAAGCCGTTCCTGCATCCACTGCCGTCTGTCCCTTATGAGATCGCCACGTGGGTCTATGGAAGAAAGGTAAACATTGACTACCATGTCGTCTTTGAGTATAACCGGTACTCTTGTCCTTACCAGTACGCTAGGAAGAGTGTTGACTTGAAGGTTACGGATAGCACCGTGGAGATCTACAGCGGTTCTGCCCGCATAGCCACGCATAATCGCTTCCCGTCTGGTCGGAGGAACCAGTATTCTACCCATCCGGAAGATATGCCGGATAAGTTCAAGTTTTCCCCATGGGATGATATCCGGATCAAAAACTGGGCAAGATCCATCGGCGATTATACAGCACAGGCGATTGACCGTATCTTTGAGGGGGTTCCCATAAAAGAACAGGGCTATAACCCTGCGCTGGCTGTCCTGAGACTGAGCAACAAATACTCCGAAGCACGCCTGGAAGCTGCCTGTGAGTTTGCCATCACCAGCGGGATTAAAAAGCCCCGTTACCACCATCTTAATTCGATCCTTGCATCCAATCAAGACAAGATTTACGTAGAGCGCAAAAAAGCAGATGCAAAGGAACATTCCCAGATGGGATACCTGAGGGGGAGCAGTTATTACGGAGGTGACAATGATGATCAATGAAGAGACCAGGCGCAAGCTGCGTGAAATTAATCTGGGTGAGGCAATCACGGGGCTGGAGGTACAGCAGGCGGATCCTGCGACAATAGCTCTGCCCTTCGACGAAAGGATGCAGCGGCTGGTGGATTACATCTACCAGGAGAAATATAACGGGAAGATACAGCGGCTGATCAAGTCAGCGAAACTTCGTTTTCCGCAGGCAAACCGGCAGGGAGTTATCTACGCCAACCGCGGATTAAACAGGGAACTCATTGAGAACCTGTTCAGCGGCCAGTACATCGATTTGCATCAGAGTGTCATCCTCCAGGGATTTACCGGTTCAGGGAAGACCTACTTAGCCTGTGCCCTGGGAAAAGAAGCCTGCCTGAACCATGTCAGGGTACGGTATGTCAGACTGCCTGACCTGTTAATGGAGTATGGGGACTCCACCATAGTTGCCGGGAATCAAAGGAAGCTGCTTGAACGCTACAGCCGGATACCTCTCCTGATACTGGATGAGTGGCTTGTGTCCGACATATCAGATGCGGAACTCCACTTCCTGTTTGAGCTTATGGAGAGGCGTTCTGATACAACCTCTACCATCTTCTGTACGCAATATCGTAAAGATGACTGGGTGAAACGTCTGGGCGAAGGAGTTCGGGCAGAAGCGATTGTAGATCGCTACGCATACACTGCTTTCTGGATTGAGACCGGCAGCACTAATATGCGGGAATACTGTGCTAAGCATAAAATGTAAAAACATATCGGCGGATCCCAAAAGCGTATTGCTGGGTCTGAGAGAAAAATCAATGGGTCTGAGCAAAGCTCAGACCCGGATCCCTTGGCGCGAAATAATCAGGTACCGCACTGAAGGAGGATCTCATTATGGCAAAGCACTATGACAAACAATTTAAGCTGGATGCAGTCCAGTATTATCATGATCACAAGAACTTAGGACTGCAAGGCTGTGCTACAAACTTAGGAATCAGTCAGCAGACATTATCACGCTGGCAGAAAGAACTGCGTGAAACAGGTGATATTGAAAGCCGTGGTTCCGGTAACTATGCTTCTGATGAAGCAAAAGAAATCGCACGATTAAAACGAGAATTACGAGATGCACAGGATGCTCTTGAAGTATTAAAAAAAGCAATCAACATTCTGGGAAAATGACGGAAGCCATTTATCTCGAAGTTACGGAGATGGCAGAAACTGCCCATAAGGCGAAACGCCGAGTTTCTGTCTCCGGAATGTTGAAACATCTTGGCGTTTCTCGTTCTGGTTATCATGCATGGCTAAAACGTGTTCCTTCCAATACAGAAAAAAGACGTGAAGCCGTAAAAGCTAAAATTCAGGATATTTACGATGAATCAAAACAGAATTATGGTGCCCCTAAAATCACCAAAGAATTACGTAAATCAGGAGAAATCATCTCTGAACGTACCGTTGGTAAGTATATGAAGCAAATGGGCATCAAAGCTCAATGGGTCAAGCCATGGACCATCACAACCAAAGATTCTGACTTCAGCAGCGAATTAAAAAATATCCTTGATGAACAGTTTAACCCAGAACGACCAAATGCTGTTTGGTGTTCTGATATTACTTATATCTGGACGATAGACGGATTTGTTTATCTGACCAGTATTATGGACTTATATTCCAGAAAAATCATTGCCTGGACACTTTCTAAAACATTAGAAGTATCCTGCGTGATTGAAACAATAAAAAAAGCAAAAGCAAGACGCAATATCGATGAGCCTTTGATTCTACATTCAGATCGTGGCAGCCAGTATGTATCAAAAGAATACAAACGTGTAACCGCAACCATGCAGTGTAGTTATTCTAAAAAGGCATATCCATGGGATAACGCATGTATTGAGTCGTTCCATTCCCTGATTAAGAGAGAATGGCTGAATCGGTTTAAGATTCGAGATTATGAGCATGCATATCGTTTGATTTTCGAGTATTTAGAAGCATTCTACAATACAAAACGAATTCATAGTCACTGTGATTATATGTCTCCAAACGATTATGAAGAGCTGTATCGTAGGCTTCAACAAGGCGAATTGCAGATGGCAGGTTAAGATGAGGAAAACCTCATTTTAACTTGTACTAAATCTTGACATAGGACCAAAGTGGGAATTGTAAATAAAGATGGACTATGATAAAATATAAGAAGTATTTTGACTAGTGAATTTTATAGGAGCTTCCTGTATAATTTAAAATGTAGACGTTGAAAATTGAAAATACCTCAGAGTACAATTACTGACTGGCAGGTTAGTAAAAATTTTATTGAACAGAGAGGTATCTGCAATGAAGTCTAACACACAGAACCAAAAAATTGAAGCAATGACTGAAAAAACTTTGGTAATTGGAATCAATGTTGGAAGCGAAACACACTATACAAGAGCGTTTGACTACAGAGGCATTGAGTTTTCTAAGAAGTCGTTTAAATCCAGCAATAGTAAAGCTGGTGTTGAAATGTTTAAGACATGGATTCTTGATATCAAAGAAAAGCATGAGAAGGATAAAGTTGTTCCTGAAATGGAACCGACCGGACATTACTGGTTTAATCTTGGAAAATTCCTTCAGGATAACCAAATGAAGCCAGTATTGCTAAATCCCCATCATATAAAGAAATCAAAAGAACTCGACGACAACAATCCAACAAAAAATGATCGTAAAGATCCAAAAGTCATCGCAGGATTAGTAAAAGAGGGACGATACATGATTCCATACCTGCCAGACGGTATCTATGCAGATCTGAGAACAGCATCAAACATGAGATTTCAGATCCAGTCGGAGCTTACGAGAGTTCAGAACCGGATTAGTCGTTGGTTCAATATATATTTTCCTGAATATAAAACAGTGTATGGAAAACCAGATGCGATAAGCGGAATGATGATTTTGAAGAAGGCACCACTGCCGGAAGACATCCTGACGTTGGGTGTTGAGGGAGTGAACCAGATCTGGCGGGATGCAAAAATAAGAGCAGTTGGAAAAAAGAGGGCACAGACCCTGGTGGAAGCTGCAAGGCACAGTGTCGGAACGAAAGAAGGAGCCAAGGCCGCACGTATAGAGATACGTATGCTGCTGGAGGACTATGAATCCAGAAACAATCGACTTCAGGAAGTAATGCTCTTGATTGAAGAACTGGTAAAGCAGATCCCAATGGCAGAAAAGCTGATGGAAATCAAGGGTGTGGGAATCAGGACAGTGTCAGGATTCCTTGCAGAGGTAGGTGATATCACACGCTTCAGCAGTCCAAAAGAACTGCAGAAACTTGCAGGACTGGCACTGGTTGAAAACAGTTCCGGAAAGCATAAAGGACAGACAACAATAAGCAGACGGGGTCGAAAGAGACTAAGATATCTGTTATTCGAGGTTGCAATGTCTTTAGTAGGAAAAAATCCGGAGTTTGGTGCACTGCATCATTATTACACAACCAGGAAGGTTAATCCGTTAAAAAAGATGCAGTCATTGATGGCGGTAGCTGCAAAACTGATCAGAGTCTTTTATGTCATGCTGACAAAAGGTGTGGAGTATGATTCGGCAAAGATGCTGGGAGATATCAAACGACCGGCAGTATATATGTAGGCTGCATAAACAGAGAGAAACAATGTAGGAGACTGTCAAATGGGCAGTCACTGAATAAAGCAGAATGTAACAGATAACGTCCACTGGAAACAGTGCTGCTACAGGAAGCAAGTCAGTAATCAAAAAACAAAGAATGAGCCAGTAGTCGGCAGAAATTTTAACCATGGGACATGATCCCGTATAGGAGCAAAGCTGACACTCTGGTTATGGATAGGCAGAACGAAGGAAGTGAGGTTCTCTGGAGACAGGGATGAACCTGATGGACATAGGAGGTTAGCTACCATAGAGGGATGGGTATACACAAGACCATGTAGACCAGAAATGAAGACGTTCTATTTCGTGTACCCTGCAACTACTATTTCAGTACTTGATATATCGAAATATCCATGACTGTGGCTAATTCACTGAGATATGAAAGGTTGAAAAGCCTTGAATTTTCAATAAAAAACACTTGATTATATGAGGAGATGTTAATGTATGAGAGGAAGAGCCACAATATTATATCTGGTGGTGCCATGCTATAATGAGGAAGAGGTATTAAAAAAAACAGCAGAGGTATTAAAGAAAAAAATTTTGCAATTGCAGGAAAATGGAAAAATTTCAGCGGCAAGCAGAATTTTTTTTGTAAATGATGGAAGTAAGGATTCAACATGGAAAATCATTTATGATCTTACCCAAAAGGACAAAATATTTGCAGGACTGAGTTTTTCGCGTAACTATGGACACCAGAACGCAATTTTGGCTGGAATGATGGCAGTGAGGGAAAAGGCTGATGCGGTAGTTACGATTGATGCTGATTTACAGCAGGATATTGAAGCCTTGGATGATTTTTTAGAATGTTATGAAAAAGGCTGTGAGATTGTATATGGTGTAAGGAATGACAGAAATTCAGATGGCTTTTTTAAAAAGGCATCTGCAGGTATGTTTTATAAAATGATGCATTTATTAGGATGCCAGACTATCACAAATCATGCAGACTATAGGCTGATGTCACAAAAAGCACTGGATGCATTGTCGGAATATCAGGAGACAAATTTATTTTTAAGGGGATTGATTCCAACGATGGGATTTCAGTCAGATGTTGTATATTTTGATGTGAAGGAAAGGGAGGCGGGAAAGTCAAAATATACATTTAAAAAGATGATGACGTTGGCTATAGATGGAATTACATCAATGAGTACCCGCCCATTACAGATGATAGTGGCATTGGGGTTTTTGACTTGCTTGATAAGTGTTGGTATTTTCATTTCGTGTATATGGGATTGGGCGCATGGGCAAGTGGTTGCTGGATGGACAACAACAGTTGCATCTACTTGCTTGATCGGTGGGATGATGCTGCTTTCTCAGGGAATTATTGGTGAGTATATCGGGAAGATATATATGGAAAGTAAACACAGACCGCGCTATATTGTAGAGGCGATGATTTTGCATGGAGAAGATGAGACAAGAGGAGATGAAGATGATTGATATTCATGCAGATGATTTTGGAGAATCGCTCCATGCATCAAATGAAATTATAGAATGTTTAAAAGCAGGAAAATTGGATAGCATAAGTATATTATCTAATATGAGCTGTTTTCAAAGCTGTGTTAAAATATACCGGGATGCAGAGCCTTCTTTTGTGAAAAAGCCATTACTGTCAGTTCATATTAATTTGGTTGACGGCAAACCTTTGTCCGACCTTGATGAAATATCAGACTTGTTGGATAAAGATGGGTATTTATGTGCGTCGTGGGAAAAGTTATTCTTGAAATCTTTTCTTCCGGGCAGAGAGAATATCAAGAAACAGATTAAAAAGGAAATAAAAGCACAGGTTAGAGCAGTTCAGGATGCTTTCCCAGAGTGCGCATCTTTAAGGATAGATAGCCACCGCCATACACATATGATACCTATAGTAGCAGATGCTCTTTTCGAAGCAATTGAAGAAGAAGAATGGAATGTTACATATATCAGAGATGCAAGGGAGCCGTTATCCCCATTTTTGAAAACAATGTCTTTATACAAAACTTATAAGCCGATTAATTTTATTAAAAATATTATGTTAAGATTCTGCTCATTATTGCTGGCATCAAAATTTCGCAGAATGAGATTGGAGCCGATGTACTTATGGGGATTGGCAATGAGTGGTTACATGGATATAATGCGAGTGGACAGGCTGCTTAATAATATGAAAAGAGTAGCGATAAGAAACGAAAGAACATTGGAAATTTTATTCCACCCGGGGCGGGTTCTTAAAAGTGAGATTTCTGCAGAATTTAATCAGGCAGAATCAGTTCTTTTTTATATATCAAATGATCGTGAAATAGAAAAGGAAACTGTTATGAATGGGAATTGGAAGTGATAAAAAGTTATATGAGGAGAGCGAAGATGGATAAAATAGCGGTTTTAATTCCATGTTATAATGAGGAAAAAACAATTGGGAAGGTTATTGCGGATGCTAAATCAGCTTTGCCGGAGGCTGTGATTTATGTTTATAATAATAATTCCACAGACCGTACTGCAGAAATTGCCAGTAAGGCTGGGGCAGTAGTGAGGAATGAATATAAGCAGGGAAAAGGAAATGTGATCCGCCGGATGTTTCAGGAAATTGATGCAGAGTGCTATATCATGGTGGACGGAGATGATACATATCCGATGGAGAATGCAGCAGAAATGGCGGCGCTTGTTTTGGAACGTAATTCTGATATGGTAGTGGGGGACAGGCTGTCATCGACATATTTTGAAGAAAATAAAAGACCTTTTCATAATATGGGAAACAGCCTTGTAAGGGCTTCTATTAATGCCCTGTTTAAGTCAAATATCCGGGATATTATGACTGGATATCGAGCTTTTTCATATCGATTTGTAAAGACCTTTCCGGTTTTATCCAGAGGATTTGAAATAGAAACAGAAATGACAATCCATGCAGTTTATAATAATATGCAGGTGGATAATGTAGTTATTACTTACCGGGACAGGCCGGAGGGAAGTGAGTCTAAATTGAATACCTATTCGGATGGATTTAAGGTACTCGGTACAATTTTTAGAATGTTTCGTCAGTATCGCCCATTTACCTTTTTTGGGGGATTAGCAGGGATACTTTTGATTATTGCAATTGGATTTTTTGTCCCGGTGGGGATTGAATATGTAGAAACTGGGCTGGTACCGAAATTTCCAACATTGATTGCTTGTGGATTTGCGGCGATAGCAGCGCTTCAATCTTTGTTTTCGGGCTTGATTTTGCATAATTTAGGAATGAAGGACAGAAGGGATTTTGAGTTTAGATTGCAGATTATGGAGAACTTAAGGAAAAAATTATAAGTTGGGAAAAAGATACTATGAAAAAATACGGGAAATATGTAATTGAGATAGTCCTTGGGATATTAGTAATTATGATGCTGGGAATGATTTTTCTGGTAAATATTCAGCATTACTATTATAACATTAATGCGGATATTGCATCAGAGGGAATTCTTGCAAGATTAATCTGGGAAAGCGGGGAATGGATACCATCTACATGGTGCATAGCGGCTGAAACCAGAATATTTGATATTGCTAATCTTGCCGCATTATTTTATGGGATTACTTCAAATATGAGTATTTCTGTTGGGCTTGCATGCAGTGTTATGACATGTGCAATTGCAGGAAGCGCTATATATATGATGCGATCTGTGAAAATGGGAATGATGCCAATCCTGATTTTTGTATTATTGTGTCTTGCTCTTCCAAATAATTTTATGATGCTTGAAGTATTTTATTTATTTGCAGCATATTATTCTCCTCATATTGTAGTATTATTTCTTACATTAGGAGTATATGCACGGGCACTGGATAGAAAAATCACAGGAACGGGTGCTGTAATAACATTATTGCTGGAGTTTATGCTTGGGATGCAGGGGGTCAGGGGCATTCTGGTAATAGCAGGGCCTATTTTTGCGGTTGAAATCGTCAGATATATTTATAAAGTATATAAGAAAGAAGCAAGAACTCAAAATGATCATTATATTATGGGATGGAGCTTCCTGCTTATGGTTTCGGGGTTTTTGGGCGGCTTATTTCCGTTTTCCAAAGAGCAGCCGCTTTCACGGAATATTCGTAAAGCACCGCAAAAGTTTATATATGAAGTGATTCCCGATATTATGAAAGGAAGCGGAATGGAAGATGCCTCGGGGATTGAATATATATTTATATGTTTTTTTGTGGTAATATCGGTAATATTGTTGTTGGGGATTATATTAAAAGGAATAAAAAAACAAAATGTGACGCCGGCAGAATGGGTGTATTTGGTTTTGATTGGATCTCCCATTGCAACAGCATTTATTTTGGCATTTACAACAACAGAAAGTACGGGGCGTTATTTTTTTGTGCTTATAATAGCATATGCTTTCGCAGCGGCATATTTTCTGACAAAAAATAAGGGAACTGCAGTAATTATCATATGTTCAATTGTTATTATGGTATTGAATTGTTTTAAAGTGTATATGCCAATTTTTAGAAGTCCCGGGATAGAGAGTGATTCCAGATATCAGGTGGTTTCATATTTGCAGGATAAGGATTATAATATGGCATATACAGATTTTGAGAATGCAAATACAATGGGAATCATGGCAGAGGAGCCGCTTAGAATTGCAGCGATAGACAGTTCTGCAAAGATGAATATATGTAAGTGGATGACAAGTACAGATTGGTATGTACCTAATGTTCCATTTGAGTCAAAAACAGCTTATATAATAACAGAGAGCAGAATGAAAGATTTTGAATTATTTATGGAAACACATAAGGACGATGTGTGGTTTGAAACTCAAATTGGCAGTTATTGGATATTTGGGTCAGAATATAATTTTTCTATTCTGGAGTAAAGATCAGGGGAATGCGATGAAGCAGAAGTTTGATAAAATCATTATTGGCGCTGGATTATATGGTTTATATGCGGCTGAATACAGCAGCAAAAAAGAAGAAAATATCATAGTTTTAGAATATGATGACGCACCGTTTCAGAGAGCGACCTATATTAATCAGGCAAGAGTGCATATGGGCTATCACTATCCGCGTAGTCTTACGACAGCAATTAAGTCAGCAGGATATTTTCGTCGTTTTGTGGATGACTTTGGATTTTGTATCCATGATCGATTTGAACAGATTTATGCGACATCTGATAAATTTTCCTGGACAGATGCAAAGCAGTTTATGGAATTTTGTCAAGCAGCAAAAATTCGTTGCGATGAAGTGGCAGTGACAAGATATTTTAAAGATGGTATGTGTGACGGAGCTTTTTTGACTGAAGAGTACACATATGATGCCAAAATTCTTGGCGAATACTATAGAAATATCCTGCGGCAGAGAAAAAATGTGAGAATTGTTTACGGAGCCAGAATAAAAGAAATTGTCAGGGAAGATACATGCTTTATTGTTCAAATGGAAGATGGGGATGTATTTGAGGCAGGATTTGTGTTAAATGCAACATATGCATCTGTAAATCAGATTTTGAGTAAAGTTAAAAATCTGGAAACAGATAAATTTAGAATAAAGTATGAGCTGTGTGAAATTATTCTTTGTGAAGTAGGAGAAGAATTGAAAAAAACAGGAATTACGGTTATGGATGGACCATTTTTTTCAATCATGCCATTTGGAAAGACTGGTTTACACTCTTTAACATCTGTGACATTTACACCTCATGTGACTTGTTATGATGAGCTTCCGGAGTTTAGATGCCAGAAGGGATTGGAAAGCGGAAAGTTTACCTGCACCAAAGAAGATCTGGGAAATTGTTCAGAATGTCCTCATAAACCGGAGACTGCATGGAAATATATGTCGTATTTGGCAAATAAATATTTAAAGGAAGAATTTAAATATTCTTATAAAGAGTCTCTTTTTTCAATGAAGCCAATTTTGAAAACATCGGAAGTAGATGATTCCAGGCCAACTGCAATTAAAGTGCTGTGTGAAAAGCCGACATTTATCAGTGTATTGTCCGGAAAGATAAATACGGTTTATGATTTAGATGAATATTTATGAGGGGATAAAATGGAAAATAAAAAGAAAGAAAATAAATTTGTTTCGCTTGTAGTTTATCTGCATAATTCAGAAGATGAAATATTATTTTTTTTACAAAAAATCATTCCGATATTTGAAGATAATTTTTCACAGTTTGAATTAATATGTGTGGATGATGCATGCACAGATGCAACCGTTGATGTATTAAAAAATTATCTTGAAGAAAGACAGATTTCTGTCATGGTAAATATTATTCATATGAGCTTTTTTCATGGATTGGAGAGCGCTATGAATGCGGGAAGAGATCTGGCAATCGGTGATTTTATCTATGAGTTTGATGATATTTTTATAGATTATCCTGTGAAATTGCTTCTTGAGGTATATAGAAAAGTTTTGGATGGAAATGATATTGTATCTGCTGGGACAAGAAGAAATCTCAGAGTGTCTTCAAAAATTTTTTACAGCCTTTATAATAAGACAAGCAGGGGAAGGGGAAAAATCGGTCCGGAGACATTCCGGATTGTGTCAAGACGGGCAATTAACCGCGTGAAATCAATTGGACAGTATATTCCATACCGAAAGGCAGTATATTCCAATTGTGGATTAAAAACAGCAGTAGTTTTATATGAAGCGACGAAGGGACGAAGAAAAAAGCAAAAAGCAGGCGAGAGGGTTTCTTTGGCGCTGGATTCATTTATTTATTTTACCAATGCATTGGAAACAGCATCTTTAATTATAAGTGCACTTTTTTTAGTGCTGACAGTTGGAATGGGAGTTTATATTATCAGGGATTATCTGAGTAATAATGCCGTTGTAGAAGGCTGGCTATCTACGATGGGGTTCATGGCAGCTGGTTTTTTTGGGGTTTTTGCACTTTTGACTATTATTTTGAAATATTTGTCAGTGCTTTTAAATTTGATTTTTAAACGGCAGAGATATTTAGTGGCTGATATAGAAAAGGTGGTTAAGGAATGAGCGAACTTAGAATCCAACTATTGTTTCCGGTATTGAATGAACGGCTTCGCTTGGAAAGTGGAATTGAAAGAACCATGCGTTATTTAAAAGAAAATATTCATATTCCATATAAGGTAATGATTTTAGATAATGGTTCAGAGGATGAAACGCCAGAAATCGGAAAAGCGTTGGAGAAAAAATATCGGGAAGTTACATATGTAAGAGTAGGAGAGAGAGGGGTAGGGGTTGCATTCAGAAAGGGAATTGAGCTGAATGAATGTGAGATTGTAGGATATATGGATATTGATTTGTCTACAGATTTAAAGTATCTGGGAAAAACGATAGAAGCATTTCAAAATGATACCTCTCTGGATTATGTGAATGGAAGTCGATTTAGTAAGGATTCAAATACAAAAGGTCGAAAATGGTATCGCAAAATCACATCCATGGGCTTGGTATTTTTGTTAAAAACTGTATTTAAAATGAAAGCGACAGATGCGGTTTGCGGTTTTACTTTTTTGAGGCGGGAAGCGGCAGAAAGGCTTGTGCGGGAAAGCAGCAAGGATAATGGATGGTTTTATACAATTGAATTTTTGCTGCGTGCGGAACGCGATGGAATGAAAATTTATGACATGCCGGTTGAATGGCAGGAAGATTACAATACAACTGTAAAAATATGGAAGACAATTAAAAATTATCTGATACAGATAGTGAGATTAAAGAGAGCGTTTATAAAGGAGGATAGAGAATATGATTGAGGCAAAAGAAAAAATTAAAAAATTATTTTCTTATCGAACGATTTCCATATTGGTATGTCTGATGCTATTACTATCGTTACTGCCGCTTTTATATTGCTCTTTTTTTGATTATGCAACAGGCGATGATTTATGGGAAGGAGCTGTTGCATACCAGATTATCAAAAAAGGAGGATCTGTTGGAGAATTGTTTCGGGAAGTATTTTCCTGGATAAAGACAGAGTACTATGGATGGGAAGGCAATTGGTCATCAATTTTTTTGTGGTGTTTTAGTCCAAATGTATTTGGAGAAAAGGTATATTCTATCACACCATGGATTGGAATATTGTCCATTTGCATAGGAAATTGGTATTGCTTTAGACATTTTAATAGAAAATACTTTGGATTAAATCGTGAATTTTTCCTGATTGTATACGGACTTGCAACATTGTTTGCCATACAGTATATGCCTTATATTCGTGGGGGAATTTTCTGGTATTCTGCTATGATTAACTACACATTTCCATATGGTTTAACTATGGCTATTTTTGTGTGGATAGATAAGTATCTGGAAACAGGAAAGAGAAGATATTTTATATTTTTGATACTGGCATTAAGTTTTCTTGGAGGCTCAGGTTATCTTGCAATTGTTCTGAATTTTGAGGCTTTTATTCTTGTGATAGGATATCATTTGTTTATTCATGATAAAACAAAGAAAAAAAGAGGATTGTTATTGAGTGTTCCTGCTATTCTTCTTTTGATTGGCTTTGTGATCAGTGCGTTGTCTCCGGGAAATGCAATTCGAGGTGGAGAAAGTTATGGGTTTAGTATTTCAAATATATTATATACATTAAAAGAATGTATTGTGCAGGGGATTGCGGGAATTCCGACAGCGCTTTGGAGTGCAAAATTAATGATTGTAGTTTTTCCGTTCCTTGTAATTGGAACATGGCAGAATCTTGATTTAAAAAAAACCAGATTAAAATTTTGTTATCCGTTGAGTATGACGATTTTTTTGTTTTTAATTTCCTGTTCAGTTTATGCTCCTGGAATTTATGCTAATGATGAACTGTCAGGTGGTGTTTATGATACAATCTTTTTTGTTTTTGTTTTATTCTATTTTTGTATAGTTATTTATCTGACGGGATGTCTGAAAGTAGCCAGTCAAAATTGGAAATTAGGAGAGAAAATATTTGGTGAAAATAGCAAGATTATCGTTATAGTGGTAACAGCGCTGATTTGCATCGGTGGGTTCAGATGGTTAATAAATCATTCTGCGGCAAAAGTATGTATGGATTTTATAATATCTGGGCAGCTCGAGGATTTTGAAGCTCAGATGCAGGAACGGTTGGAAATTTTAAACGATCCACTTATTGAAGAGGCAGTTGTGCCAGAGATGAATAATGAGCAGGGACCATTTATGCATATGCCATTGACAAACGATCCTGATCACTATACAAATATGGCAACAGCAAGATTTTATGGAAAAAAATCTGTGGTTGCTGTGCCGAGAGAAGAATATTATGAAAGCCTTGGAGAAAAAAGGTAAGTTCATGGAGGGTAAAAAATGCTAAAACGAATTGATCTATCCAGAGATTATGAAAAGCATAAAGAAGAATATCAGAAAGCCATTGAAGCAGTTTGCAGAGAAACTGCTTTTTCCGGCGGCAAATATGCGGATCAGTTTGACAGGGAATTTGCAGAATACTGTCATGTGCCGTATGCAGCTGGAGTGAATAATGGAACATCAGCGTTACATTGTGCGATGGCAGCATTAGGGGTTGGAGCAGGGGATGAAGTGATCGTTCCGGCAAACACCTATATCGCAACCGCGTGGGGAGTAACTTATACCGGGGCAACGCCGGTCTTTGTAGACTGTACAGCTGATACATGGGAGATCGATCCTGAAAAAATAGAAGCAAAGATTACAAATCGGACAAAAGCAATTTTAGGCGTACATTTGTATGGCCAGCCTTTTGAATTTGGCAAGATTAAGGAAATTGCCGATAAATATCATTTGTATGTAGTAGAAGACTGCGCACAGTCACATGGTGCATTGTATGAGGGGAAAATGGTTGGAACGCTTGGTGAATTGGGATGTTTTAGCTTTTACCCGGGAAAGAATCTGTATGCCTTTGGGGAAGGAGGGAGCGTAACCTGTTATAAAAAAGAATATTATGATAAAATTACAGTGATGAAAAATCAGGGATGTGAGGTTAGATATTATCATGATATGATCGGTTATAATTACCGGTTGGAGGGACTGCAGGGAGCAGTTTTGAGTGTAAGCCTGAAATATCTTCCTGAATGGACGGAGAAAAGACGACAGATTGGAAGAAAATATATTAAAGAAATTACAAATCCAAGATTTACTATGCAGGCACATCCGGAGAATACGGATCCGGTATACCATCTGTTTGTCGTTACTGTTGATGATCCGGAGCATTTTCTGCTTTATATGCAGGAGAGAGGGATTGAATGCAATCGTCATTACCCGGTTCCATGTCACCTGCAGAAAGCATACAAAGATTTGGGGTATCGGGAAGGAGATTGTCCGAATGCAGAATATCTGGCAAAGCACTGCGCGACTCTCCCGTTGTTCCCGGAAATGACGGACGAAGAAGTTGATATGGTCATTCAGGCATGTAATGAGTATCAGGGGTAAATAAGGGAAAGACAATGAAAAATTTATTCAGAAGAATCATGTCTTTGGAACAGAGCCGGTTTATTATGGTAGGGATTATGAATACGCTGATCGGAATGGCGGCTATGTTTATTGCCTACAATGTTTTTCATTTGGGGTATTGGCTGTCCAGTGCAATGGATTATATTATAGGCAGTATTTTCAGCTATTTTGCCAATAAACATTTTACATTTAAGTCTGAAAAAAAATCGGCAGGGGAGATTGTTCGTTTTGCAATAAATATTGTTGTGTGTTACTTTACAGCATACAGCATAGCCAAGCCTGTAGTGGTGTCGGCATTGGAAAAGACAGAATGGTCGGTTTCTGTGATGGAACAGATCAGCATGCTGTGTGGTATGTGTATTTTTGTCGTGTTGAATTATTTTGGACAAAAATATTTTGTGTTCCGTAAAAAAAGGGAATTTTGACGGAGTACCTCCCACCCCATCAAAACCCCGCCCATATAAAACAGGGGCATATTATAAATGGTATATCTGCTTTGGCAGAAGATTACCGCAGATACAACTGCCACATTGACAACGATGCAAAGAAGGACCAGCATGGAGAACTGTAAGACCTCCGGGCGGGCCTTCTTTTTGATTGAAAGATTGTTTTCTGTGCTGCAGCAGCGTCTGGAGCGCAGAAAGCAGAAAAAGAGCAGAAGCAGCTCTGAAAAAGCAAGAAAATATTAAAAATATTAAAAATATTAAAAATCCCCCGATCCCCAAATCCAGCCTTGTATCCCCACGCTGAAATGTAGTATCATAGAACCATCCGACGCAGTTTATTACATGACCAGATTCAGGAAAGGATCATTCAAATATGCTTTTAGAACTTCAATACCCTTTTGACAGTGAATTTATCCTAAAAAAATCAAAAAGCCTAAAGCGCCGTCTCTTGGAAGAAAACACCCCGCGCATCAAAAAGAAGATCGCGGTGCTGGGCGGCTCGACGACGCACGACGTCGTGCGTATCTTGGAGCTGTTTTTGTTAAATCAGGGCATCGAGCCGGAATTTTACGAATCCGAGTACGGGATGTACTGGGAAGACGCGATGTTTGGCAGCAAGGAGCTGAATGCCTTTGCGCCGGATCTGATCTATATCCATACGAATATCCGCAATTTAAAAAGCTTTCCGGAGCCGGGGGATTCAAAGGAGGCGGTGGAGGAGAAGCTTGCCGCAGAGTACGGGCGGTTTGAGTCGATGTGGGAAAAGCTGGCGCAGGACTGGCACTGTCCGGTGATCCAGAACAATTTCGAGTATCCCTATTTCCGGCTGATGGGCAATCAGGACGGGGCGGACGTGCACGGGCGGACGTTTTATGTTAATGAGATGAACCGCAGGTTTGCAGCGTACGCGCAGGGGCATCCGAACTTTTTTCTCAATGACATCAATTATCAGTCGGCGGTTTACGGGCTGGACGAGTGGTCTGCGCCGGAATACTGGCATATGTACAAGTACAGCCTGTGCCTGAAAGCGATTCCGTGGCTGGCGCACAATGTGGCGAACATCGTCAAATCTATTTTCGGCAAAAATAAAAAATCGCTCGTGCTGGATCTGGACAATACGCTCTGGGGCGGCATCGTGGGCGACGACGGACCGGAAAATTTAGAGATCGGTCAGGAGACGAACATGGGGCAGGTATTTGCGGAATTTCAGTCCTATGTGAAGCTTTTGAAGGATTACGGCGTGATGTTAAACGTCGCTTCCAAAAATGAAGAGGAAAATGCGCTGGCGGGCTTAAACCATCCGGCGGGCGTGCTGCGTCCGGACGATTTCCTTTTGATCAAGGCAAACTGGGAGCCTAAGAGCATCAACATCGAACAGATCGCAAAGCAGCTGAACATCCTGCCGGACAGCCTTGTGTTTGCGGACGACAATCCGGCGGAGCGGGAGATCGTGCGGCAGCAGACGGCGGGCGTGACAGCGCCGGAGATCGGAAGGCCGGAGGATTATATCCGGGTGCTGGACCGGGGCGGTTATTTCGAGGTGACGTCCCTTTCCGACGACGACCGCAAGAGAAATGAGATGTATCAGGCGAATTTAAAGCGGGAGCAGCAGCAGGCTTCCTTTGCAGACTATGCGGAATATCTGCGGTCGCTGGAGATGCGGGGCGTGATCCGGGCGTTTGAGCCGGTGTATATGGGGCGGATCGCCCAGCTGACCAACAAGAGCAACCAGTTTAACCTGACGACGCAGCGGTTTACGCAGGCGCAGATCGAGCAGATGGCTGCGGATAAAAAATATATTACCCTGTACGGCAAGCTGGAGGACAAGTTTGGCGACAACGGCGTGGTTTCGGTCGTGATCGCTGAAAAAGACGGAACAAGCGCGCATATCCGGCTGTGGCTGATGAGCTGCCGCGTCTTAAAGCGCGACATGGAGCTGGCGATGCTGGACGGGCTGGCGGGACGCTGTCTGGCAGAGGGGATTGAAACGCTTTACGGCTATTATTATCCGACCGCCAAAAACAATATGGTGCGGGAATTTTACGGGCAGCTCGGCTTTGAAAAGCTTGCGGAGGACAAGGAAGGCAATACGGAATGGAAGCTGTCCCTTGCAGGCTATGAAAATAAAAATCATGTGATCGAAGTGGAGAACTAGCATGCTGTTTCAATCTTATGTGTTTATCCTGCTGTTTTTTCCGCTCTGTCTGACCGGCTTCTGGCTGCTTTCGCAAAGAGGGAAAACGGCGCCGGCGCAGCTTTGGCTGATCGGTTTTTCGCTCTGGTTTTACGCGTGGGCGAATCCGGCGGGGCTTACGGTGCTCGCTGGAAGCATCGCCGTCAATTATGCGCTGTGCCGAAGGCTTGAAGGCATAGGGGACAGGACGGCGGATACGGCAGCAAGGCGCCGGCGCATCCTTTGGCTCGGGATCGGGTTTAACGCAGCGCTTTTGTTCTATTTTAAATATTTTGATTTTTTTGTGGATAATCTGAATGCGGTATTCCGGACGGACTGGACGTTTTCGGCGCTTTTGTGGCCGCTGGGCATCAGCTTTTTTACGTTCCAGCAGATCGGCTATCTGGTGGATGTATACCGGAAAGAGGAGCGCTGCTGCAGCCTGCGGGAATATGTGCTTTTTGTGTCCTGCTTTGCTTATGTTTCTTCGGGACCGATCGTGACGGCGCAGGAGATGCTGCCCCGGTTCCGGGCGATCGGGCAAAAAAGGCTTGACCCGGAGCAGTTTACGGGAGGGCTGTATCTGTTTGTGCTGGGGCTCGGGAAAAAAGTGCTTCTGGCGGATACGTTCGGGGAGGCGGTTGGCTATGGCTACGGCAATGTGGCGGCGCTTTCCGGGACAGACGCGCTTCTTGTCATGCTGTTTTATACGCTGCAGCTGTATTTTGATTTCAGCGGCTACTGTGACATGGGGCGCGGTATTGCCCACATGCTGGGCTTTGAGCTGCCGGTCAACTTCGACTCGCCCTATAAGGCGTCGAATCTGGTGGAGTTCTGGAAGCGCTGGCACATTACCTTAAGCCGTTTTTTCCTGAAATATATTTATATTCCGCTGGGCGGGAGCAGGAAGGGCAGGGCGCGCACCTATGCGAATCTGTTTCTGATCTTTTTGGTCAGCGGCATCTGGCACGGCGCGGGCTGGAACTTTGTAGTCTGGGGTGCTCTGCAGGGCACCGTGTATGTGCTGACGAAGGCGTGGCTGAATGCGAAGTCCGGGCACGACGCAGAGCGCGGTGTAATGTACAACGCAGGGAAGAATGCATGGCGCAGCGTAAGCCGCCATATCAAGCATGGCGCAGGGGTGCTGCTTACCTTTTTGTTCATGAACGTGACGTGCGTTTTTTTCAGGGCGTCGGATCTGTCTCAGGCGTGGGCGATGTTTGGGCGTATGCTTCAGGGGGGCTTTACGATTCCCTCTGCAGGCGTGACCGCGCCGTTTCAGCTGGAGGAGTTCTGGTATGTGATGAAGCTTTTTCATCTGGACCGGCTTCCCGGCAGCAGCCTGTATCTGTGCGCCGGCATTACGCTGACGGCGCTGGGGCTTGTCTTTTTCCATAAAAATGCGGGAGAGATGGAGCGGGAGTTTAAGCCGGGGGCGCTTCGCATGGTGCTGACGGCGGGGCTGTTTTTATGGTGCGTGCTGTCTCTGGGCAGCGTAAGCAGCTTTGTTTATTTCCAGTTTTAAAGGTTGGATCAAAGATGAAAACATATCAAAGATGGCTGGCAGGCTTTTTGGGCATCGTGCTGGCAGGATTTTTTGCCGCCGGGGCGCTGGTGGTCTGGGTCGATCCTTTTTTCCAGTATCATAAGCCGCTGGAGGGCTTTCCCTATCTGGTGGACAATCAGGTAAACCAGAATCCGGGGCTTGCCAAAAACATGGATTACGAGGGGATCCTGATCGGTTCGTCCATGACGGCGAGCTTTGACACGGACTGGTTTGAGGAGCTTTTGGGCGTCAGGACGCAGAAGCTTTCCTATAACGGCTCGTATCCGAAGGATCTGGCAAATATCATGGAGCTGGCGTTTCGGGCAAAGGGCGACCGGATCAAGGCGGTATTTATGGCTGCCGATCAGGGGACCTTTTCGGCGGGGACGGAGGAAGTGAAGTTCCCGGTAACGGAGTATCTGTATGACGACAATATTTTAAACGACGTCCAGTATCTGTTTAACAAGGATGTGATCCTGAATTATATCCTGCGTCCGCTGGCAGACCCGAAGGACGCGTCCGACTGGTCGGAGCTGTACAAGCCCTGGTGGACGGACGAATATTATACGAAGGCGAACGTGCTCATGTACTATGGGCAGGCGCAGGAGAAGCAGGAGGCGCTGCCGGCGGATTATTTCAACGAAGCGGTGGAGAAAAATCTTGCGGTCAATATCATCCCTTATGTGGAGGCGCACCCGGAGACGGAGTTTTACATATTTTATCCGCCCTACAGCATCCTGTTCTGGAACGACGTGGTGCGCAGCAGGGAGCTGGACGCGGTGATCGGCAGGCTTTCGTATATGACAAAGCGGCTTCTGCCCTATGAAAATGTGCATATTTTCAGCTTTCTGGGGGAAGAGGAGATCATCCAGAACCTGAATAACTATGCGGATTATATGCATTATCACAAAAATGTCTGCCGCCACATCACGGAGTGCTTTGCAGACGGAAGCTGCGAGCTGACGGAAGAAAATTATGAAGAAAGGTTCGCAGCGCTGAAAAAAATGGCGCAGGAATATAATTACGGATCGATCTGGGACGACTGGTACGACGCGCCGCCCAGATACGGGACGGAGGAAGGATAAGGATGCTTCAAAAGATTTTGGGAGGTCTGTTCGTGTTTGTGCTCGTGCCCTTTGGCATGGGGGCGCTCTGGACAAAGGGAATGGATCAGAAAAAGGACAAGCTTGCAAATATTTATCTGGCGGGCTTTTTGAGCGAGCTGGCGGTATTTCAGGTCATCGCGGTCCCGGTGATGCTGGCACAGCCCTATGGAATGGAATTTCTCGTAAAGCTGGCGACGGCGGTGTTGGGGCTTTGCGCCCTGGCAGGGATCGGCTGGACGCTGCTGCGGGAAAGGGCGGTTTTTCGGGAAAAGGCGGCTCTTTTAAAAAAGCCGGCACAGCAAAAAGGACGCAGCGCGGGAAGCCTTTGGAAAAGAAAAAAATCCGGGATTTCGGCGGAATGTATTTTGTTCTGGCTTCTGTTTGCAGCGTCGGTTCTGTTTCAGCTTTATATGGCGTACGGTTATGCGTATTTTGACGGGGACGACGCTTACTATGTGGTAGAGTCGGTGCTGGCGGACCAGACCGGGGTATTGAACCGCATCCGCCCGTATACGGGGCTTTCCACGAACCCGGATATGCGGCATGCGCTGGCGGCGTTTCCGCTCTGGATCGCCTATGTGGCGCGGATGACGGGCATCCATGCGGCGATCGTAGCGCATACGGTGTTGCCGCTTGTGCTGATCCCGCTGACCTACTATGTGTTTTTCCTGATCGGAAGAAGGCTTCTGGGCGCGCGCAGCGTGAAGCTCCCGATTTTTATGACAATCGTTTCCCTGATGCAGATCTGGGGAAACAACTCGATTTACACGAACGCGACCTTCTTTCTGACGCGCACCTGGCAGGGAAAATCCGTGCTGGCAAATCTTGTGCTTTTGGTGGATTTCTGGATTCTGCTGGAGATTTTTGAAGGATTTGCTGCAAAAAGGGAGAAGGAGGCAGCTTCCAAAGCGTATGCCGGGGCACACAGATCCGGCTGGGGCTACTGGGCGCTCCTTGCGGTCACGAACGTGACGGCGGCGATGATGACGAGCATGGGGGCGTTTTTGACGGCGCTTTTGATCGGCATTACGGGGATCGTGGCTGCAGTGCGGCAAAAAAGCCTTTCCGTGCTGTGGAAGCTGGCGCTTTGCTGTATTCCGAATGTGATCTATCTGGCGCTGCTGCTGGTTTTGCGCTGAGATGGCGTTTGTCAGGAAAAAAGCCGTTTGTGCGGCGGAATGAGAGGAAATTATGCAGGAAATTTTAACGGTTTTTCGGGATTACTGCGGATCGGGTCTGTATCCCGTGCTGTTTTTGGTCGCGCTTGCCTATCTGCTTGCGACGGAAAAAAGGCGCAGCGTGCGGATCGTTTTGGCAGAATCGGCGCTCGTGATCACGGTGCTGTTTTTTCTTCCGTTTACAAGATGGATGATGGAGCTTTTGGGGGAAGGGGAAACCTATTACCGGATTTTGTGGCTTCTGCCCATGACGGTGGTGATCGCCTATGCGGGCGTAAAGATGATCGGGCGGCATTACCGGATCAGCTTTGCAGCGCTGGCGGCGGTGGTGATCCTGACCGGAAGCTATGTGTATCAGGGGCCGTTTTTGTCAAAGGCGCAGAACCGCTATCATATCCCGAACGCGGTGATCGCTATCTGCAATGAGATCATGCCGGCAGAGGATGAGGAACGGGTGTGGGCGGTGTTCCCGGAGGAGCTGATCTATTATGTGCGCCAGTATACCTCCGAGGTGCAGATGCCGTACGGCAGGGAGATGCTCGAGCCGTCGTGGGAGTGGAACTGGGACACCCATCCGATATATGAGGTCATGCGGGAGGAGACGATCGACGTAGAGGCGCTTGCACCGCTTTTGACGGAATATCATTGTCAGTATGTGGTTTTTAACAAGAGCATTCCGCTGGCAGGCGATCCGGCGCAGAACGGTCTGAAAAAGATCGCGGACATCGAGGCATACGAGGTGTATCGGAACGAGGCGGTGGACGTCGTGAAAAAACAGGCATAAAAAAAGGCAGCGATGCTGCCCTTTTTTATGCCGTTATTGTTTGAATACGCTGGCGAACCGTTCCGCGACTTTCCTGCGCCCCTTTTCATTCAGATGGTAGCCGTCCTCCAGACAGTCCGTATCCTCTACCGTGACAGCCCCATAGTAGGTGTCGATAAAGGAAATGCCGTTGGTGCGGCAGGCGTCCGCTTCCCAGTTGAGGTAATCCACAAGCGTTCCGTTGCCGAAGTCGTCCTTGTCGGCGTCGGCGGTTTTGCCGTCCGGCGTTGTGAAAGTGCCGTAGGGCTGGGACATCACATAGATGCGGATGTGCGGGAAGTGCTCCTGAAACAGCTCTGCGGTGGCGGTCAGCGCGCCGTAAACCGTGTTCAGGTTTTTGTGGTTGTTTTCATCGTAGACGGTCCGCCCCTCCTTGTAATCCTGAAGGTCATAAAAGATCACAAGATCGTCCACTTTGGAAAGATCGACGCTCTTTAACGTCTCAAGCGCCTCGGAGGCAGCTTCGGAATCCATGGCGGGGACGATGGCATCCATCAGGTCGAAATTCTGGTTGACAAGCGCCGCGGCAACCCAGTAAAGGCTCACGCCGTCCAGCGGGTAGTCGTTCTGGAATTCCGTATGCTTCATGGAGATGGTGCTGCCGGGGAACGCGCCGTTATAGATGACAGAATCTGTCGCTTTTGCCATCAGGGCAGAGAGCCCTGCGCCGCTTCGGTCGTCGGAAAGCGGATCGTTTCCGAGGGCGAGCACGGTCGTAACGCCGTCGTCCTCCCAGTCGCTGCGCATTTCCGGATCGAGGGGCTGGAGATAGTCCATCAGCTCAACGTCGAATTCCGTCGTCGTTTCCGACGGGTCATAGCCGGTGTCCTCGCCGATGTTCCAGATGAACAGGCGCAGAATGGTAAACAGCAAAACGGCGGTAAAGACGATCAGAAAGATCACATGTCCGCTCGGTTTTTTATCAAAAAGCCTGCCGGGACGCCGCGGGCGGCCGGCGCTTTTTGGGGAAGGGCGCTTTTTGCCGGGCTGTCCCGCCTTTTTTTTCAGGGGCGTATTGCCGGAACGTTCTTCATCAGATCTCATAAAATTCCTCCTGTTTCTCATATCACTGAGGGTATCTTAACATCAGGCGCTTATGCTGTCCAGAAGCATGAAAAAATTTTCCAATAATTTAAGAAATGAAACACAGATATTCCTATCCGCCGGGAAAAATGCTATACTGGCATCATTCGGAACAACACAGACGAGGGGAATGCCTATGAAAAAGAAATTGAATCTGAAGGATTTTCTCATTCTTCAGGCGGTTGTGGTAATTTATACGGTGTCCGGCGTGCTGGGCAAGCTGGCGGCAATGTCGGCGGAAGGGGCGGACGGCTGGGGCTTTTTGCTCCTTTACGGGGCAGAGATCGGCGTGCTGGGCGTTTATGCGGTTTTGTGGCAGCAGGTGATCCGGAAGGTGGAGCTTTCGGTGGCGTACGCCAACCGGGCGGTGGCGCTTTTGTGGTCGCTTTTGTGGGCGGTATTTTTGTTTGGGGAAAAGATCACGGCAGCGCAGCTTTTGGGGATCGCGCTCGTTATCATCGGAACGGCTGTCATCAACGGCGGAAAGGAGGAAGCATGAAGATCGATCCGCATTATTTTTTCCTGGTAGGGTCGGTGTTTGTCGCCTCCGTTTCGCAGGTTTTATTGAAAAAAGGAGCGCTCAACGAGTATCAAAACTGGATCAGGCAGTATCTGAACCCGTGGGTGATCGGCGGCTACCTTCTGATGTTTGCGTCGGTATTTTTAAGCATTACAGGGCTTCGGGGGCTGGACTTTTTTAACGCGCCCCTGATGGAGTCGCTGGGCTATGTGCTCGTCCCGGTATTTGGGGCGGTGTTTTTTAAGGAAAAGCTGACCGCGCGCAAATTAGTGGGAATAGGCTGCATAGTGCTCGGAATGGCTGTGTTCTACATTGGATGAGAGGGAGAGCTGGAGCCATTTTGCGTAGTCGCAGGATTTTTTCGGGACGACGGTGCAGGCGCTTAGGCGGGCGGGATCGGCAAGGCTTAACCGCAGCTGCCTGCGTTCGGGAAGCGGCATATTGACATATTTCAGGTAAGAAATCTTTAATTCGGCAAGATGCCCTTTGCATCCGGGACAATATTTTTTGTGCCCGTTGAGCATGTGGATGCGCCGGCAATATTTGCAGTAGTGAATGTACATCATGAGAAAAATCTCCTTTCTGTGCAGCGGTTTTTTATGGAATCGCTATGATTGTGTCATAAAAAGGAGAGGGCTGCAACGAAAAGCGTTCGACAAAAAGCGCGAAAAAGGCAGCCGGGATCGGGAAAAATGAGGAGGAACGCCTGTGCAGAAAAGGCAGGAAAGTACAAAAAATGTGAAAAAATGCGGGACAGGAGGCCGCAGCGCGTCTAAAGGCGCAAGCGCGGCAAAGAAGGCGAAAAAGTCGAATCCTGCGGGCAAAAGGGAGGATTTTTTAGAGTTTCAGCCCAGACGTCAGACACCGCCGAAGGCGCAGACGCATAATAAAAAGAAAAAGGGCCGTAAAAGCGCCAGACCGGCAAAGGATTTTGCGGCAATGGACATTGCGGTGGCTTTTACGGGGCTGCTCGTCCTGATCGTAGCGGTATTTACGACCGGGATCTATTTGAAATCCGCAGAGACGGCAAGACAGCGGGAGGCGGTGGCGGCAGTCGGCGCAAAGCTGGAGCAGATCGGGACTGCCGGGGAAGAAATTTTGTCCGCGGTGGCAAAAGAGCGGGAGGCGGCGGAGGAGGCAGGGGATGTTTCTGCGTCGGAGCCGGCAGAATATGAGGAAAAAGAGCTGGAAACGGATATGGATCTGGCGCTGAAGATGACCTCCGTGGAAAAGGATTTAAAGATCAAGTTCACAAACCAGAAAACCGGAAAGCTCGTGGGAAATCAGGCGTTTACCGTTTCCATTGCCGGCCCCCAGTCAAAGACGGTTTCGGATGACGATAAGGACGGGATCCTCTATCTGGCAGACGTTGCGCCGGGGGATTACACGGTAACGGTCACAGGGCCGGAGACGGTGGACGGCAGCCGGGCGGCAGGCGTTTCGGGCAATGTGACGGTAAAGGATAAGATCGTGTATGAACAGATCGACGTGGCGGACGAGGTAAAAAAAGAATCCGAGATCAACGCTTCAAAGGAGGATACCGCCGTTCATGAGCAGGCATCTGCCGCACCGAAGGATACCGTTGAGTGGGTGGAATCCACGAGGACGGCGGTGGATGAAAACGGCGGTGACGCCTATGAGGAAGTAAAAAAATCGGACGTTCCCGCGCCGTCTGCACAGGCGGCGGCATGGGAGCGGGAGCTGCTTTTGGGAAAGACGGAAGGGACAGACAAAGCGGTTTGGTTTTCAAAGGAGGGCGTTTCGGGAAATGATAACGGGGCGCGGAATGTGACAAAGGTGGAGGAGCTTCACATCCCCTCCAGCTCCATTCTGGAAGAGGGCAGCACGACGACGCTGAATGTAACCGCAGAGCCGGAGGATGCAGGAGAGATTTCCGTGGACTGGAAGGTGGCGGAAGGAAGCGACGTGGTAAGCGTGGATGAAAACGGCACGGTGACGGCGTTAAAGACGGGAAACGCGATGGTCAAGGCAATCGCCCGGGACGGCAGCGGCGTTGAGAGCAACCTGTGCGTCGTGATGGTTGTGGAAAAGGAAGGTGGAAGCACGGCGACGGACGCGCCGGACGGTCAGGAAAACGGCGATGGAGAAAGCGGTGAAAACAGCGGCAGTGAAAGCAGTGAAAGCAGTGAAAACGGCGGCGATACGGAATCCGCAGAACAGGGCGGGGCGTCTTCTGACGCGCCCCTAAAGGACAGCAGCGGCGCGCAGCTTTACTGCAAAGACGGCGAATCCTACCGGGAGGCGACGGCGGCAGATTATGACGAATACGATGTTTTTTACCGGAAAAAGGAAGGCTCGTCCTATCGCTATACGGGCTGGCAGACGATCGGCGGAAAGCGCTACTATTACGATAAAAACGGCAATCCCGTGACGGGAGAGCAGATCATTCAGGGCGTCAAATACAGCTTTCGGGAGGACGGCAGCTTGGATGGCGGAAATGTAATGGGCATCGATATTTCCAAGCACAACGGGACGGTGGACTGGAACGCGGTAAAAAATGCGGGCGTGGACTTCGTGATCCTGCGCTGCGGATACCGCGGCTCTTCCAGCGGCGTGCTCGTGGAGGATGAAAAATTCAGGGAAAATATCAAAGGGGCATCTGCGGCGGGCTTAAAGATCGGCATTTACTTTTTCAGCCAGGCGGTCAACGAGATGGAAGCGGTGGAGGAAGCGTCCCTGACCCTTTCCCTGATTAAAAATTACAAAATTTCCTATCCTGTCTATATCGACGTGGAGGCGGCAAACGGCAGGGCGGACGGGCTGAGTGCATCGGAGCGCACAAAGGTCATCACGGCGTTTTGCGAAACGGTGCGCGACAGCGGCTATACGGCGGGCGTGTATTCCAACAAAAACTGGTTTACGGAAAAGATGAATACGGGGGCGTTTGGCAATTACCGGATCTGGCTGGCGCAGTATACGGAAACCCCGACCTATACCGGGCGCTACGATATGTGGCAGTATTCCAGCAGGGGAACGATCCCGGGGATCAAAGGGGACGTGGACTTAAACATCAGCTATCAGTGAGCGCACGCCGTCAGCCAGCCTCCGATGCCGTGCCGATTCCGCCTGCGGGAGCTTTGCGTCAGGCTCCGGTCTCGCTCACAGAGAATTTGGATCAGGCCCCGCAGATGATCCGGGGCGCATTCTGTCCGGTCAAACTCGCCCGGCTTACGCCGGGCTCAGACAAGTCCCGGACAGAATGCCGGATCAATCTGCAGGGCCTGCAAATTCTCCTTCGCTCGTCAGTCGCCTGACGCAAAGCTCCCGCAGGCGGAGTCGGCACGGCATCGGGGGCAGGATGGCGGCAGCGCCATAAGTCGAATTTATGGTTGGAAAAAGAGCGGAATTGTGGTACACTAAAGAAAATGCAGTCCAGAAAAAAGAGGAGAAGAGAAGATGAGAACCTATCTTGTAACAGGCGGAGCCGGCTTTATCGGTTCTAACTATATTCACTATATGTTCAGAAAATACGGCGATCAGATCCGCATCATCAACGTGGACGCCCTTACCTATGCGGGCAATCTGGAGAATTTAAAGGAAGTGGAGAGCCTTCCGAACTATACGTTTGTGAAAGCGGACATCTGCGACAAGGAAGCGATCGCGAAGATTTTTGCGGAAAACGACATCGACAGGGTCGTACATTTTGCGGCGGAGAGCCATGTGGACAGAAGCATCCGCAATCCGGAGGTTTTTGTGCAGACGAACGTGCTGGGCACGGCAGTGATGTTAAACTGCGCCAAGGCGGCATGGGAGCTGCCTGACGGCACATTCAAAGAGGGCAAGAAGTTTTTGCACGTTTCCACCGACGAGGTATACGGCTCGCTGGATGAGGACGGCGGATATTTTTATGAGACGACGCCCTATGCGCCCCACAGCCCCTATTCTGCGAGCAAGGCAAGCTCGGACATGCTTGTAAAGGCGTACATGGACACCTATCATTTCCCGGCGAACATCACAAACTGCTCCAATAACTACGGACCTTATCAGTTCCCGGAGAAGCTGATCCCGCTGATCATCAACAACGCCCTGCACGGCAAAAAGCTGCCCGTTTACGGCGACGGCAAAAACGTGCGTGACTGGCTGTATGTGGAGGATCATGCAAAGGCGATCGACATGGTGCAGGAAGAGGGACGCCTGTTTGAAACCTATAATGTGGGCGGACACAACGAGAAGCAGAACATCGAGATCATCGAGATCATCCTCGACACCCTGCAGGAGATGCTTTCCGACGACGATCCGAGAAAGGCGCTTGTCAGCCGCGACCTGATTACCTATGTGGAGGACAGAAAAGGACACGACAGAAGATACGCGATCGCGCCGGATAAGATCAAGGCGGAGATCGGCTGGTATCCCGAGACGATGTTCAAAGAGGGCATCAAAAAGACGATCGCATGGTATTTTGAGCACGAGGACTGGATGGAGCGCGTGACAAGCGGCGACTACCAGAAATACTACGAGGAAATGTACAAAGCGTAATGACCGGATGGGGACGGCTCACAGAACCGTTCCCTTTTGAAGCAATAAGATGATTTATGGCGCGCAGGTGCGTGGATTGAAATGAACTTACAGAGCTTTCCAGTGCCCGGAGTGCGCATAGAATACGGAGAGGAGCGATCCAAGATGAAGGGAATTATTCTTGCAGGCGGTTCCGGAACCCGCCTTTATCCGCTGACCAAGGCGGTTTCCAAACAGATCATGCCGGTATACGACAAACCGATGATCTATTATCCGCTGTCCACGCTGATGCTGGCGGGCATCCGTGAGATCCTGATCATTTCCACGCCCCGCGATCTTCCGGCGTTTCAGGAGCTGTTCGGAACAGGGGAGCAGCTGGGGCTGTCCATGAGCTATGCGGTTCAGGAGACGCCCAGAGGGCTTGCGGACGCGTTTTTGATCGGTGCGGATTTCATTGGGAACGACAGCGTGGCTCTTGTTTTAGGGGACAATATTTTTTACGGGCAGAGCTTTTCCAGAGTGCTGCGTCAGGCGGCGGAGCGGGAAAAGGGCGCGACGATCTTTGGCTATTTCGTGCGCGATCCCAGAGAGTACGGCGTGGTGGAATTTGATGAAAACGGCAAAGCGCTTTCCATCGAGGAAAAGCCGGAGCATCCAAAGAGCAATTACGCGGTTCCGGGACTGTATTTTTATGACAACGACGTGGTGGAGATCGCCCGCAATGTGAAGCCCTCCGCCAGAGGGGAGATCGAGATCACTTCGATCAACAACGAATACCTGCGCCGGGGCACGCTCATGGTAGAGACGCTGGGGCGCGGCTTCGCGTGGCTGGATACGGGCAACCATGACGCGCTTTTGGATGCGGCGGATTTCGTGGCGGCGGTGCAGAAGCGTCAGGGCATGTATATTTCCTGTATCGAGGAAATTGCTTTCCGCAGGGGCTTTATTGACAGAGAGCAGCTGTTAAAGCTCGCGGAGCCTCTGATGAAGACCAATTACGGCAAATATCTGGTTGAGGTTGCCAACGGATTATAAGCAGAGGCAGCAGGATACGGAAAGGAGCGTGGCGCGATGGGAGTTTTGACGTCCATGTTCCGGAATGGAGATTGAAAAAATGGGAAAAATTACGGTAGAAACATGTCAGATCGAGGGCTTAAAGGTGATCACCCCGCAGGTGTTCGGCGATGCCCGCGGCTATTTCATGGAAACATATAATTACAACGATTACAAAGAGGCGGGGATTGATCAGGTTTTCGTACAGGACAACCAGTCTGCTTCTAAAAAAGGCGTACTGCGCGGCCTGCATTTCCAGATCAACTACCCTCAGGACAAGCTGGTTCGCGTCATCCGCGGCGAGGTATTCGACGTGGCGGTGGATCTGCGTCCGGATTCCCCGACCTATGGACAGTGGTACGGCGTCATCCTGTCTGAAGAGAATAAAAAGCAGTTTTTCATCCCGAAAAATTTTGCGCACGGCTTTGTTGTATTGTCCGATTATGCGGAATTTGCCTATAAGTGCACGGATTTTTATCATCCCAACGACGAGGGCGGGCTTGCGTGGAACGATCCCGACGTCGGCGTGGAATGGCCGATCCCGGAAGGCATGGAACTGATTTTGTCCGATAAGGACCAGAAGTGGGGCTCTTTCGCAGAGTTTTCAGGAAAGCACGAATGAAAAAACTGAGCAAAAAAGCGGGAATCGCCATATTCACTGCGGTGATGGCGATTCTTGCCGTTATTATCCTTGTATACAACAATCCGCTGGCAGACCCGCAGGACGAGCTTTTGAAAAAAGGGATCGCGCTGGCGCTGATCGTGGCGGCGGTGGTCGCCTTTGTCGTCCTGTATGACAAGATCACGGTGCTTCCAAAGGAGCTTTACCAGAATCGGCGGTTGATCTGGAAGCTGGCAAAAAGCGATTTTAAAAAGCGTTACGCAGGCTCCTATATGGGCGCGTTCTGGGCGATGGTGCAGCCGGTCGTTACGGTGGCGATGTACTGGGTCGTATTTGTTAAAATTTTCCCCAACCGCACCGGCTATGCCTCCGGCGGCGCGCAGGATATTCCGTATATCCTTTTTCTGACGGCGGGACTCGTGCCGTGGTTTTATTTTTCGGAGGCGCTCACAAGTGCGATGATGGCGCTTTTGGAGTACAACTACCTTGTAAAAAAAGTCGTATTCAAGATCAGCGTCCTGCCGATCATCAAGATCATCGCGGCGACGTTTATCCATGGCTTTTTCGTGCTGGTGCTTCTGGTGATCGCGGCGCTTTACGGCTATTATCCGAGCCTTTACACCCTGCAGATCTTTTATTACAGCGCGTGCATGTTCATTTTTGTGCTGGCGATCAGCTACACGACCTGCGCGGTTGTGATCTTTTTCAGGGATCTGCAGTCGATCGTGAATATCTTTCTGCAGGTGGGCATGTGGGCGACCCCCGTGCTCTGGAATATCAACGACTTTGATTTAAAGATCCAGATGGTCGTAAAGATCAACCCCCTCGTATATATCGTGGAAGGCTACCGCAGCGCGGTCTACGGCAAACAGTGGTTCTGGGAGGATTTCTATTCCACCGTCTACTTCTGGATCGTCACCGTAGTCCTCTTCGGCATCGGCGCCCTCATCTTCAAAAAATTAAAGATCCATTTTGCCGACATTATGTAATATAAATGAGCCATGCAGGGACTTGTCCGCGGACAGGCATCCGGGAGCTCGCTCACGGAGGACTGTTTGTGGACAAGGACCTATACGGCGAACAGCCGCAGCGAGAAGAAGGCGCAAAGCGCCGGATTCGAGCTGGCATGGCGGAGCGGAGGGCGCCACAAACAAACCCAGCCCTTCCCGCAGCCCTTCCCACAAAGCGACATTTACGGACATTCTTTTAAAGGATACAACACTTATGGAACAAAGAGAACTTGCGATCCACGTGGATCATGTAACCAAGGTTTACAAGCTTTACCAGCATAACAAAGACCGCCTGATCGAGTCTCTGGGCCTTGCGCGCAAGCCGCGCTCGACCCCGCATTATGCGCTCAACGATGTAAGCCTTGATATTTATAAAGGCGAAACGGTCGGGATCATCGGAACGAACGGTTCCGGCAAATCAACGATTTTGAAAATTATTACCGGAGTGCTTCACGAAACCAGCGGCACGGTCGAGGTCAACGGGCGCATTTCCGCCCTCTTGGAGCTGGGCGCGGGCTTTAACATGGAGTACAACGGCATTGAAAATATTTATTTGAACGGCACGATGATCGGCTTTTCGGAAGAGGAGATCGATGCAAAGCTGCAGGACATCCTGGATTTTGCGGACATCGGGGACTATGTGTACCAGCCGGTCAAAACCTATTCCAGCGGTATGTTTGTGCGGCTGGCGTTTGCGGTTGCCATCAATATCGACCCGGAGATCCTGATCGTCGATGAGGCGCTTTCTGTCGGGGACGTGTTCTTTCAGGCAAAATGCTACCGCAAATTCGAGGAATTTAAGAAAAAAGGCAAGACGATCCTGTTTGTCAGCCATGACTTAAGCGCGATCAGCAAATACTGTGACCGCGCGGTGCTTTTAAATCAGGGCACGAAGTTGGGCGAGGGAAGCCCCAAGGACATGATCGACGCCTACAAGCAGGTGCTCGTGGGACAGTATGAAACGCCGAAAGCGACGGAGGATGTGCCCGACCTGACGGCGGACGGAGACATCCGGGAAGCGCTGGAACGGCGCAAAAAGGAGCAGGCGGCAAAGGCTGGCGTGAATCCGGAAACGCTGGAGTACGGCACGAAGCAGGCGGAGATCACAGAGTATTTTATTACGGACAAAAACGGGCTTCCGACGACGGCGATCCTAAAGGGCGACGAGTTCACGATGCACATGAAAGTGAAGATCCATCAGGATCTGCCCGCGCCGATTTTTGCGCTTTCGATCAAAAATATCAAAGGCGTGGAGATCACGGGGACGAACACGATGTTTGAAAAGACGTTTCTGGAAAGCGCAAAGGCGGGAAGCACGATGGAGATTACCTTCCGCCAGAAAATGCGTTTACAGGGCGGCGATTATCTGATCTCCCTTGGCGTGACAGGGTATGAAAAAGACGTTTTTACCGTATATCACAGGCTGTATGATGTGTTAAACATCACGGTCGTTTCGTCGAAGGATACGGTTGGCTATTTTGATATGGAATCCGAAGTAGAAGTGAAGGAGCTTTGACACATGGAAAGAGGCAGAACGGAAACGGTCGGCAGCGTGGTGCTGGATTATTCCCATTATCCGGAACAGGATTTTTACTGTGACGGCGCATCGGAGGATGCGCTTTTGGAGCTTGTGCAGAAAATACCGGAAGAGGAATATCCGCAGGCGATCCGGGAGGCGTGCAGCTGGGAGGTGCTCTATCACCTGTCCGATCTGCGGGAAAATATCGTGGAATGGCTGCCGATGGACAAGTCCATGAAGGTGCTGGAGGTAGGCTCGGGCTGCGGCGCGATCACGGGAAGCCTGTCGCGCAAGGCGGGCAGCGTGACGTGCGTGGATCTGTCCAGAAAGCGGAGCCTGATCAATGCCTACCGCCACAAGGACTGCGGCAACGTGACGATCCATGTGGGGAATTTTACGGACATCGAGCCGGATCTGCCAAAGGATTATGACTATGTGTGCCTGATCGGCGTATTTGAATACGGCCAGAGCTATATCGGCGGTGATACGCCTTTTACGGATTTCTATAAAATCCTGAAAAAGCATGTAAAGCCCGGCGGGCGGATCGTGATCGCCATCGAAAACAAGCTGGGCTTAAAATACTGGGCAGGCTGCCGCGAGGATCATGTGGGCGCGTTTTTTGCAGGGCTGGAGGATTATCCGGAGGGCGGAGCGGCGCGCACCTTTTCCAGAAACGGACTGGAAAAGATCCTGCGGGACTGCGGCGAGAAGGAGATTCATTTTTATTATCCCTATCCGGATTATAAATTTATGTCAATGCTCTATTCCGACCGCTATCTGCCGAAAGTCGGGGAGCTGTCCAACAATCTGCGCAATTTTGACCGGGACAGGATGCTTTTGTTCGATGAAAAAAGAGTATTTGACATGCTCATCCGGGAGGGGCTGTTTGCGCAGTACAGCAATTCCTTCCTCGTGGTGGCGGGGCCGGAGCCGGAAACGGTATATACGCGGTTTTCCAACGACCGCGCGGCGCATCTGTGCATCCGGACGGACATCGCAGAAAAGGACGGGAAAAGGTGCGTGCGCAAATTTGCCGCCCGTCCGGAGGCGGCGGAGCATATCCGGGAGCTTTCCGAAAACGGCGCTTATTTTGCGAAACACTTTGAAAACAGCGGATTGTCGGTAAACCGTCTTGAATATAAGGAAACGGCGGAGGGATGCCCGTATGCAGAGCTGGAATTTCTGGAGCATACCCGGACGCTGGAAGAGCTTTTGGACGACTGCCTGCAGAAAAACGACGAGGCAGGCTTTATGCGGCTGTTTGACCGTTATCTGGACGTCCTGTCCGCAAACGACGGGGAAAAGCAAGATTTTGACCTGATCTTTCCCAATATCTGCGTGCAGGGCGAGAAGTGGACGATGATCGATTACGAATGGACGGACACGGGGCTTTTACCGGAGGACATCGCGCGGCGCGCACTGCACTGCTACGGGCTGGAAAACGCGAAGCGCATGGAGCATCCGATCGTGAAGCGCGCCATGGAACGGGTAGGGCTCGACGGGGCGGCAAGGCAGAAGCTTGGCGAACAGGAGATCGCCTTCCAGAGAAGCGTCATGCGGGAAAAGAACGGAAAAAGCCGCACGGCGCTGACGGATATGCGTCATCTGATCGGTCACAGGGCGGTTCCGTGGCAGGAATTTTTTGCGCGGGCGGACCGGAAGCGGGTGCAGATTTTTGAGGATCTGGGTAAAGGCTATACGCCGGAGCACTCCTATTACAGATATGACGCTTACGAGGCGGACGACCTGATCCATGCAAGGATCGAGTGTCAGGCAAAAACGAAGGGGATCCGCCTGGATCCTGCGGAGCTTCCGTGTCTGGTGCAGATCCATGAGATTTTGTGGAGAGGGCGGGCGCTTACGAAAGAGGAGATCGACCGCTGCCTGTTCACAAACGGCGAAATGCTGGACCGGCAGGAGGGCAGGGTCTGCACGGTGCTGTTCGATACGGCAGACCCCAATATCAGCGTGCGTCTGGACGTTTTGGATCAGGAGGAAACGGCGGGCGAGACGTTGGAGATCCGGGCGCAGATCGCGTGGCTGACAGGGGAAATGCTGGCGGACGTCCGGGCGAGGATCGGACGGGCAGAGCAGGAGGCAAGGGCAGCGCAGGAAGCGCTGGCGGAGCATAAAAGCAGGAGGAAAGGTTTTTGGTTTCAACGATAAAGGATACGCTTCAGAAGCAACTGGTAAAAAAAAGATACCGCTGGTATCGGGAGCAGATCGCAAAGCAGACGCTTTCTTACGATGAGTGGATCAGGCAGAAGGAAGCAGAGGAGAGGGAAGAACGGGAACTTTTGGGAAAACAGTACAGGCTTGCCGTTGTTTCCTATGACGAATGCCGCGCGGATTTTTCCTTTGAACATTATAAAAATGCGGATATTGTGGTGTTCCATGCGCCGGACGGCACGCCGGATATGCGGGAGCTGGCGCTCGTTTCGGATTTTTTTGCGCGGTTTCCGGATACGGTGATCGCGTATGGGGACGAGGATGAAATGGACGAAAAGGGCGTCCGCCAAAATCCGTGGTTAAAGCCGGACTGGTCACCGGATACGCTGATCTCGTACTTTTATTTCGGCGGGTTTTTCGCGGTAAAAAAAGAGGCGGTCAGCGGTTTGACGTGGCTTGGGGACGTAGATTTTCACCGGAATCTTTATGATTTTGTGCTGAAGGCTGCAGAGCTGACAGGCGAGGCAGGGCATATCGACAGCGTGCTGTTCCACCGGGAAAAGATTGCGGTCTGGGGCATGGAAGAGGCATATGACGATTTAAAGAAAAGCGCCTATGCGCGCCGTGGCTGGAAGACTGTGCCGGAAGGAAAGGTTTCGATCATCATTCCCAGCAAGGACAATCCGAGGGTGCTTTCCACCTGTATCCATTCGGTTATGGAGGGCAGCACCTACCGGGATTTCGAGATCATTGTGGTGGACAACGGCAGCAGCGCCAAAAACCGTGCGCGGATCGAGCAGATGCGGGAAATGCTGCAGGAAAAATACCGCTTCGTCTATCACTATGAGCCGATGGAATTTAATTTTTCCCGGATGTGCAATCTGGGCGCCGCCTATGCGACGGGCGATTATATCCTTTTATTAAACGACGACATCGAGATCACGCAGGATGACTGGCTGGAAAAGCTGATGGAAAAGGCGGTGCTGCCCCATGTGGGCGCGGTGGGCGCAAAGCTCATTTATCCGGGGACGGAGATCATCCAGCATGCGGGCATTACGAATATCCATTTGGGGCCGGCGCACAAGCTGCAGTTTCGGTCGGATGCGAACGAATATTATTTCAAGAGAAACCGGCTGGCGATGGACGCGCTGGGCGTGACGGGCGCGTGCCTCCTTGTAAAAAAGAGCATTTACGAGCAGGCGGGCGGGCTGTCTGAAAAGCTGCGCGTGGCGTTTAACGACGTGGAATTTTGCTATCATCTGCACGAGATGGGCTATTATAACGTGATACGCAACGATGTGTGCTTAACCCACCACGAATCCTTAAGCCGGGGCGCGGACGACAGCACTGAGAAGCTGCGCCGCCTCCACATGGAATTAAACCTGCTGTATGAAATGCACCCGTCCGTTTACGGGCGCGACCCCTTCTACCACCGTTATCTGATCAAGGACGTGCTGGACGCGGAATTTTACACGGGCTGCCGTTATGATTTTGACAAACGGGTGGAAACGGCAGAGCCTGCTTTGATCGAAGGCGGACTTTTGCCTGAGTGGCACAACGAGGTGCTGCGCATCGGCGTAGAATTTGCGGGCGACATGGAGCGCTGGGAAAAGGGGATTTCCGGCGGCGGCGACTGGATGATCCAGGGCTGGACGTGGGCGCTGACGGTGGACAACTGCCGCTATGATTTTTCCGTGCTTTTAAAACCGGTGGAAAAGGGCTATCTGGCGGACGGATCCAGCACGCAGGCGCTTGCCGCTGACCGCGAAACGGTGTGGAAGCTGCCCTGCACGAGACAATACCGCCCCGACATCGACGCAAATCTCCACGGCATCATCAATACGGAGCTTCCGGGCGTCTGCGTGAAATTTGACAGAAGCAGCCTGCCCAAGGGCGATTATCTGATCGGATTTTTATGGGAGGACACCTGCTCGCGGCAGAAGCTTTACCGGTTCAGCCCGGAGATACTGAGCGTGGAATAAAAATTTTCAGGGGAGAATATTCAGGATGGAACATCAGCAACAGCAGCCTTCATCGGCGCAGAAGGATTTTCAGGACGCCTACGAAAAGGAGCACTATAAGGCGGTCTATCTGGCAAACCGCGTGGCACAGCTGGAGGATCAGGTGGACGACCTGCAGTTTAAGCTGGACCGCATCAAAAACAATCCGGTCTGGAAGGCGTCCGCCCCGGCGCGGAAATGCATGCATTTTGTGATCCGCCAGAAGGACCGCTTAAAAAACTGCGGAAGCCTCTCGGGCGTGATCCAGAAGATGCGTTACAAGGCGTGGGAAAAAAAGGCGATGACCCATTACGGCACGGCGAGCTTCCCGACGCAGGAAGAGCGGGAGCGGCAGGAGCGGGCGGTTTTTGAACGGATGCCGAAAATCAGCATCTTAGTGCCGCTGTGGAATACGCCGCAGGATTTCCTGCAGGAGATGATCGGTTCCGTGCAGAAGCAGACCTATGCAAACTGGGAGCTTTGTCTGGCGGACGGCTCGGACGGCGCCCATGCTTACGTTGGGGAATACTGCCGGAAGCTGGCAGAAAAAGATCCGCGCATCGTGTATCAGAAGCTTGCTAAAAACGAAGGGATTTCCGGGAACACAAACCAGTGCTATAAGCTGGCGACAGGCGAATTTATCGGCCTGTTCGACCACGACGACATCCTGCATCCGTGCGCGCTGTACGAGTATGTAAAGGCGATCAACGAGCAGGACGCGGATTTTGTGTACTGCGACGAGGCGACCTTTAAGAGCCCGGACATCGACCGGATGATCACGATGCACTTTAAGCCCGATTATGCGATCGACAACCTGCGGGCGAACAACTACATCTGCCATTTCAGCGTATTTGCACGGGATCTGCTGGAGGGTACGGAGCTTTTTCGGACGCAGTTTGACGGCAGCCAGGATCACGATATGATCCTGCGGCTGACCGATAATGCCAAAAAGGTCGTCCATGTGCCGAAGCTTCTTTACTACTGGCGGGCGCACGCGGGCAGCGTAGCGGGCAACATCGAGGCGAAGCCCTATGTGGTGGAGGCGGCAAGGGGCGCGGTGGCGGACCATCTGCGCCGCCATGGATTTTCCCATTTTACGATCACGAGCACGCGGGCGTTTGAGACGATTTTCAAAATTTCCTATGAGATCGTCGGGGAGCCGAAAATTTCAATCGTGATCCCGAATAAGGATCATGCAGAGGATCTGCGCCGCTGCATCAAGTCCATCGTGGAAAAATCCACATGGGAAAACTATGAGATCATCGTTGTGGAAAACAACAGCGAGACGAAGGAGATCTTTTCCTATTACGAGGAGCTGAAAAATAATCCGCAGATCAAAATCGTGACCTATGAAGGGGCGTTCAACTATTCAAAGATCAACAATCTGGGCGTGTCGCAGGCGACGGGCGACTATGTGCTTTTATTAAACAACGACACGCAGGTGATCACGGTCAACTGGATGGAGGAGCTTCTGATGTACGCCCAGCGGCAGGATGTGGGCGCGGTCGGCGGAAAACTTTATTACGGCGACAAGACGATCCAGCATGCGGGCGTGGTGATCGGGCTTGGTGCGCACCGGACGGCGGGGCATGTGCATTACCGCCAGAAGCGGGAAAACTTAGGCTACATGGGGCGGCTCTGCTATGCGCAGGATATGACGGCTGTGACCGGGGCGTGCCTGATGGTGAAAAAAAAGCTCTACGAGGCGGCGGGCGGTCTGGACGAGGGCTTTGCGGTTTCCTTAAACGACGTGGACTTCTGCTTAAAGCTGCGCCGGATGGGATATTTAAACGTATTCACCCCGTTTGCGGAGCTGTATCATTTTGAATCGGTTTCCAGAGGGCTGGACGATCAGGGGGAAAAGGCGGCGCGCTACAACGAGGAATCGGCACGTTTCCGGGAAAAATGGAAGGCGGAGCTGGAAGCAGGTGACCCTTATTTCAACCCGAATTTTTCGCTGGATAAATCGGACTTTTCTTTACGGGTCTGAAAAAATAGTGTATACTGTAGGGTAAGATAAGGCATGGGGAAAACAGCCCATGAGGGAAATGGAGGTAGCAAAAGCTATGAATTACATGGATCAGTACAAATTCTGGCTGGAGGATTCCTATTTTGATGAAGATACAAAAGAGGAGCTTCGCAAGATTGCCGACAACCAGGGGGAAATTGAAGACAGATTTTATAAGGATCTGGCGTTTGGGACCGGCGGACTGCGCGGCGTGATCGGCGCGGGAACGAACCGTATGAATATTTATACGGTCAGGAAAGCGACGCAGGGACTTGCAAACTATATTTTAAAGCAGGGCGGCGCGGATAAGGGCGTTGCCATCGCGTACGACAGCCGCTATTATTCTCCGGAGTTTGCGGACGAGGCGGCAAGATGCCTTGCGGCAAACGGCATCAAGGCATATATTTTTGACGAGCTGCGCCCGACGCCCGAGCTGTCTTTTGCGCTGCGCACGCTGGGCTGCATTTCCGGCATCGTTGTGACGGCGAGCCACAATCCGCCGGAATACAACGGCTATAAGGTTTACTGGGAGGATGGCGCGCAGGTAACGGCGCCGAAGGATCAGGAGATCATCGGCGAAGTGAACAACGTGACCGACTTCCATACGGTAAAGACCATGTCCAGAGAGGACGCGATGGCAGCCGGCTTATATCAGTTCATCGGGGAAGAAATTGACGTCGCTTACATGGAAGAGCTCAAAAAGCAGATCATCCATCCCGAGATCATCAAAGAGATGGCGGAGGATTTAAAGATCGTTTACACGCCGTTCCACGGCACGGGCAACAAGCCTGTAAGACGGATCCTGGCAGAGCTTGGCTTTAAGCAGGTGTATGTGGTTCCCGAGCAGGAGCGTCCCGATCCCGCGTTTACGACGCTGGATTACCCCAATCCGGAGGATCCCAAGGCATTCAAGCTGGCGTTGGAGCTTGCCCGGAAGGTGGATGCGGACATCGTCCTTGCAACCGATCCGGATGCGGACCGTTTGGGCATTTATGCAAAGGATACAAAGACCGGCGAGTACGTTGCCTTTACGGGAAATATGTCCGGCATGCTGATCGCGGAGTACATCCTGCGCGAGCGCACCGCGACAAACACGATGCCAGAGGATCCGGCGATGGTTTCCACGATCGTGACGACCAACATGGCGCCCGCGATCGCAGCGGATTATAACGTGAAGTTCATCGAGGTGCTGACCGGCTTTAAATACATCGGCGAGCAGATCAAATGGATGGAGGAAGCGGGCAAGGGTCACTACGTATTCGGTCTGGAAGAGTCCTACGGCTGTCTGGCGGGAACCCACGCGAGAGATAAGGACGCGATCGTTGCGGTCATGTGCCTGTGCGAGATGGCGGCATGGTGCAAAAAGCACGGCCAGACCTGCTGGGATCATATGATCGAGCTGTACGAGAAATACGGCTACTACAAGGAAACGCAGTATGCGATCACCTTAAAGGGCATCGACGGAGCCGCCCAGATCGCGGAGATGATGGATAAGCTGCGCAGGAATCCGCCGAAGAGCTTCGGGAATTTGAAGGTAGTGGAAATGCGCGACTACGAGCTGGATCAGGTGACGGATATGGAGACGGGGGCGGTTCGTCCCACAGGGCTTCCCAAGTCCAACGTGCTCTACTTTGACCTGACGAACAATTCCTGGTGCTGCGCCCGTCCTTCCGGGACAGAGCCCAAGATCAAGTTCTACATGGGCGTCAAAGGCACAAGCCTTGAGGATGCGCAGCAGAAGGTGGATCAGCTTACCGCAGATTTAAAGGCAGTGCTGTAAAAAGCGCCGCTTAAAAAGGATTGAATCAAGGAACAATGCGTGCCACAGCGCCGGAGAGCCCGGTTCTGTGGCACGCGCACGATAAGAAACAAAAAGGCGGCAGGACGCCGCAGGAAAAAGGAGTGTCCCGATGGCGGTTTTGAGCCTTTCCAATCTGAAAAAGACCTGGTATTATCTGCAGAAAAACGGCATAAAGGAAGCGGTCATGGCTGCCGCAGAGCGCATCGGGCAGGAAAAGCAGGATTACCGTTATGAAGCACCCGATCCAAAGGAGCTGGAACGCCAGCGGGGAGAGGCAGCGGGAAATATCCGGATCAGCGTCGTGGTTCCCGCCTTCCATACGAAAAAGGAGCATCTGGAGGCTTTGATGGACGGGATGAAGGCGCAGACTTACAGGCACTGGGAGCTGATCCTTGCAGACGCGGGAGGAGCCGGAAAAATCGCGCTGGACTGGGCGCAGAGAAACGGGATGAGGGTGTGCAGTCTCTCGTCCGATGCTAATTTATGCCCCAAAACTGGAGAAATGCAGGATAAATTGCAGAATCGGGAATGGCATGACGGAGAAATTGTCATTCTTAGGCTTACAGAAAATGCCGGGATTTCCGAAAATACGAACCGCGGGATCGAGGCTGCGGCAGGCGGCTACATCGGGCTTTTAGACCATGACGATCTGCTGACGCCGGACGCGCTGTACGAAATGGCGGCGGCGATCCGGAAAAGAAACGGGAATATTGCGGAAACACAGCCGCTGGCGCTGTATTCTGATGAGGATAAATGCGATGGGGACGGAAAGCGTTTTTATGAGCCCCATCGGAAAACGGATTTTGACGGGGAGCTTCTGCTTTCCAATAATTACATCTGTCATTTTCTGGTGATGGAGGCGGGGCTGATGAAGCGCCTGAAGCTGCGGGCAGACTTCGACGGGGCGCAGGATTTCGATCTTGTCCTGCGCGCGTTTGCGGCGGGCGCGGCGTTTCTGCATGTGCCGAAGGTGCTGTATCACTGGCGCTGCCATGAGGCGTCTACGGCGGCAAATCCCAGAAGCAAGTCCTACGCCTATGAGGCGGGGCGGCGTGCCGCAGAGGATTTTTGCCGGGAAAAGGGCTGGGACGTACAGGTTGTGCCGCTGAAACATTTGGGCTTTTATCGGGCAGACTATCGGGGGGATGTGTTTGAACAGCGCAGGGAGGTCGGCGTGCTGGCACGCCCGCTACCCTGCCGCAGGGGAAAGCTTTTCAGCGGGATCTATGAAGCGGACGGCACGATGCGCTACGAGGGGCTTAGGAAGGGCTTTTCCGGGCCGATGCACCGGGCGGCGCTGCAGCAGGAGGCAGAGACGGCAGACCTTCGGGGCATGCGGGTGCGGAAAGAGCTAAAGCCCCTTTACGATGAGGCGATGGGGCGGCTTGACCGCGCGCTGCAGGCGGCAAAAAAGCAGCCGGACGGCGCGGCAGAGCGCATTGCAGAACAGGAGAGCAGGGCGTTTTGTGAGCAGGTGCGCAAAATGGGCTACCGGATCCTCTGGGATCCGCAGGATAAAGGAAAGAGGCAGTGATATGAAGACGACTGTGATCATTCCGAACTATAACGGAAAACATTTTTTAAAAAAATGTCTGGAAAGCCTGACCAAAAGCACGGTTTGTGCGTCTGTTATTATGGTGGACAACGGTTCGTCGGATCAAAGCTGCGAATTTGTGCGGGAATTTTTCCCGCAGGTAAGGCTTCTGGAATTTCCGGAAAACCGGGGCTTTTGCGAGGCGGTAAACGCGGGCATCCGGGCGGCAGAAACGGAATATGTATTTTTGTTAAACAACGATACCGAGGTCGCGCCGGACTGCATCGGCAGGCTGGAAGCGGCGATGGATCAGGACAGCCGGATCTTTTCGGTGGGGGCAAAGATGCTTTCCATGCAGGAGAGGGACAAGGTGGATACGGCGGGCGATCTGTATTCCGCCTTTGGCTGGGCGTATGCCATCGGCAAGGGAAAGCCTTCCTTCCGCTATGAAAAATCCCGCCGGGTGTTTTCAAACTGTGCGGGGGCGGCGCTGTACCGCAGGGCGTATCTGGAAAAAACGGGGCTTTTTGACGAGGCGCATTTTGCCTATCTGGAAGACGTGGACTTAGGGTACCGGGCGCGCATTGCGGGCTGGAAAAACGTGACCGAGCCGGGGGCGGTCGTATATCACGCGGGCAGCGGCTCCACCGGTTCCCGTTACAATACGTTCAAGATCACACATTCCTCGAGAAACAACGTATATCTGATCTATAAAAATATGCCGTTTCTGCAGATTCTTTTAAACCTGCCCTTTTTGGCGGCGGGCTTTTTGATCAAGCTGCTGTTTTTTGCGCGGAAGGGATATGGGAAGGATTACGCGGCAGGGCTGGCGGCAGGGCTGAAAATGTGCCGCACGGCGGATGCGAGGGCAAAAAAGGTGCGCTTTCGCCTGAACAATCTGGGTAATTATATAAGGATCCAGCTGGAGCTGTGGGTCAACCTGTTCCGGCGGATCTAAGGCGGCAGCCCGGCTGAACAGGAAGAGGCGGCGGGAGCCGGAACAGATTTGCCTTGTGCTTTTTGAAAAGGTATTGTATACTACAACATGTATACGGGGAAGTGCAGCAATGATAAAGGATAACCAGAAATATTTGAACAGGCTCCATGTGGTCGTGGACGCGCTCGTTACCGCGGGCAGCTATGTGCTGTCGTGGTGGCTGATGTTCGGGAGCCGTTTTGCAGATAAAGGAATAGGCGTACTGGATATGGGGACTTATTTTACAGCCCTGTATTTTGTTGTGCCCGGTTATCTGATCCTGTACTACTGGTGCAAGCTGTACACGCCCAAACGGGTGCAGCGCACGGAAAATGAGATCTTAAATATTATCAAGGCGAATGTGGTGGGCATCATTCTGGTGCTGGCGGCGCTGAACCTGGCGCAGTCGGCAAACCGGGACCTGCAGCATTTTTCGCGCAGCATGCTGATCCTGTTTGCCGGTCTGAATACGGTGGACGGGATTCTGGTCAGGGCGCTGATCCGCAGGCTTTTGCATCTTTTCCGCAAAAAAGGTTATAATCAGAAGCATATTCTGCTGGTGGGATATTCCCGCGCGGCGGAAGCCTACATCGACCGGATCATCGCAAATCCCCAGTGGGGCTATACGGTGCGGGGCATTCTGGATGACAATGTGCCCCGGGGCGCGGTTTATAAGGGCGTCAAGGTGATGGGCTCCATTGACAATCTTTTGTATATCCTTCCGGAAAACAAGCTGGATGAGATCGCGGTAACCCTTTCCCTGTCGGATTACGACAGGCTGGAGGAGATCGTGAATCTATGTGAAAAATCCGGCGTCCATACGAAATTCATACCGGATTACAACAGCCTGATCCCCGGAAAGCCCTATACGGAGGATCTGGGAGGGCTTCCGGTCATCAACATCCGGTATGTGCCCCTGAGCAATACCGTCAATGCGGTCATGAAGCGAATGGTGGATATTGCAGGCTCTTTTCTGGGGCTTGTGGTCACGTCGCCGCTTCTTCTGGTGGTGGCGGTGCTGATCCGCGCAACGAGCAGGGGACCGGTCATTTTCAGTCAGGAGAGGATCGGGCAGCACAACCGTCCCTTTAAGATGTACAAGTTTCGGACGATGTATGTGCAGGATGTAAAAGAAGAAAAGAAGGGCTGGACGACGAAGGACGATCCGAGGGTAACAAAGATCGGAAGGTTCCTGAGACGGACAAGCATCGACGAGCTTCCGCAGCTGTTCAATATCCTGATCGGGGACATGAGCCTTGTGGGGCCCCGTCCGGAGCGGCCGCAGTATGTGGAGAAGTTCAAGGAGGAGATCCCGCGTTATATGGTCAAGCATCAGGTCCGGCCGGGGCTGACCGGATGGGCGCAGATCAACGGCTACAGGGGGGACACCTCGATCCGCAAGAGGATCGAATACGATATTTATTACATTGAAAACTGGAGTCTGGAATTTGACATTAAGATCATGTTCCTGACGATCTTTAAAGGTTTTATCAATGAGAACGCGTATTGACGCAGACACGTAAGGAGAGAAAAGGATGGCGACAAATTCAGGCAACCATAAGAAAAACGCAGGCAAAAACGCCCCGCAGAGGGGGACGGCTTCAAAGGGAACAGCCCCGCGCACCGGCGGAAAGAAAATGTCCGCAAAGCAGCGGAAGGCGAAAAAGAGGAAACGGATCGTTCTCTTTGCCGTGGAGATCGTGGCGCTGGTCGTTTTGCTGGCCGCTCTTGTGAGCGTCCTGATGATCACAAAGACGGATAAGGTAAAAATCAATCCGGAGGACATCGCGGTAAATCCGGAGGTCGAGGAAAATACCGAAATGAAGGGATACCGCAATATCGCCCTGTTCGGCGTGGATTCCAGAACCGGTAAGCTGGGGAAGGGCAACCGCTCCGATACGATCATGATCGCCTCCATCAATCAGGATACCGGCGATGTGAAGCTGGTTTCCGTGTACCGCGATACGTATCTGAATCTGGGCACGGACGCTTACAATAAGGCAAACGCCGCATATGCCAAGGGCGGCCCCGAGCAGGCGATCAACATGCTGAATATGTGCTTTGACTTAAATATTCAGGAGTATGTGACTGTCGGCTTCGACGCGCTGATCGAAACGATCGATGCGCTGGGCGGCATCCAGATCGACGTGCATGAAAATGAGATCGAGCATCTGAACAACTACCAGCGGAGCATGTTTTCAGAGGATGAAAATGACGCCCTGAATGAAAATATCGTGAAGGTGACAAAGCCCGGACTTCAGACGCTCAACGGCCTGCAGGCGACTGCTTACTGCCGGATCCGTTATGTGGGCGACGACTTCGGACGTGCGGAGCGTCAGCGCAAGGTGCTGCTGGCATGTCTGGATAAGGCAAAGCAGGCAAACCCCGCAACGCTTGTGGATATTCTGAATAAGGTTATGGATCATGTGTCTACAAACCTTGGCGTGGAGGAAATGGCTTCCGTGCTGAAGGATGTGGCAAGCTATGAGGTGGTTGCGCAGGACGGCATCCCGTTTGAGAGCGCCCGCAAGACAGGGACTGTCGGCAAGAAGGGCTCCTGCGTCATCCCTGTGGATCTGGCGGAGAACGTAAAGATGCTGCACGAATTTTTATTTGACGCTGCAGATTATGTCCCTTCCGAGCAGGTACAGCAGTGCAGCCAGCAGATTTCCAGCGATACAGGCGTTTACAAAAAGTGATAATATATGAAAATTGATGTGATAATTCCCGCCCACCATCCCCAAAAGCGATTTTTGGAGCTGGTGGAGCGGCTGGAAAACCAGAGCGAGCCGGTAAACCGGATCGTGATCGTGAATACGGAAAAGGAAGGCTTCGCAGAGCTTATCGACTGCGAAGCCTTTTGCCATACCCATCCGAAGGCGGAGCTGTTCCATATCGCGAAGGAAGAATTTGACCACGGCGGCACGCGGAATCTGGCGGTGCGCCGGTCGGATGCGGATTTCTTTGTGTGCATGACGCAGGATGCGCTTCCGGCAGACAGCTTTCTGATCGAAAACCTGATGAAAACGCTCCTTGGGCGAAAGGATACGGCGGCAGCGTACGCGCGCCAGCTGGCGGAGGAGGACTGCAGCATGATCGAGCGGTATACGCGGCAGTTTAACTATCCGGAGCAGGGATGCTATAAATCGAAGGAGGATCTGCCCCGGCTGGGGATCAAGACCTATTTTTGCTCCAACGTGTGCGCGGTCTACCGGCGGGACGTGTTTGAAAAGCTGGGCGGCTTTGCGTCGCCGACGATTTTTAACGAGGATATGATCCTGGCGGCGAAGGCGGTGCAGGCGGGCTATTCGATCGGCTACGCGGCGGGGGCGCGGGTCATCCATTCCCACAATTATTCGGGAAAAGAGCAGCTTGCGCGCAATTTTGACCTGGGCGTATCCCATGCCCAGTACCCGGAAATCTTTCAGGGCGTTCCGCCCGAGGGGGAAGGGATGAAGCTGGTAAAGCAGACTGCTGGCTATCTTTTCAGAAAGGCGCCGTATCTTTTGCCGAAGCTTGTGTGGCACAGCGGCATGAAGTGGATCGGCTACCGGCTGGGGAAACGCTATGAAAAGCTGCCGGCATGGCTGGTGCGGCGGATCAGCATGCAGAAGGGGTATTGGCGGAAAAAGTGAAAAGACGGCGTTTTTTTCACAAAATGAACACAGATATTCGTTATACTGTATAAGAAGTTAAAATGCAGTTTTTATGTTCAGAAAGCACCCCTTTGGCGGGGGAAGCGGCAATGATAAAAAACAAAGAGAGAAGAGGTTGACGCGATGAATAACGGATATGAGCCTCAGGGCATGGAACCGGAAACGAACGTGGAACCGGAAAACAGGGAAGAAGCTGAGAGCAGGGAAGAAAGCGGTATCAAAGAAGAAAACGACATTAAAGAAGAAAGCGTGACCGGAGAGGAAACCGGAAGCGGGACAGACAAAGCCGGTACGGCAGGGCAGGAGGAGTATCGGTATCAGAGCTGCCGCGAGGATGCCGGCAGCCGGGAAAGCGGCTACAGCGGATGGAAGAATACGGCGGATGAGCCCAAACCCGAAAGGCGCAGGAAGCATTCCGCAGGGAAGATCATCGCGGTATGCGCGCTGGCAGTGATCTTTGTCTGCTGCTGCATCGGGATCAGCTATCTGGCGGTCAATGTGTCCGTTTCGGATCAGGTAAAAATAACGGAGGAAAAAGTGCCGGCGTTCGGACAGCCCGACGGAAGCGCCGAAGCGGACGGCGGGGAAACAACGGCAGACGGGGACGATGCAGAAAACGAGGCTTCCGGGACATTGGAAGACGGCGAGATCGCCCCGGCGGAAACGGTGGAGCAGGGCGCAAAGACGGTCGTGACCGACGTAACCGCGGTCGTGGAGGCAGTTATGCCCGCCTGCGTTTCGATCACCAACAATTTTGTGGAAGAGGTGCAGGATTTCTGGGGACAGACCTATGCCCAGAACGAGACAGCGAGCGGCTCCGGCATTATCATCGGGGAAAACGACACCGAGCTTTTGATCGTGACGAACAATCATGTGGTGGACGGCTCGGATGAGCTTTATGTGCAGTTTATTGACGGCTCCAGCGTGGAGGCGCAGGTAAAGGGGACGGATTCGGCGGTGGATCTGGCGGTGATCGTAGTGAAGCTTTCCGATGTCGAGGCGGACACCAAAGACGCGATCTGCGTTGCCAAAATGGGAGACTCGGATAACCTGCAGATCGGCGAGCCTGCGATTGCCATCGGAAACGCGCTGGGATACGGCCAGTCCGTGACGACGGGCGTGATCAGCGCCTTAAACAGAAGCCTTGAGGTAAGCGAAACAGGCACGAGCAACGCCCTGATCCAGACGGATGCGGCGATCAATCCGGGCAATTCCGGCGGCGCGCTCTTAAACATCCGGGGCGAGGTGGTCGGCATCAACTCCAACAAGATCGGCGGGACGGCGATCGAGGGCATGGGCTACGCCATTCCGATCTCGACGGCAAAGCCGATCATCGAAGAGCTGATGACGCGGGAAACCAAAAATAAGGTGGATGAATCCGTGAGAGGCTATCTGGGCATTTCCTGCATCAATGTGACAAAGGATCTGTCCGAGAACTTCAATATGCCGGAGGGCATTTTTGTGGCGGAGGTATACGAGGGAACCGGCGCGGACGAGGCGGGCCTTGTGCGCGGCGACATCATTACGGAATTTGACGGCGTGCCCGTGAAAAACCAGAACGAGCTGACGGCACGGATGGAATATTATGAGGTCGGGGAAACGGTGGAGATCACGATCATGCAGGGAAGCCCCAACGGCTATCAGCCCAAGCAGGTAATGGTCACATTGTCGTCTTATGAGGAGTTAAATGAGGCGAACCGGAGACAGCAGATGGAAGAGGAAGCAATCCAGCGCCAGATCTGGCCCTGACGGGAAAAGAGCTGCGCCGGACGGTGAGCGAACCGGAATACAGACTGGGGACTCGGGAACACAGCCTGAGAATCCGGGAAAGCGGACGGCGCAGCGGATGCGAAATGAGGAGACAGGAGCGATATGGACGAAAAAGACTTAAAGGGAACCGGCGGTTCCGGGGAACAGAATAAAAAAGAATATGAGGACGTGTGTTTTATCTGCCGCCGTCCCGAAAGCAAGGCGGGCAGGATGTTCCATCTGCCAAACAACATATGCGTGTGCGACGACTGCATGCACAAGACGATGGATGCGGTAAGCCAGTTTGATTATCAGGGAATGTTAAGCAATCCCGAAATGCTCAATATGCTCAACCGGCAGTTCGATAAAAATGTCCAGACGCCGGCAGCGGCTGAAAAATCCGGAGACGAAGCGGAACAGGACGGCAAGGAGACGCAGGAGGGCGACGGCGGCCAGAAGGGCTTCCCGAAAATCAGCTTTATCAATCTGGGCGATTTTATGGGAGGGGACGGCATCCCCAAAAAACAGAAGCTGAAGAAAAAGAGCGGCGAAAAAAAGCCCCCGCTGGATTTAAAATCCATTCCCGCCCCGCATAAGATCAAGGAGCAGCTGGATCAGTATGTGATCGGGCAGGAGTATGCCAAAAAGGTGATTTCCGTGGCGGTCTATAACCACTACAAGCGCGTTGCGACGGGTACGATGGACGAGATCGAGATCGAAAAATCCAACATCCTGATGATCGGGCCGACGGGAAGCGGCAAAACCTATCTGGTAAAGACGCTGGCGCGCCTTCTGGACGTGCCGCTGGCGATCGCGGACGCCACCTCCCTGACGGAAGCGGGATATATCGGCGACGACATCGAAAGCGTGGTAAGCAAGCTTCTGGCAGCGGCGGACAACGACGTGGACAGGGCGGAGCAGGGCATCATCTTTATCGACGAGATCGACAAGATCGCCCGCAAGCACAACACCACCTCCCGCGACGTGTCCGGGGAATCGGTGCAGCAGGGCATGTTAAAGCTTTTGGAGGGCGCGCAGGTGGAGGTTCCGGTAGGAGCCAACAGCAAAAACGCGATGGTTCCCCTGGCGACGGTAAATACCAAAAATATCCTGTTCATCTGCGGCGGCGCGTTCCCGGATCTGGAAGAGATCATCAAGCAGCGCCTGAGAAAAAAGAGCTCCATCGGCTTTGACGCGGAATTAAAGGACCGTTGGGATAAGGAAAAGGATATTCTGGCAAAGGTGTCCGTAGAGGATCTGCGCACCTTCGGCATGATCCCGGAATTTCTGGGACGTCTGCCGGTGATCTGTACGTTGGAGGGCTTGAGCAGCGACATGCTCGTGCGGATTTTAAAGGAGCCGAAAAACGCGATCTTAAAGCAGTATCAGAAGCTTTTGGAGCTGGACGAGGTAAAGCTGGAATTTACCGACGACGCGCTGGAGGCGATCGCGGAGAAGGCGACGCAGAAGGACACCGGCGCAAGGGCGCTGCGTTCGATCATCGAGGAGTTCATGCTGGACATCATGTATGAGATCCCCAAGGACGACAACATCGGGCGCGTGACGATCACGGGCGATTATATCCGGGGAACCGGCGGGCCGCTGATCGACATCCGGCAGAACGGGCATACGCTGGAAGAGATCGACCAGCTCAACAAGGTGGAGAGCGCAGGACAGATCGGGGAAAACACAAAAGAATCCCCGACGGAATAAAGCAGTTTTTTTTAGGAAACGGGCATAAATCCCCGCAGCGGCGCATAAGCTGTGAGCAAACGCACAGGGGGCGTGCGCAGGATGGCGCGCACATCCCGAAGGAGTGCAATGGACTGCAGGGACATGATCGTTTCCGAAGATTATATGAGTATTCTTCTGGATTATATTCCGGGGGAAGAGGAGCGCAGCGGCGACTGGTACTGCTACCGGCAGATCGACGGCGCGCTGGGCGTTTATTATATGGACATCGCGCGGGCGCTGCCCCTTTCTCCCGCCAATTATCTGTACCGCTACATCCCGCAGCTTTACGGGCTGGGCGGATTTCCGGCGATGGGAGGCAGGGAGTTTGACCCGGCGCCGCTGGAAATCTCCGGGATACTGGCACAGCAGCGGCCGCCGCTGGAATTGACCGGGCGCAGCGTGGTCATGGCGTTTCTGGACACCGGGATTTCGTATGAGAACCCGGTGTTTCGTTTTTCAGACGGCAGCAGCAGGATACTGGCGATCTGGGACCAGACGGATCAGGGCGGGAAAGCGCCGGAGGGCATCGGATACGGTTCAGAATATATCCGTGAACAGATCAACGAAGCGCTTTTGTCGGAAAATCCCCATTCCATCGTGCCGCAGCGGGATGAAAACGGGCACGGGACGGCGGTGGCAAGCGTTGCGGCGGGCAGCCGTCTGGAGGAGGGCGCGGCGTTTGCGGGGGCAGCGCCGGACGCGGATATTGTGGTCGTAAAGCTGCGCCCGGCAAAGCGCTATCTGCGGGATTTTTACCAGATCGCCGACGGCGTGCCCGCTTACAGCACCGACGACATCATGTTTGCCGTCAAGTATGTGCAGCGGTTTGCCGTCCCGCTGTATCAGCCGCTTGTGGTCTGTCTGGGGATCGGGACGTCTCTGGGAAGCCATACGGGCGGTTCGCTTTTATCCGAATATCTGCAGAGCGTCGCATCGCGGGTTTCCCATGCGGTCGTGATCGGCGGCGGGAACGAAGGGAATACGGCGGGACATTTCCGGTCGGTTCTGGAAGAGGAAGAGACAAAGGCAGAGATCCGGGTGGGGGAAAATGTGCGGGGCTTTACCGCAGAGCTGTGGGGGACGCTTCCGGCGGTTTTCCGCATCAGCGTGCGCTCGCCGGGCGGGGAGCTGATCCCGGAAACGGATTTTCGGCTCGGCGCTTCTGTGGACTATACGTTTGTATACGAAAAAACGCGGGTGCAGATCGATTACATGCCGAATGAGATCAACACCGGGAACGAGCTGATCCTGCTGCGCTTTACCCTGCCTTCTCCGGGGGTGTGGACGATCGGCGTCAGGGGGATACGCTCCCTGTCCGGAAGCATTTTTGATCTGTGGCTTTTGCCGAAGCAGTTTCTGGACGGGGAGGTGTCGTTTCTGGCGCCGGATCCGGACGTGACGCTGACGATGCCCTCCTATACGGAGGACGCGGTGACGGTAACGTCCTATAACAGCGGGAACGGGAGCTTTTTTTTCCGGTCGGGCAGGGGCTTTTCGAGAACCGGGAAGATCAAGCCGGATCTGGCGGCTCCGGGCGTGGGCGTAAGTACGGTAAACGGCCCCTACAGCGGCGGCTCCATGGCGGCGGCGCTGACGGCGGGAGCCGCCGCACAGCTGTTTCAGTGGTGCGTTTATGAAAATAATTACAGGAGGATTTCCGGACGCGGCATCCGGGGCTTTTTGAGCCGGGGCGCGCGGGAGGAGCGGCTGGAGGAATATCCGTCGCGGCTCTGGGGGTACGGAAGGCTCGACATGAGGAGGACATTTGATGAAATTGCAGGAAACTATCCGGAGTAATCACAAATTTGCAGGAATTGCCGCAGCGGTTTTTCTGCTGGACGAGGGCGTAAAAAACCATGTGGAGGAATCGGACTTTTTTGACGCGCCAAAACCCGTCCTGGGCGGGAGGGCGGTGCTTTCCCGCTACCACAACAGGGGTGCGTTTTTGAATCTGGGCGAAAAAAAGAGCGCGCTTGTGCGGGCGCTGTCCGTCGGGCTGACGCTGGCGGTGCTTATATTGTTCCTTCTTTCGCTGGGGCAAAAGGGGAACGGGCTTTTAAAAACGGGGCTGGCATTTTTGCTGGGCGGCGCGTTTTCCAACACTTACGACCGGCTCTCCCGCAAATATGTGGTGGACTATGTGAGCCTGCGCACCGGGATCGGGGCGGTGGACCGGGTGGTGTTTAATTTCGCGGATCTGTGCATCCTGATCGGGGCGCTGTGCGTGGCTGCGGGGGCGTGAGGCACGCGCCCCCCCTGCCGTGCAAGGTTTTGCCGCAATGAGAGGCTCTGCCGCAAGGTCTGCTGCGGACGCTGTGCCTGCTCGCAGGGAATTTGCTCCGGCTGATGCAGGCTTGTCCGGGACGCATTATGCCCGGTCGAACTCGCGCGGCTCGTGCCGCGCTCAGACAAGTCCCGGTCATAATGCCGGACAAGCCTGCATCAGCGGCAAATTCCCCCTCGCACGCAAGGCGTCCGCAGCAGACCTTGCGGCAGAGCCTCTTTTACGGCAAAACCTTACACGGCAGGAGACTGGCATGGCGGCGAGGCGTTTATCCGGCTATTTACATACGAAGCAGGTTTGTGGTATGATAGGAAGCGAGCGATTCCTGTCTGATACAGGAGAAATACAGAAATCTTGGCGCAGTGCATCTAGATGCGCCGGGAAAGCAGGTGACGAAGGAATGGAACCGATCATACGGATTTCAAACGTCAGCAAGACGTTTGCAGGAAAAGAAAATACCGTCGAGGCGTTAAAAAATATCAGCCTCGACATTGAAGCGGGCGATATTTACGGGATCATCGGCATGTCGGGCGCAGGCAAGAGCACACTTGTGCGGTGTCTGAATTTTCTGGAAAGGCCGACGAAGGGAACGGTGTATGTGGAGGGGCAGGATCTGTCCTCTTTGAATGAAAAGCAGCTCCGCAGGCTCCGCACCCATGTGGGGATGATCTTTCAGAATTTTAATCTGCTCATGCAGAATACGGTGCTGGACAACGTGTGCTTCCCGATGGAGATCGCCGGGATGCCCAAAAAGCAGGCGCGGGAAAAGGCGAAGGAATATTTGCGCATCGTAGAGCTTTCGGAGAAGGAAAACGCATATCCGGCGCAGCTTTCCGGCGGGCAGAAGCAGCGGGTGGCGATCGCGCGCGCGCTGGCGATGGACCCGAAGATCCTTTTGTGCGACGAGGCGACAAGCGCCCTTGACCCGACAACGACCAAATCGATCCTTGCCCTTTTAAAAGAGATCAATCAGAAATACGGCATTACGATCGTGATCATTACGCATTCGATGGAAGTGGTGCAGGAAATCTGCAGCCATGTGGCGATCATCGACGCAGGCACGCTTGCGGAGAGCGGCACGGTGGAAGAGGTGTTTGCCTCCCCAAAATCCCGCGCGGCAAAGAAGCTATTTCAGGGGGAACAGAAGGTTTCCATGATGAAGAGCAGACGCTGTGTGCGCATTGTATTTACGGAGAATTCCTCCTTTGAGCCGGTAATTGCAAACATGGTTCTGGAATGTAAGGCGAGCGTCAATATCCTGATGGCGGATACACAGGACATCGGCGGCATTGCCAGAGGGCAGATGGTGCTGCAGCTTCCTGAGGACGAAAAGACGGCGGAGCGGATGATCGCATATCTGCGCGAAAGAAATCTTACGGTGGAGGAGTTGGACGATTATGTTGAGCAGTAAAGAAATCATGATGTTGCTGGAAGCAACGGGAACCTCCATTTATATGACGCTGGCGTCCACGCTGATGGCATATGTGATCGGGCTTCCGCTGGGCGTTTTGCTTGTGGTGTGCGCGCCCGGCGGCTTAAAGCCCCAAAAGATCCTCTATAAGATTCTGGATGCGGTCGTCAACATTACCCGTTCGATCCCGTTTTTGATCCTGATGATCCTGGCAAAATCGCTGATACGACT